>TARA_R110002072_G_scaffold269868_2_pt1 | contig 202675 bp, 190 predicted proteins | sample TARA_R110002072 | Tara Oceans TARA_R110002072 (sample SAMEA4397118) | marine metagenome | biome: Polar Biome; feature: [SRF] surface water layer (ENVO:00010504); material: water (ENVO:00002006), including particulate matter (ENVO:01000060) such as... | depth 5 m | reverse complement strand
GCCGGACCGCAGGAGACTGCGTGGCCTGATTGATCTCCACGCCCCACCCCCTGCCGGACCTTGTGCTATCCGTTGTACAACTCAACATTGTTGCATTGACAGCCCGTTTGTAGTTTGCGCGTCCACCTCGGCGGAGGTTTGAGTTCCGGAGCGGGTGACGTTAAGCTCACCCGATAAAGCCACGTATTTCAGTCAGGTGTTTTCCCGAAAAAGCGCGAGGACTGTCTGAGCCCGGCTTGTCCGGGCGAGTTCCGCAGCGCCGGGAAAACGCCTGGCTGAAGTGGCCCGGGCGAGCTTAACGTCACCCGCTCCGGGACGGACAAGAAAGAGCCAGGCGCTTACCAAAGCACCCGACAACGAATCGTCCCGGCAACCTCATTCAACCTGTCCAGCGCAATATCACTATCCTCCTCATCTATATCCATCACCACATAACCAATCTTGTCATTGGTCTGCAGATACTGGGAGCGGATGTTAATACCGCTGGTCGAGAATATCTGGTTGATATTAGACAAGACACCCGGCACGTTCTCGTGAATATGCAATAGCCGATGCATGCCCGGATGAGACGGCAAAGCCACTTCCGGAAAGTTGACAGACGCCTGGGTTGATCCATTGTCACTGTAACGAATAAGTTTCTCGGCCACTTCCAGGCCGATATTCTCCTGAGCTTCCATCGTACTGCCGCCGACATGTGGTGTCAGGATGCAGTTATCAAATGCGCGTAAAGGCGAGACAAATTCCTCATCATTGGAGCGCGGCTCAACGGGGAACACGTCAATTGCAGCGCCTGTCAGCTGGCCTGATTCCAGTGCCGCAGCCAATGCGTCGATATCAACAACCGTACCACGCGAGGCGTTAATCAGTATGCTGCCTTTTTTCATCCAGCTGATCTGCTCTGCGCCGATCATGTTTTCTGTTTGCGCAGTTTCGGGTACATGCAGACTGATGACATCACAGGTCTGCATCAGTTCCCTGATGCTGGAAACCTGCACAGCATTGCCCAGCGGCAACTTGGTAACGATGTCGTACAGATAGACTTTCATGCCCATCGATTCTGCCAGTACGCTCAGCTGTGAGCCGATGTTTCCATACCCAATCACGCCGAGTTTTTTGCCGCGCGTTTCAAAAGAACCGGTCGCCACTTTTTGCCAGACGCCCCGATGAGCGAGTGCGCTTTTTTCCGGGACACCACGCAGCAACAGAATGATCTGGCCGATCACCAGTTCCGCTACACTTCGGGTGTTTGAGAACGGAGCATTGAATACCGGCACGCCTTTGATCAGCGCCGCAGTCAGATCCACCTGATTGGTGCCGATGCAGAAACAGCCGACAGCCTGAAGCTTGCTGGCGGCTTCAAATACGCGAGCGGTCAACTGGGTGCGGGAGCGAATACCGATAAAGTGAGCGTCCTTTACCTTTTCTACCAGTTCGTCTTCCGGCAGCGAGGTTTTCAGGTATTCAATATTGGTATAGCCGGCTTCATGCAGCGTATTGACGGCACTCTGGTGAACGCCTTCAAGCAGCAGGAAGCGGATTTTGCTTTTGTCCAGTGAGGTAGGTTTCATATCAGTGCGAATTCTCATTAGTGGGAGGCGCCAGTTTAAGGCGCGCTATGTTACCATAAACGACGTCAGTAACATAAAAGGTAATCGTGGTAATGAGTGTCATGCAACAGTCTCTGGTAACTTCGCTGGCCGGCATCGTGGGTCCGGATCGGGTCAAAATAGACGCTGAATCGCTTCAGTTTTTTGGCAAGGACTGGACCAAGGTCTATGAGCCTGCGCCCTCCGCGATAGTGTTTCCCGGCTCCATCGATGAGGTGCAGGCACTCGTCAGGTTTGCCAATGAGCAACAGATTGCGTTGGTACCTTCCGGCGGGCGCACTGGGCTGAGTGGCGGTGCGGTGGCTTCCAATGGCGAAGTCGTGGTCGCATTTGATCGTATGAACAGGATACTGGATTTTAATCCGGTTGATCGCCAGGTAGTGTGCGAGCCAGGGGTGATCACCGGGCAGTTGCAACAGTTTGCTGAAGACAAGGGCCTGTTCTACCCGGTTGATTTTGCCTCATCCGGTTCCAGCCAGATAGGCGGGAACGCCGGCACCAATGCAGGCGGCATCAAGGTGATCCGTTATGGGCTGACGCGTGACTGGGTGATGGGCATGAAAGTGGTGACCGGAACCGGTGAGTTACTGGAACTTAATCACGGTCTGGTCAAAAATGCGACCGGTTATGATCTGCGACATTTGTTTATCGGCTCTGAAGGTACATTGGGGTTTATTGTTGAACTGACCATGGGGCTGACTGCCGCGCCCAAGGATCCCACTGTGCTGGTACTGGCAGTTGATGAGATGGAAGCGACAATGCCGGTTCTGCAGGCGTTTCAGGCTGCGATTGGCATCAATGCATTTGAATTTTTCTCGGAAAAGGCCCTGCGGCATGTAATGGCGGAAAAAGGGTTGCCGCGTCCGTTTGCAACTGAAGGCAATTTTTATGCGCTGATCGAGTTTGAGAATACCAGCGAAGCGGTAATGGATGCTGCAATGTCGGTCTTTGAGCATTGTCTGGAGCAGGGATGGGTGCTGGATGGCACGATGAGCCAGAATACTGCACAGGCGAAAAATCTGTGGCGGCTGCGCGAGGATATTTCGGAAACGATTTCCCGTTTTACGCCATACAAGAATGATATTTCAGTTCAGGTTTCCAAAGTACCGGCATTTCTCAGGGAAGTGGATGAGATTGTCACGTCACAGTATCCGGATTTCGAGATTATCTGGTTCGGGCATATCGGTGATGGCAACGTACACCTGAATATTCTGAAGCCCGATGCTGTGACCAAAGCGGACTTTTTCCGCCAGTGCGGAGAGGTCAGCAACGATATATTTGCGACGGTCAAACATTATGGTGGGAGTGTCTCGGCGGAACATGGCGTTGGTCTGCTGAAAAAAGCCTACCTGCAATACAGCCGAAGTGAGCCTGAAGTGGCTCTGATGAAAGCCATAAAGCAGGTATTTGATCCCCGGAACATCATGAATCCGGGCAAGATATTCGACTGAAGCTGTTGATTGCGATCAATTTCACAGTTTTCGCAAGTTTTCGAGTGAAACTGTATTCCCAGCGGCAAAATAAGGCGGTACACTGCTTTGAGGAGTCGGTGTTGGCTCCAGCAGTTGCCACATTTGTCAACTGTGTTAATAAATAATGGGAAGTGCTGGGAATGATTTCTGGCGAATCCCTTGGAAAGAGCAAGAGAGCAATATGTCACAGCAAGTAGAAGGTACCGTTAAGTGGTTCAATGACGAGAAAGGTTTCGGTTTCATTGAGCAGGAAGGTGGAAAGGACGTATTCGTCCATTTTAGTGCCATTAACGGTACTGGAAGAAAAACGCTGCACGAAGGTCAGAAGGTCACGATGGAAGTGACTCAAGGCCAGAAAGGCCCTCAGGCGGAAAACGTAAATCCCCTGTAATACAAAAACGCAGGGTGTGAAAACCCTGCGTTTTTTTATTCAAGCCGCAGTCGTTTAAACATCGGCGCGATCAGGCTGTTAAAGTTCTGAGGCCATCTTTTGTCCCCAGAATAAGCTTGTCTGCCGGACGAACAGCAAACAGGCCATTGGTGACTACGCCAGTGATCTGATTGAGCTGTTGCTCTACTGTGCGTGGATCGACGATATTCATGTTATGAATGTCGATTATAATGTTTCCGTTGTCTGTCACAAATCCTTCCCGATATACCGGATCGCCACCCAGTCTGACGATCTCGCGGCCTACGTGACTTCTGGCCATCGGAATGACCTCGACAGGCAGCGGAAACGTTCCGAGCACATCAACCATCTTGCTGCCATCGGCAATGCAGACAAATTCCCGGGCAACCGCAGCGATGATTTTTTCCCGGGTCAGCGCACCGCCGCCACCCTTGATCAATTGCAGATACTCATTGGCTTCATCGGCGCCATCGACATAAATGGTGACTTCGGGTGCCGAGTTCAGATCCATGACCTCGATATTGAGCGCCTTGAGCCGCCGTGCAGTTTCTTCCGAGCTGGCGACAGTGGCATAAATATCGTCTCTGAATTCGCCCAGGTACTCGATAAAATAATTGGCGGTGGAACCTGTGCCCACACCTATGATGCTGCGATCATCCAATCGGCTCTTGACGTAGTCGGCGGCCGCCTTGGCTACCGCTTTTTTTAATTCATTCTGGTCCATGACGCTACCTTGTGGCAATAAATGGGGACGGAGGATATTATGTGCCTTCGGTCATAATATCCTCCGTCCCCATTTATTGGTAGTCCGCATTTGTTGCCTCCGCCCTTATCGTCAAACAGAAGACTGCAGGTATGGAAAAGTACATAAAAGACATACTGTCCGCACGAGTTTACGACGTTGCGATTGAGAGTCCCGTGCATGAGGCGACTGGGTTGTCGCGGCGCCTGGAGAACACGGTCATGCTCAAGCGCGAGGATATGCAACCGGTCTTCAGCTTCAAGCTGCGTGGCGCTTACAACAAGATGTCAGGTCTCAGCCCCGAAGCGGCGGCAAAGGGGGTTATTGCTGCCAGCGCCGGCAACCACGCCCAGGGCATAGCGCTGGCCGGAAACGCGCTGGGCATCAATACAACAATTGTCATGCCAGTCACCACCCCGGCGATCAAGATTGATGCTGTGCGAAACCGTGGTGCGCAGGTGATTCTGCACGGGGACACCTACAATGATGCTGCGGAATACGCCATGGGACTGGTGGCGGAAAACGGTTATACGTTTGTGCATGCATTTGATGATAAGGAAGTAATCGCTGGTCAGGGTACCGTTGGTGTGGAAATTCTGCGCCAGCACAGCGGACCATTGGACGCGATTTTTGTGCCGGTGGGCGGTGGTGGGCTCATGGCAGGCATGGCGGCGTATATCAAATACATTCGCCCGGACATCCGTATGATTGCCGTAGAGGCGGAGGATTCGGCCTGCCTGAAAGCAGCACTGGAGGCCGGGCGACGCGTTAAATTGAGTCAGGTTGGCCTGTTTGCCGATGGCGTTGCAGTGAACCAGGTCGGGAAAAACACGTTTGCGATTCTGCGGGAATGCGTGGATGAAGTCATTACCGTGACGACTGATGAGATGTGTGCCGCCATCAAGGACATTTTTGATGATACACGCACGGTAACGGAACCTGCCGGTGCGCTGGCCATCGCTGGCCTTAAAAAATACGTGCGCGATAAAAATGTTCAGGATCAGACCCTGCTGGCGGTGGTGACTGGCGCCAATGTCAATTTTGACAGATTGAGACACATCGCCGAACGCGCCGAGCTGGGCGAAACGCGTGAAGCGGTGCTGGCGGTGACTATTGACGAAAAACCCGGCAGTTTCAGAAAGTTCTCGCAGACCTTGGGTCGCCGCAATGTGACGGAGTTCAATTATCGGTTTGGCGATCCTGAGCGGGCACAGATTTTTGTAGGCGTCGAGGTCGCTGAAGGCAGACATGGACGGCAGGCACTGCTCGATGAGCTGGCAAAAAAGGGGCTGAGTGCATTTGACATGACAGAAAACGAGGCGGCCAAAGTACATATCCGTCACATGGTTGGCGGGCGCAATCGTTCCGTTGAGAACGAGCGGGTATTTCGTTTTGAATTCCCGGAACGACCAGGTGCGCTGATGACCTTCCTTGACCTGCTCGGCGGACGCTGGAATATTTCAATGTTCCACTATCGCAATCATGGCGCGGCTTATGGCCGGGTAATGGTAGGTATCCAGGTGCCGCCGCAGGACAAGCGTCAGTTTGACGATTTCCTGCGGCTGATCAACTATCCCTGCAGAGAAGAGACTGACAACGCGGCCTACCTCACGTTCCTGGGACCGTGAGGCAGTTGGTGAGCTGCTAGCCCAGATAGCTGCAACAGTAGTCGGTGACAGTCAGTACCTTGATGTCAAATGCCGAGTCGGCGGGTACTTCAAAACTGTCACCACCGCTGATCTTGCGCCACAGATCCTCGCCCGGCAGTAGTACCTCCACCTGACCGGCCATAATTTCCATAATTTCTTTTTTATCGGTGCCAAAACGATACTCGCCGGGCATCATGATGCCGAGTGTTTTTACATCGCCATTACCGAACTCGATGACGCGGCTGGTGACGTTGCCGTCAAAATAGATATTGGCAGCTTTTACAACCGTGACATTTTCAAATTTACTCATATTCAATTTCCATGATCAGAAAGGGTGCTGCCCAGTGGGCTCCCCATTTTAACCGCATCGACGGCAGAGAAGTGTTTTTTTAGTGAGATCATACCCGGGCCAAATACAGCAATGACAGTGGAGCCCAGTTTGAATCGACCCATTTCTGCCCCGCGGGCAATCTGCACCGGCGGGGTTTGCAGGTTATATTCAGTGCGCATCAGGCCATGCGGCGCCGGTGCCACCTGACCTGACCAGACGGTCTCGATACCGGCAACAATCATTGCTCCGACCAGCACCAATGCCATGGGCCCTGCGTCAGTGTCAAAGATGCAGACAGCCCGTTCATTGCGCGCAAAAAGCCCATCAACCCGCTGACTGGTCAGTTGATTGACTGAAAACAGTTTGCCCGGCACATAAATCATTTGACGAAGGGTGCCCGCCATTGGCATGTGCACGCGGTGGTAGTCGCGGGGTGATAAATAGATGGTCGCAAAATTACCCCCCTGAAACTCCTCGGCAAGCGCCAGATCTCCTCCGAGCAGTGCCTGCACGCTGAAGTCCCGGCCCTTGGCCTGCAACAGTCTGCCCTCTTCGACTGCACCAATCTGGCTGATGATGCCATCGGCCGGGCTGACGATGACATTTTCGTCAGCAGGCAGCGGTCGGGCATCCTGCCGCAGGGTGCGGGTGAAAAACGCATTAAAACTGGGGTAGGCGGTCGGATCGGTTTCTGCAGCCTGGGACATATCCACTTGATATCGCGACACAAACCAGCGAATGAACGGGTTCTTGATGGTTGTCAGTTTGCAGTCCGCAAGTTTGCCGGCACACCGGGACAGCAGATGTTGCGGCAGCAGGTACTGCATCAGGATAAACAGTGAATCTTTCATGGTCAGGCGTCAGTTCCTTGAGTAGCTCAGGGCGGACAAGCTTAAACAAGGCGGCCTGAACTGACAAGTTTTGCCTGGAAATCAACTCAGGGCTAATGATTTTGTATATCTGTCCGATGTAATAAGGACGAAGTAGCAGAGTTTTACCCTGGAGGATTCACGGGTCATGTTGTTCATCATTGGAGCGCTGGTTGTTGTCGGTAGTGTAGCCGGCGGTTATATCATGCACGGCGGTATTCTCGGGGTTTTGTGGCAACCTTCAGAGTTCATAATCATTTTGGGGGCCGCCTTTGGTGCCTTCCTGATCGCCAACAGCATGCACACCGTGAAGGAAACAGCCAAACGTCTGCCGCGGGCGATATTTGGTCAGGCGACCAGCGAAAAAACCTATCTTGACCTGCTGGGACTTTTGTTTGATCTGTTTAACAAGGCGCGTCGTGAAGGCATGATGGCAATTGAAGCAGATATAGAAGTGCCGGCAGAAAGTGGCATTTTTACGCAATACCCGGCCCTGCTGAAAAATGATCGCATTATCGAGTTTCTGACAGATAACCTGCGCATCATGACTACCAGTAATCTGGCTCCTCATGAAATTGAAGCCATGATCGACAACGAAATAGAAACCCAGATGCACGAGCTGAGCGAATCTTCACACGCGGTGAACCGGATAGCCGACGGCTTGCCCGGTTTTGGTATTGTTGCGGCGATTCTGGGAATTGTGATCACCATGCAAAAACTGGGTGGTCCACCGGATGAGCTGGGCAAAAGTGTGGCAGCGGCACTGGTCGGTACCTTTGTAGGTATTTTTGTTGCTTACGGCTTTATCGGCCCGATGGCCAACCGGTTGCAGGAAGTGGCTGATGCAGAAATCAAGATGTTTGAGTGTATCAAGGCTGCAATTGTTGCCACATCCAATGGTTTGCCGCCGCAACTGGCCGTTGAATTTGCCCGCAAGACCCTATATTCGGGAGATCGCCCCAGTTTCACCGAACTGGATGAGCATATTCGCAGCCGTTGATTTTGATGATTAATAAATAACGAGTCAGACTTTGGAAAAATCAGAACAGACAATTGTCATCAGACGCATCAAGAAAAGTGGTGGTGGTCACCATGGTGGTGCGTGGAAGATCGCCTTTGCCGATTTTGCACTCGCGTTGATGGCATTTTTCCTGGTGCTGTGGCTGATAGAAAGCACCACTGATCTCGAGAAAATGGTCATTGCCGGCTACTTCTCTGACCCGCGCAGCCTTGCGAACTCGGGAGACGGCGGCACGCCCTATGTGCTTGATCTGGGAGGTCGCCCGCTCAGCGTTGCCAATCAGGGTCTGAATCTTGCGCTGGTGCAGGAAGACCAGGATCAGAATGTGGAGTCAGCTGAAGACCTCGAAAATCCCGAAGCGATTGAGTTGGCGCGCCTGCGTCAGATAGAAATGCTGGACAGTGTCCGGGGGCAGATCGAAGAACTGGTCGCCGGGAATCAGGAATTTGAATGGTTCAATGACGCGGCCTCAATCGAGTTGACTGCAGATGGATTGAGTATCCAGATTACCGATCGCGAGAATCGGCCGGTGTTTAATCTGGGTTCCAGCGACATGATGCCCTATGCGCGCCAGGTGCTCTGGTCGATGGCACAGATTCTTGACGGGGTTCCGAACAAAGTGAGTATCTACGGGCATACTGACAGTGTGCCTTTTGGCTCCAACGGCGGTGAGTATACCAATTGGGAACTGTCTTCGGATCGCGCCAATGCCGCCCGTCGTGCGCTGGTTGAGGGCGGATTGCCTTATGAAAAGTTTGCTCAGATAATCGGTATGGGGTCGTCCATACCGCTATTGGAAGACAGTCCGGAAGACCAGGCGAACAGGCGCATAGTCATCATGGTGTTAAATGATCTTGCCGAACGCCGTCTGAGTGAAAATACCCGGGAATCCGAGGAGACAGGTATCGAACCACCAGCTTCTGCGTTGCCGGATGGCCCGTTGCCAGAGATCTTCTGACAGGGCTTGCTCCTGAAAATAAGGTTAGCGGGCAGATGTCAGGCTTTGCAATATCTGGTGATAACTGTCCAGTCGCAACGGGTCGATGTCTCCCCTGGCTGCGGCGGCCCTCAGGGCACACCCGGGTTCGCTCTTGTGGTGGCAGTCACGAAATCGGCATTGACCGGCATACGGACGAAATTCGATAAATCCATCCATCAGCTGATCCGGTTCTATATGCCAGAGCCCGAACTCGCGAATACCCGGTGAGTCCACCAGATCACCACTGCCCGGTAAGTGATAAAGTTTGGTGGCAGTGGTCGTGTGGGTGCCTTTTTCATGACCGATCGACAGACTGCCAACGCTAGCGGCATCAGCCTCTGCGTTTTCATCGCTGATCCCGCGCAACATGTTTATAAGTGAGGACTTGCCAACCCCGGACTGGCCGACAAATACGACAGTCTGTTGTGCCAGTGTTGATTTGACGGTGTCAATACCATCCCCTGTCCGGCAGGAAACCGACAGCGTTTCATAACCTATTCGGCGATAGCGGGCCAATAGGGCGATGATGGCTGCCTGATTGTCAGCGTTGGTGAGCAGATCAACCTTGTTCAGCAGAATCAGGGGGCGCAGCTGTTGGCGCTCAATGGCCACCAGATAACGGTCAATCAGGTTGCCGAATGGCTCGGGCAGTGGCGCCAGCACAACCACCACACAATCAATATTGGCGGCAATGGCGCGCAACTCTCCGCGATTGTTGGGTCGGCTCATCGCCGAGTGTCTGGGCATCTGGGCAACAATAACCCCTGTGGTGTCGCCGTCAGCCTGCCAGATGACCCTGTCGCCGGTAACCAGCGCCGGCAGATTACTGCGCTGGTGGCAGCGCAGCACCGTGCCGGTATGTTCGCCTTCCAGGGCTTCCACATCCAGTTGCTGTCCGTAGTGGCATACAATCAGCCCTTGCAGCTCTTCGCCGGCTGGGTGATGATCCAGCGGTCCGGGTTTGACAGCATCAGGACGCGAAGCGCGTTTGCCGCGCTCCTGTTGTTGACTGTCAATGCGGCGCAGCTGGTGTTGATTAAGTCGTCGTTTGGCCATGGACTGGCATTCTATTACAATGGCGACGCCGTGGAACCTCTTCCTTTTCTTATTCAATAAATAGTGTGGTAGTCAGCAATGTCTGTTCAACAACTGGATAAAAGTAAAACCCTGATCTGGATAGATATGGAAATGACCGGGCTGGAACCGGAAACCGACCGTATCATCGAAGTTGCTACACTGATTACCGACGCTGAGCTGAATATTCTGGCAGAGGGGCCGGTGCTGGCAGTCCATCAGAGTGACTCAGCGCTGGCTGCCATGGATGAATGGAATCAACGTACCCATGGAGAATCCGGGCTTGTTGAGCGTGTCCGGCGCAGCAAACTGGATGACGCAGAGGCCGAGCGGCAGACACTCGAGTTCCTGCGTCAGTATGCCGATTCCGGCAGCTCTCCCATGTGTGGCAACAGTGTGCACCAGGATCGCCGTTTTATGGTCCGGTACATGCCCCACCTGGAGGCGTTTTTCCACTATCGTAATCTGGATGTCAGCACAGTCAAGGAACTTGCCAGACGCTGGCGCCCTGAATTGCCGGGAGGCTTTGACAAAAAAGGCACTCACCAGGCAATGGATGACATTCGTGACTCGGTCAATGAGCTGAAGTACTACCGGGAGCACTTTTTCAGGCTGTGACGCTAGAGCCCGTGCTGCTGTAAAGCCCAGGCGACATGTTCGCGTACCAGTGCTGATGGGTGTTCAGCGCGTGCCTTGAGAGCTTCGGTCACGGCAATTGTGGTCGGGGCATTGCCCAGGCCCACCGCCAGATTGCGAAGCCAGCCTTCATAACCTGTCCGACGAATAGCTGAGCCGGCGGTTCTGTCCATGAATTGTTCTTCGCTCCACATGAACAGCTCACTCAGATCGCTGTTGTCCAGACCGTGTCGGGGCGAAAAATCAACCTCGCCGCTTGGCTGGCTGAATTTATTCCATGGACAGATCAGTTGGCAATCATCACAACCAAACACCCGATTGCCCATCATTGGTCGCAGTTCCGGCGGAATGGAACCCTTTAACTCAATAGTAAGATAGGAAATACAACGTCTGGCGTCCAATTGATTGGGGCCGGCAAAAGCCTGCGTCGGGCAGATATCAATGCAGGCTGTGCAACTGCCACAATGCGCACTGACCGGCTGATCTGCCGGTAATGGCAAATCGGTAAACAGCTCACCCAGGAAAAACCAGGAGCCGGCCTGTTTGTTCAGCAGCATGGTGTTCTTGCCAATCCAGCCCAGTCCGGCCTTTTCCGCCAGAGCGCGCTCGAGCACTGGCGCACTGTCTACAAATGCCCGGTAACCGAACGGGCCCGCCTCGGCACCAATACGTTCGGCCAGTTGTTGCAGGCGCTTGCGAATCAGCTTGTGATAGTCGCGCCCGCGCGCGTACCGTGAGACATAGGCTTTTTCCTTCTGCCTGAGCGGAGTAAGCGATTGCTCCTTTGAAAGGCTATAATCCATGCGGACACTGATGACCCTGATAGTGTCCGGATGAAGCAGATCCGGCGCCAGCCGCAGATCACGGTGACGCAGCATGTAATCCATTTCGCCATGAAAATTGCGCGCCAGCCAGCCGTCCAGATGCGGCTGATAGGCGCTCAGATCAATATCGGAGACAGCCAGTTGCTGAAATCCCAGCTCCTGTGACCACTGCCGGATTTGCGTCAGCAGTGCGGATGCCTGTTCGTTGTTCATCACTTGTACGGTTCCGATGGCACTGTCCCGATCACAGCTGATTCAGAATGTCTGCTGCCTGTTGCAGCGTACTGTCATCCTTGCAGAAACAAAAACGGATGACCCGTGAATCCGGCGCTTGTGCGTAGAAAGGCGATAAAGGTATGGTCGCAACGCCTTTTTCCTGACAAAGCCACGCAACAAACTCCATGTCGGGTTTGTCACTGATGGCGCTATAGTCAACACACTGAAAGTAGGTCCCCGCGGAGGGCGTGAAAGTAAATCGCGATGGCTCAAGCAGGGCATTAAAAGTGTCGCGTTTTTCCTGATAAAAGGCGGGCAGCTCCAGGTGGTGTTGTGGGCAGTCACGCATAAAATCGGCAATGGCGTATTGGATAAAGCTGGTCGAGGTAAACGTGACAAACTGATGTATCTTGCGAAACTCTGTGGTCAATTCTGGCGGAGCGACACAGTACGCCGCTTTCCAGCCGGTGGCGTGATAGGTTTTACCAAACGAGAATACAGCAAAACTCTTCTGCCGCAATTCAGCATGACGCAGAACGCTTTCATGTTGTCCGCCATCAAACACCATATGCTCGTAAACTTCATCCGACAGCACCAGTATGTCGCGCTCGCGAATCAGTTCTGCCAGCGAATCCAGGTCCTGCCGGCCAAGTATTGAGCCACTTGGATTGTGCGGAGAATTGATGATGATCAGGCGGGTTTTTGGATTAATCGCATCAGCCAGGCGCTGCCAGTCAATCCTGAACTCGGGCAGCAACAGCGGAATATGCACCGGCACACCGCCAGCCAGCCGTACAGCCGGATCATATGAGTCATAGGCCGGATCAAACATGATCACTTCATCGTCTGTACTAACGCAGGCCTGAATGGCATCGAAGAGTGCCTCGGTAGCGCCGGATGTCACGGTAATCTCCTGATCCGCATCAGCCGTGCAGCCGTATAAGACTTGAATTTTCCGGGCTATCTGTTCACGCAACTCAGCCACGCCGGTCATGGCAGCATATTGGTTGCGTCGGTCATTCAGATAGAATGTAACGCGATCGCGCAGTGCCTGCGGGCAATCAAAATCGGGAAAACCCTGAGACAGATTGATGGCATTATGCTGCTGTGCCATTCTCGTCATGACGGTGAAGATGGTAGTGCCTGTGTCAGGAAGTTTGCTGCGCAAGGAACTGATCCTCCAGTTTTAATGCTGTAATATACAAGTGAGTCACGAAGTCTACACGATCTGCGCGGCAAGCTGAAAACCGTATCAGAGTAATGGAATAAAAGACGACAGGAATTATGCACATGAGTCAGGCTTTCGCCGAGACCAAGTCTCCCAAACGAATTCCCCTAACCAACAACAATACGGGTGCTCCGCAGTCCGAGCCGGGCTGGGCGAATGGTTGCGCCGCCAGTTTGCCGTTACTGAATATCCGGGGAGGCCGCGAAGCGCTGCTGGCGTACTTTTATAACACCTGGCAGCTGACCGAAACGCTGTTTTCCGCGCTGGTCAGTGAGCAGGCGTATTTTGTGCGACCGTACCACAAGACGCGACACCCGCTGATTTTTTATTATGTGCACCCGGTGAGTTTTTATATCAACAAACTGCTGGTGGCAGGTTTGATCAGTGAGCCTGTCAATCGCCATTTTGAGGCATTGTTTGAAACCGGCGTTGACGAAATGAGCTGGGATGATCTGCATGATGGAGAACAGGATATCTGGCCGACGGTTGCCGAGGCCAGAGACTATCGCAGCAAGGTTTATGACATAGTCAATGATGTAATTCGTAACCATCCGGCACTGAACGCACCCATCACCATGGACAGTCCCGGCTGGGCACTGGTCATGTGTTTTGAGCACGAACGCATCCATCTTGAAACCTCCTCTGTGCTGATGCGCGAGTTGCCACTTAAGTATCTTCAGTCGCCGGTTCACTGGCCGGCTTTGCCGTTGGCGGAAAGCGCCGCTGATGGGACGGCTGAGGCGTTTGTCCGGCCGGTGGCCGGCCTGCATTATCCTGCGGAGAATCCGCTGATAGAGGTGCAGGCAACAACAGTGACCCTGGGCAAGCCAGAGCAATGGCCCACGTTTGGCTGGGATAATGAATACGGCCATGATGAGCGCAACGTTGATGCTTTTCGTGCCAGTAAGCGGCTGATCAGTAACGGTGAGTTCTACGAATTCGTCAGTTCGGGTGCCTATCTGGAGGAGAAATTCTGGAGCAGGGACGGCTGGCAGTGGCGTCGCTTCCGCAACACCCGCTGGCCCACGTTCTGGGTGCAGGACGGTCCGGTCGGATCGCATCAGTACCGGTTGCGCACCATATTCTCCGAGGTGCCAATGCAGTGGGACTGGCCGGCGGTGGTTAATTATTTTGAGGCCAAAGCCTATTGCGCCTGGCGTGCGGAGCGAGACGGCGTCAGAAGCCCCTACCGCTTGCTGCTGGAAAAAGAGCATCTGGCAATGCGGGATGACACGTTGCGCGATGATCCGGTCATGCACACGGTGCCGGCAGACACCCGCTTAATCAACCACAATCTGCATTGCGGCAGTGAAGGGCCGGTAGAAAAATATGCCGCAAACAAGGCGGGTTTTCAGGATGTTCTCGGCAATGTCTGGCAGTGGTGTGAGGACACCTTCCATCCTCTGCCCGGGTTTGCGATACATCCCCATTATGTGGATTTCAGTACGCCATGTTTTGACGATGAGCATCAGATGATACTGGGCGGTTCGTTCATCAGCACAGGTGATGAAGCCAGCATCTGGGCGCGCTTCCACTTCCGCCCGCACTTCTTTCAGCACGCCGGTTTCCGGCTTGTACAGAGTGAACAACCGTTGCCGGATGGCGGGCAGCGCTATGAAACGGATGCCCTGCTGAACCAGTATATGCTGTTTCACTGGGGCACTCAGGCTCAACAGCGTGATGAAGAAATTGTTGTGCAGACGGGACACCCCGATACTCAACCGTTTATGGAGACCATGGCAGATCTGGTGACCCGTCATGCCGGGCAGCATAATGCGGTGCTGGATCTTGGCTGCGCGGTGGGACGGGCGAGTTTTGAGCTGGCACGGCATTTTGACACGGTCGTCGGGCTGGATTTCAGTGAATCCTTTGTGCGGGCCGCCCGGTTAATGCAAACTCAGGGCAGCCTGGCTTATCAGCGACTGGAGAGTGGTCGTCACCTCACGCCCATGGTTGCAAGGGTTGCCAGCGATATTGACCGTGAGCGGGTGAGTTTTGTGACCGGCGATGCGGGTAATCTCAGCGCTTCCGGCCTGAGCACGCCGGGAGCCTACAATGCTGTGCTGATGAGCAACCTGTTGTGCCGCATGCCTGATCCGGCGGCCTGCCTGAGACAGTTTGTGGGTGAGCGCTCACCGCTGGCCATTGGTGGCATATTGGTGATGGCATCACCGAATACCTGGATGGAACAGTACACGCCACCTGATGCTTTTATCGATGCGCCTGACAGCATGGCAACGCTGGCCCGACTGGGCGAGTTGCTGCCCGGATTCGAACTGATCCACCATCAGGATCTGCCGTTCATGATACGTGAGCACCGGCGCAAGTATGAGTATGTGGTCAGTCAGGTGTCGGTGTGGCGTCGCACGCCATAGCAGCAATACGAATGCAGTCAAGGCGTTTGTCGTGATCAAAAATATGTGCGCTGAACATGATCTCGTTCACGCCAGTGCGGTCGATAAATGCCCTGATGCCCGCCCGAACCTGCCCGGGATTGCCAATCACGGCTTCGCCCAGCGCATGTGAGGCGGCGGCAAGTTCGGCCGGGCTGAATTGCTGCTCAATGTTGTGTACCGGTGGTTTGAGCGGGCCGGGTGTGCCCCGGCGCAGGGCAATGAACTGCTGCTGAACCGAGCTCAGCAGAAATCGGGCCTCCTCTTCTGTGTTGGCGGCATACATGGGGATGGCGGCCATACAGTAAGGTTCTGCCAGTTGCTCTGACGGGCGGAATCGGGTGCGATAGGTGTCCAGTGCCTGCATCAGGTAGTCCGGGGCAAAATGAGATGCGAACGCAAACGGCAGCCCAAGCGCTGCGGCGAGTTGCGCGCTGAACAGACTGGAGCCCAACAGCCACAACGGCACTTCAAGACCCTCTCCGGGTACCGCGCGGACTGCCTGGCCGGGAGTAGCAGCACGGAAATAGTGCTGGAGCTCCTGTACGTCTTTGGGGAACTGATCTACGCTGTCGTGATAGCGCCGCAGTGCCTGCATGGTCAGTGAATCGGTACCGGGCGCACGACCCAGACCGAGATCTATGCGGCCCGGATACAGCGCCGCCAGCGTGCCAAACTGCTCTGCCACCATCAGTGGTGCGTGGTTGGGCAGCATGATGCCTCCGGAACCCACTCTGATTTGCGACGTGCCTTCTGCGACATAACCAATAACCACTGATGTGGCGGCACTGGCTATCCCGGTCATGTTGTGGTGTTCTGCCAGCCAGAAACGGTGGTACCCGCAGCGCTCGGCCTCTTGCGCAAGGCTTCTTGAATTGTGCAGTGCCTGCCTGGCGCCACTGCCTTGGGTGATGGGCGCCAGATCGAGCAGTGAGTAACGAATCATGTGGATCTCCGGTCAAAATCTGCCAGGCTACTTAAACTGTTTGAGCCCGGATCATAAAAGCAGCGTATTATACGCACCATCTGACGTCTGAAACTGTCTTTATATCGGGTCACAGGTGGGGCAGACTTGAACTTTGTTGAGGGCTGGATTACCCTGCTTGATCCCTGATTACTGCTCTTATGCTCAGCGGGTCCTGAAAAATTGACATCGTATGGAACGCTGACATCACTGATTTTTAAATAGTAGTTATTAAATAGTTGTTACCATTCTCTGAGGAGACTAACGTGAAAAAACAGTATTTTTTATCGGCGGCTGTGGCGGCTGTGGTGGCTGGCGGTGTAGCGCTGACAGCCGTTCAAAGCTCCATGGCAGATGATAACTATGTCGCCCCCCGCAATGAATGGGGTCAACCCGATCTGCGCGGCGTGTTCAATTTCAGCTCCAACACCCCGCTGGAACGGCCACGCGAATATGGCGACCGTCAGTTTTACACCCCCGAAGAAGTCATTGCCCGCGATGAGGCCGCAGCCGCCGCCGCAGCTGCCAGCGATGGTCAGTCCTCGCAAGGTGGTGTGGGTGGTTACAACCAGTTCTGGGTAGAAGGTCTGCCGATTGATGTAAACCTGCGCACGTCCATGCTTATCTATCCTGAAAATGGCCGCATGCCTGCCAGGGTTCCTGGCGCGCCGATTGCATTTGGTGGCCTGGGTCCTGACTACAACGGTGAGCGTCCGGTACGGGTTGCTGTTGGTGGTATCGGCAAAGACGGTCCTGAGGATCGAGGTATTTCCGAACGCTGCCTGCTGGGTTTCAATTCTGTCCCACCTTTCATGCCGAGCATGTACAACAACAACGTACAGCTGTTCCAGACGGATGATCATTTTGTGATTTTCAACGAGATGATTCATGAAGCCCGTATTGTGCGACTTAACCAGGAACATATTCCGGAAAATATCACGCAATGGACCGGTGACTCCATCGGCTGGTATGAAGGTGATACGCTGGTTGTTGAAACCAAAAACTTCAATGCCAAAACGCAGTCGTTCCGTGGAGTGGGTGTTGGCTCCAATAAAACGCTGATCGAAAAATTCACCCGCCGCAGCGACTCGGTGGTTGACTATGAATTTACCGTCATTGATCCGCTGGCCTATGAAGACAAGCTGACAGCCGTGGTCGCGATGTTCCAGACTGACGATGAAATTTTTGAATATGCCTGCCATGAAGGCAACTATGGCATGGTCAATATTCTGCAGGGTCAGCGTGTGGAAGATGGCACCTGGGATTACGACAACAACCGTGCGATTCGCTAAACAGAGAAAATAAGGTTTTTCATGAAAACACAATTTAAGACTTTTTTTGCCGTTGCGGCAACGGCCGCTGCCGTTAGCGTGTTCTGGTTGAGTCAGGATGTCACTGAAGCCCAAAATGCTTCGCGTACTGAAATTCCGCGCACACCCGATGGCAAGCCGAACTTTAACGGTATCTGGCAATCCATGAATGCTGCTTACTGGGATCTGGAGCCGCATGAGGCACGTCATGGGCCATTGGCTGCGCTGGCTGCCGGTGCGCATCTGGCGGTGCCACCAGGGATGGGAGTTGTTGAAGGCGGCATGCTCCCTTACAGGGACGGGCAGCGTGCAATCAAGGAAGAAAACCAGCGTAACTGGCTGGAGCGTGATCCGGCAACCCAGTGCAAGCTGCCGGGTGTGCCGCGTGCAACCTATCAACCGTACCCGTTCCAGATTTTCCAGTCGCCTACAGCGACCCTGCTGTCCTATCAGTTTGCCGGCGCGGATCGTATTGTGCATATGGACAAGCCTGACATGGAACCTCAGGTTGATGCCTGGATGGGCACCAACGTAGGCTCATGGGATGGTGACACTCTGGTCATTGACGTCATGGGTCAGATGCCGGATACCTGGTTTGACCGGTCCGGTAACTTCCACAGTGGCTGGGACATGCACGTTCAGGAGCGTTACACCCTGATTGATGCCAATACAATTGACTATTCTGCAACCATTAATGATCCCAACGTGTATGAACGTCCCTGGACCATCAGCATGAAGCTGTACCGTCACCAGGACGAAAACATGCAATTGCTTGAATTCAAATGTGTGGAATTTGTCGAAGAACTGATCTACGGCCACCTGCGTGCGCCGGGCGACCCGATCGGCGATGGTATTTCTCCTATTCACTGAGAATAAACCAGTGCTTTAAAACACCGGCAGAATACTGTATATATAAACAGTATTCCGCCGGTGTTTTTTTATGCAACCTCTCCCTGATGATCTGTTCAGTACCGCCTGTGCCCCGGCCTATGCGGAGCTGCACTGTCTGAGTAATTACAGTTTTCTGCGTGGCGCCTCGTTTCCGGAGGAGCTGGTCAATCGTGCGCTGGCGCTTGGCTACCAGGCACTGGCGTTGACGGACGAGTGCTCGCTGGCGGGCATAGTACGTGCCTACAGTGCTGTCAAAGCGGCAACTGCGCAAGGGCAACATATCAGATTGATCGTCGGAAGCGAGTTTCACACTGACGACGGCCTGCACATTGTGTTGCTGGCTCCCGATCGCCGGGCCTATGGCCAGCTCAGTGCACTGATTACCCGGGCACGACGTGATGCCGCCAAGGGACACTATCGTCTGACCCGGGATATGCTGGAACAGATGTCGTTAGATTGCTGCCTGCTGCTGTGGGTGCCACCGGTACAGGAGTTCAGTAGTCATTATTGTGAGCAGGCTGCCAGCCAAAGCCTGATGTGGTTATCCGGTATTTTTGCGCAGCGGTTGTGGATTGCAGCGCAGTTTTTCCTGGACGCTGATGACCGGGAAAAGTATCAGGCGTTAGTGCAGTTGTCGCAACACACCGGGGTACCGGTCTGTGCCACCGGTGGCGCAACCATGCATCATCCATCACGGCGTGCGCTGCGCGACACTCTGGTGGCCATAAGGCTGGGGAAGGCGGTAGCGGATCTGGGTTTTGATCTGCCACCAAATGCACAACAGTTTCTGCGCAGTCGTTCAACCCTGAGCCGGCTGTTCCCGGCAACCTGGCTGGCGGAAGCAGTGAAAATATCCGGCAAGTGCCATTTCTCACTATCAGAGCTGCGTTATGAGTACCCGCGGGAGCTGGTGCCAGCCGATCATTCTGCCAGTAGCTGGCTACGGCATCTGACTTTCCAGGGCATGAACAGACATTGGCCGGCAGGGGTGCCGGAAACGGTGTTGACGCTGGTCGAAAAAGAACTGACATTGATTGCCGAACTGGCGTACGAACACTTTTTCCTGACGGTGCATGATATTGTGGTGTTCGCTCGCAGCCGGGGTATTTTATGTCAGGGCAGAGGTTCAGCTGCCAACTCGGCGGTCTGTTACTGTCTGGGTATAACCGCCGTAGATCCGGCGCGGATGCAGTTGCTGTTTGAGCGCTTCCTGTCAAAGGAGCGTGATGAGCCACCCGATATTGATGTGGACTTTGAGCACGAGCGTCGCGAAGAGGTCATTCAGTATATCTACACAAAATACGGTCGTCATCGGGCAGCGCTTGCTGCCACGGTTATCTGTTATCGCCGACGCAGCGCTATCCGCGATGTGGGCAAGGCGCTGGGGCTGGACGCTGCTCAGACCGACGAACTGTTGAACTGCCTGCGCAGTGACAGCGAAGGCAATCTGGTACCGATTGAGGTGCCGGCACTGCCTCCTGTGCAGCTGAAACAACTGGTGTTTCTGGTACAGCAGATTACCGGATTCCCCCGACATCTGTCACAACATGTCGGCGGTTTTGTGATCAGCGAAGGGCCTTTGTCGGAACTGGTGCCAGTGGAAAATGCCAGTATGCCGGATCGCACGGTGATTCAGTGGGAAAAGGATGATCTGGAGGCATTGGGACTGTTGAAAGTGGATGTGCTGGCGCTTGGCATGCTGACGGCTATCCGGAAGTCGCTGGCACTTGTTTCTGAAACAAACGGCAAAGAGCTGCTGTTGACGGATGTCCCTGCCGAAGATGCGGTGGTGTACCGGATGATCAGCGATGCAGATACGGTGGGTGTTTTTCAGATCGAATCGCGAGCCCAGATGAGCATGCTGCCGCGACTCAGGCCCGATAACTACTATGATCTGGTCGTGCAGATTGCAATTGTGCGACCCGGCCCTATTCAGGGTGACATGGTCCATCCCTACCTGATGCGAAGACAGGGCCGGGAGGTGGTTACCTATCCCAGCCAGGCAGTAAAAAGTGTGCTTCAGCGAACACTGGGCGTGCCTATTTTTCAGGAACAGGTTATGCAGATAGCCATGGTTGCAGCCGGGTTCAGTGGTGGTGAAGCGGACCAGCTGAGGCGGGCGATGGCTGCCTGGAAACGCAAAGGAGGCCTGGAGCCTTTTCGTGAAAAAATTATCGCTGGCATGCTGGCGCGGGGTTATGAAAAAAGTTTTGCTGAACAGATATACCAGCAGATCAAGGGGTTTGGCGACTATGGCTTCCCGGAATCGCATTCGGCCAGTTTTGCGCTGCTGGCCTATGTCTCCGCGTGGCTCAAATGCCACTATCCGGCACAATTTTTATGCGCCTTGCTTAACAGTCAGCCAATGGGGTTTTATGCGCCGGCGCAGCTGGTACAGGATGCCCGCCGCCATGGCGTGACAGTGTTGCCGGTGGATGTGCTGTTCAGTGAGCATGATTGCACGCTGGAGCCGGGAGCGTTACAAGCCAGATCGGTGCGGCTGGGGTTGCGCATGGTCAGCGGACTGTCCGCGACCGGCAGTGAGATGATATTGCAGGCAAGAGTCCAACAGGTATTCACGGATGTAGCAGATCTTGTGCGGCGCACGGGCCTGAATCAGCGTGATCGGGACAGCCTGGCGGCAGCCGATGCACTGAAGAGTCTGGCTGGCGATCGTCATCGTGCGTTCTGGGATGCCCGTGGTGTAGAGCAGTTGCCACCGTTATTTGAAGCTGTCAGAAATAGTGCTGGCCCTCCATCCGATACCAGAACAGGCACCGTCGCGTTGATGTTGCCACGGCCTACCGAAGCGCAGGACATCATGGCTGACTACAATCAGACCGGATTGACATTGCGACGTCATCCGCTTTGCCTGTGGCGCGACCATCTGAATAATTATCAGGTCAGTACGGCGCAGCATCTGCAACAGTTGCCGGATCGCCAGGCAATCAAGGTGGCGGGTCTGGTAACATGCCGGCAACGACCGCAGACAGCTGCAGGCGTGACCTTTCTGACGCTGGAAGATGAAACCGGGTTCATGAATATTGTGGTCTGGCCGGCATTGCTCAAGGATTACTACCGGATTGTGCATGAAGCCGGCTTCATGGGCGTCAGTGGCTATCTGCAACAAAGTGATGGGGTTACCCATATTGTGGCGGTCAAACTGGTGGATTTGTCGCACTGGCTGGCGAACATGCGGCTGCAGTCCAGAGACTTCTCCTGACACCATTTATTGATCTGGATCAAAAAATGGTGCGTCGCGAGTCCTGTCTGTAACACACTGACAAACCTGATATCCGGGCTTAAAGTAGACTCCTGATAGTTTTCAGACAATCAGGATGGTGAAATCGTATGGTGGGTATTCCGACATTCAGGTACTCAATAGTGGCAGTGGTGCTCAGCGGGCTGGCTGCGGGTGTTCATGCAGATATTCCCCGTACACCTGATGGGCGACCGGATTTTCAGGGGCTGTGGACCAATGAAACTGAAACGCCGGTAGAGCGTCCAGAACAGTTTGCCGACAGGCAGGCAATGACGGCTGAGGAGGCAGCACAATGGCGCCCCGGCTCGGCGGCAGGCCTGACCGATCTGAATCAGGGTGACCGGCTGGATCCGGACAGAGGACCACCTCCCAAAGGTGCGCCGATTCGCCTGGAAGCTGACTGGTTTTTTTCGTCCGGTTACGTGGCCCGGGTGGAAGGGGAGTTCAGAACGTCACTGGTCATTGATCCCCCGGATGGACGGATTCCGTTCGCAGATGATGGCCGTGGACGAGACTGGGTGTCGCAGCAACTGGCCCGTCCCGGGGTAGAAGCCTATGATGGACCAGAACTGCGCCCGACCGGTGAACGCTGCCTGCTGTCAGTGTTGTCGACAGCAGGGCCGCCCATGTTTCCGATGTCCTACAACAGCAACTACCGGATAGTGCAGACACCCGGTTATGTAATGATTATGGCGGAAATGGTCAACGACGCACGCATCATCAGAATCAATGCAGAGCATCAGCCAGACGCCATTCACCGCTGGATGGGTGACTCAGTAGGACATTGGGAAGGTGATACGCTGGTTGTCAGTACACGCAATATCCATCCGCAGCAATCATTCCGCGGTTCAACCGCAGAGCTGACCGCCATTGAAAAATTCTGGATGGACGAGGAAGGTCAGATTATTTATCAGGTCACCATGGATGATCCTCAGGTTTACGGTCGCCCGTGGACCGCACAGGTTCCTATGAGACGTCTGCCACAGGGTAGTCACATCTACGAATATGCGTGTCATGAAGGCAACTATTCAATAGTAGGCGCGCTGGCCGGCCGGCGCTGGCAGGAAGTCTACGAGCAGCAGGAATAGGCTGATGACAGTCAGGCCGGGCGGCTTCGCATCAGCCAGGGGTAGATAAGTACAACCGCTATTATGATACTGGCCCCCATATAAAAACTGGCGCTCAGTTCCTGCTGTTCGCCCAGCAACAGCGCAGCCAGTATGATGGCGTAGATTGGCTCCAGATTGACCGCAAGTGCAGTTGCATAAGCGGACAGCTGACGCAGGGCAACCAGAGATAGCGCAAAAGGCAGCAGTGTACAGCCCAGTGCCAGTACAATCATCCATAAGAGGTCGGTATTTTGTGGCGGGTTCAGGAAGGCAGCTGGCTCATCGACGATGCCGTTTATAGCGGAGATATCGGCCAGACTGAAGGCCGCAGCCAGCGCTATCAGGAACAGGCAGCCGGTAGCCATCTCTATGGCCGTGACAGTCAGGGCATCGGCTTTAAGGACAAAACGTTTGTTGAGAGAAGCAAAGAGTGCAACAAACAGGGCCGATACGATACCCATGATGATACCGCCATTCATGGTATCGGGTGTTCCGCCGACAACAAGTATAATACCCGGCAGCACCAGCAGGCCCAGTAGCAATTCCTTGGGTTGGAAGCGTCGTCCGGCCAGTACTGGTTCAATCACGGCCAGGAAGACGGGGACGGTAGCGATACAGGTAACAGCCACTGATGCATTGGCCAGCTTGATGGCGCCGTAGAAGGTCAGCCAGTGCAGGGCAACCAGGGCACCAATGGCAGAGTAGGCCAGCACCAGTCGGACTGGCAGTGTCCTCATTGCGCGCCAGATGGATGGCAGCAGCATCAGGGCGACAGCCACCAGTCCCATGCGCCAGATGACCAGTGGCAGTGCCTGCAGGCTGATGAGTTTGCCGAGTATTGCGGTAAAGCCCCATAGCACAACGCAGAGGTGGATCTGTAGCCAGGCGGTGCGGGTGTCGGACATAAGTAAGCGCTGTCTAAGCTGATCAGGCGGCAAGTTTAGCATTTATGCAACATAATTGATTCGCATCAAAGCGGCATAACCGAGATTTTATAGATGATCAGAAAAATTCCCGTTGATGATCTGACGCTGGGAATGTATGTCCACGAATTGCATGGTTCGTGGCTTCACCATCCGTTCTGGAAAACCAGATTTCTGCTGGACGATCCGCAGGATCTTGCCAAAATAAAAAGCTGTGGCATTAAAGAGGTGTCAATCGACTTCAGTCTGAGCAGGTTGTCCACCCCGGTTCAGGCCAGGCCAGTTGATCTTGAGATGAATGCCGCCTCAACAGAATCTTCTGCGCAAGTGCCGCAGTTGTCCTTGAGTGCAGAGCTGAAACGTGCCAGACAATTGTGTGAATACTCCAAAACTGCCGTGGTCGAGATGTTCAAAGAAGCCCGCATGGGCAATACCGTTGCGATGGACCAGGCACGTGATGTTGTGGAGCAGATCAGCAGTTCTGTCTCGCGAAATCCGCAGGCGCTGATTACGCTGGCCCGTCTGAAGACATCGGACAATTACACCTATATGCATTCAGTTGCCGTGTGCGCCATGATGGTTGCATTGGCGCGGGAGCTGGGGTTGAGCGATGCTGAAGTTAAAGAAGCAGGCGCGGCCGGGCTGCTGCATGATGTGGGCAAAATGGCGGTGCCTGACAGCATACTTAACAAGCCGGGTAAATTAAGCGATGACGAATTCCGCATAATTCAAACGCATCCCGAGAGGGGTGCGGAAATACTCGTTCGCTCCGGTGGTGTCTCGCCTGTTGTCATTGATGTCTGTCTGCATCATCATGAAAAATATGATGGCACAGGATATCCTCATGGTCTCAATAGTGATGTGATCAGCCGGATGGCACGTATGGGTGCCATTTGTGACGTTTATGATGCGGTAACCTCCAATCGTTCGTACAAAAAGGGTTGGGGGCCGGCGGAATCGTTGCAGCGCATGGCATCCTGGAAAGGACATTTTGATCCTGCATACTTTCAGGCCTTTGTCAAAGTGGTGGGAATCTATCCGGTAGGATCGCTGGTGCGACTAAAAAGTCAGCGCCTGGCAGTGGTGTTGGAGCAGAATGAAAAGAGTCTGGTTAAACCAAAGGTAAAAGTATTTTTCTCGGCACGTTCAAATATGCCATTGCCGCAGACTATCATTGATCTCTCATTGTCAGGTATGGACGACAGCATTGAAGCACGTGAGCCATCTGAAAACTGGAATTTCCCCTATCTGGATGAGTTGTGGCAGTCAGGCATCTGAGACTTATTTCCGGAAACCCGGCGTATCAGGAAAAGATGCCGTGCAGGTACCAGTGATGCGTATTATTCAGATCCTGAAAAACCCACAGCTGTGACCCTTGCTGGTTACGTGCAACATAATAGTCACGACGTATACTTTGACCTGCCCACCAGCGTGTTTCAATACGCTGCGGGCCTCTGAGTATTGATAAAGGCGTCATGTAGTACAGTATGCTGTTATTAACCGGAAGACGTTTTGGTGGCTGTACCAGCAGGCAGGGTAATCTGGACCGGTGGCTGGATGGTAGATTTTCGATGCGCGTTTTTTTGCTGATCTTTATCTGAAAATTTTCAGTACATGAAGCAAATTCTGGTGCATACTCCTCTGTGGTGGATAGTTGCAGAATGTGATTCTGCCCCAGCCTTGCTGCCAGCATATCGGCCAGCGAACCCTGCCGACTCATCGGATTAAAAAGGCTGAATGAATGCGAATACAGGCTCATTTGCTGCACGGCGGATGGCAGTTTCTGATTGTGCAGGGTAAGCTCCAGCAATGTCATCAGTAGTTGTTTGTCGCGCCCGGGATAGCGTGTGGTCAGTGGTATGCTGACTGGCGGTGGCGTCTCGCACAATAGTTCAATGTGCACCTGATCTGATTGCAAGTGATGGGATATCAGGAAATCGACAAAATCCTGTAGCAGTTTGTCAGCATAGTGCAGGAGCTGAGTATTAGATGCCAGGCCGTTGTCAAATGACAGCTGTTTGCTGAAACTCTTTTCATCCTGCCAGCGCGGGGGTATCTCCTGGCGGGCCGCCAGCAGGTAGTTCAGGTAATCATACAGTGGGCGACCAAATCGCAGGCGTATTTCTCCTGCCGGGATGCGCCAGATTTCCCTGAGTCTGACCAGGCCGCAGCGCTGCAATGCTTTGTGAAGCTTGTCCGGAAAGGGTAATTGGTCAATGCCTATGTCGCCAAGGGCAGATCGCAGTTCGTCAGGGTTCTGTACTGCCCGACGGATGCCGCAGCGCGCCATCAGCAGGCTGGCCGATGGGCTGGGACTGAGAGCGCCACAATAGTGAACGTCGTGCAGAGAACTGGTCAGCTCTCTGACCAGTGATTTGATGCCTCCGAAATAGCGCAGACTGCCTCTTACCTCAATCAGCAATGCATCGGGACCCTCTTCTCCACCGCCACGGGCTACACTCACATAGTCGCTGATGTGCTGGCAGCGACGTGCCAGGTCATACAGGTTTTCCGTGTATTCGGGTAAGTGGATGGCGTACCACAGTGCGCACCTGGTGCGCCGTGGTTGATGAAAAAATCCGGGTTTGAATGTGTCAGTGCCGCTCTCTTCCCTGCGCTGGCCGCCTGACCAGCGGGCTTTCAGCATGGCAGTGTGATTTTCACCTGTCCCTGATGGTAGCTGCCTTTGGCTTTCAACAGCCGGACATCTATTGACCGGCGATCACGATCAGTGCTGGTCTCCCGTTGATTTATGGGTGTCACAGAGCTGCTGAGTTGTAATTGCAGAGCCGCTGGTGAGTTGGTCGTCGGGCGTTGGTGAAACAGGATGCCCAGTGTGCCACCCTCGCTGGCAGCCAGTTGCAGGCGGCGGATGACGCGTGCACTAAGCCAGTTCTGCCATGCCAGCACCAGGCCGCATTCGTCTGATTGCAGTGCTTTTTCTATACTCCACAACGCCTGGTTGCAGCTGGTCTGAGGCGGGATTACAAAACTGTTGCGGATATTGATGCCTGAGCGGGTCAATGCCGGACCATGCAATGGATAAGGCGGGGCTATCCACAGAATCGACTGCTGTCGCTGGCTGCGCTCCCGCAGCAGAGGCATCAGCAGTTGCAGTTCGCCGATACCCTGATGCGGACAGATCATTTCTACCAGCCCGCTGTCCGGCCAGCCACCGTGTGGCAGGAGTTTGTCCAGGGGGGAGAAGCCGGTTGCAAGCACCGGTTGTGGTGAAGGACTGTCCTGGTTGACAGCGAGGTCATCAAACAGGTCGCCGTTTCCGGGCGTTGCGATTGTGTGGCTGGCAGGACGGGATCGGGTACTCCCGGTGGCTGGCCGGTTCTGACTGCCACGCCACAGGCCGGGGGTTTGATCGAGCAGTTTGCTGAGGGCCTGATGGTGGTTATGAACATTCTGTGTGGTCATGATGATGCCCCGGGGTTTTATGGTATGCCAGGTAAGGCGCTGCCTGCATGGACGAATACTGTATGTATGATCAGTTATTGGTGTAAATATATACAGTGTTTATGGCAATGACAAGCGGATCATTGGAAAAATCATCAAAAAACAGCCAAAAAGCTGAAAAAATTTCACAATTGATGATTGTCAGTACATGATTATTGTATTAGTCTTCAGGATGTTAGCTGTTGAATCTTGTTAGGCTTGTCAGATAACAATCTTAATTAACTGGAAAATAGAACAATTAAAACAATCGAAACAATTAAAGAGACGGCCATCTCATGAAACGCAGACCGGATATGCTGATAGTTGTTGTTTTTATGTTTGTGCTGAGTGTGCTGATCAGTGGTGTCGCCCAGAGCGGATTACTGTAAGGCGTGTACCCTGCCGGACGGCGTAAAGATAACGTCCATTCGAACATCCCAGGCGGATGGTTCGATCCCCTGTTCGACTCGCTGACAGTCATGCGCAAGCCCTGCCAGTAGCGGACGTTTTTTAAGCTGCTGCCGAAAGGCAAATGTTCTGTCGTAGTAACCCTTGCCCATCCCGATACGATGACCCTGCCGGTCAAAACCCACCAGCGGTACCAGCACCAGATTCAGCTGCCGGGCATGAACCGTCTGGCCTGCCCGGGGTACGGGCTCAGGAATTCCCCACCGGTTGAGCTGTAATGGCGTTTTGGCATGAACCCTCACAAACAGCATGCGATTGGCTTTAAAGGGATGTAGCACCGGTAAAAAGCACTGCTTGCCTTGTCGCAGAGCGGACCTGAAAAGTCGTGCCGGATCGATTTCTCCGCCCGTCGCCTGATAAAACGCAATTCTTTTTGCGCCCTGCCATGCGCGGGTAAAAGGTAATATCCGGCACAGCCGGGTTGCGGCGTGGTGTTGCTGAAAATAATTGAGTTGACGACGTCGCTTGCGCAGATCGGAGCGCAGGGACGATTGTGCGTTGGGCGTGGAGGAAGTAAGCAAGGGCTACCGTGCTGTGAATCGGAACAATTTACGGAACAATCTACGGAGCAACGTAGCAAAAATTAATGGTAAAGCGATGGAAGCCACCCAGGATACCGCTGCCGAAATAGTCCTGAACCCACAGGTCCAGGTGGTGGCTCCAGCGATGCTTTCAGGCTTTCCGTCGAGCGGACTTGCGCAACCACATCTTGCCAGAACCTCCGAGGTATTTAATATCGGCTCAAGAACATTTTCAGCTGGCCAATACCCCAGGTGACTATGAAATCAGTATATAGAAGTTAAATCAGGGTATCGACAAAAACCGGCAATTTTTTTGTGACAGCGCCGGGTTCTTTATAATTCCATTTGGCGGGCGCTGTGTAGGGCGCGCTCGACTTTATCTTCCAGGTATTTGATTTTCTGGGCGTTACTGTGGCGTGATTCGTTTATCTGGCGATTTTTCTGGATCAGCTCGTGGGTAATGTTCAGTGCTGCCATCACGGAAATTTTTTCAAGGCCATGAATGGTGCCGCGGGCCTTGATTTTGCGCATATTTTCATCAAGATGGCGGGCAGATTTGAGCAGCGCATCCTGCTCGGACGGAGGACAGCTGATCTGATATTCACGGTCAAGGATCTTGACGACAACTGTGCTGGCTGGTTCCGGGCTGCTCGACATATCAGGCACTCTGAGATTGCTCCATGGAGCGCAGGCGGCTGAGCACAGACTCGAGTCGGACTTTCGCCTGGCGGTTGTTCTCCAGCAGTTGCTGGCGCTCCGTTTGCCAGTTATGCTGGTTGGCGCGAAGCAACTGGTTCTCCTGTTTCATGGCAGCACACAACGCAATCAAGGCATCGATTTTTTCGTCAAGTGTGTTTAATTGCTCGTCATTCATAGTCGTTTCTGCAGACAAACGCCGCCAGATGGAGTTTATAACAGAGTGTACTATAGAGAGCTGGTCGGGAGTGGTCAATAACAGGGCAAGAAAACTGCACAACTTTCATAAAAAGGTTCACGTAACACTATGAGTTCACATACTGAACTGCGCTTTGAGCAAGGGCGCAAACATCGCCAGGCATTGCTGGGGAAGCTGAAAAAAAACAGTATTGCATTGCTGCCCGCAGCATCGCTGCAAACGCGCAGTCATGATACCGAGTTCAATTTCCGACAAAACAGCGATTTCTATTATCTGACGGGGTTTACCGAAGATAACGCCGTGCTGGCACTGATCAAACGCCCGGGGGGCAACAAGGTAGTGTTGTTCTGCCAGCCCAGGGACAAGACCAAGGAGCTGTGGACCGGAAAGCTGACCGGAGAAAAGCAGGCCGTGGGCTTGCTGGGGATCGACGAGGCCTGGTCAATCACCGAAATTGACAAAATTCTGCCAGGCATGATGGACGGCTGCGACCGGGTCTATTACAGCATTGGCAACCACAAAGAGTTTGATGCTCAGGTGACGGGCTGGGTCAAGGACCTGCGCGCCCGCTCACGTCAGGGTGCCGTGCCGCCCCTGACGTTCGAGATGCTGGATCCCCTGATTCACGAGATGCGTGTATTCAAGGACAAGGCAGAAATTGCGCTGTTGCAGACCGCAGCTGACATTTCTGCCCGCGCCCATTGCCGCGCCATGCTGGCAGCCCGCGAAGGTGTCAACGAGTACCACCTGGAAGCGGAATTGCAGCACGAATTCATGAAATCGGGTGCCCGCTTTGCAGCCTACAACAGTATTGTGGCGGCCGGTGCCAATGCCTGCATTCTGCACTACATTGAAAATTGTATGCCCCTGAAGAACGGCGACCTGGTACTGATTGATGCTGGCTGTGAATACGAATATTACGCTGCCGACATTACCCGCACTTTTCCGGTCAGTGGACGTTTCAGCAAGGAGCAGAAAGCGCTCTATGACATCGTGCTGCAAGCCCAACTGGCGGCCATAGATGTTATCAAACCCGGCGTTGCCTGGGATGAACCACACAATGTGACTGTGAAAGTCATCACCGCAGGACTGGTGCGGCTGGGTCTGTTGAAGGGCAACGTCAACAGTCTGATAAAGGACGGCGCCTATCGTGATTTTTACATGCATCGCGCTGGCCACTGGCTGGGCATTGATGTTCATGATGCCGGCAGTTACCAGAATGGGGACAAGTGGCGTCCCTACCAGCCGGGAATGGTGACCACAATTGAACCGGGTATTTATGTATCTCCTGACAATAAAAAAGTCGATAAAAAATGGCGTGGCATAGGCATCCGCATAGAAGATGATGTGTTGGTGACCCGCACCGGGAACCGGGTGCTGACCGATGGTGTGCCCAAGACCATTGACGCAATAGAAGCGCTGATGGCGCAGCGTCAGAGCTGATGGAAATCCGGCAGCCAGAAAAGCGCTATGATGTTGTCATCGCCGGTGGCGGACTGGTAGGCGGGAGTTTTGCGCTGATGCTGGCCGGTCTTTGCGCCGGGGCCGGGCTACGCATATTACTGGCCGACGCCGCGCCGGTTGCAGCGTCAGTGCAGTCAGCTACGGTGCCTGGCAGTCCCGGAGATTTTGATGCGCGCAGCACTGCGCTGTCGTGGGGCAGTCGCCAGATTTATCAGCAGGCGGGTTTGTGGTCGGAACTGGAAAAGTACGGCTGTGCAATTCGTGATATCCATGTGTCAGATCGTGGCCACTTTGGTGCCGTGCGGTTGCACAGTCGCGAGTTGCAGGTGGAAGCGTTGGGATATGTGCTGGAAAACCGACACCTGTCAGCGGTCATCAATAATGCCCTGCTCAACCATCCGGGGATTGATGTGTGCGCACCTTCCATTGTGAAAAAAGTTACGCCGCAACCGGCAGGAGTCCAGGTCAGTTTGCATTTGTCTGATGACAGCGAGCAGATAATCAGTGCAGGTTTGTTGGTGCTTGCTGACGGCGGGCGCTCAGGATTATGCGAACACTTAGGCATCAGTCTGGATAAAACGCCTTATGGGCAACAGGCGCTGATTTGTAATATTGCGTTTGAAAAGGATCATCAGGGGCTGGCATTTGAGCGGTTTACCGACACGGGTCCGATGGCAGTATTGCCGTTAACCGACGAGTTGACCGATCAGCAATCACATGGTGCCGAATGCAGGCATCGCGGTGCACTGGTGTGGACGCTGGCACAGGACAATGCACAGGAAATATTCGAGCTGCCAGAACCTGCATTTCTGGCAGCGCTGCAGCAGCGCTTCGGATCCAGGCTGGGACAGATCACACGGGCAGGTGCCCGATCACTCTATCCGCTGGCTCTGACCCTGGCCAGAGAGCAGATCCGCCCGGGTGTGGTATTACTGGGCAATGTTGCTCACACATTGCATCCGGTCGCCGGTCAGGGTCTGAATCTGGCCCTGCGTGATGCTGATGCACTGGCTCAGTTACTGGCAACGGCAGTTCGTGATGGAAATCAGGCGGGGCTTGGGGAGTATGCTCTGCTGGAGAAGTTTTTGCGCAGCCAGCAAGCGGACCAGAACCGGACTGTCATGTTCAGTGATCTGACAACCCGGCTGTTTTCCAATGCCCGTCCGGCACTGGCCGCGGGACGAAACCTGGGGCTGCTGACCATGGACTTGCTGCCACCAGCCCGGAAATGGTTTGCCCGTCAGGCCATGGGCCTGCGCGGCTGACTTGCAGCCAGATTCCCTAGGGCGTAGCAATTAACGTGCGAATGTTCTCGATGCGCTCACGGTTGACGCCCAGGTCGCTGTGGCCCAGTCGTGAGGCCGAACGTACATGCACCAGGCCCGTAGCCGGATCAGCCAGAAACTCCACGTCATCCACATAACCCATCAAACGACTGGTGAATTCAGCATGCAGGTAATTGCCTTCGTCGGTAATGATGGCGACCCTGGGCAACTGGCTGATCACACTGCGCACCGCAGCCAGATCTGCCTGAAGGGGTTCAATCCGATGGCTATCGCGCGTCTCAAAGCTGCAGACACAGTTGGGTGAATCCGGACAATCTGCCAGTTGGTTGTTCTGTGGGCCCAGATTGGTTGGCCGGTCTCCGGCACAGCCTATGAGTGTGAGGAGTCCCATAATCATCAACCCTCGTCTGGTCGCAGTTGTCAGGTTTGTACGCATCGGAATTGCTCCCTGGAATTAGCCGGTAATGACCAGGCTCAGTGATTCGGCAATCATGGCGGGTTTGTCCTGGCCGTCAATTTCGACCGTTGCCTGGTTTTTCAGCAGCCACTGGCCGGGGTTCTTTTCTTCTATGCTTAACAAAACAAATCTTGCACGTATACGCGATCCGGTGCGAACCGGATTCAAAAAACGTACTTTGTCCAATCCGTAGTTGATAGTCATGCGGGTGCCTTCCAGCCGCACATTGCCAGCCTCGGCGCCAAGCATGCTGAGCATGGAAAGTGTCAGATATCCGTGCGCGATGGTGCCCCCGAACGGCGTTTCCCGGGCTGCGCGCTCAGCATCCAGATGGATGAACTGATGATCACCTGTTGTGTCGGCAAACTGCTGTATCTGCTGTTGGGTGACGGCATGCCATTCGCTGATGCCGGTTTCCGTGCCGATCAGGGCTTTGGCCGCGGCCGGGCTGAGTTGTCCGGTCATAGAATCTCTCCTGCTGTGATGCAATTTAATGGTAAAGTCTGCTGCACGGCAGTATTCAACAGAATGCTGATGGCTTCAACTGATCATTTTGGCTCTCTCATGACCCGGACCACTCTTCAGCAGGAATATGACATCGCTATTGTAGGCGCCGGTATGGTTGGCGCTACCATGGCACTGGCGCTGGCAGATACCGGTTTGCGACTGGCGCTGCTGGATGCGCGTCCGCCCGCCCCCGTCGAATCGCTGCGTCCCGACGAATTCGATGCGCGGGTCAGCGCCATGACCCACGCTTCCCGTCGTCAGTTTGAACAATTGGGTGTGTGGCCACTGATCACCGGGCGCCGTGTCTGTCCCTATACGCACATGCATGTGCGAGAGGCAGATGGCACCGGGCAGATTGATTTTGATGCCCGTGATGTGGCATCGGATTCGCTGGGACATATCGTCGAGAACAGCGTTGTGCTGGCAGCGCTGCAGGAAGCGTTGTCGCTGCATGTCAATGTTGAGCTGTTGGCGCCGGTTAAAGTGACTGGCTACAGCATTGCTGATGAAGGTGATGGCTTACTTGCAATTGATGATCAGGACGGTAATCCGCAGACTCTGCAGGCCGGGCTGATTATTGCTGCTGATGGCGCTAATTCGCAATTGCGTGGACTGGCCGGACTGAAAACCCGCGAATGGGACTATGAGCACCACGCTGTTGTAACTACGGTCAGGACTGCACTCGCACATGAGCATACCGCGCGGCAGATTTTTATGGACGAGGGTGTGCTGGCTTTTTTACCGCTGCAGGATAATGGTGATGATCCGGGACATTACTGCTCGATCGTCTGGTCCGTGGTGCCGGAAAAAGCCGCCACGCTTATGGGCATGCCGGATGATCAATTTTGTCAGGTATTGACGCTGGCCAGTGAGAGCTGGCTGGGACCGGTTATCAGCGCCGCGCAGCGCTTCAGTTTTCCCCTGCGCCAGCGCCACGCTGCAGATTATTATCAGGGTCCCCTGGTGCTGATTGGTGATGCGGCCCACAGCATTCATCCGCTGGCCGGTCAGGGTGCCAATCTGGGGTTGCAGGATGTGCAGGTGCTGGCACAGGAAATCCGCCGGGCCGTGCGTACCGGCAGACGACTGAATGATCCGCTGGTGTTGTCGCGTTATCAGCGTCAGCGGAAAGTGCAGAATCTGGGCATGATGGCTGTCATGGAGACGTTCAAGCGGCTGTATTCTGATCAGCCACTGCCGGTCAGATGGCTGCGTAACACAGGAATGCGGGCAGTCGATGGCTGGCCGCTATTGAAAAACCAGATCATGCGTCAGGCGCTAGGTTAACGTCCGAAATAGTTAAAGCTTTGCTCCCGGTGGACGATTACTTGGATAAGCCAAGATTGTCCCAAGGAGAATTCCATGAGCCACGAAGTGTCCTGGCCGTTTGACGTGGATCTGAGCGCCCTGGATACCGGTAGCATTACCAACATTATCCTGGATATTGAGAACCATTTGCCGCTGTTGCAGTCAGAAAACGACATGCTGGAGCTGTTACGCGTTAAAAGGCTGTTTGAAGAAGAACTGATGGAAGCGCGCCGGTTGCACTGAGCGCGCTGTATTCTGCTTGCGTTTTGCCCTATGCTGCTCAGGTACACTGACTTTTCCAGGTCAGTCCTGAACAAGAACAACCAATAACAATATTGGAGGGTATAGACGTGAAAAAACTAGTGAGTTTATTTACAGCGATGATGCTGGTATGCAGCGCCGTGTATGCAGTTGATGCGGCGCGCCTGACGCAGGCGCTGAACAATCCCGACCGGCCGGAGGCCGACAAAGCCCGTGATGCCTCCCGGCAACCAGTACAGGTACTGGATTTTCTGGGTCTGCAGGAAGGCATGACAGCGCTGGATGTCATGGCCTCTACCGGCTGGTATACCGAAGTACTGTCACACGCAGTTGGTCCTCAGGGCACTGTATTGATGCAGAATTCGCCCCAGTCTTTGGGCATGCGCAACACCGAGGCCGGCGTGCAGGCGCGTCTCGCCAATAACCGTCTTCCCAACGTACGTCGTGTTGACCGTGGCATGGATGATCTGGGTATTGCTGCCGGCTCTGTTGATTTTGCGCTGACGGCACTGAACTTTCATGATCTTTACAATGGTAATCCGGCCGCTGCGCAGGCCATGCTGGCTGCGGTCAGGGCAACCCTGAAATCAGGCGGAATTCTGGGTATCATCGACCATCGCGGCAATACTGGTGCAGACAATGCAGCATTGCACCGCATTACCCTTGACGAAGTAGCTCAGGCGGTAACTGAAGCAGGTTTTGTCATTGCCGGTGTCAGCGATATCCTGCATGCTGCCGATGATCCACGCACCAGCGGGCCATTTGATGCAAGTCTGGGTCGCAATACCGATCGCCTGGTGATCAGAGCGATGAAACCTTAAGCCGGCAATCTGACGGTTTAACTGCAGCGTCCGCGAGCAGGCGGGCGCTGCCTGAGTTACAATGCGGGGCCGCCACCATGCTTGAATGACAAGTCTGGTGCCGGCCCCGATGACTTTTCAGAAGACTGAGATTTGAAACCGACACCTCCTAAACTACCTCCGGTCGAATGGTTCAAGCGCTTTGCCTCGGTATTTCGCTACAGCGGTCTGGCTATCGAGATTGTCTGGCGTGCCAGTGCGCCGCTGACAATCGCAATGGCGTTTGCAACGCTGTTTGCCGGCCTGTTACCTGCGGCAATCGCCTGGGTTGGGCAATTGATTGTTGATTCGGTGGTCACTGCCATCCAGTCTGACGGGGTGGCGCGTGAAGCTGCCAGGTCTGATTTGCTGCGTTATGTAATTACTGAGGCCGGGCTTGTGGTTTTGATGACCGGCGCGCAGCGGATCAATACCGTCTGTCAGTCAATTCTACGAGCGTTGCTGGGAAATGAAGTCAACGTCATGATTCTGGAAAAGGCTCTGACGCTGGAGCTGGCCAATTTTGAAGATTCCGAGTACTACGACAAACTGGTGCGTGCACGGCGCGAGGCGTCAAGCCGTCCCCTGAGCCTGGTGATCGCCACGTTTGACCTGATACGCGACAGTATCTCATTGATCAGCTACGGGTTTCTGCTGCTGCAATTTTCCGTTTGGGCGGTGCTGTTGCTGGGATTTGCCGGTGTACCAGCGTTTGTGGCCGAGGCCCGTTTTTCCGGAGAAGCATTTCGTAATCAGCGCAGCCGCTCCGCTGAACGGCGCATGCAGATTTATCTGGAAATGGTGTTGACGCGTGAGGATGGCGTCAAAGAAGTGAAACTCATGCAGTTGGGACGCCTGTTTCTGCAGCGCTATATCGACATCTTCAAAAACATCTACAAGGAAGACCGCAATCTGGTTCTACGCCGTGGTTTCTGGGGTTATCTGTTGGGTCTGATCGCCAGTGTGGCATTCTATTTTGCATATGGCTGGGTGGCCTTTGCGGCCGTGGCCGGTGCTATCACCCTGGGTCAGATGACCATGTACATCGCGGTATTCCGTCAGGGTCAGGGGGCAGTGACCAGCAGCCTGGCCTCAATCAACAGAATGTATGAGGACAATCTGTATCTGTCCAATCTGACTGAGTATCTGAGCCACAACGTCGCTGAGGCGACCGGCACACAAACCGTCGGGCCGTTGCCGGAAGATGGCATCCGCTTTGAAGGTGTCAGTTTTTATTATCCCGGGGCGCAGGCGCCTGCGTTGGACAATATCTCGCTGCAGATCAGGCCGGGTGAAAGTCTGGCCATTGTCGGAGAAAACGGGTCCGGTAAAACCACACTGATCAAGTTGCTGACGCGGCTGTATACACCTACCCATGGCCGTATTCTGTATCAGGGGCTGGACCTGCAGGAATGGGACATTGATACGCTAAGGCAGAAGCTGGGTGTCATTTTCCAGGATTTTGCGCGCTATCAACTCAAGGTAGGTGAAAACATTGGTGTGGGTGATCTGGAATTTCTGAATGCCAGAGAACTCGTGGCGGAAGCGGCGGAAAAAGGGTTGGCGGCAGATTTTATCAGGCAGATGCCGGCGCAGTACGACACACAGCTGGGCACCTGGTTCAAGGACGGTAAGGAGTTGTCCGGCGGCCAGTGGCAGAAGATTGCACTGGGTCGTGCGTTCATGCGTAGCCGCGCCGAGGTACTGATTCTGGATGAACCCACAGCTGCCATTGATGCCAAAGCGGAAGCGGATATATTTGCGCATTTTCGCGAATTGACCGCTAACCGTATCTCCATCATTATTTCTCACAGGTTTTCAACGGTCCGGATTGCCGACCAGATTCTGGTGATGGATCAGGGCAGGATTCTTGAACAGGGCGATCATGAAAGCCTGCTGGCGCTGGGCGGACAATATGCGACGCTGTTTGAACTGCAAGCCAAAGGTTACCAGTAAGCGATCCCGATCGATCCGGAAGGGTTGAGTACAAATGCTGTTTGAAAATGTGTTTATAGAGATCGCCGCTTTACTGGCGGTGGTGACGGTAATCGGCATATTGGGTTTGATGCTGAAACAGCCGCTTATCGTCTCGTTTATCGCTTCCGGCATCATACTCGGTCCGGCTGTTCTTGGTTGGGTGGAGGCAGCCGACGAAATTGAGCTGCTGGCGCAGATGGGGATTGCACTGTTGCTGTTTGTGGTAGGTCTGAAACTGGACCTGCACATCATCCGAACCATGGGCCTGGTCGCGCTGGCGACAGGTCTGGGACAGGTACTGTTTACCTCAGTGTTTGGTTTCCTGATTGCGCTGGCCCTGGGTATGCAGCCGGTTTCCGCCCTGTATGTAGGTGTGGCGCTGACTTTTTCCAGCACCATCATCATCGTCAAACTGCTGTCGGATAAAAAAGAGATTGACGCCTTGCATGGCCGTATTGCGGTCGGTTTTCTGATTGTGCAGGACATTGTCGTGGTGCTGGTCATGATCGGACTGACTGCGCTGGGCGCAGGCACAGCTGCGGAACCCGACGCGCTGGCACTGGACATGATGTTGGTACTGCTAAAGGGCCTGGCAATGTTGGGCCTGGTTGCTCTGCTGATGAAATATGTGTTGCCGTCGTTGACGCGCCATCTGGCGCAGTCGGCGGAATTGCTGGTTCTGTTTGCAATCTCATGGGCTGTGGTGATGGCAGCCGCCGGGCACACACTGGGCTTCAGCAAGGAGGTAGGCGCGTTTCTGGCGGGCGTGTCGCTGGCCTCCACGCCATTCAGGGAGATTATTGGTGCCCGGCTCGTCAGTTTGCGGGATTTTCTCCTGCTGTTCTTTTTTATCGAACTGGGTTCCGGGCTGGAAATTGCCACACTGGGTGCCCAACTTGGGCCAGCCCTGGTATTTTCCGTATTTGTACTGCTGGGTAATCCCATTATTGTGATGATCATTATGGGCATCATGGGTTACCGCAAACGGACCAGTTTTCTGGCGGGCCTGACGGTTGCGCAAATCAGCGAGTTTTCACTGATTCTTGCCGCGTTGGGGCTGAGCCTGGGACATCTGGATGCCAATACCGTTGGTTTGATCACCCTGGTAGGGCTGATCACCATTAGTGGATCCACATACATGATCCTCTACTCGCACCCGTTATATACGCGGCTCTCACCGCTACTTTCGGTGTTCGAGCGCAAAAACGCCGACCGTGAGGCGGAGTATGACACCGATGAGGCGGGTCTGCCGCAGGTGGTTATTTTTGGTCTGGGTCGATACGGTTGCGGCATAGCGGATAATCTGCGTGCACGAAACTGCAAGGTGCTGGGTGTCGACATCGATCCCGAAGTCGTACGTACACAGGCACAAGAGAATATGCAGATGCGCTTTGGTGATGCTGAAGATCCGGAGTTTCTGGAGTCCTTGCCGCTGGCACGTGTTAAATGGGTGGTCAGTACTGCCCGTGAGCGGGATATCAATATGTCGCTACTGAAGAGCCTGCAGCGCGAAAAGTTCAAGGGGCGGGTAGCGCTGACCGCCAGCAATAACCGGGATGCCGAGCTGCTGGAGCTGGCGGGTGCAGATCTGGTGTTAAAGCCATTTGCGGATGCTTCCGCCAAGGCTGTCGACTGGTTACTGGAAGAACCGCAACGGGTGCCGGGTTGACTGATGTGTGCGTGTCTGACGTGGTGAAACTTACCAATAATTAGCAAATTCGTTACCATATTTTTTGCAGCTTCGTTAAAAATAAAGCATAAATACAGTTAAATCATAGTGTTACGATTCTGGCACGATCTGTGAATTGTTTCTGACAGTGCTGAGGCTTTTTGCGCCTCAGGTTCAGACAATACACAGGCAGTGGCAGCAATGAACAACGCAGGCATTATCGATTTATTTACCCGTCACAAAGTGGCCGCCAATCTGGTGATGATCATGATGATCCTCTCCGGACTCTGGGCGTCTACCCGCATCAATACCCAGCTTGACCCCTCTGTTGAACGCCCGATTGTGCTGGTGAATGCCAACTGGCCGGGGGCGTCAGCAGAGGATGTTGAACAGTTGATCGTCATTCCGATTGAACAGCAACTCAGAACCGTTACCGGGTTGGAGCAAATGAATTCCACGAGCACTCAGGGCTCGGCACGTATCCGCCTGGAGTTTACCTTTGATTCCGATATGAGCAAGGCAGTGGATACGGTCTCCGACCGCATCGCGCAAGTGCGAAACCTGCCGTCTGATATGGAACCCATCGTTGCGCGTCGCGGTACTGCCTATGAAAACATCGCCTCACTGGTGATCTCTGGTGGCAGCAGTATTGCCGAGTTGGCACCGCTGGCGAGGCAGTTTGAGCGTCAACTGTATGCCTCGGGTGTAGACCGGATCGATTTCAGCGGATTGCCTGAGGAGGAGTTGGCGATTCAGGTCAGCAGCGCGAACCTGATGGCGATGAACACCACGTTGGACAGCCTGGCCAATGAGGTTCGCCAGCGTAGCATGGATGCACCTGCTGGTGTGGTCGGGCGTAATCAGGGAGAAATGCAGCTACGTGGACTTGATCAGAGACGCGACATTTATCAGTTTGAGCAAATGGAAGTGACTGTGCCGCAAACCGGTGAGCTCATCAGACTGGGTGACGTGGCACTGATAGAAAAACGTGCCAAGGCCGGCCAGTCAAGATTGACACGAGATGGCAAGCCGGCAATTGAAATGAATTTGTATCGGGTCACGGACTCCGATGCACTGTTGTCAGCCAGTGTGCTGCAACAATGGCTGGACGAGACCCGTCCACAGTTACCTGAAGGCGTTAGTATCGAAGTCTACCAGGAAGTCTGGCAACTATTGAAGCAGCAGCTCAAGGTGATTGCCAGCAATGCCTGGTCCGGTCTGGTGCTGGTGATGTTGACTCTGTTTCTGTTCCTGAATGTACGCACTGCGTGGTGGGTAACACTGGGCATTCCGGTCAGTTTCCTGTTTGCCACAATGATCTATTACTACGTGTTTGGTGGCAGTATCAATATTCTTGCGCTGATCACTTTCATCATGGCACTGGGTATTGTGGTGGATGATGCGATTGTTGTCGGCGAGGACGCTGTCAGTTTACATGAACAGGGACTCTCGCCGGCAGACGCTTCCGCCGGTGCTGCCAAGCGCATGTTTATGCCGGTAATGACCTCCTCACTCACAACCCTGGCGGCGTTTGTTCCACTACTGGTTACCGGTGGTGAAATGGGTGCCGTTATCCAGACCATGCCCATGGTGCTCTTTTGTGTGATTGTTGCATCGCTGGTCGAGTGTTTTCTGGTGCTGCCAGGCCACCTGAAACATTCTTTCGAGAATATGGACAGAAAGCGCAAGTCGGCATTCAGAACCAGATTTGATGGTGCATTCTACGGCTTCCGGGACCGCTATTACCGGCCCCTGCTGGATATTGCACTCGCGAGACCAGTGGCGACTTTGTTGACTGCTGTCGGATGTGTTGTGCTGTCTTTCAGTTTGATTGCCAGCGGGCGGGTGGGATTGAATTTTGTCATGGGCATGAGTCTGCAAATGCTTGAGGCAAACGTCAATTTCACACTGGACGCGTCACAGCAGGATCGCGAAGACTTCATGCGTCATCTGGAGTCGGCCCTGCAGCAAACCAATATCGAGCACGACGAAACAAATATCAACGGCTACTTTGTTCGCCACAATGCCGCACGGCTGAACCAGGAGAGCAAGAGTGGTCAGCAGTATGCGTCGATGCGAATTGAATACGCATGGGAAGACGCCTACAGCATTGCGCCGCAGGAATTCGTCAATGCCTGGCAACAGAAGGTGACTACACCGCCGTATGTGGAGCAACTTGTACTTGAAGTGACAGGTGGCGCCAATGGTGGTCAACCAGATATTTCCCTGGTGCTGAGAGGCGACGATGTTGGTGTTCTCAAGCAGGCATCCGAAGAGTTGCAGATGGCATTGATGGAGTACGAAGGCGTCAGCAATGTGTTTGATAACCTGCCTTACGGCAAGGATCAGATGATCTTCTCGTTGACACCTGAAGGCAAGTCACTTGGCGTTACGACAGCATCTCTGGCCCAGCAGTTGCGGGCTGCGTATTACGGCAGCCGGGTTCAGATATTCAATCTGAACAATACCGAGCTGGAAGTGATGCTGACACTGCCTGATGTTGAACGGGATCATCTGGGCTCCCTGTATCAGTTCCCGATCCGCACGGCACAGGGAGAGATTGTCCCATTGCGCCAGGTCGCTGGTCTGAGCACCCGGCGCGGTATTGATGTAATCAACCACAACGGTGGCTTTATGTCGGTTATGGTCAGTGCATCAGTAGACAGTGACGTCAACAATGCTGACCGTATCCTGAGCGCTGTGAGCGCAGGTCCACTGCAGGAAATCAATCAGCGTTATGGCCTAAGTTCCGGGCTGGGAGGCATGAGTTTGCAGAACCAGCAGTTGATGGAGACATTGCAGTTGAGCGCGATGTTAACACTGGTGTTTATCTATCTGATTCTGGCCTGGTCGTTTGCCTCCTATATATGGCCGCTGGCAGTACTGACTGCGATTCCTCTTGGGTTGACCGGAGCGATTGCAGGACACTGGATCATGGGGGTTGATCTGGGTGTGATGTCGCTGCTGGCATTTTTTGCACTGACCGGTGTGGTAGTGAATGACTCAATTGTACTGGTCAGTTTTTTACGTCGGGAGCTGGCGGCCGGTGCTGACCTTGTGACGGCAGTACGAACCGCTGCTCTGTCAAGGTTTCGCGCAGTGATGCTGACATCGCTCACCACAGTGGCCGGTTTGTCGCCACTTATGTTTGAAACCTTCAGTCTGGCAATCTACATGGTACCGATTGCCATCACGCTGGTGTTCGGGCTGGCCTTCGCCACACTGCTGGTGTTACTGGTGGTGCCTGCGCTGATAGTAATGATTGAAACACTTAAAAACAGAGTCAGCGGGCTGTTACCCGCTTTTAATCGTCCCGGCATGGTGTCCGGGAAAGAGGGAATTTGATCATGAGTAATTCTATGTTTTCAGGTCGACGCCTGAACCGTTTTCGATATATTGGCGCCAAGGCAGCAGGCGGGATGATCCTTGGCATGTTCCTTCTGTTGAGTGCGCTGGTGGTCGCAACCGGACCCAGTGCGGAACCGGTTGAGCGTGCCGAGAGGGAGTGGCCGGTTTCCTTCAGCATTATCAATCCAGAGCCGCTGTCGCCGACGCTGCAGGCCTACGGACGTCTGGAAACGGATCAACAGGCGACTCTCCGGGCAGGCATTACTGCCAATGTAAGTCAGGTGCACAAGCGGGAAGGTGACTGGGTAAATCAGGGCGATTTGCTGATGGAGCTGGATCGTACCGAGGCTGAGTTGCTGTTACGTAGCGCCCGGGCGTCAGCGAACCGCGCGCAGGCCATGCTGCAATCCGTCACCAATGATTTTGCGCTGGCGCAGGATATGGGTGTGCACCATGAGACACAGGCCGGGATAGCAGCTGAAAAGCTGCAGCGATTTGAGTCACTACATACTCAGCGAATGATCGCAGACGCACAGCTTGATGAGGTTCGACATGAGGCTGCCGAGCGGGCCATGGTGCATGCGCGACATCAGGCCACGCTGGCAGACTATCCGAATCAGCTGATACAGGCACAGGCTGCTGTGGAAGAGGCTCAGGCCCGGCTGGATCAGGCAACGCTGGATCTGGCGCACACAGAAGTGCGATCGCCTTTTAATGGTCGGGTACTGAAGCTGGAAGTTGCCATGGGTGACCGCATCAATGTCGGTACGGCTCTGTTGCAGGTGGCAGATTACGACCGACTGCAGGTGCGTGCTCCGGTGCCGCTGGATGTCGCTCAGCGACTGCGCAAGTCCATGGATCACGGCCAGCCTGTAATGGCCTCGGCAAAGGTGGCAGGAGAGAAGCTGGGGTTTGCCCTGCAGGGCATGGCCGGTAACGTTAAAGCCGGACAAAGCGGGATTGATGTTTTTTTTCGGGTAGAACCCGATGCGGTGATGGCGCTTGGTTCCGTGTTAAACCTGAACCTTGTGTTGCCGCCGGAACTGAATGTGGTGCCAGTGCCGGTGCATGCAGTGTATGACAACAATCGTGTATATCGCATTGAAAATAGCCGGCTTCAGGCGGTGGACATCGAACGGGTCGGAGAGTACGTGGATCCGGATGGCAATTACCGTGTTCTGATTCGTTCAGGCAGCCTGACCCCGGGCGATCAGCTAATGATCTCGCAATTGCCCTCAGCCATGACAGGGTTGCTGGTGAATCCGGTCGGCGACATCCAGTTGCAGACCGATATCCGCATTGCACATCAGTAGCCGTGGTGGCCGGTTTTGCGCTGACGTGATATTGTCCAACCTGTTCTTTCTGTTTGATAAAGAGGATGAGTTGGATGTCTCAGGTTTTAACAGGGCAGTTGTTAACTGGGCAGGGCATTATCATTACCGGCGGTACTCGCGGTATCGGTAATGCCATTGCCCGGGCGTGTCTCGCCGAAGGTGCCGGGGTACTGATTACCGGCCGGTCACAGGAAAGTGTAGATAAGGCGCTGACTGAGATTGAGCACCCGGATTTACATGGCATCGTGGCTCAGGTTGCCAGCGAAGAGGATACCGTCAAGGTATTTGAACTGGCCCTGCAACTGTTTGGCAAAGTGGATGCGGTGGTCAACAACGCCGGCATAGCCCGCGCCGGGGCGGTGCAGAATTTGCGTGTCAAAGACTTCCAGATGGTCATGGATACCAATCTTACCGGCGCCTTTCTCTACAGCCGTGAGGCGTTCCGTGTCATGAAGGACAGCGGCGGTGGGCGCATCCTGAATATCGGCAGTATTTCCAGTCAGACTCCCAGATATGGTTCGGTTCCGTATACCACCAGCAAATTTGGTTTGCAGGGTATGACCCGCGCCTTGCAGATTGACGGGCGCGAGTTGGGCATTATGGTCAGCTGCCTGCACCCGGGTAACGTTTACACGGATATCTGGGACAATGCACCTGATTCGGTAATCAATGAACCCAAGATGGATGTGGCAGACATTGCCCGGGTGTCGGTATTGATGTTGAGCATGCCAGCCAATACCACCATTATTGATGCGACGGTGCTGGATCCGAGACAACCGTTTCTTGGGCGCGGTTAGATATTTCTGAGCAGGAGTTGAGAAAATGAGCAACGTAAAACTGATGATTACTGCGTTACTGACAGGTTTGCTGTTCTCCGGTGCTGCTGCGCTGGCACAGGGTCCGAATCTGGTAGCAACCGGTGCGGGCGTGCAACTATTGACGGATGGTTTCATATTCACCGAGGGGCCTGTTGCCGATGAACAGGGCAATGTCTATTTTTCGGACATTCCGGCCAATCGTATTCATGTATGGACAGTGGCAGGTGAGTTGCAGACTTTCCGCGAGAATACCAATGGCACCAACGGGCTGTTCTTTGATACCGACTGGCAGCTTTACGGATGTGAGGGCGGTGCCGGACGGATCACAAAAATGGATGCTTCAGGCAACGTCAGCGTGGTGATCGATCAGCACAACGGCGCTCCGTTCAACAGCCCCAATGACCTGTGGATTGATGCTGCAGGTGGAATTTATTTCACTGACCCGCGCTACGGCGATGAAAGCAATACACCGCAGGATGGTTATCATGTGTATTACCTGGCTGCTGGAGCGGGAGAGGCAAGAGCGATCATCACTGACATGGTCAAGCCCAATGGCATTATCGGCACCCGGGATGGTCGTACACTCTATGTAGCTGATCATCTGGGTAATCAGACATTTGCCTACGACATTACCTCGCCAGGACAGATTGCCAACAAACGCCTGATGGCTGAGCAGGGATCCGATGGCGTGACTCTGGATGAGCGCGGCAATCTCTATCTGACCGCCGGCAATACCATTACCGTCTTTTCGCCAGCGGGCGAACATCTGGAGACGCTGACGTTTCCATTGGCGCCCGCCAATATGACATTTGGCGGTACGGCGCGCGATGTACTGTATGTCACCGCGCGCAGCAGCCTGTTTGCTTTGCAGATGAATGTGAAGGGCATGTACTGATTAATCGCCCATATCCGGCTGCGTTATTATCAATGGCGAATCAGGTAGTCAAAGGCGCTGAGGGCTGAACGTGAGCCCTCGCCCATCGCTATGATAATCTGCTTGTAGGGTATGTTGGTGACATCGCCCGCCGCAAAGACGCCGGGGACGCTGGTCTGCCCTTTGTTGTCAATCTCGATTTCACCAAACCTGGTGGTCTTGAGTGTACCGTTCAGCCATTCGCTGTTGGGCAGTAGTCCGATCTGGACAAACACGCCTGCAAGCTCCAGAGTGTGCTCCTGGCCGGTAGTGCGATCCTTGTAGATCAGTCCGGTCATTTTCCCGCCATCCCCGACAACTTCGGTGGTTTGTGCTGAGGTGATCACTGTGACATTGGGCAGACTGCGCAGTTTTCGCTGCAATACCTCATCTGCCTTGAGCGTATCAGCAAATTCGAGAACCGTGACATGTGCCACAATACCAGCCAGATCAATTGCTGCTTCGATGCCCGAGTTTCCGCCGCCGACCACGCCGACCTGTTTGCCCTTGAATAACGGGCCATCACAGTGGGGGCAGTATGCCACACCCTTGTTGCGATATTGCTGCTCGCCCGGCACATTGAGTTCGCGCCAACGCGCACCCGTGCTCAATATTACCGACCGGGCTTTCAGTGATGCGCCGCCGTCAAAGCGGATTTCGTGCAGACCGCCTGGTTCGATTGCCGGAATCAGCGAAGATGCGCGCTGCAGGTTCATGATATCGACATCATATTGTTTAACATGTTCTTCCAGTTGGCGCGCAAGTTTTGGTCCTTCCGTCTCCTGCACGGATACAAAGTTTTCTATGGCCATGGTGTCGAGTACCTGACCACCGAAACGTTCGGCCGCCACACCAGTGCGGATTCCTTTGCGGGCTGCGTACACAGCGGCGGCGGCACCGGCAGGGCCGCCTCCGACAATCAGGACATCAAAGGGTTCCTTTTCATTAAGTTGTGCAGCTTCACGCGCGGCGGCACCAGTATCAATTTTAGCCAGAATTTCGTCGACGCCCATGCGGCCCTGAGAGAACAGCTCGCCATTCAGATAGATGCTGGGCACCGACATGACCTGTCTCTCTTCCACTTCGTTCTGGAACAGAGCACCGTCAATGGCAACATGTCTGATGTTCGGGTTCAGTACCGCCATCACGTTCAGTGCCTGCACGACATCCGGGCAGTTCTGACACGACAGTGAAAAATACGTTTCGAAAGCGTATTCACCCTCGATACCTTTGATCTGCGCAATTTTCTCTTCACTCAACCTGGGTGGATGGCCACCGGTCTGAAGCAGAGCCAGTATCAGTGAGGTGAACTCGTGTCCCATTGGGATGCCGGCGAATCGCAGGTGCATCTCTGTATCGGGTCGCTGCAATGCAAATGAGGGCCGTCGGGTATCCTGTCCGTCTTCACGCACCGTAATGTGATCGCTCAGTGTCGCGATATCCAGCAGCAGCGATCGCAGTTCGTGTGACTTGGCGCTCTCATCAAGTGATGCGACAATCTCAAATGGCCGGGAGACTTTCTCCAGATAGGCCTTAAGTTGAGTTTTCATATTGGCGTCCAACATCACAGTGTTCCTCCGGATTTCACAAATTTCAGGCATAAAAAAGCCCGGGCGCGTATGCCCGGGCTTTCGGGCTGTCATCAATCAGCGTTAACTGATCAGATTTTTCCTACCAGATCCAGTGACGGCGCCAGTGTGGCCTCACCTTCTTTCCACTTGGCCGGGCAAACTTCGCCCGGATGGGCGGCAATGTACTGTGCTGCCTTAACTTTACGCAGCAGTTCAGACGCATCGCGGCCAATACCGCCGGCAGTGATTTCAACAATCTGGATCTTGCCTTCCGGGTCGATAACAAACGTACCGCGTTCCGCCAGACCAGCCTCTTCGATCATGACTTCAAAGTTGCGGCTGATGGCGCCAGTCGGGTCACCCACCATGGGATACTGGATCTTGCGGATGGTGTCAGAGCTGTCATGCCATGCCTTGTGAGTGAAATGAGTGTCTGTAGAAACGCTGTAGATTTCGACGCCACGGCTTTTGAATTCGTCGTAGTTGTCCGCCAGATCACCCAGCTCGGTTGGGCATACAAACGTGAAATCGGCCGGATAAAAGAAGACAACAGACCACTTGCCCTTCAGGTCAGACTCTGTCACTTCAACAAATTCGCCATTGTGGAAGGCGGTGGTTTTGAATGGTTTTACTTCAGTGTTGATCAAAGACACGTAATTGCTCCTTTTTGCCGTGTAGCCGAAATCGGCGATTCAAATTAACGGTGGCTAGAATACCGGCAAAATCTGCTTAGGTATAATGAAATATTTATCAAACAACGATACAAATTATAAATGACTGTCGATGACTGCAGCGTCTATAGTCTAAAAAATGCAGTGACCGACAGGTAGATGAATACGCCAACTATAAGCAGATAGACCAGTACTTTGAGTGGCTCCCGCCGCAGCCGGCTGAGTTGCGTTTCGGCGGTGCCGGCAGCCTTGTCGGCTTCGTATTCGGCGCGCATGCGCTGACTGCGTGACAGCTGGTACTGATGCAGCAGGCTGAACGCCAGATCATAGTCGTCATCGTTGCGCAGCCATATGGCTGGCATGGAGATACCCCAGTTGCCGGCACTGGTTTCGTAAAATTCGATACTGTTCTCGTTCAGCAGATGACGAACCTCATCGGCTTCGTCATCAGGAACATTACGCAGTCTGAACAACAATAACGCCATAAATGGTCTCATTCGGAGGAAAGTGGCAGTAAGCAGCAGCAAAACAGGCGCTCATGTTACCCATAAAAGAACGGATTACCAAAGGACGTATTACCAATGGATGTAGCACCAGACAACCTGACACAAAGGAGGCAGGAATGATCAAAAAACCCGGATTGTTATTGAAAAAAGGATTGCTGGCGCTTGGAGCGCTGTGTGTGTCTATTACCGCAACCGCTGAATCTGCGGTATGGAAGGTCAGCAAAGGCGAGGATTATCTGTATCTGGCCGGGACAGTACACGTACTCAGGGCAAGCGATTATCCCCTGCCCCGCGAGTTTGAACAGGCATATGCTGACGCTGACCGGTTGTTCTTTGAAACCGATATTGGCGCCATGAACGATGTCTCCCTGCAACAGCGGATGATGACGCAGATGACCTATCAGGATGGCCGCACGCTGCGCACAGTATTAAACGAAGAGGCATATCAGGCCTTGACGGAATTTGTTGAGACTGCCGGTGTGCCTATTCCGATGGCCATGATGCAGACGTTCAAACCCGGGTTGCTTATCAGCACCATTACACTACTCGAGTTTCAGAAGCTCGGTTTCACCCCGCAAGGTGTTGATAGCTACTTTTTCACTCGTGCCATGGGTGATGGCAAGGACCGTGGTGAACTGGAAACACTGGATGAGCAAATAGCCCTGCTCGCAGGAATGGGTGAAGGCGCGGAAAGTGAATACATACTTTATTCGCTGCAAGACTTTTCAGATCTGGAAATTGCCATAGAGGATATGGTGACCGCCTGGCGTGCAGGTGACGTGGAGTCTCTGGATAAGCAGTTTGTCGCTGAAATGATGGAAGCTTCAGAGGAGCTCTATGACAGCATGCTGGTGCGCCGCAATCATGCGTGGCTACCCAGAATTGAGGCCATGTTTGATGAGGCAGGCATTGAATATGTGCTGGCCGGTGTCGCCCACATGGTGGGCGACGATGGACTGCTGGCGCTGCTGCAGGACAGGGGTTACGAGGTGGTACAGTTTCAGGCCGAGTAGCAGCCGGGATCAGTTGGCGGTTTTGTGACTGAGAATGATCTGACGTGGTCCGCGTGTATGGGTCTGTCCACTGGTGCCAGTGGGGATATGTTGAACCTCGCCGCCGGACTTGAGGAATTTAGCAACCTGGCGCGCCAGATCATCGCGGTCACAAACGGGCAGATCTTTTTTTGATTTGCTGGACATGTCATTTAACCTTGGTCATTACCGTAAAAAGTTTGCCAGTATACACCAAATGTGCTGCGTTTGCCGCAATTTCGGGGGTTGTGGAATGAGGCTGGCTGCAAAAGACCGTTGAAGAAGTCAGCCAAAGTCCCTGGTCAGTGATGCAGCAATGGCGGCAGGCAGAGGATCAACAGCTTGCCGATAGGCAGGGTGGTCACTGAAGATGCGCCACTGTGCCCCATTTTTGGCTGCAGTTATCATATCCGGCGTGAATTCATAACGCATAAAGTGCACGGCCGAGGTTTTTTCGTCAGTAGAGCGCTGCAAATCTTCATCGGCAACAGGCGACACCGGATCGAAGCCCTGAATCTGGATATACACCTGGTGCTCCAGATTGACCAGCTGGCGCAGTTGTTCACGCCGCTGCGCTTCATCCGGAAACTCGATCATGAAAGTACATTTCAGGTTGCCGCCATCCGGTATGAGCGGGTTGTAAGCCTCGATTTCCTCCTTGATCGCCTCCGCATCACGCAGCTTTTCTGCGCGCATCATCTCCTGCACCTGGTACTTCATGGTCATATAGTCTTCGAAGTGCAGCGAGGCGTTGGGTCCCAGCGCAACCCGGCGCGTTTTTTTATGGTCAATGATGGCCTGTCGAATAGCCGGGCGTTGTTGCTGGTACTGATCCAGCGTACCCAAGCTGGCTACCGTCAATTTTTTCATGATGTAATCCTTCTAGGGCTCCTATAATCCATAGGCTTTGCATAACAGTTCCAGTGGGTGCTCATGGCCCTGCCCGCTGGCAAGATTTGATTCGATATGGCGGCCGGCGACCGGACAGTCGCTGCCAAAATGGTCAGGGGACTGCTGTTTTACCTGGCGAACCACGGGAGCAACGATCTTGTTGGCAAATGCGCGAGATTCTTTTTTGACGGCGTACGTACCGTCGTGACCTGAACAGCGCTCAATGCTTTTGACGCTGGTGTCAGGAATAAGCTCCAGTATCTGTCTGGTTTTGGGTCCGATATTCTGTACCCGCTGATGGCAGGCCACATGATAGCTGACACTGCCCAGACCGGCCTTGAATTCCGTGTTGAATTTTCCCTGTTTATGCAGTTTGTGCAGGTATTCAAACGGATCATTGAATACTTTTGCCACTGTCTGCACGCGCTCGTCGTCCGGGTACAGCAACGGCAGTTCCTGTTTGAACATCAGTACACAGGAAGGCACCGCAGCCACAATACTCCACCCGGCCAGCGCTTTTTCATACAACTCGGGAATGTTCTTCTCCATCAGCATGTCGACCGAACGCAGGTCCCCCAGTTCCAGTTTGGGCATGCCGCAGCAATGCTCCCGGCCCATCAGTGAAACGGTGATGAGATTGTGTCTCAACACCTTGAACAGGGCGTCACCGACGTCAGGCTCGTTGTAGTTGCAATAACAGGTCGTGAACAGGACAACTTTTCCGTGGTCAGGATCTGGTACTTGATCCGGGCCACTGCCTGCGGCGCTGATGGTTTTTTTCAGGGATGCCTGCAATGTCGGTCGTGTGTAGGGTGGCAGCCAGGCATCCTGATGGATTTCAAGGGTTTTCTCCAGTAATCCACGCAGTGGTTTGTTCTGTTTTGCTGCGTTAACTGCACCATTCAGTATTGGCAGCGTAGCAGCCCTGCCGATCATATCCGTGCTGGTGATCAGTTTGTCCCGCAGTCTGGCATTGCCCTGTTCGTAATTTACGATCTTTGCGCGCAGCATCAGGTGCGGGAAGTCCACATTCCATTCGTGCGGCGGCACATAGGGACATTTGGTCAGATAGCAGAGATCGCACAAATAGCACTGATCGACAACTTTCGGATAGTCAGCAACATCGACACCATCAACTTCCAGGGTGTCGCTTTCGTCAACCAGATCAAACAGCACGGGGAACGCATTACACAGGCTTACACAGCGCCGGCAGCCATGACAGATATCATAGACGCGCTCAAGCTCCTGATTCAGATCCTGCTGGTCGTGAAACTTTTCCCCGTGCTGATTTAACGGATGCCGGGTCGGTGCACCGAGCCCGCCTTCGCGTTTTTCCCCTGCCATCGTCAGGTGTCCAGCGTATCCAGAGCTTTCTGGAAGCGATTGGCATGCGAGCGCTCAGCCTTGGCCAGGGTCTCCATCCAGTCTGCAATTTCATCGAAACCTTCGTCGCGGGCATCCTTTGCCATGCCCGGATACATATCAGTGTATTCATGGGTTTCGCCTGCTACCGCAGAGCGCAGATTGTCTTCCGTGCCGCCGATGGGCATGCCGGTAGCCGGATCACCAACCTCCTCAAGATACTCCAGATGGCCGTGAGCATGTCCGGTTTCACCTTCTGCGGTGGAGCGGAAAAGAGCAGAAACGTCATTGTAGCCTTCAACATCGGCTTTCTGGGCAAAGTACAGATAGCGGCGGTTGGCCTGTGATTCGCCGGCAAATGCGGCTTTCAGATTAGCTTCGGTCTTACTGCCTTTCAGTGACATGATGTTGCCTCCGTTTTGTTGAGCAATTGATTTATGATCGTCTGAAGCGTAAAAGAGACTCGAACATAGCGCAAGTGAGTTATTTATCTCAATAAAATATTTTGATTGATCGCGAACTGAAATTGCTGCAGATCTTTAATACGCCGGGCAATCTGCTAGAATCGGTCAACCTGTTGGAGAGAGTTCAGTATGACGGAAAAAACTGCAGCAAAAAAAACCACCGCAAAAGCCGTGGCCAAACCAAAAGCGACAGCAGCCAGGCCCAAGGCAGCCGCCCCCAAAGCGAAAGTGACTGCCAAACCCGCCGCCAGCAAGTCACCGGCGGTCAAGAAGGCACCGGCGGTCAAGAAGGCACCGGCGGTCAAGAAGGCACCAGCTACCGCCAAAGCTAAAACGTCAGCAAGCAAAAAGCCCGCTGCGACAAAAGCACCGGCTGTGGCTAAAGCGCCTGCGGCCAAAAAAGCGCCTGCGGCAACGAAAGCGCCTGCGGCCAAAAAAGCGCCTGCGGCCAAAAAACCGCCTGCAGCAAAAAAGCCGCCTGCAGCCCAAAAGGCCTCTGCGGCTCCAAAAGCCACAGCCGCAAAAAAAGCAGCCCCGGCCACAAAACCGACAGCTGCCAGGAAATCATCTGTAACTCCAAAAGCATCGGGGACGTCCAAAACATCAGCAGCCAAAACGACCCCGGCAACCAAAAAGGCGCCTTTAGCCAATAAAACGCCTGCAGCCAAAAAAGCGCCTGCCGCCAATAAATCCAGTGCAGCCAAAAAAGCGCCTGCAGCCAGGAAAGCCCCCACCAAGCCGGCAGCAAGCAAAGCGCCAGCCACCAAAAAGGCTGCGCCTGCCAAACCTGCTGCAAAGACCAAAAAAGCCGCCCCGGCATCGAGTCCCGCAGCAGAGCCCGCCGCTATTGCAAAAGAAAGCGTCAAGGGAGCATCGGTAAGTTTCAGTTCAGTGCAGGAGCCGCCGGCGCATCTGACCATGCGTGTTGATGCCAACCGGGTGGTGGCATTTCACTATCGCTTGTGTGAAGTCCGGCCTGATGGCAGCTATTCACAATGGATTGAGAGTTCATTTGGGCGTCAGCCACTGTTTTACCTGCATGGTCATGGCAATGTAGTGCCGGGTCTGGAGCAGGCCATGGTTGGCAAAAAAGCCGGTGACTCGCTGAGTGTGACATTGTCTCCCGAGCAGGCGTACGGGCCGCGCAAGTCCAATGATCTTGTGCGATTGCCAATCAAGCATCTGCATAGTGCGCCGCCGGCCAAAAATCTGGTGCCGGGTGTGATTGTTGGCGTTAAAACCAACCAGGGAGTGCGCAACGCACTGGTGGTCAAGGTTGGCAAGTTCAACGTGGACGTGGATACCAATCATCCATTTGCCGGCCGCACCCTGCATTACCAGATCGAAGTGCTGGGTGTCAGGCCCGCCACTCAGGAAGAGATCAATCATCGTCATGTGCATGGCCCCGGCGGTCATCAGCACTAAGCTCATGATCAACAAACAAATTACAATAACAGTCTGAAGGACAACATCATGACAGTTGAGAACGAAGGTCGCAGACAATTGATAAAAGCAGGTGTCGGTGCCAGTCTGATGGCGGCAACGGCAGGTTTTCCATGGTTTGCCCTGGCGCAGGGTGAAGTGGTCATGCGATTTCTGGATGTTCCTGAGGGCTGGGATCCGGGGCCGCGCCAGCCGGGGCGTACACACATCATCAAGACCAGTCAGATAGACAGTTTCTATGGCAATGATTTTTATGTGGTGCAGCACTATGGTCAACCAGAGCTGGATGTCGGCAGTTACCAGCTGAATCTGACCGGCCTGGTGGATCGTCCCCTGACCTTTACCCTGGATCAGTTGCGGGCCATGCCGGGTCGCGATATTGATTGCGGTTTTGAGTGCGGCGGCAACGGTGGCCGCATGTTTCACGGCCTGGTCGGCAATGCACGCTGGCGCGGCGTCAGTCTGAAAGCGCTGCTGGAACAGGCAGGTGTGCAGCCGGGTGGGCGTGAAGTCGTATTTTTTGGCGGTGATACCGGTATGGAGGAAATCCGGGGTCGCCAGGTTGAAAAGTCGTTTGCGCGCAGTTTGTCCCTGGAAGACGCCATGCGCGATGACAATCTGGTGGTCTATGAAATGAACGGCGAGCCGCTGCCTGTGCACCATGGTCGTCCGGTACGGTTGCTGATTCCCGGTTTCTACGGTGTGGCCAACGTCAAATGGTTAACCCAGATCCATGTGCAGGACACCCGCTACATGGGGCGTTTCATGGGGCGAGACTATGTCACGCTGAAAAAGGAAATGATCGGCGGTCAGGAGCGTTGGGTGGAAAATTCGGTTGCCCGCATGAATCTCAAATCGGTCATTGTCCGTGTTACCCGACGTGGCAGCAGTCACCGCATCAGCGGATTTGCCCTGAATGACGGGACACCGCTGCGAAGTGTTGAAGTCAGGATTGACAACGGGCCCTGGCAGCAGGCAACGATAGATCCGCAGGCCAGCCAGTACAGCTGGAAGCCCTTCCATTTTGAGTGGCAGGGCGCCAGTGCCGGAGAGCACACCGTGGTCTCGCGCGTCACTGATATCAACGGCAATATCCAGGCACCAGCTGATGAGTTGCCCGAACGGGTCAGTTACTGGGAAGAGTTTGGTCAGTTCCCGCGCCAGGTAATGATCGAGGCCTGAAGTGGAGGCCTGAGTTGAGGCCTGAGCCATGCCCTTGCAACTGGAAAACAGCAGAAGTATCCGGGAGAGCAGTGAATGAAAAGTTATCTGGTGCTGACATTGATAGGAAAAGACCAGCCGGGGCTGGTGGAGTCGCTGGCGCATATCGTGGCCACGCACCACGGTAACTGGCTGGAAAGCAATATGTCGCACCTGGCCGGTCAGTTTGCCGGTATCTTGCGGGTCAGCGTTGACGCTGACAAGGCGGATGATCTGGTAGCTGCGCTGGATGCATTGTCACCCAGGCTGCGATTGATTGTTGAGCGCACCGGGCCCGAGGCTGAGTCGAGCCAACCGCGCCGGGTTCTGCATCTGTCGTTGGTGGGTAACGACCGTCCGGGGATTATCCGTGACATCTCCGGGGCGTTGGCGCGCAATCATGTGAACGTGGATGATCTGGAAACCGAATGCACGCCGGCGCCGATGTCTTCCGGCACATTGTTCCGTGCGGCGGCTGTTCTGCATATACCGGCGGATCTGGATGTTGATTTATTACGCGAAGAAATCGAACGCCTGGCTGATGATCTGATCGTGGATATCAGTCTTGCCGAAGACTGATCACCGGCCAGCCCTGACGTTCGGCGTGGCTGCGCAATTTGTCATCCGGATCCACCGCCACAGCTTCGCCTGCCGCTTCCAGCAGCGGGATATCGTTAAACGAATCGCTGTAGAACACACTATTGGGTAACGTCAGTGTGGTCGCTGGCTGTGCGCTGAGCCAATCCTGCAATTTGGTGATCTTGCCTGCCTGAAAGCACGGTATGCCGGAGATTTTTCCGGTAAACCCGTCTTCTGCCAGCTCCAGATCTGTTGCAATCAGCGCGTGCACACCCAGTTTCGCAGCGATAGGTTCGGTCACAAACCGGTTGGTTGCAGTCACAATCACACAGGTGTCACCCGCAGCCGTGTGCTGCCTGACCAGAGCAATGGCGGCAGGCAGCATCATCGGCTCAATAAACTGCGCCATAAATCGCTGATGTAACTGGTCCAGGCGTTCACGACTGAAACCCACTACAGGCGCAATCGCAAACTCCAGATACTGGTTCATGTCCAGTACACCTTGTTGATATTGTTTATAAAAAGCATCGTTTTGCTGTCGATGTGCCTCTGCGTCTGCCAGGCCCTCACTGATCAGGAACTCGCCCCACGCATGATCGCTGTCACCGGCCAGCAGGGTATTGTCCAGGTCAAAAATCGCCAGTCTTGCCATATCGGTATTCCGTTCAGTGTGATGGTAGTCAACAATTGCGGGCTGCATTATAACCTGAGGGCGGCGCTTTTTTGCGGAACGATTTTGTGAAACAATGCAGTGCTGACAAGTTTGCAGCGATGCTGATATTTAACCGGGACACGTACGTAAATGATTGATGCTGAAGGTTTCAGACCCAATGTCGGTATCATCATCTGCAATCCGCGCGGACAGGTGCTGTGGGCCAAGCGTATTGGTCAGGATGCCTGGCAGTTTCCGCAGGGCGGAATCCGTCAGGGTGAACGTCTGCAGCAGGCAATGTACAGGGAATTAAAAGAAGAGGTCGGGCTTGAAGCCAGGGATGTAGAAATACTCTCCAGCACACGTGACTGGCTGTATTATCAACTGCCGCGACATTTTATCCGGCAGCACTCAAACCCGGTGTGTATCGGCCAGAAACAAAAGTGGTTTTTGTTAAGTCTGAGAGGGGAGGAGTCACGCATCTGTCTGAGCAATCCCGACATGGCTGCGGAATTTGATGACTGGCGTTGGGTCAGCTTCTGGTATCCATTAAGTCAGGTGATTGATTTCAAGCGTGAAGTTTACCGTCAGGCGCTAAAGCAACTGGTCAAACCCCTCAATCGGCACATTAACTCATCGTGTGAATCGCTTAACAGGCGATAAAACTTATGCTCGACAGGTTGCGTGAAATAGTCCAGGAGGTCAATGCCGCCAAGGACCTGCAAACTGCGCTCGACGTCATTGTCTCGAGCGTACGGGCAGCTATGAATACGCAAGTCTGTTCGGTCTACCTGCTTGACAGCGATATCAACTGCCACGTGCTGATGGCCTCCGAGGGTTTACGCAAGGAATCTGTCGGCCACGTCAGCCTGCAGCTTGATGAGGGTCTGGTCGGCCTGGTGGCCCGTAATGCGGAGCCGGTCAACCTGGAAGATGCCCAGTCACATCCCAATTACCACTATCTGTCGGAAACCGGTGAGGAAGCGTTCAGTTCCTTTCTGGGTGTGCCGATTATTCACCATCGCAAGGTACTGGGTGTGCTGGTTGTGCAGCACAAGGAGCAACGCTGTTTTGACAACGGTGAAGAAGCCTTTCTGATTACCCTGTCGGCGCAGCTCTCGGGTGTAATTGCAGCTGCGGAAGCGAGTGGGAATGTGCTGGGTATAAGCCCGTCCGGTCAGCGCCGGGCAGACAGCAGTTTTTCCGGCATTTCCGGTGCCTCGGGCGTCGCCATCGGTCAGGCGGTGGTGGTGTTCCCACATGCTGACCTGAGCTTGATACCCAGTCGTACAGTCGAGGACATTGGCGCTGAACTGGCGGCGTTTTCCAGGGCACTGAATCGGGTGCGCGACGACATCAGGGATCTGAGTAGAACTGCCGGACCACAATTGCGGCCCGAAGAGCGTGAGTTGTTTGATGTCTACCTGCGCATGCTGGACGACGAGGCGCTGGGACGCGAAGTAAACGTACTGATCAATACCGGGCAATGGGCTCAGGGTGCGCTTGCCGAGGTTGCGACCGATCACGTCAAGTCCTTTGAACAAATGAAAGACCCCTATCTGCGTGAGCGCGCCGCGGATATCAAGGATCTTTGCAGCCGCGTGCTCTTTTATCTGCAGGAGACTGATCGCACCAAACCAAAAGTCTATCCGGATCATACCATTCTGGTGGGTGAAGAGCTGGCGCCATCGCTATTGATGGAAGTGCCACGCGAAAAGCTGGTAGGCATGATATCGGTAAAGGGTTCAGGTAACTCGCATGTTGCCATTCTGGCGCGCACGATGGGCATTCCCACGGTCATGGGCGCTGTCGATCTGCCCTATCGCAAACTGGATGGGCGCGAAGTCATTGTGGATGGCTACAACGGCAGCGTTTACAGCAATCCATCCGAACAGTTGCTGGCTCGCTATCGTGAAGTGATAAAGGAAGAAGAGCAACTGGTACGTGGGCTGGAAGTGCTGATTAATCTGCCTGCCGTTACACCCGATGATCACAAGGTCAGTTTGTGGGTAAACACTGGCCTGATGACCGATGTTGTGCGATCGCTGGATCATGGTGCAGAAGGTATCGGCCTGTTTCGTACAGAAGTGCCTTTCCTGCTTAGTGAGCGATTTCCCAGTGAACAGGAGCAGGCGGCAATCTATCGCGAGCAACTGGCAGCATTTGCGCCCAAACTGGTGACCATGCGGACACTGGATATTGGCGGTGACAAGTCCCTGCCCTACTTTCCCATAGAGGAAGCGAATCCGTTTCTTGGTTGGCGTGGTATTCGTGTGACACTTGACCACCCGGAGATATTTATTGCGCAGGCCCGTGCCATGATCAGGGCGAGTGAGGGATTGAACAATCTGCAGATCATGTTGCCGATGGTCTCCAATTTGCAGGAAGTGGCAGGTGCCACGCAACTCATCAAGCGCGCATTGCGTGAACTGCAGGAAGAAGGTCTGGATGTCAGTATGCCGCCGATTGGCGTGATGATTGAGTTGCCGGCAGCCGTCTATCTGACCAAGGCGCTGTGTGAAATGGTCGACTTCGTGTCGGTAGGCAGCAATGATCTGACCCAGTACCTGCTGGCCGTAGACAGGAATAACCCGCGTGTTGCTGACCTGTACTCTGCCTTTCATCCGGCAGTGCTCAATGCCCTGCAACATGTGGTGACTGCCGCTCATGCAGAAAACAAGACGGTGAGTATTTGCGGCGAAATGGCCGGAGACCCCGGCGCCGCATTACTGTTAATGGCGATGGGCTTTGATATATTGTCGATGAATGCGTCGACCCTGTTGAAGGTCAAGGCAGTTATTCGGGCAGTGACGCTGAGTTCTGCGCAGGAGTTGCTGGCCGAAGTGATGCAGATGAACGATGCCCAACATATTCGCAGCAGTGTCGATCTGGCGTTGTATAACGCCGGCGTCGATCGGCTGTTGCGTTCTTCCCGTAGCAATTGATATTTTTCAGGAATCAACCCGTCAAAGATGCTGACCTACCCCAATATTGACCCCGTTGCTTTTTCCATTGGTCCGGTGACCGTGCACTGGTACGGCATCATGTACATTGTGGCATTTACTGCGGCCTGGTTTCTCGCCCGTCATCGTGCGCGAACTGCGCCATGGCTGGGCAAGTGGACCGATGAACAATTGTCTGATCTGGTGTTCTACGGCGCACTGGGTGCGGTGCTGGGCGGACGATTTGGTTCGGTTATCTTTTACAATTTTGACCGTTTCCTGGCCGATCCGTTGTGGTTGTTGCGGGTGTGGGAGGGCGGCATGTCTTTCCATGGTGGTTTTTTGGGTGTCATGCTGGCGTTCTACCTGTATGGTCGCAAGATCAACAAGTCCTGGTTTGAAGTGCTTGATTTTATAGCGCCTCTGGCACCGCTGGCGCTGGGTATCGGGCGCCTGGGCAATTTTATCGGTGGTGAGTTGTGGGGGCGGCCCACAGACGTACCCTGGGGTATGGTATTCCCGCACGTGGATGAATTGCCGCGCCACGCCTCGCAGTTGTATCAGGCCGGCCTGGAAGGTATTGTCCTGTTCGGCGTGGTCTGGTGGTTCTCGTCGAAACCGCGCCCGCGTTATGCGGTCTCGGGCATGTTCGGTCTGGGTTATGGTCTGCAGCGATTTTTTGTAGAATTCTATCGTGAGCCTGACTCCTGGCTGGGATTTGTGGCACTGGACTGGTTAACCATGGGCCAGATCCTGTCACTGCCCATGATTGTTGCCGGCGCGGCACTACTGATATTTGCTTACAGGAAAAAAGAAGCATGAAACAGTATCACGACTTGCTGACACGCATACTCGAAGAAGGCGCTGAGAAAACTGACCGGACCGGCACGGGCACCCTGTCTGTGTTTGGTCATCAGATGCGCTTCGATCTGCAGCAGGGTTTTCCATTGCTGACAACCAAGAAATTGCATCTGCGATCAATCATTCACGAGCTGCTCTGGTTTTTGAGTGGTGATACCAATATTCGTTATCTCAAGGACAACGGTGTTTCCATCTGGGATGAATGGGCGGATGAGAACGGTGATCTGGGTCCGGTTTACGGTTTTCAGTGGCGCAGCTGGCCTGGCAAGGATGGTCAGTCAGTGGATCAGATCAGCAAGGTGATTGAGCAGATACGCACCAATCCGGATTCACGGCGGTTGATGGTGGTTGCTTACAATCCTGCATACGTGGATGAAATGGCGTTGCCGCCCTGCCATTCCCTGTTTCAGTTCTACGTTGCCAACGGCCGGCTATCCTGCCAGTTATATCAACGATCGGCAGATACTTTTTTAGGTGTACCGTTCAATATTGCTTCCTATGCACTCCTGACACATATGGTGGCACAGCAGTGTGACCTGGAGCCCGGCGAGTTTATCTGGACCGGGGGCGATACGCACCTGTACAGCAACCACCTGGAACAGACAAGATTGCAGCTGTCGCGCGATTTTCTGCCCTTGCCAACGCTCAACATCAAAAGGCGTCCTGAAACTATTTTCGATTACCGTTTTGAGGATTTTGAAATAGCAGGGTATCAGTCCCATCCACATATTCCTGCACCGGTGGCAGTGTAATGATGACTGATAACGACGAAAGCGGAGACATGAAGATAGCATTGATCTGGGCACAATCCAGGAACCGTGTGATCGGACGCAACAATGCCCTTCCCTGGTATCTGCCTGAGGATCTGAAATACTTCAAACGGGTCACGATGGGCAAGCCCATCATCATGGGTCGCAAGACCTGGGAATCAATTGGCCGGCCGCTGCCCGGCCGGACAAATATAGTGATCAGCCGAAACCCTGAGTTTCATGCGGATGGCATAAAAGTTGTTGGTTCGCTGGAGGATGCTATCAGGCTGGCCGAAAACATCTGCCTGATAGAGGGTGCAGATGAGGCTGTGGTGATGGGTGGTGCCCAGATCTATGAGCTGGCTCTGTCCTATGCTGATCGTCTGTACATGACGCAGGTTCATGCCGAAGTGGAAGGAGATGCCTATTTCCCGGTCTTTGAACTCAGTGAATGGCATGAGTTGGGGCGGGAAGATTTTGTTGCTTCCCCCCCAAACCCTTACGACTACAGTTTTGTGGTGCTCGAGCGCTGAGTCAGAGCTGTTTCCTGAATGCTTTGGAATTACGCTGGTAGTTATACATCTGCTGCTTCTTGATGGGCAGTTCGGTAATGGCAATCGGCGTAAAACCGCGCTCCAGGAACCAGTGTGCAGTTTGTGTCGTCAGGACAATCACCTTGCTCAGGCCCTGTTTGTGTGCCTGTTTTTCCAGTGCACGCAACAGGTGGTCACCTCGTCCGCTTTCCTGATAATCCTTGTGGATGGCAATGCACGCTATTTCGCCACACTCGTCGTCCAGCGGATAAATTGCAGCGCAGGCGATAATAGTGCCTTCCAGCTCAATTACCTTGAAGTAGTCAATTTCTGACTCCAGCAATTCACGTGAACGATGCACAAGGACACCTGCAGCCTCCAGCGGTGCAATCAATTCAAGAATGCCACCCACATCTTCAATGGTCGCGGCACGCAATAATTCGAAATGGTCACGCGAGACCAGCGTGCCATTACCATCACGGGTAAACAGTTCTTCTATTAGGGCGCCATTGTCGGCAAAGTTGATCAGGTGGCAACGGTGGACCGATTTGCTGCTGGCCTTGATGGCTGCCGCAAGCGACTCACGCACACCATTTATTGCCTGAGGATTGTCATCGGCCAGCGCATCAAATAATGATTCGGCTGCCACGGGGCTGAGCGCACTGACCAGATTGCTGTACTCATCCATTACGCCACGCTGTGGAACGAACAAAATCAGTTTATCAGCGCGCATGGCAATGGCTACATCGGTCGCCACTTCCTCTGCAGGCAGGTTGAACACTTCTCCGGTGGGCGAGTATCCCAGATTGGAGAGCAGCACTATGCTGTTGGTATCCAGATGCTGTTGAATGGCTGTGGCATTCACTTTGCGCACTTTGCCGGTCAGCGCAAAATCTACTCCATCAATGATACCCAGCGGACGCGCCGTAATATAATTGCCGCGGCTGACCCTGATGTCGGCGCCATGCATTGGTGAGTTGGCCAGGCCCATGGAAAATTGTGCTTCAATATCAATGGACATGGCCCCAACGGTCTGTTTGATAACCTGCAGACCGTCCACGTCTGTAATGCGCAGGCCCTGGTGGTATTTGAGTTCAATATCGGCCTGAGCAAGGGCATCGGAGATTTGCGGGCGTGCACCGTGGACCAGCACCAGCTTTACGCCCAGGCTGTGCAGCAAGGTAATGTCATGCACGATATTGCTGAAATTTTCGTGCGCAATGGTTTCACCAGTCAGCAGTACAACAAACACCTTTTTGCGATGCGCGTTGATGTAGCTGGACGAGTTTCTGAACCAGTCAATGTATTGCGACAGATTTTCCATGCCAAAATCCTGTAAAAATAGGTTCCCTGTTCGAGCTCAGTAGTGTGGTGCTGAGCGCTCAGCCGCGTACACAATAGTGCGAGATAAATCGACGCAACAGATCCACACAAGGCTGAACTCTGTCCAGTGCCAGATACTCGTCCGGCTGATGGGCCTGATCTATGTCTCCCGGGCCGAGTACAATAGTTTCCATGCCAATTTTTTGCAACCAGGGTGCTTCGGTACCAAATGCGACGGTGCCTGCGCTGTGGCCGGTCAGGCGTTCGGCGGTTTTTACCAGATCACTCTCTGCCGGGCACAAAAAGGCCGGTGCGCCAGGAAACAGCGGCGTAAACTCAAAGCCAACCTGCCAGCGCCGGGCCAGAGGTTGCAGGCGCTCAGCTATCATGGAGCGCATATCTTCAACCTCCATGCCGGGCATCAAGCGGATGTCAAACTCCAGTTCGCAATGCCCGCAGATGCGGTTGGGGTTGTCGCCGCCGTGGATACAGCCCAGATTCATGGTGGGTTTATCGATGGCAAATAACGGGTTGCGATATCTGGCCTGCAATTCGGCGCGGAAAGCCAGCAGATCACTGATGACGTCGTGCATGGCTTCCATGGCGTTGATGCCCAGGCTTGGGTCCGAGGAGTGACCGCTGCGCCCTTGCAGCCTGATGCTTTCCATCATGACACCCTTGTGGGCGTGTATCGGCCGCATGCCGGTCGGCTCGCCGATAATGGCATAGCGAGCCCTGGGACGGCCGAGTTCAGCTATTTTGCGGGCACCGAACATGGACGTTTCTTCATCCGAGGTAGCCAAGATGATAAGCGGTTGCTGCAGGGGCTGATCCAGGAAATCCTGCACGGCTTCAAGAATCAAGGCAAAAAAGCCTTTCATGTCAGTGCTGCCCAGGCCATACAGGCGCCCGTCCTTTTCCGTCATCTTCAACGGGTCCACGGACCAAAGCTCTGAGTCCATGGGGACAGTATCGGTATGGCCGGCCAACACAAGTCCACCGGGGCCGGTGCCCAGGGTGGCGATCAGGTTGGCCTTGGCCTGTCCGCTGCTGCTCTCGCAGGGCATTATCTCGCACTCAAACCCCAGCGCCGTGAACTGCTCGGCCAGGTAGTTGATGACAGGCATGTTGCTCATGTCCAGACTGGCATTGGTGGAGCTGATACTGGGCAGGCTGAGCAGCGCGTCAAAATGCGCCATCAACGGCCGGGTTTGTGTAGTTGACGTTTTGACTATGGACATGGATATTGCCTGCCTGCGCTCAATGCTGATGTCAGTCGATGGTTTGCTGACGGCTGCATATGCTGGTAACTCAAGAAGATTGAGAGGTCAGTAAATCAGTTTTTGCCGCCATAATAAAGTCATTCAGATGCAGCCCGTTCACTTTGTGGGTCCACCAGGTGACCGTCACCTGCCCCCATTCAATGAACAGCGTTGGATGATGGTTTTCCCGTTCTGACAGCGCCGCCAGCTTGTAGGCAAAATCGAAGCCCGAGCGGAAATCCTTGAAATGGTATTCACGCTGAATCCTCTCCATGTTGTCGACAGAGAGTTTTTTCCAGCGTGGGACAGTGCTCAGCAAGCGGGTAACGTCTTCATGAGGCAGCGGGCGTGACCCAAGCTGACAGGGCTGGCAGCGTTGCCTGCTCAGTGGTGTGTGGTTTTCAACGTCCATATTTGTGCCTCAGAGAAAGGCTTCAAGTACGCTGTTGAGAAACTGGTAGCCTTTGTCCGTGGTGCGGACAAGTCCACCCTCAGTCGTCAGAAGCTGTTGTTGTTGCAGCAATTCTACCTGCTTTGCCAGATTGCTGAAAGCCAGGCCGGTCCGCTGTTCATATTGTTCGGGGGTAAAGCCCTGACGCAATCGCAGGGCATTAAGCAGAAACTCGATCGGTAATTCTGCGGCCTCAATTGGCGCCGCATCAGCCAGATACGGATAGCGTACCAGCAGATTTCTGTCCAACTGCGAATGGCTGTGCCTGGCGGCTGCCAGATAGTGCGCAGGCTGTTTGCGTTTGCGCAGTCGCAGAATGCGCCCCTTGCCGGGTTGCGTCAGTTTGCCATGTGCGCCGGCACCGATGCCCAGGTAGTCACCAAACTGCCAGTAATTGATATTGTGCCGGGAAGCTTCGCCGGGTCGGGCAAACGCAGAAATCTCATAACGCTGATAACCGTTGGCGGCCAGAAGAGCCAGCCCTGCATCCTGGATGGCGATCAGGATGTCCTCCGGTGGCAGCGGCGGCGGGTGTTTGTAAAATGCGGTATTGGGCTCTACGGTCAACTGATACCAGGAGATGTGCTCCGGTGCAAAGTGGATGGCCCGGTTCAGGTCGTCCAGCGCCTGTTCAGGTGTCTGGTCCTCCAGACCATACATGATGTCGATATTAAGCCGCTGGAAACCGGCGTTGCGGGCGTAATCAATTGCACGTTCCGCGTCGGCCGGATCATGAATGCGTCCCAGTTTGCGTAACTGGGAGGCGGAAAAACTTTGTACGCCCAGTGACAGGCGGTTGATGCCGAGTCGGTAATAGTCGGCAAACTTGTCCCGCTCGGCTGTACCCGGATTGGCCTCCAGCGTAATTTCGATATCGTCCGCAAAGTTCAGGTGCTGCTGCAAACTGGCAAACAGGGTCTGGTATGCATTCGCGGATAACAGACTGGGTGTGCCGCCGCCAATAAAAATACTGGCAATTTCGCGACCCTGCACGTAGGCGAGATCATGTGTCAGGTCATCAAGCAATGCGGCGATATATTCGTCTTCAGGCAGACTGTCGGTGTCGTTCTCGTGAGAGTTGAAATCGCAGTAGGGACACTTTTTCACGCACCAGGGGACGTGAATGTACAAGCTGAGCGGTGGCAGCGTGAGCATCAGACAGTGTCAGATAGTGATTGTGAGGTCAGTTGCTGCAGCAGCATCTGCATGGCCCGGGCGCGGTGGCTTATCTGGTTTTTTTGTGCGGCTGACAGCTGCGCTGAGCTGCATTGCAGGTCCGGCACATAAAACAGCGGATCATAACCAAAACCACCTTCGCCGGCAGGTGCGTGCAGAATGCGCCCGTGCCAGCGTCCGTGACAGACTATGGGTACCGGATCTGCAACATGGCGCAGATAAACCAGTACACAATGAAACTGGGCACTACGCTGACCATCAGGGACTGACTGCAGCTGTGTCAGTAGTTTGCGGTTGTTGGCCTGGTCACGTTGCTCACGGTCGCCATCAACGCCGGCATACCGTGCGGAGTAAATGCCGGGTGCGCCGGCCAGTGCGTCAACGGCAAGCCCCGAGTCATCGGCAATCGCTGGCAGGCCGCTCTGCTCACTGGCGTGACGGGCTTTGAGGATGGCATTCTCGATAAAAGTGAGACCTGTCTCTTTGGCGTCTCCAATATCCAATGTAGCCTGACTGATCAGCTGCGCACCAAGCGGTTGCAGTAACTGCTGCAGTTCGTTCAGTTTGCCGGCATTGCTGCTGGCGAGGACGATTTTACGCGGATCTTTGGCTGCTGTTGTCATCAGTCAGACCCCGTCGGAACAGGCTGGCGACTGAAGTGGTAGATGGCTATCTCACTCAGCAGGTTGGGCATGGTACGGATGACCCAGCTGTCGCGGTGCTTAAAGTCGACCACAGTGCGCGTGATCACATCAATAGTGCGGGCGCGGCAGAACTCATCAAAGTCGCGCACTGTGCAGAAATGAATGTTGGGCGTGTCATACCACTCGTAGGGCATAAAGTCCGATACCGGCATGCGACCACGGAAGGCGAGATAGGCGCGGCTTTTCCAGTTGCCAAAGTTGGGGAAGGTCACGATGCAGTTCTTGCCTATGCGCAGCATTTCGTCAACCAGTTTGTCTGGGTAGTGAACGGCCTGCAATGTCTGGGTCAGTAGTACTGTATCAAAACTTTGTGATTCAAAATTTTGCAGACCCTTGTTCAGATCCTGCTGGATGACATTGATTCCCTTGCTCAGACAGCTATTGATCTTGGTTTCGTTTATCTCCAGACCAATACCACGGATATTCTTTTCTGCGCGCAGATACGCCAGCAGACTACCGTCACCACAGCCAAGGTCCAGCACATGGCTGCCCGGTTCAATCCACTTCTGAATAATATCCAGATCAGGCCGCATCGACGTTGACCTCCTGGTGTATCCGTTGCAGGCAGGTGGTCAGTGTTTGCATGTAGCGTGGTACGGGCAACAGGAATGCGTCATGACCCTGATCCGCTTCAATCTCAAGATAACTGACCTGTTTGCCTGCTTTTAACAATGCCGTGACGATCTCGCGGGTGCGCTCTGGTGGAAAACGCCAGTCAGTGCTGAATGAGATCAGCATAAAGCGACAGTCGCTGTTGGCAAACGCCTTGCTGAGATCGCCGTCAAAGTCGACACTGGGATCAAAATAGTCCAGCGCTTTGGTCATCAGCAGATAGGTATTGGCGTCAAATGTCTCGGAAAAGCGTTCGCCCTGATAATGCAGGTAGCTTTCTACCTGAAAGTCCACATCAAAACCGAAGCTGAGTTTTCCGGCCCGCAGGTCGCGCCCCAGATTCAATGAGGCGTGCTTGACCTGTTCGGAGGCTTTGCCAAACTTCTCCCGCATGGCACTGTCGGACAGATAAGTGATATGTCCGACCATGCGTGCCAGCATCAGGCCGCGTTTAGGCAAGGTGTTGTGCGCAAGATAACGGCCGGCATAAAAGTCCGGATCTGCCGTAATCGACTGACGGGCAACTTCGTTAAAGGCGATGTTCTGCGCCGACAGTTTGGGTGCTACCGCCATCATGATGGCATGTCGCACTCGCTGCGGATAGCTGATGGACCAGCGCATGACCTGCATGCCGCCAAGGCTGCCACCAATCACTGCCGCCCATTGCGCGATGCCCAGATGGTCGGCCAGGCGTGCCTGACTGTTGACCCAGTCGCGCACCGTTACTACCGGAAAGTCCGGCCCGTACCAGGTGCCGGTATCCGGATTGATGGAGGCGGGCCCGGTGCTGCCTGCACAGCCGCCCAGATTATTCAGGCATACAACAAAAAAATGATTGGTATCAATGGGTTTGCCGGGCCCGATGGCGACATCCCACCAGCCTGGTTTTTTGTCATCCATGCTGTGATATCCGGCAGCGTGATGATCACCGCTCAGGGCATGGCAGATCAGGATGGCGTTGGACCGGTCAGCATTCAGCTGGCCGTATGTTTCTACCATCAGGTCATACGATTTTAGAACTTTTCCGCTGCGCAGGGGCAATGGCTCATCAAAGTGAATGAGCTGCGGGGTCACCAGACCGACACTGTTTTCTGGCAGAGACTCAGGCATTGGTCAGGACAAACCTCGGATTGGCACTACAGGCCAAGTACATAGGCTGGATTGGCGCCGGCCGGCAGTACCAGCGTTATGCGGATGATCTGGATTGCCAGGAAAACAAAAATCGGCGACAGATCCAGTCCGCCCATGGATGGCAGCAGACGTCGGAATGGCGCCATGACCGGCTCCGTGAGTTGACGTACCAGCACCAGTGCAGGGTGGCCGCTGAAGGGCGCAATAAAACTGGCAATGATGGAGATCAGCATGCCCCAGAAATAGATATTCAGAACAAAGTTGAGGATGCCTACCAGTGCCCAGGTCAAAATCAGCCCGACACCGGGCAGGCTGAACCCGGCCAGGTAGATCAGTGCACAGATGGCAGCGCATTGGACAATAATAGCGAACACCAGCGAGGAAAAGTCGATACCTTTGAAACCGGGGATAAAGCGGCGGAATATCTGCACGCCCGGATCGGTAAAGCGCACAATCATCTGGGTAATCGGATTGTAAAAATCCGCCCGCGATAGCTGCAATAAAAATCGCAGCAGAATGGCCATCAGGTAGAGCGTGCCCAGGGTGCTGACCAGAAGGCTGCCGATATTGCCTATTGCTTCCATGGTGTCAATTCTCGTATTTGTAAACTAGTTAGCCAGTTCCGCGGCACGCTGTCTGGCAGCCTGCATGGCGGTTTCCACAATACTTTCAAAGCCATCCCGTTCGAACGACAGCAACGCCTGTTCGGTGGTGCCGCCGGGAGAGGTGACACGGCGGCGCAGTTCCGCAGGAGGCACATCGCTGCTGGCGGCCAGTTTGCCGGCGCCCAGAGCTGTCTGAATGGCAAGTTGACGCGCCACATCCTCTGTCAGCCCCATATTGATGGCAGCCTTCTCCATGGCTTCAATCATCAGGAAAAAGTAGGCAGGACCACTGCCGGACAGGGCGGTCACGGTATCAATGTCCTGTTCTGTCTGCAACCAGCAGCCAATGCCAACAGCAGCCATGATATCACCGGCCAGTTGCTGGTGGTGCGCGGTACAGTTGGCATTGGCAAACAGACCTGTGGCACCTTCGCCAACCAGAGACGGCGTATTGGGCATGCAACGCACAATGGCGCGTTCTGCACCCAGCCACTTTGCCAGGGAGCCAATAGGGATTCCGGCGGCTATGGAAATGACCAGACAGTCCGGCTTGCCTATTAGTGGGCGCAAGGCTTCGCACACCGGTTTCATGACCTGGGGTTTGACTGCCAGCAGGATAACATCGGCAAACCGGGCAACTGCGGCGGTATCACCGGTACGGATGCCGCATTCATCGGCCAGTTCGGCCAGTTTGGCTGAATCAATATCTGTGGCGGAAATATTGCCGGCGGGCACACCTTTGGCGAGCAACCCGCGAATCAGGCTGTTTGCCATATTGCCGGCGCCGATAAAGCTGATCTGGCTGGTGTTCAATCGTCAAACCCTCATGCTGAGCTGCGTTTCAGGCCGTCATTCTATCGCAGGCACGCGGGACTTGCAGCGGATTAAGCACTCAGGCATTGAATTCCTTGCTGAAAATGGTCCAGAAACTCAGAAATAGTGCGGCAATAAGAGGGCCAATGACAAAACCGTTGATACCCAGCAGACTGATGCCGCCCAGTGTTGAAAACAGTACCATGTAGTCCGGCAGCTTGGTGTCGCGGCCAACCAGAATCGGGCGCAGCACATTGTCGGCCAGACCGATAATAACAGCACCGTAAGCGACCAGGATAGAGGCATTGACCCAGTCGCCCGTAGCATACATATAGATGGCCACCGGTATCCACACCAGAGAGGCGCCAACGGCCGGAACCAGCGAGAGAAAGGCCATGACGACTGCCCACAACAGGGGCGCTGTCAGATCCAGCATCCAGAAGATGAATCCGCCGAGCGCGCCCTGCACGATGGCCACCAGCAGGTTTCCCTTTACGGTTGCGCGGGATACTTCGGCAAATTTGTTGAACAGCAGTTGTCGGCGTTCTTCACTCAGCGGCACTGCATTGCGCATCCAGTTGACCAGCGACTCACCATCGCGCAGCAGGAAAAAGGTCAGGTAGAGCATAAGTGCCAGGCTCAGGGTAAAACTGATGGTATTTCGTCCGAATCCCAGTGCCTCCTGTGACAGCAGGCGACTCAGGTTTATTGCTGAATCGGACAGATAACTTCGCAGATTGGACGTGTCAATGCCCAGCCTTTGCAGCAGTTCAGGCAGGATGGGTACCGCATTACCAATGCGCTCCAGAAAAGTGGCAGGATTAATCTCACTGCTTTCAATTGACTGGTAAAACTGTACGCCTTCACTGATAAATCCGAACACGATTGCGATGACCGGAATGATGACCAGTACCAGGCCGGCCAGCAAGGTTGTCAGTGCTGCCAGTGACTGCCGGCCGCCAAACAGTATCACCAGCCGGCGCTGCAGGGGATTAAACAGCAGGCTCATCACGCAGGCCCAGAAAATTGCACTCCAGAACGGCTGCAATATCAGTAGAAACAATAAGGTAATGATGCTGAGGATAGCCAGAAAGCCACGCTTTTCCATGATCTCGCGCATGATGTGTATCCTCTTTGCTGCCCTGTTGGAAATTTACTGCGTTCTGCGTCGCAGCATACGCCAGAGTTCAATGATGCGCGGCGGCTGACCGGTTCTCAGGATGCCCTGTCGGAACACTCTGCCGGACAACCACAACACCCCGATGGTGGTGACAACCAGAACGATGGTTGTGCCAACCACATCAATCATGGGCGGCTGTGCCGCCGCCCGGTTCATCATGGTAAAGGGGGTAAATAATGGGATCCAGGACATTACCCGGGCCAGTGTGCCGTTTGGATCCTGAGCAATAAAGCTCATGGTCAGCACCGGTACGACCAGAACCAGCATCAAGGGCATCATCAGACTTTGTGCTTCCTTCAGGGTGTTGCACAGGCTGCCGATAGCCAGGAAGATACCCGCGTAAAGTGCGTAGCAGCACAGGTAATAGAACACAAAATAAGGGATCAGGTCAGAGCTGAGCAGCACATCCAGAATCTGTACAATCACCGCGGTTTCCACCGTCTGGTAGAGCTGCAGAAACACAAAAAACGAGGTAATCCAGGCAATAATGGTGGTGATGCCGGTGGCACCAATGCCCAGCAGTTTACCCATCATCAGCTCGCCGGGTGTGACGGAAGCGAGCAGTACTTCAATGATGCGATTGGACTTTTCTTCAATAGTATTACTCAGCAGGTACTGTACGCTTTGCATCAGTGAAATAAAAATCAGATACACAAAACCCATCGGCGCCCACTGCCGGAAGGTGTCAGCCAGGCTGACCTGTTCATCGCCTGCGGCCTTGCCCGGATCCAGCCTGCTGAGCGGCAGACGCGTACGCTGTACATCCCGAACTGCCTGAATGTCGATGTCGCGCGCTGCATACTCCTGCTGGCGAATGGTATTGTTGATGCTGCTTTGAATGGCACTGGAAAGTCTCGTGTCGGTCAGATTGCCCGCCCAGTATTGCACGCCGCGCGGATCTGTGCCGGCGATCATCAGTCGTTGCAGTGTTGCCGGGCGCACGATGTCCTGGTCAACGTCGGATGGAACCAGAATCAATGCAAACAGGTTGACCCGATCGTCAAGATGGGCGAGGCGGCGCTCTCCGTTCAGGTAAGGTCGGATCTGTTCAATTATCTGCTGCGCTGGCGCATCGACATCGACCTCAGCCGGTGGCGCAACGGCAACAAACTGTGGTCGCGGTTCATTAAAAGCAGGTGCATCTTCCCGCAGATAGGGTTGCGCCATCTGCAGTGCAAACGCCAGTCCGCCATTGGTCAGCCACTCGTCAAGCGCCGCAACCTCGTCATTGCCAAAATCATCAATCAACTGATTCATCTGGCTGGAAGGATCCCGGGGCGCGCTGCCGCCCTCCATGTCTATCCGGTTCTGCTGCAGGTAGCGCATGAAGTCCTGCATCACCCGGCGCTGGTGTTCACGGCGGATAGCCGTTTCCACAGCTGCAGCGTATTCGCCGGACTGATCAATCAGCATGTAGTAACGCGTAGGTGTGGCAGTGGCCAGTCTGCTGGAAAAATGAAAAACCATGAAAAAGACAATTGGCACTAACAAGACGCCAATCCAGAACCCCTTGGTTTTTACATTTTCCAGATACTCACGCCAGGCGATCAGCAGCGTCACTCTCATCGGAAATTGTGCTCCCTTGCTTCCTTGCCAACCAGATGCACAAACACGTCATGCAGGCTGGTCTGGGTGAAGTCAAAGCGGCTCAGCGAGACGCCGTTCTCAAAACAGTGCTTTAAAATCAGTTGCGGATCGGTGTGCTCCTTGACGTAAAGCTCCCACAGGCGAGTACCACTGTTGCCGGTATCCTCAGCCACCTGCTCCTGAACCGAGAGTACGCCGTCCAGATCGCGCACCGACTGGATATCGCCGCTTGTTTCCAGTACAACCCGGCGCGGGATTATCGCGTGAGCTTCCTCAACGGTGCCATCAAACACCTTGCGGCCCTGAGTAATCAGCAGCAGTCTCTCACACAGGCGTTCCGCATGCTGCATGATATGGGTGGAAAAAATGACAGTCCGTCCGTTGCTGGCCAGATCCCGGATCAGTTGTTCAAGTACCTCCTGATTCACTGGATCCAGGCCGGAAAATGGCTCATCCAGAATAACCAGTTCAGGGTCGTGGGCGATTGATGCCAGTACCTGTACTTTTTGCCCCATGCCTTTGGACAGGGACTCGATATTGGCATTGGCGAAGTCTTTCAGGCCGTATTGTTCCAGCAGGGAAAAAGCCCTGCGTCTGGCATCGTGCCGGTTCATCCCTTTAAGGGTGGCGAAGTAGCTGATAATGGACCAGACCTTCATTTTTTTATACAGACCCTTTTCCTCCGGCAGGTAACCGATGCGATCACGCACCTGCATGGCGGAGGGCCTGCCCAGCACCTGGATCTCACCTTCGTCAGGGCGGATTATGTCCAGTATCATCCGGATGGTAGTGGTTTTGCCGGCACCGTTGGGGCCAAGAAAACCATAAACCGAGCCCTGAGGGATGCTCAGATTGATCTGATCAACGGCGGTAAAGTCGCCGTAGCGTTTGGTGACATTGGTCAGGGTGAGCACTGATTCGTTCATACAGGAAGTCTAGCACATGGTTTCAACAAAAAAGCCGGAAATCATCTGAGATCCGGCTTCCGTGTTGTTCCTTGTGTCGCGTTCCGCGAGTGGCTGCTAGGCGGACAGGAACCTGTTGATGGATTCGGCCACCAGACGGCCCTCATCTATCGCACGGACAACCAGAGACTGGCCGCGGCGACAGTCGCCGGCAGCAAATACTTTAGGATGGCTGGTGCGGAAATCCTTGTATTCAGCCTTGTAGTTGGAGCGTTGATCCAGTTCCAGCCCCAATGGATTGCTGATGTAGTGCTCCGGTCCAAGGAAACCCATGGACAGAAGAATCAGGTCGGCTTCCCAGAATTTGGTCGTGCCAGGCACTTCCTTGAATCCGGGACCGACTTCGACAGTATTGATGCCGAGCAGTTTGCCGTTTTCGTCGCGCACAAACTCTTTGCCACTGATTGAGTAGACGCGCGGATCGTTGCCATCCCGCCAGGCCGCTTCCTCGTGACCATAATCGACACGGTAGATGCGTGGCCACAAGGGCCAGGGATTGTCATCCGGTCGCTCGAGTGGTGGTTTGGGCATGATTTCAAAGTTCACCAGCGACTTGCAGCCGTGGCGCAGTGACGTTGCAATGCAGTCAGTGCCGGTATCACCGCCACCAATAACGATGACGTTTTTTCCTTTGGCGCTGATGTAGTTGCCATCTTGCAATTCGGAATCCAGCAGGCTTTTGGTGTTCGCAGTCAGGAACTCCATGGCAAAGTGAACGCCGGCACCCTCGCGACCGGGAATTGGCAGGTCGCGCGCAGTGGTCGCACCGGTTGCCAGACACAGAGCGTCGACTTCGGAGAGTAACTGGTCAGCTGAGATACCATTGGCACCTTTGCCGCCAACGTCAACGCCGGTGACGAATTTGATGCCTTCTTCTTCAAGGATTTTGACGCGGCGGTCTACCACATCCTTTTCCAGTTTCATGTTGGGGATGCCATACATCAGCAGTCCGCCAATGCGGTCAGCTCGCTCGTAGACAGTGACGTGATGACCTGCCTGATTGAGCTGAGCAGCGGCGGCCAGGCCGGCCGGGCCGGAACCAATTACTGCCACTTTTTTACCGGTGCGGAATTTCGGCGGATTGGCGCGTACCCAGCCATGCTCAAATCCTTTGTCGATGATGGCGTTTTCAATGTTTTTGATGGTGACAGCCGGCTCATTGATGCCAAGCACACATGATCCTTCACAGGGTGCCGGACACACACGCCCGGTAAACTCCGGAAAGTTGTTGGTCTTGTGCAGCCGGTCCAGCGCTTCGCGCCAATGTCCCTTATAGACAAGATCGTTCCACTCGGGGATCAGGTTGTACACCGGACAGCCATTTTCAGACTGGCAGAACGGTACGCCACAATCCATGCAGCGCGCACCCTGTGTTGACAGGTGCTGCTCATCCGGCTCGGTATAAATTTCCTTGTAATCCAGCAGACGCTCGGCGGGCGCACGGTAGGGCACCGTGGCGCGCTCGAATTCTTTAAAACCAGTTGGTTTGCCCATGTTAAAACCTATTATTCTGTAATTTTGTACTTGTCAGACAGCCACTGCCTGGGTCTTGGCTTTAGCTGCCATTTCTGTCAGCACGCGCTTGTAATCGGTCGGCATCACTTTCACAAATTGCGGCAGCGAAGCGTCCCAGTTGTCCAGAATCTGCTGTGCTACCGTCGAGCCGGTATAACGCAGGTGATTGCTGATCAGTGTTTTCAACTCTTCCACGTCGGCAGCGTCAGCCACTGGCTCGAGGCCATAGGTTTCTGCGTTGCACTGGCGCTCAAAGTCCTTGTCCCGGTCCAGCACATAGGCGACACCGCCACTCATGCCGGCGCCGAAGTTGCGACCGGTTTTACCCAGGATGACGACGCGTCCGCCTGTCATGTATTCACAGCCGTGGTCGCCAACCCCTTCAACAACGGCGCTGGCACCGCTGTTCCGCACTGCAAACCGTTCCGCAACAATACCGCGGAAATAGGCCTCGCCACCGGTGGCACCATACAGGTTCACGTTGCCGGCAATGATGTTGTCTTCTGCCTTGAACGTGCTGTTCTTTGGTGGATACACAACGATTTTGCCGCCGGACAAACCTTTGCCGACAAAATCGTTACAGTCGCCTTCCACGGTGATGGAAATGCCCTTCGCCAGCCATGCGCCGAGGCTCTGTCCCGCTGATCCGTTCAGCTTGATGTTGATGGTGTCCTCAGGTAGCAAGGCTTCGCCATACCGTTTGGCAACTTCGTTGGACAGCATGGTACCGACTACACGGTTGATATTGATCACCGGCAGTTCGATATTCACTTTCTCGCCCTTTTCCAGCGCCGGCGCAGCCAGTTCAATGATCTGGTTGTCCAGTGCCTTGTCCAGGCCGTGGTCCTGTGCCATGGACTGATAGGTGCCGGTGTTGGGGAACACAGCTTTGGCCGGCGCCAGAATATTGCTCAGATCCAGACCCTTGGCTTTCCAGTGATTCAGTGCCACGTTGCTTTCCAGCAGGTCCACGCGACCTACCATCTCGTTCAGCGTCCGAATGCCCAGGCTGGCCATGATTTCACGCAGCTCTTCAGCCACCATGAACAGGTAGTTGACCACATACTCGGGTTTGCCCTTGAATTTTTTGCGCAGCTCCGGATCTTGGGTCGCAACGCCAACCGGGCAGGTGTTCAGGTGACACTTGCGCATCATGATACAACCCAGAGTGACCAGTGGTGCGGTCGCAAAACCGAATTCCTCAGCACCGAGCAGTGCAGCAATTGCCACATCACGGCCAGTCTTTAGCTGGCCATCAGTCTGAATCACTACGCGTGAGCGCAGATTGTTCATCACCAGTGTCTGATGGGTCTCGGCAACGCCCAGTTCCCATGGCAGACCGGCATGTTTGATGGATGTCAGTGCAGAGGCGCCGGTTCCGCCGTCGTGACCGGCAATTACCAGGTGATCTGCTTTCGCCTTGGTTACACCGGCCGCAACTGTGCCTACGCCAATCTCGGAGACCAGCTTGACGCTGATGCGTGCTTCACGGTTGGTATTTTTAAGATCATGGATCAGCTGCGCCATATCTTCGATAGAATAGATATCGTGATGGGGCGGCGGACTGATCAGGCCTACACCAGGGGTGGAGTGACGGATTTTAGCAATGTAATCGTCTACCTTGCCGCCGGGCAGCTCGCCGCCCTCGCCTGGCTTGGCGCCTTGTGAAATCTTGATCTGCAGTTCATTGGCGTTGGTCAGATACCAGATGGTTACACCAAAGCGACCCGAAGCCACCTGTTTGATGGCCGAGCGCTTGGAGTCGCCGTTGGCCATGGGTGTGAACCGGGCCGGATCTTCGCCGCCTTCTCCGGTGTTGGACTTGCCACCCATGCGGTTCATGGCAACTGCCAACGTTTCATGGGTTTCTTCCGAAATTGCGCCCAGGCTGATCGCACCGGTCGCAAAACGTTTGACAATTTCTTTGGCCGGCTCCACCTCATCCAGTGGGATGGCGGTCAGGCCTTTGCGGAAGTCGAGCAGTCCGCGCAAGGTACAGGCACGGGTAGTCTGCTCGTTGGTGTATTTGGCAAATACATGATAAGCGTCCGGGCTGTTGGTACGCGCAGCATTTTGCAGATTAAAAATGGCGCTCGGATCCCACATGTGACCATCGCCGCCACTGCGCCAATGGAAGTCGCCCGGATTGTTGAGCACCGGAATACGATTGGCGTCATCCACCGGGAAGCCCAGGCGGTGACGACGTTCGGTTTCCTCTACCAGGGCTTCAAAGTTGACACCCTGCACACGGCTGGCAGTGCCGACAAAACAACGATTGACAACATCCTGCGCCAGACCCACGGCTTCAAAGATCTGTGCGCCGCGATAAGACTGCAGTGTGGAAATGCCCATTTTGGCCATGACCTTCAGCATGCCCTTGCCAACGGCTTTCTTGTACGCGTAAACAACCTTGTCTTCTGTCGCGTAATCTGACCCCAGCAGGCCATCCAGCTGAGCCTGCCACAGCGCCTCAAAAGCCAGATAGGGGTTGATTGCATCGGCACCATAACCAACCAGCAGGCAGTGCTGGTGCACTTCGCGGGCTTCGCCGGTTTCGATCACCAGGCCGATACGGGTGCGTTCGTGACGTCGGATCAGGTGGTGATGAACCGCGCCACAGGCTGCCAGCGCACTGATGGCAAACCGGTTTTTGGCGATTTTACGATCAGACAGGATCACAAAGGCATAACCATCGGTAATTGCCTGGCTGGCTTCGGCACAAATGCGGTCAAGCGCGCCCAGGAAACCGTTTTCGGTGCCTGCTTCGTAAGTAATATCAATCACTTTGCTGCGCAGGCCGGCGTGATCCATATTGCGAATGGTCTGCAGCTGTTTGTTGGACAGAATCGGGTGTTTCAGGCTCAGGCGATGGGCATGCTTCGGCGTGATTTCCAGCAGATTGCCTTCCGGGCCAATAAAGCATTCCAGCGACATCACCACTTCTTCGCGGATGGAGTCGATGGCCGGGTTGGTTACCTGGGCAAACAATTGCTTGAAATAGTCATAAATCATGCGTGGCTTGTCAGACAGACAGGCCAGCGCCGAGTCGTTACCCATTGAGCCCAGCGGGTCGCGTGCCTCGGTAATCATCGGCAGCAGCATAAACTGCATGGTTTCAGTGGTGTAGCCGAATGCCTGCATGCGTGGCAGCACATTCTCTGAATCCAGCGAGTGGGCCTCGTTGCCGTCCGCCAGCATGTCCAGCGTGATTTTTTGTTCAGCCAGCCACTGGCCGTAGGGGCGTTTGGCAGCAATGGTCTGTTTGAGCTCAGCATCGGGGATCAGGCGTCCCTGTTCAAAGTCCAGCAGGAACATGCGGCCCGGTTGCAGGCGGCCCTTTTCCTTGACGTTGGCCGGATCAACATGCACAACACCCACTTCCGAGGCCATAATGACCTTGTCGTCATGCGTGACGTAATAGCGGCTTGGGCGCAGACCGTTACGGTCCAGCACTGCACCTATATAATGTCCGTCAGAGAATACAATGGAGGCGGGGCCATCCCAGGGCTCCATCAGCGCAGACTGGAACTCATAGAAGTCCTTCTTGTCCTGCGACATGTTCACATCAGACTGCCAGGCTTCCGGGATCATCATCATCACTGCTTCCTGCAGCGAGCGGCCGGACAGCAGCATAAACTCAAGTACTGAGTCGAACGAGCCGGAGTCCGAACAGTCGGAGTCGATGATCGGGAACAGTTCTTTCAGTTTGTCGCCAAACAGGTCGGTGTTCAGCGTACCTTCCCGGGCGACCATATTATTGACATTGCCGCGCAGGGTGTTGATTTCACCGTTATGGCTCATGAAGCGGTTGGGCTGGGCACGATCCCATGACGGGAAGGTATTGGTACTGAAGCGCGAGTGCACCATGGCCATGTGCGTTTCACAGATCGGGTTGGTCAGATCCTGGTAAAAGGGGAAAAGCTGGCCGGGGGTCAGCATCCCTTTATAGACAATCACTTTGGTGGACAGGCTGCAGGCATAGACCATCTTGGCCTGAGTCAGCGAACTGTCGCCGCGCAGCTTGTGGGTAAAGCGCTTGCGGATGACATACAGTTTGCGCTCAAAGGCATCCTTGTCCAGGCCTTCAGAAGCGCCAATAAACAGCTGTTCGATATGGGGCTGCGCCATGCGCGCTGCCGGCCCCACATCAGCACCTTCCGCATCCACCGGGACTTCACGCCAGCCCAGCAGTTGCTGGCCTTCTTCGCTGATAATCTGGTTGATGGTGGCGCGGCAGAAGTCGCGCTCTTTGGTGTTCTGAGGGAGAAATATGTTGCCTGTAGCGTACTGTCCGGGCGCCGGGAGGCGGGTACCCAGGTCCTTTTTTGCAATACTGGCAAAAAAGGTATGCGGCAATGCCATCAATATTCCGGCACCATCACCAGTGTTAGCCTCAAATCCGCAGCCACCACGGTGGTCCATGCGGGAATTGAGGTGGTAGGCATCCAGCATGATCTGATGACTGGGGCGACCCTTGATATCTGCAACAAAGCCTACGCCGCAGGAATCTTTCTCGTTAGCCGGGTCGTACAGTCCGGTCTTGTCCGGAAAGCCAAACTTTTGGGGGTATTGGGCTTGATCAGTCATAGTTATCGTTAAGTCTCGTTAATTCGTTATTAGTGTTTCCCTTTCGGCCACCGGTAAACGCTCCCGGTAATCAAGCTGCATCGTGTAGCACTGCTGACAGGGAGATGCGTGAATTAGAATTTATTGATTTGTCGCGGCTCGGTGAATCTGCCTGCTACCCCTGGACGGCGGATCCGGGATCGTCCGGATGGTCCCAAAATGCCTGGAGCGATTTTGTGGGGGCTGGACACAATACCACCGAAAGAAAATAAGTCAAGCCGCCCACCCCGGGAAGAGATTGCGTCCCGGATGGCCGATTCGGGGTGAACAAGCCCGTGATACGCGATCTTGGCTTGATAAAAGAGGTCAGCTGGATTACTCTTCGCCTTCAACAGAGCACCATGCCGGGCGAGTTTGACAAGCTGGCCGCTGGATAAGATCGTCGTAGTTTGAGAGTGGTTACAGAGTGCCGGGTAATTGCCGGCATCACAGGCAATTTAATGGTGTCAGGAAAGCACCTCACAAAACAATAGCTAACAGCTGAGGGGAATTCGCGTGGAAATAGTTCGTTATAAACGGGATGTATGGGGCGATGAGGTCATTCTTGGCGTCGCCTGGGATCTGCTTTGGGTCGTGGCGGTGGCCATATTACTGCTGCTGGCAGGGCATGCCATCTTCATGGCCGCACTGGCAAAGAAAAAAGCCAAGCCGTCAGCCGACGGTAAAAAAATCAATCGACACGATGCCATCGACCGCGCTTTTCACTGGCTGATGGCCGCGTCCGTTCTGGTGCTGATCGCTACCGGTGTGATGCCAATTATCGGTATCCGCTTTGCCTGGTTGAATATTCACTGGATCGCCGGTCTGGTTCTTACCTTTGTGGTGGCATTCCACATTATCCGCGCCACTTTCTGGCAGGACTTCAAGTCAATGCTGCTGACTCCGTCTGATTTTGCCGAGCCATTTGATGAAAGTCGCAAGCCAGGCAAATACTCCTTCGAGCAAAAAGGCATGCATTGGGCCATGACGCTGCTGGTGTTGCTGGTCATCGTCACCGGCATCATCCTGTTCATGCAGATCAATACGCCTTTCTGGGACCGCCCGGCGGTGACTGACGAGGCTCAGCTGGGTCTGATGTTCCTGCTGCACGGTCTGGCAACGCTGTCTCTGATTGCGTTTACTGCCATACATATTTACTTCGCAGTACGCCCCGAGAAACTGTTTTATACCCGTTCCATGATCAAGGGCTGGATATCAGAGTCGGAGAAGAACGAGTTTCACGATAAAAACAAGTGGAAGGTGGAAGATTGACTGACGTAAAAAATCTCGAGAAAGATATTGAAGTCGTAGAGTCGGGTTACGAGTTTCTGTTGGCGTATGCGGCTCAGGGCCGCCCGCCACACAATGAGGCTGACTACCCGACTCCGCACGCACGACCGACACTGGAAGATATGCTGGCGTCCATGAAGAATGTGGCTGCTGCATTCAGCGAAAGTCAGCATGAGTATGAGCTGGTGATTGCTGAGGATATACGCAAGGCAAGCGCAGCAATCAGTTTTGTGCTGGCGCAGGCGCGCATGAGTTCGGAGCTGGTTGATAATCTGAATGCATCAATTCATCTGCGCGCAGTGCTGACGGACTTTTTCCTGTATAGCGAAGTGTTTCGTCCGGTCTCTGAAAACAAAGAATCCTGATAAAAGGAAGAGATAAAAGGTAAAAAAGATAAATAAGATAAAAAGGGGCTAGAGAGCCCCTTTTTTTATCGGTACGAAAACTAAAATACAGAGAAGCTGTAAAGGATGGCAGCTATAACACCTGCAAAAATCAGCACTAGAAAAACCTTGCCGGCCCCGCTACGTTTTTCACACCAGTTATACTGCTCGTCCTCCACAAAAATGGGATTTGTCTGTCGTTTGAATAATCGCATGCATGGACCTCTCTACTGCATATGTCATATTGTTTGTGCTGCCGAGCCAGCGCCGCCTGTGCCCGCTCCCTTAGTATGACAACACGATTGCAAGAAAAGTTTAGCAACAATGTGGCAGTAATCTGAGCAACTGTAACAAAGTGAAACGGCAGGGGTTTATTCACGACTGAGCGGTCAGTGAGTGTCCAAGGTGCTGGTATACTGCCACCGTACTGCCAACCACAAAACCTAATCATAAATAAAAAGAACAGGTATTTATCAAGTGAGAGCTCGCCCGTTACCCGCTGCCCGCACAGCAGCCATGTTATGTCATCTTCTACTGATCGGATTGTTAGCCCCGGCCGCCGCAATAGCGCAAAGCCCGGATGCGGACGGTGTTATTCAGATGAGCCGCGTCGACGCCGGTCAGGCGGATATCACGCTGGACGGGTTTCTGCGCGAAGAGGTCTGGCAAAGCCTCCCGGCATTTGATGGCATGCGTGTTATCAATCCGGACACCTTGCAGCCAGCATCGCTGCGAACCGAAACCAGAATCTTTTACAACGAGCGTGGCATCTATGTCGGTGCCATGAACTATCAGGATCCCGACACACTGGTTGCACGTATGAGTTCGCGTGATTCGGGCGTTCAGCGGGATGGTTTTGTTGTCTCCATCGACACGTCCGGGCAGGGGTTATATGGCTACTTCCTGCGCATTAATCTTGGGGGCACGTTTTCTGACGGCACCATTTTGCCGGAAAAACAGATCAGCCGGGATTGGGACGGCCCCTGGAACGCTGTCACACAGGAGCTGGAAAACGGCTGGTCCACAGAAATTTTTATCCCCTGGGGTATGATGCAGCTGCCCGGTTCCGGAGAAACCCGCCAGATAGGTATCTACACCGAGCGAATGGTGACGCATCTGAATGAAACCTGGTCATGGCCGGCACTTCCCAGCACCAACCCGCAGTACCTGTCAGCTTTTCAGAAATTTGAGTTGAGTGGTATCAATCCACGCACACAGTTCACGTTTTACCCCTACGCATCGGCTACCCAGAACAATCTGACGAATGAATCACGTTTGCGCACCGGCGCCGATGTTTACTGGCGGCCAAACTCCAATACCCAGCTGTCAGCGACCATCAATCCGGATTTCGGTACTGTCGAGTCGGATGCAGTTGTCGTGAACCTGAGTGCGTTTGAGACGTTTTTCTCGGAAAAGCGCAGTTTCTTTCTTGAGGGGCAGGACATTTTCAGAACTACGCCTCGATCCAGTGGCGGGCCATTTGGGCCAACTACGGTTCTGAATACCCGCAGAATTGGTGCGGCTCCTTCATTCCGTGCACCCGCTGGGGTATCAGTGGGTGCCGCCGAGCGAAATGCGCCTACGGACCTGCTGGGAGCAGTTAAAGTCACCGGTTCTCAGGGTAACTGGCGCTATGGCACATTGCTTGCTGCGGAAGACGATATGACTGTGGCAGGCCGTGCCGCCGATGGGACCCGCGTTCAACTGCAGTCAAGCGGGAGAGATTTTGCGATTGGCCGGCTATTGTATGAGGACACCCAGGGTGGGGGTCGCCGCAGTATCGGCTGGATCGGTACACGACTGGATCATCCGGATCGGCAGGCAACGGTGAACGGTGTGGATCTGTCGTATTTTTCTGCAGATACACGCTGGGTATTTGACGGTCAGTTGCTGCATAGCAATGTAGATGGCGAAACCGGCAAAGGCGCCTATTTTGACCTGAACTTCAGGCCTCAACGAGGCGTGCAGCACACTTTTACGGGCACCTTCTTTGACGACAAGCTGAATATCAATGATGTGGGCTACGTGCAGCGCAATGATCACATGATGCTCGATTACCGGCTGAGTGTGACAGAGTCCGGCCTGGAAAAATACCGCTCCCTGACACGCTCAATGAACGTGATCAATCAGTGGAACTCAGATGGGCGACCGGTACGGCTGGGTCTGTTTGTGGGACAGAGCATGACCTTTCACGACAACACATCGCTGAATCTGAATGTGCGGTATTTTCCACCGCGCGTGGACGACCGGCTGAGCCGCGGTAACGGCACCTACAAAATTCCCCATCGCTGGTCCTATGATGCCAGCTGGCAAAGTGACCGCTCACTACCTGTCAGCTACAGCTTCAGGGTTGGCAACGGGCAGGAGGACCTGCAGCGCAGCAATCTGTCATATTCCGCTGGTATATCGTGGCAGCCCAATGACCGTTTTTCCACCGAGCTTGATATCGCCTACCGGGATCGTGAGTCGTGGCTGGTTTATCAGGGTGGCAATCGTCTCACCGCGTTCCGCGCAAACGAATGGTCGCCGGAGTGGAGCGTCAATTACTTTATCAGTGCCAAACAGCAATTCCGGATCGCGGCACAGTGGACAGGTATCAAGGCACAGGAAGACAAGTTTTATCAGATTGACCAAAGCGATGTGCGACACCTGATCCGGACCGACAGGCCGGCGCTGACATCCGGCGACTTCACTGTCAGCAGGATGAGCTTTCAGGCGCGTTATCGCTGGGAGATCGCACCACTGTCGGATCTGTTTGTGGTGTATACCCGCGGCAGCAACCTGCCAACCAATCTGGGTTCTGAATTCCAGGATCTGCTGTTTGACACCTGGAGCGAGCGGGTAACTGACACCTGGGTAGTCAAACTGCGATACCGTCTGGGAAGCTGAATGTCATCTCCCGGTTTTAAGTGTCATCTCCCGGTTGCAAAAGTATCGTAAACTGCAGGGTGTTGCATGGTGGATAAACTTTCACAGCTAAAAGGGATACACTGATGGTCATTCAAAGGGTCAAACGCTGGTTGGGTGGAGTTCTGATCATGAGTCTGGTGGTGGGTAATGTGGTGCCGCTGGCGCCGGCCATGGCGCAGAGCGAAGCGGCCGATAAGGTGGTAGTGGCGCATCGCGGTGCCAGCGGCTACCTGCCCGAGCATACGCTGCAGGCCGCGGCTATGGCCTATGCCATGGGGGCCCACTTTCAGGAGCAGGATGTTGTCATGACCCGGGATGATCAGCTGATTGTCTGGCATGACCTGACACTGGACCGCAATTCCGATGTGCGCAGGCAATTTCCAGGTCGTGCGCGTGCTGACGGTCGTCACTACGTGGTTGATTTTGATCTGGCCGAATTGCGCCTGCTGAACGTGACCGAAGGATACCGCCTGGATGGGTCCGGCCAGGAACAGATGATTTATCCGGATCGTTTTCCTTTGTGGCAATCCAGTTTCCGTATTCATACCCTGGCCGAGCAACTGGAAATGATCCGGGGGCTTAACCACTCCACCGGCCGTGACGTGGGTATCTATCCCGAGCTCAAGTCGCCGGCATTTCACCGGGAAAACGGCAAGGATATCGGCACTGCCGTTATTACGGAGCTGAAGCGCTTCGGCTACACCAGTAAAGACAGTAATGTGTTTGTGCAGACCTTTGAGTTTGACGAACTCAAGCGGGTCAAGGAAGAAGTCTTCCCTGCACTGGGTGTCGAGCTGAAGCTGGTGCAACTGATGGGTGACGACGAGTCGTACAGCTGGATGCTGGCGCCCGGCGGCATGCGCGAACTGGCCCGATATGCCGATGGAATTGGCCCGGAGAAGGGCATGATCATCAGCCCGGACTCCACGCGCAATCGCCTGATAATCAGCTCACTCGTCAGTGATGCACATCAGGCGGGCATGAAAGTGCACCCCTATACCTTCCGGCTGGATGCCGGACAGATTCCCGCTTACGCAGAGAGCTTTGAGCACATGCTGGAAATTTTTCTGTTTGAGGCAAATATAGATGGGTTGTTTACAGACTTCCCCGACAGGGCGGTAAATTTTCTCCGCGATCGCTGATACTGGCAGCAAGGCGCTGGCTTGACCTTTGGCGCACACCCGCTAGAATAATTCCTGTACGCAAGGCGCGGATTGACGTACAATTCGCGCCCTTTTATTGAATTCCCCCGCCTACAGGCACATTTATGTCTACGACGACCGCTCCTGATCTCAGTTTTGCTGAGCTCGACCTTCCCGCATTCCTGCTAGAAACCCTTGAAAAAGTCGGGTACGAAAAGCCCTCGCCCATTCAGCAGGCGACCATCCCTGCCCTGCTGCAAGGCCGGGATATTGTCGGTATGGCACAGACCGGAACCGGCAAGACGGCAGCATTCGCTCTGCCTGTGCTGGCACATATTGATGTCAGTAACCCGGCCACCCAGGCGCTGGTGCTTTGCCCCACGCGCGAACTGGCAATTCAGGTGGCCGAGGCGTTTCAGACCTATGCCCAGGGCATCCGCGGGTTTCACGTGCTGCCGGTTTACGGCGGTCAGGACATGGGTCGTCAATTACAGGCGCTGCGCCGCGGCGCCCACGTTGTGGTTGGTACGCCCGGCCGCTTGCTGGACCACCTTAATCGTCGCACACTGGATCTGAGCACGTTAAAAACACTCGTGCTGGATGAGGCCGACGAGATGTTGCGCATGGGGTTTATCGACGATGTCGAGCTCATTCTGCAGAAGACACCCAAGAGCCGTCAGGTGGCGCTGTTCTCCGCGACCATGCCGGCACAGATTCGTAATGTTGCCGAAAAATACCTGAATAACCCGCAGGAAGTTAAAATCAAAACCGCGACCAGCACCAACGCGGATATCGAACAATTCTACTGGCTGGTGCAGGGCACCAACAAACTGGATGCGCTGACCCGTATGCTGGAGGTGGAAGATTTTGACGGCATGATCGTGTTTGTGCGAACCAAAAACAGCACCGTGGAACTGGCGGACAAACTCAGTGCCCGCGGCTTTTCCGCGTCAGCGCTTAACGGCGACATGAATCAACAGCTGCGCAGCCGTACTGTCGAGCAATTAAAGAACGGTCAGTTGGATATCGTTGTGGCTACCGATGTGGCGGCTCGCGGACTGGATGTGGAACGCATTACACACGTAATGAACTACGATATTCCTTACGACAATGAGGCCTATGTGCACCGTATTGGTCGCACCGGCCGTGCCGGGCGCAGTGGCAAGGCGATTCTGTTTGTCGCACCACGCGAGCAGCGTATGCTGCAGTCAATTGAGCGTACCACACGCATGAAAATCGAGCGCATGGACCTGCCAACGCGCGCTGACCTGATCATGAAACGCAGTCAGCAGTTCAAGGATGAAGTTGTCACCGCGCTGGCTAACGACAAACTGGACTTCTTCCATTCGTTGATTGCGGATCTGTGTCAGGAGCAGGGTCGCAGCGCCGAAGATGTGGCTGCTGCCATGGCCTGGTTGTTGCAGAAGGACCGGCCGCTGGAGCCCGCTATGAAGGGGTCGGATGCAACTGAATCAGGATACGGAAAGGCAGGTGCGGAAAAAAGGGCGCCAGCCGGGAAGACCAGCCCTGGTCGCGACCGCCCCGCGCGCGCCACCGTTCGCACTGAGCGTAGTGAGGGAAGTGACAGTGCCGAAGTGATTGAGCACGCCCCGCCCCGTAAAACCAGAAGTATGCCGCCCGTAGGCGGTGATGAAGCATTTGCTGCCGAGCGGCCTGTCCGCAAGCGGCGTGACGAGCGTGTTATAGATGACGGGGACGAAGTCGGCATGGACCGCTTTCGTATACAGGTTGGCCATGAACATGGTGTCACGCCGCGCGAGATTGTTGGTGCCATAGCCAATGAAGGCGGTATCGAGGGCCGGTACATCGGCCGCATTCAGATTTATGACAACTACAGCACGATTGATTTGCCGGAAGGAATGCCTGATGACATTCTGCAGACCCTGCAGCGCACCCGCGTGTGCAACCAGTCTCTGGACATGCAACGCATGAGCGCGGCAGAGGCAGCTGCCGAGCGCGCTGCAACGCCATCACGTCCGCGCCGCCCGGCAGGGTCGCGCCCGGATGCCGGTCGTTCAGACGCGCCTCGCTCAGAAGCCCCACGATTTGACCGCAAGCAGTCGTCCGGCGCTGACCGGCCCCAGCGCGATGATCGTGCACAGCGTGATGATTCGCCCAAGCGCGCGACACGCCGGGAAAGAACTGCGGGTGAAGCAAAAGTGCTCGGCCCGCGCAAGCCACGCAAATTTGCCGCTGACGGTGGTGCCGCTGCGGTCAAGGAAAAGAAACGCAGTGGTGCAAAAAAACGCCTGGATAAAGATAAAGGCAAGCGTCGCAATCCCAGCAAAAAAGTGTAATATTTTCCCCTGAGTAATTCAGGGGACATGTGTTGTGAGTATCGATTATGCCAGCCTGGCCGCGCTTGTCGTTGCTATGCTGGCCTTGGCTGCCCTTCCCAGTGTCAGCGTGCTGGCAGTTACCTCCCGCTCTCTCAGTGGCGGTTTTCGCCACGGTGCCGCGGTCAGCGCCGGCGTTGTGCTGGGAGATATCCTGTTTATTCTGATAGCACTCTATGGTCTGAGTCTGTTGCTGAGCACCGCCGGCAGCTGGACAGGGTTGCTCAAGTTTGCAGCCGCGGCTTATCTTTTATGGATGGCACGGTCGATCTGGCGCTCACGCCACGCTGCGACATCCGTCAACGCGCAGCAGGTTGGCATTGGTTCCCTGGGTTCAAGTCTGCTGAGCGGGCTGCTGCTGACGCTTGGCGATCAGAAAGCCATCCTCTTTTATCTGGGATTCTTCCCTGCCTTTGTTGATCTGAGCGTCGTAACAACGCCTGATATACTGCTTATCATTCTGGTGACCATCCTGACCGTGGGGGGCGTCAAATTGACGTATGCGTGGCTGGTCAGCCGGGCAGGTCGTGCAATGCTGAACTCTCCCCGTGCCGGCCAGCTTGGCGGGATTCTCAATAGCGTCGCTGTGTTGATGCTGGTACTGGCCGCGGCCATGATAATTCTGCGATACTGAACGAATGAAAATCATCTATCGCGCCGGGGACATTGTTGAAGCACACATTGTTGCCGGCATGCTGCACGCCAATGACATCGAGCCGTTTGTGGGTGGTCACTACCTGCAGGGCGCCGTAGGTGATCTTGCCATGCAGGGGTTTGCCAATGTGTTTGTGCAGGAAGAGGACGTTGAAGCAGCGCAGCGCATAGTCAGGGAATATGAACAGGCAGCCAGTTCCGCAGCCGAAACAGGATCAGACGATGAGCTTCAAACAGATTGGCCCGACCCCGATAGCGCCCTGCCACAAACTTAGCTGTCACTGCGGGAGTGTAGAAATTGAGTTGCACCTGCCTGAGGGTGTGGTCAGTCCGCGCCGTTGTGACTGCTCATTCTGTCGGCGTCGCAGCGCCATCATGGGCACCACCAGACTGAAAGACATTCGTATTCTCAAAGGCGAAGACAAGCTGACCCTGTATCAGTTCAACACCTGCGTGGCCAGGCACTATTTCTGCAGCGTCTGTGGAATTTATACGCATCATCAGCGGCGCTCTGATCCCGACGAGTATGGATTCAACGTGGCCTGCCTTGAGGGTGTCAATCCGCGTGATCTGGGCGACGTGCCGATGATGGATGGTGTCAACCATCCGTCGGACCGACCACGGTAGCCCTGTCTGACTGCAATAAAACGCTACCTGCAGGGTCTACCTGTCTGTGAGTGAGAACAACAATAATCATGATTATGCGCAGGAGTCTCCAATGAAACAACTTTCAACCGTTATGGTCACCATGCTGCTCGGTCTGTGCTTAAGCGCTGCGAATGCACAGGAATTTGTCTGGGCGCCGGACTTTCCGGTAGGCAGTCAGATACCGCCGATTGACGCGCCTGATCAGACAGGTACCCAGCGCAATATCACCGATCTGAGCGGTGATAAAGGTCTGGTGCTGGTACTGAGTCGCTCGTTTGACTGGTGTCCCTACTGCATTTCCCAGTTACAGCAACTGGTGGATGTGGCTGATGAGTTGAAGGCGCTGGGCCTTGGCATAGCCACCATGACCTACGATTCTCTGGAAACGCTGCAAAATGCCGGGATTGACTATGACACCACCTTCCCGCTGCTGCGCGACGAAAACACGGTTCATGTCACTGGGCTGGGCATACTGAATACTGGCTATGAGCCTGGTAGTCGGGCGTATGGCATACCCTATCCCGGGATTTTTCTGCTCGACAGCGATGGGACTGTCCGGTTTAAATTTGCCGAGGAAGACTACCGCATGCGCCCGGATTTCAGCCATGTGCTGGAGGCCGCCGAACAGATGTAGCCATTTGGTTAGTTGCAATGCGTCAGATAATCGACTAAAACGAAGATGTATTATTCCGTACGCCACAGGGAGAAAGGGCATTGTTTGTTGTCATCTTCAGCGCCAGGATCAAGCACCTGGATGACGCCTATCTAAAAACCGCAGCACGCATGCGGGATCTCGCCCTGTCAGAATTTGGCTGCCTGTCATTCCGTTCGGTCACCGAAGGCGATACCGAAATAGCGCTTTCCTACTGGCCCTCCGAGCAACATATCAGAGCCTGGAATAATCACCCGGAACACCGTGCCGCTCAGCAGGCTGGTCGCAAACATTGGTACGAGTCCTATTCCGTGCAGGTTGCTGAGGTGACCCGCGCTTACGAGTCGTAACCTGAACATATCCCGCGCAGCATCCGGGAAAAATATTTTTATGTGGCTGCACCCGCAGGGCGGTAGCGTACCCGGAAACAGAGGTTGGTAATGAGTGCAGGAGTATTGACGTTTTTCTGTGGGAAAATGGGGGCGGGGAAAACAACAGAATCGCGAGAACTCGCCCGTACGTTAAATGCCGTATTGCTCTCAGAAGATGAATGGTTGGCGTCAATCTACCCCAACAGTATTTTTTCTCTGGAAGATTACATCAAATTTTCTGGCCGGCTTAAGCCGCAAATGAAGAAACTGGTTCAGGCGATCCTGGTTGCAGGAACCAATGTAGTCATGGACTTTCCTGCAAATACAATTCAGCAGCGAGAGTGGTTCAGAAGTATTTTTTCAGAGATCCATGCCTCACACAATCTGATCTACATCGATCAGTCAGATGAGATTTGCATAAAACAAATCGCAAAAAGACGAACTGAACAGCCAGAAAGAGCAGCAACAGATACAACAGAAATGTTTGAGCTCGTTACGAAGCACTTTGTGGTGCCCACTTCTGATGAGGGGTTCAATATAACGGTATTGCAAGGAAAATGAGAGAATTCGCTTTCGGTCTGAAAATCCTTTGGATCGAGATCGAATAAGGTGAATGCCTGAGAGCCCGATAGCGAGATCAAAAAGTGAATTCCTACACACGGTGTCAGGAGGCAGTAAGTGTCAAATGAGTTAGACAGAGTGTCTGAGTTTCTTCTTGAGCTGGATAAACTTAAATCTGTCAATCGCAGAACGTATATCAATGGTGGTGAACGAGTTGAGAATTCAGCTGAGCACTCATGGCACCTCGCCGTTGCGTGCTGGGCATTTGCCGAGTTACTTAAAGATGATTTTGATCTGTTGAAGTTGCTGCAGCTGGCTTTGGTTCATGACCTTGGAGAGATTGATGCCGGAGACACGTTTCTATATGGGAGTGCTCGCAGCAACTCTCATGTCGCGGAAAGAGAATGCGTCAAGAGACTCGAATCGCATTCAGGAAACACAATCTCCAGCTTGACCGCGATCTGGGAAGAGCAAGAAACCGGACTCTCGAGGGAGTCAAAACTGCTTAAAGTGATTGACAGGCTTTTGCCATTTTTACATAACATGACAAGTGAGGGGCGTGCCTGGCGGGACAATGGCATTACCAAAAGCCAGGTTCTCAAGGCTCATCAATTTATTGAGATCGAATCTCCGGAAATCCATACATGGTTCAAAGTCAAGCTGGACTATGCGGTGGAACAGGGCTGGTTAGCAGCCTCGTAGTATTCATAAAATGACAGAGCCGTTTAAGGAGTTGGATTGGAGATAAAACTTGATAATCTGAAGTGCCCGCAGGTTGTCGCACTAGTCTGTGAACACCTTGCTTCCATGGAACCAACAGCGCCGCCAGAGAGCCGTCACGCATTGGATCTTGACGGATTGCAAGGACCGGATATTACTTTCTGGTCAATCTGGGATGGTGAAAATCTTGCTGGTATTGGTGCCTTAAAGACTCTGTCGCGGGATCATGCAGAGATCAAGTCAATGAAAACGGCAGAGAGATATTTGCGCCAGGGTATTGCATCACGCATGCTGGATCACATGATTCTTGAAGCGAAGAAACGCGGTTACCGACAACTTAGTCTGGAGACCGGTTCAATGGAGTTCTTTCGGCCGGCCAGAAAACTTTATTCGTCCTTTGGGTTCATAGTGAGCGGCCCGTTTGGTGACTATGTTGAGGATCCGAACAGTGTGTTTATGACAAGGACATTACTTGAAAATTGAGCCTTCCAAAAGTATAGAGCTCAAATTGACAAGACCAGGCTAGTCTCATGTGGCGAAGGGAGTGGAGTATTGGATGAGGATGAATACATATTTAAAATATTTTGTGAATTTTACCAGCTACAAGCTACGAGCGCGCGTGCTGGTGGTTGTTGCCTTAATGATACCGGCGACAACAAAAGCAGAGACCTACACTTTGCCGGATGCTGGTTTTAGCATTGAGATGTTTGCACCTGCCGAGATTGAAGCGGGTGAGTCGCTTACGATTTATGCCAGGGTACACAACATTGGGGATCAGTCTCTTGAATATCCCGCTATTCGGCGTGATTCGAAAAATGCCGGGGATATAGTCGCGGGCTACAGGTTCTTGCCATGCGAATTTGATTGCATCAGTTCACCCGAAATTGCTCCAGGTCAGACAATCTATTTGACAGTGGGGACATTGTATTATGTTGACTCTTACCTCAATGCCGGTGAGTTGTTAATAGACAATTTCCAGTTCAGGTATCTGTCTCGTCAAAATTTCTCTAATGAGTTTGTCGATCTTTCACAACAGGTGAGTGTCCGCGTCGTGCATACCTCTGACGTAAAACTCAATCCTGCTTTGCAGGTGCAATCTCGGGAAGCACTCCAGATCCATGATCTGAGCGATGTTGGTGATGCATCTCGTCTGCACGATCCTAACACTGGCAACGACTGGATACGATTTGATGCGACTGTTAGTCTGGTGGCTGAGGAAATTTTGGCCGCACTGGCACCAGGCGGACGCTTTGAGCACTATGAACTGGCGCGGATTTCCCAGGTGGAGGAGCTGGTAATGAATCATCTGCATGCTTCCGGGTTGACTGTGCCGATCCCGGATGGTTTGGCATCATCCAATACTGAAGTAGTAAGTGCGTTGCTGGAGTTCATGGAGTTAATGCAACACACTTCTTCCTCAGGAGATCTTCATGTAGTAGAAGGTGCTGTTGCAGATGGCAGGATCTACAGAGCGGGTCCGACGGAGTCAATCGGTGGTTTGCGGCTGCTGGTAAACCTTGGCCTCGAATGTGGTTGTGGGGATTACAAGGCAGGAATGGTCCGAGCCAGGTATTTGCTGCAGACCTGGGATTCTCCACAGAGTATTGCGGGCATCTGGCTGGTGAAAACACCAGAGAAAAATCGTGGCAGGCCAATCAATAAGGCCAGTTTTTTTGACAACGAGCTGGTCATCCCTGCAGTACATATTGACGGTGCGGACTATAGAGTCACCATGAGGTTGATTGATTCGCAGTTTCAACTGCTAAGAATAGCTTCAGTGGAACCCGCCGCAGAGGCAATGCCGCTAGTTTATTTTGACAACAACAGTCGGTCAGTTTCAATTCCCGAAGTCGTTCTAATGGATGATGAAAATGGGAGTTCAATTGTGAGCATAACTCTGGCTCTGGTTGAGATGACAGGAGACACTATCATGCAAGTTGTTCAGCTGAATGAATGACGAAGAGAGCCTGCCTTTGATTAACGTCGGTTTAAAGAACTGACGGTACACGGGCTGGATTAGATTATCGCTACGGCTTATCGAACTTTCAATTCGGTAAAGGAGGAAATCATGACGTCGGTATCTGAGAAGCAAGGAAAATGTCTGTGCGGTGCAGTGCGCGTCACTGCCACACCAAAAAGCATGAATGTTGGCGCCTGTCATTGCGCCATGTGCCAGACATGGGGTGGCGGTCCATTACTTGCTGTTGAGTGTGAAGGCACAACGGAATTCGAAGGCGCGGACAATATATCTGTCTTCAATTCGTCAGAATGGGCCGAACGTGGATTCTGCAACAAATGCGGCACCCATTTGTTCTATCGATTAAAGGAAGGAGGTCTGTATGCCATCCCTGTCGGGCTCTTTGATGACAGCGCCGAGTGGAATTTTGTGGAACAGATCTTCATCGATCATAAGCCGCCGTTCTATTCGTTTGCCAATAAAACCAAGAATCTGACCGGCGAAGAGGTTTTTGCTCAGTATAACGGCCAGTAAGTGAATCTTAATGAGGAGAACGCAATGGACAAGATGCTTACCGTTAAAGAAAAGCGCTACATCGCGAACCTGGTGAAGAGCTCGAAGAAAATCGATTCTGTTATGTGGCCAGGCTGGGGAGGTTGGGTTGCATTTGCACTGGGTGGTGCCGTTATCGTGGTTGCATGTTTTCTGACGGTGTCCAACCTGAGTGCGGAGAATGTCAATTCTGTACTGATGCCGGGAATCCTTACCGGGATGGTCCTGCTGATCGGAGGATACTGGACACAATCCATGTCCAGAAAGGCAGAAAACGACAAGGTGCTCGCTGGCATACTGAAGAAATTGCTGGATTAGGTTTCAACTATGAGCAACAGGCATCTGGCAATTCTGGGAATCACAACAATCGCCGCGGCCGCGATCTTGTTCTTGCTCCGTGAGTCGGACTCAACCAATACCGATATCTCCGATACCCAGCCCACCGACATTGAAGCCCCTCAAAACAATGAGCCAGATGAGATAGTCCCTGCTACAACGACGGGTCAAAACAATGCTGTCTCCGGTAACACCGAGCTAACACAAAGCCAAGTTCAGCAGGCACTGACAGAAATCCGCAGTCGTCAGCAAAACGATCAAACGGATCCTGCCTTTGATGACCTGAGCGCTCTGGCAGAGCGCTATGACGACATGTCCCACGAAGAGAAGCGAAGCCTGCTCACGGACTATGCCACACACTTCCTTCGTAACGGACAATATGAGGACGCCAGGTATTTCTACGAACAGGTGCTGCAGCTGCCGGGCCTGGAACACACCAACAGGTTGGCCGTGTTGCAGATGCTGGCCCGCATAGCGATGGCCGCCGAGGACTGGGAAGGTTTCCTGGCGTACAACGACCAGTATTTTGATGTGGGTGGGGGATACAACTGGATCGTGACCGGGCATCTGATGAGGGCGTTTCAGCAGCTTGAAAACCATGACGCGGCCGGAGAAGCCCTGTTGATACATTTCGAGACGGGTCTCTTTCCGCAATACGATGGCAGTGATGGGCAGTACGAGCGACTGTACGGCAACATCGATGCAATCCCGCTAGACATGTCCGATCATCAGAGCGCGGTGCTGGTGGCGGAAAAACTGGCAGAGCAGTTTGATCGCCCCGAAAACTGGAGAGTCCTGTCGGAGGTGTACAGCGCGGCTGGCGATACAACAAACTACAATCAGGTTATACAAGCGGCGCGTGCCAAAGGGCTCATGGATAGCGCTGGAAGCTGGCTTGTCGATCCATAAACCTGCCTACCCTTTGTCTGAAAGAAACCTATATATTGCTTCTTGCAAGCTGTGTTTGAAAAGCACAACAAAGCAACATAAACATTGCTATATAGAGATAAAGCAATTAATATGTTTCATTATCAAAAAAAGAAGCATATAGGATGCCTTGTGAGCAAAGTGCTGGAGCAACTCAAGACCCGCAGGAAGCAGCTTGGACTAAAGCAGGCAGACATGCTTATGCGGGCAGGTATATCGCGGCAACAGTATCAGCAACTGGAGTCCAGAGGGAACCCAAGGCTGGATACCCTGGAGCTTGTCGCCAAAGGGCTGAACAGCGAACTGGTGCTCGTGCCGCAGGATAAGCTGCTCGCAGTCCAGGCCGTTTTGGAGGGGGCAAATGAGACGTCAGTCCCGCCAGATCAAAGAGTTCTGGCAGATGACCCATGGCGGGGGCTGCTGGGGAATGATGAATGACGCAGTCGGCTCAGATTGAACAGGTCAGTGTGCTGAAACTGACCCTGCATGGGCAGTTGGTCGGCTATCTGGCCGGGTTTCAGGGTGGCCGGAATAGTCTGACATTTTCGGATGGTTTCAAAGACAACCGGCAGCGGCCCACATTCAGCCTCACGACGCACCCCGCTTTTCCCAACGTAAAAAAACTGCTTGCTCAACCGTGGGTGACCAATCAGCGCTTGCACCCGACATTATCAAATCTGATGCCTGAAGGGGCGCTACGGGAGTACATAGCACAAGGCCTGAAAGTGCACCCGGAGAACGAGTTTGAAATATTCTCATATCTGTCTGAGGATCTGCCCGGCGCACTGATCGCAACTCCGATGGCGCCAGATGAAATCCCGGCCGATTTACTAACAGTTAACGGTCGCCCTGGCCGTGCAGTGCAGATTATAAAAAACCAGCAAGTACACAGGTTTTCACTTGCGGGTGTGCAGATGAAGTTCTCCATGAAAGAGAGAGACGGGCGTTATAACGTGTCGCAAAATAATGGTGAACTTGGCGACTGGATAATAAAAACCCCTTCTAGCCATCATCAGGATGTGCCGCTTAACGAATTCACGGCGATGACCTTAGCGGCGATGGTCGGCGTGGATATTCCTGAGATTAAACTTGTTGAGATGGACAAGTTGGATAACCTGCCACAGATAAAACTGCCGGATGAGAAATTTGCATACGGCATCAAGCGATTTGACCGGGATGGAGATAATCGTATCCACATGGAAGATTTTGCCCAGGTGCTGGTCAAGTACCCGCATGAAAAATATAACTCGGCAAATTACGAGCAGATTGCTCGCATACTTTATCAATTTTCCGGCGATGGGCTGGCGGATGTGCAGCAGTTGGCCAGGCGTTTGCTGGTTAATATTTTGCTGGCCAATGGCGATGCGCACCTGAAGAACTGGAGTCTGAGTTATCCTGACCAGATTACCCCCCGCCTGTCTTTGGCGTACGACATTCTGACTACCAGTGTGTATATCCACAATGAACAGGAATTTGCGCTGAACCTGGGAAAAAACTGGCAATGGTATCGGGCAACACTGGCGCACTTTGAAGTGTGGGCCAAAAAATCGGATCTACCGTGGCGAGCGATAAAACCCCATCTGGACGACGTGATGGACAGGGCAAGAACGCAATGGCCAAAGGCGTTGGATAGCCTGCCTATGAAGCCAGAGCACAAACAATCACTCAGGCGACACTGGCAGACATTACAAAACGATTTTCGAATATAGATAGTGGCGAAGAATGCTTCTGCGATAAGGAGCAGTTTTACCTGCTGTCCTTAAAATTCGAAACAATCGCCGGGTACCGCAAAAACACCACTACCCAGACACTGGCGAGCATCAGCGACTGAAACCAGAAACTGGTCAGTACCGGGCCAAAGAAATGCTCGCCCCGGATAATATGAAACAGGATGGCGCCGCCCAGGTGTGCGCTCAGGAACAGTGCGCCGATGATTGACGTCCTGGGTACGGCATAAAGAATCGCGGCGGTCACTTCACCGAGGCCTATCCAGAATACCCACGGCGCCATGGCCTCAAGGCTGGCTAACGGGTTGGCACCCAGCATCTTGGTGGTGCCCGCCAGCAGCAGGAACAGGGTTGCCGGCACCACCAGAACCCAGGCGGTTATGTTGAATATTCTATTGGCATCTTGCATGGGCACTCTCCCTGAAAATTTATTGTGTCGGTTCCAGGCGCAGCACCGCGCCATTATCTTCTTCCGTCAATAAATAGATAAATCCGTCTGGCCCCTGCGCAACATCTCTGACCCGCTGATGCAGTTCGGTCACCAGTGTCTCGCGTTGCAACTCCCACATGTTGTCATTGAAAACCACGCGCTCCAGGCCACCGGTGCCGGGCAGGCGTCCGCGCTGAATGCTGCCGGCGAACATATTGCCCTGCCATTGGGGAAAAGCATCCCCGGTGTAGAACATCAGACCGGAGGGCACAATACCCGGTTGCCAGATCAGCAGTGCTGATTCGAAACCTTCTCTGGGTAGTTTTTCCATAGGCTCACCGTCGTTGTAACTGCCGTAACCGTACAGTGGCCAGCCGTAATTGCCACCGGCCTTGATGACGTTGAGTTTGTCGCCGCCCAGCGGCCCGAGTTCGGCATGAAACAGTTCGCCGGTCTCCGGATGGATGGCCACGGCGTACTGGTCGCGGTGGCCGTAGGAATAGATTGCCGGGTGCACATCAGCCTGGCCGACAAAGGGATTGTCGGCGGGCACGCTGCCGTCGTCGTTCAGTCGCAGCACTTTGCCTTCCAGTCGCGCCAGATCCTGGGCCAGCGGACGTCTGTCCATGGCACCGCCCACAGTGACAAACAGTTTGCCGTCGGGGGCAAACACCATGCGTGAACCGCCGGAAATGGTCATGGGTGTGCCGACAAACAGCTGCTCAAAACCGTCGAGCGTATCGCTGCCGTCATAGCGCGCGCGGCCCAGCGTAATGGCATATTCACCCTCAGTTTCAAGAGCAGTGTGGTAGGTCAGGTAGATCAACTGGTTGTTTGCATAGTCCGGGTGCACTTCAACATCCAGCAGGCCGGAATGAAAGCCGGTACGTATGTCCGGCAAACCCTGCAGCGGCTCGGGATCAAGGACGTCATTACGGATGACACGCAGGGATGGCGTGTAGCGGTCGGTGATCAGCATGTCGCCATCAGGCAGCACCGCAAAGCCAAACGGACGCGGAATGCCGTCTGCCACCACGGATACCTTGATATCTGCATTGACGGTTTGCAGCATCACGGGTGCATCGGGCAACGGATAGGGTGTGGAACGGCCCTGGGCGTGGGAAGACGCTACCGTGCCAGCTTGAATTGCAAGCAAGGACACAAATACAATGATGTTTCGGTTCATAAGACTGATCCTGAAATTGAGGAATTCGCGCCGTTGGCATCCGGCCAGGGATGTTCAGAAAGAGAAATCTGAAATGAAGTATATCAGTTAAAACGATGGGCTGACCGCTGTAAGGGACAGCTCTGTTTAAAAGGCCAATCATCCATGCCCAGTCATCTGTTTTCGCAAGTTAATGTATTTTCAAGAAATCCCATAGGTGGAAATCCTCTCGCGGTGGTTCATGATGCCGATGATCTGGATGATGCCCGGATGTTCGCGCTTGCGCGCTGGACGAATCTATCGGAAACGGTGTTTCTCCTGAAGCCGACAGTCCCGCAAGCGGACTACAGGGTGCGCATCTTCACACCGGAAAGAGAGCTGCCCTTTGCAGGACACCCGACCCTTGGATCCTGTCATGCGTGGTTGTCAGCTGGAGGGACACCCAATAATTCAAACCATATCGTGCAGCAATGTGGCGTGGGTCTCGTTAACATCAGAAGGGACAGTTCCCGCCTGGAATTTGCCGCACCTCCTCAGGTTCGCTCCGGGCCACTCGAAGATGAGATACTCAGGCAGATTAGCACTGCTCTTGATTTGTCGCCTGATGATCTGGTGCACCATCAATGGGTGGACAATGGTCCGGGATGGTGTGCCGTGATGCTCAATTCGGCGCAGAAAGTGCTCTCAGTCAAACCTGATTGGGCGGCACTTTCTCCTCTAAATCTGGGGGTTGTTGGCGTGCATGAATCCGGCAATGAGGCCACGGTTGAAGTTCGGGCTTTTATCGGGAAAGGTGGGTACGAGGATCCGGTAACGGGAAGCCTGAATGCAAGTCTCGCCCAGTGGCTTATCAAAGCCGGTCTCGTAAAGTCTCCTTATGTTGCGGCTCAAGGCACAGTTCTTCAGCGCGCAGGTCGGGTTTACTTGCGTCAGGGTGAAGACGAAATCTGGGTTGGGGGCCAGGTTGCAGGTGTTATACACGGTGAAATAGATATTTGATCGGATGCCGGCAGTCAAAAACTTTGGGCTGAGTGATTGACTGCCGGAAACGGGATTACTCGAGTGTAACATCGTCCTGAAATATATCTTCAATGGACAAGCCGAACAATCGGGCGATTTTGAACGCTAAAGGCAAGCTGGGATCGAATTTTCCTTTCTCAATGGCATTGATTGTCTGTCTTGAAACATCCAGTTCACTTGCCAGATTCGCCTGCGTCCAGTCCCTCTCTGCACGAAGCACTTTCAATCGATTTTTCATTGATACTTCCTGTGACCGAAAATCAGGCCGACAAGGAAGGTCAGGCACATCAACACAACGAGGTGAGAAATTTCGGGTTGGAATGAAATGAGTTTGATGCTTTCCAGTAATTCATAGCTGAGACCACAAACCAATCCAACGCCCAGAGTGAATGCACTGGCATCGAGGAAGATTTTCCTGTGCATCTCATCAAGTCCCTGAAGGTAGCGGCTATTCGCCACGATCATGCCAAATCCTATACCCAGATTTACGATAAGTGCCACAGTTGTTGGTAATGTCGCAAAGTCCCAGATAAATCGCGGACCAAACGCAACGAATGCCATCGTCGCAACCCAGGCAAATGTCCAGTATGCAAGACGAGCAGTGTTTCTTTTATTGATAGTGACCCAGTCAGTCAGGTGTGGATTGGTGTCATTCATATGTAACGCTCCATTGTCTAAAAGTAAAGTAACCTTGACTCATATGTTGACCTCGCTTTCCTGGTGTGTCAAGCTTGTTTTACAAAAAATGGACATATAATTCGAAAGAGGCCAGATGAGTGTAGTCTTTCCAATAATCCGGAGTTCTGCGGCTTACTTTGGTTTCGTCTTCGGCGCCGGATTTCTTCTGGGGATGATACGTATACCATTCCTGGTTCCCAGATTTGGCGAACGCGTTGCGGAGCTTGCCGAAATGCCGTTCATGTTGATGGTCATCTTCTTTGCTGCGGGTTACGTCGAGAGAAGATACAGGGGCTCCGTAAGCTCGAAAGGCTGGATTCTGGTTGGCGCCATCTCGCTGAGTATGTTGCTGCTCGCTGAGTTTCTGCTCGCAGTCGTCCTGGTCGGCGGCGAGCTGGCCGGGTATATTGCCAGCCGAGACCCGGTGTCGGGATCTGTATACATCGCAATGCTCATGCTGTTTTCTGCAATGCCCTGGCTTCGGTGCCGTGCCTGACAACGCCTGCGCAAATCAGCAACTGGGCGAGGTAATATGTGGTCATGATAGCAATGCCCGAATATTCAAAGGGTGAAACGAACCTGCTGACCGCGATCAGCGTATCACTGACCATGAAGATGAGCGCGCCCATCGCCACCCACAGAAACTGCTGATCGTCCCGGAAACCCGCTGACATGGCCATCAGGCTGATGGCTATCATGTAGGCAGTCACAGGTACTTTCATGTCACCCGCCGCTGGCACGATATACAGCGTGCATGCCAGTGCATAAACAACGATCAGTGCTGCCCAGGGCAGGCGATTGGTTTGCCAGCGACATTGTGTCACGAACAGTATGGTATACGTGATTTGTGCCAGCAAAAAGGCAGCAAGCCCCTGCACAAACAATCCATCAAGTGCCAGTAAAATATCCCCGATAGCCGACAGCACCAGTCCCAGACCAAGTAGTGTGCGGACTTTACCCTCTGTTCTGGTAAGAGTCAGCTGCAGCAGTAACGCAATCGGAATAATCTTGAACAGCCATCGCCAACCAGATGGGATGAGATTCGGTAGAGCGATATACAGCACACTGAAGCCTAAAAAGGCCAGCAGCCACAGCGGATTGAGTAGCAAGCGTACAGGTCTGGCTGAAGTCCGGGAAATGTCTGTCATGTCCTGTTATTCTCGTTATTGCAATGACGCTGTAAACATACACGTATTTGATGACAAAATCACCAGACGGTGACCGCCTGTCGGGAAGTGCGGGACGTCATCGTCGCCGTTGGATAAAATGACCATGGAAGCATTAGAGGAACATATTGTCAGCTGTCCATACTGCGGAGAGGCCATAGAGGTTCTCATCGATCACCAGGATGCCGGGGATCAGTACATCGAGGATTGTCAGGTATGTTGCCGACCAATCATATTCACAATTGCGCTCGATTCAATGGGGAATGTGTCAGTAACTGTGCGCGATGAGAATGAAACATATTAGCCACAAGCAGATTTATCAGAGTAGGAGACATTTACATGGCAGAGCAATACGCGGAATTACTCCCGCAGCACAGCAAATTCATCATGGAGCAACACCTGTTTTTTGTCGGATCTGCCGGCGCTGAAGGGCTTGTAAACGTTTCCCCGAAAGGAATGGACTGTTTGAGGATCATCAATCCCAACAGAATGATCTGGCTCAATTTGACAGGTAGCGGAAATGAAACAGCTGCACATGTCCTGGAGAATTCCCGCATGACCATCATGTTCTGTTCTTTTGACAGGCAACCGCTTATTCTCAGGGTGTATGGCAAGGCTGAAGTAGTCTATCCGCGCCATGAGAACTGGACTGCTCTGCTGGAACACTTTCCACACTATACCGGCGCAAGGCAAATATTTGATCTTAAGGTAGATATTGTGCAAACTTCGTGTGGATTCGCGGTCCCTTTTTATGACTTCACAGGCGAGCGAAACACGCTTGTCAATTGGGCTGATAAACGGGGTGTGGAGGGCGTGAAGGAATACTGGGCAGAAAAGAACCGGTTGAGCCTGAACGGCAAGAGCACCGGTATACTCGAAGATCTATAATATGACTACGAACACGACATTGCTGGTTGCTGCAGCACTGGCGCTGGTAATCCTGACATTCCTGGTCGGAGCAAGGCTGTTGTACACAAGGGTTCAGGAGATGCAACAGAAGCGCATCCATCCGCAAACTGTCGCCACATCGGTACAGATGTCCACGCGTCTGGAGAACGTTCAGACTGCAGACAATTTTCGTAACCTGTTTGAAGTTCCAGTGCTATTTTATGCACTGGTTGCCACTGCCCTTGCTGTGAATCACACGCCGACCTGGCTGGCCTATGGTGCATTGCTATTTGTCGCCCTGAGAATTATTCACAGTTTTGTCCATTGCACATACAACAAAGTGATGCATCGCCTGTTAGTATTTTTGACAAGTTTTGTACTGATCGTCGGTTTATGGGTTTCATTCTATGTCACGCTATAGTCAGAACCGGTATGGCCAAAAACTGATGACTTCCGATCATGATCGTTATTGAGAATGCGTTGGCAAAACAAGTGTTGGATCGCTGACTGCCAGCGTAGTATCTGAGGAATTGATGTGAGTAACTTTATAGCGCCTTTGGCGGCCTGGTGTGCTACAGCGATAGAAGCTATTGGCATTGCCACCATTACACTGTTTGCGTTATACGCACTGCTTAATGCCATCGCAAGATTTATCAAAAGGGACGAAGGCGAGTTAATTTTTCAGGAGCTGCGGCAACAACTTGGTCGCGGCATTCTACTTGGACTGGAGTTTCTCATCGCGTCCGATATCATTTATACGGTGGCAGTCGAGTTGACATTCGAAACGATTGGCGTTCTGGCGGTTGTTGTTGTAATAAGGACGTTTCTCAGCTTGACGCTGGAAGTGGAGATGTCCGGCAAATGGCCCTGGCAGAATAGCCGGTAGGATGTAACTCATTATAAATTGCGGTGTGACATGAATGTTTAACCTGCTGCATGGCTGGTGGGAAGACAGACGCATTCGGCGTATGGGTTTTAGCACTGCGCAGTGGGAATCAGCAATTGCGGACTGGCCCGTGATGCAACGCTATTCTGGCTCAGAGCGCGACGCTTTGCGCGACATGACTTTTCGTTTTCTGGTTCGGAAAAAAGTAGTCTCCGGTGGCGGGTTTCAGATCACTGAAGCCATGCGTCTGAAGCTCGCGACGATGGCCTGTGTGCCGGTTCTGCACCTTGGCCTGCACTGGTATGACCACTGGTATACCCTCATTCTGTATGAGGATGCTTTTGTGCCGAATCACCCCTATCGCAGTGATGACGGGGTTGTTCATGCGCGTGGTCCCGGTCTTAGCGGTGAAGCCTGGTATCGTGGTCCGGTAATATTGTCGTGGCAGGCGATTTGCGAGGCAGGCACGGATACGCATCATGGCAAGGCAGGAAATGTGGTGATTCACGAGTTGGCGCACAAACTAGATATGCTCCGTGATGGTGCCAATGGCTCTCCGCCCATGCACCCGGATATGCGGCCCGGAGAATGGCATGATACGTTTACAGCAGCATGGGATCGATTATCAAATGATTGGCAACACCACAGGTCGTTGCCGCTTGATGACTATGCGCTCACCAGTCCTGCAGAATTCTTTGCGGTGTGCAGTGAGACATTTTTTGAAAGACCGGAAGTCATGAAACACGAAATGCCGCAGGTTTACAGGCTGCTGTGTCAGTTTTATCGTCAGCAACCGGCATAGGGAATTTTTGCATTCGGGGGAACATCAATGAAACAGATTTATACGCATGACAACATCGTGGTACTTCATTCAGTCAAAAATGTTCTTGCGCTGAACAACATTGAATCCTTCGTGAAAAACGAGCACACGGCGCCGGTTGGTGCCAGGCACGGGATCAATAATATCTTCCATGAGTTGTGGATTCTGGACGATCAGGACTTTGACAGGGCTTCCGCCCTCATCGAGACTGAAATCGAAAATCCGGTAACGAGGGCGACATGGATTTGCAGTAGCTGTAGCGAGGAAAATGAAGGAAGTTTTGAAATTTGCTGGAAATGCCAGGCCGAGCCGCATGCAATTACCGGGTGATATCACAGTAAACGGTAAGCTGTACAAAAAGGGTGATCGCATTTCGCCACTGAAGATCTACCCCTTCTTCATGATTCACATGTTGATGTTCGGGGGTTCCGGGTTCTTCATGGCCTACAGTGACGACGCGCCGTCATTGCTGTTTTTGTATTTGCATGGCGGTTTCGCAATTTTCGTCTATCTGGTGTTCTATCTGTCATTGTTTGGCCGGGATGAAGTCAAATGGATGTTTATCAACGCGGGTCTCGGACTGTTCGGCATCTATGTTGAGATAGACTGGTTGCTATCTTTCTTTGGTGCCGAAAGCGCCGATTACCCGCTTCAGGTTCACGTTATCCCTTTTTTGTATTACATACTTTACACCTTTCTGTTACGGCAGGCGGTGCTGGATTTTACCCGCTCCCGCCAGAACCCGGCCAGAAGACGATTCGTGGAGCTTTGTTATATCGTTGGCTCGATACTCGTCTATGTAAGCCTGTACTTTGCAGGCTGACCTACCCGGTTACCGTCTGTTCTCCCGTAATCGCCAGATAGAGAGATGCAAATGATGCTTTGATCCATATCATTGCGGGGAACACGCCGACAATCAGCAACAACAGTCCCAGAAAGAATATAAAGATGGATAAAAATCCCAGTACAAAGATCCGCCATGCATGGCCGCGGGTGATTCTCCAACTGGCCTCGACGGCTGCAATCGGGTCAAGCCCCTCGTCCATCACCAGATAGGGAACAAACGCCAGGCGACATGCGACATAGATGCCCGGGAAAATGAATATAATCAGCCCAATGCCGATTAACCCCGTCACCAGTAGTGACGCCAGAATAATGTTTACATAGTTCTGGAAGCCGTCAAAAATGCTTTTCACTTCCACCCTGTCGCCACGCACTCCGCGCAGGAAAATAAGGTCAGCGCCGTAGTTGATGATCGGGTAGAGCAGGAACATATAGGCTGTTTCCAGCAGCCCTATCAGGGCTGAACCGTCATTGTCCGCGTCTCCATTGATGTTCATTGGTACCATGAAGACACTTACCACCAGCACGGCCAGCAGAAATACCAGGAAATTATCCTTCATCTCTGTCCAGCCGCGGGCAAGCGCGTTGCCCACACCCAACTCAAAATCATCTTTTATCATGCCGTCCTGCGGTTCGTTGTTCATGCCGTTCTCCATTAAGAGTTGCAAAGAGAGTGACATTGCACTCGTGATGGCAAAACTAGCCTTGTTGCGCGATTATGCCAACCTACCAAGGTAGTGATTTGCATATTTACGCCTTTTCCTACTTTGGTAGGGCGCCGGAACCCATGCTCAATGATATATTCTTCGCATGGCCTGTACCGGAGTACCTGACTTTCACGATGCCCGCATGACTATTTTTACTAACATCAACCCTGAGAACCTGGTGTTATGGGCCAGTTTCATTCTGTGCCTGTCCATTACGGCGGGCGGGATACTGGTGCTATTTCGCTTTCGGCAGAATCGGAGTAACAGCAGCTTTCAGTACCTGCAGTACTTCCTGATTCTGCTCTATGTCTATGGTTACTACAGTTTGTGGAGCGGAATACTGCTCTCAGACTTAATGGAGATGGAGAATGTTGAGCGTGTGGCTACCCTGGTTGCCCGGATGGGGGCTCCGTTCTTGTTTGTCAGTCTGATAATGCTGCTTTTATGGGCGTCCAGGGTACAGAAAAGGGCGGCCATGCCTTTGCTGTTCATCACGGCCAGCGTAAGTGCCATTGCTATTGCGGCGGTCGTGAAATGGGGGGGCGCGCAGCAAGACGATGTGCGTGCGGCCAGTTCCATCATCGCATGCATTACCGCATTGGTTGTTGTTGCAACGCTGGTCACGGGCAAGCAGGTTTTTGTCAAGAACAAGGGTCGGACCCTGATTCTGGCGCTGACCGCTGCCGCAGGTCTTATCCATCTGACCGCATTCACGTCACTGGCGGACTATCCTCATTACAACAGTGTGTTTGTCCTGTATTTTTACCTGTTCAACACTGCCATGGTGGTCGTTTACACTTATCAGGCCACCGATGAGTTGATGCAGCCGCAGTTGTCGATTGACGAATTTCTGATCAGGTACGGCATCAGTAAGCGCGAGGCCGATATACTGCGTGGCATTTATGCGGGCAAGACCAATCAGGAAATAGCCAACCAGCTCTTTATCTCCCTGCAGACTGTGAAAGACCACTCGTCACGGATTTACCAGAAAACCTTTGTGAAAAACCGGGCGCAATTGATGACACTGGTGCGGGAGAGCCAGGGAGGGAGAGCTGTTGGCGTGTAAGTCAGAAATCCGCATGTTGAGGGTAAACCATTAATTACGAAGAATTTAATAAATTTTGTGGTTCTCTTCCTGCAACGACTCATGTTGTGCAATGGGGAGGCGCGCACGTCTGGAAAGTGGGCGGCAAAGTATTTGCAATTGGTGGCTGGGGCAAGGACAAACGACCGGCTTTTACCTTTAAGGCGTCAGCGTTGAACTTTGCTTTCCTTGGGGAGCATGATGGTTACAGACCCGCACCCTATTTCGCAAGCCGTGGCATGAAGTGGATTCAGCAGACTGAAACGGGTGGTAGTCTGGACGAGGAACTGAGTTACTATTTGTCCGAATCCTACCGAATGGTTTCACTCAGTTTAAGCAGGCGGAAACAAAAGGAAATTGGCATAGATCCCGGAGGCAGGTAATTGGTTATACCTGTACGGTCAAGGCTTAGAAATGAATGTGACAGAAATCAGCAGACAAAAGGATCTGGTGCGACTGCGCCGGCTGGCGCTGGCTGCACAGGGGCTTTTACAGACGCAGCCCTTCGGGAATGGTCTGGCAGGGGCCCGTAAGGCGATTGACCATATCGGCTACGTGCAGATTGACACCATATCCGTCGTGGAACGGGCTCACCATCATGTGTTTCGGGCGCGTGTACCTGATTTCAAACCTGCCATGACCAATCAGATGTTGCGGAACAGGGAAATTTTTGAATATTGGGCGCACGCGGCCGCCTTTTTACCTGTTGCTGATTTTCGTTTCTCCCTGCCGTATAAGCATGCCATCAAAAGCGGAAGAACACACTGGTATAAAAACCGGGACAAAAAGCTCATGACCGAGCTGCTGGCACGCATTCGCGCCGAGGGTCCGCTGCGATCGCGTGATGTCGAGTCAGGTGCTGCAAAACGTGCCGGATGGTGGGACTGGAAGCCAGCAAAAAAGGCACTTGAGCAGTTGTATATGCAGGGCGATCTCATGGTCAGCGATAGAGAGGGTTTTCAAAAAACCTATGATTTGACCGAGCGCGTATTGCCGTCACACATAAATACACAGATGCCCGGTGTGGCTGAGCAGGCCGAGCACCTGGTCAATCAACAGCTGCGCTGCCACGGCGTTGCGTCTCTCAAAGGACTGACTTACCTGCGCAGAGATCCAGCCCTGCGCAAAGCAGTGAAGGACCTGGTGATCGAACGGCTGGCTCAGCATGAGATGGAGCAGGTAAGGCTGGGCAACGGCGATATATTCCTGATTGAATCCGGTGCACTGGAGCGTTCGACGCCCAGAGTGAAAAACCGTCTGGTGATACTGTCGCCTTTCGATAATTGCGTTATTCAGCGCGACAGGCTCCGGTCTCTGTTTCAATATGACTATCAGATTGAATGTTACGTACCCGCCGTCAAGCGTCAATATGGCTACTTCTGCCTCCCGCTGTTATACCGGGATAAATTTATAGGGCGAATGGATTGTAAAGCCCATCGCAAGGCGAAGCATCTGGAGATAAAAGCACTGCATCTGGAGACGGACTTTGCTGATGATGAGCTGTCAGTACTGGCATTTGCAGAAGCCATGACAGAATTCTGCCGTTTCCAGGAATGTGACACAGTATCTCTGACCAGTATTCACCCAAAAAGCGCTGGCCCGCGCATACAAAGTGCACTAAATGCGTTGGTATGACACCCGGAAAGGCAGACTTCAGTCATTGAGGATATCAAGTGGATCCTGTACAGGAAACAATAAAAACATTCGAAAAATATGCAGATGAGTATCAACAAAAGTACATGAGTTATGTACCCTACATTGATACCTATAAACCGTTGTCGCTGCTTCTTGGCAATGACGCAGTTATTCTGGATGCCGCCTGCGGGCCGGGCAACATTGCAAAATATCTGCTGGACGAAGGGCCGGACAGAAAAATTCATGGCATCGATTTATCTGAAAAAATGGTGGCGCTGGCCAGGCTGACTAATCCCGACGCTACATTTGAAGTCAAGGACTGCCGGGAGATTTCATCGCTGGCCGGGCGCTATGACGGTGTTGTCGCCGGGTTCTGCTTTCCGTACCTGTCCCGTGAGGAGGTCAAAAAGTTTATTTGTGATGCCAGAGAAAAATTACGCCCGAACGGGATTCTCTATGTCAGTTTTATGGAGGGAGACTACGCAGCGTCAGGGCTGCAGACAAGAAACGGAATTGACTGGGTTTGCACCTACTATCATAGTGCACAGAGCCTGACTGACACGCTTGAGTCTGCGGGGTTTGAAGTGATTGAGGTTGTCCGTAAAGCGTTTGAGCGTGAAGGTGAGCCGGCTGCAGTCGATGTTTTTATTTATGCTGCAGTGCGCTGAATTATGCCAATGGACTTCAAAGTGTTCCGGAAAATAAATGACAATGTGAGGTTTTCGCGATGAGCAAGCCCGTAGTAGCGGACAACAAACCTGTCAGGAAATCGCTGACAAAAGGAGAGACATATTTTTTCTGCGCATGTGGTCGATCCCGGGATCAGCCTTTTTGCGATGGCTCTCATAGAGATACCGATATTACGCCCAGGAAATTCATCGCAGAAGAAAGTGGGGAGGCTTACCTTTGTCAGTGCAAGCACACCAGTAACCCGCCTTATTGTGATGGTACCCACAAGCGTTTTGCTGATGATCAGGTGGGCAAAGTGGCAGGAGGTGATGGTGTCATTGCACGGTCGACCACTGATGAGCCGACATTGACATTTATTCAGGAGCTTGCCAAATCAGGCTTGTCATCCTTTGGTCACCACGGGCCAATGACAGCGATGGGTGTGCCTCGCCATACCCTGCCTCACTGGGATGATATTCAGATCATGGTGGCACAGATGGCAAATAAACCGCTGATGGAAGATGCGGTGGTTGCGACTGAACTGATAGTAGGCCCACAGGCAAAAAAACCATTGAGACTAAAAATACCCTTATTTGTATCAGACATGAGTTTCGGAGCGCTGTCTGAGGAAGCCAAAATTTCCATGGCCAGAGGTGCGGAAATGGCTGGCACGGGAATATGTTCGGGTGAGGGCGGCATGCTGCCAGAGGAACAGGCGGAAAATTCACGGTATTTCTTTGAATTGGGAAGTGCCGCCTTCGGTTACAGTGAGGAATTGCTGGAACGTGTCCAGGCGTTTCATTTCAAGGGCGGTCAGGGTGCCAAAACCGGAACAGGAGGGCATTTGCCGGGCATCAAGAACAAGGGCAAAATTTCACAGGTGCGGGGTATTCCGGAGGGACGGGACGCCATATCTCCGCCCACGTTCAGGGACCTGACGACAGTCGCTGACTTCAGGAAATCTGGTGACCGCGTACGTGAATTGACGGGTGGTATTCCGGTCGGTTTCAAATTGAGTGCCAATCACATTGAACAAGATATCCAGTTCGCGCTGGATGCCGGCGCGGACTATATTATTCTGGATGGGCGTGGTGGTGGCACAGGTGCAGCGCCAGAAATGTTTCGTGATCATATCAGTGTGCCAACCATTCCGGCGCTGGCGCGCGCACGGCGTTATCTGGACAAGCAGAATGCAAGTGGTCGGGTAACACTCATTATTACCGGTGGGCTGCGAGTGCCGACTGACTTTGTCAAGGCTCTTGCGCTGGGTGCCGATGGCATAGCAATTGCCAACAGTGCAATGCAATCCATTGGGTGTATAGGTGCCAGAATATGCAATACCAATAACTGTCCGTCGGGCGTTGCCACACAGCGACCGGACTTGCGGAAACGCATCAATGTCCAGGAATCCGCAGAGCGTCTCGACAACTTCCTGCAGGCATCAGTTGAACTGATGCAGGTGTTGGCGCGCGCGTGCGGACATGACTCGCTGGGGAAATTCAACCGCAACGATCTGGCGACGTGGAAGCGAGAGATGTCGGATTTATCGGGCGTGCGTTACTCGGGATTTGGCGAGTGATCAGTGCCTGATATACTAAACAGCGCAGTCATACCAGATATCAGAAAACAGAATGGACGGTTCTTGCACTATTGAGCGTGTAAATCATCGGGAGACCGCAACGGCTTTCCGGATATGGACTGTTTTCCAGAAATCATACAAAGCTGAAGCAGAACTGTTGGGCGTGGACAGTTTTCCTCCGCTGGAGAGATCTGTGGAATCGATCCGGGATTCAGATAATGCATTCTGGTGTTTGTTGGCGGGTGGCCAGCCCGGCGGAGTTGTCGAGGTGGACGATCAGGTAACCTGCCTCGATATATGCAGCCTGGCAGTAAGTCCGGAATTTTTCAGGCAGGGAGTAGCGACGGCACTGATGTCGCATGTCTTGTCGCTGGCGACGAACAGGGATGTCGTGGTGCAGACTGCCAGACTGAATGTGCCGGCGATTTCTCTGTACCGAGGTTTCAATTTCACAGAAACAGAAACCCGGGAAGGTCGGGACGGCATCGTGCTTGTTTCATTGATCAAAAAACGGACGCTAGCGCAGTTTTGAGGATTTTGGTCCCAGTAAAAACCACAGGATCAGTCCCAGTAGCGGCAGCAGCAATAGCACAATAATCCAAAGCAGTTTTGTTGTTCCGTTGGTTGAGCTCTGTGCCACCTCATTAGTCGATGGCCTCATTACAAGGGACTGTCAAGTGAGTTACTATCAGGAGGCTGGTCATATGTGCCACATCATTGTGTGTCATACAGCACTCATCGGGAAACGTTCAGCCTATGAAAAAATACTCTGCAATTGTGTTGCTGGCGATATTCTGGCTACCGGCCGTGCTGGCTCAGCTTCCTGATGATGAAGTCCCTGTGGACACAGATGTTGTTGTCAGCGCCGACTCGCAGGATCAGCGCATTGAGGCGCGCATAGAGGGAGTCTACGCGCTGCTGGAGCAGTTGGGCGACATTGAGGTCGAGGTCAGGGAGGGTGTGGTTCTGCTGTCCGGGTCGGTTTCGAATCAGGTGCAGGCGGAGCGGGCGCTTGCCCTGGCAACTCAGATACCCGGTGTTCTGACAGTGGATGACGGAATCGAGCGACGTCTGGATGTGCAGGGGAATCTGACGCCTTTGCTGAAAGAAATAATGTCTGACGTTAGTCAATGGGCCCGGGCACTGCCGTTGGTCGCCCTGGCGGTGCTGATATTTGCTGTTATCGTATTTCTGGGATTTCAACTGGCCAACTGGACAAGATTCTGGCAAAAACTTGCGCCCAACTTTTTTGTAGCGGAACTTATGGCGCAGGCAGTCAGAGTGGTTGCGGTTGTCGTCGGCCTGGTTGTGGCTCTCAGCCTGCTTGGTGCGACGGCATTGATGGCAACCATACTGGGTGGTGCAGGCGTGGTTGGACTGGCGATCGGTTTTGCCGTTCGCGATACCATGGAGAATTACATTTCCAGTATCATGCTCAGTCTGCGGCAGCCATTCCGGGCCAACGACCATGTTGTCATCAATGAGTTTGAAGGCAAGGTGGTACGACTGACCTCTCGCGCTACAGTGCTGATGACGCTGGATGGCAATCAGCTGCGGATTCCCAATGCCATGGTTTTCAAGGCGGTAATACTCAACTACACCAGAAATCCGCAGCGCCGGTTCCAGTTTGAATTGGGTATTGATTCAGCGGATGATGCGATCGCGGCGATGAAAGTTGGTGCTGATACCATCCAGGCCATGTCATTTGTGCTGAAGGATCCCGCAGCGAATGCGATAATCAGCTCAGTCGGTGATTCGAACACCATGCTTATGTTTACGGGGTGGATTGATCAGCGCGAAACTGATTTCGGCAGAGCGCGCAGCCTGGCTATTCGGGCTGTTACCAGTACGCTTGATGCGCAGGGGTTCTCAATGCCGGAACCAATCTATCGGCTCAGGTTCGATTCACATCAGGATTTGAAATCCTCACTCGAAGAAGCTTTGGCGGCACCTGCCAAAGAAGGTTCGCGCAGTTCTACTGTTGTTCCAGTGGCAATCGGGTCTATCGACGTAGCACCGGATACCGATCTGGACGGAATGGTCAACGAGGAGCGGGCGCTGGACAACGAGAACGATCTGCTCGATGACAAGCGCCCGGCTGAGTAGGGCGCAGATTGTTCAGCGCCCCGGCCAGTTCCTGACAATTTCCGGTTTCAGCATCATCGGCACCAGCGCCGGATCACCGTCATTGGGTGCCGGCGTCAGTCCGAGTATGGCCGTCATGACGTTGTAAACATCAATCATGCGCAGTTGATCTATCTTGCCGGGTGCCAGAAAAGCGGGTCCGTGTGCAAAAAACAGTGCCTGCATGTCCGGACTGAGATTGTCATAACCATGACCGCCGCTGACATTATCGAGACTGCCATCGCGCTGCATGCCATCCAGCCAGCTGCGACGCAGCATCGCCCAACCGGGTTGCGCAAGAACCAGAACCGGCGCGATACGGTGATGGCCGGTTAATTCAAAGCGGGCAGGTAGCGTATCTGCGGTAAAAACAGAGGCCTGGTCAGGCAGATTTGCTTCCAGCTGAGCGACAATCGTTTCAAGCTGACCAGGCGCCGGAAAAATGCTGACCAGTTCACGTGAATACAGAATCTGCCCGGCCAGGGACGTGTCAAAGGCCTCGTCGATTACGATATGCTGGTGAAGATTCACTTCGGCCATGCCATGGTCAGATGTCACCATGATATTTATCTGGTCCAGCAGTTCTCTGGCAGCCAGCTGCTCCAGCAGATAAGCGATTTCAACGTCGATATCCGCCATTGCCCGGGCAACTTCCGGTGAATCGGGTCCATGGTTGTGACCGGCCGAGTCGACATCACTAAAGTACAGGGTCATAAGACTGGGGCGTTCATCTTTGGGCTTTTCCAGCCACATCAGTATGGTATCAACGCGTTCGCGATTGCTGATGCTCTCATCGTACGTGAACCAGTAGCTTGGGCTGATGCCCTGCACGGGAGCCTCGGATCCCGGGAAAAAGAAGGTGCCTGCCACCAGGTCCTGCTTGATGGCTGTTACCCAGATCGGTTCCCCGCCCCACCAGTCCGGGTTCTGTACCTGTTCCCGATTGCCGAGACTGAAACGCAGATTCATGCGGTTGTCATACATATTGTTGTCGACAATGCCGTGATTGCGCGGCAACAGGCCGGTGACCAGTGAATAGTGGTTGGTGAACGTTTTGGTCGGGAAAACAGGCTGAAGCGCGTCAGCCCGCAAGCTTCTGTCTGCCAGCGCAGAGAGAGCGGGAGCATCGTGTAGTTCCAGAAAATCGTGGCGGGCGCCATCTATTGAAATGACCAGCAGGGTCGGCCCCAATGGGTCTTCAGCTGCACGGGCAAGATTCGATCCCGATAACGTGGTCAGGGAGACAAGGATCAGAAAAATGCAGCTTCGGATAATACTGGTCGGATTCACTGGGGCGGTTCACTCCTGGCACACAGATACAATGACCGATTGTATCGGCTGTTATGTGAAGGTTTGCTGACAATGGGTGAATGTCAGCCGGTTTATTCAGCGTAAAGGAAGCTGTAGTGATATTCCTGCGCCCTGGTGGCAGTCAGAACGCCTGCAGGGACAAAATGGCTATTGGGTACACCGCCCGCCGTAAGTTCGGCAAAAACCGTATCAGCATCTCCGCCGGTTGCCGAGGCGATGGCCATGGCAAAACGCCGTGTAGCTCTGCCGCAAATGGCAAAATGCACACCTCGGGCGACAGACGACGAAATGCTGTTCTGTCCACTGGATGCGCTGGCTATGCTGAGCGGATTGCGGGTTGGAGCCGGGTCGGCATTACGACTGAATATGGCACCATACTTTGCCCAGACGGCATCGTTAAAACCATAGGGCGTCGACATGTGCCGGAAGCAGACCACCATGGCAAAATCTGCAGCATTGCCTTCATATTCGTCTTCATGTGCGCTGATCATATTGTTTGCATACCACAGGCCTGCAGGTCCGCCTGCCATGGTGGATGAGTCAATGAATACACGGTGACTTCCCGGCAACTCGTTCAGCCACGCATCCTTGTCGTGACGGGCGGGCTGGAAACCGGTTGGGTGCGGCTGTGTCTGCGCGGAACCGGCGCTGGCAGCCAGTCCGGCAACGGCAGCAACGCTCATGGTTGTCAGTAAACTGCGTCGTCCTACTTTATCCTGGTCGGTGTCTTTCATTTTGTTCTCCTGTTGCAGTAGCAAGATTGTTGATAAAAAGAATTACAGCGAAACAAGATGGATATCAGTGCTTGCGCCCAGTTTTTTAAGGAAATTACGTTGTTTTTGGTTTATCAGTAACGTCAGTCTGGCACCATGGGCGGCCATGTGTCTGGATTCACGGATAAAGAAATCTACCGCAGATTGATCGATATGAGTAGTGTATTGAAGATCGACTGTCAGATCCTCTCCAAAGTGGCTGTGAAACTTTTCAGTGAGGTGTGCCACTGAGGCATAAAACAGTGCGCCTTTTACCTTGAGTACGGTGCCTGCGTCGCCGGAATCTATTGTCAGTTCCAGTTGGCTGATACGCAGCAGGAAGACGCTGACGGACAGGAATACTGCTACCACAACGCCTTCTGCCAGTCCAAAGAACATAATGCTGACGAACGTGGCAAGGTAAATGACGAGCTCGGAACGGACCTGGGCGTAGTGTTTCAGGTCGCGCCACTTGATCATGTCCGCACCAACAATAAACAGTGTTCCCGCCATGGCAGCCATCGGCATATAGGTCAGTATGGGTCCAAGGAACGTGATGAGGACAAGCACAAACCCGGCCGCTGTGATGCCGGAAAGCGGGGTTGTCGCACCCATACTCTGATTTGCACGGGTCCGGTTGAAACTGCCGGCGCCAGCGAATCCAGAAAAAAATGGCGCCAGGAAATTGGCCACACCCTGTGCATAAACTTCCTTGTCCAGATCGATGTCCTGATCGGTTTCCATTTTCAGCTCGCGCACAATCACCAGCGATTGGGCCAACCCGATAAACGCAATGGTAATTGCATAGGGAATCAGCTGGGTGCTGATCATCAGGTATTCCATGTTTATATTGGGGATGCTGAACGGCAGCCATTCCAACGGCATTCGCCCAAGGTATTCCAGTTCGGTAACTGGCTGAGGCCAGATAAAGGCGACCAGCAGACCGCAGAGATAACCCGCAATCACAGCGATGATGATGAAGTAACGTGGCGAGTATCGACGTCCAATATACCCTCCCAGAATGGTCGTCACGCCTATGGCCAGGCTGTATGGGTTCACCAGATCGACAGCGTCACTGATGATCACATAGAGCTTTTCATAGAAAAAAGTGGTTTTGAATGTGGACAGGTCCAATATGCTGTCCAGTGATGACATGATGATAAGAAATCCGGCACCTGCGGAAATGCCGGAGATTGCGGCTGGTGACAGGTACTGAAAAATACGGGAGCCACGGGCCAGCCAGAATACCAGTTGAATGATGCCCACCATCATGCAGAGCAGGAAAACAAAATCGATGTAGACGGGGCTGCCGCGCCCGGCCAGGGGAAGAACGGCAGTGCCGATGAGAATCGCAACCGCAGTGTTGGGCCCGCTCATCATGGAGGAGCTGCCGAGCAGACTGCAGAACAGTGTGACAAATATTGCACAATACAGTCCGTACTCAGGCTGCAGACCTGCCAGGTAGGCGAAGGTAATGCCCTGCGGGATCACCAGTATGGCGCCTACCAGCCCGGCAAACACCTCAGTACGCCAGTTGCCGGTTTTGTTTTTCCAGGCAAATGATGGTGTCGCCTCTGTTAACAGTTTGCTGATCAATTTAACAGGTGTTCCAGTAGTTTGAGAAATTTACTGTCGCGTGGGTCAGCCGGGCGGATTTGCAGATTCAGATAGGCCGACACATCCAGTGCCTGCTGGTGGGTCAGGGATTTGCCATTGCCCAGCGGCATATTGGCCCAGATGAAGCCGGCGGCCTTGCGGATATCATTCATGCCGGCGCCCCTGTTGTAGGCATTCAGCCCCCACACAGGTGGCATGCCTGCCGTGCCTTCGCCCCTTTCCCCGTGACAGCTTGCGCATTGCGCCAGATAGACAGCCCGGCCACTGGCGGGATTGGGGTCGTAGCCGGTGTCAGGCAGAGTCGGGACGCCACGACCTTCCGGTTCTGCACCCATCACCTGGCCCTGGGACAGATAGGTGACATATGCTGAAATGGCCAATACTTCCGGAGCGTCTTCCGGTGGCATGATGCCGTCCATGCTGTAGAGGAAACACTCGCGAATTCGCAGACCTATGCCGTTGCGTTTGCCGTTCTTGGCTCGCCATTTGGGATACATCCCTGCCACATTCAGCGGTAATGCGTCCGGTTGGGTGCCAGCCTGCAGGTGACAGTTACTGCACTGCAGGCTGTTGCCAACATAACGGCTGGCATTTTTCTGGGTATCAGTGATGATCTCGTAGCCATAGACGACGTTGGAATAGTAGTCGTCCAGAAATGGCTCTTGCAGAAGTTGCGCAATGCCGGGTTGATTCTGCTGCGCATGAGCCGGCGTGAGGGTCAGTAGCAGCAGTGTCGCAAGGGTCAGGACAGGGCTGATTTTCATGATGTGCAATTCAGGAATAATGTTATTCCATATTGTATGCAAGAATTTATTGACCGGCCACCATTAAATAGAAGCCCGTGGATTTAGTGTGGTAAGTTTGTCGATGCGATTGCTGCTGATGTCACCCTTGAACATGTGTCATGCGATTCGCAAAATATTCTTTAAGATTATGAATTTATTACATATAAGAGATAATTGCAGATGAGTCGTCTGGTAAAGATATTGTTGGGGCTGACCGCCGTTCTGGTGCTGGTTGCGCTATATGTGTTGAATCCGCGCTTGCCCGCGCCGCAGGGTGAACAGAGTGCCCTGCTGTATGAGCCAGGCACGCTAGACGTTTCACGGGAACCGCTTGAGCTCGTGGACACATCAAGGGGGACCAATCGCAACGGCGAGTTTACCGGCAGTCCGACTCGTGAGCTGAACGGTTACATCTGGTATCCGCAAACACGGGAACAGGGGCCGTATCCGCTGATCATCTATAGTCACGGTTTTATGTCGTCTGTATCCGAGGCGGATTATCTGGTGGATTTTCTGGTGCCCAAAGGCTACGTTGTTGCGGCCATCGATTATCCGCTGAGTCATGGCGGGGCGCCCGGCGGTCCCAATGTTGCTGATGTGATCAATCAGCCGGCGGACGCCTCCTTTGTACTTGATCAGTTGCTGGCGCGAAATGCAGATGCAAACGACAGCCTGTACGGAATGCTGGATCCGTCACGGATTGCGGCAGTGGGGCTGTCGCTGGGCGGGCTGACAACGCAACTGGCGGCGTATCACCGCGATCTGCGAGATCCCCGTTTCAGTGTGGCGGTATCCATAGCCGGCCCCAGTGTATTTCTGGAACCCGGATTTTTTGCCACATCGGATATTCCGTTCATGATGATTGCCGGCAGCGCGGATGCGATTGTCCCTTACGACGACAATGCAGCGCCGATTCCTGCCAAAACAAAAGACGGGCTGCTGGTAACGCTGGACAAAGGTACGCATGTTGGGTTCACCAGTATTGCCAGTGTCTTTCTGCGCTGGGTGCAGCACCCTGACAAGCTGGTGTGTCCGATGCTGTTGGGTGGGCTGGACCGCGAGGGCAGCGAAGGTGAGACCATAATCACGCCTGACCGTGGCATCGGTATATCGGATGCAGCCTCACAACCCTGTGTTATGGATCCATTTGAGCGCGCCATGCGACCGGCCGATCAATTGATGCTGACGCGGTTGGCATTGTATGCTTTTCTGGAACAGACGTTTGCGCCTGACAGTGGCCGGCGTCAGCAGATGGCGGACTATCTGTCTGCCGGTTTTGTTGCCGAAAATCCGGCGGCAAGCATAAATTGAAAAGCAGGCCGGTTTGAGTGCGAAGCCGTGGCTTGCGTCATGACAAATGGCGGATGCCGATCCGGAATGCAATAACAAGGAGAAAAAAATGGCCAGAACATGTCAGATAGTAGCGGTGATGATTGTGCTTGTGGGAAGCCTTGCTGGTATTGCCAGCGCGCAGGACTGGGTGCCTTCGCGTTACGGTGCGGATGATCGTATTGGTGCGGCAAACAATTTGAGCCGCGAGGGTGTGCTGGCCGCGGCGGAGCTGATCGTAACGGGTAAAGTGTATTCACTGGGCGTGGAGACAGCGGAGGACTCGCCCGCCTATGGTTCCCGCAGCTTCGATATTGACATTATCGCCTCGGGGGCGAATGTTGAGGTGGGCACGGACGTGGTAACGTCGAATGATGAGCGGGTCACAACGAGTTTTGGCATCGGTTCACAGATTGACGGACTGGGTCATCTGGGTATCGGCAACCAGTATTACAACGGTCTGACTGCTGCCGAAATCGTGCGGGAAGATGGGCTCGCCGAGCTGGGCACGCACCAAATTCCGCCTATTGTGACACGTGGCATTTTACTGGATATGACACGGCACTTTGGTGTTGATATGGTCAGCGAAGGTACCGCCTTCAACCGTGCCGAGATTGAAGCGGCAGCCAGTGCTCAGGGTCTGCAGATTCGCAGTGGCGATGTTGTGCTGTTTCATACCGGCTGGATGCAGTTGCTCGGCGTTGACAATGCCCGGTTTATTTCCAGTCAGCCAGGCCCAGGAGTCGAGGGAGCAGAATACCTGGCCGAACTGGGCGTTGTGGCAATCGGCGCAGATACGCCGGCGCTGGAGGTAATTCCGTTCGAAAATCCACGTCGCGCTTTTGCAGTACATCAGACGTTGCTGGCCAAGCAGGGTGTCTATATTCTGGAGAGTATGAATACTGCCGGGCTTGCGGCCGATGGCGTGGACGAATTCATGTTTGTGCTGGGTCAGCCTCGATTCAAAGGTGCAGTACAGGCGGTCATCAATCCGATTGCGATCAGGTAACGGCGATGCCGGCAAATGCCAGTGAACCACTTACCTTCACCACTGGCGACTCGCCGGCCGTCTGCCTGCATGGTGAATGGACGCTCGCAAACCATGCCAGATTAGCCGCCGCTTGCGAGTCCTTGAAAGAAGGACCGGTTTCAGGAAACACAATCAGGCTGGATGCGACCGGTCTTGGCGCACTTGATACAGCCGGGGCAGCTTTGCTGGTGAGACTGCTGGGCGCAGAACGATTGCGTGAGCTGACGCCGGCCGCTGCTGGGCTGTCCAGTGAATATCAGGCGTTGTTACTGGCCGTGACGGAAGCCGTGATAAAACAGGGCCCAACAGAAGTCGGGCCCGGTTGGCGTTTTGGTGACGGACTGGCATTACTTGGCAGGCGCATCGTCGCTGGTTCACGCCAGGTATTACAGTTTGTCGGTTTTCTGGGAGAAGCATTACTCACTTTTCTTGTCCTGCTACCACGTCCCTGGCGTTGGCGTATTACAGCATTGATCGCCCAGATGCATCAGGCGGGTCTGAATGCGGTACCCATTGTTGTACTACTCAATTTTCTGGTCGGTGCTGTCGTCGCATTTCTTGGTGCAACCGTATTGAGGGATTTCGGCGCAACCATTTATACCGTGGATCTGGTTGCATACGCGTTCATGCGTGAGTTGGGTGTGTTGCTGGCGGCCATATTGCTGGCCGGTCGCACCGCCAGTGCTTTTACCGCTCAGATCGGCTCCATGAATCTGAACGAGGAAATTGATGCCCTCCGTGTGCAGGGGCTCAACCCAATGGAGCTGCTGGTATTGCCGCGTGTGCTGGCATTGCTGATCACTTTACCGCTGCTTGCCTTTGTCGCAATGCTGTCAGGGATGCTGGGTGGCGCCGTTGTTGCGGTGCTTACACTGGATGTGTCGTTTGTCCGGTTTGTTGCCATCGTTCAGGAAATTCCGGTCCGCCATGTCCTGCTGGGATTGGCCAAGGCACCAGTGTTTGCCGTGTTGATAGCGCTGATAGGCTGTCTGGAAGGATTCAAGGTAGAAGGCAGTGCCCAGTCCCTGGGTGAGCACACAACGTCGGCGGTAGTGCAGTCGATTTTTGTGGTGATTCTGCTGAATGCGATTGCTGCGCTGTTTTATATGGAGATGGGCTGGTGAGCAATGGAAAGAACAGTGAGACAGTCATTCGGGTTCGTGGCCTGGGCAACCGCTTTGGTGATCATGTTGTACATGAAAATCTGGATCTGGACGTTTTCCGGGGTGAGATTCTGGCGGTTGTGGGTGGGTCCGGCAGTGGCAAGTCAGTATTGCTGCGATCGATTACCGGTCTGCTTGCGCCCAGCGAGGGCGACGTCGAACTGCTGGGGATGTCTACCGGAAAAAACGGTTATTCGACAACCCTGGAAAAACGCATTGGTGTGCTGTTTCAGCATGGCGCGCTGTTCTCGTCACTGACAGTGCTTGAAAACGTGGCGTTGCCATTGATTGAAATGGCAGGTCTGGCGCGCCAGGAAGCCAGCTATCTGGCTTCTGTAAAACTGGCATTGACGGGGCTGCCGGCGCACGCCGCAGCACTGTATCCGGCAGATCTGTCCGGCGGCATGATCAAGCGTGCTGCGTTGGCGCGGGCACTGGCACTGGATCCGGAGATTCTGTTTCTGGACGAGCCGACGGCGGGGCTGGATCCGATTGGCGCCGCCGGCTTTGATCAGCTGCTGGTGACCCTGCGAGATGCGTTTAATCTGACGGTGTTTCTGATTACACACGACCTTGATACGCTGTATAGTGTTTGCGACCGGGTCGCTGTGATTTCGCAGAAAAAGGTACTGGTCGCTGACACGTTGGACGTGGTGGCGGCAACGCAGGACGATTGGGTCCGGGAATACTTCCATGGTCCGCGCGGGCGCGCTGCGGCACAGGCCAGCGGACCCGCCGGGTCAAAGATGAATTAATATGGAAACTCGAGCGCACTATATTCTGGTCGGACTGGCAACGTTGGCTGCGGTGACTGCAGCAATGCTGTTCATGTTGTGGATGAGCGGCGCCGGCGCGCAGCGCGAAGTGCAATATTTTGAAGTGCTGTTTAACGAGCCGGTATCCGGCCTGTCCGAGGGAAGTCCGGTGCAATACAGTGGCATCCGTGTCGGTGAGGTTGAGCGGCTGTCGCTGGATGTGCGTGATCCGAGAATCGTCAGGGCAGTCATTCGCGTATCTACATCCGCGCCGGTGAAAGTGGATACGCTTGCGCGACAGACGCTGCTGAATATTACCGGTGCTTCGGCCATTGAACTGAGCGAAGGACTGCCGGAAAGTCCATTGCTGACGGCACCATCGGGCATTCCGGTGATTGAGGCAACTCCGTCTTCACTGGCACAGTTGCGGCTGAGCAGCGAAGAATTACTGTTGGGCATGACGTCCTTGCTGGAGCGGGCCAACAACCTGCTGTCTGATGAAAACGCCAGCCGTGTCGCGCGTGTGCTGGACAATGTGGAGACGGTGAGTTCGGCGCTGGCTGAGCAACAACAGAATTTGCAGGACAGTATCATCAATATGGCTGAAAGCAGCCAATCACTGAGTGAGTTGCTGGCGCAATTGAACGATCAGACCACGCGTTATGGCGAACCGGTATTGGCCAGTGTGGCAGACACCATTACCAATCTGCAGTTGACCAGTGAGCAGTTGCAGGCGCTGGTATCAGAGAATAGTCCGGCGGTAGCAGCGGGCATGCAGAGTTTTGCCGAGCTGGGGCCGGCCGTGCGTGATCTGCGCAGCATCCTGAATAATCTTGATAATGTCACCAGCCGGATTTCCGACAATCCTGCCGATTTTTTATTGGGGTCAGATAACATTCGGGAGTATCGTCCATGAAAAACCTGGCCCCGCTCAAATCAGTGATACTCTCTGCAGTGGTATTCCTGGCAGCCTGCAGTGTCTTGCCGGAACGCACGCCGGTGGACCTGTTTCAATTGCCGCCGGCATCACTCAGTGCATCCGGATCAGATCAGCGTCTGTCATCTTTACGTATAAGTCGGCCACAGATCAGTGAGGCATTGGGAGGCAATCGTCTTCTGATCATGACCGGGAATAATTCATTTCAGGCCTATCCTGAGGCGCGCTGGACCACAACTGTGCCGTTGCTCTGGCGCGACTGGCTGCTTGATGCATTCTGGCGTGACGGACGAGTTCAGGCGCTCAGTGCTGCCAGTGAGGGATTGCAATCGTCGTCTGAACTCGGAGGCATGTTGCGCGCATTCCATGTCGATTCGAGCTCAGGTCAGCCCCAGGCAGTCATTCAGTTTGATGCCATGTTGATTGATGTTGCTACCCGCAGGATTATTGCCAGTTATCGCTTTGCGGCGCAGCAGACACTAACGGGAACGGATGTATCCGCTGCAGTGGCCGCACTTGGACTTGCATCCAATCGTCTGGCTGAGGAACTCATCGCGTGGGTGGTCTCACAGGAAGCCAGGGCAGTGCCCGACTGACTCAGTCATTTGCCCGGTACCCAAAATGCCTTATCATATACGCTGATCAAATGTCCTGAACACGGTGGAAATACAAATGAGTGCACAGCCGGAATTGAACGGAATCAGTCACCACAAAACAACTGCAGAGCTCGAAGCCCAGTTGCCGGATATTCAGCAATCACCCCGCGAAGAGGGCGTGGTTGGCATGATCGTATGTCGTCCGCGCACTGATGGCAGGAAGGTCCTGCAGGAATGTGAGTTGACCCTTGACGAAGGGCTGGTCGGTGATAACTGGAAGCAGCGTGGGCACGGTAAAACGCCTGATGGCGCTGCCAATAAAGAGATGCAACTGAACCTGATGAACCTGCGGGCGATCAGGGCGATCTGTCCTGATCAGTCGCACTGGCCTCTGGCTGGTGATCAGTTTTTGGTTGATTTTGACCTGAGCAAGCAAAACCTGCCGCCAGGCACACGTCTGGAGATTGGTACAGCGGTAATTGAAGTCACTGCTGAGCCGCATCTGGGGTGTCGTAAATTTTCCCAAAGATTTGGTAAGGATGCAGTCATGTTTGTGAATTCAGATGAGGGCAAGCGCCTGAATGCGCGCGGCATTAATGCCAAAGTGATTGTGCCTGGCAACGTTCGTGTCGGAGATCGTCTGGTCAAAATTGCCTGAAATTGCTGATATTTGCATGTCATCAGCCAACGCTTTTGGACTTGTTCAGAGGTTTCATTGCCGCGCAAAAGGTTGATTGTGACATGACAACACAAGAGAAGCTGGATGAACTTCTGTTCCGTCTGAAAAAGACACGGGATGAGGTTGAGTCTGAAATAGAGCGCGTGCTGGAGAACAAGCGCGAACAGTTCAGTTACACGTTGCAGCGTGGCAAGGTTGTATTTGATGCGCAGGTCAAACGCCTGCAACGCAAACAACGCATCGGTACTCTGCGCTATATTTACAATGCGCCACTGGGCGTATTGCTGACGGCGCCGGTCATCTATGGCATGATCATCCCTCTGGCGTTTCTGGATCTGACCATCACGATTTACCAGCACATCTGTTTCCGGGTGTACAAGGTGCCGCTGGTGAACCGCAAGGAGTATGTGGTTATCGACAGGCACCGCCTGCCGTACCTGAACACCCTTCAGAAAATCAATTGTGTTTATTGTGGATATGGCAACGGTTTGCTGGCCTATGCAAGGGAGGTGCTTGCCCGTACCGAGCAGTTCTGGTGCCCGATCAAGCATGCCATGCGGACAAAGGGCCTGCACGACCGTGAACAGAAATTTCTGGATTACGGGGATGCTGATGCCTGGCGCAATCAGCTGCAGAAGATCCGGTGCGACTGGGAAGACCCGATAGACGGAGACGCTTCCAAGGACATTCCCAAAACAGATTCACAGAAAAAGCCAAAAGAAAAACAGATAGAAAATTCCGGAAAAGGAGAGTAATAATGAAATTTTTCCAAAGACTTTGTGCCGCACTTTTGCTGAGTTTCTCAACAGCAATTGTGGCTCAGGCGCAGAATTTTGTACTCACAGTTGACGGGTTTGCGGACGGTGGTGATATACCCGTGCGTTTTTCGCAGGCAGCTGAAGGTGCTGCACCTGGCGGCGGAACATCTCCCGCCCTGAGTTGGATCAACGCGCCGGCAGGTACCCGCAGTTTTGTTGTCAATATGGCAGATCTGGACTTTGCGCCGAATCGTGGCACCCGGACACAGGTACATTGGGTGGTGTGGAATATTCCGGGCGATGCCGCTGGCCTTGCCGAAGATCAGCCGGCCGGAGTGCAATTGCCTAATGGTGCCTATCAGATAAGCGCTACCGGACGGGTCTACCGGGGGCCGGGAGCACCGGCAACCCGCCCCAGACATCACTACATGTTTGAAGTCTATGCACTGGATACTGTGCTGGATGTCATGCCCACTGATGATCCGCTGGAAACCCGCGATGCGGTGATGGCGGCCATGGCCGGGCATGTGCTGGGCAAGTCAGTGTACATCGGTCGGTTTAACAGGCCACAGTAAACCAATGGTCAAATTGAAAGTGAAAGTGGTGCCCGGCGCGTCAAGAACTGACGTCGCCGGCTGGTTGGGTGATGAGCTTAAAGTGCGTGTTGCAGTGCCACCGGAGGGAGGCAAGGCCAACAAGGCTGTTGAAGCGTTGTTACAGGACACCCTGGGGCTGGGATCGGGTGATGTACGCATCGTTGCCGGCCAAAGCAACCCGCACAAGACGGTGGAGATTGCGGGCATGACTCTCCACCAGATCCGCAGTATTGTTGCCAGTGAGAGTGTCAGATGAATTTATTGTCGCTACAGAACAAACGAATCCTGCTTACACACGCGGATGCTTTTATGGGGCCGGTGCTCTGCGATGTGCTGGGCGGGCTTGGCGCGGAAGTGCTACCGAGTTATGAAAGACTGGTTGATGATGCCGAAGTAAAGCAGGTCGTTGATGCGGCCGGTGATGTCGATATTGTCATCGCGAATCTGGCTATTGGTGCCCCGTCAACACCGGCGGCAGATGTCACCGATGACGAGTGGGTGGAAGTATTTGATGCGCTGGTTCACCCGCTGCCAAGATTGATTCGCGCTGTAGTGCCGCAAATGATCACACGCAAACGCGGAAAAATACTGGTGATGGGCAGCGCATCGGCGTTGCGTGGCATGAAGCGCGCATCCACCTATAGTGCTGCGCGCGGTGCGCAACTGGCCTACGTCAAGGCTGTAGGTGTTGAGCTGGCGCCGCACAATATTCAGGTCAATGCCATTGCGCAGAATTTTGTCGACAATCCGACGTACTTCCCGTCAGACGTTCAGGCGAATCCGAAGTTTCAGGATCGCCTGAAGCGGGAAGTACCGCTTGGGCGACTGGTGAGCGCGCAGGAGGATGCTGCATTTGTCGCGTATCTGTGCAGCAACGCAGCTGACTGTTTTGTCGGCCAGGTATTTCCCTTCTGCGGTGGCTGGGCGTAAGCAAAACATGAAATACTGGGAAAACACCGCCTTCAATCAGGTACCGCACTCCGACAACCGTATTCATTCCGATGAGCTTGCCCAAGCCTATGGTTTTACCGGTGCGCTGGTGCCTGGTGTAACAGTGAGTGCGTATCTGATTCATCCGGCTGTTTATCAATGGGGATTGGACTGGCTGACTCACGGAAGCGCTCATGTGGTAGTCAAATCACCGCTGTATGATGAGACGGCGTTTGCAGTTTCCATCGCTGAAACTGATGATGGTTATCACGGTGAGCTGCGATCGGGTGACCGGCTTTGTGCTGTTGCCAATGTCATGCTGTCAGCGCAGCCGGATAGGGTACAGCCGCCTCCCGGGCGTGAAGGAGCCGATCTGATGCCGGAAAACTACCTGGGGCCGCCTGCATCACGTGAGTACATGGAAACATTGAGCAGAAAGGGTTGCCTTGCCAAACGCTTTGTATGGTCTGCAGAACACGAGATGGCGACTTATCTGCGTGATCAGATGGCCATGCCAGCACTCCTGCGGACTGATGGCCCGGCAGGCAGTGGTGGTTACGCCAACATGTCGTTTCTGCTGGGGTGTGCTAACCGGCACTTTGCTGCGGTTGCCCGTATGAGTCCATGGATACATCTTGAAACCCGCTCATGGAACTATCAGGCTGTGCCACTAAACACGGTGTTAATCAGCGAGATGCGCATACTCGATCTCTTTAACAAAAAAGGTCATGAGTTTGCAGACTGTGAATTCAACATTTTCAGGGAAGATGACGGCGCATGTGTCTGCCGTATAGAGCAGCGCGCCATTTACCATCTGCGTGACCCTGCAGCTGCAGCGGAGCAGTGATGCCAAAACGATTGCTGATAATCTATACCGGTGGCACCATCGGTATGAAACAGACTCATCATGGTCTGGCCCCGGCCGACGACCTGGCTGATGAGATCAAATATCTTGTTGAGCTGGGTCCGGTTTTTCAGCAAAACCCGCCGCAGCTGGAAACACTGGTTTACCGCCCCCTGATTGACAGTTCCGACATGACGCCGGCAACGTGGTTGACGATTGCGGCTGATATTGAGCAGCGCTACGACGATTACGATGGATTTATTGTGCTACATGGCACTGATACACTGGCATATACCAGCTCTGCCCTGAGCTATTTTGTGCGCCGCTGGGGTAAGCCAGTCATTGTGACCGGTGCGCAGTTGCCGTTTGGTTTTCCCCGCAGTGACGCGCGCAGCAATCTGATTTCGGCCATTGAAGTAGCGGCTACCATGCCGGAGTCAATGGCTCAGGTGTGCGTGGTATTTGGATCAAAAATACTGCGTGGCAACCGGGTTACCAAGATTTCTGCCAAAGCCTACGATGCGTTTGATTCCCCCAGATTTCCGGCGATTGGCAGCATCGGCATCGAAATAGAGTACCAGGGTCACCGCCGCATGGGTCATGGTGAAGGTGTGACCAAAGCGACGTTGCTGCCGCCTCCGGATGACTCGGTTGTCCTGCTCAGATTATATCCGGGGATCAGTGCCAGCATCTTTGATGCAGTTTGTGCAGCGCCCAATTTGCGGGCGGTGGTGCTTGAAGCATATGGCTCGGGTAATGGACCAACACGCGAACCATCGTTTATGGCGGCAGTCAGTACGGCAGTCGAGCGTGGCATTGTGGTGCTGGTTGTGTCGCAGCCACTGGATGGCGTGGTGACCTTTGAGCGCTATGCGGCAGGTAGCGGACTCTCAGGTGCCGGCGCAGTCAGCGGGCGTGATCTGACACCAGAAGCCGCGGTAACAAAACTGTACTATCTGATTGCGCGTGGCTACGATAACAGGCAAATTACCGAAAAACTGAAACAACCACTGGCCGGAGACATGAAACGGTGAAAACAATCGGCTTGCTCGGCGGCATGAGCTGGGAATCGACTGAGAGCTATTATCGGGCGATCAACCAGGGTGTGAAACAGCGCCTGGGCGGATTGCATTCGGCCAAAATTGCCATGATAAGCGTGGATTTTGCGGAAATTGAGGCGCTGCAGCATCGTGGCGATTGGGATAAAACCGCCGATATTCTGGCTCAGGGAGCTTTGGCCCTGCAGCGTGCCGGCGCGGATTTTATGCTGATCTGCACCAACACCATGCACAAGGTAGTGCCACAGATTCAGGCACAGGTCGATTTGCCGATTCTGCACATAGCTGATGCGACTGCGGGTGTCCTGCTTGCAGACGGTGTCAGTAAAACAGGTTTGCTGGGTACCCGGTTTACCATGGAACAGGATTTCTACAGGGAGCGGTTGATCAGTCAGGGCATAGACGTGGTGGTCCCTGAAGAGTCTGAGCGGCAACAGATTCATCGGATCATATATGATGAGCTATGTATGGGAAGCATTAATGACGACTCCCGCCAGCAGTTTCTGCAGATCATTGAACGGTTGCAGGACAGGGGTTGCGAGGCGGTGATTCTGGGTTGTACCGAGATAGCCCTGCTGGTCAGGCCGGATGACACGCAGGTCCCGTTATATGACACAACGGCCATTCATGCACAGCAAGCAGTAGACGAGGCGCTAAGCTGAGCACTCGGCGATAGCGGATACAGTATGCGGGAACAAATAGAAACTCTGTTTAACAATCTGATTCTGTCTGACACCTTGCTCAGTCTGATTGTCAGCTCGATCATTCTGATTGTAGCGGTCGGGTTGCTGCGGGGACTGCTGTCGCGATTCCTGCAGAAGCGCGTTTCCTCCACGGACCTGCGTCGCAAGTGGATGGTTCAGTCGCGTAACGGATTGTTGTTGCTGTTGATGCTGGGCCTCATTCTGATCTGGGCGGAAGAGTTGCGCACACTGGCACTGTCCATCGTAGCCATCGCGGTTGCGTTTGTCGTGGCGACCAAGGAGCTGATCCTGTGCTTGATTGGCTCAATGATAAAAACGGTATCAAACTCCTTTGATCTGGGTGATCGCATTCAGGTAAAAGATTTTCGTGGTGACGTGATTGATCAGAACCTGCTGGCAACAACCATCATGGAGGTGGGGCCCGGGAAAATAACGCATCAACGTACCGGCCGGACCACTATTATTCCCAACGCATTGTTTGTTTCCGAGCCGGTGATCAATGAAAGTTTCACGCATGATTATGTGTTTCATGTGTTTACCATTCCGTTCAAAAGAGAGGACGACTGGCACGCCGCGCAGCAGGCATTTCTTGAGTCGGCACAGAAACAATGTGAGCCTTATCTTGAAACTGTGCGGCGCTACATGAACAAGGTGAGTATTCGTCGTGGGCTGGAAGTGCCGTCGGTTGATCCGCGGGTGACAATACAGGTACCGACGGCCGGCGAAATTCATCTTATTGTGCGTGTTCCGACCAGAACTGCCGAACGTGGATTCATTGAGCAGGCCATACTGACGGATGTGTTTCTGCGAAATGATTTTTCCAGAAAACCTGTAACCGAGGTGGAAAAAAATTCAAACCAGTGAATTGAATTGTGCTTCGGAAGAGGCCGGATGGCAGATTCGGTCTGCCAGTGTTAGCGATGCCGCCGACATAGCCGCAATCTACAATTATTATGTCCTCAATACCGTGGTGACATTTGAGGAGAAAGCCGTTGCCGAGATCGAAATGGCCGCCCGTATTCAGGATGTGGGGGGAATTGGCCTGCCCTGGATAGTTGCAGAGCAAACAGGGCGGAGCATAGTGGGTTATGCCTATGCCACCCGCTGGAAAACCAGGGCGGCATACAAGCATTCAGTCGAGGTCACTGTCTACACTGCTCATGATTACAGAGGCAGAGGGCTGGGTTCGGCCTTGTACTCCGAGTTGTTTGCCCGGCTGAAATCCATGGGTATACATGCTGCTGTGGGTGGCATAGCATTGCCCAATGAGGCGAGTGTTGCCTTGCATGAAAAATTTGGCATGATCAAGGTCGCCCAGTTTCGTGAGATCGGATACAAGGCTGAACAATGGCTGGATGTCGGGTACTGGGAAAAACTGTTTTAGAAGGCGTCTGATATGACAGCACAAAAAGTGGCATTGGTGACCGGCGCCGCCAGCGGTATCGGCCGGGCCTGCGCCGAAGCGCTGGCAGCCAAAGGATTTATGGTTGCCGCCAACTACAGAAGCAAACAGGAGCAGGCCGAGGCATTGCTGTCAAAACTCCCGGGAGACGGACATCGGCTGTTTCAGGCAGATATTGCAGACCCTGTGGCAGCGAAAACCATGACAGATGCGGTACTGGCGCACTATGGGCGAATCGATGTGCTGGTCAATGCCGCCGGACAGTTCACCAATCAGGATATTTCAGCAGAGGACTTTGATGCGTGGCAGGCTGCATGGCAACACAGTATCGCTCTGAATCTGCAGGCACCGCTAAACCTTGCTTTTCTGGTGTCGAAAACCATGATCAGGCAGGGCAGTGGGCGTATCATCAACATTACCTCGCGTGGTGCGTTTCGTGGTGAACCCACTGCACCGGCCTATGGTGCCAGCAAGTCCGGTCTTAATTCGGCGACTCAGTCGTTGGCGCTGGCGCTGGGTGATAAAGGTATTTGTGTTTATGCAGTGGCGCCGGGCTGGACTGAGACCCCGGCAGCATCACCCCGGATTCGGGCACAGGGATGGGATGGCGTGGCTGCGCAGAGTCCATTGGGGCGGATTGGTCGTCCCGATGAGATCGCCAGTCTGGTTGCCTTTCTGGCTTCCGACAATACGGAGTATCTGACCGGCGCAATTATCGATGCCAACGGCGCGTCGTACCTGAGGAACTGATCCGATGGCGCCGGTGATCACCATACTCATGATCAACGCAGTTATCCTGTTGTTGTGTTATTTCCTGCTGTTTCCCGTCGTTGTCGGCGCTAACCTGCAGAAAATGGCTGTCAATGACCTGCTGGCGTCGGTTGTTGCGCTGGTCGTGGCAGGTTCGTTGTATATGGACAGTGGACTGACAATCCGGGTATTCGATGTGTCGCTCAACTGGTTCTGGTTTACCCTGCTGAGTTATTTTTTGCTCGAGTTTCCGCTGGCAATCTGGTATCTGAACAAAAACAATATGTGGCCTCCGAGCCCCTGACAAGAGGTTTATATGAAATTGCATCGCTCCCTGTGTTTTTGTGCATCACTGGTCCTGAGCCTGAGTTGCCACTCTGCCTTCGCCCAGCAACCGGATCTGGCAGTGTTTGCGGCCGCCGAAGCGCAAAAACTGCCGTTGATTGAAACCCTGCAGAGCGTGGTTGAGATTGAGTCTGGTACAGGCGACTACGAAGGCCTGGTGGAGCTGGCAGAGCTGATTGCTGAGGAGTTACGTCTGCTGGGCGGTCAGGTTGAATTGCTGGACGCCAACCAGGATGTATACCGTATGTTCGATACGCCGGAACAGATTGGGCCAATGGTGCACGCCAGTTTTACCGGGCGCGGAGACAAGCGGATCATGCTGATCGCGCATATGGACACAGTGTATCTGCGCGGCATGATTGATGATCAACCGTTCAGAATTGATGGCAATCTTGCCTACGGGCTGGGTATTGCCGATGACAAGCAGGGCGTGGCAGTCATTATCCATACTGTCGCCATGTTGCGTGATCTGGGGTTTGATGAGTACGGAACACTGACTGTGCTGATCAATGGCGACGAAGAGCGCAGCTCTCCGGGGTCCCGTGCCACCATTACCCGTATGGCAGCCGAACATGATGCAGTATTCTCTGTTGAACCGTCGCGTATGGATAACGATGCGTTGTCGCTGGCCACCAGTGGTATTGGCGCCGCCACCATGACTGTCAGGGGCCGCGCCTCGCATGCCGGTGCTGCGCCGGAAATGGGTCGCAATGCCCTGTATGAAATGGCACATCAGATGCTGCAGCTTGCTGATCTGTCAGAACCGGAAGTCGGTTTAAAAGTTAACTGGACGGTTGCCCAGGCCGGTACCAATCGCAACGTGATTCCGGAAACTGCCATTGTGACTGCTGACGTACGCATGTTGCGACAAGAAGATTTTGAGCGTTTGCAAAGTCGTATTCAGGAGCGTATTGCCAATAAATTGATTCCGGATACCGACGTCAGTGTCAATTTTGAAAATCGACGCCCGCCATTGAACGCTACCGATGCAGCCAGAACGCTGGCCGCTCACGCCCAGTCAATTTATGCCGAAATGGGCCTGACGCTGGGTGTGAATGACCAGGCAGAGGGCGGCGGCACTGATGCCGCATTTGCAGCACTGGAAAGCGACGCACCGGTCATCGAGCGTTTCGGCCTGAAAGGGTTTGGTGCCCACACCAGCAATGCTGAATATGTGGATCTGGACTCAGTGGTACCACGGTTGTATTTGCTGACACGATTGATCATGGATGTGTCGCGGGGCAACGCGTTACCCTGACTGCACGGTTTTCGTATTGGGAAACAGCGGAACAGCATGCGACCTCCTGCCATTTTTACCCAAATTTCCTTTGCACCGGATGTGCTGAGTGATCTGAGCGGTCGATTGTTACCGGGACTGACCGGATTGGTTGGGCCCAATGGTATTGGCAAATCGGTGTTTCTCAAATTACTGGCGGGGATGTTGCCTGCAACATCGGGTCAGGTGTCATGGAATGTACCATTCGTTTATTTCGACCAGTTGCTGGCTGGTCAGTTTTGTGGGGAACCTGCCCGACGCATCGCTGATGTATTGGGCGTGGGTGATTTATATGATGCCTTTCAGCGTATTGAACACGGTGTCCCGCATGACGATGATGTAGAGCGTGTCGCAGGTGCCTGGGATCAGCCGGCACACTGGCACACCCTGCTTGACGAAGCCTTTTTGCCCACTGATCCGGGTCGTCCGGTCAATACCCTGAGTGGTGGCCAGCAAACCAGACTGAGTTTGTGCGCGGCATTTATTAAAACTGACCACTATCTGCTACTGGATGAACCGGGCAACCATCTGGATCGTGAGGGCCGGCGGTGGCTACTGCAAAAACTGCAACAGCATCCGGGTGGTGCACTGGTGGTCAGTCATGATCGTCAGCTGCTACGGGCAATGGACAACATACTGGAGTTGAGCGAGCGTGGTCTGAGCACATTTGGTGGCGGTTTTGATCTTTATCACGAGCAGCGCGAACTGGCTGCTGCCGCCCTGGCCCAGCGGGTGCAGGATACGGAAAAGGAACTGCGTAAAGTGCGGGCAGAACAACAGGCCGGCGAGCAGCGAGCGGCACGACGACGACAGCAGGGCGAGCGTCAGCGTCGTGATGGCTCGCAAGGCAAGATGCTGATGGATTTCAAGGCGGAAGGCGCACAAGGCAGCCAGGCTCGATTGCGGGCAAGAGACGAGCGGCGGGGTCAGCAGTTAAGCGTGGAACTGGGCGCCGCCAGAGCGCAACAGGAGCGGTCGCAACGGCAACAGCTGGGCATGGTGGCTGCAGGAACAAGACGCGGCATTGTGCTGCATCTGGAAGATGTCATTCTGCCTTTTATGGTGAAAACAGAGCCGATAAGCCTGACCGTGCACAGCGCCGAACGCTGGCACATTTCGGGTGCCAACGGGTCCGGCAAATCGACATTGCTCAAAGTGATATCAGGTGAACTGACACCGGTCAGTGGAAAAGTAGCCCTGCATGGCAGCTGTGTGTATCTGGATCAGCATTTCAGTTTCCTGGATCCGCAGCTGTCAGCACTGGAAAACCTGCAGCTGCAGGATGCGACAGTGACAGCTGAACAGTGGCGCACATGGCTGGGCAGTTTACGGTTGCGGGCCGACAAGGCGTTGATGCCTCTTGCACAATTGAGCGGTGGGGAGCGATTGAAGGTCGCCCTGCTGGCGGTGACTGGAAGAACCAGTCCACCCGATCTGCTATTGCTGGATGAGCCGGATAATCATCTGGATCTGGATTCGATTACCATGCTGGAAAATGCACTCCATAATTATCAGGGTACCCTGATGCTGGTCTCGCATGATGCTGATTTTGTTGAGAGTATCGGCGTCACACACCTGCTGGCGCTTTGACAGGGCGGCCGCGCAAGGACTCTGGTAAACTGTGCGCCTGAAAAATCAGGGAGAGCAAGATGGCAGACATTCATATCAGGCCTGCAGTGGCCGATGATTCGCCTGTAATATTCCACTTTATCAAAGAGTTGGCGATATACGAAAAGGCCGAAAACGAGGTTGTGACAACGCCCGAAGAACTTCGGGCATCGGTGTTTGGCGAGGGTTCGACGGTGCGGGCGCTGATCTGTTCTATTGACGATCAGGTTGTTGGTTTTGCCGTGTATTTTTTTAATTACTCAACCTGGCAGGGGAAAAATGGCCTCTATCTTGAGGACCTCTACGTTTCCCCCGAGTTTCGGGGCGCGGGCGCCGGCAAGGCTTTGTTACAATATCTGGCCAGGGAAGCGGTGGCACTGGATTGCGGGCGGTTTGAGTGGAGCGTACTGGACTGGAATACGCCTGCCATCGATTTTTACGAAGCCATCGGCGCGCGCCCGCAGGCAGAATGGATACGCTACAGACTTGACGGCGAGGCGCTGACATCATTTGCTGCCGGAAAAAATAACTGAGGAACCCCAATGATTATCAAACCAAAATACCGCGGTTTTATCTGCACGACGACACATCCGACTGGCTGCCATAAAAACGTTGAAGAGCAGATAGCCATTACCCGACAGGCTGTCAGCAATGATTCAAACTCTGATAAGGCTCTGGCGCCCAAAAAAGTCCTGATAATTGGCGCTTCCAGTGGTTATGGCCTGGCGGCCCGTATTACCGCCGCCTTTGGATATCAGGCGGCAACGCTGGGTGTGTTCTTTGAAAAACCGGCAACAGAGACCAAGCCGGGTACCGCGGGCTGGTACAACTCCTGGGCATTTGAAGACGAAGCACATAAAGCCGGGCTGTATGCCCGTTCCATAAACGGTGACGCTTTTTCCGATGAAGTACGAGCACAGGCGATCGATATCATCCGGCAGGATCTGGGTGAAGTCGATCTGGTGGTCTACTCTCTGGCCTCGCCGGTTCGCAAACTGCCGGACACTGGTGAAATTAAACGATCCGTTCTGAAACCGATCGGACAGGTTTATCAGTCAACCGCCATTGATACCAACAAGGATCAGATCATTCATGCCGAAGTGGAGCCGGCTACCGACGAAGAGATTGCCGACACCATCACCGTGATGGGCGGACAGGACTGGGAACTCTGGATGCAGGCGCTGGATAGTGCAGGCGTGCTGGCCAAAGGGGCGCGGACGGTTGCCTTCAGCTACATCGGTACCGAAATGACCTGGCCTATTTACTGGCACGGTGCGCTTGGCAAGGCCAAGGAAGACCTGGATCGTGCTGCTCACGATCTGGATCAGAAACTGTCAGAAAAGTATGGCGGGGGTGCCAATGTGGCGGTGCTGAAGTCAGTTGTGACACAGGCCTCAGCGGCGATTCCGGTCATGCCGCTATACATCGCGCTGGTGTACAAAGTAATGAAGGAAAAGGGACTGCATGAAGGCACCATAGAGCAGTTGAACCGCCTGTTTACTGAGCAGTTGTACCGTGATGATGGGCAGTCTTTTGATCTGGATGATGCCGGCCGTTTCCGTATGGATGACAAGGAATTGCGCGATGACGTTCAGGCCGAATGCAAGCAGTTGTGGGCGCAGGTCAACAACGACAACCTGTTCCGGTTGACGGATTATGCCGGTTACAAGCATGAGTTCCTGAAACTGTTTGGCTTTGAGCGGCCAGATGTCGACTATGAGGCAGAAGTAGAAACCCTGGTTGATTTTACCGCCTGATTTTTCCGGGTTGTCACCGGCTTTTCATCAGTACGTCACAAAACTCCTGAATCATGGAGGTTTTGTAGATGATGGGAGCCGGTTATGGAAAACGTCTCACAGGTCGATGCGACCGTCACTGAGGCAACCCCCTGGAAGTCCTGGTTACTGGTGCTTTTGCTGGTGTACCTGCTGCTGGCGGCAGTCGGTGCCATTGGCGACGGGTTCAAGTCGGCAGCAGGGGACAACGCCAGGGAACTTTTCAGTTTTGCCTCAAATCCGTTAATTGCCCTGACTGTCGGACTTGTTGCGACAGCGCTCATCCAGAGCTCCAGCACGGTAACTTCCATTATTGTCGGTCTGGTCGCTGGCGGATTACCTATCAGTATCGCAATACCGATGGCGATGGGCGCAAATATCGGCACCTCGCTGACCAGCACACTGGTCAGTCTGGGGCATGTCAGAAACGGCGTGGAGTTCCGGCGTGCGTTTGCTGCAGCCACTGTGCATGACAGTTTTAATCTGCTGGCAGTCGCGATTCTTTTGCCTATAGAGTTGATTTTTAAACCACTGGAGCGATCATCGCGGGTTGTTGCGGATCTGCTGGTATCCGATGCCAGCGTCAGCATGAGCGACTTCAACTTCATGAAAGCCCTGCTGACGCCAGCTGATGAAATATTCAGCGGGTTGACGTCCTGGTTGCCCGGCATATTTTCGGGCATTGCACTGATCATTCTGGGTATTGCGACCATCCTGTTTGTGGTCTCACACATTGGCAAGATTCTGCGTAGTCTGCTGGTGGGCAGGGCAAAGGACATCATGCACTCAGCAGTTGGGCGGGGCCCTTTGGCCGGCATGTTTTCGGGTACAGTCATCACCATACTGGTGCAGTCTTCCTCGACCACCACCGCGTTGATTGTACCGCTGGCAGGTAATGGCGTTTTTACTCTCAGGCAGATATACCCATTCACACTGGGCGCCAATATCGGCACTACCATCACGGCGTTGCTGGCGGCAACAGCAATTCACGGCCCCATGGCTGTCCTGGCACTGCAGATTGCACTGGTGCACCTGTTTTTTAATCTGCTGGCAATTGCAGTTATCTTTGGAACTCCCATCCTGCGTTTGGTCCCCATTTTTATGGCTGAATTTCTGGCCACGCTGGCGCAGCGCAACAAGCTGTATGTCATCGCCTACATTCTGGGCGTATTTTTCGTTATTCCATTGGCGATAATCGGAGTCGGTCGACTCATCTGAATGCTGGAAACCAGCTGGGTACCAAACAGGAGGGCAATCCCCGTGGCAGGATTAAGCAGAGAAGAAAAGGAACAACGTATTAATGAGTTGCGCGAGGCGCTGAGTCAGCTGGAGGCAGAGCTGGCAAAGGATATCGAGCGTGAGCAGCACGAGGCAATCGATCAGCTTGATGCGCACTTTGATGCGGTGGAAACAAAGCTCCACAATCTGAAAGCATTCTGGCAAACCTTGAAAGAGGAGTGGCATAAATGAGGGGCGGGCAACGTTTCTGGTCACTCCGCGGGTTGACCCTGATTGCACTGGCTGGCGCGTTGAGCGCCTGCGGAGAGAGCAACAGTTTTGGCTCTGACGAGCGCGGATCGATTTCCATTGATGGATCGAGCACTGTGTTTCCGATCATGACGCGTGCAGCCCAGCTTTTTACAACGGACAATCCTGATGTACAGGTGGTAGTTGAATTTTCTGGCACCAGTGGCGGTTTTCGAAAATTTTGTGCCGGCGAAACGGACATCAATGCTGCATCGCGCGACATAAACAGCGAAGAGATACGCCAGTGCGCGGATAACGGAATTGAATTTGTGCGCTTGCCGGTTGCCACCGATGCGATTGCAATCGTTACCCATCCATCCAACAGATGGCTTGAGAGCGTCACGGTGGAGCAATTGCAAACCCTGTGGTCAGCCGAAAGTGAAGGGCGCATTACAAAGTGGAGTGACGTGGATCCGCAGTGGCCGGACCGGAACGTCAACCTGTACGGCCGCGGCCAGGATTCCGGTACCTATGACTATTTCACCTCGCAGTTGACCGGTCTGCGTCAGAGTCGCCAGGATTATGTGGCCAGTGAGGATGAGGAATATCTGGCAACCCGCATGGCAGGCGACCGTGATGCGATCGGTTTTTTTGGGCTGGGTGCCTATCACCGTCACTGGGATGAGCTTCGTCTGGTGGGTGTGGACAACGGCAATGGCCCGGTTTTCCCGGCGCTGGAGACAGCAAATTCAGGTCGCTACCAGCCGTTGACCCGGCCCCTGTACATGTATGTCAGAACGCCGGAAGATGATGTGCTCAGAAGCTTTCTGCAGCACACCTACACAAATATAGGCGACTGGATTCACTTTACCGGCTACATCCCGCTGACTGAACAAACCTATCGGGTTGTCGTCAGCCAGCTCGCAGAGTGACCGGCAGCTCGCTGTAACCCTTCACAAAGCTGGAATAGATCCGTGTCGGCTGACCGGTCACCTCCACCTTGTCGAAGCGTTGCAGGATTTCCTCCCAGAGAATGCGCAGTTGCATCTCGGCCAGCCGGTTGCCCATGCAGCGGTGGATGCCAAATCCGAACGACAGATGCTGACGCGCGCGCGGGCGGTCAATAATAAACTGGTCCGCTCGCTCAATGGCGTCCTCATCCTGATTGCCTGACGCGTACCACATCAACAGTTTATCGCCTTTGTGCAGCGTTTTTCCCGCCAGTTCAGTGTCCTGCGTGACGGTCCGGCGCATATAGGCCAGTGGTGTCTGCCAGCGGATAATTTCCGAGACCATGGATGGGATGAGGGCGGGATTGTCGCGCAGCTTCTGGTACTCTGCCGGGTTCTCATTCAGGGCCAGCACGCCGCCGCTGATCGAGTTGCGGGTCGTATCATTGCCGCCGACAATCAGCAGGACCAGGTTGCCCAGAAACTCCATTGGCGGCATATTGCGGGTTGCTTCGCCGTGAGCCAGCATCGAGATCAGGTCATTGCCCGGTGGTTTGGCGGCGCGTTCCCGCCACAGCCGGGTGAATGTTGCCAGGCAGTCCTTGAGAATCTCAAAACCTTCTTCATAGCTGTCGATGACACCCGCGCCGGGTATCGCTGTAGCAACGTCTGACCAGTAAGTGAGCTTTTCGCGCTGCTCAAACGGGAAATCAAACAGCGTTGCCAGCATCTGCGTGGTCAGATCCCGGGAGACTTTATCCACCCAGTTGAATTCCTGATCCAGTGGCAGGTTGTCCAGAATGGCACACACGCGCTGACGAATCAGGCCCTCGAGATTTTTCAGGTTGTTGGGTGCCACCACGCCCTGAACGGTTTTGCGCTGCTCATCGTGTTTGGGTGGATCCATGGCGATGAACATTGGCAAAGTGAATTCCGGAATAATGTCCACAATGCCGATGGTGGGTTCAGAGCTGAAAATCTGTGGCGCAGCTTCCACGGTCATGATGTCTTTATACTTCATCACCGACCAGTAGGGACCGACGGCGGAGTTTGCACAGTAATGCACCGGGTCGTCGCGGCGCAGGCGGGCCAGAAATGGCAGGTACTCATTGGCCTGCCAGATGCCCGGATGCGCCAGGTCTATTTCATCCAGCGGAATTGTCCACGGATCGCGCCCGACCAGACTGCGACTCTTGCGCGAGGCGGTGGTTGAGGTATTGGCATCTGCGATAGCACTGTCCATGAACATATCCTCCGGTAAACGGGGTGTTAAAACTGAAATTCGGGCAGTCGTACAATTAATCCGTCAAGTTCGTCAGTGATGTCTATCTGGCAGGACAAACGTGAGTTGTCGGCCCGATCCGGGTTAAGGTCGAGCATGGGTTCCTCAAACTCACCGGGAGAGCCTACTTTTTCCACCCATGCCGGATCCACAAATACATGACAGGTGCCGCATGAGCAGGCACCGCCGCAGTCGGCATCAATGCCCGGCACCAGGTTTTTGATGGCCACCGTCATCACATTCTCACCTGAGTCCGCGTTAACCACATGTTCTTCGCCGTTGTGTTCAATATAGGTAATTGTCGCCATCTTGGTTCCTGACATAAGTGTGGTACATTTCAGGGAAGTGATCGTAAGAGAAAACTGAACGCGTTACAACTTTTGAATATTTTTATCGACTACAATCAAAATGGCAGGTGAGAACAATGCATGGATTGATGGCTAAAAAACAAAAAATAAACATATATTTCAAAGGGTTGTTATTTGCTTGTATCGCGCTGGCGCTGGCCGCCTGCGGTCAGGATCAGCAGTCCGGGCAGTCCGGCGCTGACACAGAAATGCCCAGCTCCCCCGCTCAGCCGGCTGTGCTGGCCGATTTCAGCGGATTGCAGGAAGGCTGGAATTCGATTGAGCCGGGTGGTGATACTGTCTGTTCTGACGGGTCGGCGTACAAATTTTTTGTAAAGCAGGGTGACCCTGAAAAACTGATGTTTTATCTGGAGGGCGGTGGCGCCTGCTGGGAAGCTGGCAACTGTGATCCGGATATCCAGCCCAGTTACCAGGTCAATCTCGCCAATACCGATCCTTCGCGCGCCCATGGTATTTTTGCGTTTGATCAGGCAACCAACCCGTTTGCCGATTACACCTTCGTTTACGCGCCCTATTGCTCAGGGGACGTCCATATTGGCGACTCGGAGCAGCACTATCAGGTTCCCCAGTTTGAGGGTCATGCAGGGCACGATCTGCATATTCGCCACCGTGGCTGGGCCAATGGCAAGGCAGCGCTGGACTGGACCTATGATCACGTATTTGCACCACAGGAAGTGTTTGTGACCGGCTCCAGTGCGGGTTCCATTCCATCGCCGTTTTATGCGGTAAAACTGGCTGAGCAGTATCCGCAGGCTTCCGTCGTTCAGCTGGGAGATGCATCGGGCGGGTATCGTGGCTTTGCCAACTTCAATCCCTTTGACGTCTGGGCAACAGACGCTGTGGTCAGTGATCTGGCGCACGTGCGCTCAATTCCCGCCGAAGAGTTTAGCTTTCACCACCTGTATATCGGGGCGGCACGGGAAAATCCCCGTATCCGTTTTTCCTCTTACGACAATGCAGAGGATCAGACCCAGAAGCAGTTTCTGGCCCTGGGCGGCACGCCGACCGAATCGCTGAAACCGCTGCTGGAAATGAATCTGCAGGAAATCAGTCAGGCAATTCCTGATTTTCGTTATTACGTTGCCGGTGGCTCCATGCACACCATCCTGATGCGCCCAGAGGTATACACCTATGAAGTCAATGGCACCAAATTCATAGACTGGCTGGCGGGACTTTCACACGGGGCGCCGCTGCCCAATGTGATGTGTGATGATTGCAGCGTGGCGCCTGTTGGCGAATAAGAGGCGAGTAAGAGACGAATAAGAGACGAGTAAGCTTACCGCAGACTGGCGCCAAGCGCCTGCAGTGTAGGGCTGATATCGGCATCGATCTTGAGCGTTGCCAGATCATCGGCGCGCGTTTTGCCCCGGGTCAGTATGCACAGTGGAATATTGTTCTGCTGTGCATGACGGGCAAACCGGAATCCCGAATAGACCATCAGCGATGACCCTACAACCAGCAGGCCACGGCTGCTCTCCAGTGTGGCGAAGCATTCGTCCACACGGGGTCTGGGGACATTGTCACCAAAAAACACGACATCAGGTTTCACGATGCCGCCGCATGCGGGGCATTCAGGTACTCTGAATGCAGAAAAATCAATCTCCAGATCAGCGTCTCCGTCAGGTGCAATGGTTGCGGTGACAGATTCAAATGCCGGGTTCAGCAGGGTGCAGGCATCGTGCATCATCCGCCGGTTGCTTCTCAGCCCGCAGGTCATGCAGATAACTTCATCTGCGCGGCCATGCAGGTCAATGGTCTGATGACTCCCGGCTTTCTGGTGCAGACGATCCACATTCTGGGTGATCACGCGTTTGGCCAGGCCGGTCCGCTCCAGTGTGTTTATCTGGTGGTGTGACGGATTGGGCTGCGCGTGCTGCATGGCAGGCCAGCCGATCAGGCTGCGTGCCCAGTATCGCCTGCGCACCTGCGGGCTGGACATGAACTCCTGATGCTGAACCGGCTGTTTGCGCTTCCAGTTGCCGTTGTGATCGCGGTAATCGGGAATACCGGAATCTGTGCTGATGCCGGCGCCAGTAAGCACCGTGACCGGATGATTCCGCTGGAGAAACTCTGCCAGCTGAATTGTGTGTTTATTTGTCAGTTCAATCATGGGTACTATTGTACGCACACAATAACAGGACAGGTTGCCGCTTATGAAAATTAAATATCTGGCGCTTTCAGTTACTCTGCTGTTCAGTTCGGCGCTGGCTGCGCAGTCGCCCGATCGCTGGCTGGATCCGGCCCTGGACATGCAGCATCTGCCGACCGACGGAAGCATTCTTTTCTGGCAGGGTGATCAGCAGATTGCCGGGTTTCGCAATACCGCAATACTGAGCCCGGTACGTCATATCAGGCATGGCGACAACGTGAAAGTGCTGCCGCGTGCTGAACAGGACTTCAGCGGCCTCCGCTACAACGTTGGTACAGATGAGTACGACCTGGATGACTTTATGCGTCATAACCACGTCGGGGGGCTGCTGGTACTTAAAGACGGCAATATCATGCTGGAGCGCTACGGCCTGGGCAACCGCGACGATCATCTGTGGGTGTCCTTTTCCATGACCAAGTCTGTAGTATCCATGCTGATTGGTGCCGCGATCCAGGATGGTTACATCAGCAGCGTTAATGACCCGGTGACAGATTATCTGCCTCAGCTTAAGGGTAGCTCCTACGATGGGGTGTCGATCAAACATGTCCTGCAGATGGCCTCAGGCACTGACTGGAATGAAGATTACGCTGATCCGCGTTCCGATGTGGCGACCTCGCCAAGCGATATGCTGGCATTGATGCAATTCATGGGTGAAAAACCACGTATCGCAACACCCGGCGAACGCTTCAACTACAACACGGGTGAAACCAATCTGGTGGGCGCCATTGTCAGAGCCGCGATTGGCAATAATCTGGCAGCCTATCTGACAGAAAAAATCTGGCAACCCTGGGGAATGGAGGCTGACGCAACCTGGATCAGCCATGGCCCCAACGGCGGTGAACTGGGCGGATGCTGTATTGCGCCGGTACTGCGTGACTGGGGCAGACTGGCCTTGTTGGTGCTCAATGACGGCATGCTGGCGGATGGTACCCGTGTGGTGCCGCAAGGGTGGGTGCAGGAATCCACACAGGCGTCGCCCGGCAGTGACAATTATGGGTATCTCTGGTGGTTGAATGGCGATGGTACATTTCGCGCCAGCGGCATCTTTGGTCAGGGTATCTATCTGAATCCGGAGGAAAATCTGGCAATTGTAGTGCAGGGCGCGTGGCCGCAGGCGACCGGTGCAGGCTTCAGCCGTCACCGGGATGCGATGTTCAGGGCAATTGAGCAGCAATTGGCAGATTAATAGGCCAGAAGTCACGATATGTGATTTTTGGTAACACTTTCAGCGCAGCAATGCCTCAGGTGATCTGATTGGTATAGGTAACGTATATACTGTATGCGAAACTCCTGTCCTCTCTTAACTGTGGTGATGCTGACGTGAAACGAATTATTCTGCCTGTTGCAATCCTGGCCGCTGCTGTTGTCGTTTTTATGGTACTGATGCGAACGTCAGAGCCACTGCCACTGGCTGCGCCGGATCAGGCGGTAGCCAGTGTGCGGGTTGCTCAGGTTCACTCCGGTACTGTGCAGCTGGATGTCCAGTCCCAGGGCAGGGTGCAGGCCAGTCGCAGAGTCAGCCTGTCGGCGGCCACCAGTGGCCCTGTTTCATGGGTGTCTCCCTCTTTGGTCCCCGGCGGCTATTTTGCCGCCGATGAAGTGATACTACGCGTTGACAGCAGTGATTTCGAAACTGCGCTGGACCGCGCCCGCTCAGCGCTGAGTCAGGCTGAAACCGATGCGCGGTATGTCCAGGAAGAACTGGCGCGTAATGCATCACTGGCAGAGCGTCGGCTGATCAGTGAAACACAGCTGCGGGATCTGCAGCGCCAGGCTGACAACAGCACCATGCGTGTGCGTGATGCACGTGCCGCGGTTGCTCAGGCAGAGCTGGATCTTCGACGCAGTGAGATACGTGCACCGTTTAATACGATTGTTGAAAGTACCAGTATCGATATCGGTCAGCAGGTTGGACGCGGTCAGGCGCTGGCGGTGCTGCTGAATGCAGACGAGGTTGAGGTGCGTCTGCCGCTGGCGCTGAACCAGCTCTCTTACCTCGATATCCCGCTGGGAATTCGCGGCGAACTATCGGCTGAGTCTCAGCCTCTGGTAGTCATCAATGGCATGCTGGGCGATGCCATGCAGACCTGGCACGGCCGGTTGGTGCGCATGGATGCCAGTATTGATACCGGCAGTAACGCCATTCAGGCGATTGTGCGTGTTGTGCAGGACGACGCACAAATTCCACTACCCATTGGTCTCTATGTCAATGCTACGGTTTCCGGCAAGGCAGTGGATGACATTATTGCGCTGCCGCGGGAAGTTGTCCGTGGTAACAACCGTGTGCTGGTGGTAGATACCGAAAATCGTCTGTGGTTCCGCGACGTAGATGTCATGCGTCTGGAAAATGACCGGGTGCTGATCCGCGGTGGTCTGGCCGATGGAGAGCGTATCTGCCTGTCGCCTATTCAAACCGTGATAAACGGCATGCGCGTCAATGTTGTTGACAGCTCTCCGGGCGCTACATTAACGGCCGCCCACTAATCCCTGGCTGAAATTGCCATCGCGGTAAGCAAACTATGAAACCGATCATCACCTGGTTCGTCAAAAATCCGGTTGCTGCCAATCTGCTGATGATGTTTTTTATCGCAGCCGGCATCATCGCCTACAGCAATACCCGTCAGGAAGAGTTTCCCAGCATAGAAACCGGAACGATCCAGATAAATGTACCTTACCGGGGCGCATCGCCGGAGGAAGCCGAACAGGCAGTCTGCCTGATTCTTGAAGAAGCGCTGCGTAATATCGAAAATGTGGAGCGTATTACCTCGACGGCCCGTGAAGGTGCCTGCGCCGCCACATTGGAGCTGGTGGCGGGTACGGATGTCAACCGGTCTCTGAATGAGGTAAAGAGTGCCGTAGACGGGATTGTGAATTTCCCGGCCGACATTGAGCGTCCCATTGTGGCCTCCTTTTCCGTCGTCGGCACCGTCATGTCGCTGGCCCTGTCTGCGGATACCGATGAGGACACGCTGAAACGGCTGGCCGATGAGATTCGTCTGGATCTGTTAGACCTGCCTGAAGTGTCGCGGGTGGAAGTGAGCTATGCCCGGCCCCGGGAAATCTCCATAGAAGTCCCTGAACTGGTGTTGCGTCAGAACTCACTGACCCTGAATGAGGTGGCGACCGCGATTGATCGCGCCGCCATGGACATGCCGGCGGGGACCTTGCGCACGCCTGGCGGTGATGTGTTGCTGCGTAGCAAAGGCCGCATGCGCTCGGGTGAAGAATACGAAGAGATCATTGTGCGCACCAACGCGGATGGATCACGTCTGCGGCTGGCGGATATCGCCACTGTGCGCGACGGTTTTGAAGAGGGCTATCTGCTGGCGCGGGTCGATGGCAAGCGTGCAGTGACCATCGATGTGTTCCGGGTTGGTGATGAAGATATCATTACCTCGGCCGATGCGACCCGGGCCTATGCCGAACAAAAGGCTCGCAGCCTGCCAGAGGGCGTGCAACTTGAAGTGTTGACTGATGATGCCCAGGCATTGCGTGAGCGCGTCGACACGGTGGCCAGTAACGCGTACACGGGCTTCTTGCTGGTGCTGGTTGTACTGGCGCTGTTCCTGCGGTTCAAACTGGCTATCTGGGTGGCGGCGGGCATCCCCATAGCCATTCTTGGCGCGCTGGCGATGTTCCCTTATTTCGACGTTACCATCAGTTCCATCACCATCATGGCGTTCATTCTTGTGCTGGGTATTATTGTCGATGATGCCATTGTGGTGGGCGAGCGTATCTTTGTTCACGAGCAATCGGGTATGGATCGCGAAGAGGCCGCAATCACGGGCACTTACGAAGTCTCCGTGCCGGTTATCTTTGGTGTACTGACAACGATAGCTGCATTTCTGCCGCTGTTGCTGCTGGATGGCCCGATGGGCGGGTTTTTTAATGTCATTGGCGGCGTGGTCATTCTCTGTCTTATTGCCAGTGTTATTGAGTCCCAACTCATTCTGCCGGGCCATCTGGCGCACCGGAAGACGTCCGGATACCTGTTTGAGGGCAGCCGGTTTGTCAATGGCTGGCACAAAGTGCAGGGTCGATTGGCGGACGGTCTGGAGTATTTTGCATCACATATCTATCAACCGGCACTGCGTAAATGTCTGCATCATCGTTATTCGACCTGGGCGCTCGCTACGGCAGTTATCATTGTGACGGTCGGTCTGATGGCCAGTGGCCGGGTGATTTTCCAGTTTTTCCCGGCAGTGGAAGGTGACCGGATTTACGCCAGCCTGCAAATGCCGGAAGGCGTTGCGGTGGATCTGACTGAACAGGCATTGTTGCGACTGGAACAATCGGCTAATGAACTGTCGACCGAACTGGATGAAGAGCTTGCCACACGAATTCAGTCAGGCCAGGCCAGCGGAGCGGTGACCAGTGTAATAGATAAAACGCTCACCACGCTGGGTGCGCGTATCAATCGTGGCGGTCCGCCCACGGGCAGGGGGAGTGCCGGTGGCAGTCATATTGCCGAGGTGGTACTGATACTGAACAATTACGATGATCGCGGCAAGATCAGCGCCAATGAAATTCGTGATCGCTGGCGCGAAAAGGTGGGAATGATCCCGGATGCGCTGGAACTGACATTTGTATCCGATTCGTTTTCTGCGGGTGAGGCATTGAGCTTCCGCATGGAAGGGCGCAGCGAGGAAAATCTGCGACTTGCGACGGGCGAACTGCGTGAGGCGCTGGCTCGTTATCCCGGTGTGCTGGACGTGACTGACTCGTTCCGCGAAGGCAAGCAGGAAGTACAGATTGGCATTACCGACGAAGGGATTCAGTTGGGTTTTACGCTGGATGATATCTCCCGCCAGGTTCGACAGGCGTTTTTTGGTGCAGAGGCACAGCGTATCCAGCGTGGTACCGACGAAATCAGAGTGATGGTGCGTTATCCCGAAGATGAGCGTCAGTCTCTGGGGAATCTGGAGACATTGATGCTGCGCACGCCGGCAGGTGGTGAGGTGCCGCTGGCCAGTGTTGCCACGCTGGATCTGGGCAACGCCTACTCCACGATCAACCGGCAGAACGGGCGCCGCGTAATTACCGTCAACGCCGATGTCAACCGTGCTGTCAGCGCGCCGGAAGAGGTGACACGTGAAATAGTCTCAACCTTCAGTGCGCGCTGGGCTCAGGACTACGACATCAATCTGCAGTTATCAGGCGAGGGCGAGCAACGGGCAAGGTCTCTGGGCGGACTGTTCTCCAGCTATCCGCTGGCCCTGCTGATCATTTTTGCCTTGCTGGCGATACCGCTTAAGTCTTACGCTCAGCCGCTGATCATCATGAGTGTGATTCCTTTCGGCGCCATTGGTGCCGTTGTGGGCCACTTCATCATGGGACAGGAGCTGGTGTTTTTCTCCCTGATCGGAATCGTTGCGCTGGGTGGTGTGGTGGTAAACGCCAGTCTGGTGCTGGTGGTGTATATCAACAGCGAAGTCGCAGCCGGGCATTCACTGGTCAACGCCGTGGCGAATGCCGGAGTGGCCCGGTTCCGGCCGATATTTCTGACCTCGATGACAACTTTCATTGGTCTGGTGCCGCTGATGTTTACACCAAGCCCGGCAACCTTTTTTATTATTCCGATGGCGGTCTCACTGGCATTCGGTGTGCTGTTTGCAACGTTTATTACGCTGTTCCTGGTACCGAGTCTGTACATGATTCTGTATGATTTCAGCCAGCATAAACTGCTGGCAGAGGAACACAGTGACAGCGCCGCGCTTTCTTCATAGCCTGATCTGCTTCGCCGGCAACCTGCTGGTGATTTCCCTGGGGCTGTTTGTCTTTGACATCAGCCTGCACAGTCTGATGTTTCTGTGTCTGATCTGGACGGGTATCAACGCCCGTCTGCTTGGACACAACTATCCTGCCATCCGTGAAATGATGAGCGCTAGCATCAGTCAGGCACTGCCAGCCATCTACATATTCATGCTGATCGGTTTGCTCATTGCGGCGTTTATGCAGAGCGGCACGGTCGCTGCGCTCATCTACCACGGACTCAATCTGCTCAGCCCCGCCTGGTTTCTTGCTGCCGGTCTGGTGTTGTGCAGCCTGATGTCGGTGGCAACCGGGACGTCGTGGGGAACTGCCGGTACGCTGGGCGTGGTTCTGATTGGCATCGGTGCGGCGATGAATATTCCGCTGCCGCTGGTTGCCGGCATGATAGTCTGCGGAGCAACGTTTGGTGACAAGATGTCGCCGATATCCGATACCACCAATCTGGCGGCCATGAGCGCGGGCACCCGGTTGTTTCGACATATTGGCTCCATGCTGTACACAACGGTACCAGCATTTGTCCTGAGTTTTGTGATTTTTCTGGCGCTGGGTTTTTCCTATGCTGACCAGAGTCTTCCCCAGGCAGCGATCAGCGAAATCCAGCAGGCACTGTCTGGCAGCTTTGGGCTGAATCTGTTGCCAACGCTACTGCCATTGCTGGTGTTGCTGGTGATGAGTCTGCGGCGGTTCTCGGCAGAGGTCAGTATGAGTGCCAGTGTGCTGGTCGCAGTGCTGGTGGCTGTGTTTTATCAGGGGCTTAATCCCGCAGTGGTGCTGAATAATCTCTGGAGTAATCAGCCGGGCAATACCGGTGTGACCATGATTGATGATCTGCTGGGTCGAGGTGGTCTGCTGAGCATGAGCTGGACGCTGCTGCTGGCACTGATGGCGCTGGCACTTGGCGGCATTCTGTTTCGTAGCGGAATTCTGCGCGCACTGCTGAGCGGTTTTATACAGAGACTGAAAAGTCCGGTAGCACTGATTGCCGGCACCATCGTGGCGGGCTTGACCGGTAATATGGCGATGGGCGAGGCATATATCAGTATTATTCTGAACTGTCAGCTGTTCAGTCATGCATACGAGGCGCAGGGGCTGGATGCAGCGGTATTGTCGCGTTCGGTGGAAGAGGGTTCCACAATGACGACTGGTCTGATCCCCTGGACGACTGCTGGTGCATTTTATGCGGCAACGCTGGGTGTGCCTGTGCTGGACTATTTGCCATACGCATTTTTGAACTATCTGAATCCAGTGATTTCAGTGGCAATGGCGGCGCTCGGCATTGGTTTGTTGAAGCGTAATAATTCTGTTAATTAATGGTTGACAGTGATTGTTGGTGAGCCTTATTCTCTAGTCATGTTCAACTGAGAATGTAAAAGGAGGTGATCCAATGTCTAGTGATATGGCTAAGGTTTCAATGGATGTTGGTGGTATTGAAAACGCGGGGAGTAACGCCCTGCAGGTTTGATAACACTCCGCTCTTGTTGAACAGAACTCGTCCGCTGTTGTGTTGCGACAATCAAGTTGTACTTAAGCATACGCGTGGTGGTTCCGGGTGAAAATTTTACAAGAGCTGGTTCCATTGGGGCCAGGCGTCACGCATAAACGCAAGCAAGTTAAGTTAATTTGAGTTAATTTGAGTTAAGTAAGGCAAGCCAGGTCATTGGCAGTGTCCTTAAATTCGCGCTGCCAATGACTTTTTAAAGAACGTAAGACATGTAAGACATGTAAGAAATTTTAGTGCATGTAAGAAATGTAAAGGGGAGCTTCGGCTCCCTTTTTTAGTTCGCCCCGCAGCAACCATGGAGGTCACAATGAGCAAGGGTCGTATTGTTTATCTTAACGGCGAATATCTTGAGCAGGCGCAGGCGAAAGTCTCGGTATTTGACCGTGGGTTCCTGTTCGGCGATGGCGTCTACGAAGTGATTCCTGTTCTGCAGGGCAAACTGGTTGATGAAGCCTATTCTGTGGAAAGACTGGCCCGAAGCCTGGATGCCATCAGCATGGCGTGGCCGTGTCCGCAGGCGGACTATCTGCAAATGCTGCGGGAGTTGACCGCGCGCAATGATCTGCAGGAAGGCGGTATCTATGTGCAGGTTACCCGCGGCGTCGCAGAGCGGGATTTTGCCTACCCGGCAAATGTGCCTACCACCATCATGGCGTTTACCCACGCCCGCAGTCTGTTGGCCAATCCACTGGCGGAAAAAGGTGTGAGTGTAGTGACAGTACCGGATATGCGCTGGCAGCGCCGCGATATCAAATCACTCAACCTGCTGGCGCAATGTATGGCCAAACAGGAGGCGGTAGCGCACGGTGCTTTTGAAGCATGGATGGTCGAAGACAGTCGTGTGACTGAGGGGTCATCATCATCTGCATTTATTGTCAAAGATGGCCGCATCATTACCCGGGAACTGTCAAATTCGATTCTGCCGGGTATTCGGCGCCGCGTCATTGTAGAAATGACCGAGAAGCAGGGGCTGGCGCTGGACCTGAGGGCATTTTCTGTCGAGGAAGCGCTGCACGCTGATGAAGCTTTTCTCAGCAATGCCAGCAGCCTGGTACTGCCGGTTGTCAGCATAGATGGCAAGCCGGTCGGTGATGGCAAGCCTGGTCCGATTACCAGACAGCTCCGTGAACTGTATATCGCAAGTCTGCTGGCAGAGGCGGCCGGAAAATAGTATAACCGTTGCCAGTTGGGAACAAATCTACTGCCGAGGTTTTTATGTACAAGAGTCTGCTGGCCCGCGCCCTGACGTTTGCGCTGGTGCTGTTATTACCGATCGCCCTGATTGCCGAAGGTGGGCGCACCCCGTTGCGTGTTCAGAACGGGATTGTCACCAGCGCATCGCGCCTGGCATCGGATGTGGGTGTCGACATTCTGAAACAGGGCGGCAACGCCGTTGATGCTGCAGTTGCGACAGCCTTTGCCATGGCAGTTACCTGGCCGACCGCCGGCAATATTGGTGGCGGAGGATTTCTTGTCTATCACGGCGAGGACGGCCATGCGACCACCTTTGATTTTCGCGAAAAGGCCCCACTGGCTTCAACAGAGCGCATGTATGTGGGGGCTGATGGCCTGAGTACCAATGAGCAACATCGTGGTTTTCTGTCTGTCGGCGTGCCCGGCACTGTTGCAGGCCTGTATCAGGCACATCAGAAACACGGCACATTGCCGTGGTCCATGCTGGTAAACCCTTCCGTTCAACTGGCCCGCAACGGCATACCGGTAACCTGGTCCCTGTACAGTGGATTCCGCAATAACCAGGCTTTCTGGGAGCAGTTCCCAAGCTCTGCAGAGGTCTTTCTCAAAGCAGACGGATCGCCTTACCAGCTGGGAGACACCTGGAAGCAGCCTGATCTGGCCCGGACGCTTGAAAGGATCCGCGACGAAGGACGTGATGGTTTTTACAGAGGTGAGAACGCCCGCATGCTGGCTGCCTTTATGCAAGCGAATGGTGGTCTGATATCAGAGCAGGATCTGGCCATGTATGAGGCCGTTGAACGTGAACCGGTGCGCGGCACCTATCGTGGCTACGAGATTATCAGCATGCCACCGCCCAGCTCCGGTGGCGTGGGTATCATCCAGATGCTGAATATTCTGGAAGGGTTTGACCTGGCTGACATGGGTCACAATTCGGCGCAGTATCTGCATGTACTGACTGAGGCGATGCGACGCTCCTATGCCAACCGGGCAGAGTTTCTTGGCGATCCTGACTTCAATCCTGATATGCCGGTAAACCGGTTGCTCAGTAAAGAGCACGCTGCCAGTCTGCGCAGCTCAATCGATTTGGACAAAGCCTCGGTCAGTGACGAAAGCCGTTTCGGCCAGATTTACGAAAGTGAAGAAACCACACATTTTTCGGTGATAGATGCACAGGGCAACATGGTGTCTCTGACATACACGCTGGAGAACGGTTACGGTTCACGCATCGTGGCAGAAGGTGGTGGCTACCTGCTGAACAATGAAATGGGTGATTTTAATCCGGTGCCAGGTGTCACTAACAGGAACGGACAGATTGGAACCGATCCCAACCTGCTGGCGCCCCAGAAGCGGATGTTATCCAGCATGTCGCCCACGATCGTCGCCAAAGACGGCAAGCCGGTGATGGCGATTGGCAGTCCTGGAGGTCGCACAATCATAAACACCACGTTGCAGGCTATCGTCAACGTAATTGATCACGGCATGAATGTGGCGGAAGCAGTCGAGGCCGGACGCATCCATCATCAATGGTTGCCGGATGTCACCAGTATGGAGTCGCGCATGATTTCGCCGGACACTGTTCGTCTGTATGAGGAAAAGGGGCATACGGTGAATCTGCGTGGCAATCAGGGGTCGGCGATGGGTATTTACCATGACCGGGAAACCGGCATTTATCATGGGGCGGCGGATTCACGTGCCGGTGACGGCGCGGCGGTCGGTTATTAAATAGCGTCAGCCTTTGAAACCCTTAGCAACCAGGTAAACCTCGCGGGAGCGTGGTCGCGAGGCGTCGGGTTTGCGTACCAGAACTTTATCAAAGCTGGTGCGCACATCCCTGATATAGTCGTCGTATCCTTCACCGTGAAAGACCTTGGCAACAAAATTGCCGCCGGGTTTCAGCACCTGGCGCGCCATGTCCAGCGCCAGTTCCACCAGATACATTGAAGCGGCCTGATCGGCCGCGTCGATGCCGCTGATATTGGGTGCCATATCCGACATCACCAACTCCGCGCTGGCCCCGTCCAGCTTCTCCATAATCTGATCAAATACGTCCTGCTCGGTGAAGTCGCCCTGGATAAAATCCACATCAGCGATGGTATCCATCGGCAATATGTCCGATGCGATGACACGACCTCTGGGTTCCACCATGGGCGCAACAACCTGAGACCAGCCGCCCGGTGCAGAACCAAGATCCAGCACCAGCATGCCCGGCTTGATGAGTTTGTCCTTGTTGATCAGCTCAATCAGTTTGTAGCTGGCACGTGAACGGTAGCCGTCAACCTGGGCTTTTTTGACATAAGGATCGTTGACGTGTTCGTCCAGCCAACGTTTACTGCTTTTCGATCGGGCCATAAATATGGATCTGAGAGTGACTTTTGACGGATGACAGCATAGCATATCCGGCTATCGCAGCTAACCTCTGCCAGAGACACTGGCCAGGACGCAACATGATTCGTATTTCTGAACTGTCATTACCCCTTGATCACCGTCCGGATGCACTACGTAGTGCCATTATCCGGCGCCTGCGTATTGAGGATACCGATCTGATTGATTTCACGGTGTTCAAGCGCAGCTATGATGCCCGCAAGAAAAATACTGACATTACCTTTGTTTACATCGTGGACCTGGTTCTGCGCGACGAGGCGGCTGTGTTGGCGCGGTTTGCCGGCGATACGCACGTCCGCCCTGCACCGGATACAGATTATTATCCGGTCGCCAGTGCGCCCGGCGGGTTGCGGGAGCGTCCCGTAATCATCGGATTTGGCCCCTGTGGTCTGTTTGCGGCACTGATTCTGGCGCAGATGGGGTTCAGGCCGATTGTGCTGGAGCGGGGCAAGGATGTCCGCCGGCGCACCAAGGATACCTGGGCGTTATGGCGCAAGCGTGAACTGACGGCGGAGTCCAATGTGCAGTTTGGCGAAGGCGGTGCCGGGCTGTTCTCTGACGGCAAGCTGTATAGTCAGATCAAGGATCCAAAATTCTACGGCCGCAAGGTTATGCATGAATTTGTCAAAGCCGGTGCGCCTGAAGAAATTCTGTATGTCAGCAAACCGCATATAGGGACATTCCGGCTGACTGGTGTGGTCGCGGCCATGCGTGAGGAAATCAGGGCCTTGGGCGGCGACGTGAGATTTGAGAGCAGGGTCAGTGATTTTGTCATCTCGGATGGCCGCATTGAGGGGGTAGTACTGGCGGATGGCGACGTATTGCACAGTCGTTATGTCGTGCTGGCGCTGGGCCACAGTTCGCGAGACAGCTTTCGTAAACTGCACGAGCGTGGCGTATTCATGGAAGCCAAACCGTTTGCCATCGGTTTCCGGATTGAGCACCCGCAGTCACTGATCGACAATGCAAGGCTGGGAAAATACGCCGGGCATCCGGCATTGGGTGCCGCAGATTACAAACTGGTGCATCACGCCAGCAATGGTCGCGCTGTTTACAGTTTCTGTATGTGCCCGGGCGGTACGGTTGTAGCGGCGACGTCCGAACCGGGACGTGTTGTTACCAACGGCATGAGCCAGTATTCGCGCAATGAACGCAATGCGAATGCAGGTATTGTGGTGGGCATCAGCCCCGAACAGGATTTTCCGGGAGGCCCGCTTGCCGGTGTTGAGTTACAGGAACAACTGGAGGCAAAAGCTTTCCGGCTCGGTGGCGAGGACTACAGTGCCCCGGCGCAGCTGGTAGGCGACTTTGTCAAAGGCAGGCCCTCGGCTGAACTGGGCGACGTAGTACCCTCCTACCAGCCCGGCATAAAGCTGGGTGATCTGGCACTTTCATTGCCTGCCTATGCAATTGAAGCCATCCGTGAGGCATTGCCCGCATTTGGCAAACAGATTCGTGGATTTGATCGTGACGATGCAATACTCACCGGCATTGAAACGCGCACGTCCTCGCCGCTGCGCATCACGCGTGATCCGCACTCAATGCAAAGTCTGAATACGCGAGGACTCTATCCGGCTGGCGAAGGGGCCGGGTACGCAGGTGGGATTCTGTCGGCCGGTGTGGATGGTATCAAGGTGGCGGAAGCGCTGGCCCAGGCAATGCTGGCCGATCTGTCGCAGGATCGGGAGCAGGGTCCGGAGACCGCGACGACCTGAGGAGATTCATGTGACTGTGTTGACTACCGCCGAACTCAAAAAGCTGCAGCAGAAAAAGTATCGCCAGCAGTCCGGCTGCTTTCTGGCCGAAGGCGAACATCTGGTGCTGGAGCTGGAAAAGGCGGCGCAGATGAATTCTGCTTTGAGAGAGAGCCAGTTGTATGTCACAGAAAAGTATCAGCACTGGCCCTGCTCATTACCCAGACACGTCATCAGCGAAAAACTGATGCAGCAATTATCAGACACGCAATCACCGCAGGGTGTGCTTGCGTGCGTGTCAATGGATGCAGTGTTAAACACACCACGGGAAACGGTTGCCGGCGAGCGGGCGGTCTATCTGTACCAGATTCAGGATCCCGGAAATCTCGGTACGATATTGCGAACTCTGGCCTGGTTTGGTGGTTTTCGTTGCCTGCTCAGCCCGGGTAGTGTGGATCTGTTTAACGGAAAAGTTGTGCGCGCCAGTATGGGGGCGATTTTTCACGTACCTGTAGAAACCGAAATATCCGTTGAGGAGATTGCCGGGCGCTACGCGGATATCGCATGTCTGGACATGAGCGGTGAGTCGCTGAAATCTGCGGCCTTTCATCATGCCCGGTGTCTGGTGTTTGGCAATGAAGCCAGAGGCGTGCCGACAGACTTGACGCAGCGGCCGGAAGCAACAGTATTCAGTATTCCCGGCAGCGGACAAATTGATTCACTGAATCTTGCCAGTACGGTCAGTATGAGTATTTATGAACTGTGCCGCTGAGAATTGTCAGTGATTTGAAAACTGCAGGTTGGCCAGTCGGGCATATAACGGACTGTCTGCCATCAGCTGGTCATGCGTGCCGGTAGCCACCAGTTTGCCCTGCTCCATCACGGCAATGTTGTCCACATTGCGAACTGTTGCCAGTCGGTGGGCAATGATCACGGTGGTTCGTCCCGGCATCAGCTTTTCAATGGCCTGTTGTACTTTTTGTTCGCTTTCAGCATCCAGCGCACTGGTTGCTTCATCCAGTAACAGTATTTTTGGATCTTTCAGTATGGCGCGGGCAATTGCCAGTCGCTGCTTCTGTCCGCCTGACAGTCTGATGCCGGATTCACCCAGAAAACTGTGCCAGGTGTCCGGCAGGCGCTCGATAAACTCAGTAGCATAAGCCGCTTCCGCAGCGGCCATGATGTCCTCGTCACTGGCATCCGGGCGGCTGTAGCGGATGTTGTCCATAACAGTGCCGGTAAACATGGCCGGTTGCTGGCTGACCAGCGCAATATGGCTGCGCAGGTCCAGCGGACTCACGGCGCGGATATTGACACCATCCAGCAGTATTTCCCCTTCGGTGGGATCGTAAAATCGCAGCAACAGATCAAACAGTGTTGACTTGCCGGCACCCGAAGGGCCTACCAGTGCCAGACTGCTCCCGGCATGAATGTGCAGTGACAGGCCGTCAATGGCTGCGTGTTCAGGGCGGGTCGGGTAGATAAAACGCAGGTTATTGATACGGATATCGCCCCCGATAACCGCTGGCAGGGCAACAACCGGTTCCTCGGTAGTGATTCGTGATTCAGCGTTCAGCAGTTCCATCAGTCGCTCGGTCGCACCGGCCGCACGTTGCAGATCACCAATCACCTGGCTGATGGCGCCGACAGCTGAGGCGACCATGACGGCATAAACCACAAACGCCGTCAGCTCGCCGGCACTCATACGACCATTGATGACATCCTGACCACCGACCCAGATCATGACGGCCAGTGCGGCAAACACCAGCGTCATGACCAGCGCTATCATAATGGATCTGGATCTGACCTGGGACAGCGCAACGGTAAATGCCTTTTCAACATGCCCGGCAAAACGGCGTTTGTCTTCAGCCTGATGGTTGTAAGCCTGAACGGTTTTGATCTGCTGGATGCTTTCGCCAACATAGGCGCCAACACTGGCAATTTCATCCTGTGTATGGCGCGAGAGTTTTCTCACGCGTCGGCCGAACAGCACGATCGGGCCGATCACCAGAGGAATACACAGTAACACCACGCTGGTCAGTCTGGGGTTGGTAATAAACAGAAACACGACGCCGCCCAGCAATAGCAGGATATTGCGCAGCGCGATGGAGGCAGAAGAACCAATGACGGTCTGCAACAGCGTTGTATCGGTTGTTATGCGTGACTGGATTTCGCCGCTGAGATTTTCTTCAAAATAGCCGGGATGCAGACTCAGCAAGTGGTCGAATACGGCTCTTCTGATGTCTGCGGTCACCCGCTCTCCCAGCCATGATACCCAATAGAACCGTGCAAAGGTGCCAACTGCCTGCAGCAGGGCGACAATGACAAAACCAATAACCGCGGTACCCAGAGACTGAGTGGATCCGGCCACAAACCCCGAATCCACAATCACACGCACATACTGAACAAGCCCCAGCGTAATGGCTGCAGTGAATACCAGCGCGGTCATGGCCAGCATGATCTGCCGGGTGTAGGGGCGGACAAAGCGCACCGCCTGAAGCAGTGAGTAAGGAGTTTTGGGCGTGGAGTCGGCTGTTGTTGACATGGCGGGAGTCTGTCACGCATTTTGCTGTCCGGCAAGCAGGAATATGACCTTTGCCGGTTGAGTTGCCGGCGGCTCTGCACTATTCTTGCGGCATACAAATGAACCGGGAGGTCTGGAAATGAATTCTGTTAAAACACTGCTCAAGCTGGTGATGGTTGTCGTTTTTTCGGTCACCGGCGCTTTGTCGGTCTCAGCTGCGGAAATGGAAGATACGATTACTGTCAGCAGCACTGCGTTTGATCATCATGGCACGGTGCCACTAAAGTACACCGCATATGGTGATAATATTGCACCACAACTGGCCTGGAGCAACCTGCCGGCCGGTACCCGCCAACTGGCACTGGTGATGGATGATCCGATTGCACCCACACCGCAGCCCTTTGTGCATTGGGTTGCCTACAATATTCCGGCTGATGCTGCAGAATTGCCGGAAGCGCTGACCAAGGATGCCAATGTAACTGGCGTGGCGGGTCTGGATGGAATGATCAACGGCGTCAACGGTATTCGTCAGACCGGCTATTTTGGTCCGCGACCGCCCAAAGATGGCAAGCTGCATGCCTATCATTTCCGTATTTATGCGCTGGATGCAGAGTTGCAGTTGCCCGCGGGTCTGAACAAGGCTGACCTCATGACAGCACTGGAAGGTCATATTCTGGCCACTGGCATGCTGATGGGGCATTACGAAGAGAAGTAAACAAAGAGAGAAGTAAACAAAGAGAGAAACAGGATCTATCAGATCTGTCATACAACCGGCCCACAAGGCCGTCAAGGGACGTACGTTATGAAGCAGTTTAAATTTATCGCAGCGGGGTGCCTGATCACCCTGCTGGCCAGCCCTGTTGTTGCCAATCCCGTACAGCAGACCAAAGGTTCATTTGAAGACAAGTTCCGGCAGCTTGATGAGGCGCTGCCTACTGCCAATATCTACCGTAATGCTGGTGGGCAGCCGGGACATGAGTACTGGCAGCAGAAAGTAGACTATGACATCAAGGTAACACTGGACGAATCAGGTCGTCATCTGTCTGCTTCGCAAACCGTGAGTTATGAAAACAACTCTCCGGATACCCTGACGTTTCTCTGGTTGCAACTTGACCAGAATATCTTCAAGCGCAACTCCATGGCTGAGCTGACGACTGACTTCAGTCGCAGCAGTTCACGCAGTTCACCTGTGGTTGAAACCGGCAGTGGCAGTGAGCCGGCCCGTCTCAGTCTGGGCGCCTTGCGCCGCATGCAATACATGCAGGACGTTGAGCTCGGTTACGAAATTCAGGCAGTGGAAACTACCAGCGGTGACGCGTTGCCTTACACCATCGTGGGCACGCTGATGCGGATTGATCTGCCGGCACCCTTGCGCTCAGGTCAGTCTGTCCGTTTTGACATCGATTTCAGTTTCAATATTTCCGAAACAGCCGTGGTCGGTGGTCGTAGTGGATACGAGCATTTCCCCGATGATGAGCGCGATGGCGGCAATGACATTTTTCTGGTCGCACAATGGTTTCCGCGTCTTGCAGCCTATACCGATTATGAAGGCTGGGCCAACAAGGAGTTTCTGGGCAGCGGTGAGTTTACACTGGAGTTTGGTGACTACGACGTAGAGATTACCGTACCGGCGGATCATATCGTTTCGGCAACTGGTGTACTGCAGAATGCCAATCAGGTATTGACGGCAGAGCAGAGGCGTCGCCTGCAGCAGGCAGAGACCGCGGCGCGTCCTGTCTACATTGTGACGCCGGAAGAAGCGCTAGAGAATGAGCGTGAAGGTACGTCGGAAACAAAGACCTGGCGCTTCAGTGCAGAGAATGTACGCGATTTCGCCTGGGCTTCGTCACGCAAGTTTATCTGGGATGCCAAGGGTTTTGAGCAGGACAACAGCGATGTGCCGTTGGTCATGGCCATGTCGTTCTTCCCGAAAGAGGGCGATCCGCTGTGGTCTGATTATTCAACTGAAGTCGTGATTCACACCATGGAGGTATACAACCGCTTTGCATTTGACTACCCCTATCCTGTGGCGCAGTCAGTAAACGGTCCGGTCGGTGGTATGGAATATCCCATGATCACCTTTAACGGGCCACGTACCACACTTCAGGATGATGGCAGTCGTACCTATTCCCTGTCAGAAAAACGCTTTCTGATTGGCGTTGTGATTCACGAGATTGGTCATATCTATTTCCCGATGGTGGTGAACTCCGACGAGCGGCAGTGGACCTGGATGGACGAAGGGCTGAACAGTTTTCTGGATGCCGTGGCCGGTATGGAGTGGGATCCGGATATTCCCTGGGGTAATGAGCCGCGGGACATCGTTTCATACATGCGTTCAAGCGATCAACAGCCAATAATGACGCAGTCGGACAGTGTCACCCGGTTGGGCCCCAACGCCTATGCCAAGCCGGCAACTGCGCTGAATATTCTGCGTGAAACCATCATGGGTCGCGAGCTGTTTGATTTTGCGTTCCGTGAGTTTGCCACACGCTGGAAATTCAAGCGTCCGACGCCCGCAGATTTCTTCCGCACCATGGAGGATGCGTCGGGCGTGGATCTGGACTGGTTCTGGCGCGGCTGGTTCTACACCACGGATCATGTGGACATAGGTCTGGATCGTGTTTATCAGATGCAGATGGATACCCGTGATCCGGACATCGATTATGCACGTCGTCGTCAGGAGGAAGCGGATAAGCCGGCTTCCATATCAGCGGTTCGCAATGATGAGTCGGGCATGCAGACCTGGGTAGAGCGCAATCCGGACGTCCGCGACTTCTATGATGAAAACGACATCTACACCGTTACCAACAAGGAGCGCAATTCCTATCAGAGTTTCCTGGAAGGACTCGAAGACTGGGAGCGGGCGGCGCTGGATCGTGCACTTGAGGAGGATCACAACTATTACGTACTGGAGTTCTCCAACGCCGGAGGCCTGGTTATGCCGATCATTCTGCAGATCACATATGAAGATGGCTCTGTGGAAGACATGTATATTCCTGCCGAGATCTGGCGCCGCAATGCAAACAGGGTGAGCAAGCTGATTGTGTCAGAAAAGGAAGTGGCCCAGATTGTTGTTGATCCGAATTGGCTGACCGCCGATGTGGATATGGAGGACAACTATTATCCACGCCGCATCATTCCGTCCAGAGTGGAAGCTTACAAAGCATCAGCGGGCAGCAGTCTGCTGGGCCGGGACATCATGCAGGATATCAAGACCGAGTTGCGCAGCAGTGATGATGACGAGTCAGAGCCTGATGAGTAAGCTGCATCGCCGGACTTTCCTGAGAAGTATTGCCCTGACTGCACTGCTGGCGATTGGCGCTGGCGCACTGGTGCAGTCACCGGCGATTGCACATCAGCAGAAAGCGGCGATCACGCGCATCATTTTTAATGAACGCACGGGTACGGTTGAAGTGGTACACCGCTTTTTTCTGCATGATGCCGAACACGCCGTGCGTCAGGTGCTGGATAGAAATGCAGACATAATAGGATCCGCAACAACCCGCCAGCAGTTTGCCGACTATGTTGAGCAGAATTTTGTGATGCACAATCAGCGCGGCGCAGAAATCCCTCTGCAATCGGTTGGTCACGAAATTGACGGGAATTTTTTCTGGGTGTACCAGGAGGTGGCGGTTCCCGAGGGTCTGACTGGTTTGAGTGTGGTTTTCAATGCGCTGCGTGAAATCTGGTCAGATCAGACCAATACGGTCAACGTGGAGATCGCCGGCGAGGTGAAGACGCTGAGTTTCTATGGGGCGACAGAAACGTTGTCGGTGGATTTGTAAAAAGGGGACGGAGGATATTTAATTTTGGCCGGGGGCGTGAATCCCGGCAAGACGAAGGCAACGGATGCAACAGTTTGAAAGGATCTATCAACTTCACCAGATTCTTGCGAATCGACGAACGCCGATACCGCGAGCAGAACTGGCAGATCGACTTGGCTGCAGTCGTGCGACTCTGACGCGCCTGATCAGTATGTATCGCGACAGACTGCTCGCGCCAATTGAGTTTGTACAAGATCAGGGCTATCAACTCGATACCAGAAACGGAGAGCGCTGGGAGCTGCCCGGATTGTGGTTCAGTGCCACCGAAATCTACTCGTTACTCAGCGCCAACCAACTACTCAAACAGCTCAAACCCGGTTTGCTGGAACCCCATGTGGCGCCGCTACGCCAGCGACTGGAAACATTGCTGGCTGCTCGCCATGCGGGCAGTAAGGCTTTGATGGATCGCATCCGTATTCTGCCGATGGCGGGACGGGAACCGCGTCTGGAAGAATTTCAAAAAACAGCCGAGGCCCTGATCAAGCGTCGTCAATTGCGCATCCAATACCGTGGCAGGGCAGATGACCGGCTCAGTGAACGCGACGTCTCTCCGCAGCGGCTGGTTTACTACCGGGATAATTGGTACCTGGATGCCTGGTGCCATCAACGCCAGGCGCTACGTACCTTTTCGCTGGATCGCCTGCACGTTAGTGAACTGCTTGCCAAGGCCAGGGATGTTGCAGATGCTGAATTGGACGCTCATGTGGGCGGCTCTTACGGTATTTTCGCCGGTGAGGGCCGCCACAATGCCGTCATTCACTTTTCCAGCAAGGCTGCTCGTTGGGTAGCTGACGAACTATGGCATCCCCAACAACAAACCCGTGTATTAAGCGGCGGAGGCTGGGAATTGATAGTGCCATACGGCAACCCCACCGAATTACTGCGCGATATCCTGAAATTTGGCCCTGACGCCCAGGTTATTGCTCCACCACCGTTACGCGAACTGGTGAAAGAAAGTTTGCAATCGACGCTCAAGCAGTATCAAAAGCCACTCATGGCAGAGGCGGAAGGTACGGTATCCCGGAAGACAAAAGGACAAAAAAATACGAAGGAATGATTTGCCAGGCTCAGGATATGAGCCTGAGGGTGGGTATGCTGGTGGTAGGTGGGCCCTAATAGGGGCTGAATGCCACGGACAGACTGGAGTCGGCTCAATAACTACGCCCGTCGGTCCCTCCACCACTTGTGCTATTGCTCTCTAAAGAATAATGAAACCAAATATGAATGATAATCTTATAAATATCTGGGCTAAAACAGGAGAAGGTGAGCAATGGCATCCGCTTATTCTGCATGTATTGGACGTTGCCGCCAGCGCAGATGCTATTTTGAGTCGCGAGCCAGAATCAACGCGCGCCAGGTTGGCAGAAGCCCTCGGTCTTCCATGGAATGAAGCAAAGCCCTGGCTGCTTCTATTGATAGCTTGCCATGATTTGGGCAAGGCCTGTCCAGGATTCCAATGCAAGTGGAGAAACTTGACAACGCTGGATCCGGGGAGAAGCCCCGACACCGACATTAATCATGCCTTCGTCAGCCAGATTACATTGGCAATGATACTTTGCGATAGAGGCTGGCCTGAACAACTGGCTGAACTGACGGCCGATGCGGTGGGCTGCCATCATGGTTGTCGTGCCTCCCCATTGACACTTGATAGGCTCGCCGGAAACAGACATGCTCTTGGCAACAAGGATTGGAATGATATCCGCATAGAAATATTCGAATCGTTATTTAGTGTGCTCGAATCGAAATGTACGCCCACCAAGCCGTCACTTTCCGGGCCTGACTTTATGTTGCTCGCTGGATTAACTAGCTTTGCAGACTGGATAGGATCAAATGAAGACTGGTTTCCGTTTGGCACGCCTGAAGACTGTAAAGATCTGAGAGTCTGGTTCGATATAAGGCGAAATGTAAATGCAGAGCGAGCCCTGAATAGCGCAGGATGGCAACTGCGCACACCACTTTCGACTTCACAAAAGACATTTGAGCAAGTTTTTCCATTCCCGCCACGCCCATTGCAACAAGCCACTGCTGAAATTGTAACCACCATCCAGGCGCCCTCCATACTGCTGATAGAAGCACCGATGGGTGAAGGCAAAACGGAAGCAGCCTTCTATGCGCATTTTGAATTGCAGCGTCGACTGGAACATCGCGGTTTGTATGTTGCATTGCCGACCAAGGCTACAGGCAATGCCATGTTCAAACGGACTCTCAACTTCCTGGAAAGCGTGAATGCCAACCGGCAACTGGATTTGCAATTGTTGCATGGCGGTACAATGCTAAACGATGACTTTCAGAAAATAAAAGTCACCAATATCTTTGATGAAACTTCTGGCGGAAATGTTCGCGCCAGTGAATGGTTTACCAGCAAAAAGCGCGCATTACTTTCTGAGTATGGCGTCGGTACGGTCGATCAGGCTCTGCTGCCTATACTACCGGTGCGACATCAGTTTGTGCGTTTGTGGGGGTTAGCGAATCGGGTTGTCATTTTCGATGAAATACATGCCTATGATGCCTACACCGGCACTTTATTGGTGCACTTGCTACGCTGGTTGCTGGCTTTGGGCTCTTCAATTGTTTTGCTATCTGCCACATTGCCACCGGTATTTCGGCGCAACTTGGCAAAACTTGTTTCGGGGAAATTACCCGATCAGGAAGCCGCCTATCCGCGCCTTTCTGTATTTCAACAAGGACATCCACCTTCTCAGATTCATTTTCTGGCTGATCCGGCGCGGAAAACTACTATTCAGGTTCAAGCTATATCCGCAGAGCTTGCCGTCATGCGTGATGCGTTACTTGCTCACTTAAAGGAAGGTGGCATGGCCTTGTATCTGGTCAACACAGTCCAGCGGGCGCAGGATTTATATCGTACCTTTGACAAAGGTACGCCAATAATGCGCGGAAACACTGTTGTCGGGAAGAGTCTGGAAGATAGCACTGAGGTCTATCTCTTTCACGCCCGCTTTCCAGCGGATCGACGACAGATGCGGGAAAATAATGCGTTGGCGCTGTTTGGCGAAAATGGTAATCGGACTGGTCGCAGAATATTGATTGCAACACAAGTTGCTGAACAAAGCCTCGATCTGGATTTTGATGTGATGGCCACGGACCTGGCCCCCGTTGATCTGGTACTGCAACGTGCGGGTCGTTTGTGGCGGCACAAGCGTGTTCACAGGCCTATCCAACACCCGGTTCTGCTAATTTCCGGCCTGCAAGGTGACATGCCCGATGATTTCGGTAAGCCACTGTGGTGGTCATCGGTATACCGGGAAGACATTCTGCTGCGTAGCTGGGTACTGTTGAAGGCACAGGCCACAATAACTTTGCCAGATCAGATTGACAGTTTCGTAGCGGCCGTTTACGAGGATCATGTAACCATCCCTGAATATCTCAAAGAGAGAATGGCCGTAGCCGAAAAACATGAGGGAGAAGAGCTTGCACTTCGCCAGCAGGCTCATGCCGCCATCATCGGCATGCCGGACGATGCCTCTTGGAACGATCCAGCCCGGTTCACCCTGTACGATGAAGACGAACCCGGCGTTCATAAAACACTGATGGCCAAAACACGCCTTGGTGAAGACTCCATCGTTGTCATTCCACTATGGCCTCAGGACGCGTTCGACGGAGATATGACACCTGATTTCAGTCAGGCCAGGAAATGGTTCTTGCGAGCCCTCAGTGTATCGCGTAAAGGCTTGGTTATGCCGCTGCGCAAACTGGGCGTGCCAGACGGATGGAAACAATCAGCCCTGCTGCGCAACGCATATCCGATGATCCTGAACGCGGATGGATGCTGGGTGGAGGATATTGCAACCAAGCTCGATGACGATCTTGGCCTGGTTTATGAGACAAAGGAGAATGCATGAGCCGATTTAATTTGATTGACGAGAAATGGATACCCGTTCGCTTCCCGGATGGATCACGCGATGAGCTGGGTATTCGAGACACGCTGCTTAGATCTAGGGAAATCGAATCGATAGAGGATCAATCACCATTGGTCGTTGCAGCGCTATATCGTTTCCTTCTGGCTGTTCTGTATCGGGCATTGGAAGGCCCAACTGACATTGATCAGGCCCGTGAGTATTTCAGGGATGGCTTTCCAGAGAATAAAATAACCAATTATCTGGATAAGTGGCGAGATCGGTTCTGGTTGTTTGACGATAAATACCCATTCTACCAAGTTGCAGATTACGAACCAAAACAATGGAAGTCATGGACAAAAATTGCAGCCGAACACAATGCAGATAATGCGAAAGTACTTTTCGATCACATCGACATAAGAGATCCAGAACCTATTTCATTGCCACGTTTTGTTTGCTGGCTTCTTTCAGTACATACTTTTGATCTTGCGGTGGCAAAGAGCGAATTTTTGCAACCATTAGACGCTCCGTCTGCTAGACCAATTTTGTTTATTGTTACTGGTAAAACTCTTCATGACACCCTCTGTTTATGTCTAAGGTGGCAAGCAGCCCATATTCTTAAAAATGATTTGGCTCAATGGGAGAAAACACCAGAAACGACAGAAACTATGAAGGATAGAAAAAGTAAGAGAATCATTACAGGGTATGCGGATTTATTCTCTTGGCAATCTAGATCATTGATAGTACGCGATCCAGGCACTAATTTCATTCAACATGTGGGATTTGCTTCTGGCCTAGCTGCAGATCAAGAAAAGACTGTCGTTGATCCAATGATTTGTTATTACAAGGATGATGAAAGCGGCCTCATTCCGATAAAATTCCGGGAGGATAGGGACTTCTGGAGAGACTTCGATTCGTTGTTCCTAGGCGGGAGCACTGAGCCTCCGCTTGTAATACAGAATGCAATTGATTTATGCAGATTCACAGCAGGAAAATGGCCTGTCGGAGTTCTTATTTGTGGGCAAAAAACAAGAAGTGGCCAGGCAAAAGTCGATTTCTGGAGAATGGAACGTTTTGTCTTACCGGAAGCGCTGGCAACTAATAAATTTATAGGAGAAGAGATTAGGCAGTTTCTCGATATTGCAGAGGAAACTCAAAAATCGCTGTGGCAGGCTTGTAGTGCTTTTGCGCGCGATATCTTAAGTCATGGCAGTCGCGAACCAGATAAAAAAGACATCAGTAAGGTCGTTAAACAAATGACGGCTAGCTCCCTTTACTGGTCATCGCTCGAATCCCGATTTCACGAAATCCTTCGTTCTTACGTCCATGAAGATGACCTCGATGACGTCCGTTGTCAATGGCTGATTTACGTACAAGAGGCTCTACGGAATTCCTGGAACCAGCATTGCGCAACTGTTGCCAGCAAAGACGCATGGACATTGAGGGCTTTGACAAAAAGCGAAGGGCCGGTACGGCGTAAGCTGAAAGAGCTGCGTGACGAAATTCAGAACTATAGACTGCAGGAGGTTGAATCATGAGTGGATTGATTGAATGGTTGGAGAAGTTAAACATGACCGACGGCAAGGTGCGCGCCATTCTCCGCCGTAGCCTTGCATTTAATCCAGAGCAGCATGTTCCTGCCTACCCCTACATTGAACCATTTTTGAAAGGTGATGTCAGTCGGTGGCGGCGGGAAATGCACTATCTGGTGGCAGGCCTGTGGGCCTTACATTGGCGAGAAGGGCGCGAGGGCACACCACTGCCCATTGGCAAAGCCTGTGCTTTGTTCGATAGCGAAAGGCGCAGCAGTATGAGTAACGAAGAGCGGCATCAACTGACCAGCACTGAAAAGCGATTCGTTGCCTTGCTGGATGCCGATGCTGATCAATTACCACACCGATTACGCCAGATGATCTCCCTGCTTAAGGAGCAATCCATTGATTTCGAACACCTGCTGACTGGTCTGCTGCGTTGGCATGACGAACACAAACGTACCCAAAACCAATGGGCACGGGATTTTTATCAATATTCGAATTACGAACAGGAACCTGATTCCAATGACCAGAAGGAGCACGTCGCATGAAAACCTTTATTGAAATCCACGCTCTGCAAAATTTTGCACCTTCCAATCTGAACCGGGATGATACGGGCGCCCCCAAAGATGCGCTATTTGGAGGAACTCGCCGTGCACGTGTTTCCAGTCAATGTAGCAAGAGGTCGATAAGAGAGTATTTCAGGGCCGAAAACGAATCTTGGGTCGCTCACAGGACTAAACGTATAGTTAGCGAACTTCAAAAGAATTTGACATTAAAACTCACAGGGCAAAAGCAGTTTTCAGACGAGAACCTGGTGCTGGCAATTAACGCCGCCATATCAAGCTTGGGAAGCAAGAAAAAAATTAAGATTGATAAGGAAGGTAAAACTGACGTCTTGATGTTTCTCAGTCAACAGGAAATAGCATCAGTCGAGAATATCATTTCTGATAATTTTTCTGACCTTATTAAGAAAAAGGTTCCAGAGGCTTTGTCAAGTAAAATTAATGAGGCTATTGATGGAGAAAACAAAGCGAGATTAAGTGTGGATATTGCATTATTTGGTCGTATGCTGGCTGTAATGCCAGAAAAAAATCAACATGCCGCCTGTCAGGTTGCTCATGCTATTTCTACCCATTCAGTGGAACGTGAGTTCGACTTTTATACCGCCGTAGACGACCTGAAACCAGAAGATACAGCAGGCGCCGATATGATGGGCACCATTGAATTCAATTCTGCCTGTTTCTATCGATATGCGGTTGTGGATTGGGAGAAACTGGTTTCCAATCTGCAGGGTGATGCAGATTTGGCCGGCAAGGGATTGAGAGCATTTCTAGAGGGTTTTGTGATTGCCGAACCTACAGGGAAGCAAAACACTTTTGCTGCGCACAACCCACCGGAGTTTGTCTCGATTTCAGTACGACGTCATGGTGCACCACGCAATCTGGCCAATGCTTTTGAAGCACCTGTTTTCACAAGGCGCGGCGAATCACTTACCAGAAAATCAGCGGAGGCTTTAGTTTCCAAAGCGCTAGCGCTAAAAGCAGCATTTGGTGGTGATGACCTTACTTATGCTCTAAACCTCGTTGGTGCTGAACTGGGTGACTACGGTACGGAGACATCAACACTGCAAGAACTGCTGGATAAGATACTTGAAACAGTCAAGGAGTAGATCATGTCCACCTTATTGCTTCAACTGATTGGTCCCTTGCAATCATGGGGTACTACCAGCCGGTTTGACCAACGCGACACGGGGATTGAACCCAGCAAGTCCGGTGTTGTGGGTTTGCTTGCTGCTGCATTGGGGATAGATAGGGAGAATTGGATAGACCTGGAGCCACTCACGCGATTGTCAATGGGGGTTCGTCATGACCGGCCTGGTGTTCCGAAGCGGGACTACCAAACAGCCCAAAATATTATTTCTGCTGACGGTAAGAAAACTCACCCTACTGCAGTCACCACACGGGACTATCTCGCGGATGCAGCGTTTCTTGTGGGCCTTGAAAGCGCGGATCGGAAATTGCTCAAAGACATTTATGCCGCATTGGAAAACCCATTATGGCCACTTTCACTGGGACGCAAATCATATGTACCCTCTGAGCCTGTTTGGATTAAAACTGGTTTAGTTGATTTAGCATTACGTGATGCATTGACCAGTTGGCCCTGGATTCCAAAACTACGCAGGGGAGAGACGCTGCCCGCAAGATTGCGTGTTTCCTTTGAATCCGAAGATGGCTCTGGCGTGCTTAAAATGGATCAACCACTTTCGTCTTTTGCTGAACGCCGTTTTGGCGCGCGGTTTGTCAGTTCCGATTGGATTGATATGCCAAAGGAGGCCATAGATGTATCTGCATAGAATTCATCTCAATCCGCGATGCAAGGAAGTACGGCGTGATTTGGCTGACTATTATCAGTTGCACTCCACGTTGTGCCGCGCCTTTAGTGACACAGATACCAAATGTCCTCCGGGGAAATTTCTGTGGCGACACGAACCTGAACTGGACTCGAATGGGTTGCCACAGGTACTGATACAGAGCGGCAGCACTCCTGACTGGAGTCGTATAGTCATTGCTGACTGGCTGCATGCCATTGATCCAGCTGTCGATCTTAAATCAAGACTCAATCTGGTTGAGCTTTCATCCGGGCAGAGATTTCGTTTCCGTTTGCGTGCCAATCCCAGCGTCACCCGGCAGGGAAAGCGGTTTGGGTTATTGCAAACGCCCAACCAGGAAGCATGGTTGGCACGAAAGGGCGTACAGCATGGTTTTGCATTGCAGGAGCTTGCTTCGTTTAGCTTGAACGATTTGGATGTCCCTCGTCTGGATGTTCGAATCTCGCAGGATCAGATGTTGCGGTGCAAACAGCATGCAGGAAACAGGATTCATGTTTTCTCGGTTTTGTTCGATGGTGTACTGACCGTTACTGAGCCGGACATATTTGTACAATCGATTGAAAACGGCATTGGACATGCCAAGGCTCTGGGGCTTGGCTTGCTTTCCGTAGCGCCTGTGTAAACCCATGAATACGACACACAAACTCAAGGAAGAGCCCATGAAACAGAAACTGCAAGTTCTGGATCACACCATATCGACTACCACCAAGGAGGGTTTGGAGTATATTTGCATCACTGATATTGCCCGTTACAAGAATAGCGATCGAACTGATGATTTGATTCGTAACTGGCTGCGCAATCGCAACACAATTGAGTTTCTGGGTATTTGGGAGCAGTTGAACAACCCTGATTTTAAACCCGTCGAATTCGACGGGTTTAAAAAGCAAGCTGGTCTGAACAGCTTTACCTTGACTCCAAAACAATGGATCGAGTCAACTGGGGCTGTCGGCCTGATTTCCAGAGCGGGCCGCTACGGCGGCACATTCGCTCAGAAGGACATCGCCTTCGAGTTCGCCAGTTGGATATCAGTTGAGTCCAAGCTGTATTTGATCAAGGAATTTCAAAGACTCAAAGAGCAAGAGTTTCAGCAGCTTGGCTGGGATATCCGGCGTAACCTCGCCAAAGTCAATTACCTGATCCACACTGATGGCATCCGGGAAAATCTAATTCCGGAATCATTGACCTCTGACCAGATTAATTATGTTTACGCCAGCGAAGCAGATGTCCTGAATGTTGCCTTGTTCGGGGTAACCGCCAGGCAGTGGCGGGATGCAAATTCAGGCGCAACGGGCAATATGCGCGATCATGCCAACATTCATCAATTGCTCTGCCTTGCCAATCTGGAGTCGATGAACGCGCACTTTATCAATGAGGGTTTGCCGCAGTCTGAGCGGTTGATTCGGTTGAATGGAATTGCCATTCGTCAGATGCGGGTTCTGGTGAGCACACACAGTTCAACTATGCTGCAAGGCAGGGGTTAAATCAGTGTCGTTTGTTCCTCTCAAACCTATTCCTATCAAAGATCGCAGCTCCATGGTGTTCGTCGGCATGGGCAGGATAGACGTTCGTGATGGTGCTTTCTGTGTTGTGGATGAGGTTAACGGCGAGCGAATGCTGATTCCTGTCGGCTCGCTCGCCTGCCTGATGCTGGAACCAGGCACTCGTGTTAGTCATGCCGCAATACGGTTGGCCGCACAGGTTGGCACACTCATCATCTGGGTTGGTGAAGCAGGGGTCAGGCTATATGCTGCAGGCCAGCCTGGCGGGGCAAGATCCGACAGGTTGCTGTATCAAGCCCGGTTGGCACTCGATGAAAATCTCCGTCTGAAAGTCGTGCGGAAAATGTTTGATCTTCGGTTCGGTGAGCCAGCACCGGAAAGGCGCAGTGTCGATCAATTACGAGGCATTGAGGGTGCTCGTGTCAGGCGTACCTATGAGTTGATGGCCAAGCAGTATGGTGTCAAATGGTCTGGCCGCCGGTATGACCCGAAAGACTGGAACAAGGGGGACACTGTTAATCAATGTATAAGTGCAGCAACAGCGTGTCTGTATGGTGTAACAGAGGCAGCGATCCTTGCCGCTGGTTATGCTCCAGCTATTGGGTTTCTGCACACGGGTAAACCTTTGTCATTTGTGTATGACGTCGCGGACATCGTGAAGTTTGAGGAGATCATTCCCCTGGCGTTCAAGATTGCCGCAAAGAATCCGGTACAGCCGGATCGCGAAGTGCGTATTGGGTGTCGGGAGTTATTCCGAAGCACGAAGCTTTTGAAGCGCTTGATTCCCTTGATTGAAGACGTCTTGTCAGCGGGAGAAATCGAAGCACCTGAACCTCCGAAGGACTCTCAACCGCCCGCCATTCCTGAACCAACGCATTTAGGTGATGTGGGACACAGGAGCAGTTGACAGATGGCAATGGTAACGGTGGTGACTGAAAACGTTCCTGACAGATTAAGAGGTCGTTTGGCCGTCTGGCTGTTGGAGGTGCGTGCAGGCGTTTATGTTGGCAGCGTGTCAAAGCGCATTCGAGAAATGATCTGGGATCAGATTGATAAGCTTGCCGAGGATGGAAATGTGGTAATGGCCTGGTCCACAAATACCGAATCCGGGTTCGACTTTGTGACATACGGTGCTAACCGGCGAATGCCAGTGGATCTGGACGGGTTGAGACTGGTAACGTTCTCTCCCGCGATTGCCTGATAATGCCGATAACTGCAAAACGCTAAACCAATTGCCGCTGTTCTTGGAACCGGAATTTGTCGGTTGATCTCTGGTAGAATTTTCCTCGTATAAATTGTTCTTTAACAACAAGTGTTTATAATTAGAGTGTTCCCCACGGACGTGGGGATGAACCGGTAATCGTTCCGGTGTCAGGCGGCAAAGACAGGTGTTCCCCACGGACGTGGGGATGAACCGCAGATCAGGGGCGGCGGCGATTAGGCGGGCGTGTGTTCCCCACGGACGTGGGGATGAACCGCAAGCCTGGCTGTCTTTGCCGCCTGACACCGGGTGTTCCCCACGGACGTGGGGATGAACCGGTATTTATTAAGCTGGACAGCATAGCCGAAAAGTGTTCCCCACGGACGTGGGGATGAACCGAGAGCCTACACACGCTGATACCCCGCCTCAAAGTGTTCCCCACGGACGTGGGGATGAACCGGTGCTGTCATTGGTTGCGCCACCAAAGCACGGGTGTTCCCCACGGACGTGGGGATGAACCGATGCACAAACAAAACTTTTTGAATCAGTGGGCGTGTTCCCCACGGACGTGGGGATGAACCGTATCCGCTGAAGCGCGGCCTTGGCTACCTGCTGTGTTCCCCACGGACGTGGGGATGAACCGCCTCTCGCATAGCCCGGTCAAACGCTCCTTGTGTGTTCCCCACGGACGTGGGGATGAACCGTGGACGATTCATAAAACCAACAGATTGACGATGTGTTCCCCACGGACGTGGGGATGAACCGCTCACTCCCTCCTTTTTCGCCTCTGTTTCTGCGTGTTCCCCACGGACGTGGGGATGAACCGATCACCTGAAGGATTTTGATAATCATAATCACGTGTTCCCCACGGACGTGGGGATGAACCGTGGACGGGATACAGTGCATCCGCAAATGGCGGGTGTTCCCCACGGACGTGGGGATGAACCGGATCATTGAAAGGTTCGACTGATCGTTGCCAGGTGTTCCCCACGGACGTGGGGATGAACCGGCAGTCACACCTCTGATCCCTTCCCTCATTGAGTGTTCCCCACGGACGTGGGGATGAACCGTGACCAAATCCGCATGGAAGCAATCCCGCTCCGTGTTCCCCACGGACGTGGGGATGAACCGCATCTGGCACGTTAAATTCAAGGCGGGCGGGCGTGTTCCCCACGGACGTGGGGATGAACCGTTGTCGGATCAGTCGTTAAGGGAGGACTGCCAGTGTTCCCCACGGACGTGGGGATGAACCGCGCCGAGGGCGCGAAGAAGTTCGTGCCGCCGAGTGTTCCCCACGGACGTGGGGATGAACCGTCATCGATGCTGCGCCGGGAGCTATCCCCGCAGTGTTCCCCACGGACGTGGGGATGAACCGCATCTGCGAGTTGTCAGGCGCGGGCTGGGATAGTGTTCCCCACGGACGTGGGGATGAACCGGAGCAACAACAGCCGCCGGAGTTCTACGCGGAGTGTTCCCCACGGACGTGGGGATGAACCGCAATTGCGGTATATGGCGTAGGCTCTGAAGAGGTGTTCCCCACGGACGTGGGGATGAACCGTTCGTGCCGCCGAGGAATCACAGCGCGCATGGGTGTTCCCCACGGACGTGGGGATGAACCGGGTATTTGCCGGACTACACGCCATCATCAGATGTGTTCCCCACGGACGTGGGGATGAACCGATTGAGTCCAGGTGGCTGAGTGGTCGCAGTTCGTGTTCCCCACGGACGTGGGGATGAACCGTAACAACAGTGGGCGTCAATGCGAATCATGCAGTGTTCCCCACGGACGTGGGGATGAACCGTTCGTCAAAGCAGTGACGGCAGGGATTAAATCGTGTTCCCCACGGACGTGGGGATGAACCGGGCAAACAGTTTGCAGCCACTGTGGTGGCGATGTGTTCCCCACGGACGTGGGGATGAACCGGATTAAACAAAGCATAAAATTGCACAAATAATGTGTTCCCCACGGACGTGGGGATGAACCGGGCGCATTGCCTTTTAACCAACCGGCCATCCGGTGTTCCCCACGGACGTGGGGATGAACCGATATCCTCGATAGATTGATGAAAAAAAAGAACGTGTTCCCCACGGACGTGGGGATGAACCGCTGCACTTTCGGGCAGGCGATCGTGATGATATGTGTTCCCCACGGACGTGGGGATGAACCGCGGTGCCCTGATAGTTAAACAGCTCCCCCACAGTGTTCCCCACGGACGTGGGGATGAACCGGCATCACGGTCAGTTTCGACACCTGCAAAATGGTGTTCCCCACGGACGTGGGGATGAACCGGATTTATGGGTTCCCGTGAATCACCCATGGATGTGTTCCCCACGGACGTGGGGATGAACCGGCGGACCTCATGCTTTGACGGCCCGGCACCTAGTGTTCCCCACGGACGTGGGGATGAACCGGGTTGCCGGTCATTCGCGCTTCGATCAGGCGCGTGTTCCCCACGGACGTGGGGATGAACCGGCTGGAGACTTCTCCTTGACGTGCTTTCGGAAGTGTTCCCCACGGACGTGGGGATGAACCGTGGTAGCCGCGGGTGGTTGGTGCAGGATAATCGTGTTCCCCACGGACGTGGGGATGAACCGACACTCAATAATCACCTAGGCTACTGCAACGCGTGTTCCCCACGGACGTGGGGATGAACCGCTGAAGCGGTCAACCGGCGCGGCACTGATCGGGTGTTCCCCACGGACGTGGGGATGAACCGAAAATATATAGCAATCGCCGTAGTGAAACCAAGTGTTCCCCACGGACGTGGGGATGAACCGCCGTGGCGAGGACTTGTTGACGTGGTTTCGGGGTGTTCCCCACGGACGTGGAGATGAACCGCGTTTTAAGCCGTTCCTTGGCTTCCTTGTGCTGTGTTCCCCACGGACGTGGGGATGAACCGCAGAAGGGCATCGACAGTTCGGGCGCAATCTGGTGTTCCCCACGGACGTGGGGATGAACCGAGTGGGTTTGGTATCTTGAGCGCGATGAGTCCGTGTTCCCCACGGACGTGGGGATGAACCGGGATAACTGGCAAGTCATCAGCGGCATTAAGGGTGTTCCCCACGGACGTGGGGATGAACCGTCTGTCACTGAATGGCACCGAGTGGTATTCTTGTGTTCCCCACGGACGTGGGGATGAACCGCAACATTCAGCGCATTGATTGAGTTTATATATGTGTTCCCCACGGACGTGGGGATGAACCGTTACACACGGTTCTAACGGCTGGCACCCTCATGTGTTCCCCACGGACGTGGGGATGAACCGGCTCTAGCCCGTTCGATTTTCTTCGTAATTTCGTGTTCCCCACGGACGTGGGGATGAACCGCCCTGATTATCCATTGGTTTACGGATACTATCGTGTTCCCCACGGACGTGGGGATGAACCGTTAACCCGTAGCTGGCTCATTTTGTACCAATCGTGTTCCCCACGGACGTGGGGATGAACCGCATATCTAAGGGCTACCGCGTTGAGTTCGATGGTGTTCCCCACGGACGTGGGGATGAACCGATTCGCAACGGCTCATTGATCGACGCCGCAAAGTGTTCCCCACGGACGTGGGGATGAACCGTCTTGAAATACGGTGCTGTCGTCGTTGTGGTCGTGTTCCCCACGGACGTGGGGATGAACCTTCTTTTGCCTCTGCAACAAGTTCGGCCAACACGTGTTCCCCACGGACGTGGGGATGAACCGTTTACTCTCCCTGATGGTCATGAGCGCGCTTAGTGTTCCCCACGGACGTGGGGATGAACCGTTTGTTTGGATGAATATGCACCGATACTTTCTGTGTTCCCCACGGACGTGGGGATGAACCGCTCGCGCTCATCGTCGTCTGTTATAGCGGCAAGTGTTCCCCACGGACGTGGGGATGAACCGATGACCCTGCGCTATGCACATCTGGCACCGGGGTGTTCCCCACGGACGTGGGGATGAACCGAGGTGGATAAGAGAAAACAGGCAAAGATACACGTGTTCCCCACGGACGTGGGGATGAACCGCCCTGTCAATCGCTTCCCGACAGTTTGTCCCAGTGTTCCCCACGGACGTGGGGATGAACCGCGGTACGTGCCTCCAGTTTGGTTGGCCTGTGAGTGTTCCCCACGGACGTGGGGATGAACCGAGATATCCGGTCTTGCTTCGTTTGTCATGTATGTGTTCCCCACGGACGTGGGGATGAACCGGCGCATGGTACGACACTCAGCAGTCTGAGTACGTGTTCCCCACGGACGTGGGGATGAACCGCAACACCAGACCCCAGCAACCCCGATCCGGTCGTGTTCCCCACGGACGTGGGGATGAACCGCAAGACGAACGGTTTTGAGGTCGAGTTGACCAGTGTTCCCCACGGACGTGGGGATGAACCGTGCAATGTGGGACCGACGGCTCGGTCGGTCTGGTGTTCCCCACGGACGTGGGGATGAACCGCATAAATTTAGGAGAGACGACGGGGTTACTGAGTGTTCCCCACGGACGTGGGGATGAACCGTCTAGCACGTTTGTATTTGCGTTCGCCATCACGTGTTCCCCACGGACGTGGGGATGAACCGTCAACAAAAAAGTTTACACGGATGTAAATATGGTGTTCCCCACGGACGTGGGGATGAACCGTGACAGCGCCACGTTATGCGATGGGTTGTCTGGTGTTCCCCACGGACGTGGGGATGAACCGATACGCGATACTAGACGGCAGCGGTACAGTTAGTGTTCCCCACGGACGTGGGGATGAACCGGTCACACATAACTGTGTCGAGTCCTCGAATAGGTGTTCCCCACGGACGTGGGGATGAACCGGCCGGAGAAGTTCGCCCGTTCGGTATACGATTGTGTTCCCCACGGACGTGGGGATGAACCGGTCTATTGCCAAAACAGGGGTAGTTATCGGGCGTGTTCCCCACGGACGTGGGGATGAACCGTACAGCTACAGCTAACGGATGGGTTCCGGCTGGTGTTCCCCACGGACGTGGGGATGAACCGCACTCAAAAGAGACTGCCGAGCACTTCCGGCAGTGTTCCCCACGGACGTGGGGATGAACCGGGCTTTGACGCAGCGCACGTTGACGTTATCGCGTGTTCCCCACGGACGTGGGGATGAACCGGCACCAGCGCGAGACCGATGGTGTTCGCCGACGTGTTCCCCACGGACGTGGGGATGAACCGATGATTCTCGTATCGATGGCAGAGAATGCTGAGTGTTCCCCACGGACGTGGGGATGAACCGGTATGGCGTCCCATTGACGTCGATCTGTTTCAGTGTTCCCCACGGACGTGGGGATGAACCGGGTGTCCTGGACAACTGGCCGGCTGGTTTTCGGTGTTCCCCACGGACGTGGGGATGAACCGCGCCGGATTCCCATCTCGCTGGGATGCTCTTCGTGTTCCCCACGGACGTGGGGATGAACCGTCTGAATCGCTTTGCAGCTTCACCATTACTTCGTGTTCCCCACGGACGTGGAGATGAACCGGGAAAAGTCGGACGCTACGGTCTGGTTCCTTGGTGTTCCCCACGGACGTGGGGATGAACCGTTACGATATTTACGGAGAAAACAGATAGATATGTGTTCCCCACGGACGTGGGGATGAACCGATATGGCCAACATCACAAGAGCCAATGTTGTGGTGTTCCCCACGGACGTGGGGATGAACCGGGTGGATTTTGAGCGTGATCATTGCGGCAACAGTGTTCCCCACGGACGTGGGGATGAACCGTGATACCAAACAGTTTTTTGAGGCCATTAGACGTGTTCCCCACGGACGTGGGGATGAACCGGTGTTCGGTCACATGAAGGCAATTTCTATACAGTGTTCCCCACGGACGTGGGGATGAACCGGTGTGCAGCTTGGAAATGCTGTATCGATCTCAGTGTTCCCCACGGACGTGGGGATGAACCGCGGTCAAGAATGTAACCGCCTACGATTTGCCAGTGTTCCCCACGGACGTGGGGATGAACCGTAGTGGTGCTAAATCCGCAATAATCAGCCGCTGTGTTCCCCACGGACGTGGGGATGAACCGGTTGTTATCCGAGACCCGTTCCGGTCCTACACGTGTTCCCCACGGACGTGGGGATGAACCGATGTCCGCACAGGTCGCATCGGTGCAGACGCTGTGTTCCCCACGGACGTGGGGATGAACCGGTAAAAAGCGCGGTAAGTGAGCGTGCTGCGTGGTGTTCCCCACGGACGTGGGGATGAACCGTATCTGCCGCCCGGCATGAAGGCTGACGACAAGTGTTCCCCACGGACGTGGGGATGAACCGTATGAGAATGGCAACAGATCAAACTGAGTATTGTGTTCCCCACGGACGTGGGGATGAACCGGGGTAACGGCTACGGGCCAGAGAAAGCAGCTTGTGTTCCCCACGGACGTGGGGATGAACCGTCATGCCGTCAGACAACGAGCGAGGCGCATGGGTGTTCCCCACGGACGTGGGGATGAACCGATATCAGATCATATGGGGCGGCGCAGGTAGCGGTGTTCCCCACGGACGTGGGGATGAACCGGATCTTTCCCAGCGCATCCAGTCAATAAATACGTGTTCCCCACGGACGTGGGGATGAACCGGGATCGGGTCGACATTAGGCAGCTCGATAGCGGTGTTCCCCACGGACGTGGGGATGAACCGTAATCAAGGCTGTGTTCTGGCACTATGTGATGGTGTTCCCCACGGACGTGGGGATGAACCGCCAGTCAGCCGCTTCCTTAAGAGCATCAATACGTGTTCCCCACGGACGTGGGGATGAACCGAATCAGAACATCTGACGGCAAACCGCTATATGGTGTTCCCCACGGACGTGGGGATGAACCGTGGATTCGCGAGCAGTACGGCAACAGCGCCACGTGTTCCCCACGGACGTGGGGATGAACCGGCAAACCGCTATATGCTACCTGTACTCTAGTTGTGTTCCCCACGGACGTGGGGATGAACCGATATAAATCGAATTCAACGAGAGGATGATCAAGTGTTCCCCACGGACGTGGGGATGAACCGGTAACTCTCTCGCTAATTCATTAATATCACCAGTGTTCCCCACGGACGTGGGGATGAACCGGCACCACAACACGCAGCGGACATTCACTTGATGTGTTCCCCACGGACGTGGGGATGAACCGGCGGCGAGTACCTGGCTGAGCACACGATTACCGTGTTCCCCACGGACGTGGGGATGAACCGTTGTCGCGACATGACCAGGGCTAGTCGAGCCGGTGTTCCCCACGGACGTGGGGATGAACCGTCGATACGCGGATCCACACCAAAGACTGAAGGGTGTTCCCCACGGACGTGGGGATGAACCGTGTCCATTGGTTATGCTCCTGTGTTGAGGGTGGTGTTCCCCACGGACGTGGGGATGAACCGCATTTCGCAACGGCCGGCAAACCGCTACGCGCGTGTTCCCCACGGACGTGGGGATGAACCGACAGCGAAGCGCCAGTTCTATGCTGAGACCGGGTGTTCCCCACGGACGTGGGGATGAACCGAAACCGGCAGTATACGAGAGGAAGATCAGGAAGTGTTCCCCACGGACGTGGGGATGAACCGTCAAAAGAACAGCGACCCTGAAGGACAGTAGAGTGTTCCCCACGGACGTGGGGATGAACCGCATCAGCGGATCCGGCCACTGCTGGAGGCTGGGTGTTCCCCACGGACGTGGGGATGAACCAGGCGCGGTGAGCATTGGGCGCTGAATGAAAAAGTGTTCCCCACGGACGTGGGGATGAACCGCTCAGTCCCCTTGAAGAAGGTCGAGGTTTTGAGTGTTCCCCACGGACGTGAGGATGAACCGAGGCCCAGAAACGTCAGGATGTAATGGATCAGGTGTTCCCCACGGACGTGGGGATGAACCGGTAGCTTCCATTTCAGATGCCATTAATTCAGCGAGTTCCCCACGGACATGGGAGTGAACCGAAAACCCGCACTAGTACTAATAGGCAGATCAAATTGCTGTATTCCCGTGGATGCGGGTTGGGTTTGCATCGGGCACGGAACAAACGCCCGCGTGCCCGAATTAATATCCTCCGTCCCCTTTTACCTATGCGTGGATATCCGTCCCGTGCGTCTCGGTGAGCATCCACACTGACGCCAGTGTCAGTGCGCCTGCGAGGGCAATATAAACTGACACGTAAAATATTCCGTAGGAATTCCACAGCAGTACAGCTATTGTCGGGGCCAGGGCGCCGCCGACGATGGCACCGATCTGGTAACCCAGCGAGGCACCGGAATAGCGAACATGGGTTGAGAACAGTTCAGTGAAGAACGCGGCTTGCGGGCCGTATTGCAGCCCCATAAAACTGAGGCCCGCAGCAATTGCCAGGGTGATCAGATAGAAGTTGCCAGTGTCTATCAGCGGGAACAGCGCAAACCCCCACAGCCCGGTCATGATAGCGCCGAACATGAAGATGCGCCGGCGACCGTGACGATCTGAATATCCGGCGGCCCAGAACTGAAACGGTATCTGTATCACCGAGCCTATCAGCACGGCAGCCAGCATCGTGGTGCGGGGCAGACCCACGCCGTCAGGGCTGCTGGCATAGGCCACCACAAAGGCGATCATGATGTAGAAGGTTACCTGAATGGAAAGGAAGGCACCTGCGGCCAGACAGATTCGTCCGGGGTACAGTCTGAGTGCCTCCAGTACGGGAGAGCGCGCCGGTGGTGTCGGATGTTCGGCGATGACTTCGGCAAATGCTTCTTCCGGAGGCTGGACGGGCTCCCCCGTGGATGCCTGGCCGGTTTGCTGTTTCAGGTTCTTGAGACGTTCAAGTTCCTTGAAGGCGGGCGTATCTTCCAGGTGCAACTGCACGTACATTGAAATACCAATCAGCACGATGCTGGCCATAAACGGAATTCGCCAGCCCCAGCTCATGAAGGCTTCTTCGGAAACCGAATAGCTGATCGCCAGAAATGCCAGGTTGGCCAGGATGACGCCAATCGGAGCCCCTGCCTGGGCATACGCCCCGTACCAGCCGCGCTTGTCTGCCGGTGCAGTTTCTGTCACCAGCAGCATGGCGCCTCCCCACTGTCCGCCTATGGCCAGCCCCTGCACAAAGCGCAGCACAACCAGCATGATGGGAGCAGCCGCGCCGGCGGTTGCGTAACCAGGCAGCACACCGATCAATGTTGTGGCAACGCCCATCATCATCAGAGCAACAACCAGCACCTTTTTGCGACCGACCCGGTCACCGAAGTGACCAAATATGATGCCGCCCAGCGGGCGTGCGATAAAACCAACAGCAAATGTGCTGAACGACGCAATCAGCGCGACCATGACCGGCATATCGGCAGGAAAGAAAAGCGTCGGGAAAACCAGTGCGGCGGCAGTGCCGTACAGAAAGAAGTCATACCATTCAATTGAGGTGCCAGCCAGTGAGGTCAGTGCGACTTTACGCATATTGGCAGTGGCGGCTTTGTCGTCGGGTACAGCTGATGCGGCAGTTGTCATCGCTACTCCTTACAGTTCTTACAGTTTTTGTTGTTGTTTTAGCAGTGTCTGCAGGGACTGATCATGCGTGGAATGAATGATTAGTGCAAGTGTCAGATGGCGTAAATTGCCAGTAGCAGGAACACGCCTACAACCGAAGTAACAATCAGCCGGGTTTTGAAGTAGGACGCTGTGATCAGCGACCGCGCCAGCAGTCGGGTATCGATCAGCAGGATCGCGATGAATACAATCAGGGCAAATATCAGGAACAATCGGACCGGAATCAGCAGGTATGCAAACCAGAGCAGCACAGTCAGGATATTACTGACCAGGAACAGGTTCACAAACTGCTGGTCGTTCTGCTGCAGATACTGCCCCCAGTGAATGCCGCACATAAACACGGCAATCACCAGAGAGTAGCTGCTGAGCAATTCGCTGACATTACCCAGCCACGGTATCTGCCGCACGCCCAGTGCAAGCAGTACGCTGAATGCGGCAAACGGCAGGGCGCCCAGCAGTGCCAGGCGCAACGTCAGCTGTCTGGATTGCATCAGTTGCCTATGGCCTGGCTGACCACACGCTGCGCCGTGCTGTTATCAAACGGTGCGCCGCGCGGGCCGCCGCGTTTCTGTTCCATGTAGATCATGAAGTAGTCATTTACCGGGTCGACCGCAAACAGTGTGCCGCCGATACCGCGCCAGCCAAAATTACTACCCTTGGCCGGATCCGCCGGATCGTTTGGCTGCAGGTGGAAACCCATGCTCCAGCCGCCACGATTTCCATAGAAGAAGTAGTCTCGAGCCACGTCCGGTGTCAGGCGTTCCTCAGACATGAGGGCAAGTGTTGATTCCTCGATAATGCGCTGGCCGCGGTATTCACCACCTTCGAGCAGCATCTGGGCAAACCGGACGTAGTCCTCAGTGGTGGAGTTCAGACCGCCACCGCCTGAGAGGAAAGGTCGCACAATGGTGTTGTCTGCCATTTCGCCGTGAATGGGTTCGGCAATGCGGGCTGCCTTGGCTGCCGGCACCCAGAATGTGGTTTCGTCCATGCCAAGTGGCCCAAAGATGCGCTCATTGAGAATGGCATCCAGAGGCTTGCCGGCTGCCACTTCCAGCACCGCGCCAAGCACATCGGTTGAGTGGCCATAATGCCAGGCGGTGCCCGGTTCAAACAGCAACGGCAGGCTGCCCAGACGTTTGGCGACTTCCTGGTTGGTCAGGCTGCCGTCTGCCGGAATAGATTCTTCATACAGGTTGCCCAGTGTGGTACCCATCGCAAAAATGGACTGGACCAGACCCGACTTGTGCGTCAGCAGATGCTCAACAGTCATCACATTCCGTGCCGGGCGTCGCTCACCGGTTTCGTTATTGATGACCTCCAGACTGGCAAACTCCGGGATGTACTTGCTGACCGGATCTTCCACTTTCAGCAGACCGTCTTCCACCAGAGACATGGCTGCAACACTGATGACAGGTTTGGTCATGGAGTAGATGCGGAAGATGGTCTCGGCATCAATCGGCGTGCTGTCGCCGGGACCCTGGGTGCCGACAGTTTCCAGCATGCCAACGCCGTCGCTGTTGCCGACCAGGAGCAGTGCGCCTGCAATATGATCGCCATCAACTGCCGCCTGCATCTGCGACCGGATTGTGGCAATTTCCTGTGGGGTAATGCCAAATTCCGCAGCATCGATCATATTGATGGAGTTGCCGGCAGATTGTGCCAGTGCGGCTGCTGAGCCGAGCAGAAGTGCTGTGGCCAGTGCGGTCCGGCGCAGCAGGAGTTGCATTGAGAGTGATTTCATGACGTTTTCCCTGTTTTTATGATGCCACGATCATAATCCAGACGTCTCCAAGACACAATTGCGCCAGGGTTAAAAGCTGCAAAGCCTGCGGTCGCGGTGTTAGTATTCCCATATTGTTTCTGTGGCAAATGGATGTCAGCTATGCGATTGATTCTTAAACTGTTGGGCGGAATTGTACTGGGCATAGTGCTGGGCCTGTTTGCGCCGGACTGGGTGACCCGAATTCTGATCACCGTCAAGGCATTGTTCGGGGAATTGCTGTTCTTCACAATTCCGTTACTGATTCTGTTTTTTATCAGTAGTGGAATCGCAGCGCTGCCCAATAATTCCGGGCGCCTGCTGGGCAGGTCGCTGGGACTGGCCTACTTCTCGACACTGGTCGCCGGTACGCTGGCATTCCTGGTGGCTTCAGTGGTGGTGCCGATATTTGCCGGTGGTCCTGACTCATGGACTGAGGCTGCAGGGTCGGCCTTGTTGCCGTATGTAACAGTGACGGTGCCGCCGCTGTTCAATGTGATGACTGCGCTGATGCTGGCCTTTGTAATGGGACTGGGGATGGCAGCGACCGGCGCGCAGGGGTTGCGTGATCTGTCGGATCAGGGGCGCGACATCATTCAGTGGTTGCTGATCAAGGCTATTATTCCCATGTTGCCGGTTTACATTGCCGGGGTATTTGCGGAAATGGCATCGGCCGGCACGGTATTCACCACGCTGAGAACGTTCGGCGTGGTGCTGCTGCTGGCTGTCATCATGCACTGGGTGTGGATTCTGGTGCTGTTTACGCTGGCCGGTTTCAAGACTGGCAAGTCACCCGTTACGCTGATCAGGAACATGTTGCCTGCCTACTTTACTGCACTGGGCACCATGTCCAGTGCAGCGACTATTCCGGTATCGTTGCAGTCAAGCAAACGTAATGGCGTGCGTGAGGATGTTGCCAATTTCACGGTGCCTCTGTTTGCCACCACGCATCTGTCAGGCTCAACCATCACCATTGTCAGTTGCGCCATCGCTGTTATCAGCATGCGCAGTGGTCTGGACATTCCGCCGCTCTCAGTCATGATCCCGTTTATACTGACCTTGGGGGTGGTGATGCTGGCCGCGCCCGGCGTGCCCGGTGGTGCGGTGATTTCAGCGGTGGGGCTGCTCGGATCGATGCTGGGGTTCGGTGAAACAGCACTGGCCCTGATGATAGCCCTGTATATTGCCCAGGACAGTTTTGGTACCGCCTGCAATGTCACCTGCGATGGAGCGCTGGCACTACTGGTGGAAGACAGTGCGGTTGAAGCCAGTACGGTTGACGTCAGCGCAGTTGAGGAAAAGCCGTAACAATGGCGAGTCGGACCGCAGGCAAAGTGCTTGCAGCGGCAGCACTCTGGGTGCTGTTGTCCGCCTGTTCGGGACAGGGTCCGCAACCGGTTAACGATACTGCAGCTGTCCGCGATGACGCACTGCACTACCTGATGGTAGAGAATCTGGATGTTCTGATGGCAAGACTCAATGTGCTGGTCTATGACCAGCACCGTACAGTCGACGATATTGAACAGGCGCAGCGCCGGCATTCGCGTCAGATGGAACTCATAGCGAGTGAGTTGCAACAGTCGGCCGCAGGCATACTGGCCGTGCGCAGCCGCCTGGCCTTAAGTGACAGTGCTGGTGAGGAGTTTGCGGCTCTTGCGGATACTCTGGCGCGTTACAGCGCGGCCCTGCAGCAGGCTGCCGGCAATGAACAGATCGCTGAGCTGCCGGCCATTCTGGAGCAGATACGTGGTACCTGTGATACCTGTCACCAATTATATCGGGGTTTCTGAATGCGGTTAGTGTCGCCGCAGCAATCTGGTTTGTTTATCGTTGTCGGGCTGTTATGTCTGAGCACTGCCGTAGCCCAGACCGGCAGCACGCTGGATATAGGTGGATATGCCAAGCTGAGCACACTGGTCAGCGATAGTGCCCAACCCGGCGAAAGCATGAGTGATCAGTTATTTGTGGTCTCCGGCATACCGCTTCGGGATGGCCGGAATTATGTGACACATGATACGCATTCACATGCAAAAGAGAGCCGGCTCTGGTTGCGGGCATCATCACCCACAGCGCTGGGTGATGCGGGACTGCTGATTGAATATGACTGGGCAGGTTCGGCCAGCAGTTATTCGCCGCGGCTGCGCCACTTCTACGTCCGGCTGGGAGGTGCACTGGCCGGGCAAACGTATTCGGCATTCACCAACGCGGCAGCGCTGGCCGATACGCATGCAGCCATAGCGGTAGGCAACATTGTTGTTCGACAGTCTCTGCTGCGCTGGACGCACAATGCGGCTGATGACAGCTCACAGTGGATGATTTCGCTGGAAGAGCCTCTCAGCCGGATTGCGCGGCCCGGCATGTCCGGTATGACAGTTACCAATGATGAGCGCATGCCAGACACCGTTGTCAGATGGCAGTCCTGGCAGGACTGGGGCAATATGACAGTATCCGCGATGGCACGACGGGTAGCCTATCAGGCCGCCGGCACGCGTGATCAAAAAAAATGGGGCGGGGCAGTCAGTGCCACCGGTGTCATCAATGTTGGCACACTGGATAACGTCAGACTCATGTTCGGTTACGGCAATGCGCTGGGTCGATATATTGGCAGCACGGTGGCTGATGCATACGCTGACGGTAATGACTCACTATCGCTGCGGACTTCGTACGGTGGGACTCTGGCGTACCAGCACTACTGGACGGACACCTTGCGTTCTACGCTGGCGCTGGGTTTTTCGCGAGCCGATTTGCCGGTGACGGCAGGCAGTGGCATGACCCGGGAGGCGCGTTCCGCACATGCCAATGTGATGTGGAGCCCGGTCTCACACACCACATTCATCCTGGAATATCTTTACGGCTTCCGCAGTACCAAAGTGGGTATTGAAGGGGAGCTCAACCGTTTGCAGCTGTCCGCCCGAATCAATTTCTAAAGTGCCTCCTTTCCCGATGCCTCTTGCCATTATGCCTCTTTACACTGCCTCTCTTTACCCTGTCCTTATTAATTCACCGGCTCAGAAGCTGTAGGTCGGTGCATAGGGTACACCATCAGCTTCTGCACGGCGGGCACCGGCCAGTATGCCCGGCATCGCGTAGTTGCCTTCATGACAGGCATATTCGTACAGCGGTTCGCTGGTCCGGTTCATGGGCATTTCACCGCGCCATGGTTGAGAATAGTTCTCCGGATCTGTTACGGTAAACTCGTACAGAATGACGTCATCACTGACCCGGGTGAATCGCTCGGTTACATGCATCTGCGGCGATGCGTAAAAACGATGAGTCAGCGACGAGCGGAAACTTTGTTGCGGATGAAAATTGGTAGTTTCCACCACCAGCGTGTCGCCTTCGTAATACCCGATAGAATCCCCCAGCCAGTCATTGGTCGGTGGGTCGCGGAATTCCTTGTTCAGCCGAACGATACGGGCGTCGTGATTCATTTCTGCCAGCAGCACCACGTAATCCCTGTTCTGCACGATCTGGGTATTGTTGTTGTATGACACCGGGAGTTTGGGCGGACCGCCTGTGGAACCAAAACCGACCAGGCAGCGTTCACCCATGGGGCGTACTTCCGGACCATCATAGGATTCCCGAATGGCCATGGTTGCCTGATGGTTGGCACGGCCGGTATCGTTGTATGGGAGCTTGCCATCAGCCGGATCTATCATGATGGATGAGCGAATCTGACCGTTGACTACGGCCAGTCGTTCACCCGGATCCATCCAGAAATTGTTATACCCGCCCACATTGATGCCGGTGCGCGGTGCATCCCGCGCCGGATCGCTCGGTGCGCTGGCCGCTGCATTGCGGGCCTGCACCGCCGCTTCAAACTGCTGCGCCTGCTCAGCCGACAGGACCAATTGACCGTTGTAGCGATCAGGTCTCTCCAGTGTTGTCTGTGTGGCAATAGACCAGTTGCCCTGCAGGTCCGGTGTCCCCCATTCGGTGCGCGGTGCTGTATAGGTAGCGGTTTGTTGTGCGTAGTTCGCGGACAGGCTGGCGGTGAGGATAACAGCGACAGCCCCCAGGGCCTTCAATCGCGCATATTGCATGGTCTACTCCCTCCGGTTGTTATTGTTTGGATTCCGGCGCCTGTAGCCAGCGCGACGCGGTGGCCAACGGTCCGTTAAGCGCGTCAAGAAACGCGATCAATTGTTTTTTCTCTACGGCTCTCAGTCGCAGGGGTTTGGCCTCGTTATGTCCAATGACGGCAATTTCAGCCGCATTGTAATGCTCAATCACATCCGCAAGGCTGGTGATCTGCCCAGCGTGCATATAAGGAGCGGACTGCGCCAGGTTGCGCAGACTGCCGGTGCGCTGGGCGCCAATCATTTCATCTCCGCCCCGCGCGAAACGCAGTTCCTGACACTCGGCGGGATCCGCATCGCTGAATTGCCCGAGGCAGTTAAAGGGATCCTGCATTGCCTTGCGCAGGCCTTCGGACCGGCCGGCGGCCGGGAGCGCGCCGGGCGCTGACAAAACCGCCGTATTATGGAACGAGTTATTGGTAAACAACGGACCGTTGTGACAGTTAACACATTGTGCCTTGCCAATGAACAGTTTCAGGCCCGCGATCTGGTCACGGTTCAGTGCGTGATCATCCGCAGTCACAGCGTTGTCCTTGAGTGCTGCCGCGTAGCTGTCAAACGGGGCCGGGCCAGGCATCAATTTGCGTTGATAGGCGGACAGCGCCTTGCCGGTATTGGCAAATACAGCCGAGATCGCTATCTGATCCTCTTCGCGCATGGCGGCCCATGCTTGCTGCTGTTCCGGATTGGTGATGGGCGAGGCGTGTGCCGGAAAGCGCGTGTCATCACTGAGGTCAGGCAGTTCCCCAAACAGTTCTGTGTAGCGCTGCCGGTAATCCGGATCATTAAAAACAAGTCTGGCCACCTGTAGCCGATCAGTGCCATGTTCTTTGGGGTTTTCCAGAGGCTCCAGCGCCTGCGACCACATGCTGTCCTTGCGTCCGTCCCAGAAGTACCAGGGGCTGTAGGCAGCGCCCGGCAATGCCATGGTGTTGCGGTCGACCATGCTAATGCCAGCACCGACCTTAAGCTGATCAGTAAACCCGAGCCCGGGCTGATGACAGGTGGCGCAGGACACGGCGTTATTGGCGCTGAGACGGGTATCAAAAAACAATGCATGACCGAGTTCAGCTGCCCGCGGATCATCTGCCACAGCATTGCCGACATCAGGCGGCAGCGGCGGCAGGCTACCCAGCCACAATGACTGGATGGTTGCCAGTTCGGTGTCACTCCAGTTCGCAGGCAATGGCGCGGGCACATACTGCCAGCCAAGATAACCCAGCGTCACCAGGAGCACCGCGATGGCTGCTTTAGAGAGTCTGTTCATAACCGGGTCAGCATGGTTACAGTTCCAGATTCAGGACAGAACGATAGGTTGTACCGTTGAGATTTATCAGCAGTTGCAGTTCCCACGCACCGGCCATATGGAAGCGCACGCCCTGCAGCAGATAGCGTCCGTCCCCCAGATAACGGGTCACCTGAGGCTGGGTGGCCAGGCCGTGATTGTGCGCCGGCATGCCGCCGCGAACTTCAATCTCAGCATCGGCGACTGCGTTACCATCGCTGTCCTGTAAACGGATCTCCCAGCTGTGCATTTGATTGATACTGAGAGGTGACAGCTGACTTGTCATGGTCACGCTGAGTCCGGCAGGGGAACTTGGCGCGGAAATTTCAGCAACCATTTCAGCAGCCATTGCAGGAGCCATTGCAGGAGCAAACAGGCAGACCAGCAGTGCAGCACTGATCAGGATTTTTGGCAGCAAGTGTGGCAGCAGGTGTAACAGTATCTTCACATCGGACTCCCGGCTGGTTTACGCCGCCGCCGGATGATGACAGCACCAGCGGCCATGACAGCGATTGGCCAGAACCAGACCGGTATCAGAGGTCCACCGACACGGAAGGGGAAAACGGCGTGATATACCTGAGGCTGAGTCGGGTGTGGTGCAACCACTATTCCCACATAGTCCCCCGGTTCCCTGAATTCATGCAGCACGGTCAGCACACCGTCAGGTTGCGGAGACACGGTCTGATAGAACACTGTGAGGTCGCTCAGATCACCCATTTGTTCAATATCCGACCATTTGACAAATCGTCCCAGTTCACTGGTGTTTCTGATGATACGAAATTCAATTGGCACCTCCCGCAGCGAATTGTGCAGATACTCCATGACAAATACGCTTTCAGTGACATCGGGCAGGTCTTCGCAATATTCACGATGCTGGCGTGTTTCCGGCTGGAAAACAGTGAAGTGGGCGCTGTAAAAATCCATCTGAATAGTGCAGCCGTCACCGCCATCAACCACGCTGCCGTGCGCATGTAGTTGTGCCGGAAACCACAAGGCGATGGCCATCAGCACAACCAGATGCCCCGGCAGGCTGGTTCTTATGTTTGTGCACGTATCTGACAGAAACATGGAAGCCACCCGTCAGCGATAATCCGTGGAGCGAATAATTGTGCCCGGACGGACACCCGTCATAGCCTGATCCTGCAACACCGCCTGGCCCGCCACAAACACATGGATGGCGCCTTCGGCATACTGGTGCGGATCAGCAAAGGTGGTTGTTTCCCGCACACCGGTAATGTCCAGCACGGCTATATCGGCGATGGCGCCGGCCTGCAGACGCCCCCGGTCAGTCATCTGCAATCGGTCGGCCGGCATGCCGGTCACTTTGTGAATAGCGGTATGGACCGGAATAATCCCCAGATCACGCGCGTAGTGACCGATCAGTCGCGCAAAGGTGCCGTAGCTGCGTGGGTGTACGGCTCTGGCTGACGGACCTTCAACACCACCATCGGACGCGATCATGGTGCGCGGGTGACGCATGATGTTGTGTACGTCCTCCTCCACCATGGCGTGAAAAACAGCGCTGCAATTGCCGGCTTCAACCAGTTCCATCAGCAACTCGGCCGCATTGGCCTTGCTGGCCTCGCGGCCCTGAAGCATCAGTACTTCGGTCAGATTCAGTCCGTTCAGGCTGGTGTCGTGTGGGCAGCCGGCCAGCGCAACATTGGCCGGATCATTGCCGCCGCGATCAACCTCGATGTTATAGACAATGTCGTTACGCAGGCGCTGGCGTTGCGCAGGATCTGCCATCCTGCCCAGCAGGGCGTCCCGGCCACCATCAAGGCTCCAGCCGGGAAACAGGATCAGCAGGTTGGTGGAGGAGGCGGTATAGGGATACTGATCAATGGAGACATCAACGCCGCGCGCGATGGCCTCGTCCACCATCTGCAAGGTAAGCGCCGAGCTGCCCCACATGGGTGCGCCAACCACTTTGTGGTGAGTCAGCTGCGTGGGAAGCCCACCTTCCTCGCCGATGCGAATGGTTTCGGCAACACTTTCCAGCAACGCCAGGCCTTCCTCGCGCATATGACTGATATACATGCCACTATGCTGTCCGGCGATCTTTGCCAGTTCGATAACTTCTTCGGTGTCGGCAAAGCGGCCGGGCGTATAGATAAGGCCGGAAGACAGGCCAAAAGCACCCTGCTCCATGCCCAGCGCCACCTGTTCACGCATCAGATCCAGCTCGTCCTCTGTTGACAGGCGGTCGTCCTCGCCCACCACAAGTCCGCGAATGGAACCGTGGCCAATAAAGCTGGCGAAATTGACTGCCGGTGGCAGGGCCGCGATTTCAGCAAAACTGTCGGCCAGAGGGATGGGGGAGCTGCCATCGTTGCCGCCAACAACGGTGGTGACGCCCTGGCGAATCAGGTTTTCGGCATCCGGCCAGCCAAAGATGCCCTCATCCCGGTTGTCACTCAGGGCATGACTGTGGATATCGATGAAACCCGGCATGACGGCCAGTCCGCTGACATCAATGATCTGCCCGGCCGCAAAGTCGCCCAGATCACCCACGGCAGCAATAAGTCGCCCGTTGATGGCAATATCACCGGTTATCGGAGGCTGGTTGTCCCCCGAGTACACAGTGCCGCCGCGCAGTACCATGTCAAAGCTGCGAACCGGCGCAGGGTCGGCAACGTCGCCGGAACAGGCAGCCAAAAACAGTACGATGAGTGGTAGTTGTAATTTTTTCATCATGGGTTGAATCTACGATAAAATTGCCGGCGGGTCTATCAGGCTGTTGAAAAACAGTTCCCGAATGCTGCCCCGGGTATACTGCTTACCCTGAAAACCGTTTGTACAAATTGAAGCAAGGAAAAGGCATCACACCATGAAGGCTGACAAACCCGGATCCGGCATATCAGGTTCTCTGCACTCTGCAGTTGATGACTGTGCGCAGGTGGTCAGCGAAAGTTGGGCGCAGCAGGTCGCCGGTCAAGAGGCTACAAGGCAAGAGCCTGCCGGGGCAGTGGCGGGCGGTCTGCGGTTTGCATCGATGGATTATGGCTCCGACGCATACAAACAGACACTTGCACTTCGTGAGCGTGTCCTGCGGCAGCCGCTGGGACTGTCGCTTTGGGATGAAAACCTCACTGAGGAAAGCCGACAGTTGCATTTTGGGTTGTTGAACACAGAGTCGCGACCAGTTGCCTGCCTGGTCGTCGTGTCATTGACAGGGCAAGCGGTGAAAATCCGCCAGATGGCAGTTGACCCCGATTATCAGGGGCAGGGTCTTGGACGCAAGCTGATGCAGCGGGTTGAACAGTGGCTGATGGCGAGGGGCGTCAAAACCGCCACATTACATGCAAGAACAACAGCTGTCGGGTTTTATGAGTCGCTGGGATATGTGCAGATTGGTGCAGAGTTTGCAGAGGTAGGCATTCCTCACTGCAAAATGACCAGAAATTTCTGACAAGTGTGAGGTATTTGACGTAGTCAGGACGGTCAGGTGTACGGATTTTCTGGAATTCGCAGGCCTGACGTTTTATTCTTGACCGGAGTCCTTTTTCTGACACCGGAGCTACTGCAATGCGTTCCTCTTATTCTTTAAGATCTACACCGTTCCGCCGCCACGCCAGAGCCACATTGCTGGCAGCTGTTGCAGCAATGACCACATCCGTTGCCCTGGCCCAGGTGCCGATTGTCCAGCCCGGTGCCCCCGGTCAGCCAGGCCGCACCTTATCAAGTACTGAAGCGTCCAACCTGGTGAGCCTGCGCTTTACCGATGCGGACGTGAAATTCATGCAGGGCATGATTGCCCACCACGCCCAGGCGGTCGAGATGAGTGCACTGGTCGCTGAACGCGCCCAGCGTGATACCGTGACCACCATCGCGCAGCGAATTTCGCTGTCGCAGGAAGATGAGATCGCCATGATGGAGGAGTGGCTGGAGAGCAGAAATCAGCCGCTGACGCTGCCTGCCGGCGGGCATGGCATGCATGATGACATGCACAGTGAAATGATGCCCGGCATGATCAGTGAGGCCGATATGACCCGGTTGGCGTCATTGTCAGGTGCCGAGTTTGATTCCCTTTTCCTGGAACTGATGATCAGGCATCATGAAGGTGCACTGACCATGGTTGAGGATCTGCTGGATCAGCCGGGCTCGGCTCAGGACTCCGTCCTGTTTGAGTTTACGTCGGAAGTGACTGCCGACCAGACGTCTGAAATTGAACGCATGACAGGTATGCTGGCCGGGTTCTCGCCGGACCCGCGGGTTAACCTTGCCGCCGGGTTTTATGATGCCGGTCAGGCCTCAATGAACATGAATCTGCTGGCCGCGTTGCCCAAGCCGGATGGATTTTTTGATCCCGAAAACCCGCAGGGACTGCCCATGAGCCGGGTGAGGGCGCTGGCGGGTCAGACTGAGCCACAGGCTGCCGATCTGGATGATGAGGAAGCAGAGCCACGCCCCAGTCTGCTGAATTTTGCCAACACCGATCTGGCGTTTGCCGGCAACGTCGCGGTGGCCGGCAACTACCATGGATACAACCTCTACAGTCTGGACAACCCTCTGGCGCCTGAGTTGCTGAGCTCCATCGTCTGTCCCGGTGGGCAGGGCGATGTGACCATTTATGGCAACCTGCTGATCATGTCGGTCGAGCAGACGCGGGGTCGTCTGGATTGTGGATTGCAGGGCGTGGCGGATGCCATCAGTGATGAACGTTTTCGGGGTGTCCGGATATTCGATATCACTGATATGACCATGCCAGTGCAGGTTGCCGCCGTGCAAACCTGCCGTGGCTCCCATACCCATACTGTGATTCCTGACCCTGAAGATGAGTCGAATCTGTATGTCTATAATTCAGGTACCAGTGTTGTGCGCTCCGGCGACGAGCTGGAAGGTTGCTCCAATGACTCCCCCTACGAGGATCCCAATACATCCCGTTTCCGGATAGACATCATCCAGATTCCGCTGGCGCGACCACAGGAAGCCCGGATTGTGAACAGCCCGTTCATCTTCGCGGACCCCGAGTCAGGTGTGCTGGCTGGTCTCTGGGAGGGCGGAGATCATGGGCCGGGTACCCAGCGTACCAGTGAAACCAATCACTGCCATGACATCACGGCTTATCCGGAAATTGGTCTGGCTGCGGGTGCCTGCTCCGGCAACGGCCTGCTGATTGACATATCCGACCCGGTGAATCCGGTGCGTCTTGACCAGGTTATTGATACTGGTTTTGCCTACTGGCACTCTGCGACATTCAACAATGATGGTACCAAGGTACTGTTTACCGATGAATGGGGTGGTGGTTCACGGCCGCGTTGTCGCGCAGCGGATCCGCTGACCTGGGGAGCCGACGCAATTTACGATATTGTGGATGGCAAACTGCAGTTCCGCAGCTATTACAAGATGCCGGCACCGCAAAGCGACACTGAAAACTGCGTTGCCCACAATGGGTCGCTGGTGCCAGTGCCTGGTCGCGATATTCTGGCGCAGGCCTGGTATCAGGGTGGCATCTCAGTGATTGATTTCACCGATTCTTCCAATCCGGTGGAGATAGCCTTTTTTGATCGCGGACCTGTCGATGAAGAAAAACTGATAACCGGTGGTTACTGGTCAGCGTACTGGCATGGTGGCCTTATTTATGGCACCGAAATCGCCCGCGGCCTGGATGTGCTCGAGCTGACACCAAGCGATTATCTGTCTGCCAATGAAATTGCTGCGGCATCCTTCATGGATCCGGACGCCGTTTACAATGTGCAGACGCAGACCCGTCGCACATGGCCGGCCGAACCGGTCGTGGCCAGGGCGTATATTGATCAGCTGGTCCGCAGCAATGTGATAGATGCCGGACAGGTAGATGCACTATCTGCTGCACTGGATCAGGCTGATGCCGCACTGGCGCGTGGCGCTCGCGATGCACAGGTGGCCAGTCAGCTGGCCGGTATGGTGGCAGGATTGAACAGTCAGGCTGAAAGTCGCAGCGGGGCGACCCAGGTGCGTTACCAGGGTCTGGCAAGTACCGTGGCAGAGATTGCCGACCGGCTGCGTTAATGGCGGATCCCAGCGCAGGCAGCAATACAGGCAGCAATAACAGCGGCACGGTCAGAAAAGGTTGGTTTACCCGGTTCCTCGACTCGGTCGAGTGGCTGGGAAACCTGCTGCCGCATCCGGTAACCCTGTTCGCGATTCTGGCCTTTGGCATGGTGCTGTTGTCCGGGCTGTTTGGTGCCATGGGTGTTGCAGTAGAGGATCCGCGGCCATCGGCTGCAGAGGGTACCATGATAGAAGCGGTCAGCTTGCTGAACGCTGCCGGTCTGCGCCGGATTCTGGAGAATCTGGTAAGCAATTTCGTGAATTTTGCGCCGCTGGGGGTTGTGCTGGTTGCCATGCTGGGTGTTGGCATTGCAGAAAAATCCGGCCTGCTGTCGGCCATGGTGCGCGGGATTGTATTGAGTGCTCCCAGACATGTAGTGACCATTGCTATCGTGTTTGCCGGGGTTATCTCAAATACAGCCTCAGAAATGGGCTATGTAGTGCTGGTGCCGCTGGCAGGCGCCATATTTCTTGCGCTTGGACGTCATCCGCTGGCAGGGATGGCCGCTGCCTTTGCCGGCGTATCCGGCGGGTACAGTGCCAACCTGCTGATTGGCACCATTGATCCGCTGCTGGCCGGTATTACCCAGGAAGCAGCCCGGCTGATTGATCCCTCCTATGAAGTGTTTGCGACGGCCAACTGGTATTTCATGGCGGTCAGTACCTTCATGATTACCATTGTTGGGTCGCTGGTGACCATCTACATCGTGGAACCGAAACTTGGCGTTTACGATGACTCGGCGGCTGATCCCTCCGTGCTGGACAATAAAAGCATGGAGTCGCTCAATCCAACGGAACGCAAGGGGTTGGCGGTGGCAGGAGTTGCTGCACTGGCTGTGTTTGGGGTGATGGCATTACTCGCCATTCCGGAGCAGGCACCGCTGCGCGATCCGGTCAGTGGAAATTCCGGCCCGTTTTTCCGCAGTATCGTTGCATTCATTTTTCTGTTTTTCCTGGTCACCGGATTTGCCTATGGCAAGGTGACAGGCAGCATGCGGAATGACCGTGATGTGATTGATGCCATGGCATCGGCAATTTCAACGCTGGGTCTGTATGTTGTACTGGTGTTTTTTGCGGCGCAGTTTGTGGCGTTTTTTGGCTGGACCAATCTTGGCATAATCACTGCCGTTACCGGCGCGGACTTTTTGATTGGCGCGGAGTTGACCGGACCAGTGGTGTTCGTGTTCTTTATTCTCATGTGCTGCTTTGTCAATTTGATGCTGGGCTCGGCCTCAGCGCAGTGGGCAGTGACAGCGCCGGTCTTTGTGCCCATGCTTATGCTGATAGGCTACGCGCCAGAGCTCATTCAGGCGGCCTACCGGATTGGCGATTCGACCACCAATATCATAACCCCCATGATGAGCTACTTTGGACTGATATTGGCATGGGCAACGCGCTATAATCGCAACATCGGCATTGGAACCATGATCGCCACCATGCTGCCTTTCTCGATATTCTTCCTTATATTCTGGGTGCTGCTGTTTTACGTGTGGGTATTCCTGCTTGGCTTGCCGGTAGGGCCCGGCGCGGCTACCTACTACTAGAGAAAACCATGACAGAGATCGGACACATTTATACCCTGCCCATGCTGGAAACCACAGCCAATGGTGTTTTTCTGGATGCAGACAACCTGGGCAAGGTGTTGTTGCCGCGCCGCTCGGTTCCCGCCGGCCTGAGCGTAGGTGACAAAGTAAAGGTCTTTCTCTATCTGGACAGTGAAGACCGGCTGGTGGCCAATACCAGGATGCCAACCGTCACGGTCGGTCAGTTTGCCTATCTACCGGTGGTGGATGTCAATGATGTCGGTGCGTTTCTGGACTGGGGCCTGGAGAAGGATCTGCTGGTACCCTACATGGAGCAGCATCGACCGATGCAGCAGGAACAGTCATATCTGGTATATGTCTATGTCGACAAGGTGCATGGCCGCATTGTTGCTTCATCCAAAATCGAGCGTTTTCTGGATGATGACCGGCGTCACTATTTCAGGGCCGGTCAGCCAGTCGACCTGATCATTGCCAACAGCACTGAACTGGGCCACAAGGCCATCATCAATCACACCCACTGGGGCGTGCTGCATGCTGCAGATGTGGGTCAGCGTCTGAGTTTCGGGCAGTCAATCAAAGGCTATATCAAACATATCCGGCCGGATGCCAGGATTGATCTCGCATTGCAAAGTGGCAAGGCCGCGCTGGATCAGCAGGCAGCAAAGATCAGGACCTATCTGGAAAAGCAGGGAGGGTTTGCGCCACTGAGTGACAAATCGGACCCTGAACAGATTAAAAAATTATTTGGCATGAGTAAATCTGCTTTTAAGAAGAGTATCGGTATACTCTACAAGGAACGCATTATTGATATCGAGAAGACCGGCATCCGGCTGGTCAGCGATGAGAACCAGTCATGACCAACGTATCCGCCCAGGAATTCGCCCAAGAATCCGCCATTGTTGATGTTCAGGTCCATACCATCCCAGTGGAGCTCTACAAGGTCCTGAAGTTTGAGGGGCTGGCCGGCAGTGGCGCCGAGGCCAAAGCGGTGGTTGCTGAGGGTAAGGTACTACTGAATGGAACGGTAGAGTTGCAGAAAAGGAAGAAGCTTGTGCAGGGTGATGTTATTGAGTACGCCGGGCACAAGCTACGGATTGTTTTTTAATGGTATTGTGCAGTATCAACTTACTGATACTAAATTTCTGATGTTCACATGAGGTGGAAAGATGAGAACAAAAACATCCTTTTTGACAGGGGTACTGGCATCAGCACTGATGCTCAGCGCATTTGCAGTTGTGGCTCAGGAAGAGACCCATCCGGCCGTCATTAACAATGACGGTGTGGGTTTTTCACGCAAGGACGGGGATGCGGTGATTGTCTATGATCCGGTAGCTGCCTTTGATCAGCATATGATTCAGGTGGCGGATTGCAGCGCCCACAAGGTTGATCTGCAAGGTGTGAGCTGGTGTTTTGCCAGTGCCGAAAATGCCGAGAGTTTCAAAGCAGCCACCACAGACTCTGGGCACAATCAGTATATTCCCTTTGGTGGCGGTCACTGTGCGCTGGGGCTGGCGTTTAACAACCTGGCAGCGCGGGGCGACCCCCGGACTGCCGTGCGTATTGGCGACAACCTGGTGTTAAACGGTAACTTTGACGTGCGGGCGCGGTTTCTGACAGACACAGAAACCAATATGAGCAATGCACTGAGTAACTTCCAGACCGGCCTGAGTGAAGGCAAGCTGGTCAATTGATTCGGATCCGGTGATTCCCCGCGCCCGGGCCGGTTGCCCGGGCGTTGGGCATGCTGTCAGCGGTTTGCCTGCAACCACCACCGCAGTGTATTGGTAACAGTCTCTGCAGCGTCCTGCTGCACAAAATGACCCGCCCCTGGCACGGCCATGATGGTTGTGGCCGCGTCATTCCAGTCCCAGGTATTATTTAATCCGTCTGAATGCAGGGCGGTGTCATCCAGTCCGTGGAAAACCAGCAATGGCACGTTAAGCCTTGGTGCCGTATAGGGCGGTGGCGTCTCGGAATATTCGGGCAGCGGCGGATAATTGCGCTTGTAGTAGGCAATCATGGCATCAAAGTCGGACTGGGCAAATGCCTCGACATAACGCTGGCGAACAACCGGGTCGCGTACCCAGCCTGCCAGGGTCTGCGGTGTCATGGGGCCACCAAACATGATGTCCGGATCCGATGGTTTGCCCTGCTGAAAGCGCTGCGCATAACCGCTGTTGGCGCGCTGTTCGGGGTTGATGGTCAGTTCTCGCAGCATGGCATTGGGGTGTGGCAGATTAAGTACAACGAGTCTGTCGACCATCTGTGGATACGCAAAGGCAAAATTCCAGGCGACCATGCCGCCCCAGTCATGTCCCACGATCACAGCCCTGTCCTGACCCAGATGCCGGATGACCGCAGCGATATCAGCCGTCAGCAGGCTCATGTCGTAGTTTTCATCGCCTGCCGGTTTGTCGCTGAGGTTATAACCCCGCTGGTCAACCGCAACCACCTGAAAATAGTCGCTCAGGCCTTCCATCTGATGTCGCCAGCTGTACCAGAAGTCAGGGAAGCCGTGAATCATGACAACCAGCGGGCCCTGTCCTGCCGTGGCGTAGTGGATTTTTGTGCCGTCATTGTCGGCATATCCATGTTCAGCATCGGTCCAGATGTCCGCATGTGCCAGTCCGGCAGCCATCAGGAACAGCAGCAGGACTGCAGGTTTAAGACAGTTATCCAGTACAGTGCGCATTGTGCGTGTCTCCCGTGTCTGATTATGTGCAGTAATGGTAACATTGTCGCATGACTCCAACAGATAAAGATTTCTGGTTTGTGCCGCTGGGCGGTTGCGGCGAAATAGGCATGAACCTGAATCTGTACGGTCATGCCGGCCATTGGCTGATGGTCGACTGTGGTATTACCTTTGAGAGAACGGCGGCGGGCGGCAATCGGGTGGAGATGCCTGATCCGCTGTTTATCGCAAATCGCAGTGATAAACTGGTCGGTCTGATTGCCACACATGCACACGAGGATCATATCGGCGCGATTGCGCATTTGTGGGAGCAGTTGCGCTGTCCCATCTATACCACTGCGTTCACCCGCCAGGTGCTGGTCCGCAAACTGCGACAGCGCGGCATTGATGCGTCGGTGTACTGTGTTGCGGCGGGCGACACCGTGCAGCTGGGTCCGTTTGAGGTGCGCTGGATACCCATTACCCATTCCACCCCGGAAACCAACGCACTGCTATTGAGCACTGAAGTCGGGCGCGTGCTGCACACAGCAGACTGGAAGCTGGATGCGGCGCCGGTGGTGGGGCCGGCTGTAGACCCTGAAGATTTTCTCCGGCTGGGCCAGCTGGGCATTGATTCGATTGTGTGTGACTCGACCAATGCAACCCAGAGCGGGCATTCACTGTCTGAGTCAGAGTTGTTTGAAGATCTGTTGCTGACGGTCAGGGAATCGAAGGGGCGCGTTGTGATTGCCTGCTTTGCCAGTAATGTCGCCAGACTGCAGACACTGGCTCACGTGGCGCATGTGTCAGGTCGGTATCTGGGACTGCTGGGTCGCTCGTTGCACAATATGACTGCCTGCGCACGGGCTGCCGGGTATCTCAACGACTATTTTTCGCCTGTGTCCGCGGGCGATCTGGGTTATCTGCCACCCGAGGAAGTTTTATTGGTGGCCACCGGCAGCCAGGGGGAGTCAGGTGCCGCGTTGCAGCGACTGGCCATGGGGACGCACCCTGATATCAGTCTGGGCGCAGGTGATCATGTTGTGTTCAGTGCCAAAACCATTCCCGGCAATGAAGCAGAGGTAGTGCGACTGATCAGTCAGCTGGAGAGCCAGGAAATCAAGGTGACACATGCAGACAGCAGCCCGCTGGCATTGCATGCGTCAGGCCATCCCCATGCGGAAGAGTTGCAGCAGATGTATCGCTGGGTGTTGCCGCGGATAGCGGTGCCCGTGCATGGAGAACCACGTCACATGAAATGTAATGCAGCAATTGCAAAAGCGGCAAGTGTCCCGTTTCAGTTGCTGGGGATGAATGGGGACTGTTTTGATCTGATCAATGGTCGGATCAAACGCGCAGCCGCTCCGGTGGGGCGGTTGTGGTTTGATGAAAATAAACAGAGGTTAGAGAAAGTGAGCGAGCCATGTTAGTCAGCTTATTGATTGGAGGGTTTGTCGGACTGTTGTTTGGTGGTCCGGCAGGTTTCGTTTTTGGGGCGGTCGTTGCGCTGCTGGTGCGTGCATGGCTAAAGCAGAATGCCGGACCTGGTCTGATGGCTATTCAGTCTGCCTACCTGGATTCGATGTTTGCGGTGATGGGTGCCATGTGCAAGGCTGATGGTGTTGTCAGCCGCAATGAGGTACAGGCGGCTGAAAACATGTTTGATCAATTGCGACTGACCGCGCAGCAGCGGGAATCGGCCAAAGCCGCCTTTAACCGCGGCAAGCAGGGCAATTTTGATCTGGACAGTGAACTGGCGCGTTTCCGTCAGGTCAGTCGTGGGCATCCCGCGTTGTTGCGAATGTTTCTGCAGATTCAGATCAGCGCTGTGGCGGCGGACGGACAGATTCATCCGGCCGAGCACACCCTGTTATTGCGGATTGCCCGCGGGCTCGGTTTGCCTGAGTCGCAGGTAGAGCAGCTTGAGTCCATGCTGCGCATGGGTCAGGCGGGCGATGGTGCTGCCAGCAGCGGTCAGCGTCTGGCTGCAGCCTATCAGGTGCTTGGTGTGCCGGAATCTGCCAGTGACGCAGAACTCAAACGTGCCTATCGAAAACTGATGAACGAAAACCACCCGGACAAACTCGCCAGTCAGGGATTGCCGGACAATATGCGGGAAATCGCCGAGCGCAAGGCACGCGAAATTACCAGCGCCTACGACCTTGTGCGGGACGCGCGACGTTCCGCCTGATATCAACTGCATAAAGCAGCCGCGGTGCTGGCGAAAGTGGGCAAGTTACGGTAAGTTCCGATAAGACATTTTTCTTACAGGTGGTGTGCATCATGAGTCTGCGGTCATTTTTCTTGTTTGTGTTGTTGTGTGCTTCGGTTGGTGTGGCAGGTGTGCAGGCGCAGAATCCTGCCGATGCCCGCGCCGCCATGGATTATTACCTGCCGGCCGGTGTCAGTTATGATCCCACTGTACCGACGCCTGAGCAGGTACTGGGCATGGTGCCGGGAGAGTGGCATGTACGCCACGATCAGTTGCTGAAATACATGGACGCGGTTGCAGCAGCCTCGGATCGGGTCACCATTGAGCGCACCGGGCGCACCTACGAACATCGGGATCTGGTCATGCTGACCATCACCTCCCCTGCGAACCATGCCAACATCGAATCAATTCGTGAACAGCATCTGACGTTGAGCGATCCGGACCGTTCGGCAAATCAGAATATTGCGGATATGCCGGTGGTCCTGTATCAGGGATACAGCGTGCACGGCAATGAGCCCAGCGGCGCCAATGCTGCGCTGTTGTATGTCTACCATCTGGCGGCTGCACAGGGGCCGGAGATAGACGCTGCACTGGCAAACGCAATTATTCTGGTGGATCCGTCGTTCAATCCGGACGGTCTTGAGCGCTTTGCGCAATGGGTCAACAGCCGGCGTGCCATGAACCTGTCCAGCGATCCGGACAATCTGGAACAGAATGAACCCTGGCCGGGTGGGCGCACCAATCACTACTGGTTTGACCTGAACCGGGACTGGTTGCCATTGCGGCATCCGGAAAGTATTGCGCGCATGCAGAACTTTTACCGCTGGCGCCCGAATGTACTCACCGATCATCATGAAATGGGGTCGGATAACACATTTTTCTTTCAGCCGGGTATTCCTTCCCGTACACACCCGTTGACGCCTCAGCGAAACCAGGATCTTACCGGTGAGATTGCGACGTTCCATGCGCGTGCCCTGGAAGCGGACAAGCGGATGTTCTATACCCGCGAGAGCTATGATGATTTTTATTATGGCAAGGGATCAACCTATCCGGATATCACCGGCAGTGTTGGCATCCTGTTTGAACAGGCCAGCTCGCGAGGGCATGCGCGTGATACGCAAAACGGCGTATTGAGATTTCCGTTTACCATCCAGAATCAGTTTATCGCGTCACTGACCACGCTGGAAGGTTCGCTGGCGCTCCGGGAAGATCTGCTGGGATATCAGCGCGATTTTTACCAGGAATCACGTGAGCTGGCGCGTCAGGATGATGTAAAGGCCTATGTATTTGGTGATGCCAGCGATCAGGCGTCAGCCTACGAAATGGCTGAGATATTGCGCCGCCACCAGATTGCCGTGCATGTGCTGGCTGAAGATCTGGAGGTGAACGGTCAGCAGTTCACTCGCGGCCGCGCCTACGTGGTCCCCAAGGAGCAGGATCAGTATCGTCTGATCGAGTCGATATTTGAACAGCGGACAGAGTTTCCGGACACACTTTTCTACGATATTTCCACCTGGACATTCCCTTACGCATTCAACACGCCGTTTGTTGAACTGCAGCGTCGACAAGCCCCGGATTCGCTACTGGGGGACATGGTTGCCATTGATGATGCGCCTGAAGGGCGGTTGATTGGCGGCAGCGATGCCTACGCTTATGTCTTTGAATGGGATGAGTTCTTTGCACCACGCGCTTTGTATCGACTGCTGCAGGCGGGGGTGCGGGCAAGAGTGGCCAGCGAGCCGTTTACCAGTGCGACTGCTGAGGGGGTCAAACAGTTTGACTATGGGACCATTCTTGTTGCGGTAGGCCCGCAGGATGTGTCTGCCACTGATATCCGGGCCCTGCTGCAACAGGCGGCCGCGGAAGACGGGCTGACAGTCTACGCACTCGACTCGGGTCTGAGTTCCGCGGGGCTGGATCTTGGCAGTCGTGGTTTTCAGTTATTGCGCGAACCACGGGTGGCCATCCTGGCCGGCGACGGGATGCGCTCCTCCGAGGTCGGTGAAGCCTGGCACGTATTTGATCAGAAATTCGATATTCCGGTCACACTGCTGACAACTGACCGTATGCGCCAGTCCGACCTGAGTCGTTACAATGTGATGGTGTTGGCCAGCGGCAGCTATAATGCAGTGCAGACTGAAAAACTGAAGCAGTGGATTCAGCAGGGCGGTACGCTGATTGTCTATAAAACGGCGTTAAGCTGGGCGGCGCGCGAAGGACTGGCCAATATTACCCTGATTGAGGATGAAACTGAGGAAGCAGAGGGCGACCGGGCGTCCAGAGCATACGCTGACCAGGTGCGTGACGACGGTGAGCAATTGATCAGCGGCAGCATCTTCAACGCGACACTCGATCTGACACATCCGTTGGGTTATGGGTATAACAATGAATTGCTGCGCGTATTCCGTGACAATGCACAGTTCATGCAGGTGGGTGAAAATCCGTACTCCACGCCGCTGATTTATGCGGATGATGCGCTGGCAAGTGGTTATATTTCAGCGGAGAATCTGCAAAAGATTGGCGGCACCGCGGCGATTGTTGTCAGCCGCCAGGGCAGTGGCCGGGTGATTGCAATGACGGATAACCCGAACTTCCGGGCATTCTGGTTTGGCACTACACGCCTGTTCATGAATGCGGTATTTTTTGGTCACACCATCAGCTCACAAACAACCGAATAAGTGTTACTGCTGTTTTGTTGTCTGCAATATGTTGAGTGCACTCTCAAAGTCGAAGGCAGCAATCAGGCGCAATAGTTCAGTGCCTGATTGCTCGCCAAGTTCGGCGCGCAATATCGACGCGTGATGCATCGCCACATCGTTTGCTTCGATGTTACCGGCTTTCAGTTTTTCTGCCAGTTCGTGCATAACGCTGGCGGCAAGCACGGGGCTGCTGTCTTGTGCGGGTTCCCGGTTGTCGGCCAGTGGCTGAAGATCGTGTATGAGCTGTTCCAGCAGATCGGCCAGTCTCAGTGCCTGCACCGACAACTCGGCTGAGCCGGTTTTTGCTTCATGCTGCACAGTGGCAGCGGTATCTGACACAGTCAATGCACCAATATTTCCGGCTGCGCTTTTTAGTGTATGTGCGATACGCTGAATCGCCCGTGCGTCTCCGGTGCCGGCCAGTCGTCGCAGTCGCGCCGGGTCTGTCTGGTGCTGGTCCGCGAACATAGTAACCAGGCGCAACAGAAACCTGAGATTGCCACGTGACATCATCAGCGCATGATCCAGATCCATTCCGGCAACTTTTCTCAACAGGTTGGAAATCTCCGGTGACACGCCTGTTTCAGCTGTACCTGTGGCGCGGACCTGGTCCGGGTTTTCGGACGACGCAGTATCATCTG
>TARA_R110002072_G_scaffold243821_2_pt1 | contig 208179 bp, 141 predicted proteins | sample TARA_R110002072 | Tara Oceans TARA_R110002072 (sample SAMEA4397118) | marine metagenome | biome: Polar Biome; feature: [SRF] surface water layer (ENVO:00010504); material: water (ENVO:00002006), including particulate matter (ENVO:01000060) such as... | depth 5 m | reverse complement strand
GCCACCGGATTTTCAACTTTCAACACTCAGCGGGACATCATCTGCCGGCGTTTGAGCGGCATCCGTGCCGGTCGAAGAGCGAGGCAGATCAGTCTAACTGCCGACAGGGACACGTGAAACGTCGACGTCAATCGAATTGGCGGGGCAGACAGAACCACTCCCGGTTTGTCACAGACTCAGCTGGAGCAATATCAGGCGTCAAATAACGCCGAACCCTCACGAACCTCAAAATCGTTGAACTTTGCCAATGCCGGATGACGATCTGGGTGAAAGCGTGCCGAGTTCTCGCATTTGCCGAGGAACCCGCGCGAGTACCACGGGGCGGGGGGAGATCTGGTCGATGAGTGCTGAACCTGATCGTGAGAATCGTCGAGTTCGCTGGAGGCGACTGTTTCTAACGAGTGCGTTTGTGCTGCCGGTTGGTTGTGCAAGTGTCAGCTCGCAGTCAGTCATGACTGAACCGAAGCAACGGGAAACTCCGGTGGCCATTCGCAGGTTCACCGCGCAGAACGCAACGCCAGCGTCCGCACCCATTCTGATGACCGGCGCGCTGTCGCATCAGGTTAACCTTTCGCGAGTTTCTCCTGTGGCGGCGATGTCGGTTTCGGGCTCTTCTCGCGCGGGGTTTGCTGATGCGATTTCGTCCGCGTCGTCGAGCGAGGCGGAACCGGGACTTCTTTCGGACAATCGTGCGACTCCGATTTCATCTGCCGCTGGACAGGAAGTTGTCGGAGCCGACGGTTCCCGCTACGTCCTGACGCCGGTCAACTTTGTCCCGGCGCCGGTTCCCGCTCCTGCTGCCGAAGTGTCTGAGTCAGTCGACCAGACCGACAGCGAAGAATTCATCGATCCGCAGAAGCTGGATCTGTCGACCGCTTTGCAACTGGTTGCCGGCCAGAATCCTCAGGTCGCGTTCGCTCATCAAAGAATCGCTGAAGCATCCGCGCGACTGGATGCGGCTGAGGCTTTGTGGCTGCCCACAATTCGCGCTGGTGTCAGCCTGAACCGTCACGAAGGGACGCTGCAGAATTCGAATGGTCAAATTGTTGACGTCAGCCGGTCGTCGCTGCAGGGCGGTTTCGGAGCTCGGGCCGTTGGCGCAGGGACAAATCCCACACCCGGTTTGTCCGCTGAGTTTCATCTCAGCGATGCGGTGTTCGCACCTCGGATCGCGGAACGGAATCTGGAAGCCAGCAATTTCGATTCGTGGAGCACGTACCACGATCAAATGCTGCGAGCGTCGACTGCTTACCTGGAGCTGCTGCGTGCTCATCAGGAGAAAGCGATTGCGACCGAAACACGTAACAACGCCGCCGAGCTGGTTCGTCTGACGACCTCGTTCGCAAAGACGGGGCAGGGGGCTCAGGCTGACGCTGACCGGGCAGCAACAGAGCTCGCGATCAGACGGAACGACGTCGCACGTGCGGACGAAGCCGTTCAGGTTGCCTCAGCGCGACTGGCGGAAGTGTTACATCTGGATGCTCCGGTGCGAGTCGTGCCGGTTGAGCAGCAGGTTGCTCCGATCGAGCTCGTTTCGATGGAGCCGACGGTTCAACAGATGGTGGCTATCGGGCTGTCGTCTCGCCCGGAAGTTGGGCAGAGCGGCCAACTGGTGGCGGCAGCCTGTGAACGACTGAAGCGTGAACAGTACGCGCCGCTGTTGCCGAGCGTACTGCTTGGTATGAGCTACGGTGGCTTTGGCGGCGGGGTGGGTGACAGCATCAGTAACTTTAATGACCGGTTCGATGTTGATGTCGCCGCCGTATGGGAACTGCGTAACTTCGGGCGAGGCGATGTCGCTGCTCAGGAAGTCGCGCAGGCTCAGATTGAACAGGCACGCTATCGCGAAATCGAAACAATGGACCGTATTTCGCGAGAGATCGTCGAATCGCGCAGCCAGACTCGCTCAAGACACCGGCAGATCGAGACCGCTCAATCGGCCGTCAAAGCTGCTCAGCAGTCGTACACTCGAAACCGGCAACGCATTAACGAAGGGCAGGGGCTGCCGATCGAATTCCTGCAATCATTGCAGGCTTTGGATCAGGCTCAGCGGGAATATCTGCGATCGGTCACCGACTACAACGTCGCCCAGTTCAGGCTGCATCACGCCCTCGGCTGGCCTTCGGACGCCGCCGTTGCAACGCCGACCCTGAAGTCGCAAAGCTGACTTCGCTGACTTCAACGATCGCCGATCGGGTGTCGGTTTCTATGACGGATGGCGACGACCGCCGGACGCGGCGGTAAAGAAGTATCGAAGTCTGGCCATCGTGTCGACGGGTTCGCAAAGTCAGACCCGTCCTCTTCGCCAGGATGCTGCACCGAGACGAACAGAGATTGGTCGTCCGGAGTCAGACACACACCGCTGAGCTCAGATCCTCGCGGACCCTGAAAGAAGAGTCGTGTGCGGGCCCGGTTCTGACCGTCGGTTTCGCAGACGTAGATGCCGTCCGCGGTCGAAGCAGTTTCGCTGGCTCCATCAGTCGTCATCCACAGTCGACCGCGGCTATCGAACGCCGCGTTGTCCGGACACGAGACCCAGCCGTCGTTTGACACTTCCGCATGGCAGTTCGAATCGTCGATCTGGCTGGCCGGATCGCCGCCTCGAAGAAAGACGTTCCACTGGAATGTTTCCGCGGCGTGATCAAATCCGGACTCCGTCTTCTGAGGGATCAGCTCCAGGACGTGGCCATGTCTGTTGTTCGGACGCGGGTTCGCCGCATCAGTCTTGTCGGCTGACCGCTTCGAATTGTTCGAAAGGATCAGGTAAACACAGCCGTTGACGGACGATGGTTCGACGTCTTCCGGACGATCCATCGGAGTCGCTCCGACAAGATCGGCAGCTCGGCGAGTTTCGATCAGCACGTCGGCCTGACTTTCGAAACCATGTTCCGGAGTCAGCGGGCCGGCGCCGAAAACAAGCGGCAACCAGGAGACTGTGCCATCTGCATCGAACCGTGCGACGGAAAGCGTGCCATCGTCGAGCAGGTTTCGATTTGCGGGCGGGTTTTCAGGGTCGAAAGCTCGGCGAGTCACGAAACGATAGACATATTCGAAACGCTCGTCGTCGCCGCAGAAAATGACGACGCGCCCATCGTGGTTGGTGATGATCCCCGCGCCTTCATGCTTGCAGCGGCCTAGAGCTGTCCGTTTGACGGGCTGGCTGTTCGGGTTCATCGGGTCGAATTCGACCACCCATCCAAAGCGATTGGGCTCGTGCGGTTCCTGTTCGATGTCAAACCGGGGAAAGTGCTTAGCCCACGCCGGACTGAAGCGACTGGGGCCGTCGATACCGTACCGTTTGTGGTTTCGGGCTTCGGTAGTCGCATCGGCAGCGCCGCTGAAGGTAGCGTCAAAGTTTTCCTCGCAGATCAGCATGGTACCCCATGGGGTCACGCCACCTCCGCAGTTGTTCAGCGTGCCGATGACATTTCGACCGGTCGGGTCTTCCGACGTTCGAAGCCGAGGATGTCCAGCTGCCGGACCACTGATTCGTATGGGCGTGGCGAGAGCTGTCAGCCGACGATTCAGTCGACCGTTCTGGTCAAGTTTCCAGTCACCATTCGGTTGTCGAACGATTTCAATGACCGAATGCCCCATCGCCGCCATTTCGGCTTCAACAGTTTGCTTTGGCAGCGTTTCAAGGTCGTCGCGGGTTTTCAGACCAGGGAACATCAGGTTTGTGTCTGTGTATTCATGGTTGACGCAGAGCAGGCCGCGTTCGACGGTGGGATCAGCAGAGTGCAGGGGGATGAACGCGGTGTAGTCGCAGTTGTAGCCAAACTGCTTCGACTGTGTTTCGCCCGTCTGATGGTGAACGTCCAGCGGCTTCGCGCCGGGCAGGATCGGGTCTCCCCACGCCGCAATGACCTGCCAGTTGTAGCCATCGGCGACTCGGGCCGTTTCATCGAAACCGCGAACGAGTTCTCGAAAGGTCAGACCGGTCTGGCCAAAGTTGGCGGCGGAGTGAGCTTCGCGGTGAAAGGCCAGTGTCGTTAGCCCGGCCCAGCCGGCCAGATGTTTCAACGATCGCCGCCGCGTCATTGCCTGCCGGAAAATGGCGGTGAATTCAGGCTCGGTCGATTGATTCGAGACCGGATCGACTTCGCGATAACACAGCGACTCTTTTTCGGTTGGCATAGTGAGGCTCAGTGGGAAATCAGCAGCCAGATTCCGGCGATCAGACAGGGGACCAGCAGAAGCAGTGTGGGCCGAGCGGCCAGCATTTCAGCCGTCGGGTCGGCAAAATGAATGGACATACCAACCGGCAGAGAATTGTTCGGCTGGTTGTCGTCGTGGATGCCTGAACTCATGAAACACTCACCGTCGGATACTCGAAATCCCTGGGCCTGCGTGCCCCTCAGGGCGCGAAGGTTGATCAACGACGGCGAGTTACCGGTGAGGGTTGTGTTAAGAACGTGTGAAGATTTTAAGCCGAGGCTTACCGTCAGAACTGGCAGTGGTTCCTGTGTTTCAGTTAGAGAATCTGATCCTTAAACGTGCTCACGGCTGCTTCCTGATTCGCGCGGCAGGGTATCGCCCGCGGTAAATCACAGCCAGCCAGACGACGCAAAGACTGACGATCGTCATTGCCAGGCCGCGATCTGACAGTGTCGCGGTCAGTGGGATCAGCAGGATGGCTGCAAAGGCTTCCGTCAGTGGTTTCACCCATCCGCCATTCAAGGCAATCACCTGCCGGCGCAGCGACGGACCAAGTGGCCAGTAGAGCACGTTCAATGCGGTGTCAGTCAGACTTCGACGAAGCACGTCGCAGCCTCGAGCCAATGTCAGACACTTGAAGATCGTCGCCGACTTCATGGAAAAAATGATCGTCGAAAGAATCATCGTCACGCCGGCCGGGTATGAAGCCAGTCCGGCCTGAATGCCGAAACGGGCAAGAAATCGTGACGTGACGAAAAGCTGCAGGCAGCCTGTCAGCAGAGCCGTCGCCGCGTAAAAGATCCCGAAGAAGCTGGCAAGGTCGTCTTCGGCCGCGTAGTGCGTGACGGCTGTAGATTTCCATTCGAACTCGATCAGCAGCACGACGATCGTTTTCAGGAAGACGATCCCGGCCAGATACCTTGCCAGTGGAACCTGTTTCAGGATTTCGCGAGGACTTGCCGGAGTGTCGAAGGGTAGATCAGATTGAACGTCAAGCTCCGCAGCGGACGACTCTGGCTGAGCGGAACTGGCGACATCGCCATTGTTGTCGGGGGCGTTGCTGATGTCGGCGGCTGTCGGCTTCCGTCGGCAACGCAGAGCGACGAAGCCAGCGACGAAATCCATCACGACGATCATGTAGAGCACGCTGGTGGCGCCGAACTGTGTGGCCAGCCAGCCGATCAGGCTTCCCAGAACGACGGCAGATATGGTTGAGCCGGAACTCGCGATTCCGGAAGCTCTTGCCGGGGCGGCGCTGCGAAACAACTCATTCAACAGCGTGGCGAATTGAATCGAGCCGAACGTGCCTCGCAGTTCGGCCAGCAGGTAGAGGGCAATGGGAATTCCCAGGTGGCGGTTGCCCGTGTCGAGCATCAAGCCAAGGGCGAGCGTAGCCGTGGCAAAGAACAGGTGCGTTGCGAAGACAACCCGTTGAAGCGACAGGCCAGCCAGTGTCTTTGCGTAAACGGCGGTGGCGATGGCAACGCCGCTGGCCGAAACCAGAATCATCGCTGGCAGCTTTTCAATGCCGATTCGCGCAAGGAAGACGGCGTCCGCGTCCGATCGGGCTCCGACATACGCTCCGGTCATGCCGAACGAAAACAGAAACAGCAGCCCGGTTCGGACCTGCTGATCCGGCGGCACTTTCAGCAGTTTTTTGATCCCGTGGCTGAGCATCGTTGCTCTGAAGTCGCCGGAGCGTTGCGCAGGTCAGTGAGTGATCGATACGGCTACCATTCACGTGGCGGCGTTAGAACAGAAACTGAAGCTGGGTTCGGTAGAGCAGGCCGTCATCGCCTGGCAGGAAGCCGACAGCACTATCGTTGATTGGTGTTCCGTTGACTCGGTTGACGTCGAGCGAGAGTTTCAGGTTGCGGCCTTTGATCCACCAGGCGACTCCGCCACCGACTTCGTCGGCACTTTGATCATCCGCTCCGAGTGTACCCGAGTCGCCAACGATGCTCGACCATCGACCGAACAGTTCGAGTTTCTTAGGAACGACGAAGTACCCCCCTTGGACGAGGAAGCCGTGATCTGACAGGTCGGGGACGGCTGCTCCACCGAAGTTGGTCATTTCACGGAAGTAAAATTCGGTGGAAAGTGACCAGCCCTGGTATCGGAAGTCGGCACTCAATGCGAACAGGGCAACGTCGTAAGCGTCGGTGCCCACCGGCAGGATGCTGGTGATTGTGGCTCCGCTGTCGACGACGCGCTGTCTGGTTGCTTCGACAGCTCCGTCAACAATGTCTTCACGTGAGAAGGCAAAGCCTGCTCCCACTCGAACGGCCAGCTCTTCGTGCCAGGCGATGTCAGATTCGTAATCACTGCCCCACTTCCCGAGGATGTCTGAGTAGACTCGACCGCTGATTCCGAGATTACGATCGATGTCGCCGACCCGGTTCGGTCGAACGCCGTTCGTTCGGATTCCGTTTGTCAGGGCGACCTCCCAGTTGACAGGAACGCACGACTCAACCGTTTTTCCGTAGAGGCTGATGCCGACGCTACGGTCGATGTCAAAGAACACGCCCGCCACCGAACGATCGGCAAACTGCAGATTGAGTCCGGACGTGTGGCGGGATCTGTTGAACGGAATTTTCCAGCGTCCAACTCGAATTCCCAGTTGCCCCGAGGCGAGATCGAACTGGTTGTGACCGATGTCGTAGGAGAGGTAGTAATCCAGCAGGTCGACTCGTTGAGTCTGGTTGTCGTCCGCGTCGAGCTGAAAGAAGTACTCCAGGTCGGGGGAGAGGGCGATTCCGCTGAACACAAGCCGTGCCCGCTCAAACTCGAAATCGTTCTGGTCGGGAGTCGGGCCGTCAGAATCAAAGTAGCTGTGTCGAGCCTGGATCCAACTGTTGATCTTCATCGAAAACGGAGACTTCTCGATGTCGACCGGCTTGAGAACGAAGCCTTTGTCGTAAACCACGCTCAATGGAATTGCCGAACTGCCGGAGCCTCCGCCGCTTGAGCTGCACCCCGCGCCACAGCCTTCAGCGAGATGAGCATTGCTCTGGCAGCCGCATTGCTCGATTCCAGACGCGTGAGCGGACGAGTTCGTGCTGGCTTGCCGGTTCAGTCGCGAAACCTGCTCTTCCAGCGTCTGAATTCGGTTGAGAGCATTCTGCAGCTCGTTGTCATCGGCCAGTGCCGGTCGCCCAGTTATCAGAACGATTCCGCAGAGTAGTCCTGCCAGAGCTTGCGCGAATGGTTGCATATGTCCGAGTTCGTCTGTGTTGGCGGCTGGCAAGTGTTGCGTTGTGGGGCACGAAGCATTGTATCGGTCTTATCGGTAATACCGGCTGGGACGGTTAAGCCTAATCTGACTCTCGCTGGACAGCGTGGCGAGATCTACCTCGCAGCCTCATTGGACGAGGATGAGCCGCTTCGTCTTGGATGGAACGGTGTCAGTGGCAACCGGTGTTTTTGTCGACTGGACTGCGCACAAACCAGAATCTGGCGTGAACGACGCTTTCCTTTCCCGCAATCAACGTGAGCGATACTTCCAGTGCTTCGTCCGGGATGCAGCCAGCCCGGCCCGCCTTTCTGATTGGCATCAGATCGATCGTCAGGTTCTGAGATGCAATTCGATCAGAACCGTCCCTTCTGACGTTATGAGCGATCAGGCACTCTGTTGAGGGTGGGGCGTCTTCAAGGAAGATGCCCCACCCAGTGAGCAGTGAAACTTTAGTTTTTGCTGCCGTCCGTTGTGAATTACGGCCGAATTGCAAAAAGGCGGTCTCCTCGCCGCAGGACCAACGTTGAATCGCTAGCGACAGCGGCGTAGAGAACCGGTTCGCCAGAGGACTCAGACTGATCCCCTGGATGCTCGGTCTCCCAGAGCGAATTTTCTGCCAGGACGTCGAATTCAGCCGAAGCATTCAAAATCGTCGTCGTACCATTCTTTCCAAACAGGTAGAGTCGATCGCCAATCAGCAGTGGGGTCGCCCAGACACTGCTGGCTGTTCGTTGAGCAAATTTCTGGTCGCCGGTTTTTGCATCAAGGCAGTAGAGAATTCCCTCACGGTTAACGAACCAGGCGAGCCCGTTATGGGCAATGGGAGAACCAAACGATGATGTCGCTGATTTGGCTCGCCAGACGTAATCCAGTTTGAATCCGTCCGCAGGTGATCCCGAAATCTGAATCACACCGTTGGACTCGGCGGCTTTTCCTCCACCCGACTCGCCGCGTCCAACCGTTGCGCCAATCAAAAAACGACCACTTCCCAAGGGAACCGGCGTCGGTGTCGAATTGCCGGAGATGCCGTCAAATTCCCACAGTTTTTTCCCGGTCGATGGATCGAGACCTGAAATCCTGCCGATTCCACTCAACACCAGATGGTGAGTCTCGCCAACCGGTACCAGGCGCGGACTGCTCCACGATGTCACGCCCAGGCCATTCGCTTTCCAGACAGTCTTTCCCGTCTTCTTCGAAAGTGCCAGCACGTAAGGTTCTTCGCTGCGTTCGATCCAAACAAAAACGAGTTCTTCCGTCTGTTCGAGTGACGACGACAGGCCATGACGTGATTCGATCGAACCATAATCGGCAACCAGGTCACGCTCCCAGCGGCGAGCACCGTCACTTGTTAATGCGACTACATTGCCGCCTTCAAAGAGGGCGATCACGCCGTTGCCGTCACAGACGGGTGATGGGGCGGCCTTGCTGACATAATTTGTACTCTTCACTGGAGAGCTGTTCTTTGTATCGAATTTCCAGAGTGCGGTGCCGGTTTTCAAATCGAAGGCCTGCACATGCAGTCTTTCTTTGAGATCGCCGGACACTGACGTCACAAAAATGCGGTTTCCCATCACCACCGGAGTTGACTGGCCATAACCAGCCAGTGGCTGCTGCCAGGCAATTCCGGATTCCGGTGACCACTCTGCTGCATAACCGGCATCGGATGCGATCGGCACTCCTCCGTTCTGAAAACTCTTCCAGTCATCAGCGCTGACCTCTGCGAGACTTGCTGCAGTCAGTGCCACCAGAATCAGCGACCGGCTGACTCGCATATCGAACCTGATCAGAAACCGCTGCATAATGCCTGTCCTTGAAGCGTCACGAAGAGCCAATTGCAAAAGTGAGTTAAGAAAAAGTGTGCCGGCGAGGTTCGATCAGCCACTCACCACGCCGGCACCGTTGTCGATGGCCTCGTTACTGTTTCCGAACAGGAATCAAATCCACTTCGGTGACTTTACCGACCATCATGTTGCCGCCGCCGATCGCGACCAGGCTTGAATCCTTCCACGGCAGCATTCGATGAAAGAACCGTGGATGATCGAACTGCCCGACAAAGTTCCAGCTTCTGCCGTCTGCTGAAAGACGTTGCAGCGAACCGGAAATCGTTGAGGCAAACAAGGAACCGTTACATGCAAATGCCGAGTTTCCGAATCCGTCCATCGAAGTACCCAGCAATGAGGGAGCATCCGACCAGGAATCGGTAGCGGGATCGTAAACGTTGGCCTGAGTTGTCGGGCCGCCTTCCATTTTCATTCCGCCGATGCAGTACATCTTTCCATTCCAGCTTGCCAGCGAAAGCGCTCGTCGCTGGAATGGTGGGGCGGCGACAGCCGTCCATTGGGCGCCGTCCTGACTGAGATCGAGTGTCCAGGCTGACTTATGCCAGACTCGGTCGTGACCGGCGCCCGGCATGTTCCAGCCGCCAGCAACATAAAGAACGTCGCCAAGAACAGCAGCGTCGTGTGACGACCTTGGTTCCGGTAATGGTGGTAATTCTTTCCAGACACCAGTTTCCGGATTAAATTGTGCAACTCCTGCCTGAGATTGAAGATCCTGTTCTTCACCTTCTTTGTTCATCGCGGTGAAACCGCCCACGCGGTACAGCAGACCGTTGTGAGCGACCATTGCCAGCCCTTGTAAACGCGGACCGGTCGACACTTTTTTCCATGCTGATCGATCTGCAAGATTCAGCGCCCACAAATCGTTGGATTGTTCTTCATTGGTGTATTCGTGAGCCGACCCATAGTTGCCGCCGTAGGCGTAAACCGTGTTACCGATGATTGCTCCACCAAAGCTGGTAATGCCCAGTGGAAGTTCCGCCAGATTGTGTTTCTCACTATGAAACTTCGACGGAACGTTATGGAGTGTTAGTGTTGTATAGTGACGTATCGATTCGTAATTTTCTCCGTTATGTGTGCCTTCTTTGTCTTCTGTAAGTTTGCCTCGGATTGAGTACACACCGTCAGCTGGCAGTTCACATCGAAAGGTGCCGGCTTCGTCTGTTGTTCCTTCGAGCTTGTCTTTGATTCCCGGCCCGACGATCACAATCTCACTGTTGGCAGACGGCTTTCCTTGCCATGTGAGTTGCAGAGCGGTGGTATTGCCGTTACGGGTTGGAATGATTTCCAGCGGCAGCCGCTCTTTATCCTCGATGGCGTGCCATGTTCCGGGCAGAGCTAACGGGTAGGACTTTGCATAGTAGTTGAGTAGAAACGACGACTGGCCACGGGTGAGGACGCCATAAGTGTGTTTCAGTACGACAGCATTCTGATGCAACTTCTCAGGCAAAGTGGCTTCCAGCGCGTCTTTGCCTTTCAATAGGGAAAGCGTCTCTGGCTTTCCGCGACCGCCGACCGACCAGGCTTCGGCCTTGATGATTCGGTCGAGGAGGTCTGGGTCGTCAGGCTCGGTAGCTTCACCAAAGAAAACCTGCACGCGATCAGCGTTTTCACCGGAACCTGTCAGCACCCAGATGAAGTGAGCGTGGCTGACTGCCGGAAGACTTAAAAGTAGCGTCAGAGTAAGAACGATGTGTTTCATAGTGATTCTCCGTTGTTGGTTTCAGTTTGTTAAACGGCTGTTTCAGTTGTTTCTATTTCGAAGCCAGTTCAAAGTTAAATGCATTATCGCCATCCTCGGAGAGCTGAGCTGTCAGCTCTGAACGGGCGTTGTAACGATGTGGTATTGCAATCGGCCTGATGTCAATTGTTTTGAAACGATCGCCACCCCGTGCAACTTCAAGCTCGCCCAGTTCGAGTAACTCCGGGTGAATTTCAACTCGAGCATTGCTGGCCAGTGGGCCTCGAGTCTTATCAATGGTGTATTTTCCATTTTCAATTAGCGCGGTTGCTTTCACGGCTCCCTCACCTTCGTCGCTGACAAAAACAATGCGGCCTTTGGTGAGAGGTTGGCCATCCATTATGACCTGTCCCGAGACACCAACACGTTGCCCGCGTCTGTCGACTTCATCGCCACATCCACTGAGTGAAGCTGAAATTACAGCCAGCACCACCCAACACAAATTCGTTCTTAACATGTTCGTCTCCTGTCGATTGAGTATCGTTGCCTGGTCAGACGATCTGCGCACCACAGCCCAGTGCCAGGAATTGCGCAGCCCACCTGCTAGCGTTTCTCGTAATTCCTTAGAAATCGCCCAGCTCTTCTTCGCCCTGTCGCGTGGCAAGAGCGTCCAGCAGTTCTGCATCGATTGATTCAGCAATGAATCGCGTTGCGCCGTCTCCCATTGCGAAGTGGGCACCGCCGGTGTGATCGCTTCTCCACATGGTGCGGTTGGCACCGGTGTTGACGTTAAAGTCGCCTGACGTGTGCCCCAGCGAAACTCCCGAATACCCGGGTGCCCAGCGATGGCTTCCCCACCGTGGAGTTCCTGCTCTGCTCGGATCAGCAGAACAGCTTGATGGCGAAGCGCTCCACAGATAGTCCTCAAGCTGGTAGTTGAATTCACCAATCATGAGCGTGTTGGACTGTCCATCGGTGATATCACGAAACTTCACTGGGATCGGCGCGGTGAAGCCGTTGTAACCAGCAAACAATCCATCGCCGAGAAGATTGCTGGTGCCCATTGAAGCGCCGTAGCTTGTTGGGGCGCCGGGTTCATCGCAGGCGACTTCCGGTACTGCGCGCTTCAGAACCATCGACGGGCACAGATAAACCGGCAGACGAGTGTCGATAGCTTCGCGATTGGCCGGGTCGGTGTAGTACAGGTCGAAGTTGTAAAGTGTCTGAACACTGGCTGCGTCGAGGTTCGGCAGGATCGCAACGAAGGGACCATACACCTGTGAATTCATGCCCATCGGCAGGCAGCTGTAAATGTCGTGGTAGTTGTGCATGGCCAGGCCAATCTGCTTGAGATTGTTTTTGCACTGCGATCGCCTGGCGGCCTCACGAGCCTGCTGCACAGCCGGCAGCAGCAGGCCAATCAGAATGGCGATGATCGCAATCACCACCAGAAGTTCAATCAGCGTAAATCCAGCTCGACGTCTCATTGGACACATCCTTCCATCAAGTCAGCAATAGTTAACTGCAACGAACGAGGATTCGTGTCGCTGCAAAAAACCGTCGTGGCTGGCTAATGGCTGGCGCTGTGCTGGCTGGTCGCTGGCTTCGGCGGAGACGGTCACTCACCGTCTGAATTCTGCGTGTCCGGTCAAATATTTCGTCCGACGGAGCTTGCAGATTTTTCTCTATTGAAAAAGCCGACGGCAACCTGTCCCATGCGAAAAGGGGCAGATTGCACATCAACAAACACTGGATTCTTTTGAGGCGGTTTCTTCATTTTTCGAAGTTCAAACAGCAGGCTCATCTCTCGGCCATAGGCAGCGGCCAGGTGAACAAGGAGAACAGCAACGCCGGTCGAGACGAAAATTGCCAGATGAAAAAGGAAGATTTGGTACGTTTCCATTTCAGAACTCTTTTCGGACGCGACTTGCGAATGCATTACTCTTCGGGGGCTTCGCAGCAACCTCGCGCTTCGGTGATGTTTCGCTGGACAATCTGTTCATTGCAAAGACTTACGCATTGCCAGTCGTCTGCCTGTTCGTACAAGGCGCGGAGATTTTCGAGACAATTCGAACAGCAGATTTGGCGAAGTTCTTTCTCACCGAATCGCCGCACCAGGGCATAGGCGTGTGGCTCGCGGCCGAGTTTTAACAATCCTGCCGCCAGTGAAACTCTGAAGACGACATTGTCCGGTTCCAGATCGATTGCCTGCTGAATTACTCGTTCGACTTTCGAGAATGGAAAGCCCAGTCGCCCCATGTAGATACTCAGGTCGAACCAGGCCTGAGCATCATCGGGAGACTTGCGTATGGCCTCGCGGCAGGTCAGCCAGGCCTCTCGGTTGCAGTTGATTTCTTTGAACAGCGAAGCGACCCGCAGGAGGGTTGCCGTTTCAACTGATGCCGACCGTGCAATGTGATCCAGTAGTCCGATGGCCAGGTCGGCATTTCCTGCCGCAACATAACACTCTGCCAGAGCAAGCTCTGTGGAAGCGCTAAGCGGCACGAGCATCTGAGCCATTTCGAGGATTTCCTGGCAACGAGGCAGGTCTCCCGCAGCGTTCAGAGCGAGCCCGATCTGCTTCAGAGTATGACCGTCGTTCGAGTCCGACTTGATCAGGAAATCCGCGACCTGAGCCACAGTGTCAGCATCCTGCATGCGTGAATGGATGTCCGATTCTTTGAGATTGTCTCGGTCTGGCATTCTCGTAGCTCTCTCGTAAATCTTGCCTGATTAGATAGTTAACGAGTTTTAATTCATATTTCGGCTAAGCGGGTTGCAACTGAGACGCAGTCTCAATAAGTTATCGGCCAGTGAGAATGTCGCAAGGCAGAATCTCAGACTTTTTCTGAAATCTCTCAAAAATCAGACGAGAGTGACCGTGCCCAATGAGCCAGACAAACGAGAGCAACGATCCGTCCGAAGTGACGCGAGGGGGGAAGTCTCAGGCTGCGATCACAAGCGACGCCCTCTTCAAGGGGCAGACGGAAGTCCTCATTCACCACGGCGAAGATGTCTACCGACTGCGAGTCACGAAATCAGGCAAGCTCGTGCTCAACAAGTGACGAGTCAGGCAGGCTTGAATGCCAGCTCCCGCGTCTAATCAGTAATTTGAGATGGACCCAGGATTACTGTGGCTGCTGGCTTGGGTCGTCTCTTTCGGAAGGTTTCGCCTACGGTGCCCATTCGACGGTTGAGCCGTTGTCGACACCGGAGGCGGCTCGGAGGTGGGCGAGGCCGAGCTGGTATTCGAGCAGGGCATCAATGGCTTTTCCGGCGGACTCGGCGGCTTTCTCTTCTCGCAGAGCCACCTTGAGCAGGTCGGATTCCCCAGCTTTGAACTTCTCGCGTTCGACCTCCGCCATGTAGTCGGCCAGGTCTCTTGCCTCGGCGGTTCTTTGCACGCGTTCATAGGCGGCTCTGACAGCTTCGAAGGCGATGGCGATGTCGGTTCGAATCTTGTCTTCCGACAAGCGGCGTTTCTGAGCAAGCTGAGCCCGTTTGCCTTCCAGGGACGTCAGCTTGCCTTTGGCTTTGCGTCGTTGCAGCGGGACATCGACGAGCAGTGCGGCTTCGAGCTCGAATGGTGACTTGTCCCGCTTCTTGCTGGTTGGCTCACCCATGTCCTGCGATCCGACCAGCACGGCATTCACATTAGGCAGCAGGTCGTTGCCGGCTTCAGCGATGTCGACGTCGATCCGTTCGATGGCCAGATCAAGTTCACGCAGTTCAGGGCGAGACTCAATTGCCTGTTGTGCCAGACGGCTTTGCCAGGCTTCATTTGGTGATGCAGGCTTTGGGAAGTTGGGGACTTCTTCGAACGTGGCGGTCCGCGGTTCACCGTCTGGCGTCCGAAGATAGATGGAGAGTTTTGCCGCCGTTTGAGCGACCTTCCGCTGCGTGTCGATCAGTTTTGCTTCACGAGAGAGAATCGAGCGGCGATTGTCCTTCAGATCCGGCAGCGCCTTCGCGCCCATGCGGACTTCTTCCTGAAGGCCGTCGTTACGAGTCGTTGCCAGGGCGAGTACCTGTTCAGCGATGCGTCGCTGTGCGGCAGCTGCGACCCATTCCCAGTAGGCCTCAGACGCGGCTCGGACAGTCAGGATGACTTCGCTACGAAATTGAGGATCGGCTGCGGAGAGATCGAGCCCGGCTTTCTGCACGCCAGCTCGTCGATCGTCGATCCCCACATTTCGTGACAAGGGGACTGACAGCCCGGCTTTGAACTCGCCGCCTTCGTTGGTCTGGCGTTCCTGGTACCACGGTTGAAACACTCCTCGTCCGACGCGATAGCCACCAAAGACTTCGCCGCCGTTAGCGAGTGGCTGAATGGCTCCGACGCTGTGACGGTAGGTTTCGTAAAAGCCAAGTGCGCCGTTCTCGGTTGCGCCTTTCAGTTTGGTGTCGAAGGCTCCTTCGGCAGAAATAATCTGTCCCTGAGCAATCTCAAACTGCAAAGCCGCCGCCTGCACCATTGGGTAGGTCGTCAGGACGGACGAGATGACGTCTGCAAGTTGAACGTGACCTGCAGCCGAAGCTTGCGAGTCCGCAGCAGAATCCGTCGGAGCCGGGAGAATCGGGGCGTCGCTGGTTTCGTGATAGGCAGTTTGAACCACTTCTGGTTGAGACTTCGCGGTCGGTCGCCAACCGGATCGCGTTTCAGTGGTCTGTGCGACAGTGGTTGATGGGGGGCGGTCATTCGGTGCTTCACCGGAGTCTGCAACGTTCTGAGTTACAGTCAGTGGACCGTTTGCCGGAGCAGCCTTCGAAATCGGCGCCGTTCTCAGAGTTGTTTCGCGCTTGATCATCGTCCGCGATGTTGACGTCTGGCAGCCGATGGTCAGTGTCGAGGCCATCAGGATCAGTAATTGCAGACGCTGCCGCATTCTTCAGTCACCCAGCCGGTTAGTTCACTGGCGGAATAGAGCCAGGCAATCGGGCGCCCGACAGGTAATCGCAGAGTTTCTCTCGTCTGCGTTATCGGCATTCGGCTGGAGCGAAGTTTACTAATTCCGGAAAGCAGGGGAGATTTCCTCAAGTTTCCGCGTAAGCATCACCACTTCGTCCGGGGTGACAACTCAGCGAACGAGAGCTCAATTTTCCTGTCCAGCCTCTTCCTGTCAGCTCTCATACGCCTCACACCGAGGTAGACAGGAAATGCTATTTTTTCTTGTCGTCGTAGCTGCTTTTTCGATATGCAGGTTCGTCCATTGAGACGACGGGAGGGAAGCCGTTGAGTCGTCGCCACAGTTCGTAACCCAGTCCGACTTCGTCCAGCAGCACCCACCCGTTGGCTCGCACGCCCTGCTTCAGATACCGGTCAGACGGCCAGTCGCTGCTGTCTGAAGCCGGCCCGACCAGTAGACGGAACTTGCCTTTACCGTTGTCGGTCGAGTCGACGGAAATGACTTCGCCGCCGAACGTGCCCACCGCGACGGACGGCCAACCGGCGAACTGCACCGCTGGCCAGCCTTCGAATTGAAGTCGGACATGCCGGCCCGGTTCGACGAGCGGCGCATCGTTTCCGTCGAGCCAGATCTGGACCGCTCGGTCAGTTGTGTCCGGAACGATGGTGCAGAGTGGGTCTCCTTCCTTGACCATGTCCGCGCCTTGATTGGCCAGTAGCTGGAGGATGAATCCGTCACGCGGAGCGGCGACAATCTGCTCCTGCTGGCGCGACACGGCCGTCTTCAACTTGGTCAGGCTCTGTTCGGCTTTGGCGACTTCACTTTCAGCTTTGGCGACGTCGCTCTGAGCTTTAGCCACGTCGGCGCTTGCTTTGTTCAAGGACGTCTGTGCGTACTCGATGTCGACCTGAGCCTTCCGCTCTTTGGCTTCCCGTTCCCGCCGTTTGGCTTCGAGTTCGTTTTTGGCGGCGGCGACGTACGCTTCAGCCTTTCCGACTTTGGCTTTGGCTTCGAGATACTTCTGCTCGGCCTGCTGAAACTTCAGTTCGGAAGCAATCTTCTTTTCGAAGAGCGCTTTCTGACGTTGATAATCAGCCTGAGCCTGCGAGAAGCCGGCCTGTGCTTCCTCGAGAGCACGAGTTTCGGCCTGAACTTTCTGCTCGCCGGATTTCACATATTGATCGGCTGCGGCCACGATTTCAGTCTGGACGGTGCGGTAGGCTCGGAGCTGCGCTTCGTACGGCGCGATCGATGCCTGAGCGGCTTCAACATTTCGCCGTCCGGCCGCGAGACTTTCCCTGGCTGCCATGAGCTGTCGTTTGCCAGACTCCTCCTGCTCCTGCAGCCGCGACAGGTAATCTGGATCAATGTCCTGAATTACCAGGATTACCTGCCCCTTCTTGACGTGCGCGTTTTCGACGATGCCGTCGCCCCAGTCGATGATTCGGCCTTTGATTGGCGCTTCGACAATCATCTGTCGTTCCAGTGGCGCGTAAGCAACGACGTTTCCGCTACCGGTGACCGACTGTTGCCAGGGGGCGAACAGTGTTGCAAGTACGGCTACGCCCAGCATGATCGCAAGGGCTCGCCCGAAGCGTCGAGCGAGCCGTGACGAACGCGCCAGCCGCAACGCTGGAAGCATCGCTTCGCTGTAAGCCACCGGGGCCAGCATGGGTTGTCGAGATTGTTCGTCTGACATTGTGAAAGACTTTGCAGATCTGGCGTTCTTGTGGAGTGATCGAGGGCGGCTGTCGGTATCCCTGTTTTCGAAAACGTGCGAGCGTCGACGTCGCCAATTGTTTATTTCTGGTCGTGCTTCGTCCTGGCAACCTGGTTGGCAACAACCGAACCGCGAAGGTCAGTCGTCATTCTGAGGACTCGTTCACAGAGATCAGCGACTCGCTGCTGACCGGTGGCGACGACAATCGTGCATTGATCCTTCAGTCTGGTGAGCGCACTGACGACTTCGGTTAATTCGGTGTCGGAAAATCCATCGAGCAGTCCGTCGATCAGCAACAGCCCCGGTCGACCGACAATCGACCGCGCCAGCATGAGCCGTCGCAACTGGCTGCTTGACAACGCGCCACCGTTCGCCGGAAGTGATGTCCCCAGACCGTCGGGCAGAAGCAGCAACTCGTCGAGAACTCCCAGTCGGTCAAGGACGGAATGAACATCGGCGGATGAAATCGACGGGCGCTCCAGGTGGACGTTCTCTGCGATCGTTCCTTCGAAGTATTCGACGTCTCTGGCCAGTGCGACTCGGCGCCGCAGGACGTCTGGTCGAAGATCGCGAGGGTCTGTATCACCAACGTTCAGATGGCCGCTTTCCGGGGAACGCAATCCGTACATGACGTCGCACAAACGGCTCTTACCAGAACCGGCGTTGCCCAGCACCGCGACGAATTCTCCTTCTTTCAACTGCCAGTTGAGCGTGTTGCCTCCGGGAGTGCAGCACAGACTGGTCAGCTCGACTGCGGCGGGACCGGCTGATGCTGTGGTCAGTCCGCCGTCCGATCTTTCAATTTTCAGGTCGAACAGATGTCCGAGTTTGTCGACTGCCGCGAGCAGGTCGTAAAAGCTCTCCATATGCTTCCCGAGCTTTGCGATCGAACCCACGATCACAGCCACGATCAGCTCAGCGGCTACAAGCTGCCCCAGAGTCAGCTCTCGCGAGACAACCAGCCAGCCACCAATTCCCAGCAGCGCCGTACTGGCCAGAGCCTGCAGCCCCAGCGCGAACAGAATTTGTCGCATCAGAATGCGGAAATGCTTTTTCCGGGCGGACAGATAGTCGTGGATCATTCGGTCGGCACGTTCGAGAGCAAATTCGCTGCCGCCGTCTGTTCGAAAGGCGACAGGGCATCGAGCGATGTCTTCGAGCCAGGCGGCCATCGCGTACTTCTTCTTCGATTCGTTGACGCTTGAATTAACCGCTCCTTTTCCCAGGACGAAGACAACCAGAATGATCATCGCGATCAGAATGACATCGAAACCCGCCAGCCACGGATGGTAAAAGGCCAGAACAGCCATCCCGACGATCGCTGACAGAACCAGACCGATTCCTTCGAGCAGAAGCTGTGCGCAAACTTTCTGCACGGTCACCACATCGAAGAAACGATTGACGAGTTCCGGTCCGTAGGCACCGTCCAGCTCTTTTATCTGGACTCTCGGAAGTCGATAAGCAAGATCGCCTGCCACGCGAGCAAACAGCCGTCGCTGCACGATTTCGACAACGATTGTCTGGACAGCTCGGATGGCCGCAGAAAATGCCAGGAACATGAACAGCAGCAAAGCCAGAATGACGACTGGTTGCAGAAATCTCCCGAACGCGACCGTGTTGACAAGGGCCTCGACCGCAATCGGCGTTGCCAGAGTCAGCAGGCCCACGATCAGTGCGTAGATGAAAACCGTCACGATGTCTGAGGATTCGGGCTGCAGCAGCGCTCGCAACCGGGCAAACGGCGTGAGATGCTCGGCGCCGCTTTCCTGCCCCGGATGGCGCCCGAAACCTGGCTCCATCGCGACGAACCGAAGTCGGCCTTTTTCGTCTGCGAATCGGTTGAGAGATGCTTTCAGGTTTCCGCGCGAAACTCGACGCGACGCCGCCTTGGAGACATCGGCGATGACTCGAAATTTTCGCCTCTCGTGACCTACGACCGCGAACCAGTCGTCAGGATCAGTTGGTGAGGAGAGCACCAGGGCTGCTCCTTCGTCAACCAGTTCCATCGCGTCGGCCAGTGTGCCCTCAATAACTTTTGACTTCTTTCCGAGGCTCGCCAGGCACTCCGTCGTCCAGCGCCACCAGCCGTCGGAATTCTGATCTGGAAACGCGGCCACGGCATCACGGAAGGCGCGTCGTCCCTCAGTTCGCAGGTTTCCATCGCCCAGCTCGATCAGTAGCAATTCGATCAGAACTTCGCCGTTCGATTGTCGTTCCGGAGCGTGCATGCGGGAATTTGCCGTATTTCAGCTTGAGAATTGACTTAAATGTGTCGCAGGTCGCTGTGTGTTCTCAAGTATCGTCCGGAATACAGGCAACACTCCACTTTTGCCCCTGGCTGAACTGTACTACGTCGTGTGTTTGTGAAGGTTCGCTGAGTCTCTGAATCCGTTTTATGTTGCGGGAAGTTTTCTGCAGGCCAGTAATGGCTTCACCTCGTGTTTCTCAGGCTGAGTGGCTTCTGGTGCCTCGTTCAGTTCGAATTCGGCGATGAGTTCCTGCCGACGCTGGTTGGCTTGTGCGTCGAGCAGGCCCAGCGCGGCCAGGGCTTTGTCCTGCGTCGTGACCAGACCGATGATTAAGTACTGGACGACGGCCGCGCCGTAACAGATCCAGCCGGGCAGGCCGGGGGCGATAGCGGCGAGGATCGCGAAAACCGGCGACGACTTATTCAGATGCAGACACAGGTGTCCTTTGAGAAAGGGCCAGCTTTTGCATTTGATCTGTGACCACCATTTCTGTTTTCGGTCAAAATTATGTTTTGGAGGCCGGCTGTGCATCAGCGCAAACAGTTCCTGGTCGGGCATCATCTGAATCACCCCGATCGCGAGCATGACTCGGAAGCCGAGCAGGATCCAGCCGTAGTCGTTGTGGCTGACTTCGAGCATTGATGCGGACGGAACGGCCATCTCGGACGACGTTGGATCTGATGGATCGAGCGGGGCAGACTGCGTGAAGCGTGAATGAATGACCGGTTCAACCCAGGGAAACAGCGCGGTCTCCATGTTCTGAGTGGCCAGCAGGAGGATCAACGCACCTCGAAACCACTGTTCGAGATCTTTTTCGAGTTCGTTGTCGAGCGTACCGAAACGTAGAACCCGCTTGAGCAGCCATCGGAACATTGGCACCGCTACCGAACCCACAACCAACCGGGTGATTGGTCGAATGATGGGTTTGAGGAGCGAAACGTCCATCAACAGACGAAAAAGGCTCCACACGATCGTGCTCCCGATGACTGAAAATGCTGCGTAGAACGGCTTCAGCCGTTCCGGTAGCCTCAGTCAACGTAGAGAAATTCGTTTGAGTTCAGCAGAACGTGGCACAAATCCGTGAGAGCTTTCAGATCGATGCCGCTGGTCGATTGCGAAGAATTGGTGGCGACACTCAAGTGGTTTTCTGCCTTGGATTTGTCGCGACCTGGCGAGTCTACGGTGTCGAATTCCCAGAATCCGGAAACGTTGCTGGGAGCCCCATCGTTGATCAGGAGTTGATCGGCGGGGAGCTTGGCGAGAGACACGCGGACGTTGTCGATCAGGCCGTCCCAGCGGCTGCGTCGAGTGCCGTCGCGGTCGCCGATGGTCAGCTTCAGATCGTTGTGAAAGTCGCCGATGACTTTGTGTGAAATGGATGCAGTTTGGAGTGGTGCGTCGAGTGTCGACAGATCCTTCATGAAGAACGTGACACCCGCATCCGACGTTGTGTCGACGTCGACCGAGACCGCCACGTAGTACGGTCGGTTCAGTTCCGGGCGAAGGTTGGAAGCGATGACTTCGTACGTTGGTTTGTCGGTTCCGGCCTGGCGAGGTTCTCCGCCGATCAATTGAAGAATCAGGTTTCGAGGTTTGTATGCCGACTTCGTGCTGGTGACCCCGAAGTTCCACCCACGATGAGCAGTATCGCCGTTCCAGTGAGAAACGATCGTCCGAACACTCGCATCCGGATACAGAGACTTAAGCTCGATAATGGCTTCGATCGTGAAATCTTCGGTCGGCAGTTTGCTGGCATCAGCAGTCTTGAAGGTGGTGCTGGCGTTGTCGCCGTTTATGTCTGCCGCTTTGCTCTGTGTGGCGTTGAGGACTGATGTAATTGCTGGTGGAGACGTCGGAGAATCTCCCAGGCTCGCCAGATAGCGACTGGCCGCTTCCAGTTCGGAATCTCTGGGCGACCGACCGAGAGCGAACTGCCAGGCAGCTTGAATTGCGGCATGACCGACGTTCGACCCCGGACTGAGATTCTTTGCCACGGTCTGGTCCACACGTTTCGCGAACGCTGCCGACCGGGCAAGCATCCATTGCCCGTTCATCATGAGTAACGACTGAGTGGGAGTTGTCGTCACGTCGCGTGATGCGGTGCTGTTGAAGCCGTCGGCGACGTCGAATGCTTTGAGCATTGGATCGGGCGAGTTGCGGACAACTTTTGTATAGACAGATCGTCTTGGCGTTGAAGCGGCGACGGCGGCCCCTCCCGCTTTGGAGTCAAGTTCTCCCGACGTTGCCAGGACGGCGTCGCGAATCTGTTCCGCAGCCAACCGCCGGATATCCCATCGCCAGCGAAGGCGGTTACGAGGATCGGTCAGGGCGTACTTTCTGGCTTCGGAATGCTCGGCAGATTGTCGGTAGGTTGCTGAATTCAGGATCAGTCGATGCATGGTTTTGAAGCTTTGGCCATTCTCGACGAAGTAGGTCGTCAACCAGTCGAGCAGCTCAGGATGGCTGGGAGCTTCTCCCAGGTGACCGAAGTCGCTGGACGTTTCGACGATGCCTTTGCCGAAATGGTGCTGCCAGATCCGGTTGACGATGACGCGCGTCGACAATGGGTTGTCCGGCGAGGTGACCCAGCGTGCGAGGGCTGAGCGACGACCGGTGGAATCCGGAGCCAGCTCCGGCCGGACGACTTCAGCTGGAGCCGGATCCAGCACGGTCAGGATTCCGGGGAGAATGTCACGTCGTCGTCGGTCGTCCGGAATCGCGGTTGGAGTCGGCGATGGGCCGGCGTCAGTCACAGTCAGCGAAACAGGGAAGGGGGCTGGTTTCAATTTGTCGAACTTTTTCAGTTCGTCATTCAAAGCGTCGACCTTCTTCTGGTCCTCATCCTTCAGCTTCATGCGGTCATACTCGAAGTCGATCTGTCGTTGCACCAGGTTCATGATCTGACGATCGTGCGAGTTCCACTCTGTCTCTGGCCGCTTCGCGATCTCTCGAACATCGGGCGGAAACTTCTCAACAGCCGACCTGCGCTGCCGGGCGAGGTACGGTGCTTTGATGGCGTCGATCTGGTCTCGCAGCTCACGCGTCTTGACTTCCCATTCGGATTGCTGTTTGTCGAAGGCTGACTTCTGTGCGGGAGTGGCGAGTGGAACGTCGTCTCGTGGCTCGATGGATGAAAAGAACGCCTGCAACCGGAAATAGTCTTCGCGAAGAATCGGGTCGAACTTGTGGTCGTGACACTTTGCACAGCCAACGCTCATGCCCAGGAAGGCTTCGCCGGTGATATCGGTCAGTTCGTCGATGATCGCTCGCCAGTGCCCGCGAACGTCGCGCTGGTTGTATTCGTAGAGGTAAAGCCGCCAGTACGCCGTTGCGACGACGGCATCCGGGTTGTGAGGATCGAGTTCGTCGCCGGCGATCTGCTCTCGCACGAACTGGTCAAACGGCTTGTCATTGTTGAACGATTTAATGACCCAGTCGCGGTAACGCCACATGGTGGGACGATAGCCGTCGGCGCGGTAGCCGTCGGACTCCGAGTAGCGGACCAGGTCGAGCCAGTGACGTCCCCAGCGCTCTCCGTATTGTGGGCTGTCGAGCAGGCGGTCGATGACTTTCTGCCAGGCGTCAGGAGCTTCGTCATTGACGAAGGCTTCGACCTCGTCGTTACCTGGCGGCAGGCCGATGACATCGGCATAGACCCGGCGGATGAGTGTGCGGCGGTCCGCTTCAGCGGCAGGTGTCAGTCTGGCGGCGTTGAGCTTTTCAAGAATAAAGTGGTCGATCTCATTGCGCGCCCAGCCGGCAGGATCAGCTGTGGGCACCGGTGGATTGGTGACAGGCTGGAACGCCCACCACTTGCGGTCTTCATCCGTGATCTTCGGCGCTGCCGGTGCGTCGTCGCGCAACACCGCGTCATGCTCGGGCCAGAACGCTCCGTCGGCGATCCACTTTGTCAGCAGAGCAATCTCTTCAGCTGGCAGTTTTCCGCTGGGAGGCATTTCGAACGATTCCCAGTTGATGGCTTCAACCAGCAGACTTTCATCAGGCTTGCCAGCGACCAGGGCCGTGCCGGACTCGCCGCCCTTTAACAGGGTGCTGAGCGCGTCGACGCGTAATCCTCCGCTTTGCTTGTCTTTGCCGTGGCACTTGAAACACCGAGCGGACAATACCGGGCGAATCTTTGTTTCGAAAAATTTAGCCTGGGCCGAGCTGTCGGTCGCGTCGGGAACTGAGTCCGTCGCGAATGTCGGACTCAGCATTTGAGAAAGCATCATGGCGGCTGCGAAGGCGGCAACCGGCAGTGATGACGGGAATCCAATCGAACTTCGAGGGGGCACGAACATTGTTGTTCTCGCGGTGCTGTGAAATCGGTGCGAATTCCGCAAATAGCAAATCATGCGGTGCGGCGGGAGTTTCGGGAGGGGCGAAGAGTATAAACTCGTCGCTCGTCTCCGTGCAGCCCAGTTCACCGACCCGGCGGGAATGTGAGGAAGCTTTTGCTGAGAATAATATAAGGGGCAGACGTTATGCCTTGGGGCTTCCGACTCTGGCACGCAAGCTGGTTGGGAGACGGCTGCCTCATTAATCTGACCGCTGAGCGGTGACATTCCACGGGTGCTTGCGCCATGAGGAGTGCCTGGGTAGTTCGTGGTCGGTGTATGGACTTAAGGACGGAGCGTCGATGCCGGTTTGCGATGTCGTTGTACTCGGAGGAGGGATTGTTGGACTGTCTACCGCGTGGCGGCTGCGGCAACGGCATCCCGATTTGAAGATCAGGTTGATCGAAAAAGAGTCTCAGCTGGCCTTTCATCAGACCGGGCGGAACTCAGGCGTTCTGCATTCGGGCATCTATTACAAGCCGGGGTCTCTGCGTGCGGTCAATTGCCGCGAAGGCAAGAAGGCGATGGAAGCCTTTTGCGAGGAACACGGTATCACCTATGAGTTGTGCGGGAAGGTGATTGTCGCCGTTGACGAGTCGGAGTTTTCAAACCTCGAACGGATCTACGAACGTGGTCAGGCCAACGGAGTCCAGTGCCGACCGATCGACGCGGACGAGTTGCGCGAACTGGAGCCTCACACGGCGGGAATTAGAGCTCTTCATGTGCCGGAAGCGGGCATCGTCGATTACGTCGGTGTCTGTCAGAAACTGGGAGAACTGCTTCGCGCAACGGGCACGGAAATTCAGTTGGGAACTCGCGTCATCGGGATGAAGCATCAGGCTGAGAGTTCTGTCGTACAGACGTCCGCAGGCGATTTCGAATCAAAATTCATTGTCAATTGCACGGGGTTGTACAGCGACCGCGTGACGAAGATGAGTGGGCAGCAGCCTGAAGCGAAAACGGTTCCGTTTCGTGGTGAGTACTTCGAACTGAAACCTGACGCACAACATCTCTGTCGAGCGCTGATTTATCCGGTACCGGATCCACAGTTTCCGTTTCTGGGAGTTCACTTCACGAGGATGGCCCTTGGCGGTGTCGAGTGCGGCCCCAATGCTGTTCTGGCATTTGCCCGCGAGGGTTACACGAAGATGGACATCAATCTGCGGGATCTGGTCGAGTCGCTTACTTATCCAGGTTTCATCCGGATGGCGGCAAAAAACTGGAAGACCGGCTGCGGTGAGATGTGGCGGTCGTTCAGTAAAGCAGCCTTTGTGAAAGCGCTGCAGCGGCTGATTCCAGAGATCCGCAGCGAGCATCTGGAATACGCACCGGCCGGCGTGCGTGCTCAGGCGCTGGGACGCGACGGTAAACTTCTGGACGATTTCCTCATTCAGGAATCAGATCGAGTGGTCAATGTCTGCAATGCTCCGTCTCCGGCAGCAACGGCTGCGTTGAATATCGGGAATTTAATCGTTGATCGGTTAGCGGTCAGGTTTGACTGACAGGTCAGGTCGTCCCTTGTCGTTTGATCCGGTGGGACTGGTCGTGTCCTCAGAACCTGCCAATTCGGATCGGACCTTGAGCATTCCTCGTGCTGTGCGCTCGAGGTCGTTGGAAACTGATTGGAATGTGGAAAAAATCCTTCTCCACGTTGCGCTGCGGCGGGTAGACTCCAAAGGTCTTAATTTGCGGCTCTTAACACTGGCATCCGAAATCCCGGTCCGGTGGCTGGCAGAGGGCAACAGATTGCGACTCGGGTTTTGACCCCGAACACACGATTACAAACGAGCAGGATGTCGCACGATTTTGTCCGGCATCAGCGGATTTCGCGAAATTCGGAGAACATCAGTATGCCGTTCCGCACCACTCGCACCGCGATTATGGGGCTGTCAGTCACGCTGGCACTTTGTGTTGCACAAGCCGTCAGAGCCGAAGAGGCTCCTCAGGCGAAAGTGCTTCAGTACCGTGCCGAGTCTGGCGACACCGTCCAGGCCGTGTTGCTGCGGGCTCCAAAGTCTGCCGACACGTTGACCGTTCGAGACCACATCGTCCTTGTGGATACCTCGGCCAGCCAGACCGGCGGTCACCGGGTGCAGGCACTGGCAACTCTGGATGCCTTTCTGGCGAACCTCGCTGACGGCAGCCGCTTCCGCCTGTTTGCCGTCGACGTCGCTCCGGAAGAATTGACGCAGGGGCTGACTGCCACAAAAGGAGAGTCTGCTGATCGTGCTCGAGCGTTGCTCGCTCGACGGGCTCCGCTTGGAGCAACCGACCTGGGCCGAGCACTTCAGACGGCACTTGACTCGGCAAAAACAGCAAAGAACGCATCGGTCGTTTACATTGGCGACGGAGTCAGCGGGCTTCGCCTGATTCCAGCCGCTCGGTTGCAGGCTCTGGTCGACGAATTTCGAACCAGTCAGGTTGCCGTCAACAGCTACGCGATCGGACCTCGCCGCGACCTGCAACTGCTGGGCGTTCTTGCCAACTGGACCGGCGGAAACATCGTTCTTGACGACGGTGCGACTTCTGCTCGAATTCTCGGTGCAACTCTCGCTCAAACCGCTGAGCAGACCGTCGTTTATCCTTCGGACATTTCGGTCGATTCAGAGGAAACGACGCTTCTGCCTGCCGCAGCTCTGCCGCTTCGAGGCGATCGAGCGACGGTTTATCTGACACGAGGAAAGGCTCCAGCGACTGTTGCGGCTCAGTTTGGAACGGATGCTGTCCGCTGGGGAGTCGATGCTGCCTCCGCGAACGCTGACAACGCGTTTCTGGTGACGCTTGCTCAACGGGTCGAGCATTCGTCAGTCGATGCACCGTTCGCTGGTGAGCAGATGCTGAACGCCGCGAAGGATGCGTTTACTCGACAGATCGATCAGTTGTCTGCGCTGGGAGACGCTGCGTTGCTCAACCGTGACTTGAATCAGGCTGCCGAATACGGCAAGGCAATTCACAACCTGGATCCTTTGAATGAGCAGGCGGCTCGGCTGACGAAGTCGGCTGCAAAGTTTCAGACGATCAGCCAGGTATCGCAGCCAGCCGACCCCAATGCTCCGACTGCTGACGCGACAACTCAGTTGCAGACAGGTAGTCTGATTGCCGAAATCGAAGTTCTGCAGGCGATCAAAACTCAGCAGTTTCAATCGATTACCGCTCGAACAATTCAGGAAGCACGTCGAATTGCGGAAGAGGATCCGGATGCGGCACTCAGCATCATCAAACGAGCAATCGGTGCTGTGAAAGCGGCCGAAGACATCGACCCGGATCAACGGATCGCTCTGGCGAAGAGACTTCAGGGCGTGCTGGCTGATGTGAAAGGTCAGAAAGAAGTGTCCGAGTTGCGGTCAATCCGTGCTCAGGAGCGAGTGGCCGCGATCGAAGCACAACGTCGATTGATCGACGACATCGCGATCAACGACGACCGACTCGAACGTTTGATCGACAATGTTCGATCGTTGATCGAAACCGCCTCGCACGGCGAGCCGGACAAGTATCTTGAAGCGGAAGCCGTGGCGGAAGAAGCCGTCAATCTGCAGCCAGGCAAGAGCGTTGCCACGGCAGCTCAGGTCGTGTCTGAGGCCAGCGGGCAGCTGTACACGGCATTCTTTATGCGTTCTCTGCGAGCTGACCGGTTCCTGGAAACTCTCGAACAGGTCGAACGATCGCATGTTCCATTCCCGGACGAGCCACCGATTCGATGGCCGCGACCGGAAGTCTGGAAGGCACTGACCGAACGTCGAAAACAGTACGCGTCTGTTGACCTTCACAAAGCGACGACAGCCGAGCGACGTATTACGGCTGCTCTGGATGATCAGACGACGATCAATTTTGCTGATACGCCTTTGACTGACGTGGTTGACTTCCTTTCACGTACCCACGAAATCCCGATCATTCTGGACGTTGTTGCGATTGAGGAAGCCGGACTGCTGGTTGATGAGCCGGTCAACCTGACTTTGGCCGGGGTAACCCTGCAAAGTGCTTTGAAAATCATGCTGTCAGAATTCGAACTGACCTACGTGATTGAAGACGAAGTCATGAAGGTTACGACAGTCGAAGTTGCCAACGAAAAACTGTCGACTCGCGTTTACCCAGTGGGTGACCTGGTGGTCCAGCTTAACGCTCTGTCGCTTGGTGGCGGTGCCGGCGGTGCACTTGGTGGTGGCCAGGGTGGTGCTGGCGGAGTTGGCGGGCAGCAGGGGGGACAACAAGGCGGCGGATTTGGTGGCGGTGGCGCAGGTGCCTTCAGTGTGGCCCCTCCACAAGTTTCCAAAGGCATGAGTTCACAGACAACGGACAAGGCAGCTCCGGTCAAACAACCGGCTGATCCGGTGCTGCGAGGAATCCTGGACGGAATTCTCAACGAATCGGCCAGCGACGAGTCTGCATCGACCGGACAGGTTTCGTTCGAAGGCTACGCTCAGGTGAAAGCTCCCGTTTTTCGGTTCGACAATAAGTCGATCGAAGAACTGAAAAAAAAACAGTAGGTTCGAGTCAGACTGCGGGGGCTGCGAAGAAACGGCAGGCTGCTGGCAGTATTCGCAAGTCTGATGAAGCGACCTCAACAGATCAGAAGGAACAAGGGTCGAGTGCTGCTGGCGCTCGACCCACTTCTGTTGTGCCGCCGGTAAAGGCGGCTGGCGAGGCGAACGTCGGGCAGAATGAGTCCCAGCCTCGCACGCAGAAGGCGGGAACCGAGTCGTCGGATGACGCCTGGTTTCGGCGTTTTTCCGAAAAGAAATTTGCCGACAGTGACATCGTTCGCACGGTTGGCAAGCTTCACGCGGCCGGCAAGCACGAGGAAAATGTTTCGTTAATTCTGGCCGCCATCACGACGGGGCAATCGCAGCCCTGGATGTACGATGTCCTGCCGAGATCGATGAAGCTGGCCGGTCGCCCTCAGCAGGAAATCGAACGGGCGCTCACTTCCAGAATCGACTTCACCACGACGAATCTGGAGTCGCTTCTGGTTTCGGCTGCGACGATGGCTCGACTGGACGGCACCGAGCTGGCGCTGGAACTCTATCAGCAGGCGGCGTTGATCGATCCAACTCGACCGGAACCGTACGCCCTGGCGATGAGGCTTGCCCGCAAAGCAAAAGATGTCGACGCGACCGAGTGGGCTTGTGCTGGAATTCTGACTCACGTCTGGACGAAAGATTTTCAGAAGCGTCACGATGCCGCGCGGGACGCAGCGGCGGACACGCAGCAGGAACTTTTTAAAGCTGGCGACCAGGAACGGCTGAAAAAGTTCAAGGCGGCGATCGCTCAAGCCGAACGTCGTGACTTGCAGATTAAAGTCGAATGGTCAGGCGACGGCGATCTTGATCTGGACGTGAAGGAACCGTTGGGGACGTCATGCTCGGTCGTTGAGCCGAAGACGGCATCTGGAGGTCTGCATATTCACGACGGTTTCGGCCCGCGCCGAGAGAACTGCTACGAAGAATACATCTGCGTCGAGGCCGCCCCGGGGACGTACAACCTTCAGATCGAGCACATTGCCGGCAGCATCGTCGGTAAACGCTGCGTGGTGACAATCGTCAGCCATGTCGGTTCAGCGGAGAAACAAGTTTCGCGAACAGTCGTCAGTCTCGATGCCAGAACGGTCAACGTCCCGTTCAAGCTGGAGAAAGGCCGTCGCCAGAAGCGGAGCCCGCAGCCGCAGAATCAGCCGACCAGTCAGGACGCGACGCAACTCACTCGTCAGCAGATCATCGCTCGCGTCAGACGCGCGGCCAGAGAGGCGGGACCTCAAGGCGGAGCAGGGCAGGGGGCGGCTCCGGGACAAGGCTTTCGGTTGCCGGCGGGAGCTTTCACGGCGGGGATCGGGTTCACTCCGGTCGTTGGTTTTATCAACGAGGGAGTTTCTTTGACGGCCAACGCGGTCGTTTCAGCCGACAGGCGGTTTGTGAGGATTTCTGTAGCCCCGTTCTTCAACACGCTGCGGGACATTCAGACGTTCAGCTTTCAGGGTGGAACTGGTGCTCCGCAGGGTGGGGCAGGCGGCCAGCCGGGCGGCGGCGCAGGCCAGTAATTCGAAATTTTGTCAGCGATCGGACAGCTGGAAGCAGAAACTGTCGACCATTCCCCGTTTTTCGATCAGCGAACTGGTCGGGAGATTACCGTCTCAATACGATTCGCGCCGGTTCTGAGTGAGCTGTCGCGTGACGGCTCGGCTGCATTCCGAACACCTGCGAAAAGTGTACGTTTTCTTATGGCCACGCCCCGAGTCTGCGTTTTACGAGCCCCTGGCACGAACTGCGATCCCGAAACCGCCCATGCCTTTGAAATGTGCGGCGCGAAAGCCGAGCGGGTCCACCTCCTGCGAGTTCTCGAAGAGCCCGCCCTGCTGGCCGGTTTTCAGGCACTCTGTATTCCCGGTGGATTCAGCTACGGAGACGACATCGGTGCTGGCGTCATCTTTTCGAGCCATCTGCGAGGGCGATTGTCCGACGCTCTGCACGAATTTCTGACGGCTGACAAGCTGGTTCTGGGAATCTGCAACGGCTTTCAAACGCTGCTGAAGTCCGGAATTCTTCCCAATGGAGCGGCTGGAATTTCTGCTGGCTCAGACGCAGAACCAGAAGCCACGCTCACCTGGAACGACAACGGTCGATATACCTCGTTGTGGGTGAATCTGGCCAACCTGAGCGACAACAACGTCTTCCTGCGAGGCATCAATCAGATCGAAATGCCGCTCGCTCATGCCGAAGGCCGGCTCGTTGTCCGCGATCCGGCGATTCTCGATTCATGGCGTCAGAACGGCCAGGCCGCACTCTGCTACTGCTCTCCGCATGCTGAAACGAACAGCGAAGACAGTCCGAGCCGATGGTTGACCGAAGAGCTGAAATACCCGGTGAATCCCAACGGATCTTTTGCAAACATCGCGGGGCTGGGTGATGCCACCGGGCGAGTGCTCGGCCTGATGCCCCATCCCGAGCGTTTCATCCACGCCACACAGCATCCCGAATGGACGCGTCGGAAACTGCGAGGAGAAGGTGACGGACTGAAGCTGTTCCGAAACGCGGTTGAGTACTTCGGTTAGGACTGGATGCTGGATTTCTGTCTCGACTTTTTTGAACGCAGAGGTCATCGAGGCTGGAACCGCTGAGGACGGGGAGACCACTTTGTTTCTCACGGGATTCTGTTTCTCGCGGGGCTGCACCTTTTCCGTCAATTCCGTGTCTTCCGTGGTCAACCTTTCGAACGACAATTTTTCACAACCAGGAATCAAGTAAGCGAACACCCCCATGACCGACCGAAGAATTCTCGTGACTGCGGCATTGCCGTACGCGAACGGGCAGATTCACATCGGCCATCTGGTCGAGTACATCCAGACGGACATCTGGGTGCGTTTTCAAAAGCTGCGCGGTAACCGCACGGTCTTCTTCTGCGCCGACGATACGCACGGCACCGCGATCTCGATCCGTGCTCGTGCTGAGGGGCGGACGGAAGAGGAAGTCATCGCCGAAATGAGCGACGCTCATCAGCGTGATTTCGCCGCGTTCGGCATTGAATTCGACAATTACGGCTCGACCAACAGTCCTGAGAACCGCGAACTTTGCGGTCAGATCTGGAAATCGATTCGCGACGCCGGGCTGGTCAAGGAAAAGGACATCGAGCAGTTGTTCGACCCGGAAGCGGGCATGTTTCTGGCAGATCGCTTCGTGCGGGGAACCTGTCCAAACTCAGACTGCAACGCTCCAAACCAGCCGGGCGACAATTGCAGCAGGTGCGGAAGAACTTATTCGCCTGCGGAACTCGTCGACCCAATGAGCACGCTGTCCGGAGCGACGCCAGAGATTCGCACGGCACGGCACCTGTTTATCGAACTCAGCCAGTTGCACAGCTTTCTCGATGAGTGGTCGCAGTCGGGAAAGCACCTCCAGCCGGAAGTGGCGAACAATCTGCGAGGCCAGTTTCTGGGCGATCCTGGTTCGGAAGAAGGAGCCAAAGAGCTGCGCGACTGGGACATCTCCCGACCGGCTCCGTACTTTGGTTTTGAGATTCCGGACAGCCCCGGCAACTACTGGTACGTCTGGTTCGACGCGCCGATCGGCTATATGGCTTCGACGAAGCAGTGGTGCGATCGGACGGGCGAAAACTTTGATGACTGGTGGAAAAGCGACGACACCGAAATTCACCATTTCATCGGCAAGGACATTACCTACTTCCACACGCTGTTCTGGCCAGGCATGCTCAGGACGGCGGGCTTCAGTCTGCCGGAGAAAGTCCACATTCATGGCTTCCTGAAAGTCGACGGCGAGAAGATGTCCAAGTCTCAGGGCACCTTCGTGATGGCGTCGACCTATCTGAACCATCTGGAACCGGACTGTCTGCGATACTTTTACGCGTCGAAACTCGGACCAGGTCTGGGCGATATCGACCTGAATCTGGAAGAGTTCGTTAACCGCGTGAACTCGCACCTGGTTGGCAACATCGTCAACCTGGCGTCGCGTTCGGCGAAATTCGTTGGCGGAAATACGCTGTGCGACGAGTATCCAGACGACGGCGGATTGTTCGCGGCAGCGGCAGCGAAGGCGGATCAGATTGCGGAATTCTACGAGCAGTGCGACTTCAGTTCGGCCATGCTTGAAGTTCTCCAGCTCGCCGACGAAGCCAACCGGTTCATCAATGACCGGGCGCCGTGGAAGTTGAATAAGGATCCTGAAAAGGCGACGGAAGTCCGCGAGATCTGCTCGATCGTGCTGAACCTGTTCCGGCAACTGGCAGTGTTTCTGCAGCCGGTCCTGCCGAAGCTGGCCGAACAGGCAGGTGAGCTGCTGAACTCGCCAATAACGAACTGGGATGACGCAAAAACTCCGCTGACGGGAACGCCGGTCAGCGAATTCAAGCACATGATGCAACGAATTACGAAAGCACAGGTAGACGCAATGGTTGAAGAAAGCAAAGTGGAAGAGCCGGTTGACGACAATGCTGGCGAAAATGAATCCCGGTGGAATGACGGTCCGGAAGCTCTGGAAGCCGAACCGATGTCCGAAGAGTGCACGATCGAAGACTTCATGAAAGTCGATCTGCGGGTCGCCCGGGTCATTGAGGCCAAAGACGTTCCGGAAGCCAACAAGCTGCTGAATCTGACGCTCAGTCTGGGCGGCGGAGAAACCCGAAACGTTTTCGCGGGAATCAAAGCTGCGTATAAGCCAGAAGACCTGATTGGTCGACTGGTCGTTTGCGTGGCAAACCTGAAACCTCGTCAGATGAAGTTCGGCCTGAGCGAAGGCATGGTTTGCGCCGCTGGCCCGGGCAAAGCAGACGTCTTCCTGCTCGACATCGACGACGGAGCCGTTCCCGGACAGCGCGTCCACTGAATCCTGCTGACGAGGATGCCGGAAGTTAGCTAACGAAGTGCTGCCGGCACGCCACCAGACCGCAGGCTATGCAGATTCTTAAACACTGATCGACGCTGATATTCACTAATCTTTGATTAGCGATTATTAGTGTTGATCAGTGTTCTTTTTATGTCTGACGAGGACGGAGCGATGGCGTATTCAAAGGGTGACCCGGTTCCGTGGTTCAATGCTGACACGCATACGACTGCCCAGTTTCAATTCAACGCGGCGGCGGGCCGCTATGTCGTGCTGAGTTTTCTGGGGTCGACTTCGCGTGGAAGTTCGCAACAGGTCGTGCGTGATGTGGAGCTGCACCGAAAAGAGTTCAGCGACGAGCGAGTCTGTTTCTTCGGGGTGATCATCGATCCGGCTGATTTTGAGAAGGGGCTGGTTCGAGAATTTGTCCCGGGGGTGCGTTATTTCAAAGACTTTCAGCACCTCGTCAGCCAGGGGTACGGTGCGATTTCAAAAGGGCTGGCAGGGACTCAGGCCACTCTTCAGTATCGACCGTTTACGTTGGTTCTTGATCAGCGGCTCAGAACAATCGCCAGTGTCCCGATTGAGGATTCCGGAGTCGGGCATCTCGCCAGAGTTCTGCATGTTGTGCGTCCATTGCCGGGCTTTGGAGAGCACTCGAATGCCGACGTGCAGGCTCCGGTTTTGGTTGTGCCGAACATCTTCGAGCCGGAGTTCTGCAAAGAACTGATTGGCCTTTATGAATCTCGTGGAGGAGAAGATTCGGGATTCATGAGGGACCAGGGCGGGAAGACTGTCGGTGTTTATGACTACGGTACAAAACGGCGACGGGACTATGTTGTCGAGGATGAAGCCGTACGCAAGAAGTGCATGTTCAAGATTCACGACCGGCTGGCTCCAGAGATCCGACGAGCTTACCAGTTCAACGCGACGCGGATGGAGCGATACATCGTTGCCTGTTACGAAGGTGAGCACGGCGGCCACTTCAGGGCTCATCGAGACAACACAACCAAAGCAACGGCACATCGCCGGTTCGCCGTTTCGCTGAACCTCAACGATGACTACGACGGCGGCTGCGTGTGGTTTCCCGAGTTCGGCAAGAAGCTCTTCAAGCCTCCTGCCGGTGGAGCGGTCGTGTTTTCATGCTCGCTTCTGCACGAAGCGACGCCCGTTACCAGAGGCAAACGGTACGTTTACCTGCCATTTCTGTATGATGACGAGGCTGCAAAGATTCGTGAGGCGAATCAGCAGTTCCTTGGCGGCAACGTTAATGCGCCGCCAGTTTGAAATCTCATCACGCTTTCTGAAAGGCCCTGTCCGTGAGATATCTGACTCTGATTTTCTGCCTGAGTACCGTTTCGATTGGAACGAACCAAAGTGCCGTTGCTGCCGACCAGAAAGTCGAACCGGGATTTGTGTCAATTTTTGACGGCAGGACGCTGGATGGCTGGGAAGGCAACCTGAAGATGTTCCGCGTCGAGGACGGTGCGATCGTCGCCGGGACTCAGAAAGAACGAATCCCTAACAACGAGTTCCTTTGCACAAAGAAGCGGTACAGCAATTTCGAGTTGCGTCTTCAGGCAAAGCTCGAAGGCAAAGGCAAAAACGCCGGCATTCAGTTTCGCTCTGAACGAATCCCCAACCATCACGAGGTGATCGGTTTCCAGGCAGACATCGGCGCGATGAAGGACAACGAGCTGATCTGGGGAGCACTCTACGACGAGTCACGTCGTCGGAAGTTTCTGGTCGTCGGCGACCAGGCCGAGCTGAAAAAAGTTGTGAAGCAGGATGGCTGGAACGATTTCGTCATTCGTTGCGAAGGCTCACACATTCAGATCAAAGTGAATGGTTACCTGGCCGTTGACTACGTCGAGAAAGACGCCGACATCGCTGACTCAGGCATCATCGGAGTCCAGATTCACAGCGGCGAACCGGCCGAAGCGTCCTACCGCAATGTTCGTATCAAAGAGCTGAAGTCCGATTCGGCAAAGTAGGTCACCGAGAAGAAGCGAGTTGATCGATTCTGCAACGAGGGGCCATGTCAAACAGAGCCGCCGGGGAATGATCGCCGACAGTGACAGCTTACTTACCGCCGGGTGCCACTGCTGGCTCGTCCAGCTGTGTTTCCTGCGTGTTTCTCGCACTGCCGGGCAAGCCAGCCGTGGCCTCAGCATTGATCAACAGGCTGCCGGGTTTGTTTCGAGGGATTCTCATCACTCGCCGCGTTGCGGCCAACTGCCTATGTCAGGCGAGTTCGTCTTTTCGACCGATGCCTTCATGGATCGCTGATTCAGTGATCACTTTGTCCATGAAAATATCGTGAGACTGCATCGGGATTTCCGGGAACATCTGGCAGTCAAAGGCCAGGGCGACCAGCGGGCAGTCGGGGCGAGCGTGTTCGAGCAGCTTGTCGTAATAGCCTTTGCCGTGCCCGGTTCGGCCTCCACGTTCGTCGAAGCCAACGCCGGGGACCATAATCAGGTCGATGTCTTCAGGACGAACGGCTTTCTCGGCAAGAGAACGCAGTTCGGTTTTGGGCTCCAGAATTCGATACATGCCTTCAGCGAGTTCGTCGACGCTTTCCATGTGAAACAGCTCAAGTTCACCGTCTTCGTTGCACCACGGAACGATGATCTTTTTGCCTGTTGCCAGAGCGTCCTGAAACGCATGTCGCGTGCGGACTTCGTCTCGGACGTCGACGTAGAAGAGCACCGTTCCGGCCCGTTCAAACTCAGGCAGAGCCATGAACCGGGCGACGATTGTCTCGCTGAGCCCGTCCTTGTTCGCCTGATTCCGGCGGTTTTCGTGAGCCTGTTTGCGAATCTGCGATTTCAGCTCGGCAAGGTCTGTAGTTTGAGCCGTTGCGTTTTCTATCGACGAATCCATGCCCGATGCTCCTCGGTGTTTCGTGGTCAGCCAAGCCGGCACGATACCAGGGTCAGAGAACGTTTTCAAATCGTCGGCTCTGTGGGGGTGACCTCATTTCTGCCGTGAGTTTGAACCTCGGTTTCAGCAGCGGCTACTGCCAGGCCGTAACTCTCGCGCCGGGCAAAACATTGGGCGATGCCTGCTGTTGCTGACGATTTCGGCTGGTCTGTGATCGAATAATCACAAAAGACTCGAAATCATCCGGACAGGCACAAGATGTGTATATGACTTAACTATCACATTCAAAAGTAGCCTCCAGTCAGTGAGCAGAGTGTATTGCTGGATCATCACAAGGCAATTTCAGGAAACGATTTACGAGCGGTATCGGGAGTGCCCGAGGTCTATGCGCGGTGTCTACTCGCGCTGACTGTCCACCGTCTACGGCCATGTACGTAGACAGTGTTGTTTTGTGTATGTGTTGCAGTTTTGAACGAAAACAACAAGCAGGACGAGCAAATAACGAGACACAGCGTGTCCTCCCTGGTAGGAATGGCAACAGGGCGGCGGAACACACGAGTATCCATAGGCTGGGAATTGTCCAGGCACTTGAAACCTGCTGGGACACGTCCCAGCCTGCGAAATTGAAGACAGAAACACGGTCGGACTCGCCCTTGAGTTCCGGCTTCACGAAATACCTTTGAACCCGGATCCTTGAAGGAATATTAAGAATGATTCTTAGTTCATGGCTGACGACAGTTTCCAACCGCATCCGCAACGCCAGCGCCCGTCGACGACTGAGCCGTAAGTACAGAGGCAACCGCTACACTCATCCGGCGGGAGTAATGGGGGCTTCGTCAACCTCGTACGCCAGGCCGAGTGGTGATATTCGCGAGGGGTTGTGGCACTCGTTCAATGTTGGTCCTCGCTGGACGAATGACAGTCGTCGTTTTCAGCGTCAGGCGTGGTCGACGGCTGACGTGGCTCAGGTGACCGAGCAGCTGGAAGACCGCACACTACTGACGGTGAATCTGACGGCGGGTGACCTTGCGGTGGTGGGCTACAGCGCCGACACAAACGATTTCATGGTCGTCGCGTTGGCGGATATTCCGGCCAACACGACAGTTTTCCTGACGGACCGTGGCTGGGAAGGAACGGCATTGCGTCCAGCAGGCGGTCTGGAAACTGTGACCACCTGGACGACTCCAGCGAGCACTATCTCTGCTGGCGAGATTATCCGGATCAGTCGCGACGAACCGGGCTTTATCGGACCAAGTTTTGGCACGCTCAGTGGTGTGGGAAGTTTCGATACGGGCAGCGGGGATCAGATTCTGATCTATCAGACGGCCGATAATGACACCGAGAGTGCCCCGACATTTATCTCCGCACTTAACGCGAACGACGCAACGACTTTTAGTGGCATTGACACGACTCCTGCGGATGGCTGGCAGGATGTGGGTGGGTTGACCGGGAATCAAACTTCGCAACTCCCGCCCGGCCTGACGGCACCGACCACTGCCAACGGTCTCGCGACGGCGCTTGGTGAGGTAGACAACTATGTCTACAACGGCCCTGCCACAGCAGCCGACAAGGGAACGTGGCTGGCTCGGATCGGCAATTCTGCCAACTGGGCCTCGAACGACACCGGGTTCAATTTCGCGGCTTTGGCAGGAACGGTTCCAGCACCAGGAAACACGCTGACCGTCTCGGCTGGTGGCGACACGACGGCTCCCACTCAGACGACGAACGCCGGGTTGACGGTCAACGAAGGCAGCCGGGCCAATGTGATTGGAATGGCCGTTCTGGAATACGAGGACGAAACGGACGCCGCAGCGGCGGTGACGTACACGCTGGACGCCGTCCCCGCCAACGGAACGCTCTACATCGATGCCAACGGCAATAACATGCCGGACGGCGAGGCTGAGATTCTGGTCGTTGCAGAAACCTTCACCCAGGCCGACATCAACGCCAACCGGCTGAAGTACGACCACCACGGTACCGAAACCACAACCGACTCGTTCCAGGCCGACGTCAGCGATTCCAGCGCCAACTCGCTGGACAACCAGACATTCTCCATCACGATCACGCCTTCTGACACGGATGTTTCGTTCGCTGGCGGCGTCGTGACCATTACCGATGACAACGGCGGTAATTCAGCAGACAACCTGACAATCAGCCACGCTGGCGGCATCTATACCCTGACGGACGGGGGCGGGCTGCGGATCGACGCTTCGGCGATCCCCGGATCGACCGGCAACGGCACAGCGACGGTCACTTTCCCGGATGCGGGTATCAATTCGATCATCTTCAACGTGCTGGCTGGCAACGACACCCTGACCATCGGCAACGCTCTGGCAGATCCCGTGACCTTTAACGGTGGAACGGGCAGCGACACACTGGACATCTCGGCCCTTGGCAGCAGTGCGGCAATCAACACGGTCGACGGAAACGGCGGAGACGGAACCTACACCGGCGGCAACTCATTCTCTGACATCGAGACGCTCACCGGCAACAGTGGCACTCTGACCGGGCCGAACGCAACCGCGACCTGGGGGCTGGACGGCACTCCGACGATCACGGTGAGTGGCAACTCGGTAGCCTTCAGCGGCTTCGCGACTCTGCTGGGCGGGACCAGTGCGGACACGTTCAATGTGACGGCGGCCTCGGCGTTTAATCTCTTTGGCGGAACTGGTGCCGACGTCTTTGATATCGATGCTGTGCTGACGGGTGCTGCTGATGGCGAAGCGGGCAATGATACGTTGCAGGGCGATCTGATCGACGCCGCGACAATTACCACACTGGACGCCAACGGGGCGGACGGGACTGAAGCGTCGGTGACTGGTGGCTTTGCAAATGTCGAGACCATTACAGGCAACGGCGGGACTCTGACCGGGCCGAACGCAACCGCAACCTGGGATCTGGATGGCACACCGACGGTCACGGTGAGTGGCAACTCGGTTGCCTTCGGCGGCTTTGCGATTCTACAGGGCGGCTCCAGCGTAGACACGTTTAATGTGACCGTCTCGACGGGATCTGTGCTGTCCGGCGGCGGCGGCAATGACATCTTTGATATCGACGCGGCCATTACGGGCAGCGGATTTGTCTTTGGTGAATCCGGTATTGATACGCTTCAGGGTGATCTGATCGACGCCGTGATTCTTACTGGCGGCTTCGGGAACGGCTTTACCGGCTCGGAAAACAGTATCGCCAACGGTTTTAATGCGGTTGACGTCTTCATCGGCAACGGCGGCACGCTGACCGGTCAGAATGCGGTGTCGACGTGGGATCTGGACGGGACTCCGACGGTCACGGTTGGAGCGAACTCCGCTTCCTTCAGCGGCTTCGCGACGTTGCAGGGTGGTACAGACGCGGACACGTTTAACGTGACAGCGGCTTCGGCGTTCGTGTTGAGGGGCGGGAACGGGAATGACGACTTCAACGTTTCCGCGACTGTCGAGAATATCAACGCGGAAGGCGGGACGGACACCATCGATATTCTGAGTGCGTTGAGCTTTGGAGCGGCTCAGACGCTGGACTACACCGCCGAGACGATCACTCTGGATGCGGGCGTCACGACTCAGGGGGGAACAGTCGACCTGAACGGCAACGTCGTGCTGGGTAACAGCGTGACCATCGACACAACCAATGCTGGTGGTTCCGCGGGCGGAGCGGATGTCACGGTCACGGGGACGATCAACGACACGGTGGCAGAGAGCAACTCGCTGACGATCAACGCCGGAACGGGCGGGGATGTGGATCTGCAGGGAGCGGTCGGCGGAGCTCAGCCGATCGCCGGCCTGACGATCACCAACGCGAATAATCTGGACCTGGAAGATGTAACGGTTGAGGCCAATACGAGCATTACACAGACAGCTGGCACAGGGCTCACGAGCATCGATGGTGCACTCACCACGTCCGGGTCAGGAACTGTGTCACTGGCTACAGATGGCAGCATTCAGTCATCCGGCGGAGGTGACATTTCAACGGCTGGAGGCGCGGTCACGTTGAACTCGGACCGCGACGCCACCGGTGGCGGCTCCATCCACGTTGGCAGTGGTTCTACGATCAACAGCGGCGGTGGCAACATCACGCTGGGCGGCGGGGCCGATCCTCTGAACAATCCAGCTTCATCGAGTACGGCGAACGGCGTATCAGTCAACGGCACACTTACTGCCGCCGGTGGGAATATCAGTGTTCGCGGCGATTCCAGTTCCAGTGCATCAAATCGGAGTGCGGTTTACGTCGAGACCACCTCTAGTGGTGTTACGACGACTGGAAACGGAACCGTCAATATTGTGGGCAACGGAACGAATGGAGCTTTGGGCGTCGTAGTGACACGGCCCGTGACGACGGTCGACGGATCGATTGACATCACCGGTACATCAGACAGTGATATTGGTCTTATCGTCTCGTTTGCCGGCAACATCGCAGCAACCGGAACAGGAAACGTGACCCTCGACGGGACCACCGCGTCGAATTCGACGTCTGACTTCGGTGTGAGTGTGTCAGCGGACCGCGTAGTCAGCGTGAATTCCGGAACACTGACCGTGAACGGAACTCAAACGGGTAACGGGCGAGCAGTTGTCTTGTCGGGACGACTTCTGTCGACCGGCGGCGGACCGATCATTGTCACCGCGGACGCCGCGAATGCGACGGACTTCGACGCCAATATGACAAGCATCATCGGTGGTCCTGCAGCGACGGGGCCAATCACTATTAACGCCGACGAAATTGCATTCAGTGGCACACTCAGCGTTGAGTCTGACGGCGATCTGACGATCCTGCCACGAACAGCGAACACAACGATCGGCTTAGGTAACGGCGCCACGGGCACGTTGAATCTGGATGCCACGGAACTCGGCTTCCTGCAGGACGGCTTCAACTCGATCACGATTGGGGATGCTGTGGCGGGAACAGGGGCGGTGGATGTCAACGCCTCGACCTTCCTGGATGACATCATAATTGTCGGCGGCTCGATTTCGGTTACCGGTCTGAATGCCGGAACGAACGACGTTGCTCTGATCGCTCGAACCGGAGCGATCACCGACGGTGGGGACGTCGGGCTGGACATCAGCGGCGGAGCAATCACGCTGCAGACTCTGGACGCAACCACCGGCGACATTGGAGCAACGGGCGATTCGATTTCGCTGGCGGCAACCAGCCTCGTCACTGATTCTTCGTCTTCGGACGGCGATCAGTTCCTCACCGAAGCGAATTCCCTCAGTGTGACCAGCGTCGATGCCGGAGCCGGGACTCTGGAGATCTCAGACGGTGAGTTTGACCTGGGGAATGGAACCTCTGTCGGCGACAACACGGTGATCGTTGTGGCCACCGGTGGCACGCTGGATGTCAACGGCCAGACCGAAACACTGGGTCAGGTGACTGTCAGCGGCGGTTCGCTGGTAGGCACGGGGTCGATCGCTGGACCGGTCAGCCAGACCAGCGGCAACACCGCTCCCGGCAACAGCCCCGGAATTCTGGCAACCGGCGACCTGAATCTGTCAGGCGGCACACTGGATATCGAAATTCAGAATCCGTACACGACCGCCGGTACGGATTACGATCAGATTGACGTGACCGGCACGGTGACTCTGGGCGGAACAGCCACGCTGAATCTGTCCAGCATGGGTGCGGCTCAGTTGGGCGGCGAAGAGCTGGTCATCATCAACAACGACGGAACCGATGCGGTCGTCGGCACGTTCGCCAACTTCGCGGAAGGGGCAACGGTCACGATTGGAAACTTCACCGGAGCGATCACCTACGCTGGTGGCTCGAACGCGAATGACGTCGTCATCGTCGGAGCCGGTCCGCTGGATATTACCGGTACTGCGGGCGACGACTCGTTTGAAGTTCGCCGCACAGTCAGCGGCGGCATTGATAACATCGAAGTCCTGATTGGTGGCGTGGTCGTCTCGGCTGTACCGGCGGGAGCTGTTTCGCAGGTCAACATCGACGGCACGGCAGGCGATGACACGCTGACGGTCAACTACAACGGCACCGGCGGTTTCTTCACAACTCCGATCGTCTTTGACGGCGGTGCTCACACAACGGGCGACGACATCGTCATCAACTCGGTCGGGCTGGAGATCGACACGCTGCAGCACAATTTTGTCGACAACAACAGTGGGTCGTTTGTGGCCACCGAAGGGGCTCAGACACAGACCACGACGTACTCGAACATCGAGCCGATCACGGACAATGTCAGCGCCGTCAACCGCATCTTCTCGTTCACCGGCGGTACTGAGACGATCACTCTGGACGCCAGCGGCGCTCTGGATAACCGGATCGATTCAACGCTGGGTGAAAGCGTCGACTTCGTCAATCCGACAACGTCTCTGACCATTCTCACAACAGCCGGGACCGGTGCGGACACGGTTAACGTTCAGGGGCTGGACGCCAACTTCGATGCCAATCTGACGATTACCGCTGAGACAGATGATTCCGTCGTCTTCCAGACCGCAACGACAGACATCGACACTGGAAATCTGAGTGTTACCGCCGGAACGATCACCGGCACCGGCGCGGCAGTGATCGTCGGCGGCACGACGACCCTGACGGCGGGGACGGGAACGATCAACCTGAACAACGCCGGTAACGATTTCCAGGGCAACGTGACCGTCGTCAGTGGCGGAACAACGACGATTCGGGATACCAACGCTCTGACTCTGGCGGATTCTTCGACCAGTGGCACGACGACGTTGACTGCTGGCACCAACCTGACGCTGAACAATCTGAATGCGTCAGGCCAGACCGTCAGCCTGACCGCGACTGCGGGTTCCATTATCGATGGAAACGGTGGAACGAATAACCTGACTGCCACCTCGTTGACGGCGTCGGCCGCGACAGGCATTGACCTCGACACGACGATCACCACCTTGGCCAGCGCCACCACAACCGGATCTGGAGCGATCAACATCTCTGACAGTGCCGGTGGGTTGAACGTGACGTCGGTCAGCTCAAATGACGGAACGGTCACTCTGAACGCGACTGGCGGGAACCTCACGATTGGCACCAGCGTGTCTGCTGGTGGGAATAACAATGTTCTGCTGACCACAACGACGAGCGGCAATGTAATCCTGACTGGTACGACAAGCGCCGCAGCCAATCAGGTAACGATTACCAGTGCCGCAGGCATCAACGGTGCAGGTCTGGTGGTGGCCTCAACGATCGACCTGAACGCCGCCAGCGGCATTGGTAACACGACTCAACTGGAACTGATCGGAAGCACGATCACGGCTGACACCACGACCGGCAATGTCGATATCGATAATGCACTGGCGACCGCGACCGTCTACACCTCGATCAGCACGGACACTGGCTCAATCACCGTTGACAATTCCGGTGGTGGTGCGGCGACATTCACCAGCGTCACGACGAATGGCAATATCGACCTCGAAAATACCGGCGCTAACCTGACGGCGACTTCCGTTGTTGCGGGCGGCTCCGGGAATATCACGCTGACGACAACAACCAGCGGTGACGTGCTTGTCGGACTTGTTGATGCCGCTGGCGATGCTGTGACAATCACCGCTGCCGGAGCGATCGAAGAATCAGGAGTTGACGGTGCAGTCGATATCGATGGTGAGGATCTGAACCTGACGGCCGTTACCGGAATCGGCCATGCAGCCACAATCGAAATTGATGGATTCGCTACAGGGACGCACGGACTCACAGCAACTGTGACTGGCACGGGCAATATCGACGTTTCCGACGAAACTGGGTCGTTGCGAGTCTTGAACGCAATGACCAACGACGGGTCAATCACGATTCAGGCGACTGCTGGGGACCTGACTGTCGAAACAGCCACGGCTGGCGGCGCGAATAATCTGACGCTGACAACGGTCGGCGGAACACGAGACATCACGATTCAGGATCTGGACGCGACTGGAGACACTGTCATCATCACGGCGACCGGAGCCATTGTTGATGGCGGAGCCGGTCAGGAAATTACCGCGGCGAATGCTGCTCTGCGAGCAACGACGGGCATTGGCAGTGGAGACGCTCTCGAAACGACCGTTAGCAATCTGGCATTCAGCAATACGACATCGGGCAACGTCGAGATTTCAAACACCGCCGGACTGACGATCAACTCTGTCGACGGTCAGGCTACTTCCAGCAACGTCGGAGCAGGCACGACAACACTGACCGCCAGCAGCCCGGTCACGTTTGCCGTCAACACGTCCAGCGGCGGCAATCTGACGGCTAACGCAACGGAAGACGCCGGCGCGGCCACCAACGACGACGTGACTGTTAACGCGGGCGTGACGGTGCAGTCGACAGCGGGTGATGTGACGTTCAACGCGGGCGATGACATCGTCATTGCGGCGACAGGCGTGGTACAGGCGACTGCTGCCGGCGGTGACGTGACGCTGAATGCGGGTGTGGGTGACAACGACAATCAGGCCACCATGACGCTTGATGGAACCGTCTCGGCCAACACGACCAACGGAGTCGTGACGCTGAATCTGGGCGCCGGTGGGGCGGCTTCTCCAGCACTTCAGGGGGCTACGGGAATGATCACGGCTGACGGTTTGAGACTGCTCAGCGCGGGAGCCAACGGCTCGTTCGATCTGTCGTCCAGTTCGACCAACGACGTCAACACAATCGCTGCCGCGACGACCGGCTTGATCAACTTCCGCGACGACGACGGAGTCACCGTCGGCACGGTCGGCGGAACGGTTGGTATTACGACTTCAGACGATGCCGTGACGCTTAACAGCTCAAACGGTGCTGGCGGCACGATCACCGTTTCACAGGCCATCACGACTGCCGGTGCAGGTACGACGGGGACGGTCGAGCTGAATGGCAACGTGGTTGTCAACGCGTCTCTGACGGCGGCGGGTGGCACGATCACTCTGAATGGTCAGAATGCAGCGACATCCGATCTGATCATCAACGCTGCGGTCACGTCGGCAGCATCCATCGACTGGACGGTTCAGCGAGACATCATCGTCAACGCGACTGTCCAGACGACAGCGGCAAATTCCGACATCACGCTGACCGCGGATTCAGACGCCGACGCTTTGGGCGGTGTGCGGGTCACCACGGCTGGCCAGATCAACGCGGTCGATGAGGTCACGATTACTGGTTCTGACCTGTTTGCATCAGGGGCTGGAGCCGCTCCGATCGACAGCGTCGACATTCAGCAGGACGGCGCGAACGCTCAGGTCACGGCAGGTGGCAACATCGGCATTGCCCGAGGTGGTGCTGCTCCCGCGACGGCTGACATCCGAGTCGCCGGTATCGTGCAGTCGACCGGAGCCGGCAACGTCACGATCAATGCGAACAACGACCTGGTCATCACTGTCGATGGAGACGTCACCAGCGCTGGCGGCAACCTCGACCTGGACGCTGGCCGCGACATCCTGATCGATGGCAGCGCTCAAATTACAACAACCGGGGCCGGAACGATCGACGGAACCGCAGTCCGAGCGATCAGCGTCGCCGGAGCGGCAACGTTGATCCAGACTGTCAACGGAAACCTCACAATGCTGGCCAACGCTGGCGGAGTTGCTGGCAACTTTGTTGGGCTGACGGTTAATAATTCAGTCGTTCAGACAACAGGCACCGGGAACATTGTGCTGACCGGATCCGGCGGTGACGATGCAGCTACCTCTGTGCATTACGGTGTGTTTCTGACGAATGGGGCGAGCGTGAATTCAACAGCCAGCGGAGCGACGGCTGGAACGATTACGATCAACGGCACCGGCGGAGATGGAACGGTTAACAACTACGGCGTGATTGTGTTTGGCGCCACGACGGACGTCACGAGTGTCGACGGAGCGATCTTCATCACCGGCACCGGCGGAAGTGGAACTGGCAGCGGCAATGCGGGTGTTGTTCTGGACACGATTGAGGCCATTTCGTCGACGGGAACAGGAGCGAACGCGGCGACGATCACCATCGGTGGTACTGGCGGAAGCGGTACGACCAATAACTACGGCGTGTTTCTCGGGGGCACCTCGACGAACGTGACAAGCGTGGACGGGGCGATCGCTATCACCGGCACAGGAACCGGGGCCGGGACAGACAACGACGGTGTTTTCATTACTTCAGGGATCACGCTGGCAGTTAACGCCACGGGCATCGCAACGACCACGCTGACTGGCACGGGCAGCGCAGCCGAAGATGGCGTGCAGATTGACTCGCCGATCAGCAGCAATACGGGTTTCGTCACGATCCAGTCGGCCGACGACACCATCCGTTTTGGAGCAGCCGGCGACGTCACGTCAACCAGCGGAATCGTGACGATCGACGCAGACACAACTAACAGCGGCAACGGCTCCGTGTTTATGGCCAACGGTGCGGTCATCAATGCGGGTAGTGGCCTGATCGACATCGACGCGGACGTCAACGTGACGCTGGGCGGGCTCGTGACGACGGGTGAAGTTCAGATTAACGCTGTGGCCGGAGCGATTATCGATGGTGGTAACGCCAACGTGGACATCACCGCCGCGACGGCTCAGCTTCTGGCAGCAACCGGGATCGGCGACGCGGGAGATACCAACGGCCAGCTCGACACGGCGGCCAATGGTGCATCGCTGACGATTGCGGCTTCGACCGAATCCGGCGACATCAACGTGACGAATACCGGACACCTGATTGTCGGAACGGTCAACGGTACGGTCGGTGTGACGATTATCGATGCTGCTGCTGACGAAGGTGGCGACGACATCACGCTGATCGCCAGCAGCCCGCTGACGGTCAATACTCCGGTTGTCGACAACGCAGGCGGCGACATCACGCTGACCGCCACCAACGATGGCGGCAACGACGATGACCTGACGATCAATGCCAACGTGACGGCCACCGGCGGCAACGGGTTCATCGACCTCAATGCCGGCACGGACCTGTTCGTTCAGAACAACGCGGTGGTCTCAACCGTCGGGGCGGGAGCCATCACCGGCGACGCCGTTCGGCAGATGGTTATCACATCGACCAATGCTGCGGTGCAGTCAGCCGATGGGAGTATCACGCTGAACGCCAACCAGGGAGTCGCTCAGAACTTCGCCTTCGACGGACTTGTGATTGACGGTGGAGCCGAAGTCACCACAGCCAACGGTGCCATCGCGTTGAACGGTCGAGGTGGCACAACGGCCGGGAACGACGGCGTTCACATCGGTGGCGCTGGGGCTGGCAACACCGGCACCGTCAACGTTACCGGGGCGACGGGAACGATCACGATCGTCGGAACCGGCAATGCCACCGGCACGGCAGAAGGTGTGATCATCGAAAACGCCGGGTCGGTCATCAGCTCGACCGGCGGAGCCATTCAGATCACCGGTATATCGACCGCTGGCGACGATGGCGTGGAAATCACCGGAGCCGACATTACGGCGACCAATGCTGCCACGATCACTCTGATGGGCACCGGCGGCAACGGCCTTGCCACTGGCATGGGGATCAGCATCGACGGCGGCGGGACTTCGGCCATCACCAGTGACGCCGGCAACATTCAGTTGACGGGTATCGGCGGAACCGACGACGGTATCGCGGTGAATTCTGCCATCGTCAGCAGCAACACAGGCACGATCACACTCAACGGTACCGGTGGTACCGGCGGCAACTCAGACGGCGTGATCGTGATTGGGAATTCCGCTCAGATCACATCCGGAAACAACATCGCCATCACCGGCGTTGCCACAAACGGAGACGGTGTCGAGATCGCCTCGGGCATCACCAGCCCGATTGACGCCACCGGAGCAGCAACCATTACCGTTACCGGAACTGGCGGCGGTGGAAACGTTGCCGTGCAGATTGATTCTCCCATCGACAGCGCCACTGGAGCGGTGACGTTCCGAGCGCTGAATGGTGGAACGACGACTGATGACATCACGTTCGGAGCAGCCGGCGACGTCACGTCGACCAGTGGTCTGGTCACGATTGATGCCGACACAGCAGGTGGTACCGGCGACGTCTTCATGGCGGACGGGGCTGTTATTAATGCCGGAACCGGACAGATCGATATCGACGCGGATCTTGACGTTACTCTGGGCAGCATTCAGACGACCAGCACGACGGAATCGTCGATCGACATCAGAACGGCTGGAGGGGGCGTCATTGATGGCGGCGATACCGACACGGATATTGTCATCGGAGCGGGCGGGACGCTGTCGATCCTGGCACGCCGGGGTGTTGGTTCAGCAAACGCCATCGATACCGACATGACGACGACCACGATCGGGGTGTTGAACACCATGACTGGCAACATTCAGATCGACAACTCGACGGCAGCTTTCGCGACGTCGCTGCTGACGGTTGAGACAGTCAACGGAAGGGTCGGCATTGAGAACTCGGCCACAAGCGGCACGGTTGTGCTGACGAACGCGTCGGCGATCACCGTGGCAGACAACATCACGTCGGGCGGCGACATCATTATTACGCTGAACGACAATGCCGGCTTCATTGACGATTTGACCGTCAACGGTCGCAACTCGGCCAACACAGCGGACCTGCTGATCAGCACGACCAGCAATGGAAGCATCACGTTCAACGTGGGCGACGATGCAGTCGTCAATGGTGATATCACTGTTGCCGGAGCGGCTTCGCGAGTCACATTCAATATGGACCCGTCCGCAGGCGATGCTGAAGCAGCCAGCAATGCCAACGATGGAGCAACGCTGACAATCGCTACGGATCCGGCATCCGACGTCAGCGTGATCACGACGAACTCTGCAGGCAATGCTGCGGCGGGAACGTTCATCAACGGCGGAGACCAGAACGACACGTTCAACTTCGGTCCACAGCCAACGACGGACTTTGTCGTCAACGGAAATCCGCCAGTTTTCGGTGATGCCGATGTGCCTCCTGGCGACATCCTGAATCTGGACCTCGTTAATGTGACTCGCGGAAACGCCATTCTGACGATTGGGGATCCGGACGTCGGTGACGATGCCGCTGCCGGTACATTCACATTCCAGAATCCAGAGACCGAGCAGTCAGTCAGGTATACGAGCATTGAAACTGTCAGCGCCGTTGACTCGACCAATCCGATGACTGATGCCGACTATCACCTGGTGGTTGACCTGGGCATCGTCGGTCCGCGAGCCGCTGGAGCCAGCACGCTGGGGTATCAGGATGGTACAGCCGACACCGTCGATATTCGTCTGAACGCCGCTGGCAGTGGTGACGTGGAAGTTCGAATCGATGACGGTGCCGGTGCCGTGCAGGTCTTCGCTGGTCAGAACGATCAGATTCTGTCGCTGACCGTGATCGGAACCGACGACGACGAAACGGTCGTGCTGACTGAAACAGCCGCCGGTCTGCCATCGTTCAGCACGCTGGATGAAGACGCCGGCATGAACTCGATTGCTCTGGCAGCTCCAGCAATCAACAACACGGCGAACAACGGCGGCGTTTCACAAGGATCTCACCTGGGGACTGCCTTTGAGACGCACATTGATCGCGAGCCAGTTGTTGATGCGAACGGTGCGCTGGATATCGAAGCCAACCATGTCACGCTGCACTTCGAAGGCGGAGCGGGCGTCAATGCTCTGCGGTTTGACCTGCTGACTGATAAAGATTTCTCGTACTTCTCGGATCTGGTTGACGCCGGAAACAGCGGAAACATCGGCATCGTCGACGACGTCAGTAACCAGATTAACCTGGCCATCTCGTTTGCAAATCTCTCGCCAATTGACATCAACGGTGCTGGTGGGGATCTGCGAATCGATGCAACTGACACCCCGGCGACTTACCAGCTGACAATCAACGATGTCGGCGGAGCGGACGGTGACACTCAGATCGTGGGTGACAACGGCTTCGAAACGACCAACTTCAGCGGTTTTGCAAACGTCGAAATCTACGGCGGTACCGGCTCGGAAATCATCGACCTGGTCAGCGTGGACGGAGCGACTCCGGCCAATGCTGGTGCTGAAGCACTTGTGACGCTGCGGCTGGACGGTGACAACACCGGTAACGCCGGTCAGGGAGCCGGGTCGGCTCAAATTGGAACGGACACAGCAGCAGACCGAATTCACGTTCGCTCGCTGCCGGGGACCGTCGATCTGACGATTTTCGGTGGGGCCGGGGACGACCAGTTTGAAATCTTCAGTGCTGACACCGCTGGTGACAGTGCGAACACTGTTGACCTGATTCTCGGACAGATCTTCATCTCGCCGACGGCTGGATCGGGAGCGTCTGGCGAAGACAGTCAGGACGAAGGCGGTACGGATTCGCTGACGATCGTCGACCGGGCTGACACCAGTGGCGACACCGTGAGGTTCACTCATTCGGGGTCAATCGGCGGCGGCGACGGTGTGGCCACAATCGACGGTCTGTTCGATGCAGGCACGGGCGTCGACCTGACGGTGAACGTCAACATCAACGAGTTGATCTTTGTCGGCACCGACGGCGCCGACACACTGGAACTGAACTTCGGTGGAATCAGGCATGACCTGGACAACATCGAAATCTACGCTGCTGGCGGTCAGGACATTTTTGACTTCGAAAATGGAACCGACACACCGGCCGGAGCCACCATCCTGCTGGATGGTGACGAGCGAGCAACAGATCCGACGGTCCCAGCCAACACCGGCATTAACAACGACACGATCGATTTCAGTGCGTTCACGACTGCTCGAACAGTGACACTGACGGGTGTCGGGCCGACAAGTGTGACGCTGACAGCGGGGACTGCATTCACTGTCGCAGCGGCACCGGCAACAACAGCGACACTGCTCAACGCCCTGGACAACAACACGGTCGATTACCCGGCCGCCGGGACGGACATTCTGGTCATCAGCGGAACGGACACGGACGGGAACCCGTTCTCCACCAACTTCAGTGTCAACTCGGCAACGACGATTCAGAATCTGCTCGACGCGATCAATGCAGAATTCGACGGTGCCGTGGTGACGCTGAACGGAGCTGGCGAGCTGGTTGTCACAGCAAATGCCACCGGCCCGGTTTCGCTGGCACTTTCGATCAACGACCGAGTCGGAAACACCGGAGCGACGACATTCCCAACGATGAATGTGACCGACGATGGTCTGGGCGGCTCGAACGAAACACTGCAGACTGCTACGGCGCTGACGCTGGAAGTCGGCGGCGGGAACGCTGTCGGAACGACGCTGCTGAACGCTCTGGCTTCAAACGCTGCAGCTGTCGGTGGAGTGAACTATGACGGTGCTGGCGGTGCAGGTGCCGACACCATCGTCATTTCGGGTGTCGACACCACTGGTAATGCTGTTTCGGCAACGCTGGCGAACGTCAACGCAACGACAACGGTCAACGACCTGCTGGGAGCGATCAACGGAGCATTCACCGGAGCCACGGCGACGCTGGCTAACGGCATCATCACTCTGCGAGCCGACGCTGAAGGTACTTTCCCGCTGGCACTGGTCATCAACGACGGAGCCACGAGCGACGGTTCAACCCGCTGGGACAACCATATCTTCGTGCAGACGACTCTTGGAACGGCGACCGTGGTCGATGGTTTCACCGGCTCGGAAACCAGCATCAACGGAACGTTCACCAACATCGATTCGTTGCGTGGACGTGACGGTGCCGGGGACACGCTGATTGCGGCTGATCTGAACAACCACTGGGATCTGTTTGACACACCACTGGCGGCTGATTCCGCACGAGGTAATAACCTGGGCGGTTTCCAGGGAATGGACCACGGAAATCTGGTGGCCAGCCGTTCGACGGCTGATGCCAGAATCGGTGGTGCGACAACGGTCGGACGTCCGACAGCACTGGTGCTGAGTGTTCCGATTGTTGCGACGTTCCCAGAGCAGGATCTGATTTTTGCTTCGTTCGAGAACCTGGTCGGGGGAAGTCTGAGCGACCACTTTGACCTCCGTGACGGTGCATCGGTTTCTGAGTTTGTTGACGGGGCTGGCGGCAATGACAGCATCGACTACCGTGACTACACGTCATCGGTTCTTGTCGACCTCTTCACCGGCACCGCGACAAATATCAACGGCGGTGCGGCCGGTGGCCTTGTTGCAGGAACTGGCGGCGGCACCGATGACAACAGCATCGAAAACGCCATCGGTGGTTCTGCCAATGACTTCATTGCTGGCGACAACGACGACAACATCCTCGGCGACGGTCCGGGGAGCGACTACTTGAACGGTGGCGGCTTCCGGGCAAATGAACCCGCTGCTGGTGCTCTGCCAGGAACTCCTGGATTTATCGGAGCTGGAACCAGTGGCAACGATATCTTCCGGATCGAACCACTCGGTGGCAGTGCAGACATCATTCAGGACATCGCCGGTAGCGACACCGTCGACTTCCGTTTCGCGACCGCTGGTATCGGTAACGGAACCACATCCTTTGACATGGACATCACCAGCGATGGCCTGGGAGTTGGTGCTCCGCAGACTGTCAATAGCGACGGCGGGGCCAACACCGTCGACTTCCGACGTATCACGACGCCACTGACGGTTGATCCTGACGCGGTTGGAGCTGCCGTCATTCCTCAGCCGGAAACGGCGAGCAGCTTCATCGAAAACTTTATCGGCTCGACATTCAACGATTACATCTTCATCGATCCGTTGTCGCTGAGCGGTAACTTCCCGGTTGGCTCGCCACCGGTCGCTCGAAGCGTCGACGGCAACAATCCTCCAAACGCGACCATCTTGGGGGGTACCGATCCGATTCCTGCCGGCGACACGCTGGACTTCGATTCGAAGGGACGAATCGTCCTTGATACCGGTCTGTCACTGACGGCAGTCGGAGTCGGGACTGTTGCCTACCGCGACATCGAAACGTTGCTGCCGTTCGAGAATGCTCCGGCACGAGTGCTGAACAATTCTGACGTCGGCTTCAAACTGACCGGGGATGGTCAGCATCCGACACCAGGCATCGGCTGGGACCTTGTGCCGAACGCTGCGGCAACGGGAGGTTCACAGTACGAACTGCAGAGTGCCTCAGACTCGCACACGGCCACATGGCTGTTTGATGGTGTGACGCCAGGTCTGTATCGAGTCTCAGCGACATGGGCAGATCAGGCATTTGACGCGGGCGGTGTCAAACTCAGCTCCGCAGCTCCATTCAGTATTCTGGATGGTGATCAGGTCGTGGCTCGCGAACTGATGGACTTGGAGACCCTACCGGACGACTTCACGGACGTTGGTTCAACATGGGAAGACATCGGCGGTCTGGTCTGGATTTCCAGTAACTCGCTGTCGGTAGTGCTCGACCCGGCTGACGGTCAGACGGTTGTGGCTGACTCGATCCGCATCGAGCGGGTTTCGATCGAAACAACGCAACTTTCATCGGCTGCGGCCATGGGAGCGATGACGCTGGACGTTGTTGACGCAACGGTCTTCCCGGCTCCAAACTTCCAGCTGAGGGTCGGGGCAGAAACAGTGACGGTGAGTGCCGTTAATGTGCTCACGAATCAGTTGACTCTGACGGCCGGGCTGGCGGCTGCCCATTCAGCCGGTGAATTCACGCAGGTTGTCCGACCGGAAATTGAAGTCCAGGTTGGTAAAGCTCTCATTCTGGACGGCAACGGAGAACTCGACTTCGGTATTACTCGAGTCGGATCGGCGATCGAGAAGACTGTCCGCATCGTCAATAACGGCATCGGCGATTTGACGGTAACGGCTGGTGCTGTGCCGGCCGGATTCACGTCGACGCTTGCTGCCGGGCCGACAACGATTGCGGCCGGTGCGACATTGACGTTCGGAATCACGATGGACGCGGGCACTGTTGGCGATTTTGCCGGCGACTTCCTGTTCACGACGAACGATCTGGATGAAGACGAATTCAGCTTCCGCATTGCCGGAGCTGTCGCAGATTCGACGATCATCGACGATGAAGACGCCGCGTTCGCGACTGTATCAGGTGACTGGAGTCACACCGTCGGTGCTGGATTTGAAGGCGACTACACATCAAATTCTGTCGGCGATGGCGGAACGTCGACGTGGACATTCACCGGCTTGACCCCAGGTAACTACCGCGTCTCGGCAACATGGCCACAGACGGATTTTGCTGGCGACACACTCAGCATCTTCAACAACCTGTCATCAGAAGCCAGGTACCGTGTCTTTGACGGAGCCGTTGGTGCTGCAACTCTTGCGGACATACTGCTGAATCAGAAGAGCACTCCGGACGACCTGTCAGCAGACGGCGGATTGTTCGAAGATATCGCCACGTCGATTGCCGTGACGGGGACGACTCTGACCGTTCAATTGAACAACAACAGCAACACGGGGGCCGTCATCGCGGACGCAATCCGGATTGAACGTCTGCCGGATCAGATTCTGACAGTGACGACTGATGGCGGCGCCACGAACGTCGTGGATGACACGACGACTGTTTCGTTTGGTGCTCCTCTGACTGCCGCACCTGTTACGAAAACGTTCACGCTGACGAATACCTCGGCTGCTGGCAACAATATCACGTTGACTGGTCCGATCACGCCTCCTCCAGGCTTCAGTCTCTCGCAGAGTTCTGTGTTCGGGACCGATGCGACGGCGGTCGTTCTGATGCCGGGCGATTCAACCAGCTTCGTGCTGCAGTTCGATTCAGGTGTATCCGGTGCCGCGACCGGTCGCGTTTCGATCACAACGGACGTTCCGACCAGCAATCCGTTTGACTTTATTGTGACTGGCTCAGGCTCGCCGCAGTTCGTTGACAATTCAGACGCAGGATTCTCAGTACCAAACGGAACGATCCAGACGGCCACTGTGCTGGTGCCGGATGGTGTCTGGAACCTCTTCTCGAACACGGGGCAGTCGTCCGGGGGCGATTACCTGGTCAAGACGCAGGGGACAGGCACGGATCTGGCCCGCTGGACATTCAACGTGACTCCTGGAATTTACCAAGTATCGGCAACGTGGCCGGGCAACGCTCTGGCAACTACAGCAGCTGCTTTCAACCTTTACGAAACCGCCGGTGGCACGTCGCTGCAGTCCGTGTCGGCGAATCAGCAGACTCGTCCGGACGGCTTCCTGGATTCAGACACGTTCTGGGAAGATCTGGGGACGCCGATCACGGTGACGACCAACACACTGGTCGTAGAGCTGTCAGACCTGTTCGCCAATGGCAACTACGTGAATGCGGATTCGGTTCGCATTGAGCGAATTACCGATCCGGAAATCACCGTGACGAACGGCGGAGCGAACCTGATCGATGGCACCTCCACGGTGAACTTTGGTGTGACCACAGCGGGGACGCCGATCGTGCAGACATTTATCGTGCAGAACCTTGGCGCACGAAACATGTTTGTCGATCCAGCTTCACTGGCGGCATCAGTTGCCGCAATTCCTGGCTTCTCGCTGACCACATCGTTCACGAGTACGGAGATCGCTCCTGGCGGGTCGTCGGTCTTCCAGGTTCAGCTCGACGGCACAACAGGCGGGCGGTTCTCAGGCACGATCGAATTCAACGCGGACGACTTCGACGAGCAACTCTTCGAGATCAATGTCTTTGGTGACGTTCTTGCCGCTGGTGCTGGAGCCACGATCATTGATGATAATGACGCCGGATTTACTGTACCGAACGGTAGCTTCTCACCAGCGAATGTGCGGCCAGGAGTTGGATTCGGCGGAGATGCCTCAAGTCCAACGACACCGGCAGGTGGTGCCTTTGCCTCACTCTATGCCGGCAGCCCGACGGATGAAGCGAACTACACGTTTACCGGGCTGACACCTGGTGGCCTTTATCGGCTGTCAGCAACATGGCCGGTGCTGGGAGCGTTTGAAGCTTCGAACACGACGTTCTCGGTATTTGCTGGAAGTACCGCCGGAACATTGCTTGGCACCGTGCAGCTCAACCAGAGAATTGCACCGGATGATTTCACCACTGGCGGGTTCGGTTTCGAAGAGCTGATGGGACCATTCACCCTGCCAGCTGGCGAAACGACTCTGGTCGTTCAGATCAACGACATCGCTAACGGTATTGTTGTCGTTGATGCGATCCGACTCGACGCACTGTCGATGTCAGAAATTGCGGTGGCTCAGGGAGTCACGCCTCTGACCAGCGGTACGTCGACGGTCGACTTTGGCACTGTCGCTCCGACAAATCCGGTCACGAGGACGATTACGGTTTCCAACAACGGAAATGCGAATCTGAACCTGACAGGAATTCGATTGCCGAACGGCTTCACTTCGACCTTCACGACGACCACGATCGCTGGTGGTGGATCAGCAAACTTTGACGTCGTGATGGTTGCCGACACGGTCGGTGACTTCTTCGGTGACGTCGTGCTGACTTCTGACGATTCGAATCAGAGCGACTTCCGATTCAGCGTGTCCGGCGCGGTGACCAACGTCACCATCGTCGACAACGGCGATGCCGGTTACGTCGATTCCGGTTTCCAGACAGGAACGGAAGCTGCCGCTTTCGGTTCGGACGTCGATATTCCGACTACTCCGGGCGGAGCACTCGATACCGCAGACTGGACAATCAGCGGTCTGACTCCTGGCGTGTACCGCGTGGCGGCCACATGGGCCACTCGCGGACATTCCGCCGTCTCGAATGCACCGTTCACCATCCACGATGGAGCGACAGCAGCTGCTGCCACACTGGCCACGGTGTTGATCGACCAGTCGCAGAATCCTGACGACTTTGCCGATGATGGAGCGTTCTGGGAATACCTCGGCGATCCGATCACGATCACGGGTACTGAGTTGACTGTCCGTTTAACTGATGCCAATGGCCTGGTGCTGGCCGACGCGATTCGTGTTGAACCAGTGACGACTGCTGAAATCGGAGTCTCCCTGACGGTCGGTGGAGCGGCAGTCGCCGATGGTGGTCGTATTGACTTCGGCGAAATTGCTCAGGGAGCAGACGCTGCTGCGGGCACGATCAACGTGACGATTACCAATCAGGGAGTCGCGCCGCTGGAGCTGGGGAATGTCGTCCTGCCGGCAGCCGGGTACACAGTGACGGCCTTCAGCAGCACGTCGCTGGCAGCCGGTCAGACTGCCACCTTCGACATCGTTCTCAGTACGGCTGCGGCCGGAACGTTTGCCGGCGTCATTTCAATCGGCAACAACGACAGTGATGAAGACCCGTTTGACATCATCGTCACCGGGACGGTTTCCGACACGCTGATCATCGACGATGGTGATGCAGGCTTTACGCCGATTGGAACCGGCTGGAATTCATCGTCGCCTGGCTTTGACGGCGATGTGCAGACCACAAACGTTGCCACAGACACTGCAACATGGGTCTTTAGTAATCTGCAGAACAACGGTCGGTATCAGGTCTCTGCCGCGTGGCCTGCCGGAATCGCGGGGACGACGGTTGCCAATGCGACTTACACCTTGTCAGGTGGTGCGACAGGGTCGGCGACCTTCAACCAGAATCTGGCTCCGGAAGACGCGCTCAACGCGATCTTCGGAACGGTCGTGGATCGTGACGAAACGTTCGCCAACATTGGCGATGTCTTCGTGCAGTCCGGAACGACGCTGACCGTCACTCTGTCAGCTGTCGGTGCCGGAAACCTTGTCGCTGACGCCGTTCGCCTGGAGCTGCTTGATCGTCCGGAAGTCCGGGTCACTCAGGGGACCACGAACGTTGTGGATGGAGGAACGTTTGATGTCGGGACAGCCGATGTAGGCACACCGACACAGACGACATTTACGATCACCAACGATGGGTCCCAGGATCTTATTCTCGGCACAACGCTGACACTGCCGGCTGGCTATTCGCTGGTGAATCCATCAGCACCAACCCTGTTCGACGGAGCCACCGCGACGACGGTCACTGCCGGAAATTCAGTCTCGTTCGATTTGCAGCTCGACGCCGTAACGGCGAATACATTTGTCGGAGTAATGTCGTTCACCAGTAACGATGCTGACGAGACGCCGTTCGAAGTCAATGTGACGGGAACAGCCAGCGTGGCAATCGCGTTCGACGGCGGAGCGACTGCGCTGATCGTCGATAATACCAGCGAGAACTTCTCGTCAGTCAATTCAGCCAATAAACCGTGGGGAGCTGACCGACCTGTCGGCTTTATGGCCGGTCAGGTGACGAGCGGAGTCGCCGGTGGCGAGACTGCAACGTGGACGGCGGGAATCGCTGCCGGAACCTCGCGAGTGTCTACGACGTGGTTTGCACAGGCGTTCGCCCAGACGCAGGCCGAGTACCGCATCTACGACGGTACAACTGCCGGCACGCTGCTCGGTACAGTCTTTGTCGACCAGCATGTCGATCCGAGCATTTCTGAGGTTAGTGTTGGAACTCCGACCAACTTCGTGCCTGGGACCAGCTTCATGGCTAGTGGTGCCACCTGGCTCGAACTCGGAGAATTCGCCTTTGGCAGCGGTACGGTCACAGTGCAGCTGGTTAATTCGCAAGGACGCATTGCAATCGCGGATGCGGTTCGGTTCTCGGCGCCGGGTACGCTGGATGCGGAAGACATTGGACCGGCTCTGCCAGTCGAACCAGATCTCATGCAGGAAAACCTGCCGGCCATCTTCGATGCCGCTTTGAATATCTGGGAAGCGAGTGGGCAGGCAACTGCCGAGCAAATGGCTCAGCTGCGACTGGTTTATCCAGTCATCACTGACCTGTCGTTAACGCAGGTCGGGCAGTTGTCCGGCGGAGTTCTGTCTCTGGACTTTAATGCTGCTGGTCATGGATGGTTCGTTGACCCAACGCCGAACGACAACAGCGAATTCAACACGCTGGCTTCGTTGACTCAACGAAACGCCGGTGGGAACAGTCACGCCGTTGGCGATATCGACCTGTTGACCGTCGTCCTGCACGAACTGGGGCATGTTCTGGACAAGCCAGATCTGGACCCCGTCTCGAACCCGACGGATCTGATGGCCAATACTTTGCCAACCGGAGTTCGACGACTGCCCGAGTCCGTCAATGCCACGACATCAACGGCATCCGGCGACGTGGTTGTCGACCTGCCTGCCACTGACGGGCACGTTGATGTCAGTCTGTTTGACGGCTATCTGGTGATTCAGTCCAACCAGACAATTCTGGAACGCATCAACGTCGCGGCAGCGCAGACGCTGACCATCAATGGTACCGACGGCGTCGATAACTTCCGGATCGACCTCGATCAATCCGGTGACCTGGACCTGGCTGCGATCTTCGTTCACGGCTACGGCGACGATGACGAAATCGTCCTGGATGGCGTACCACAACTGCTGACTGGTTCAGTCGCGATCGACGGCGGCAGCGGCAACGACCGCATCGAAGTCCGAAGTGGCCAGCGAACAACGATCACGCTGAGCGGTTCTGATGGTGATGACACTGTCTACGGCGGTATGGGCGATGATTCGATTGACGGTGGGGCAGGGGATGACATGCTGTTCGGCGGCTCGGGCAATGACCGAGTCAACGGTGGCATCGGCAACGACGTGATCCAGGGCAACACTGGTGACGACACCCTCGTCGGTAACGACGGTGACGACAACATCCACGGCGGATCAGGGCACGACGTTCTGACCGGTGGAGCCGGCAACGATTCCCTGTCTGGTCAGGGCGGCAACGACACGCTGATTGGACATGACGGTGACGACGTGCTCAACGGCGGAGCCGGTCGTGATGCTCTGAGCGGTGGAGATGGTCAGGACCAGCTTCGCGGCGGATCGCAGAACGACCTGCTGGCAGGTGGTATCGGTAACGATGAGCTGATGGGGAACTCGGGTCACGACACACTGGCTGGAGAGGATGGCGACGATTCGCTCAACGGTGGGCAGGGACAGGATGCTGTCGATGGTGGAGCTGGAAACAACTTCATCTTCGGTCAGGACACTGTTGACAGCCTGTTCGGTGCTTCCGGGCTTCGGGATGAACTCCTGCGGAATCCGCAGGAAGATGTTCCGGAACTCGCCAGCGGTAGCGATACCTTCATTGCGGTTACGGACGATTCACCAGCCGTTCCTGAAAACGACACCGAGAACGATCCGGCTCCAACGCCGGTTGTCGACATCGACTTCAACCTCTTTGCCGAATGGATCGATCTGGTCTAACGGCGATTTTGAAGTCTGTTGTCAACAGTGAGTAATGGAAGACACATCGCGGGCGCCTTCAGAAGCTCTGAAGGTGCCTGATGATGTGTGTTTGTCTCTTGCTGCCCTGTCAGTGTGAATTCCTGAAGTGCCGATTCAGCGGCTGATCATCAGGTAACAGGCATGTTTCGCCGTGCCGTCCGCGTCGCAAAAATCATGCTGCTTCCGGCTGCGACACACGGGAGTGGATCAGATGCTTTGCGTGCTCCAACAGGCTGACTGCCCCACCTGACAATGAGGAATTGATTGACTTTCCCGCCACCTCTGGTGGAGCGGGGAAGAATCTCGTTCGCAATTGATGAATCGATTGACTGGCTGCACCCGTCGGCCTGGGAGCACGGATAAAGTCTCAGGATCTATTTGCTTCCCGATGCTGTCCAGGGTCTGTCGAAGTCATGTCGCAGGAAAAACTCGCCACCGCCGAACTGTCAGCATCCCACGGAGAAGTTCCGTGGTCGTACGTGCTCTGTACCGGTTGGTTTGCGTTGTTTTTCGTCTATTTCAGCTACATCCCGCTGTGGCATACCGACATCTGGGGGCATGTTGCGTACGGCCAGTGGATGATCGACCACGGGCGATTGCCTGATGTGGATCCGTTCGTCGACCTTGCTCAGGCAACTCCGCTGGTTGCAACAGCGTGGCTCTCTCAATTGCTGTTCGGCGCGTTAGAACGTAGCGGTGGCCCTGAGCGACTGTCGTGCGCGTTTGCGGTCGTTTCAGTGTCTACTTACCTGATGCTGACGCTCCTGTTTTACCTTCAGACCAGACGCCTGGGCCTGGCCGTTTTCGGCAGTATTCTCGCGTGGCTGGCCGGGTGGGATCGCCATCTTGTGATTCGTCCAGAGCTCCTCGGATATTTTTTACTGGCAGCTCTTTTGGCACTGCTTTCAGCGGCACGCCTGCTCGGTTATTCCCGTCAGAAACCGTCACCTGTTACCGCCATTGTGTCTCCTGAACGAAAATGGTGGATTCGTTGTACGGTGGGGCTGCTGTTTTCCTTATGGGTAAATCTGCATGGCTCTTTTGCCGTCGGGATTGTGGTGATCGCGATTCTCGTGGCTGGTGAGCTGTTTGATTGTGTGCGACAGAACCGGTCGATCGTTCAATTGAAAAATGCTCCAGTCTTTCGCGAGTTGTTGACACTGCTGGCTATCGCGACTGTCGCAACTCTTGTAAATCCGTACGGGTATCAACTTCCGCTTCACGTTCTGGCATTCGGGTCGCACCCCAATATGGCGTCAATCAGCGAATGGTTGCCGCCCGAATTATTCGGTGCGACGAGCGTGGCCGTCTTTGTTGTTTCAGTCGTCTTTCTCGTGACGCTGCCTTTGCGCAACCGGCGACCGGCAACGGCAGAGTGGTTGCTCATCCTGGTTTTCACCGTCGCTGTCTGTCTTCGGACAAGGATGGTTACCTGGTACGCGCCAATTGCGGTGCTGTCGTTGTTACCAGTATTGCGCGACCTGATGTCACGTGTTGATAATAAGCCGTGGCTTCAGCGGCTCCATGCGGTTTTGAATGGTAAGTCGCGAGTGCAGGCTGCTTTGCTGGTGTTGCTCGTCTGGCTGGCCTTCAGTTTCACACCGATCAGTCAGCCTGTCCTCGGGGGGCGACCGCGTCCGCCGGAAAAGCTGTTCAAAGACGATACGCCGCTGGGGATCACCATGTACCTGCGAAAGGCCGCGCCTCAGGGGCGAGTCGCAAATCCACAATGGTGGGGAGACTGGCTGGCCTGGGCGGGGCCGCGTCAGATGAAGCTGATGATGACCACGAATTCTCTGCATCTCGTGCCGTCAGTCCACTACGAGAATCATCGCGCAATTTGCTGGGGGCACCCCGGAATTAAGCAGCGACTCGACGATTACAACGTGCAAACAATTGTGGTGGACACATCACTACAGATCGAGCTGTCCCAATACGTGCGCAAGAGCGATGACTGGATCATCGACTACGAAGATTCACAAGGACTGGTGGCCTCAAGAAAGATCACAACTAATGGTAAATGAACAGACAAAGGTCAGTCGCGATTCAAATTCTACGACGGACACTCCGGCGCTCTGGATTGCACTGGCCGGCGCCGCCACGCTCTTCGTGGAATTGACGGTGATTCGGTATGTTCCCGGCCAGGTTCGAGTGCTGGGGTACTTCACAAATTTTGTGTTGCTGGCAGCGTTTCTTGGGTTCGGCCTGGGAATGATGGTTCATCGACGCTGGGCTTCCAGCATCTGGTTGTCCTGGTCAGCACCTCTGGCTTTCTACGGAGTTGTCGGAGTGACGGCACTTGGGCAGATCTACCAGGTATTGCCAAGTGCCGACGAGTTTCTGTTTCTTGAATACCGTTCGCGCGGTGTGCAGATTCCGTTGTATCCATTTCTAACAATCAGTTTTCTGATTCTGGCGATCAGCTTTATGCCTCTCGGACATGTTGTGGGGCGAACTCTACAGGGCGATCGTCCACTCTGGCGCTATGGCCTGAATCTGATTGGCAGTCTGATAGGGATCGGCGTTTTCTCAGCACTGTCGAGCTTCTCGCCGGCCCCGTGGGTCTGGATGCTGATTGCCGCCGGCTTCACATTTGTTGGACTGCGACAGGCTCCTCGATCCTGGATTGCTGCCGGTGCGGTATTCGGATGTTTTGCCGCATTCACTGCCTGGCAAAGTACGACCGACGCCATCTGGTCGCCGTACCAGAAAATCACAGTCGGCCCGCTGCGCGTTCATGACGAAAAGGGCGTCGTTCAGGAATGGTGGTTACCGACACTGACCGAGCAGGAACGCGGCGAGCTGAAAGAATTGACGGTCGAGGAAGGGTTCACGATCCGAGTCAATGATGATTCATATCAGACGCCGGTTGATTTAAGTGACTCTGCACTGGCGAAGAATCCCGGTCTCGGTCTACTCAGACAGCAATACGATCTGCCGTTCAAGTTATCACAAAACGTTGGTGAAGTGCTGGTGCTGGGAGCTGGTGCCGGCAATGACGTGGCCGGAGCATTAAGAAATGGCGCGACGCGAGTGGATGCTGTCGAGATCGATCCGGAAATTCGTGCTCTCGGAAATCAACACCCGGAACATCCTTACCAGGATCCCCGTGTCACGGTCCACCTCAACGATGCCAGAATCTTCCTTGCCGGAGCGCAGAAGAAGTACGACATGGTCGTGTTTGGCCTGATCGACTCGCACGTGCTGTTAAGCCATCGAAGTAATGTCAGACTCGATTCCTTTGTCTTCACCGAGGAAGCGTTTCGCCTGGCTCGGGGACACTTGAAGCCCGGCGGGCTCCTTGTCGTCAGTCATGCAGTCGGAACCGACTGGTTCCAGGATCGGATGCGTGCGACTCTCGCTGCAGCCTTCGGCAAGCCGCCAGTGATGCTGACGATGCCTCAGGCGATCGGCATTTCGTATGTTGCTGGAGATTCAATCCGTGCTGGTGATCCAGTGCCAGCTGACACTTTGACGCTTCGTGATGACTGGCCGTTCGTGTATTTGCGGGCACCATCCGTGCCGAAGGACTACTTGATTGTCATGGCTTTGATCGCCGTGGCATCAACGGTTGGGGTTCGGCTTGCCGGACGCCGCGGCGGCAACGGTTTCAATTCGCATTTCTTTGCACTCGGTGCTGCATTCATGCTGCTTGAAACTCGCGGACTTGGCGTGCTGGCTGTGAATCTGGGATCGACGTGGAGTGTCAATGCGGCGGTATTTGCCGGCGTTCTTGTAATGGCCTTGCTCTCAACCGTGCTTGTTGCGAAAGCTGGCGAGTCCAGGCAGGAGAAGCTTTCTCGAATTGCGTTCCCATCACTGGCGGTCATGTTGATCGTGAGCTTCTTTGTCCCGGTCGCTGAATTTACGTCTCTGTCGTCCCTCGGCAGAGTAGTGACGAGTATCTGCCTCGTTTCTGTTCCGCTGTTCTGTGGAGGCGTGATCTTCGCCGTCAGTCTGAACCGAGCAGGCGATGCAGATCGCGCCATGGCCTCTAATCTCCTCGGCGCAATGGCGGGGGGCCTGGTCGAGTATTTCAGCATGATGACCGGGTTCCGAAACCTGTTGGTTCTCGCTGCCGCGTTCTACTTTGTTGCAAGACTAGCCCGAAATCGAGACTCGGGCGTGTCGACGGGTGAGCTATCTCCAGAATCCTCCGCAATTGCTGGAACAGCGGATGGCGCATCGTTGGCGACGTCTTCGTGAAGCCAGAAGCTCGTGCAAAATAGAATGTGAAAAGCTGCCATCAATCGACAACGGTTACGAAGAAATCAAGTGGTCACCTGCTGGTTAATGACATCGCGACCTCAAACAATGTGCTCATGCCATTTTTACGTGGACACGAGAGAGACGCACAGGCAATTAAGAATTGCGATCTCGGTGGAACTCGATCTGTTGCCATGACTTCGCGGGGATGCGCACGCGGCGCCAACTGCTCACTCAGGTAGACACCCCTGGATCTCGCTTCACGTTAAGTGGTACTTCAGCAATCAAAAAACTCGTGGCGAATCACGTCAATATTGTACGCGAAATCGATCACATCAGGAGAATTCAGTTGAATTTCGCGAATCGGCACATGAGCTGCTTAAAGTCCTTGTGGGATCCCACCTTCGCGACTGCTTCCATGTTGGCAGCGGCGCAATGTTCATGAGGGTTGCGTCGCAGCCCGAGTACTACACTTTTGATTCAGGAGATGTGAAATGAATTTGATGCAGAAGTTTTGGATGGATGAAGCTGGTGTCATCGTCTCGACCGAGATCATCCTTGTCATGATGATCCTCGTCTTCGGCCTCATCGCTGGTATGGCATCGCTGCGCGATGCTGTCGCTCAGGAACTGGGTGACACAGGTCTGATGGTTAACTCCCTCAACCAGACCTACAGCTTTGAAGGTAACACGAACAGCGTCGATGGAAACGTCAACGCTGCTACTCCAGCCTCACTCTTCGCTGACCTGTTGGATGAAAACAACGCTGACACCACCGACGAAGAGCCTGCTGGCCTGAGCCTGGAAGCTCCACTTCCAGCTGCTGAAACATAAGCCGAATGCTGCGGAGATGCGTAAACGTTCACTTGCATAGCAGTCTACTTTGCAGCGGGACGTGGGCCGACACATCTCACCTCGTCCGGTTTTTTCACTCGCGTCCGATGATACATCGGGCGCGAGTGATGCGGGCCTGAAATAACAACGAAATGACAGCGTGTATAAATTTTAAAGAGACGTCGGCAACAGAACCGCCGGCGTCGGATCCCACCTTCGCGACTGCTTCCATGTCGGCAGCGGCGCAATGTCATGAGGGTTGCGTCGCAGCCTGAGGACGACACCTTTTGGTTTCTGGAGATGTGAAATGAATTTGATGCAGAAGTTTTGGATGGATGAAGCTGGGGTCATCGTCTCGACTGAGATCATCCTAGTTATGATGCTCCTCGTTTTCGGCCTCATCGCCGGTATGGCATCGCTGCGCGATGCTGTTGCTCAGGAGCTGGGCGACACAGGTCTGATGGTTAACTCCCTCAACCAGACCTACAGCTTTGAAGGCAACACGAACAGTGTCGATGGAAACGTCAACGCTGCTACTCCAGCCTCACTCTTTGCCGACCTGCTGGATGAAAACAACGCCGACACGACGGCTCAAGAACCTGCCGGTCTGAGCCTGGAAGCTCCACTTCCAGCTGCTGAGACATAAGCCGAATGTCGCGGAGATGAGTCGACGTCTGCTCGCATAGCGATTTTGCTTTGCCAATCGGACGCTGGCAACACGTCTCACGTCGTCCAACTTTCACTCGCGTCCGACATGTCGGGCGCGAGTGATGTGGGGCAGCAGTTTCGAACACAACTACAGAGGTTTGAAGAAGATGACACTTTTCCAGAAACTTTATCACGATACGGCTGGTGTCGCTGTTTCGACCGAGATCATTCTCTTGATGATGATTCTCGTTTTCGGGCTTATCGCAGGGAATGTGTCACTTCGAGATGCTGTTAATCAGGAGGCTGCTGACACTGGCCTCGCGATTAACAACATCAATCAAAGTTACAGTTACGCTGGCAACACGATTGTTGGCGTTGGAACCGTGGCGGGGTCAGAGTTTGCTGACGAGAGTGATGAAAACGACGGGGCCGACACGACAGGTTCTGAGCCCGCTGGATTGAGCATCGAGGCACCAATCCCGTCAGCTGAGACTTAATCACCAGCATTCTGCTGCTGGATGTGGTTAAGTTCTGTCTTTTCCTGAGTTCAGGTACAAAACCGACAATACGGATTTGGGTGTTAAGACAATGAAATACATTTTGTCATTGTACGGCGATGAGGCCGGCTCGGTTTACACGATGGAGATCATATTCACCACACTACTGCTGGTGTTTGGAGTGATCGCCGGGTTAACTTCCTACCGCGACGGAGTGTCTCAGGAGCTTGGCGACACGGCAGTAGCGATTGACAGTATCGATCAATCGTTCAGTTATGATCTGGTTACCGCTGGAGGAGGAACGGTAACACGGTCTTTTGCAGACGCAACGACACTGGTGGACCCAGCAGGAGCTCCACCGGCAGGCCTGAGTATCACAACTCCGGCAACTGTGGAATAAACATCGCTTGTCAACGGCTCTGTTGTTGCTGACGCGTTTATCGACTTACAAGACATCTGCTCTGAGGCAATTGATATGGCACGTTTAAGCGCTGGCACACTCGCCGTGGCCGTCGTCGCAGTACTGTTAGCATTGACTGGTGCGTTTACCGTTCGTCAGTTTCTTGAACAACGTGAGGATGCCACCGCTGTTGCAGCACCTGCAAGCGCCGCGGAGGTAGTTCTGATTCCAGTTGCCGTCACTGATCTCGAACCGGGACGGCTTATTCGAGAGTCGGATTTCGCAAACATCAAAATGTCGCGGCCAGACTTTTCCAAGTCAAAGTATGCTCAGAAAGCCTTTGTGAATCGGGTTGAACAACTCAAGGGACGTGTGTTGCGTACCGAGGTGCTCACCGGTTCGACAGTTGGCCCGAATGAACTTTATGCGGAAGGTACTGGACCTACGGTCGCCGAGAAATTGCCACAGGGAATGCGAGCTGTGACGGTCAAAGTCAGCGGAGCCGGATTTGCTGACGGGTTTGCCGCTCCTGGAACGTTTGTTGATGTGCTTTTCAGGTCATCAGGGCTTGAAGAAGGCACCAAAGATATTCCAGAGACAACGATTACCGCGATGACTCGTATTGAGGTGTTGGCCGTCGATGCGACTCCTTATCCACAAAGCAAGCCGGAAGTTGCACGACGCAGCAGCGATACTCAGGAGGCGAGAGTAACGTTTGCTGTAAAGCCGTCGCAGGCGACAATGCTGAAGGCGTTGGAAGATCGGGGAGAGATTTCACTCGCTCTGCGTCCACTCGCAGAGGCCGGAGAGATGCTTTCAGAGAACGGAGAGAAGATCGATGGCGGGGCGCCGATTGAGCGACATGCACAGACTGTCATTGAAATACTGGAAGGTGTGAAAGCCACACCTGTCGTCGTTGCAACGACGGAACTGGTTGAGGGGCGAGTCGTACGAGCGGGTGACGTTCGCGTGGTAAACGCTGACGAAGTTAGTTCAAATACATCGGATGTCGTGACCTACGGAGACATTGACACTCTGGTCGGTAGAACCCTTCGAGCTGATGTGACGCCCGGACAGGTAATTACTGCTGATATTCTCTATCCGGAAGGCGTTAGCCCTGGTGTTGCAGACCGGCTTCCTCGTGGATTTAGAGCTGTTACTGTCAATATGAGCAAGAACGCGTTGGTTGACGGATTTGTCTCGCCCGGAACGGAAGTCGACGTTTTCTTTCGTGCAGAGGCTCTTGAAGGATACCCGGAAACGACCCTGCGTGTTCTCGATGGCCTGAAGGTTCTGGCGATTGAAGATCGCGTTTCCGCTGGTTCTGACGCAGACAGTAAAGGCGCTAGCGCTCAGGGAGTCCGTGTCACTCTGGCCGTGCCGCTTGGCGAAGTTGGAAGGATTCAGGCCTTGGAAGGGCATGGGACGATGACACTTGCCGTCAGGGCTGTCGGTGAAAGACCGATCGGAGAAATTGCTCGCGAACTTGAAACGACGCGGGAACAGTTAGAGAGAACTCAACAGCATATTGCAGCGCTAAAGCAGATCGGTCAGCTGGACGACTCCATACAGTTGAGCAAGGAGCAGGCCGACCGACTTGGTGCCTTGATGAATGAGCTTCCACTCCTCGAACGGAAAATGGCGTCTCTGAGCGACGAGAAGGATGCAGCAACAACTGGCGTCTCACAGACGACACTGGCTGAAGTTCTGAACCTTCCGGAACCAGCTCGGCCAACTCGGCTTGATATCTTCAATGGTGGCAGCCGTGAAACGCTGGTCTTTAATGTCGGTGGCCGTGCTGCGACGGTTAATCGGACTGCCTCTCGCGTGAACGAAAACACGACTAAGGCGAGCAACAGCTCAACGAATAACAAGTCGTCAATGCCGGTTGGGCCGGTCAAGCAGGCAAGTGATACACAAGAAGTCGATGTGGAAAATGTATCTGTGGTCGTACCAGACAGAAAAGTATCGAATGCTTCTTCGCCCGGATTACGGGAAGTAACTGATCTGCGGGCAACTGATCAAGGTGTGTCAGAACAGGCGTCCGTGGTCCAATTCGGCAACAGTACAAACAATTCATCATTGTTAGCAATGGATTTCCGAAGAGCAGCAATTAACGACAAAGATACGAATCAAACTCTAATGTCAGCAGTTACCGATTTTGGGCGAGGACTCGTTAACGGATTGAGCAAAGCGACGCTGCCTGGACAACGTGTTGAGATCGTTCGTGGTGGAGTGAAGGAATAGTACACGGACACGTATTTGCTGTGTGAACACAAGCAGATGCCAGTACTACATGACCGAGCACACTTCGTTGTGTGGTAACTGACAGGTTGAGACAGGGGCAGAGGTTAATGACAACAATCACTGTTGAACAACGGGAATTGAGACACTCTGTGTCGCAGCCCGATCCCGGCGAGCTGGACTTTCAACGGCTGAAAGTGGCTATTCATGAATTGCTTGTCGAGTCTCTGAATCTTTCAGTTGTCGATATCGCAAACGAGCAGGCTTTCGCCGGTGAACTGAGAGTCCTTGCTCAGGAACTGTGCGAACTGAAGGGAACGCATCTGCCTGCTGATAAGCAAGCTCGGCTACTTCCCGAGTTGATGGATGAAGTATTTGGACTCGGGCCTCTTGAAAAGCTGACCAGCGACCCGGAAGTAACCGATATTCTCGTCAATAGTCCATTTGAGGTCTATGTTGAGCGACACGGCCAGCTTAGCCTCACTGACGTAATCTTTGCCGATGACGACCACATTTTGCGGACAGTCCAGCGCATTGCCGCAAAGGTCGGACGTCGAATTGATGAGACGTCGCCAATGGTTGATGCACGACTTGCGGATGGGTCGCGAATTAATGCGGTCGTTCCTCCATTGGCGATTGACGGTCCTGTGCTTTCAATTCGCCGTTTCAGTGCTGAGCCATTGCGGCTTGACACAATGATCGAGAATGGTTCCCTCAGTTCTGATATGGCCGATTTTTTAATCGGTGCTGTCGATGCCGGGATGAGCTTCCTGATTTCAGGAGGGACTGGTGCTGGTAAAACAACCCTGCTCAACGCACTAAGCGAGTTCATCGGTGATGGTGAACGTGTTGTGACAATTGAAGATTCAGCTGAGCTGCAATTGCAGAATCGACATGTTGTACGTCTGGAAACGCGAGCCAATAACACAGAGGGTGTAGGCGCTGTTGACCAGCGTCAGCTTGTTCGCAATGCACTTCGCATGAGGCCAGATCGAATTCTGGTCGGAGAAGTGCGAGGAGCCGAAGCGTTAGACATGCTTCAGGCAATGAACTCCGGACACGAGGGTTCGCTGAGTACGATTCATGCAAACGACACACGTGAAGCTCTCGCGCGTCTGGAAATGATGGCGGCGATGGCGGGGTTTAATCTTCCCGTGGCTGTCGTTCGACAGTACATCGCGGCTGGGATTCGCCTGATTATTCACGTCGCCCGGCTAAAGAGTGGTGAACGAAAAGTGGTGCGAATATCAGAAATCACTGGAGTTGAGAATGGTGATTTCGTGGTTGAGGATGTATTCCGTTTCGAGCGTGCGGAAGTCGGGACAAGTGAGGGAGTGTTCTCGTCAACTGGATACTTGCCTCGGTGCAGAACTCGCATGAAGGCCTCTGGTGTAAACGTGTCTGACTGGTGGTTCAGTAACTCATCGAAGTCAGTGGAGTAATGTCTTGACCAGTTTGATGGTTTCTTCAGTCGTCTTTGTGGCCTTGTTTGCACTGTTTCTGGCAGTAGGCATGGCCCTGAAAGATCTTCAAGTTGCTGGTGCCAGCGACGCGACGCCGATAAGTATCAGGCGACAAGTGTCGGCAGCGGATTCTGAACGTGCTTCAAGCCTCGTGCAGCGATTTAATTCAGGTTTCGATCGAGTCGTACTCGAAAGTGGGACAGGTATTAGCCCAGTCGCCGTCGTGCTGTTGATGGTACTGGCAGCGGCGTTGATTGGTGGTTCGATTTTTCTAGTCGAAAAAAATCCGGTACCTGGCCTGTTGGCAGCAATATTGGGATTACTGGTTCCTCTGGTAATTCTTGCATTTTTGCGACGACGTCGACTGAACCAGATCGAAGAACAGCTTCCGGATGTGCTTGCATTAATGTCACGTGCCGTACACGCGGGTGAGACAATGGAGCAGGCTGTTGCACTGGCAGGGGCGGATACACCAGCACCGCTCGGACCAGAGTTTACAATGTGCGCACGACAGATTGGTTTGGGCGTCTCCGTTTCAAGAGCGATGGAATCACTTGGAAAGCGCGTTGCGGTTTCAGATATCAGCGTACTTTCCACGATTCTGTCAGTTCACCGACAGACCGGCGGCAATCTGGCGTCTACCCTTGAGCATCTTGCAGGAGTGGTTCGAGATCGGGCGAGTCATCGAAGGCAGATCCGTGCTGCAACGTCAGCTGGACGTCTCTCTGCTCAATTTATTGGAATTACAGGCCCGCTACTTTTCATCATCCTGTTCTTCTTTAATCGAGATCACTTGGCGCCATTGCTGGAAATGCCGATGGGAAACGTTTTGCTTCTAACAGCTGCGATTCTGGAAATTGTGGGTTTGGTGTGGCTGATGCAGATGCTTCGTGGACAGAACCAGTAACAGGATACACGAGATGATTATTAACCTGTTAACGTTCCTGAGCTTCCTTCTGGTAATGTTCGTTCTGTTTGCCGTCGGCAATCTGGTTGTGGAATTGTTGCGGAGAAGAACTGCGAGTTCCGACAGCCAGATGGCAGCAGGCGGCCCAGTTGTGACAGCTCTCGCGGCGTCAATCCCACAGTTATCCAGTGAAGTTGAGTCAATCGGGCACGATCTCAGGCGGGCTGGCGATTATCGCCGAGACGCTTTGGCTCACTATCTCGCACTCCGTAATTCTATAATTGGAATGACGTTGATACTGACGCTGGCTGCTGGTGCATTGGCTCTGGACGATGCTGTGCTGCTCCGAATTCTTGTAATTACGGGAACGTTGCTCACCATTTTTGCATATGGTCTTCCCCGCGTTTTACTGGGGTGGAAAGCGAGCAGCCGAGTTACTCGTATTCAGGACTCGTTGCCTGACTGTCTTGATATGGTCGCGATGTCGCTGACTGGCGGAGTACCACTCCGGGCATCTTTGAATCAGGTTGCTGTCGAAATTGGAAAGTCAAATCCTGATGTAGCGGCTGAGTTTGAGATCATTGGTCGGCAGGCTTCGGCGGGGTCAATGGGGCAGGCCCTGAAGCATTTCGCTGACCGGATTGATGTTCCGGACATCAGGTCGTTGGCGTCGATCGTTTCTCAGACTGAACGGCTGGGAACAAACGTTGCGCGTGCGATGAAGGATTATTCGGCTACTGTCCGTCAGGCTCAACGAAGACGTGTCGAAGAGCGGGCGAACCGTTTGAGCGTGCAGATCATGCTGCCAGTCATTTTCTGTCTAAGTCCGCCGGTCTATCTTCTCCTGTGCGGGCCGCCTGTGCTGGAGTTGGTTGATCATTTCAAAGGTCGTGATTTTCGAGCGGATGCAGAGGTTGCAATTGATAGCCTGGAAAGCGATCTATAGTTAGATCGGTGATTTCCGTGAGCGGCGGCGGATTAAGTTCATGCTCGCCTCGTTGGTTCGGACTTCCAGTTGAGACTCAGGGGGGGGGCGGGTTAGCCAGAAGCGGCGTCAACCAGGCGGGGGTAGGTGAGTTCGAAGTAACGGGTATTGCCCCGTAGTAGCAGATGAGCCTTAACTTTGGCGCGTCCTTTCGAACGAGTCTTCAGGATGGCAAACAAGCCACCGACATTCGTTTCTTGATCTCGTCAGCGAAGTCTGAGCGTCCGGCGATTCGCGACAGCATGTCGCGGCCACCAGGTGGCGAATGCAGCCTGCACTGGCGACTGGGTGTGACGCTCCGGGAGGTGACAGTCGACTCTGTGACCGTTTCGCCGCGGATAACCTGGCATGGTTTAAACGTTCTGCGATTCGTTTCGTGAAGCAACAGACTGACAGCGAATGCATCGCCACAAGACGCCGAATGGCCGGCGGGAACGGCGACTAGCTGTTGCAAGTCCGCACTATGCAAATGATGTAGTTTGCATCATCCTTGGATGCTTACCTCTAACAATCGCCTGAAGATTCTGCGGGTGAAGCTGAAAAGAAGGCTGTTGCTACTGGACTTTTCCGTGTTCGTTCCGGCGTTTGATCGCGTTTAATAAAGTGCTGTCGCGAGTTTACGGCGGTATTCGCTGACCAGTTCGCTGCCGGCTCCGAGTACGTCGAACAGTTTGACCATCTGCTGGCGAGCCTTGTCTCCGTTTTCTCCGCCGCGGTTCTGCGTGGCGACTGCGAGCAGAATTTCAAAGGCTTCCCGGTGTTTGTTATCAACAGCCAGCGCCTCGGCCAGGACGACCTGCAATGACAGGTCACCGGGATTCGCTTCGGCAGTTGCACGAGCCTGCTGGACTCCGCCTGACTCTTCGGCGTCAGCTCGCATTTCAAGCTGCGACTTCAGCTTTTCGGCTTCCGGTTCGAGAAAACCTCTTGCCTCGAGTTCGGTGATAATTCGCCCACACTCTTCATCACGATTCTGCGCGAGTAGCGTCTGTGCAAGATAGATCCTGATCGTGTCAGACGGCTCAAGTTCGAGAGCTTCCCGCAGCTTCAGTTCGGCGCCGGCAGGATTGGACTCGAGTAGTTCCAAAGCTTCTTTGAATAATTCGGCGGCTTTGGAAGGAACGAGTCGCGCTAGCCATTCTTTCAGTTGATCTTCCGGGAGCACGCCCTGGAAGTGGTCAATCACCTGCCCCTCGAAGAAGGCCACGACGACGGGTATTGATTGAACGCCCATCATCTGAGCGAGTTCGGGGTTGTCGTCGATGTTGACTTTGGCGAGCAGTAGTTTTCCGGCCGCTTCGTTGACTGCCTGCTCAATAATTGGCGCAAGAAGCTGGCACGGCTGGCACCACGGCGCCCAGAAATCAACGATGACCGGAACTTCCGAAGATTTATGAATGACCTGCTGCTCGAACTCGTCGGCCTTAACGTCGAAAATCCACGATGATGGGGCGGTCATGAGAGTATCCCTGATGAGAATCGCTGAGAGTCGTTTCCGCAAGATAGCTGATCACGTTGATTCGGCAACCGCCGCGCGCGATCTCGTCAGGCCAGACTCAAGGTATCGTGTGGCGGTTGCTTTCTTCCGAGTTGGAACAACGACACAATCTCGATACTCGCCGCAGGTTGTAACTGACTGGTGGGCGATGCCCACCAGTCAGTCTCGAAGCGACCGTGGCATTATTGGTGGGTACTGCCCACTCTGCTCAGTTCAATCTTTCAACCGGTCCCCAGGATTCATGACCAGTAAAAAAAATTCACGACTCGTCGTCGGTAGCCGCAACCGGAAAAAGTTGCAGGAGATCGCTCAGCTTCTTGAGCCGCATGGAATTCAGGTCGTCGGAATTGCCGACTTCGCTGACATTCCTGAAGTGGTCGAAGACGGCGATACCTTTGCAGCAAACGCCGCCAAAAAGGCATCTGAAACGGCGACGGCAATTAACGAATGGGTTCTCGCCGAGGACAGCGGTCTGAGCGTTGACTCGCTCGGCGGAGCACCCGGAGTTTACTCGGCACGCTTCAGCGGCGAAGACGCGACCGACGAGCGGAACAACCAGAAGTTGCTGAAAGAGCTGGCGGGGATCGCTCCTGAAAAACGCAGTGCTCATTACACCTGCCACGTGGCGATTTCCAGTCCTGCCGGAGAAATTCGGATGACCGAAGAAGGCACATGTCGCGGTCGAATCATCGATGAAGCTCGCGGGGACAACGGATTCGGCTACGACCCGTACTTTCTGATTCCCGAGTTTCATCAGACATTTGGCGAACTGAGCTCAGTCGTCAAAAACCAGCTCAGTCATCGCGCGCGAGCGTTTCAGCGTTTGACGCCGCGGCTGGTCCGATTGCTGCTGGCGGAAGCTCAAAGTTGATCTGCAATGAGGCGGTGCTTGTTCCAGACGCTGTCGCGTCGAATTAAAAAGTCAGTACCTCTAAGTGAAAGACGAATTCGCGATGTTCGATTACTTAACGAATCATGCAGTCACATCAGGGAGACTTTCCAGGATCGCGCCAGCACTGGTTCTGCTGATTTCGACTTTTCAGATGTTGAGCGGTACGGCTCAACGAACAGCCACCGCGGCTGACAGTCAGCCGAATGTCATTCTCGTGATGGCGGATGACCAGGGCTGGGGGCAGACTGGCTACTACAATAATCCGGTTCTGAAGACTCCGAACCTCGACGCGATGGCGGCAAACGGCTTGCGTTTCGACCGGTACTACGCGGCGGCTCCGGTTTGTTCTCCGACTCGGGCGAGCGTTCTTACCGGACGAACTAACCTGCGCACCGGTGTGCTGAGTCATGGTTACGCCTTGCGGCGACAGGAAAAGACCATCGCTCAGGCGTTGAAGGCGGCTGGCTATGCGACGGGACATTTCGGCAAGTGGCACCTTAACGGTCTGCGCGGTCCCGGTGTTCCGATCCTGGCTGAGGACTCGCACAATCCCGGCGTGTTTGGCTTCGATGAGTGGTTGTCGGTGACCAATTTCTTCGACCGCGATCCGATCATGAGTCGCCGGGGAGACTTTGTGGAGTTCGAGGGTGACTCTTCAGAGATCATCGTTGATGAGGCTCTGAAGTTTATCGCCAGGCAGGCGAAGGCTGGCAAGCCGTTCCTTACCGTGATCTGGTACGGCACGCCGCATAACCCGTTCATGGCTTCCGACGAAGATACGAAAGAATTCGCTCATCTCGATACCGCATCGAAAGACCAGCACGGCGAACTCGTCGCGATGGATCGAAGCATCGGCGCACTGCGCAAAGGACTGCGGGATCTCAGCATCGCGGACAATACGCTCGTCTGGTTCACCAGTGACAACGGCGGCCTGCCGAAGATTACTCCAAGCACGGTCGGCGATCTGCGAGGCTTCAAAGGCAGTCTCTACGAAGGCGGGCTGCGCGTTCCGGCGATCGTTGAATGGCCAGCTCACATCACGAAACCTCGCATCACAGAGTTTCCGTCCGTCGCGATGGACATCTTTCCGACCATTGCCGAAATCGTCGGCCTGCCCGATTCAGTCATGCAGAAGCCGCAGGACGGTCAGAGTCTCAAGGGGCTGTTTACAGAAAACTGGTCGAAGCGGGAGCAGCCGATTTCGTTCAGTTGCTTCGGCGATTCGGCATTGCTCGACAACAACTTCAAACTGCTGCTTACCGGGAAAGGCAAAAAGAAATCCTTCGAGCTGTATGACCTTGCCGCTGACCCGAAGGAGTCGAAGAATCTTTACGAGAGCCTGCCTGAGATTGCTGCTCGGATGACGACGCAGCTTGCGGCTCAAGACAAGTCGATCGCGGACAGTCTGGCAGGAAAGGATTACCCGGAAGGTCGAGTCAGGGATGGAGAGCCAGAGCCGCGTTTCTGGATGACCGTTGACGGGTACCGACCTTATTTCGACGAGTGGCGAAAACGTCCCGAGTACGCGTCACGGCTCAAGGCGGCTCAAAGTAAGAAATAGGCGGACAAGGTTCACTCGGCGCTGAAGAATTCCGCGACAGGCAGAACATTACCGAAGACTTCGATGATGTCGTCAATCGATAGTTTCTTGCGCCGCCGCGTTTCCACTTCACCGTTCAGCGCGACTTCGCCCCCCTGGATGAGCTGTTTGGCCTGGCCGCCGGTTTCGACGACTCCGCAGAGTTTCAGAAACTGATCGAGCTGCAACGGTCGGCCCGCTGCTCGTTCAGGGTTTTCGGGTGGAGTGTCGCCCGGTTCGAATTCAGCGGCATCGTCGGTCACGTTCTTCTCCTGTCTGCATCCGGCTCAGGCGGCCTGATGCGACGTCCTCATCAAATTAAACTGGTCGACGATGCGTCTGCGTATGCAGAATAGGCGGCTACGATTGCACGCCTGGCCGTCTGTCGCAAAACTCACCCTGTCCCGAACTGTCACGCGACTCCTGGCGAGAAACGCTGAGAGCGTATCTGATGTTGGGGCAGTTAACCAATCGAGCTGAAAACGCCGTGTCGGCGACCGCAACTTTGGGAATGAGGCATTATGAAGACCAACGTTCTGACGATTCTCGTTGCTTTCGCCGTTCTGGTTGTTGGGGCCGCAGATACTTCACGAGCCGCTGATGGCAAAGGAACTGCCGTGCAGAAATCTTTCGGCAAAACGGCTGGCGGCGAGGCCGTGGACGAGTTCATTCTGAAGAATGCTCAAGGTCTGACGGTTTCTGTGATCTCGAGAGGAGCGACGATTCGGCAGATTCTAGCAAAGGATCGCGACGGAAAAGTTGCCGACATCGTCAACGGTTTCGACGACGTGGCCGGTTACGAGGGCGAGGGCAACCAGTACTTCGGATGCACGACCGGTCGAGTCTGCAACCGCATTGCCAACGGCAAGTTCACGCTCGACGGGAAGGAATACACGCTTGCGATAAACAACGAGCCGAACCATCTGCATGGTGGCGTCAAACGCAGCCTCGACAAGGTTGTCTGGAAAGGCCGGCTTATCGAGCCGAAGCGGGGAGTCGGGGCCGCGTTCTCGTACACGAGTCCGGACGGCGAAGAAGGCTACCCAGGCACACTGAAAGTAAGCGTTCGATACGTTCTGACCGACGACAACAAACTCTCAATTCGGTACTCAGCAACGACCGACGCAGCCACGCCCGTAAACCTGACCAATCACGCGTACTTCAATCTCGCTGGAGCTGGTTCGCCGACCGTGCTCAATCATGAACTCCAGCTCGAAGCAGACAAGTACACACCAGCGGACGACACACTGATTCCTACCGGCAGGATCGCCAACGTCCAGGGGACGGTACTCGACTTCCGTAAGTCAACGCGCATCGGCGACCGCATCGAAGAGCTGACCGACACGGCAGCGCTCGGGTACGACCACAATTTCGTCCTGCGTAATCAGACCGGCGAGAACGCACTGGCTGCGACTCTGAGAGATCCTTCGTCTGGTCGAGTTCTCAAGATCTACACTCAGGAACCGGGCATTCAGTTTTACTCAGGCAACTTCCTGCACGGCCAGAAAGGGAAGGGCGGCAAAGAATACGCCCACCGATCCGCCCTCTGCCTGGAAGATCAGCATTACCCAGACTCAGTCAATCAGCCATCATTCCCGACGACTATCCTCAAACCCGGCGACAAATTCTCAAAAACGACGGTCTACGAGTTCGGCGTGTTTTTCAAGTAGAGCTGTAAGGGATTCAATGCGGCTTTGTTCTGTCCTGGCGTGCATGTTAGAGACAACGACCGGTATTAAATCTCAGTGCAGAGGCAGTTTGACGACGTTTCCAGACTCTATCGCGACAAGCTGAGATAGCTCAGAAACCTCGATATTTTCCCATTCTTCGCGTTTTCCATTTGGCCACGTGATGCGAAGTGCACTGATGTTTGGTCCGCCAGTGCCGGGAATAAGAATCCTGGGGTCGAGACTGGCCTGAAAGCTTTCGCCTGATGGGATATGTTCAACGAACGTCTGTCCATCGCGGCTGTATTCCACTCGGCAACCAAGTGGGTCACGGCAAGAGGATGTCCCGATGAAGCGAACGAGGACACTGTTGGGCTCTATTGAGCTATCATTTCTTAATACCGCGGCGTCTGCCTCAAGATGTTGTACAACCAGATCCCAATCACCATCGTTGTCGAGATCTGCTGACGTTGCCGACCGACCGAGCCATTCTTTTCTGAAGTAGCTGCCAACTTCGGATGAGGCATCATGAAATCTGCGACCCTGTTCGTTGAGCATCAGGCTAGGTGGCATCTTGTAGTCGTATTGTGCGCCGAGTGATGTCAGATCCCAGATATGCCCGTTTGCAATGAAGATGTCTGGAAGTGAATCTCCGTTGAAGTCACGGAAAATTGTACCGAACGAGAGCTTACTGCGAGAAGCAAGGTCAAGTCCTGTCGAACTGTTAGAGAAAACAAACCCAGCATCACCCACTGACTGAAAAAGATCATTCACCTGGTTTCTGAAATTCGTCACCAAGACGTCGTTTTCGCCGTCGCGGTTAAAGTCAGCGACACCGACTCCCATACTGGCACCTTGAACACCATCTTCGCTGACGGCTACTCCGTAACGCAAGGCTTCGTTCAGGAAGGAAAATCCACCTTGATTGACAAAGAGGCTGTTTGCCGTTGCGTCGTTTGCGACGTAGATGTCGAGTTGCCCATCATTGTTCACGTCAAAGATTGCCAGTGCCAGTCCTTTGCCATCCTTTGTATCGCAAATGCCCGATGACTCACCAACTTCCTGAAATGTACCTTCGCCAGAATTCGAAAACAGCTGGTCTGCCGCAGCATTGAATGCGGTTGGGCTGCAGGTTCGTCTTAAATGAGGAGCGTTCGGCGGATTGCATGGAGCAACGTCAGATGTCCAGTCCACATAGTTGACAACGTAGATGTCGAGAGTGCCATTGCCATCGAGGTCGGCAAATGCAGGACTGCAACTCCATACATTAGAACTGGGAAGAGCTTTCGATGAGACATTGAGAAACGTACCGTCCCCTTGATTCTGAAACAGCGAATTCTCATTGAAGGAAGCGACAAAAAGATCGCAAAAACCGTCGTTATCAAAGTCGCCGGCAGTGACTCCCATGCCGAACGAGAACAGCTCCAGCCCAGCCTTTCGAGTGATATTCTCGAACGTGCAACCGCCTTTGTTGCGAAACAACTGGCTTGAATGCTCAGGCTTGTGGGCTGGTTTCTGAAAATGTGATCCGTTGGCAAGGTATAGATCAGGAGAGTAGTCGCCGTCGTAATCGAATGCGGCGATTCCACCGGCATTCTGCTCGGTCATATAGGCCTGCTCGCTGGGACTGCCGTAGTACCGAAACGTCAGGCCACTTTCAGCCGAAACGTCGGTAAACGTGACTTCGGACAGATTCTGGTTGCGGTGGCCTGGATTCTGGAGCGTCTGACTTTCTCCCGGCGTTAAAGGTGACTTCCTGGCTGAATTGGATGGACTCGTAGATGTCGAATCAGCCTGGCGAGGATGACCGATGTGCTCGGTGTCTGTTTGCGAATGACACCCTCCAAAGAGAAGAAAGATCCCCGTCAGATATATTGCATGCAGAAAACGATTCATGGCGGGTATTTCTTATCGCGACACTTGGTTGACGACAAAAGAACATTCTGCAGACAGCTTGCTAATAGTTGATTGGAGTCAGGGCGTTGGCGAGTTCCAGCCAGGCATTCGATATCTCCTGGCTTCCTTGTTGACGACGTTGATTGTACAGCGTTGCCACTTCCCGGCAGATTTCAGGTGTTAGTTCTCCAAGTTCGATTCGGCCTGATCGGCGTCTTAGTTCTTCGGATGTTCGCGCTGTTTGTTTTCCGTAAGTGGTGTCTTCAATTGCTGCATCAACTTTGCGAAGTCGACGCCTGATGTCAGCACGACGCAGATAATACTCGGCCTGATCCGGGGCCAGAGAGACTGCACGAGTCAAGTGGAGTTCTGCATCTGCAAAATTTCCCTGACTGCTCGCCAGCGATGCGCGTGCCGATTCAGCCTGTGCTTTTACATGATCAGCATGCTCTTGAAGTTTGGCCACCAGGTCCATTCTCGCCGCAGCCACTTGGGCTTTGCCAATGTCTCCTGCTTCAACCCAGAATTCTGCTGCCCAGGCCAGTTGTCCTGGCGTTAGTTCATCAAGTTTGAGCAATTCGTTGAACAAGGCTGCGGACTCGGCGATGTTGCCTTTCAGCCAGTGAGCACGAGCCAGTCCTGCAATTACAGTCGGCTGTGCTGGATGACGTTTGTTAAAGTCCGAAAGTTCAGGCACCACTGCTTGTCCGAGCGGAAAAGCGACGGAGACCTTCAGGCACTCTGTAAGATAGCGGAGATCGTCGGGCTGATTGTGAAATCGATTCTGAACAAGTGCCGCGGCGTCGTAAAAACGGTACGTTTTTTCCAAGAGCTGGCGAAGCAGATTCCTTGCATCATCATGGTGGGGAACGCTCTCAAGAAGTGTCACAAGTTCAACTTCTGCGTCCTGATAACGCCCGGAAAGCATTAGGCATGCGGCGCGTGCGTAGGATGCGTCCGGTGAAAAGTCAACGGTATGTTTGGCTGTCTCGAACACGTCAGCCGCTTCGTCGTACCGATTCTGGCGATTGAGCGAGACGCCCAGAAGCAGTAATGCGTCATGATGGTCCGGGGTGAAGCGAAGTACCCAGCGTGCCATTTTCTCAGCTTCTTCAGGGGCATGGTCGACGACGAGTGACCGGTCTCCCTGTTTGACAAGCTGGTCGCTAATGCTTTGAACGTACGCCTTCAGGCTGATCGACCCTAGCAGGCCCACAAGTACAAGGCCAGCAGTGACTGCCAGAATTCTTCGACTTAGCGCCATTCTCTGCCTGCCAGACTATTGAAGTAATGCTGACGAAAGCGATGAACAGTCTGCTTGTCCGAGAGGACCCTCACGTCAGATCTACGCGTCAGATCGTATCGGAACCGGTCTTAGCCACAAGCTTTCCTGCTTTGGTCGTTGCCCCACTTCTGGGCGACGCGACCAAAGCAGGAAAGCCGCGACGAGCCGTTGAAAAATCGCGTGGCTGAGTCGGCTCAAGTGGTTGGGACAATGCTTTGGTTTCTATTGAGGAACCGTGAATTGTCAGACGGAATTGCCACCGAATTCAACCGCCTGAGAGGCCGGAAAATTGAATTGTCAAATCCTGATGACCAACATGTTGTGACTGTTGACGCGGTGGTGGAGCAATCGCTAGGCTCAGAAGTTCATATCACTGAATATCGATGGTTTTTCTCGGTTTTGAGATTCTTCTCAATTCGTTCCATCGGTTCAAAAGGAGCATTTGTGGGGTTTAGTCTCGGCTGTCTTAGCTTGATCGAATTTCTTCAGCAGCTCGGCTCAAAAACCCTGGTTTCTTGTCGTCCCTTCTTTTCTGCGGAGAATCTACGATGGTCAGAGTATGCCTTAAAAGGCGAGCATTCACGCTTATTGAGCTGTTGGTCGTGATAGCGATTATCGCGATCCTTGTGGCGCTGCTGTTGCCTGCGGTGCAGCAGGCACGAGAGGCTGCTCGTCGAGCCCAATGCAAGAGTCATCTGAAGCAAATCGGAATTGCGCTTGCGAATTACGTCGATGTCCACAGCATATTGCCACCAGGTGACGTAAACCGCGGCCGTGCTCATGCGAACGACGGACACGCGGCAGGTAACAATCCCGATATCAAGAACCACACCGCGTGGCTGTATCTGCTTCCTTATATTGATCAGGCACCGCTTTACGAAGAGTTTGATTTCAACTGCGCCACAGCCGGTTGGGCGCGAGCTGACGCGGGTGGGCCCGGGGCGTTAGCTTGTGGTTGGGGGACAGGGAACCCGAACTTCGACAAGGGACTGCACAGTAAGATTATTGACGTTCTACTTTGCCCTTCTGATCAAGGGCGTGATGACCTTGCCAATCACACTGACCAGGATCACTGGCATGCGACCAATCATGCATATACGAATTATGGGTTGATCGCCGGATCGCATCGAACCTGGGATGGCCAGGAGTATTGGACCAGGCAGTTGACCGTCAATCATTCATTGCCTGGTCCTGACGGTGGGACCGTCAGTGGTCCGGTGAATGGGGCGTTTGGATATAACGGTGCTGCTCGTTACTCAAACGTGACCGATGGCCTTTCGAACACAGTTGTTGTGGGGGAGACGGTTGTTATTCAGAATCGCAACAACCCGGATGCAAGAAGCATGATGTGGGCGGGCGCTCGACATCGTGGCCCGTTCCTGGTAACGCATCCAAACAACGATTTGAACCACATCAACAACGAGAGGTATCACATCAATGGCAGGCTGCACGTGCCTGGTATGACTGGCAGTGGTACAACGCCAGATGACCGTCAGCACGAATGCGTTGCATCGAGTGTTCATGTTGGCGGGGCTCATTTCCTGTTAGGTGACGGAGGCGTTAAGTTCCTGGGCGAAAATATGAATCACTTTGCTTACTGTCTTCTGACACGCATTGCTGATGGCCAGGCAGTGGAATTCGAGTAGTGTTTTGGACAAGGGGTAGATTTGGGCATGGTTTGTCGAATCTTTTATGCGCTGATGTTTTTCACTTTAATCGTACCTGTCCAGGGGTGTGGTCCAGCAACGAGGGTTGCTGAGAACATCAATCCTGATGAGCCGGAGCCACCGACGGATCCGGCAGAAATGGAACGGCTTGAGAAAGAAATGGAGAGTGTTACAACGCAGGGTGATGGATCTGACCTGGATGGACCGCCGACCTAGTGCGTGTGTCGATGTGCTATGGGGGTCGTTGCTGTTTATGATCTAGCAGAAGGACGCAGTTCCTGATGGAGCTGCGTCCTTTTTGTTTAAGGATTTGGTCAGAGGACGCGATGTTGAAATTCTCCGGGACGCCGGGATTGTTTTGGCGACCGTTTCTTGTCGCGATTTTGGACATGGATATTTGTTTTGACTTTTGTGCCAGTGTGCTCAGCTGATGGGGTGCCGCCAGGTGAGTCGAGAATGATCATTGTTGATGGGCAGATGATCGGACTTTTTAACGTTGATGGCGAGTTTCTGGCGGTGAGCAACGAGTGTCCGCATGCGGGGGCCTCTTTGGCGCACGGTACCTTCGAAGGAAGCGTTGTCAGTTGTCGGATTCATCACTGGCAGTTCTGCTTGCGGACTGGCCGGTACCTGGATCAGGAGAGGCCGGAATTCAACGCACGCACATTCACAACTCGCGTGGTGGATGGAGAAGTTCAGGTGTCGCTGGATTCTCCCGGTAACTGAGTCGCTTCGAAGCAGTGACGTTTTCGAGTGGCATGACAGTAGGCTTGAATAAGTCCTGGCAATCCGGACGAGTTTGGGTTCTGAACTCAGGTGTTGAGTGAAGTCTGCTCGAGCCGGCGGGAAAGAATTGCAGGCTCGTCATGTTAGTTGTGGATTCGTCGTGTCGAAGCTATTGCGGTGCGGTCGGTATCCGCACATTAACTACCGGGAACCGGTGTTTGTCGATCTTTCCTGAACTGATATCGTTCTCCTGGATTGCGATCGACGTCGAAGATCTGCGCTGTTAGCTGTTAGCTGTTAGCTGTTGGCTTCCCTGCATCTCAAAAGGACTTGAGAGTGATGCGAGAATGGACTCGTAAATTGTCAATGACGATAAAAGCAACATTTCTGATCGCCAGCATTGGTCTTTCAGGTTGTGGGCAGGATTCCTTCAACGGATTGCTTGGCGGTGGTGCAGAAGCTCCTGAGATTCCCGTTGCCTCGAACGGCGAAGATCCGTTTCTGAGTCAGGGGGCAGCGCAGGTAAAGCCTCCTGAGTCTGAAACTGTTTCCGGGGCCGATGAAGTTGTGGAAGGAGATCTGAGCTTCTCATTGAGAGTGGGCGACCGTTTTCCGCTGTTGAAAACGATCGAGCAGACTCTGGTGCAGGAATCGTCAGTCGGGCCGGTGACGAGTCGGTCGAATCTGACGCTGATGTTTGCGATCACAGTCGACGAAGAAGACGCCGGTCGTCGAAAGCTGGGAGTTCGATATCAGCGGGTGAAATATACGCAGGAGATTCTCGGGGAGATTACCGAGTACGACTCTCAGGCAGCTCCGCAGTCTGTCCCCGATGCGTTGCAGGTTTATCACGGGCTGGCGGGAAACAGTTTCAGCTTCTGGATTGGCGCCGACAATCGCATCATTGAGGTTCTCGATTTCGACGAATTTCTGAAGCGATGTGTTCGGCATGCACCGCCGTATCGACAACATGACCTGCTCACACGAATCGTGGCGACTCAGGAAGACGAGGGGTTCGCGAATTTCGTCGACGAAAGCATCGGTCTATTGCCCTACGATCCTCAAGCCACCGGTCGGGAGACGGCGGTCGAGATAAACCAGCAGTGGCAGAAAACCCGCACGATCATGCGACCGCTGCCGATGGAAATGCGAACGGGCTACACTCTGAGCAGTCTCACGCGTGATCGAGCCGGGATCATGATTCTGGGAACGATCGAACCGATTCAGGCTTCGCAGCTTGGCCCCATTCAGCAGACGGCAGCCAGACAGTCGATCTCGTTGAAGAAGGGCGAAATAACCGGTTCCTGCATGATCGATCGTGCCAGCGGTCTGCCACTGATGAGCCGCGTACAGCGGCAGATGGATATGACGGTTGAGGTGCCAGGGCAACGCCCGTTCGAGCAGAGAAAGATCATCGTCACAACCATCGAATCGTTTCCCACCGAGCGTACGATCTTTTCGCGATCCGAGCACCAGGCTCCGACGGAAGGACGCATTCTGAGGACAGACGGTGTTGAGGCCAACAGTCCGGCTTCCGTCTCGAATGCTCACTTCGAAGCTGAACAGCCCGGCCAGCCGCGAGCCGTCGCGCCGCAGCAGTAAATGCGGTAAGCATCTAAATAAACCGGCGTCACCAGAGGTGTTCTTGCAGATCTGGCAGTTCGATGGCCCGTTTCACGTCTTCCGAACGATGGCCTTGGTCGGTGGCACTGTCCAGCCCGACATAGCAGACTATTCATTGACGTGTTGAGTTTCGGGGGACGAACTGTGTTTGGGCGATTGCTGCTGCTTTTTATTCTGACGCCGTTGATCGAGCTGTGGTTGCTGATGCTGGTCAGCGAGCGACTTGGAGCGGCGACGACTATCTGGCTGGTGCTGATCACAGGTTTTGTCGGAGCGAGTCTCGCTCGTCGACAGGGGCTGCAAACGTGGATGGCCATTCAGCGTGAGACTCAGCAAGGGAAAATGCCGGCGGCTTCGTTGGTTGACGCGATGATGATCTTCGTTGCTGGGGTGTTGCTGATCACGCCGGGAATGATGACCGATGTTGTTGGTTTTTCTTTGCTGGTTCCTCCGGTGCGAGCGTTCCTGCGGAAGCGTTTTCAGGATTCAATCAAGGTCCAGGCAGCTGCCAGTGTGCAGGGATTCGGGGCTGGTTTTCCTGGAGCGTCGCCCGGTGCCGAAAACAGGCAGCCTTCAGCCTCTGCGAATGACGTGATCGACGTCGAATTTCATCGCCACACGGAAGATTGAAGACGATGTGCGAGGTCAGGGAGATTGCGAAATGATGGACGACGGAAGCTACGTCTGCGATTCCTGCGGAGAAGAGATCATCATCCCGCTCGACAGCACCGGCGGTTCCTCGCAGGAGTACGTCGAGGATTGTCCGGTTTGCTGCCGTCCTCATGTTATTCGAGTGACGTTCGATCCAGACGGCGAAGCGGTTGTTCGCGCCGAGCCGGAGCTTCAATAGCCCGACCGCGTTGTCGGATAATCGGTGACCAGGCGGATGATTGGTGGCCAGTATAGTCCGGCTAGTCAGCTGCCAGCTGAATGCCGTTATCGTCAATTTCGAACGGGACGATGGTTTCATCGACGGCGCTGCCACGATGCTTCGCGACGCAGAGTGCTCGGCCCATTTTCATGCCGTCACGATATTTGCCCATCAGGATGATCGTGTTTGCGTTGGACAGGACGTCGCCTGATTCGATGCGGCGTTCGATCAGTTCATCGATCATCATTTCGTGGCAGGTGTAAAGCAGCAGGCAGCCGACGTCTTCGTGGTTGTACGCGTGCTTGTCGATCGTTTCCGCGTTCTGTCGAAACTGAGCGCGGAAGAGGTCGCGAGCCACCCAGTCGGATTCCTTGCGCAGGATCTGATGATAGATGTATTCGAACATGTGGAACTGAAACGAGTCGCTGGGTCGGTCAGTCGGTTCGATGCCGTCCATGACGCAGCGTCGCACTCCGTGCACGAAATTGCCGTAAAAGAAGCCAATCGCTTCGACAATCTTTTTCTGCAGGTCGACTTTCCATGACTTCCAATCGTCGAGTTCCATATCGCTGATGGTGACTCGACGACCGGCTCGATGAAAAATGTGCATCGAATCGAAGCGTCCGGTCTCCCGATCCCAGACCTCGTGAGCGTGGACTTTCTGGCCGGCGGCTTTTTCCCGCAGCTTCCAGCCAAACAGGCGATCGGCGTAGTCGGCATGATTCTGCATGTCACCTCGAGCCGTCATGTCGAAGATGACTCCGTTTTCGCCATCCTGCTCCAGGCCTTTTCTCGCAAACTGAATGCCAAGCTGCGTTTTGCCGATCCCCGTTGCGCCCACAACGACTGTCAGTTTTCCGGGTAGGAGTCCGCCGCCCAGCATTTCGTCCAGCCGAGGGATTCCGGTCAGCAATCGATCAGTCATGAGCTACTTTCGCTGCAGGTTCAGGCTGTCGAAGCAGCCAGTCGATGTTTTCTGAGAAGAGTTGGCGTCGCGACGTTGCGGTTTTTAGTCGACGATCTGCTCACTGACGAGTGACCACGATTCTGCTTCCTGGTATCGCCTGTTGAGCGTCGTCCCGCAGGTCAGGATACGTTGTGAGGCCACTGATCCGAGACAACGAACACTCGATCTGACTCCTGCCACTGTTCCTTGTTTTTCGACAGTACAGTGACGAGTTGAGGTGTTCGCTTTTTCGTGAAGTGATTTTCGAGCTGGAGGCGGATCCCGTCGACCGTCAGCAGCGTCTCGTCGGCGAGGGCTGCCTGCTCCGGGGCCAGCCAGTGAGGTTTTCTGGCGACGCGAAATCTGGCGTTTGAATCAGACAGTCCAAGAAGCTCAAGTTCCGATTCGCGAATCCATGAACCCTTGAGATGATCTCTGGCGAGCAATTCGGGCAGAATGGTCGGGGCCGGCGTCAGGGGGTGATAAAAAATCCGGCCTTTGACAAACGCTTCCCGATGACTGACGTCGGGAAAACGGACCTCGCTCAACCGGAGCTGATGTTCGAACAGTCTTTGAGTCTTCTTCTCAAAGTTGTCGGCAGAATTAGGGCCGATGAAATGGCTGCCCGAGTCATTCGATTCAGGCGTGTGAAGGAAAAACTTGACGGCGGTTTCGCAGTGGCACAACTCGCCATTCTGATTTCGATAGAGAAAATCGAGTTCCCCAATCGTCCGGCCATTTTCTTCAATCTGCAGACCTTGTTCGACGATCTCGAAGCTGCGAACTGACAGCAGATAGAAATGGATGAGGTCTTCAAAGTACCTGCCGACTCGATACTGACGATGGGACTCGCACCAGGTATGGAGTTCTTCGGGATCAAAGTCGGATTCCCTGCAGACTGGCCAGCTCGAGGAACCATTTCCCGTAGGTAACCGGATCAGCGACGGGCTGTTGATCGTCCAGATCAAGTCTCCAGCGGCCTGAGTAGTCATTTCAAAGTCGCCTTGTTGGGCAGGGGCTCTACGTCTGCCTTGTTCGCTCAAATCCGGGGTACGGCGACGGTGAGGTCATCAGAAATCGGCTTCTTGAGCGTCGGCTGTCTGAATTCTCACAAATGTGACGCGGTAACGAGCGTTCGGCGAGACTTTGCGTAAAGGTGGCAAACTTTGCCGGTCAGGTTGAGTGTAGCTGTTCTTCCAGTTCTGCCGGTTGATACCTGTTGTGTCAGATATGCCAATTGTTCCGACCGATACCGTTGTCGGGATTACGCGCATGGTAACGCCTTTGCCGATCATGAGCCCGTCTTCGGGGCTGAGATCAGTGACAGGTTTGAAGCCATCGGGGAATCGGAGTCGGAAAACTCTGAGTGCCTTCGCCGTAATTTCATTTTGAACAATGGAAAGCGATCCGAGCAGCAGATAGCTCCGGTCCAGGGAAGGGACTATGAACATTACCACCTGGAAGAAACTGTTGGACAGAAAGCTCAACGGGCGTGGAAAACGTCGCCGGGCGGCCCAGTCTGTTGCGTCCGAGAATCTGGAGCAGCGGGTCTATCTGTCGGCCGCAGCCTCGCTCGTGAACAATGAGCTGCTGGTTCTGTCGGACGCGGATGAGACCATCGCGATTGGGACAACGGCCGATGGCAAGGGAAACCTTGAGTTGCTCATCAACGGGCAGCCGCATTCGGGGTTGGCCACTGTTCAGGCCAGCCAGATCTCTTCGATTCGTGTCATCGGTGGAGCTGGCAGCAATCTGATCGATCTTTCCAGAGTGATCGCTGCTGACTTCTCGTTCGTCGATCCGGTCACTGGCCAGCCGACTTCTGTTTATGTCGACGGAGGCAACGGGGACGACACAATTCTGGGATCGTTCGATCTGAACGACACGCTGTTTGGCGGCGATGGTGATGACATCATCAATTTTACGCCGGTCAGTCCCCCGTCAAATCCGTTGAACGTTGGATCCACAGCGTTGAAGACGTCGCCGTTGCGGGCGCTGGCTGGAACTGAAACGGCGAACGTTATTAACGGCACAGACACCATGCTGTTTGAGTCCGTCGGAATTGTCGGGAACGCCATCGCCGGCTCAAGCACCGGGACATTGATTGCGCCGAGGTTTGTGCTGACTTCCGCTCAGAATGTGGCAGGACTCGCGGCAACGGACGCACGGTTTACGCTGGGGACGGACACGTTCGCCAGTGTGGCGATCACCATTCATCCAGACTTTGACGCGACACAGCTCGGCACTGACTCGGCGAACGATCTGGCCATTATCGAGCTGGATCGCGCGGTGACCGGCGTTGTCCCCAGTCCGTTGTACAGAAACGCTCCGGCAGTGAACGACCTGCTGACGATCGTCGGCTTCGGGGCGGGGGGCGATGGTACGACTGGCCAGGACATGACGTTCGGAACAAAACGTTCCGGCACGACTCCGGTTGATGTCGTGACTCCAACATTGATCCAATGGGGCTTCGACAACGACACGGAAAGCAACATCGCTCCTGGTGATATCGGCGGTCCAAACTTTGTGCAGATTGGGACCGAGCTGTTTGTTGCTGGTATCAGTTCGTTCAACTCGCAGCCCAACGCCGCAATTGGTGACGTTGCTTCGGCAACTCGGGTCGACGCTTACGCCAGTTGGATTGACTTCGTTGTGGGAACACCAGGCACGAGCAATCGTCAGGGCAATCTGACGATCGACGGTGGCGACGGAAACGACACTCTGAACGGAGCCGACGGAAACGACACCATCAACGGCGGTGACGGCAACGACATGATTCTGGGCTGGATCGGCGACGATGTCCTGGCAGGCGGCGATGGCGATGACACGATTGATGGACACGACGGCGCTGACAGCATCTCTGGCGGCGATGGAGCGGACAGCATCGTCGCAGGCGCCGGTAATGACACGGCAAACGGCGGCGTCGGGAATGACACAGTTGTCGGCGAAGGTGGAAACGACTCGCTGTTCGGCGGTGGCGACGACGACCTGGTACTGGGAGACGGTCGACGGGCCACTTCGCCTGGCGACGACACTGTCTTCGGGAATTCCGGCGATGACATTCTGACAGGCGGTGGTGGCAACGATGTCATTGACGGCGGTGACGGTGCTGACCAGTTGGATGCCGGTGACCAGTCGCTGTCGATTTCCGACGCGACAGTAGGCGTCGAAGGAAACTTTGGAAGGACAGCTACCGCTGAATTCACGGTGACTCTGTCGCGACCAAGCGCCCTGACCGTGACTGCCGACGTTTTTACCATCAATGGAACGGCGACCGCTGGATTCGATTATGAGAGTTTGAATTCCACAATTACTTTCGCTCCGGGAGTCGTCAGTCAGACGGTTAGTGTGCCGATCATTGGCGACACGCTTCCTGAAACGAATGAAACATTCTTTGTGCAGTTGGCGAATGTTTCGAACGCTGTGGTCATTGACGCGTTTGGTACGGCGGTCATTGAAGACGATGGAGACGGAGTTCAGCAGGTCGTTTTCCTTGACTTCGATTCGGCAACGAATTTCTTCGTCGGCGATCATTTCTACACGCAGGCGGAACGCGACGCGATTCAAACGCGGCTGGAAGATATCTATGGAAACTTCACGGTCCTGTTCACGCAGACTCGTCCGGTGTTTGGGCTGTTTTCGACGATTCTGATGAATCAGTTGCCGCCGGACGGGCAACCGGGGGGCTTTGCATTTGAGATAGATTTCAGAAATCAGAATCTCGCTGGCGATGCCGTCGTCGACGTGAACGGTCTTCTCGGCGGAGTTGGCCAGCCTCTGGCGTCAAGTACCAACTTTGTCGAACTGACCGCGAAAGTGGCGGCCCACGAGCTTGGACACCTGATGGGGCTCCGACATGGTGACGCCTACGGGCCGATTGGATCGGGGATTGGCGGAACACCTGGCTCGACTGGTTACACACCGGCCTACCCGGGCTCCGTCGGAGCTATCGGAACGACGAGTCATATTATGGCTTCACCTGCCACTGGCGAAGTTACAACAGATGCACTGAGCGGGCAGTCTCTTGGGGCTCGCTCTGCCGTGAAGCTGGCGTTCTTCAGTTTTCAGGGACAGGTCCTGACGGAGCAGTTTGGAACGCATGCAACTCCAATTACGGCACAGCCCGTCTCGCTGGCAGACCTGGTCGTTCCGAATACCGAGTTGACGGGAAGCCTTGCCGGTCTTGAGTTTGACGTCGACGCGACAACTGTTGTCGGAGCGTTGCAGGTGCCCGGCGAGGTGGATTTGTATTCGTTCGATGCGAACGCGGGTCAGCTTTTCAACCTGGAGCTGATGTCGAGCGTTTTTGCAAACAGCTCGGGCACTGCCCCCAGGTACACTCAGTTCTTTGATACGCAGATCTCGGTCGTCGATGCCAGCGGCGCAGCGATTCCGTATTTCGCGGGTACGGCTATCAACGACAACGAATTCGAGTCGACAGATTCCATCCTGATCGACCTGATGATTCCAACGGACGGCACCTACTACATCCGGGTTGAGTCTGCGACTGGAGTTGAGACAGGCAACTACGAACTCTTTGTCTACAGCTTTGCCGCAAATGCACCAGCAACAGGTCCCGTCAATGGCACGGTTGTTCCGTCAACGGCCGGAGTAACTCTGATCGGTGGAGCAGGGAACGACACCCTTGGCGGTACCGAGAACGACGACCTGTTGATCGGGAACGGTGGCAACGATGTCATTGTGGCGGTGGGTGGTGACGACACTGTTTACGGCGGCGGAGGAGCTGACCTGATCGACGGCGGCAACGGGAATGACCAGCTGGACGGGCAGGGCGGACGGGATACGATCACCGGTGGAGCAGGCAATGACTTCATTGATGGCGGGACAAGTTCCGACTTCATCTACGGAGATGACATTGCAGGGACGCTGTCCGGAAACGACACGATTACTGGCTCAGCCGGAGCCGATTTTATCGCAGCCGGAATGGGCGATGACATTGTTTACGGCGGCAACGACGACGATAGCATCTTCGGGGAAGATGGTCAGGACACGATCTTCGGGCAGGGCGGCGCGGACGTCATTAACGGCGGAGCAGGTGACGACACGATCGTCTGGAAGCAGGATGGCCAGGACATCATTGACGGCACAGATGGGCGTGATCAGGTTGAGGTTCGAGGAACATCCGGTGCAGACACGATCACGGTCGGTCAGTCTGGCAGCACGCTGACCGTGACCGGTGGCGGGTCGACACTCAATCTGCCCAACGCGTTGCAGGACTTCGCAAACGGGCTGGAAGAGCTGGTCATCAATGGTGGCAACGGAGCGGACCAGATCATCATTACCGATGTCAACAACGTCGGATCGATTCTGATTACGGCCAACGGGCAGAACGGCGACGATACGATTAGTGCCGCTGGAGCGATGCTCGGCGTCGCGAACCTCCAGCTCGACGGGGGCAATGGCAATGACACTCTGACCGGTTCGTCCGGCAACGAGACACTTCGCGGCAGTGCCGGCGACGACTCACTCAGCGGTGGCGATGGTGACGATACGCTGGTTGGGGGCGACGGTCAGGACGTACTGAACGGCGACGCCGGTCGCGACATCCTGAGAGGGAACTTCGGCAACGATACACTCGATGGTGGAGATGGTGACGACACTCTGGAAGGGAACGAAGACAGCGACATTCTGAGCGGGGCCGACGGTAACGATTCAATCAGTGGCGGTCTGGGCGATGACATTCTGGATGGAAAAAGTGGGGATGACATCCTCTTTGGCGGCGAGGGAAAAGACGTTCTGCTCGGCGGAGCAGGGGATGACACGCTCGACGGTGGCCGAAACCAGGACACGCTTCGAGGTCACAGCGGCAACGACAAGCTCCGCGGCGATCACGGGAACGACCTGCTGTTGGGCGGGACCGGCAATGACACCATCGATGGCGGAGACGGTGAAGACACCATCGACGGCGGGGCTGGCAACGACGGCATTGTCGGCGGAAACGGCAATGATCAGATCAACGGAATGGGTGGTAACGACACCATCCTTGGCGGCGACGGAGACGACATGATCTCCGGTGGCGCGGCTGCGGACACGTTGCTTGGTCAGGAAGGCGACGATGGAATCAGCGGCAACGGTAGTTCCGATGTGATCGACGGCGGAGAAGGCGTCAATGGACTTGCCGATGCTGATCCGCTGGTCGACAGAGTCTTCACTTCGGGAATGCCGTTTGAGCTGACAACGGCGATCCTGGCGAACGTTGACGCCAGTAATTAGACCATTTTCATGGTTTCTGCGCAGGAGCTGGCACGCTGAAAACGAATTCTGAAAGTGCTCTCGTGGATTGACAGTTGGCTGCTCAGGAGCGGGTGGATACGAAAAAACCGCGAGGGACTGCCTCGCGGTTCTGGCGTGATGGGTGCTGCTACTCGTCCATGATCTGCGTTTCTTTTTCGGAAGCGGCCGCGTTGATCATGCCTTCAAATTTCTTGGTCAGCGTCTGGACATCGTCTTTCACGGTGTCACGCTGGTCTTCGGACATTGATTTGTCCTTCTCAGCGTTGTCCGCATGCTTATTCGCGTCACGGCGAATGTTGCGGATGGAGACTCGCGAGTCTTCAGCGAATTCTTTGATCCGCGACACCATCTGCTGGCGACGTTCGCGTGAAAGCGGCGGAACGTTCAGTCGGATGACACGTCCGTCGGACATCGGAGCCAGCCCCACGTCGCTCGACTGAATTGCCTTGACGATCTCATTCATCGTGCCGGCGTCGAATGGCCGGATCAGAATCTGCTGAGGCTCCGGGACCGTGATATTGGCAACCTGCTTGAGCGGTGTCTGAGATCCGTAGTAGTCGATGCGGATCGAGTCGACCAGGCCGGGAGTCGCTCGACCGGTACGGAGACCTGACAACTGCTCGGTGAAAACGGTGACTGCTTTTTCCATCCGCTCTTCGGCGTCGAGAAGAATTTCGTCAGCGTCCATGATTGATTCCTTAAGGGTTTCCGATAGCGAAAGATTGAATTTATTGAGTCGATCTCGACCGAATTGTTGCTGCCCGAACGGCGAGGTTCAACGTCGCGAGCGATCAGCATCGAGTTGCGTTGCCGAAACGAGTCACTTCGTCGGAACCTGCAGGCAGGCAGGCAGTCAGCCAACGCGTGTGCCAATTTTCTCTCCGCCGATGACTCGTTCGAGGTTGCCTTCTTTCTGGTAGTTGAAGACAACGATCGGGATGTTCTGCTCCATGCAATGGTGCATCGCCTGAGCGTCCATGACTTTCAGATCCTGTTGCAGGACATCCTGAAATGAAATGTCGGAGTACTTTACGGCGTGCGGATTCTTTTCCGGATCGTCGGAGTAAATTCCGTCGACTCGCGTTGCTTTCAGGACGACGTCCGCTTCGATTTCCCGAGCTCGCAGAGCCGCTGCTGTATCAGTCGTCACAAATGGGCTGCCGGTTCCCGCGGCGAGGATGACGACTCGTCCTTTTTCAAGATGCCGGACACAGCGTCGACGGATGAACGGTTCGGCGACACCTTCCATACGGATGGCCGTCTGCAGGCGAGTCGGCACTCCGACGTTCTCCAGCGCGTCCTGCAGGGCGAGGCCGTTGATGCAGGTTGCCAGCATTCCCATATAATGGGCGGTTGGTGGGTTGATCGATGCGCTGAATGCGGCGAAGTCCCGACCGCGAAGAATGTTGCCTCCGCCGCAGACAATGGCAATCTCGACGCCGGTGTCATGAACTCGGCGAATCTGCTTCGAGATGCTGGAGACCTCGGCCATCGTAATGCCGGACTCGCCACTTCGGCAGAAACAATTACCGCTTAATTTGAGCAGGACTCGCTTGTAGGCTGCTCCCGATACTTTGGAAGAAGAGCTTTCCAGCTCAGACATCGTTCATCTCCAGTTGAAGAATCCGTTCTCGACGCCGTTCGTTTTGCGTCACCGTCAGGAAGATTAGCGACATGATCGACGATGGCCAGTGACCCAACGAAACGAGGGACAAAAGAACGATGTCTTTTGTCCCTCGAAGTTATTCAGCGTCAAAAAGGTCGACTGTCGTTGCTAGTTGCCCAGTGACCATCGTGTGAATCCGACAGCTTTGTAGCCGGATTCAGCAAGCGCCTGGCTGACTGTTTTGGAATCGTCTTTGGCGAATGCCTGATAAGTCAGCACGCCTTGCTCGACGTAAAAGTTTTTCATTCGTCCGTCGACGATCTTATCGACGATGTTGTCCGGCTTGCCTGAAGCTTTCGCTTCTTCTGTTAGGCTTGCGCGTTCAGCATCGACGGCTTCCTGCGACAGATTGTCGGCGTTACAGAATGCTGGTCGCAACGCGGTGATGTGCATGGCAACGTCGCGCAGAAGGTCAAGGTTTCCAGAGTCACCTTCCGCCTGGAAAAGTGCACCGTTCTTGCCGTCGTGGTGAACGTAGCCGTTGACTGGGCCAGCAACGCGAACGATTCGTCCGACGACAATCTTTTCGCGAATCTGGTTGGTGATATCTTCCCAGAGGTCCCGCAGCGTCTTGCCGGCAACTTCTGGTGCTGCCTGAGTGAGAAGTTCTTCTGCCGTTGCGGCTCCAGGGCCGTTCAGCAGCTGGCTGGCGCACTGACGAGAGAAGGATCGGAATTCTTCACTGGAAGCAACCGGAGCCGACTCGCACTGAACTTCGACCATTGCACCTTCGCTGCCGTCTTCCTTGATGGCAATTTCGATCAGACCTTCGGTCGTTTCGTTATCGGCACGCTTGATCTGAATCTTCTTGAACTGCTCGCGGAGGATTTCAATGGCCTTTGCTTCGTCGCCGTCGGCTTCCACAAGCGCCTTCTTGCAATCCATCATCGGGAGTGTTGTTTTTTCACGCAGCGCCTTAACGGCGGCGGCTGTTACTGCAGCCATGTCGAATTTCCTTCTGCTGGTTTCTGGATGAAAACGAGAGAATGCTGTCCCGAACAGAATCCCTTCCGGTACGGGAACACTGTGAAACGAGATCTGAACTCGCGGCGACGATTCAGTCGCTATTCGACACAGAGACGCCAATCAGAGTTCAGAAGCCAACAGCCCGGCGAGCATACTCGCCGAGCTGTTGACTGATTTTTTATAGCGATTACAGGCTTGGAACGGCCTTCGGCTCTTCAACAGCCTCTGCCTTTTCGGCCTGCGGAAGTGAGCCGCGACCTTCGTTGATGCCAGCAACCAGCTGTTCGAGGATCAGGCGAATCGAGCGAATGCTGTCATCGTTGCCTGGAATCGGCAGGTCAACGGAGTCTGGATCGGAATCTGTATCGATCAGGGCGACGATTTTGACTCCCATCAAACGGCATTCATGAATGCAGTTCTTTTCGGCACTGGCATCGATCACGACCACGGCCTCAGGAATTCGGTTCATGTTCCGAATGCCTTCGAGGTTTCGTTTGATCTTTTTGAATTCACGTCGCAGTGTCGATTGTCGCTTCTTGGAGTACGAGGCCAGTTCACCACTCGACTCGAGCAGTTCCAGCTCTTCCAGCCGCTTCAGTCGACCGCGGACGGTTCGAAAATTGGTCAGCATTCCGCCGAGCCATCGTTCTGAGACATATGGCATTCCGCAGGCCGTTGCGGCTTCCATCACGGGCTCAGCAGCCTGACGCTTTGTACCAACAAAAACGACCAAGCTTCCCTGCGAGGCGACCTTCTTCAGGTACTGCTGTGCTCGCATGAGTCCGCGGACTGTTTCTTTAATATCGATGATGTGAATCAGGTTGCGGCGACCATAGATGTATGGACGCATTTTAGGATTCCACCGACTGGTGCGGTGTCCGAAGTGGACACCAGCTTCAAGCATTTCCTTCACGTTAATCTTCAGCATCAATTCATCCTTTGCCGTTATCCGGCCGCAACGAATGCGTCGCGTGTTCACACTTCGTCCGGGAAAGAAACCAACAAGGATTCTGTCCCACTCTTATTCGCCGGTTGCGGGCAATCGAACACCCGAAAACGGAGCTGGATTCCCAGGGAAAACCTCTGGAACCAGCCAGCAAGCTTCGCGAGCATTTCCAGGAAGGCTCGGCAACGAAACCCGCAGAAGAAGAGCAGAAGCGTTGTGGTCGTCCACGAAAGCGACTTCTGAAAAGCTCGTCCACCACCGGGGCAGACGAATCGAGGCAAATGCTAGCCACATCAATACTTTGCGTCAAACGTCGGATCTGGCACTCCTGTCTGCACAGCGGGTTGCTGGAAGAGAAGCGGGGATGATCTTTAGACTCAAACGTTTCAGCTTCACATGGCGTGGCTCAAGTGCCGCGAGCTGGTCCGGAATCGTACCCGGACGAGAATCTTTATCGACTTCCTGGGCGGAGTTCTGAAATGGCCGTTAGTCAAATTATTCTGACAGATACTGACTCAGGCGAGTTTATGAAGGCAGGGAAAGTCGATGCCTCGTCAGGAGTGACACTGTCCGGGTCAGAGAATTGGTCGGTTTCAAAGCGAACGCTCAGCGGCGGACCGTCGGATGGTGTTGACGTGGTGGATCTGAACAATGGCGAACTCTCGATTTCGATTTTGCCGTCACGAGGCATGGGGCTTTGGCGAGGCGAGTATCATGGAATTCCGATTGGCTGGAATTCTCCCGTCGCGCGGCCCGTTCATCCGAGTCTCGTCAACCTGGAAGCCCGAAGTGGCCTCGGCTGGCTCGGCGGTTTCAACGAGCTGATGTGCCGATGCGGCCTGTCATTCAACGGGCCTCCGGGGATTGATCGAATTGTCGACGAGACCGGAAACGTCTCAGAGTCCGAGCTTACTCTGCACGGCAAGATTGCCAATATCCCTGCGCACCACGTTGAAGTTGAGATTTCTGACGAAGGGCAGGGCACGCTTAGTGTCACTGGAGTCGTTGAAGAAACGATGATGTTCGCTCCGGCTCTGCGGCTGACATCGACCGTTTCGACGGAAGCCGGCTCGAACGCCGTGACTGTGAAGGACGTTGTGACGAATATCGGTGGCACGCCTGCCGAACTGCAGATGCTCTACCACACGAATATCGGTCGACCGTTTCTCGGTGAAGGATCGACGATTGTTGCCCCGATTGCCGAAGTCGCCCCGCGCGATGCACACTCGGCAAAAGGCGTCGCTACTTTTGATCAATTTGGCGGGCCAGTGGCGGGGCTTCCTGAAGAAGCGTTCTTTTTTGAACTGATCAGTGACTGGAAAGAACAGACTCAGGTGCTGCTCAGAAATGCTGAAGGCGATCGAGGTCTCAGCATGAGCTTCTCCACAAAGCAGCTCCCGTGCTTCACCCTTTGGAAAAACACGCAGGCAGAAGCTGATGGGTATGTCACTGGTCTGGAACCTGGCACGAATTTTCCGAACCTGAAAACTTTCGAGCGGGAACGCGGTCGCGTCATCACTCTGGCTCCGGGCGAGTCCTACGAAACCAGCTTCGAGCTTCGAGTTCATGACACGTCTGAAGAAATTGCTCAAACGGAAAAGCAAATCCGATCTCTGCAAACATCCCACCCGCGCCGCCACGAAAGCCCGCTCGACCGCTTCTCACCAAGCTGAGTCCCCCTGCAAGGCTGAGATTTCTGTGGGTTGGAGATCGAAGAACTCCCAGTCGTCGAGCGTTACCAGTAATTGCGACTCACTTTGCCGTGGTGTGTTTGACGAAGAATTCAACAATCGGCGTCGGGTCTTTCAAAGCGTGAGGATGATGGCCCACGCCCGGTTTTGAGATCACTGTGATGTTGCCTCCGAGAGCTTTATAACGGGCCTCGATGATCGCAGAATTTTCTGCGACCGGCACGACATCATCCGCGTCGCCAACAACGTGCAGGATCGGAATCTTTGCTTCGGCCAGCGGTTTCAGCTGATCGATCGGGTTGCGGTCGTATGTCAATGCCTGCTCTTCGGTCAGCCCGTATGCTTTCAGGCAGGTCTGCCATGCACCGCCGCCGCCTTTTCCTTTGCCTTTTCCACCTGGCCAGCTTTTGAAATCGCACACCGGAGCGTCGCCGTAAAGGCATGCGACTTTCTCGGGATTCGCAGCGGCCCAGTTGTAAATGATCAACCCGCCTCGACTCATGCCTTCCAGAGCGACCTTCTTTGCAAATCCATGCTTCGTCGTCAGGAACTCGTAAAAGTCGTCCCAATGTTTGACGGCCTGAGGATTCCCGAACAGGTTCCCGACATCGCAATAGGCAATGTGGTATCCACGTTTGAGCATCTCAACATCGGCCTGGGGTTCATGGCCGAAGAATCGGGCACGCCAGATCCACGGCTTCCCGTCAGCGGCCTTCTCCGGCGACACGACGATGCACGCACGCTCGCCTACTTCGAAGTCGCGCCGCACGAAGCCGTGCCAGTTGGATTTCTCACCGGAAAATTTCGACTCTGCATGCGCGGTGGCAACCTGTGTTGTCGCGATCAATGTTGCAAGCAGAGCTGCCGTAGCGAGTTTCCTGGATGTGTTGCCTGCGGAGTTGGCCATGTGATTCTTTCGTTCGCCTGCGAGGAGTTTGCTGTTTCGGATCAAGGGAGAGATGGGAATCAAACGGTTGGCCGTCAGAGTTTGCAAGAGAACCTGCCGATCGCTTGCCGGGATCCTGACGCCCGAACGAAGCACCACCCGGCGGCGACTTTGTAGCGGTTGGCTCTGGGCGAGAGTCAGGCTTTAGGGAGCGTAATGACAAGCTCCAGACCCTGATCAACTTCTCCAACGACGAGCGTCCCGGAGTGCGCGTCGACGAAGCGTTTGACAATGGCCAGGCCCAGGCCGGTGCCGTGTGTTTTTGTCGTGAAGAATTCGTCGAACAACTTTTCGCGAGAGTGTGGTTGCAGTCCGGGGCCGTTATCACGGAGGGATACCTGCAACGACGACCGACCGTTGAGCATGGCGTCCCGCCAGGTGGCTGTGATGGTGACCGGGTCTTCGCAGGCTGCCAGAGAATTGTCCAGAATGTTGCGAAACGCCTGGCGGATCAGAAACGGTTCGACGTGACAGGTCAAGTCGTCGGACTCGGCCTGCTGGATGAGCTTCGTCTTGCGACCGTCGCGTTTCACAATCAGCTCGTCCCAGGCCTGCTGCAGTAACTCGTCCAGCCGCTTCGGTGTCGTGGTGACTCGAATCGGGCGAGCGTACTCGCGGACGTCTTCGTACAGGCGGTGCAGGTCATCCTGCGCGAGCTGGATGCGCTGAATCAGCTTTGTCGAGTCCGGATCGTCAGTGCCGATAATTGCCGAAAGCATGTCGAGCGATGCCTGACTGCGTTGCAGAGCGTTGCGGCTTTCGTGAGCCAGTCCGGTCATCGCCGTTCCGATTGCTGCCAGTCGTTCAGCCTGCAACGCTCGTTCTTCAGCCAGCTTTCGTTCTGAAATATCTCGAAGCGTGGCGACCGTGTGAGTTCGTGTGCCGTCTGAGTCGTTGACGGGAGAAAGGTGCAACTCCACAAACGCCTGAGAATCCCCTTTGCGATCAATCACGATTTCCCGGGTGATAGCCTCACCCGCCGACAGGTGCCGATCAAAGTCTTCAACGATGCGTCTGTCGGTTGCGGAACTTTCGAAAATCTGCGACGTGCAGCCGACGAGTTCTTCCGGTGAATATCCGGTGATGGTGAAGAGTGCCTGATTGGCAAACACAATTCGCGAGTCGAACCATGTTTCACCGACCTGCGAGATCAGAACACCTTCCTCAAGGTCGGTGATGGCTGTGTCGAGGAGTCGCAGACGCTGCTCAGCGACGCGGCGAGCGGTGATATCATGCCCGACGATCAGGATTGCGGGAGTGCCGTGATAGTCATCCAGCCGTCGCGTATTGCAGATCAGCCAGCGGTGCTGCCCGGGATGACACTCGATCGAAAGCTCAAACTCATCGACGCTGCGACCTCGCTCGACCCACTGAAACAGTAGTTCGTATCGCCTTCGGTCCTTATCAGGAAGGAATGTGTTGAGGCAGTCGCTTCCGGTCAGATCTTCGGCCTTGCGTCCGGTGAAATGTTCGGCGAATGGATTGACCCAGGCAATTGTTCTGTCAGCACGAGCCAGCACGATGACGCAGGCGGCCGATTCAACAAGCTGCTGAAATGCTGCCTGAGACTGCTCGGCTTCGCGCCGAAGCCTTTTCTGGTCAAGACAACGCTCGATCGACAGTCGTAAAGCTTCGGGGTTGACAGGTTTAATCAGATAGTCAGCCGCACCGTGCCTCAACGCTGCGATTGTTCCGTCCAGGTCGGCGTGTGCGGTTGCCACGATGACGTCTGTTTGTGGCAATCGTTCTCGGATCAGCGGCAGCAGATGGTCGGCCTGCAAATCAGGAAGGTTCCTGTCGAGAATGATTACCTCGGCGCTGCTGAATTCCGGATGCGCAAGCGCCTCAGCACCGGATTCAACGGCGAATGGCTGGAATCCGAACAGCTCCAGCAGATCACACAAATTAGCGCGAGTGTCTGGTTCGTCTTCGACGATCAGAATGCGAGCAGGGTAGCTCATACAGGGGCTTCAGCTATGTGGAGGATCATGGTGAATGTCGTGCCGTGTTCCGGTTCGCTGGATACAGATAGTTCGCCGCCGTGGCGATTGATGATTGATTGAGCCAGTGCGAGTCCCAGGCCAAGACCGCGTGTCTTCGTCGAGAATAGCGGTTCCATGATTTGAGGCAGTACATCCGGAGAAATGCCACCGCCAGTGTCCGTCACCGACAAGGCAAACCGAGCAGACTCGCCGTCGACTTCTGCTGCCAGTTCTGTGCAGGTGAGCGTCAGTGTCCCGCCATCCGGCATGGCATCGCAGGCGTTACGGATCAGGTTGCCGAGCACGATGGCGAGTTGCTCCTGGTCGCCGGCCACCTGGGGGTAGGAATCTGAATGGTTTCGCTGAAGTTTGATGTTATCGGGAAGTGGGTTGGCATCCAGCGACTGTTCAACGAGATCGCACAGATCAATCGGGCGAAGAATTGGAGTTGGCAATCGGGCAAATCGCGAGAGGGCCGTGATGACGTTGTCAGAGATTCCGACCTGTCGACTGATCCGTTCGAGGTGTTCCTGCTTTTTGTCAGGCGAAGCGTCGCGAGCATTCAGCAGATAATAGACCGAGGTCTGGATCGCATTAAGAGGGTTGCGTAATTCGTGGGCGATACCGCCAGACACTTGTCCGAGAGTTGCCAGTCGTTCCTGCTGCTGTTCCCGAACCGCGAATGCACGATTGTAGGCAAAGTCGATAATTGCCATATCAAGATCAAGGATGCGATTCAAAGCCTGAATGCCGGCGTCACGGTCGAATTGTGATTCGAGATTGTACGACAAGAGTGCTTCAAGAAGTCTTCCACGAATTCTGGACATTGCCACGTTTGTGTAGAACTGGTCGAGGCGAATTTCAACATGACGCTGCCCGACTCGAAAACGCCGCATGACAAACTCGTCATCGTATGGCCCGGAAAACAGGTCGGTGAGCCATCGATGCAATGTCTGTTTCAGCCGCAGAATTTGCTCGTCGCCCCCGGTGATCACGCGAAGTGTGTCGGGATGTCGAGCGATTTCTTCGTAAAAGTCGTCGATGACTGCCCCGAATGACGGTTCGAGAAGACGCTTCAGCGCCGGCAACTGTTCGGCATCAGCATCGGTCCAGCCGACATAGGCACGCAGCTCCTGATACAACGCAAACAGCGTTGAGCGATCAGTTTCCTGGTGTGTCTGCGTCATGGCTGGCTGTCAGTTGGGCTCACGTTAACGATTTCAGATTTCAAGACGGCTGAGGTTAACTGGCCGTCGTGCTCAGAGCCATGATTCGAATGCCAGGAAAAAGACTTGAGCCCAATTCCCGATTTCGTACCAGGACGAAACGCGAGTGAGATGTCAGTGGTCGCTCTTTGTTGTTTCGTGCCGATATCGGGAGTTGACGCTGACGTCGTGGTTAATGTCCGACGGTGCGAAGGGTCCACCAGATGACGACGCTCATTGCGATGAGCGTGTAGATGAACAATGAAGTCAGAATCTTGCCAATGCGCCTGCCAGCTTCGGTGTCGTCCGAGTCGAACTGTCGGATTTCTTCACGACTGAAAAGTGGCTCGACCGTGCTGGCCGGACTCGACGACGGATTGGAAGGCGCGACTTCCGGTCGATTAAGAGTGTCTGTCGACATGGCGAAACTCCAGTATTGAACTTCGAAGATCAAGGGACTCGGTGACGCATTGCCGAACGCAATTCTGGTGCCAAAGGTGTCATGCTTTCGTCATGCCGGTGCGGTGGCTTTATCTGTCGGGCGGAACGCTTTCAGGAGTGAGCCTTCAGCGTGACAATGGTGCACGGTGCGCGACTTCGCACTCGTGTATCGGACGCATTCTTTGAGTGGGCACACGGCACACTCATTGCAACGTCACGGTTGAGGAAGGTTGTTCTTCAGAGCGCTGGTTGATATCCCACACGTTTGAACTCACACAGGAATACTTGCCATGAAGATCATCAGTGCCGTCGATGGATCGCCGCAATCCCGCGCGGCCGGTGCGTTACTGAATCGAATTCCATTTCCCGAGGATAGCGTCGTCGTCGTCGTCAATGTGCTCGAGGAAATCTATGAGTCTGCATACGGCAAGTATCTCGGGACGCTCGTAAGGGAAACGCTGGATGACGATCGGCAGGAATGCGCGAGAGCGTTGCTGCAGAAAGAGTCCGCGAAGCTGGCCGGGAAGTTTGCTTCTGTGCGGGAAAAGCTGGTGGTTGGACATGCTGCTCGTGAGATCACCGCCCTCGCCGAGTCGGAAGAGGCTGATCTGGTCGCACTGGGGGCTCGCGGCATGAATGCTCTTGAACGCTTTCTGCTTGGCAGTTCTTCCGAGAAAATCGTGCGTCACGCTCCATGCTCGGTCCTGGTGGCTCGCGAATCCTCACATTCGAATGCGGCAACGTCTGAAGGCCATGTACCGCTGCGAATTCTGGTTACGTGCGATGGTTCGTCAGGGGCGAATGAATCGATAGAAACGCTGGCTCAGCTGCCGTTGAAAGGCTCGGTCGATGTGAAGTTGTTGACGGTTCACAGTCTTGTGACTTCGTACCGAGCCGATGTGCTGCAGAAGATGAGCGCCGAGTGGCAAAAGGAAGAAGAGCTGGCTCGAGAGGCTCTCGGCACGGCTGCGCGACTGCTCGAAGCCGCCGGAGTCGGCAACGTTTCGACGCAGCTTGAGGAAGCCAGCGACGTTGCGTCAGAGATTCTCGACGTGGCTGAACGGTGGCAAGCGGATATTGTGATGGCAGGCAGCAACGGAAAAGGGGCCGTCGATCGCTTTCTTCTCGGCAGTGTTTCAAGACGGCTGATTCGCCATGCAGAAAGCAGCGTCTGGATCGTTCGAAGAAAGCGCGAGACCACGTAGTCGTTCTGCGCTGGCTGGAATTCTCTGACGTGGATTTCGAATGATGCTCACTTTTGAAATCATCGTTGGCTTTGTGATTGCTGCCGTCAGTGTTGCCGTTTCGTTGTTCGCGTCGGGTCACGTGGTTCTCTACAAACGCGATTCACGCGCCGCCATTGCCTGGGCTGGAGTGATCTGGCTGGCTCCGTTTCTGGGGACGTTTCTGTACGTGCTGCTTGGCATCAACAGAATTGAGCGTCGAGCAAGGTTGTTGCGGACGGACCATTCTTCTACTGACGGCTTCATGACATTAAAGGATGGCCCATCCGGGTTGCCTCCCGAAACCAGCTCAAATCTTGCGCAGCTGGCGAGGTTGATTGAACGTGTCACGAGTAAAGAGCTGACATACGGAAACTCCATCGAACCGTTGTCCGGAGGCGACCAGGCTTATCCTGTAATGCTGGCTGCAATTCGGTCGGCTCAACGAACGATCGGATTAAGTACCTACATCTTCGACGCGGATGATGTTGGCTTTGAGTTCGCCACGGCACTGGCAGAAGCGACGAAACGCGGCGTCGAAGTTCGCGTGCTGATTGATGCGGTCGGAGCCCGCTACGCGTTTTCATCAATCGTGACGACACTGGAAGCTCTAGACGTTCCGGTAAAGACGTTTAATCCGCCACTGCTTCCCCGGCGGTTTCGGTATGCCAACCTCAGAAATCACCGCAAGATTCTGACGATCGACGGCGAGATCGCGTTTACCGGGGGGATGAACATTCGCAGTTGCTGTTGCTCTTCGAACAATGGCGAAGTGACGGTGGAAGACCTGCATTTTCGACTGAGCGGGCCAATCGTCAAACAGACGCAGGACACATTCACGGATGACTGGCAGTTTGCGGCTAACGAGGAGCTGTCGGGAGACGGCTGGTATCGGGAGCTGGCGGCGACAGGAAGTTGTGCTGCGCGAGGTATCGTGGAAGGGCCGGACCTGCGACTGGATCGGCTGCGTCTGACATTGCTGGGAGCGTGTCATTGCGCGGAACGATCGTTAAGGATTGTCACTCCCTATTTCCTTCCTGACGCGGCGCTTATCAGTGCGCTGAATGTGGCGGCGCTTCGAGGTGTGTCGGTCGAAATTCTCATTCCAGAAACGAGCAACGAAAAGCTGGTGCAATGGGCTTGCGATGCTCAGCTTTGGCAACTTGTTGAGCGAGGCTGTCAGGTCCGGGAAACTTCTCCGCCGTTCGACCATAGCAAATTCCTCATTGTTGACGACGAATGGGTTCTCATGGGTTCGTCGAACTGGGATCCCCGCAGTCTGCGGCTGAACTTTGAATTCAATATCGAGAGTTACAGTCGTGAGCTTTCCAGCAGGCTGAATCGGATTTTCGAGTTAAAGAAGGCCAGCTCGAAACTGGTAACAATGGAACAGCTGAATGGCAGAAGTCTTCCGGTAAAATTGCGAAATGGCGTCGCGCGACTGGCCGCTCCGTTCCTGTAACCGCACGGGGCTGTGATTTTTGCAGGCCAGAACAAGCTCCGCAGGGGGCGGCTTCGTTTTTGCGAAGACATGCGTCTGGTGGCGAGTTTCACGATGGCAGGCTGAAACTTGCCAGACGCCCTCATTCCTTATGGCATGACGAAGTCGTGTTCTTTGTCGCGAACTGCCAGAACCGGGCATGGCGCCTTGCGAACGACTTTTTCCGCAACACTGCCCAGCAACATGTGCGCGATAGCGCCTCGACCATGCGTACCAACGACGATCAGCCCAATGTCGTTTTCTTTGGCATAACGGATCGTTTCGACGAAGGGGTGCCCGTGCTCGATCTTGCGAACGATGGTCAGACCTTCAGCCGAGCCAGCGAGTTGCTTTTCAAGCTGCTCAGTCACCGCGGCTTCGATCTCCGCCTCTGTTTCCGGAGCGACGTACGCACCCTCACCGTATATCAAGGGAGTCGCCTCAATGGCGTGCATCAAGTGCAACTCTGCTCCGAATTTCCTGGCCAGTTCCGCGCCGTAAACAGCAGCCTTGTTGCTGTGTTCGCTGAAGTCTGTTGGGACAAGGATTTTCTTCAAGGTAATCATCGCTCTGCTCCTGATACTCTGAACCGAGGGGGGACGCTTTGTGCCGGATTCTGCTGGCTCCACCCGTAGCCAGCAGCCTGCTGCTTCGAGTGGCTCAGCAGGCTTACAGAGCAAGGACGATGCCAGACTGGAATTGAACATCCCGTGAGACCTGGCCGGCGAGCTCAACAGTCGCTTTCGTAACCACTGTTCGTATTTTCGCGGGTCACCGAAGAAAACACGCGCGCGTCGCGACCGGACCAGTCGACGGGGGGAGCGTGCCGGCGTGCCCGATCGCACGTTTCGGCTGCCTGGTGTGCGGATTCGTCACGGTTGCCAGAGTTCAGGGAGAATGAATCTCTTCGGGCTGGACGTTGAATCGATCAAGCATTCGGTACAACTTCCGCCGATGAATTCCCAGCGAACGTGCAGCCTGTGCTTTGTTGCCGTGGTTTGCTCGTAAAATCTGCACGACATGGGCTCGTTCCAGATCTTCCAGTCGGATGCTTGAGGAAGTGTCCGGTCTGGCTGACGCAGCTGGTTCTCGAGAATCCGATACGTCGAGATCAATCGAGTTTCGATCAATGTCTGGACAGCTGGGTGACGTGATGATTTCGCGTGGTAAGTCGTCGATGGCGATCTCACCATCGTCGGCAAGAATTGTGGCCCGTTCGAGCACATTGATGAGCTGCCGCACGTTACCCGGCCAGTGATAGGACAGCAGGCAGTTTTTTGCTTCTTCATCCAGGTGCCAGTTGCTGCCGAGAATGTGTTCAATCAATTGTTCAACGTCGCCATCGCGATCTCTTAACGGCGGTAGTTCGACCGTCAGGACGTTGATGCGATAGTAGAGGTCTTCACGGAAATTTCCGTCGGCGATTTCGGTGGCGAGGTCGCGGTTTGTGGCTGTGATGATACGGACATCCACGCGGCGTTCTTTGTGGGAACCAACGCGTCGCATGGATCCGTCTTCGAGTACTCGCAGGAGTTTCGGTTGCAGGCTGAGCGGTAACTCACCAATCTCGTCGATAAAAAGTGTGCCGCCGTCTGCGACTTCGAACAGCCCCGGTCGCGCGTCAGTCGCGCCAGTGAATGAGCCCTTTTCGTGACCGAACAATTCACTCTCGACCAACTGCTCCGGCAACGCCGCGCAATTAATGGTGACGAATGGTTTGTCGGCTCGAAGGCTGGCTGACTGAATTGCTTTGGCGACAAGCTCTTTGCCCGTGCCACTTTCGCCCTGAATCAGAATGGCTCTGTCGGTTGGCCCTGCTCGATCAATCAGTTGAAAGACTTTCTTCATTCGTGGCGAATTGCCGATCATCTTTGGACCGGTCGGGCGTGAGCGGCGAATCACTTCCTTGAGCTGTTGGTTTTCCTTGCGAAGCAGCCCCTGCTGAAACGCCATGCGGCAGCGTTCTTCCAGCTCCGGTAGCGGGAAAGGTTTACTGAGGTAATCGCACGCGCCCAGTTTCATCGCCTGCACCGCGGTGTCGACCGTGGCTTCGCCGGTCAGCACAAGTACTTCCGAATCGACGCCGTCTCCCTTAAGTCGATCCAGGACTTCCAGACCGGAGAGTCCCGGCATGTTCAAATCCAGTACGACCACGTCGAAGTGCTTACGGACACAGGCATGCAGCGCTTCGTGGCCGTCGGCGGCTTCTGCAACTTCGTGACCGTGTCGAGACATCCACATCGCGCACGTGTCGCGGAATTCGTCTTCGTCATCGACGAGCAGAATTGAAATTGACTTTCCGTCTGCCATGGTGAGCGATCCTGCTGTGGAAGTGGCTGAAGGCTGAATAATGGTTATGAACTGGTCTGATCATGGCGCGATCGCACGTCCTGAATCAGACGCCAAGGCCTTTCAGCATTGCGCCAACGAAATAAGCCAGCACGGCGGCGCTGCCGCCGATCAGCAATGATTCAAGACCAGCCAGTATCCATGATTGTTCGACGAATCGCGACTTCGCCGTGCCGATCAGAAAGAATGCTACCCCCGTCAGGATAGTGCTGACAGCGTAGGGCGAAGGCGGCGAGCCGTTCACGTAATGCGTGATAAATGGCAGGAGTGGGAGCAGTCCGAGCAGCAGAAAGGCGACCAGAGTTGCCGCCGCTGCTTTCAATGGTTCCGGCCCGTTCAGCGTCAGGCCGTGCTCGTCAGTCAGCATGGTGTCGACCCATTGACGTCGATCCGACGTGATGACGTTCACGGCCCGTTCCAGGTCGTCGCCTTCAAATCCTTTGGCCGCAAACAGCTGCCGTATTTCCTCCCGTTCGCCTTCCGGAAAGTGTTCGATGTGAGACTCTTCCATCTGACGGACACGCTCACGCTCCTGCTGTTCGGCCCGCGTCCCGAGATAATTTCCGGCGGCCATGCTGAAGCCGTCACCGACCAGGTTGGCCGCTCCGAGAATAATGACGATGCTCGCATCCAGTTCGGCACCGGCGACCCCGGAGACGACGGCAAACGTTGTGACCGTTCCGTCGATGGCTCCGTAAACAAAGTCGCGGAGATAGCTGTGGCCTTTCGGAGCGGCCAGCCGCTTCTGAATTTCTTCAGGACTGTGGCCGTGCTGCGCGATGAACTCCGATTCCGGCTCTGGTGAGTGCGTCATTTCGTCTCACAGGATTGTGGGTTTGTCGAGGATGCGTTGATTAGTTGAAGCTGCGCGCTGACTGTCTGGTCGATGGTGGTACTCATGAGGTTGCGCGTTGGTAAGCCAGCAATGCGGCGGCAGTAATGGCTGTCAGAATTGTGCGTCCCACCTGGTGAGCGGCACGACGTTTCCGTCTATCGCGAGCGGGTGATTCTAGCTGCCCGCTGGCTCGTTGTCTGGTCGCGATCGGATTCGACTCATGCTTGATGATTCAGCCAACGAAAGACCTTCTATCAATGGCTCGACCTGTACTCAGAGTCTGGCTCTGCCTGACGAATTCTGGTGCGCTCCGGGAAGTTATTCCGAACATGTTACTTCGCCACAGATCAATCATCAGTCCGACTTGCGTCAATGACGACGATACTAAATGCCGTTTGGATTATCGGATCGGGTTTATTTACGATGCCGACGTCAATGTGAACATCTGGGACCGACAACGATGGAACCGATTCTGACCAGCCTCGTGACCGGCGTGGGGACGGCGATTGCCAAAGGCTCGCTGAAACGCTGGCTGAAGGATTATCCGGAAGCACTCGGAGCAACCGGTGCCGTGATCGATGTCATGGGGACTGTGGCGAAGGATCTGATCGATCGCCGCCGCGGCGCTCGGCAGTTTGAGGATATCGCCGAAAAAGTTGCTCAGGACGCATTCGAAGTCGTCGAGTTGACCGGCATCGAACTGTCGTTAACTCAGCAGCGAGTCGTCGTGGACGTGGCCGGTGAAGTGCTGAACCGCTGCGTGAGCGATCCTGAATTCGGAGCCTCGCTGCTGGCAAAGCATTCGTTGGAACCCAGCCAGCTCAGCGAGTGGTTCAACCAGCACACGCTTCCGTCCGTCCCCGTTGGAGCCGCACCTCCGAACGATCCCACACGCGGATTCAATGCCGGCCAGAAAACGCTGTACGAGCGGCTGTTGTATGACGCGGCTCAGTACATCGTGGATCTCGGCAGTCAGTTCCCCAGCTTTACCGAAAAAACGCTCTCTGAAGTACTGCTGCGGCAGGACCAGATTACCGGCAAGGCTGACCTGATTCTCGAAGAAGTGTCACGCATTCGAGCGTCGCTACAGACGGACTCGGCCACCGAAGCCGCGTTTGAAGAGAAATACCGCCGAGCGGTTATCCGCCGCCTGGACGAACTGCAACTCTTCGGCGTCGACGTCGCCAGCACGAGCAAGCGATACCGGCTGAGTGTTGCCTACGTGACGCTTCTGGTGGAACGTGAAAGCCTGAATGAGCAGCAGACAGAATCAGAACAGACGCCTGATGAGGACGACGACGATTTCGACAACCGCGAAACCGTGCCGGTCGACGAAGCGCTGGCGTCCACCGCAAGGCTGTTCGTCCGTGGTCCTGCCGGTTCTGGCAAGACGACACTGCTGCAATGGGTCGCGGTGATGACGGCCTCGCGCAGCCACACCGGCGCACTGGCCGAATGGAACGATCGCGTCCCATTCTTCGTCAAGCTCCGCGAGTTCGCCGGCAAGGAACTGCCGTTGCCATCGATCTTCCCAATCCTGATCGACCGGGTGGCGCTCACTGAATCCTTGCCGAATGGCTGGGTCGCGAGGCAGCTTGAAAGTGGTCGGGCGCTGGTGCTGATCGACGGGCTGGACGAGATGCCGCAAGAGCACCGGGAGACCGTCCGACGGTGGATCGACTCGCTGGTTGCCGAGTATCCGAACTCGCGTTTCGTCATCACGTCTCGGCCCTACGCGGCGGAGGAAGGCTGGCTGACGTCCGAAGGATTTCTCGACGCCGAGCTGCAGGACATGACCACGCCCGACGTCCACGCCTTCATCGGCCACTGGCACGAGGCCGTCAAAGAAGGCGTACAGACCATCGAGGAAAAAGACGAACTTGACGAGTTGAGTGAGGCTTTGCTGAAAACAGTGAAGTCCAACCGGGCCATTCACCGCCTGGCCACCAGTCCGTTGTTATGCGCGATGCTGTGCGCTTTGCACCGCGACCGAGTGAAGAATCTACCGGCGGATCGGATCGAGCTATACCGTGCCTGTATCGACATGTTCTTTCGCCGCGATACTGAGCGAAAAATATCACTCGACGATTATCCGGATCTCGGCGACCGGCAGAAACGCACTCTGCTGGCCGATCTGGCGTTCTGGCTGATTCGTAACAACCTGACGATGGCCGATGAAGCGAAGGCCGACGAACGCCTGGAGAAATCGCTGCGGTCGATGGGTGACAGCGCGGCGGGCATCACGGGAATTCAGATGCGGCGTCTGTTTGTCGAGCGGTCCGGCATTCTGCGTCAGCCCGAACCAGGCCACATCGACTTTCCTCACCGGACGTTTCAGGAGTACCTGGCCGCTCACGCTGCAATCGCCGAAAGCTGCGTGGGCGAGCTGATTACAAACGCCCACCGCGACCAATGGCGTGAGGTGCTGATTCTGGCAACCGGAGTCGCCAGCGAATCCGAAGCCGAGCAGCTTGTACTGGGTGTCATCAAGCGAGGAGATCAGGAGCAGAATCAGCGAGCCCGCCTGTATCTCCTTGCCATCGCCTGCGCCGAAGCCGCCGTACGGTTTCCCAAGGGTAGTGCCGCATTGCAGACGGTTACGGAACGGCTGAAGAAAATCGTGCCTCCAAAGAAGATTGGCGATGCGAAGGAACTTGCTTCCGCCGGCGAGCTGGTGGTTCCATTTCTTGAATATAATCCGGCGTGGACGGCGCCGCGACATGTTGCCTGCGTCCGATGTCTCGCATTTATCGGGGGTGAATCAGCGTCCGCTGTGATCGCTAAATACCGCCGAAGTGAAAAGTCCAGTGTGTGGCGCGAGATCCTGAAGGCATCTGACCACATAGACAATCCAGACAACCTTCGCGACGCTTTCGCCGCAGATCGAACGACCTGCGGATTGACTAGACTCAGTCTTCCTGGGGCGAAGGTGAGTGACGTGTCTGCCCTGGCCAGCCTCACCGGCATCCAGACTCTCGACCTTGGCGAGACGCGGGTGAGCGACGTGTCTGCTCTGGCCAGCCTCACCAGTCTCCAGGTGCTTTGGCTCAACAACACGCCGGTGAGCGACGTGTCGGCACTGGCCAATCTCACCAGCCTCCAGATGCTCTACCTCCAGGGAACGCAGGTGAGTGACGTGTCGGCTCTGAATTCGTTGGTCAAGCGGGGGCTGACGATCTACCGATAGACCGGCAGAGTGTGGGGCTTCAATCTGAAGGAACATGCGTCCGGAAAGATGGACGCGATCCTCAGGGCAGGCAATCGAAAGCCTCGACGGTGACGGCTCAGCCGCTTCTGACGTCGCCTCATCGCGCCGGATTGGAGTCTTCGCCAGTGCAGGCAGGTGTTGCTGTGAGGGTTCGATCATCTGCATCGACGTTGCTGGCGAAGTCCTCGGCGGGGCGTGTTGAAGGGGAATCGGTCGAAGTGAGTAATTCGTCGACCGACGTGCGGGTTGACCAGGCGTAGCAGGCGGCGACGCTGCAGGCGGAGGTGGCGGAGGCGTAGTACATGGCGGAGAACGGGTCGGCGAAGCCGGAGGCTCGGCAGGTGTCGATGATCCAGCCGAGGAGCGGGGCGGAAATAGCGACTCCGATTTCGGTGAAGCCGAGGATGATGGTGGTGCCGGTGCCTCGGTACTCGCGCGGAAAGGTTTCGGTGCCGAGCGACACGACGGAAGGAAACAGCAGCGCGTGCCCGAACCCGCAGGTGAGCGCTGGGATGATCAACTGCCACTGCGAGGTCACCTGAGACAGCATCAGGTGGCCGGCTGCGTGTCCGGCCAGACCGACCAGCAGCAGGCGGTGTCGTCCCAGTCTGGCGGCCCAGGTCGACGACGCGACTCGGAAGATGAACGCCGAAAAACAATAGCCGAGGAAGAAGGTGCCGATGCCGCCGAGTCCTCGTTCGGCAACCATTCGAGACAGGAACACGGTCGTCACGGTAAAGCTGACACCCATCATCAGAGCGACCGCGACGATCGGGCCTGGCCAGAACCGAATCACCAGGCGATGCGGCCACGGCGTTTCATGCGGGCGAGTGTGGGTGTCGCCTTTTGTGATCATCACAGCAAGGACGCCGTGCCCCACGGTCATCAGTGCGGCAAGACCAAAGAGGATGTAGAACCGCGAGTGGTTCTCGGCCGTGACGGCAAAGATCAGGTCGCCCAGTTGCGAGCCCAGCACCATCCCGATGAATCCGCTGCTGCCAAAGTTGCCGACCACTTCGGTTCGACGGGCTCGTGGAACCTGATTCTGGATGTGCAGAATCGCTGCCGTGGACATCCCGGCAACGCCTGCGGCAAAGGCGATTCTCGCGGCGAAAAGACTCCACGACACGTCCCGGCACAAGGCGAAGACGACACAACCTGTGACAAACATTGCGGTGCTGATACACCAGACGATTCGCGTTCCGTACCGATCCAGGGCGCGGCCAAGGAATATCCGACTGAATAACGCGCCGAGCATTCCGACCTGGACAATTTCCCCCGTCGTGGTCTCGGTCCCGCCAAGAAATCTGACGAGGTCAGCAAAGCGAAACGTCATCGCATTGGCGGTGACCATCAGCAGGTTTCCGGCGTAGCACAACCAGAAGACACGGTCGTAGACGTTGCTCGCGCTTGTCGAGCAATCTTCCAGGACCAGATTGTCGGATGAGCTTTTGAGCATTGTATTCGGTGTGGTTGGAGCTGTCCGGGAGGGCGACGGTTCAGGGCAGGGGAAGACGTAGTTTTTCGAGCTGGCGTTAAATGCTGGTGGGGCTCGACCGGTCTGACTCAGGCATGCCGCGAAAGGTTCACGAGCGTTGCTCGCCAGGGTCAGCCACCGAACGCGCCGTACCGCCGGACTCCGCGCGAGAACGCCACTCGGTTGGCAATGAGCAGGCCCAGCACCCAGCAGACTTCGAGAGTGAGTTCTCGAATCAGTTCAGCCTGCGAAAACTTGCCGAGCATGATCGCGGCGGGAAAGTACGCCAGATACTGAAACGGCAGGTACTGAACCACGACGCCAAAGTCACCCAGCCAGTCGAGAGGGATCATGTGTCCTGACAGAAAATAGTTGAACATCATGTAGATAAACAGAAGCGAGCTGACTTCCAGGAACCAGAACGCGACAAGTCCCAGCAGAGCTTCCAGCAGGAATCCGAACAGGAAGCCAAGGAACAATGAGGCGACGAAAGCGACGATCGTAAACGCGTCCGGCCAGCCGGGCAGATAATCGCGGCACAGCCAGAAAACGAGAGCGAATGGCCCGATCGCGACTGCGTAGTAAACGAGCTTGTGTGCGACTCTCGCCCAGAACAGATATCCCAGCATGTCGACCGGCTGAGTCAGATACTTTTTGATCGTCCCGTCGCGAACGTCCCGTGCAATTCCACTGGCCAGTCCGGGCATGCTGGAAAACGCCCGCGCAACGATCACGATCAGGTAATACGTGACCATGTCGGAATAGCGGTAGCCATTCATTTCTCCACGTGGCGACGCACTTCCGATTCGAAAGATCGCGCCCCACAGATAGATCTGCGTGACGATCGGCAGAAATCGGACGAGGGTAGCAAACGCAAAATCGCCGCGATAAATCAGACGCTCTTCGACGCTGGTTTTAAGGATCAACCAGTTGACTCTCGCGTTAGCGAGCATGTTTTACTTTCCGCGTCAGCAGGGCAGTTCGGAATCGTTTCAACCGGTTTCCATGCGATCATTTCAGTGCGTCACGGCGACATGGAATTCCAGGATGGCGTCTAAGGTAGAGCGTCGGCGCAACCTACGATTTTGCCAACATTCGGTCTGACGACATCGGATTCCGTGATACTGGCAGCCGGGAGTATGTGACACGGAACGTTGTAATGCCAACGGTGATCTGATCGCCACTTCGTAAAGCCGCTTCCGCCATCTGAGTGCCGTTGACGAGCGTTCCATTACTTGAGGACAGGTCTTCGATGAAAAGCTGGCCGTTACGAACTTCCAGTCGGCAATGCACGCGACTGGACCAGGTGTCGCGGATGCAGATGTCAGCCTCGTCGCCACGACCAATTGTCACCGGCAATTCGGTAATCAATGCGCCGGATGCGGAAGGGACAGCGTCAATACAGGTCAGGCGTACGGACATGGGGCAGTGCCAGGTAGGATTCTCAGGGGCGGGAGTATCCAGGTTTGTCGCTCGGGGCTGCGAACCACCTAAGTGGTTATCAGCTACGGCGCGAGCAAATCCTTACAGTGGAAGGAGCTATGGTGGAGGGCATAGTGGAGCAGCTGCGACCTTGGCAGGCCTCAACTTCAACGATGAACTTATCCAGATCTGCGGATGGGGTCAATTCTGCGGGCAGATTCGTGACATTCGAGCCGAACGCTCCCAACACCGCACCCGGGAACACGTCCAGAATAATATCCCGAAAACCAGATGCTGAGAGGTCAGCCACTTCAGCGTAAAAAAGGGAGGTTGCAGAGAAACGCAAGGCCATCAAGTTCTTTGCATCTCTATGAAATCAACGCCGATATTGGTTGGCCAGGACAGATGACAAACGGTCGATTGAGGTGGTCCATCAGCTCAAGCCCGCTTGGCACTCCCAGTTGATGATAGATCGTCGCGGCCAGATCAATGGGCTGAACTGGGTCCGATGCCGGATAGGCAGCATGCCGGTCGGACGAACCATAGACCTGGCCGCCAGAAATTCCGCCACCAGCCAGGACGGAAGTAAAGCAGTTCGGCCAGTGATCGCGTCCGTCTCGCCCAGCCCCTGCGTCGCTGTTTCGTTGCCCGACTTTTGGTGTGCGTCCGAATTCGCCGGTCCAGACGACCAGCGTTTCGTCGAGCATACCGCGGTCTGACAGATCATCGAGCAGTGCAGAGAATGCCAGATCTGCGGGCGGCATCAAGCGGGTCTTGTGGTCGATGAATTCTTTGCTGTGAGTGTCCCAGTAGACGCTGACATTCTTAATCCCATCATTTGGCCAGAACACCGTCACCAGGGGGACGCCGCGTTCAACAAGTCGACGAGCCTGTAACACGGATTGTCCATGCGGGTTTCGTCCATAGCGGTCTCGAATTTCTGGAGGTTCCTGGTTGAGATCAAAGGCTGATCGTCCGACGGCGGAAGTCAGCAATTCGTAGGCTCGGTTGTAATGGCGGGACATAGCCTGTGTTGCTGACAGATCACTCTCCGGTCGCGATCGTCCCGTCTCAAGTGACTCCAGCAGGTCGCGGCGTTTGGCAAGTCGTCGAATTGACACGTCATCGGCCAGCTGGATGTCTCCCACCTGATAGCCGGGCAGAGCCGGGTTGGCGTCGATGGTCAGCGGATCCCATCGCGGTCCGAGCCAGCCGGCAAACTGTCCGTGGCTCTGTTCAACGAATCGCGGAACGGTGTTTTCGAGCTTCGGTCGCATCGAAACAAAAGGCGGAATCGGCCCATTACCGCGTCCAATTTGCGAAAGGACGGAGCCAATATGAGGCCAGTCTTTACGAAGATCGTTGCTGGGCGGCGGAGCCTGTCCCGTCAGCAGGTAATGAGTGGCGGTTGTGTGATTAACATTGTCGTGGGTCATTGACCGGATAATCGCGAGTTTATCTGCACGCTGCGCGAGCAGTGGAAAATGTTCGCAGATTTGAATTCCTGGAACGTTGGTGGGGATCGGTTGAAACTCGCCGCGGATTTCTGCGGGAGCGTGCGGTTTCAGATCCCACGTGTCCTGATGTCCTGGTCCGCCCCACATGAACAGCAGGATACAGGCTTTGGCTTTTCCTGTTTGTGAAGATGCTGGAAAGCTGGTCGCCGCGTTTTCAGCAGCCAATAGAGTTGGCATCGACATGCCAAACAATCCCAGGGAACCGGCGCTGACCAGCTGACGACGAGAATATTGGGTGGAGTTGGTGGGTCTTGTCATGGATGTTTCTTAAAACAGAGGCTCGGCCAGTCTGGCGATGTACGGCATCGGGCTCCCGGCCTGCATTGTCATCATCTGCCGGTTGAGCATCCAGCGAGTTTCGAAGGCTCAAAACTGGCCGCTGTATTCAAGCCGCGTGTGGCGAGGCTCGCCAGAATCGTGTTGTGGCGTTTTCCGGGGACCGATACCATCCCGGACTTCGAAAGCTTGAAGTGGATGTTTGGCTTTCGAAATTCTCAGAATTTGTAGTGAAGTGCCGCAGGGATGCTCTGGTAACTCCAGACGGCTCTTGGCTAAACGGACTGATTTGCCCCTTCGAGTACAACGGATGATCCGTCGGACTCTCAAGAGCCTTAAACCAATTTCGCTGGCTTTACTCGTACTGGTCCTGGCACCGTGCGTCGTGGAGTTCGCGTTTCGTATCACTGCCTGCCGCTCGCAACTGAAGACGAGCGATGTTAGGGCGACGCTGGCAACGGTTCCATCGTGGTTCACGCATCATGAACTTGAGCCTTTGCAGCGTGTCACCGTGGCCGGTGCGGGGGATCATTTGCCGGTTGAGCTTCGAACAAACAGCCTGGGGCTGCGTGGCTCGGAAATCAGTGTCCCAAAGCCGGTCGACACGCTTCGAGTTTTGTGCCTGGGTGACGAAACCGTCCTGGGGACCGCCGTTGATGAGCCCCAGACTTTCTGTCGTCTGATGCAGGACCGACTGCAGGCTCGGACGAAGCGGCGAGTCGAAGTGGTCAATGCGGGTGTGCCGGACTTTTGTCCGCTGTTGAGTTATCTGCATTTTCGTCATCGACTGTTGGTTTTGGAACCGGATGTCGTCATCGCTCATTTTGACATGACTGATGTCTGGGACGATCGGAGATTTCGGCGTCTGACCGAGCTGAATTCCCGCGAAGAGCCTCTGTTATGTTCGGCACCGGAACTTTCCACTTCGCCGGTCACAAAACCTTTGACGCAGAATTTCATCAGCTGGCAGTGGGCTCAGGGCGAAATTTCGAATTTGATCGGCCAGAAGCGAATGTCAAACGCTCAGTCCGTCGACGACCCTCGCTCTCGCTACTCGTGGTTGACTGACGAAAATAGTTTGTGGGCTCTTCAGACTGAGCTTTCGCTGTCTCCGTTGTTGCATCTGGCCAGACTGTGTGAGCAAAAGGGCATTCGATTTCTGCTGGCTGCTCATCCGGCGCCGTGGCAGCTATCGGCGACGGCCAGTCGCGGTGCTCGCAAGCCTGAGTTGAACGGGATCTACCCTGGCACACTGATTGAAACGACTGGCCCCCGTGAAGCGATCGTCGAATTCGCGACGAAGACTGCGTTGCCATTGTGTGATGCGATTTCGATATTTCGCCGGTACGAGTCGGTGGATGATCTGTTTCAGTCGGATTCGACTCAGTTGTCCGAGGCTGGGCATCGCTACTACGCCGCTGTTCTGACTTCGTCGCTTCAGGAACTGGTTCCAGAGTTAGGTGGCCCTCGCTCGAATTATCTGCCTGACAGTCGACCAGAGGGATTTGCGCAGCCGCGTTCGCTGAATCCACCGCCGGATCAATTCTCCGAACAGCCGATGGAGCGTCAGCCGATTCGTCCGGCAGCCTATTCCATAGATTCACGAGGGTTTCAGGGCGGAGCCAATCGACCGGCTTCGGCCCCATTGCCACGAACTTCTCAGCAGGAATTAACGCCCGCGAATGCTCTAGTCCCGTTTTCTGGCAGGAGATAGACTCCCGCCGCGCTGATTGAAATCGGGGCTGCCGGTTTGATTAAGACACGTTTGATACACGAAGCCACACTCAGGAATACGGGCGGTTCTGACTGCCGCTTGCCATTCTACTTTGACACTCAACGGGCAAGGATGCCCGCAGCAAGACGGAAGGATCCGAATCGCTCATGGTACGAGAATCTCTCACGAGACTTGTTTTCGGTACGGCGATTACCGCTCTGTTTTTTGTGGCCGCGTTGCCCGCTCTCGCTCAGGAAGCGGCGCCGGCAGATCCGAAGGCTGTGGAGCTGGATCAGATCCTTGGCGAATGGCATAAAAAGTCGCTTCAGATTACGCGGCTCGAAGGTGAGCATGTTCGAATCATCTACGACTATGTTTTCGAAGTAGCTTTCCGGGCTGAAGGAAAGTTCTATTACGAAGCGCCGGACAAGGGCCGCATCGATCTCGTGCCGGACAAGCAGGGCGATGGGCAGAAGTTCGCGAAGATCAATCCCAGCAACAATACGAAGGTCACACTGACGGCCAGACCTGACGATCCCGAACGCTGGATCTGCGATGGCAAACAGGTTCTGGTTATTGATGAAGTTCAGAAAAGTGCCCAGCAATACCCGCTGCCGGCTGAGGCTCGCGGCAACAACATCATGGATGGACCTTTGCCATTTTTGTTCGGGATGCCACCGGAGAAGGCGAAACAGCGATATACGATGACGCTGCTTCAGGCGAATGCCAAAGACATCGATATCATCGTCTACCCGAAATGGAAGCAGGATATCGCTAACTACAAGTGGGCGAGAATCCGCATCGAGCGGGAAACCATGCTGCCAATGGCCGTTCAGATGCTGGACCCGGCGGGGAGTCGGGAAACAGTCTATACGTTCCCGCGAATCGCGAAGAATCCTAAGCAGGGATGGCTCCCAAACTTCTTCTGGAAAGAGAAAGACGTCTTTCAGCCCGACTTGAGCAAGTACAGCATTCAGGCGGCGGAAGTAACTCCCGGCGAACTGGCCGGGAAACAGCCAGCAGCTGTGCCCGGTCAGCGACAGTTGGTTCCGTCGGTCATTGGCTACGATTTCAATCAGGCTAAAGAATTGCTGGAAAAGTCCGGCTACAAAGTCAAGATGCTTCGCGGCGAACCGGCTAAAACCGAAAAGTTGACTTATCGAGTTCAGTCACAGACTCCTGTTCCAAAGACGGCGGTCGAGAACGGTTCGGTTGTTGCTTTGACGCTTTACATGCCAGCCATTCAGCAGACGAGTGGCGAGGGGGCTGTCGGAGTAGCTGACAGTTCACCGGTCGCTCGCCCGATTGTGCTTCCGAGAGTTCTGGGGGCTCACTGGAAAGATGCCGAAAAAACGCTGAAGGCAGCCGGGCTGACAATTAAGTTCCGACAAGGTCGAGTCGCAGCCAGCGCTGGCGACGTCTTCAAAGTTTATGACCAGCAGCCCGCGGCCGGGACCAGCGTCAAGTCGGGTGACACGGTGATCCTGACTCTGTTCATCAATCAGGAAATTGCTGACAAGAAGTAAAAGTAGACGTTGCGAAACAAAACGCTACCGCTCGAACCCTCCACCTCTCTCCCCAGTCAGGGGCTCTTCTCATGCGAGTTCTTCGCACGTTTGTTGGATTGGCCTTGCTTGTCCAATTGTCTGGCTGTGCTGTTTTCAAGCCGGTCCACGAAATTTCAGAATACATGACTTCGGCATTCCGACCGAAAGGTCTGGACTATCAAATGAGTGCCGACGAAGGCAGCAGCGAATGGGACCAGGTTGCCGTCGAGGGTCGAGGCGATCGCCCTCGAGAAACGAACAAAGACCCGCTCTACTGGATTGATTCTCCGAAGGCTCGCAGCATCAAACGAAATCTGAACTACGACGATTGATCTGGCGGAGCGCCGGCAGCGGAGAATCAGAACCTGTTCGCAACTTCCGGAACTGCGTGACGAGCGTTCCAGCCTGCTGGGATATCTGTTGAGAAGATCTCAGCCGCTTCAGGCTTCGGGTTATGAATAACCTTCACGCCTCCAGACCTTCGATCTGTCGGTGCGGCTCAAGTTTTCGGATCGCAGCGCGAATCTCAGAACTGATCGGGCTGCTCGTTTGCTTTTCAAAGTCGAACGACACCATCACGGATACCGCTTCCGCTGCGACTGCGTTCAGTTTCTGACTGATCAGTCGATGCTCGATATGCAGACTTGAGTTACCCACTCGGCCAATGCGCGCGCCAATAAGAACCTTGTCGGGATAGACCAGCTGCTTTCGGAAGTCGCACGTCATCGACGCCAGGACGGTGCCATATCGCACGCTTCGATCAGTTCCCAGAAGGTTGATCTTTTCCGCGCAGGCAATCCGTGAAGATTCCCACCACCGAAAAAAAACGACGTTATTGACGTGCCCCAGAGCGTCCTGGTCACCCCATTGCACAGGCAGCTCGATGACGACAGGGAAGTCTTGAAGCAAATTCACTGGTTTCTCCTGAGTGTTGGCCATGACGCCAGCTGAGGCTGTCAATACCGGCGCGATCATCGCCATCGGTTTCTCGAACTTCATCCAATCTATCCGCCGAAGCGGTTGCCGAATTCGGCAGGAAGTTGCGCAGAGGCTTCTGGATCGATTCCGGATTCAGCCTGGAAGCCGTTTAACGCCGATGGTTGATGATAGAAAGTCCTGCGGGGTCGTTCAGGACAACCGCATTTGAAACGTCAATCATTCTTCAGAAACGGTATCTGTCACCTGATCGACCCTGTGCAGACGAAAACTCGCACCTTCGATTCCCAGCGTTGCGCAGGTCACGCCAACGGCAAATTCGTCATACACCAATCCGCCATGCAACGATAGAAACGGTCTCCATGCCGCCTTCAGTTCAGACAGGTCATGAGCGACGCGCTGCAAATACCGATGACTGGTTGCATGGGATCTGTCGTGAATTTTCAGAAGCGACAGGCTGGGTGCTGAAGTTTTTGAGAGACAGTGGCGAGGCGAAGAACGGGTTTGATCGTCGCGAACTCGACTGGTGCTGGCATGAGGACATCTCGGACGGGCACCGCAAAGTCGGAGCGTTTCATCTTGACGTGCCGGGAATTCATCAGCCGAAACTGTCGTTTGAATCGGCTCACCGACTGGCCGGAATGCTTGCTGCGCAGACCAGTCAGATCCTGAACGCTCGACGCCAGATCAAACACCAGGCAACCGAGATCGGGGCTCTTGTCACAACAAGGGAACCTGACGATCACGACATTCGCATGCGGCTTCGAGCTCTGATGCGGGCCAGCGTGTGCCTGCCGCGTTTTCGAGGTGCGGCTTTGTTTGTACTGGCTCCGGACGGTCGTTCGATTCGGTTTCGAATGTCGCATCACATCGCCGAGAACGATATCCCCACCAAACGTCGTTCGCTGAATCAGTCGCCGTTTGACCTGGAAGCGCTTGAGATCGGCGTCAGTGCTGTCACACAAGAAGCGGAGACGCCGCACTTCTGGCTGCCCGAGGACATGAACACTGCTGTATGCGTGAGAGTTGGTAACGAATCCGGGCCGGTCGGCACTCTGTGGCTTTACGATCGGCGACAGCGGGACATCAACGAACAGGAGATTCACCTGCTGCAGGGGTTTGGCCAGCAGATTGCTGACACCTTTGAGAGAATTGTTCTCTATTCCGAACGCGATGAACGTCAGAAGCTCGTCCGGGAACTGGATGTGGTTGCCAGTGCGACAGCGGATTGCTGCGACATTGCAGAACGTTTTCCTGGTTGTGATATCGCGGTCCGCAACCGCAGCCGTTGTGAGGTTGGCGGAGACTTGTGCGATGTCGTGAGACTCGATGAGCAACGTACGATGGTCATGGTTGGCGATGGCTCGGGCGACAGTATTCCGGCAGCAATCGTGATGACAGCGGCGCGGGGAGCACTGCATGCGTGTCTTGAAGCGAACCCCGAACAGATTCCGTCGCCCGATCAGATGCTTTCCATCGTGAACCGATCGTTGTTTCGCGTGACGGCATGCCAGCAGTTCCTGACACTGATCATCGGAATTTATGATCACGAAACGAGACTCTTCACGTACTCGAATGCCGGGCACCCGCCGCCGCTTGTCGTCCAGGAAGGAGAAGTTCGGTCGCTTGAGTCACAGGGAATGCTGCTTGGCGTCATCGAGGCTGCCGATTATTCCTGCGCCTCGCTTCCGCTGGGCCCCGATGATCTGCTGGTGATGTTCAGCGATGGAATTGTCGAAGCTCGCAGCGAGTCTCAGAAGATGTTCTGCAACGACGGAATCCTGTCGGCTCTGGAAGGTCACACCGAGGGAACTGCTTCAGAGATTCTGGAGAATATCTGGACGCAATATGAAGCTCACACCGGTGGTCGAAATCTGGATGACCGCACGTTAGTTATTCTAAAAGGAATCGCCGACGAAGAGTGAGTGCCAGGGTCAGTCAGACTTTTCGTCCCATCCGGGAGCGGGCTTGCAGAAACGATGTCAGTGCAGTGCCCAGTGATTGGTCTGTGCGGAGCAGATGATAGCTCATCCCCAGATTGCGGCAGCCTGAAGCAACGGTGCTGAGAAATTCCGCGAACTCGGCGCGGTAGGCTTTGGCGATGGACCGTGGCTCAGTCAGCGACTCGACTGGTTGTTCCATCCCTTTGAAAAGCGTCGGTTCCTCGAACGGAAAGTCCTGCTCAGCCGGGTCGATGACCTGCACGACGCTGACATCGTGTCGTCGATGCCGAAAATGTTTAAGACCCATAAAAAGCGTATCCGGATCGTCGAACAGATCGCTGAAGAGGATCACGAGCCCGCGTTTACGAATCCGCTCGGCAAGATCATGCAGCACCGGCCCCAGCGATGTGTCGCCTCCTGACCTGACGTTTTCCATCATGTGGAACAATTGCCGCAGGTGAGATGGCTGGCTGGAGGGGCGAATAAAGTCCTGAACCGAGTCTGCAAAGGTTACCAGTCCCGACGCGTCCTGCTGCTGAATCGTCAGGTAAGCGATGGCTGCCGCGACGTGTTTGGCATAGTCGAGTTTGCTCATTGGCGCCGTTGCCGAGCGGTAGTTCATCGACTCGCTGGTATCGAGCAGCAAGCTGCAGGCGAAGTTTGTCTCTTCCTCAAACTGCTTGAGGTAGTAGCGATCGTTCTTGCCGAAGACCTTCCAGTCGACGTAACGCAGGTCGTCACCGGGGACGTATTCGCGGTGTTCGGCAAACTCGACAGAGAATCCGTGGTAGGGACTTCGGTGCAGGCCAGAGACGAACCCTTCGACAATCAGGCGAGCCTTCAGGTCCAGCCCGTTCAATCGAGCCAGTGTTTCGGGGGCGAGGTAATTCGGCGAGTCATCCACGGGCGGCTCAGGCTTCCTTGAACACTGGCGGAATGCGACTGCTGACGTTGTCCGATGCCGCTCCGGCTGGAATCAGTTCAGAAAGTCTCCGAACGATTTCATCCGACGTAATCCCTTCGGCTTCGGCGTTAAAGTTGGTGACGATCCGATGCCGCAGGACCGGCGCCGCGACCGCCCGGACATCTTCGGTCGATACATAGGCGCGTCCCTTGAGCATGGCTCGTGCCTTCGCGCCAAGAATCAGGTACTGACTCGCGCGAGGTCCAGCTCCCCAGCTCACGTATTTGTTGACGAATTCCGGAACCTCGCCTTTCTCGCGGCGAGTCAGACGGGCAAATTGCATGGCGTATCGGATGACGTGATCGGCGGCGGGGATTTTTCGAACGGTCTGCTGCAACGTGATAATTTCGTCGAGCGACAGGACTTCTTTGACTGACGTTGCAGTGGTCGCGGTTGTTTGTCGGACGATCTGAAATTCTTCTTCTTCGCTGGGGTAGTCGACGAAGACCTGAAACATGAACCGGTCAAGCTGAGCTTCAGGAAGCGGGTAAGTTCCTTCCTGCTCGATCGGGTTCTGCGTCGCCAGAACGAAGAACGGTTCCTGCAACCGGTGTCGCTTTCCGCCGGCGGTTACCTGGTGCTCCTGCATGGCTTCCAGCAGAGCGGCCTGAGTCTTCGGCGGAGTCCGGTTGATTTCGTCGGCCAGTAGAACGTTGGTGAAGATTGGCCCCTCAATAAACCGGAACTCGCGCGTTCCGGATGTTCGGTCTTCCTGAATGACCTCGGTGCCGGTGATGTCGCTCGGCATGAGATCAGGCGTGAACTGAACCCGGTTAAAGGAAAGGCTAAGCGTGTCAGCGAGCGTTCGAACCATCAACGTTTTCGCGAGACCAGGCACACCGACCAGGAGGCAATGTCCGCCGGCAAACATGGCAACGAGCAGTTCTTCGATCACCTGAGTCTGTCCGACGATCACGTGCGATAGTTCTGCGGAAATACGAGCGGCGGCGTCTGCCAGCTTTTCGACAGCCTGGAGATCGGAATCATCAATGCTTTCAGCGGCTGCGTTGTCAGTCACAGTTTCTCTTTCGAAGAGTCTCTTAGACAGAATACTTTCAGCGGAGACGGTACTCGCCCAGGGCCGGACGAGTAAAGTACCTGCGGGGAAGATCAGATGACGAGCGTTCTGCCGAACGTGTGGCTTCAGTCCCAGTCCTGATCGGGAAGATTTCCACTGACGATCTTCAGAATCGAATCATGCAGTTTTCCGTTCGACGCCAGAACACTGCTTTTCGCCAGGGGCAGGGCATCTCCACGGCAATTTGTCACGCGGCCACCGGCTTCTTCGACAAACAGGCGACCGGCTGCGAAGTCCCACGGCGAGAGTTCATACTCGAAGAATGCGCCGAACTGACCGCAACCAACCTGGCAGAGATCAAGAGAGGCGGTGCCGAACCGGCGGATACCGTGAATCTTCTGCTGAAAGAGGTCGCGGATTGACGCCAGAGTGGCTTCCATCATCGCCCCGCGGTCGTAGTAAAAACCGACTCCGACCAGCGAATCACTCAGTGATGCATGGTCAGCGACTCTCACCTTTCGATCATTCGCGAAGGCACCTTTTCCTCGAACAGCGTGAAACCAGTCACCGCGTGCGGGGTTGTAGATGACTCCGCACACCGGCTGGCCGCGCTGGTAGAATCCGATCGAAACCGCGAAATGCGGAATGTCGTGGGCGAAGTTGGTTGTACCGTCAAGCGGATCGATCACCCATAACGATTCCGCGTTTATGTCGAGGGTCTCTGCGGTTCCGCTTTGCCCTTCTTCACCGAGAATCGCGTGGTTCGGAAAAGTTGACCGGATGGCGTCGATGATTGCCCGTTCAGATTCAACGTCGGCGTCTGAGACGAAGTCACAGTCCTGCTTGGTCCGCATTTCAATACCCTGCCGAAAGTACCCGGCAAGAATGTCTCCGCCCACTTGTGCCGCCTGTCGAGCGACTTCTAGTTCACGCATTGCGTCGTTCATCTCCGTCGTGAAGGAAATTCCATCGTCGAAAACAGTCTTGTTCTACTTTGCCGCCTGATTCTTGGGGGCTGGGTTGTTACTTTTTCCCGGAGTTTTCGATCGCTGCTTACCCTTGTCGTAGGGGGCTTCCTTCGCGTGAGTTTTCGGCAGCCATTCAGCCAGCTCCTTCTTGACGTTGTCGAATTCGAGTTTCCCGGCGAGGTTGGTCCATTCTGCCGGGTCGCTGTCATGGTCGTACAGTTCTTCGCTGCCGTCTTTATAGCGAATGAGTCGCCAGCGTTCGGTTCGGACGGCGTCGTTCTTAATGCCGTGTGAGGTGATGGCGGGGTGGTTCCATTCAAGTTCCGGGTTCTTCAGCAGGGGAACGACGCTCTCACCGTCCAGGTGATCGCCGATGGGGAGTCCGCACAGTTCGCTCAGAGTTGGATAGACGTCGACAAAGTCGACCGTTCGACCGCATTTGGAGCCGGCTGATGTGACTCCAGGGGCAATGATCATCAGCGGAGCGCGACAGGCTTCTTCCCACAGCGAGAATTTTCGCCAGTGATGCTTCTCGCCGAGATGCCAGCCGTGGTCGCCCCACAGCACGATGATTGTGTTCTTCGCATGTTCGCTTTCGTCCAGGCCTCGAATCAGTCGTCCGACCTGTTCGTCGGCGAAGCGAACACTTGCGAGGTAAGCCTGCACCGCGTACCGCCAGTTGTCGGTTTTTAGAATGTTGGCGTGGTCGCCGTTTGGTCCTGCCATCTTCACACCGGCTGGTGAGAGATCGTCGAGGTCGGACTCCAGCACTTCCGGCAGCGTTACTTTGTCAGGCGGAAACAGGTCGTAGTATTTTCTCGGAACCTGCCAGGGCATGTGCGGTCGGTAAATTCCGCAGGCAAGAAAGAAGGGCTTGTCGTGTTCCTCATTCAGAAAGTCGACGGCGTAGTCAACCATCTTGTAGTCGTTCATCTCGGAATCTTCGTTGTCGAGCACGCCCCAGATGATGCTGCCTGCCTTGCTGTGAGGGTCCTTCAGGACCGCTTGAGTCGGCTTGGGATCGCCACCTTTTTTCAGGTACCGATTCCACGAAGTGTCGTCGTCATACGCCCCGTGAAAAATCTTTCCGCATCCTTCGGCGTGATAACCATGCTGCATGAAATGTTGAGGCAGTGTGACGACATCCTTGAGTACCGACTTCCACGGCTGAGGATTCACGTAGATGCCCGTTGTCGATGGTCGCAGCCCGGTCATCATGGCGACTCGCGAGGGGTTGCACGCCGGCGCCGAACAGTAAGAGCGAGTAAACAGGCAGCCACGTTTTGCCAGCGCATCGATATTCGGTGAGGAACCGTCCGGGTGTCCGCCCAGGCAGCCAATCCAGTCATTCAAATCGTCGACCGCGATAAACAGCACATTTGGCTTTTCGGCACCTTCGACGACCGTTTGCAGACAGGATTGCAGGCCGATTGAATAAAAGAGGGCGAACAGGATCGACGTTAGACGTGACATTGGACTGGCCTCGCGGAAACGGAATTCTCAAACAACGACGGGTGAGGATGATTCCCGATTCGGAATCCGCTATCAAGGACACAAACAATCCAGGATTGGAATCCTTTGAATACGTTCCCGACCCGACCACCGAGGCAACGATGGCAGACGAGCAGTTCCGGAAGCATCTTCTGAAGAGTCTGGGCGGCGACTGGCCAGAGCCGTGCCCGTTGAATGTTCAACATCGGGAAACGATCAAGGCTGACGGTTTCCGTATCGAATCGGTCTACTACGACGCCGAGCCTGGTGACGCGATTCCGGCGCTGCTTCTCGTCCCCGATCATGTTTCGGAAGATACTCCGGCTCCCGGAATCTGCGTCTGGCACCAGCACGCCGGGCAGTGGCACCTGGGAAAAGGGGAGCCAGCAGGTTTGTCCGGTAATCCGATGCACCACACGGGCGCTGCGCTGGCTCGTGATGGGTATGTCGTGCTTTGCCCGGACGCCCTTTGTTTCGAAGAGCGGCAGGATCCGACGGGCAGGCTGAAAGGCGGAAACTACGAGCGGTTCGAATTTCTTCGTTATGTCGTCGGGGGGAAGTGCATGGCCTGGAAAAACATCCTCGACATGCGGCGAGCCGTTGACTTCATTCAGAGTCGACCGGAAGTCATTGACGAAAAAATCGGATGCTACGGCCACTCGATGGGTTCAACTCATACATGGCTTGTCGGTCCGTGGGAGCCGCGTCTGAAGTGTCTGGTTGGCAACTGTTGCCTGCCGACTTACGCAGCGATGCACCGCGAACACATGCTGCACTGCTTTCCTAACTTCGTGCCCGGCATCTTTCCTGAACACGACACACCGGACATCGCTGCGTTGATCGCGCCCCGTGCGCTTCATCTGAATCTTGGCGAACTCGATGGTGGCTCGCCGATCGATGAAGCACGGCGCGGCGTTGATCTTATTGCGAAGGCGTATGCCGCAGACGGTGCGGTCACAAAATTCTCATACTTTATTGAAGACGGTGCCGGGCACGTTCTCTCTGACGAAATGTGGGCTCGTACAAAGAAGTGGTTCTCCCGGCATTTGCTTTGACCTGTCGTGACGTTTTCCGGCTCCGTAGTAAAGTGTGTCATTCGGCTTTGTTAGTGGGAATCCGCCTCCCGACATTGACTGGATGAGGACACTGACGGAGCCAGCCGTACTGTTTTCAATAAGCCATGAAACAGTTTCTGAAAGAAGAGACCATGAGCCGACGTGATTGCACTTTTGTTTTTTTGACGATTCTGCTCCTGAGTATGCTCAACGGTGAAGCGTCTGCTGGAAAGAACTGGCCGCAACTCCAGGGAAATGCTCAACGCTCCGGAGATGTTGCTGATGAAGTTCTGTCCGAGTCGCTTGGCCTTGCTGCGTCGTTTGCCCTGTCCGACGGGATTTATGCGTCACCGGTGGTCAGCGATGGAACGGTGTACGTGATCGACGGCTCGGGGACAGTCTTTGCCTTCAACGTCGATTCGCTGAAAGTGAAGTGGCGGTTTGCGACTGAGGGCGGGCCGGGCAACTGTAACAACGTCGCCGCTCCGGCGGTGGTCGGAAACTATCTGCATGTCGGTACGACTGCCGGCTACTACTACGTGCTGGATTGCGAAACCGGCAGCGTTATCAACCAGATCGATCTTCGTGAGCCTGTTTTCTCAGCCCCGGCTGTCGGGAAGGACCGTGTCTACGTCGCAACGCTGGGCGCGCGAGTCTTTGCGTTGCAACCCGACGGAAATATCGTCTGGACGTGGGACTTTGTGAAAGAGGTCGTCGACTTCACGGGGAATCGCTGGAGTGGCGCTGACTGGCTGGCTCATCGAAAGGATCGAGTTACCTGGCGGGACCACTTTGTCTGCTCTCGTGACATTTGCCTGATCGGGAGTACGGTTGTCGTACCGGCAGGTGGAAGGACAGTTTTCATCGAGGATGCAGGAGACTCACCAGCGCTGAGAAACGTCGGGATCATTCCTGCGTATGCAGGCGCCGAATATCCGGCGACATTCGGGCAGAGTGCCGATTCGGAAGGCAATGTCTATGTACAGTGGCATCGTCGAGACAATGCGGGCCGCGTCGAAAAACTGCGGCTCCACGGAAACGAATTAACGACAGACTTCGTCAAGGGGACGGAAACTTCGATTCGCATTCCCGGGTTGTTGAGTTTCTCGTCGGTCAGCATCCGGAATGGTGACGTTTACCGGGTTCGCCCTGAGCAGGGGAAAGGACTTTGCCGGCACGTATCGGAGAATGATGAGCCGGAAGTTTTGTCGCCTGCCGCAGCGATCTGTCCTCCGGTCCTGACAAAGAAGCACGCCGTGTATGGTGGCCTCGACGGAAAGCTGTACGTCGTGCCGCTGGGCAACGGAGCGATTCGGTCATTGGCAACTGGATTTGAGGCTCCAATCAGTGCTCCGGTCGCGGTTGCTGACGGGCGTGTTTTCGTTGGTTCCGAAGACGGATATCTCTACATCTTTGCGAAGGACGGCGACGCTAAGTTGCCAACTCAGGATTTGAATGTCTGGAAAGTCCGCAATCCGCTGACAGGCCCAATGGCTGATGGCAAATATGACTGGTACACTAATTACGGAGACTTCAGCGGAACCAATGCCAACGATCAGGGGCTGACCACTCCGTTGAGAATGCGTTGGGCTCGGCGGCTTGAAGGGACGGTCAAGCATCTACCCGTTTGTGGCGGCGGGCGACTCTACACGCACACTGCCGAAGGGCAGATCATCGCCGTGGAGCAGGACACGGGGCGGATCCTCTGGAGACGCTATTGGCCCGATGTTTATCTGTCCTTCACGTCGCCGCTTTATCTCAATGAGAAGCTGCTTGTGCCCCAGGCCGGCATTCGGCAATCACGGATGCGATGCCTGGACGCAGCGACCGGCAAACTTCTCTGGGAAGCTCCTTTCACGGGTTCGCCCAGTTGGAGTCGGCAGTTTCCGCCGGTTGCTCATGGCAACATCGCGATCTATGCCTCGGGCACCGGCGAGTATGCGGCTCAGGGATCCGAAAAGCCGTTTACCTTCGGAGGAACTCCCGTTGACTTTGGTGGTCGCGAGGTCATGAGTTTTATCTACTCGAACGACAATCCGTACTACCCGAAGAATCATCGGCCGCGAATCTGGGCCTGGGATCTCGACACAGGCAAAGTGATCTGGGAGAAAGATTTCTCTGAGTATGGTCGAGGCGGCAACGACTGCGGCATCTGTATGCTCGACGGGAAGCTGTACTACTCGACCTTCTTCGGTTACGCCTCCAGCCAGCGCAAACGGCGAGGACTTCCGGAAGAAAACAACGGCCTGACCGCGTGCCTCGATCCCGCCACCGGAGACGTCGTTTGGCTCACCACGAAGTATTACCTCACGTCAAAATGCACGCTCAGTTCTCGCGACGGACGGATTTACATCGGCGGCTACAACCGCGCGAAGGAAGGCACTGACGAACGGTTCGTCTGGTGCCTGGACGCCAGGGATGGATCGCTGGTCTGGCAGTCCGATGCCGTGACATCCGCGTTGAATGTCGTCACGGTCGGAGAACGTTTCATCTTCTCAAACGCGCTGCGCGGCAAAGGGAACGTCTTCGACCGCGAATCCGGAAAAGTCGTCAGCAGCATTGGTCACAACTATGCGTGCTGTCGGTTCACGCTTTCTGAACCTTTCGTCCTGGGGGCCAACATGGACATGATTGACCTGTCAAAGAACGGCGAACTGGTTTCGACAGGGCCTGCCATCGACTCTCGCGAATGTCTGGGCGCCGTCGTGTCGAACGGTCGAATCTTCTACACGTCTCAGGCAAGCGGCTTTGTCGTTTCTCAAACCTACGGTGAGGCATCAGAAAAGCTCCCCGCCGTCTGGGAAAGACGATCAGCCGACTGACTGTCGGTTGAAAACGTGTCGCACTGGCTTTGCCAGTACCTTTCAAAATCTGGTTGTCGGCAATTCCGCACTGACAGAGCCGGTCGCACACGTCGAATCAGGATTTCTACTGTTTTCCAAAGAGCTGGCAACCTGCCGTCGCAATCGCAGCAGGCTTGCGAAATCTGAAACACGAAACGGAACGGACAAAATTTGATGGCTGCTGAGTGGGAATTCTGGATCGACGTGGGCGGCACGTTTACCGACTGCATTTATCGCCGACCGGACAATTCCGTGTCGACGCTGAAGGTTCTCAGTTCGGGCATCACCAAAGGTATTGTCGAGGAGACTTCAGGCAGTGACCGGTTTGTAGATCTTGGGCGAGTCGGCGATCCTGACGGATTCTGGGCGGGTTACACCATTCGTTTTCTGGACGACTCCGGGCGGGTTATTCACTCGGGCCGCGTTCGCAAGTCGCAAAGCGAGAACGGGCTTCTGGGAGTTGAGCAGTTGCTTCCGCCGCAGGTGGCGCCGGGGACTCGATACGAACTTGGTGGCAGCGAAGAAGCGCCGATTCTGGCCATTCGTCGAGCCATGAGTCTGTCGCTTCAGGAGAAAATTCCTCGTGTTTCGGTTCGGCTTGGAACAACGCGAGGCACCAATGCGCTGCTGACTCGGACCGGCGCGCGAACAGCCTTCATCACGACCAAAGGATTTCGCGATGTTCTGCTGATTGGAAATCAGGATCGACCGAGGTTGTTTGATCTGGCAATTCACAAACCTGAGCCGCTGTTCGAACAGACTGTCGAGATCGACGAACGAATGAATGCCGAAGGAAGCGTGCTCAAATCACCGAACGAAGACGAAGTTCGGACGCAACTGAAGCAGCTTCACGACAGCGGCGTTGAATCAGTCGCGATTTGTCTGTTGCACGCTTTTGCGAACAGTGAGCATGAGCAACTCGTCGAAGAGATTGCTCGCGACGTCGGGTTCACAGAGATCAGCACGTCGCATTGTTTGTCACCGCTGATTCGGATCGTCTCGCGCGGTGACACGACCATTGCGGATGCGTACCTCAACCCGATTCTGCGAGACTACGTGGAACGGCTCCGCAGATCGCTGGGCGACAGTTCTCTGCGAATGATGACTTCCGCAGGCGGGCTGGTAGACGCCGACCACTTTGTCGGAAAAGACAGCATCCTGTCCGGCCCTGCCGGTGGCGTCATCGGATTCTCGCGGGTTGCTCGGCAGGCTGGATTCGAAAAGTCGCTCGGCTTCGACATGGGCGGAACGAGCACCGACGTTTCCCGTTTCGATGGTCAGTACGAGCTGGAGTTTGAGACACAAAAGGCCGGTGTCCGCATCGTGGCGCCGATGCTGGCCATCGAGACTGTGGCTGCCGGTGGAGGCAGCGTTTGCGGATTCGACGGCGTCCGGTTGTTTGTTGGTCCGCAAAGTGCCGGCGCCGATCCGGGGCCGGCATGCTACGGACGGGGCGGCCCATTAACGGTTACCGATATCAATGTGTTTCTTGGCAGAGTGCTGCCGCAGCACTTTCCATTTCCGTTGGACGTCGCTGCTGTCGAGGCACGACTGAAACAGCTTTGCGATGAAATCGCCGATTCACCGCTGGGAACAAATTACGAATCCGTTGAGCTGGCCGAAGGGTTTCGAAAGATCGCCAACGCGAACATGGTACGGGCACTGCGGCGAATTTCTGTCGCCAAAGGCTATGACCCTGCGGAGTACGCTCTGGTCAGCTTTGGGGGCGCGGGTTCGCAACACGCCTGCGCGATGGCTCGTGAACTTGGCATCAGGAACGTTCTCATCCATCCCTATGCAGGGATCCTCAGTGCGTACGGAATCGGGTTGGCTGATGTGCGGCGATTTGCAGAACGGTCGATTCTGAAAACATGGAGCGACAACAGACTGCCGGAATCGGTCAGTGATTGCTTCGAAGAACTGGCTGCTGCTGCGCGACTGGAAGTCGAATCGGAAGGCATTCCGAAGGAACGAATCTCAGATCCGCGAAGGAGTCTCGATCTGCGATATCAGGGAGTTGAGTCGACAATCAACGTTCTTGAGCCGACGAATGGAGAATGGCGGGAAGCCTATGAATCGCTTCATCAGGCTCGGTACGGGTATTGTCACTCGAGGCGGACTCTGGAGATCGTGGCCGCCCGGGTCGAAGTGGTGGGGACGATGCCTGATCCTCCTGACACACCGCAGTTTCTGGACGATCGCGTTCCGGCCCCGACTGAATTTTCGACGGTGTATTTTGAAGGGGCTCCTGTCGTCACGCCTGTCTACACACGGGAGCAACTCCAGCCGGGTGATCACTTTGCGGGACCGGCGATTGTCTGCGAGCCGACGTCGACTGTCGTCATTGAGCCGGGATTCTCAGCGAAGTTACTCAGTCGTGGCGAGATTGTGATTTCGGACGACGATGAAACAGCTTCCCGGACCAGTGGTGTCTCAGGTCACGCGACCGAATACCGGCCTGAAGACATTGACCCCGTCACGCTGGAAATTTTCAACAATCTTTTTGCGGCGATTGCCGAACAGATGGGCGTCACGCTTCAGATGACCTCGTTTTCGACAAACGTCAAAGAACGCCTCGATTTCAGTTGTGCGATCTTTACGCCGACTGGCGATCTGGTGGTCAATGCTCCACACATTCCTGTGCATCTTGGAGCGATGAGTGAAACGGTCAAACGGTTGCTCGCCGATGTGACCGACCTCGCGCCCGGGGACGTCTATGTCACCAACGATCCGTTTCGAGGCGGATCACACCTGCCCGACGTGACCGTCATTACGCCGGTTTACGATGAGCAGACCGGTGAGCTGATCTTTCTGACTGCCAGCCGGGCGCATCATTCGGAGATTGGCGGAATTGTGCCGGGGAGTATGCCGCCGTTTTCGAAATCGCTGGCTGAAGAGGGAGTCCTGATTCGGTGCTTCAAACTGGTCGACGGTGGCGTGTCCCGAGAGGCCGAGTTGCGGCAGTTACTTTTGTCGGGCGAATGGCCGAGTCGAGCGGTCGAGAACAACATTTCGGACGTGTCGGCGCAGGTTGCCGCGAACGGTTCGGGAGTTCGACAACTGAAAGAGCTGGTCGATCGACACTCCCTGAGTCTGGTTCGAGCGTGCATGGAACGAATTCAACAGGCGGCCAGCGAAAAGATGAGAATGTCACTGGCGAAAATTCCGGACGGCGAGTATTCGCGAGTCGATCATCTGGACGATGGCTCGCCGATTGCAGTTCGAATTCTGATCGCTGGGGATTGTGCCACGGTTGATTTTACAGGGACAGGTCCGGTTCTTTCGTCAAACCTCAACGCGAACAAAGCAATCGTCACGGCAGCAGTCATGTATTCGTTCCGTTGTCTGATCGATGAAGATATTCCGCTCAACAGTGGCGTGCTGGATCCAATCAGAATCGTCTTGCCCGAGTGCCTGTTGAACCCTCAGGCCGACGACGATCCAGCACGTTGTCCGGCGATCGTCGGTGGCAATGTGGAAACTTCGCAGCGGGTCGTGGACGTTCTGCTGGGAGCACTGAACGTGGCGGCGGCCAGTCAGGGGACGATGAACAACCTGACGTTTGGCGATGGCAGCTTTGGATACTACGAGACGATCTGCGGCGGCAGTGGTGCGACGTGCGACGCCGATGGCGCAGACGCCGTACACACTCACATGACGAATACCCGGCTGACCGATCCGGAAGTTATCGAGCGTCGATACCCTGTTCGGGTTCATGAGTTCTCAATTCGACGCGGGTCCGGAGGGGCAGGGCAGAAGCGGGGCGGCGACGGGATCCTGCGTCGCATCGAATTTCTGAAACCACTTACCGTTTCGCTGTTAACCGAACGGCGAGGTGACTACGCCCCCTTCGGTCTGGAAGGTGGCTGCTCTGGCGCCGTCGGGCAGAACCGACTGCGGCGAGCGGGGGCTGAATCCGAAGTCGAACTGCCCGGCAAAGTGCAACTGGAAGTTTCCGTCGGAGACATCCTGACGATTGAAACTCCCGGCGGTGGCGGATTCGGCCAGCAGTGATCGCCGGTAAAACGATGACCGATCACTTTGCCCGTTGCGACTTACTGGTTTTTCCCGTGAAAGATTTCGACCAGACGGCAAATCGAACATCAACATTGGTTGAGTCGGTGGCAAACTTTCGTGAGGTGGTCGACTGGCCGACGGTCAGGCGACTGCTTCCGAAGGTTCCGGTGAAGGAGTTGTTCGCGGTCGATTTTTGGTGACCGGTCTTGCTGCGAGTCCTTCGGCAGAAACATGCCGGACAACCTTCTGGGAAAGTGCGTCCATTTCCATGACGAGCGCTTCGACTCGACCGGACAAATACATGTACATAATGAGTGACGGGATCGCGATGGCGAGTCCGAAGGCGGTGGTGAGCAGGGCCATCGCGATACCAGCAGCCAACTGGTCGGCTTTGCCCATCGCTCCTGCACTGGCAATATCGTTGAAGGCCTGAATCATGCCGACGACCGTGCCGAGCAATCCGAGCAGGGGAGTCACGGTCGCCACACCGTTCAGCACTCGCAGGTGACGGCGCATCTGGCCAATCTGACGCTCGCCACCGTCGATCACAGCCTGTTCGACTTCGACACTCGGACGGCCCCATTTCTGGACACCGTGTAGAAACACCGCTGCAACAGGACTGTCGTTCTTTCGGCATTGGCTTACCGCCGTCACGGCGTCCAGTTTGCCTTTATGAAGATCATCAAGGAAAGGTTCGACAAAGCTGCGGGGAATCACGCGCGATCGACGAAGGACGACGACGCGTTCAATTGTGAACCAGACCGAAATGATCGAGGCGATCAGAAACGGGACCAGCCAGCCGCTCATCTGCTGGATGATCTCGACCGGGTGCGTTGGGATGCCGGATTTTTCAGCGGCTTCAACGGCGGGGGCTGTTTTCGCAGAAATGTCTGGCGGTGACGTCTCCACAGACGGCGACGATGGAATGGGCGTCGGACCGGTATCCTGGGCCTGACTGCTGCCAACCAGAAACGCCATGACGATCGCCTGACTGACAACGAGTGCCAGCGCTGCACGATGCAGGTCAGCGACTTTCAGAATTGAGTTTTTCGACGGACGCATGAGTCAACCTCGATCCGTTCTTGCGACGGAATGTGTTGTTTCTCTGATTGTCGACCGGGTGGACGGTCTGACCAGCGAAAAGTTTCCAGCAAGGTCTCAGCCCGCCGAGATGACACTTCCTGGCTAACCGGCAATGTTTCGAGTTCTTCCTGACTGTTTCAAAGTTTACGTCAGGACGCATTACCGAGCTTCTTCAGCCGTTCTGCAGCTTTGCTGGCGAAGTCGGATTCACCGAATTCTTTCCGCAGAGTCTGATACCACTTCCGGGCTCCGTCGAGACTCTCTTTGGAAGCAATCAATTCTTCACATTGACCGGCCTGAAAGAGGGCGGGCGCCTGCCACTCGGGAAACTGATAAAGGAAGTAGACCTTCAGATAATCGTCACGAGCGGCTGCGTAGTTCTTTTTCAGAAAGTGAATCTCGGCCATCATCAATTGTGCCTTCGCGGCGGTTTCGGTTCGGGCGCCGGATTCCGATGCGATCACACGAGAAAACGCCGCCATCGCTTCTGTGAACTTTGCCTGATTTTTCCAGGCTCGACCGACCACTTCATCGAGCATGTAGTGCGCCGGAGATTCTGCCTTCCAGCGTCGAGCCTTTTCGGCGGTCGCAATGACGGCGTCGTATTTTTTCTGTCGAACCTGAGATTCAGCCAACAGTGGCCAAAGATGACTGGCCCATTGGCTTTGTCCGACGGCAGGATCACTGATTCTGTCTGCCAGCTGTGCGAGCGTCTTCTCGGCGTTCTCCGAGTCGCCCAGATTCAGTTGCGAGCTTCCTCGATAGAATTGAACGTCGGATGCGTAGTGGCTTTCGGGAAACTGTTTCGTGAACTTTTCAGCGGAGGCAGCGACGTCATTCCACTGTTCATTGTCTGAGTCGATTCCGATGAGGCGGAACAGCGAATCTTCTCGGACTACTGCGTCTGCTTTTTCGTCCGCAGCCAGCGCTTCAAAAGCCGCCCGCGCGAACTGCACCTTGCCGTTGACGAGATCGCTTTCTGCAAGACTGAATCGAGCGTTGTCAGCAAAACTGCTCTCTGGATGTTCGTTGGTCAATCGCCGAAACAGTTCATCCGCTTCGGCGTACCGTTCGGCTTCGTAGAGAACCAGGGCCCATTCGTTGAGCAGCTGATCATGCTCCGAGCGTTTGGGAAACTGTCCCTCGACGGCGGCGTAGATGCGATTTGCCTGATCGGTCTGTTGCAGCCGTGCCTGCACGCGGGCTGCCTGAAGTCCGGCGAGAAACGCCTGCTCGTGCGGGGCAAATTTCTTGAACGCCTCTTCGAACGCAGTGGCAGCGTCTTTGAGTCGGGGCGCTCGTTGCAATGCATCACCCACCATGAAACCGGATTCGGGAGCAAGCTCATGGCTCGCGTGTTCTTTGACGAATTGCTGAAATCTCTGTGCGGCCGTTTCGTAATCCATCTGCTGAAGTTTGCTCCACGCCAACCCGGAAAGTGCGGCGGCGTGGAACGGAGAATCGAGCCCCGGCGAAAGCAGCGTCTCGAAGAAGCGACCGGCGGCCTGCCAGTGTTTCGCTTCATAGGCGGTTTCGGCCACGTTCAGAATCGTGCGGGATACAATCGGACTTTCGGGATGATCGTTGAGCAGACTGCTGACGGCCTTATCGGCGACTGTCCAGTCGCGGGTCTTTGCAGCTGCAGACGCCACGTGAGCCCAAGCCTGGTCTCGCAGCGGTCCCGTTGGGTGATGCTGGAGATAGCTGTTGGCCGCCAGCAACGCGTCGGCAGGGCGAGCCGCTTCGAGCGAAAGGAACGCATACAGTATCAGAGACTCGGGTAGTTCGGATTTCGGTTCTTTGATCACCGCCTCAGCCAGTGGAGCAATGGCTTCCAGTGCTCCCTGACTGTCGCCCTGGGCCTGACGAACTCGAGCGAGCTGGTATCGGGCTTCGGCTTGAGTTTGTGGACGCTGCGTCGCTTTCAGCACGGCATCGTAGATCTCGGCGGCCTTCTTCATGTCTTCGGCGGTCGCACGCAGCATCAGGAACTGTCCTTCCTGGAGCTTGTGCGACAGTCGGATCGAGCTGGTCGAATAGTCTCGGTCGAACTTGCTGAGTAGCAGTTCTGCTTCTTTGAGTCTCGCGGTCCGGGTGGTGGGTTCAGCATCGCGTACAGATTCGAGAATGCACTCCGTCGCAAAGTACAGACTGTGATCGGCGAACTGTCCCATCGGCCACGTCTGTGTCACTTTCAGAAAGCTCGCTTCGGCAGAAGCCAGCTGGCCCGATCGAAACTGGCAGTCAGCCAGTTGGTAAACGACGGATTCAGCAATCGGCAACTCGCCAGCCTTCTTTTCGACCTCTGCCAGAACCTGAGCCGCTCCTGAATAATCCTTGAGTGCCTTCAGGGTGAGACCTTTCCAGTAGCCTGCCGTGACAGCTTGTGTCGGGTTGGCGGCTGCTTCATCGAATTTACTCAGAGCGTTGGGGAAGTCGTTGTTCTGATAATGCGCGAAACCAGCGTTCAGGGTGGCAACTGATCGCAATCGACTTTCCGGAAACCGGGTTCCCATCGCCTCATATTCAGTCACTGCTTCGTGATACTTGTTCTGAGCAAACAGCAAATTGGCTAGTGCAAGCTGAGCGGCGTCACCGCGATCTGCCTGCGCGCCCCTCGCTGCATCGCGATAAAGCTGGAGTGCTTTCGCCGAATCACCCATGGCTTCGGTCGCCTGAGCGAGGCCGAACCGAGCTTCCGCAGCCATGCGTCCCTGCGGGAATAGATCGAGCGACGCCTGCAAATTGACGACAGCTTCCTGGGACTTACCAAGTCGTCTCTGAGTATCGCCGAGATAGAACAGGGCGTACTCACGAAATGGATCCTTCGGGAAATCTTTCAGACAACCCGCGAAGTCTTTCTCGGCGCGTTCCAGTTCGTTGAGATAGTAGCTGCACTCGGCGACCCGATATCTGGCATGAGCGATGTCGCTGTTCTGCGGGTACTTCTGGATGAATCCGTCGAGTGTGTCGCGGGCGACGGCGTGATTCTCCAGCTGTATCTGTGACAACCCGAGATACAGCATCCCGAAGGGGATCTGTTCATGTTTCGGAAACTCGGTCTGAAACTTTCGAAACGCTTCTTCGGCCTGCAGCCAGCGTTCGGCCTTGTAGAGACCTCGTGCGAAATTGTAGGCGTCGAGTCCTGCGTCAGCTCGAGCGAAGTCTGGGTGGAGCAACGCGGCAATGGTCACGCTGAGAAACAGTGTGAAAGAAACGAGGCTGGACGGCCTGCGAGAATTCCGGCTGAGCATGTCTCACTCCTGAGGCTTCGGAAACGAACCAACGATTGTCCGTCTGTGATGTTTCGAAGCAGAATCCGCATCCATGTAACTTGCCGAGGCAGCATGAATCGACCTGACGACGGCAACAGCCGGGATGTTACCCGGCGCGAATCCGTATCGTAAAGGGGCTACCAGCCGGATGAGCCGGTAAGCGCCAGTGCTTCCGCCGGGAAATTCTTGTGCCAATTCAGGCGGCGCGAATGCAAGTCGCCTGGCTTTTTGGTTATCTTTTTGTGTTCAGCGGTAGAAATTCACAGCGAGGCCAAAGCGATGAAGAATACATTCCACACATCCCTGTTTGTCCTGATGCTGGCCGCTTCTGCGACGTCGGCCAATGGGGCCGAGCCGAAATACGTGGCGGTTGAGAACTGGCTGAAGCCAGCTCCGGACATGGAGACGATCGGCCAGGCTCATGGGGATGTGGCTGTTGCCTCGAACGGTGATGTTTACGTGAGCGTTGGTGGTGCGCGAGGCGGCATTCAGGTTTTCGACTCGACCGGGAAGTACTTGAGAAATGTCCCCAATGCTCCTGCGGATTTTCATGGCTTCGTGATTCACCAGGAGCCGGCGGGAGAATTTATCTACGGAGCGCGTCTGGACGGACAGTCAATCCTGAAGATGCAGCTCGACGGACGAATTATGCTGAGTATTGCCGGTTCAACGATTCCGCCCGAACTGGTTCGCATGAGAAACGGGATGCCGAGTCTACGGCTGACGAACGTTGACGTTGCCTCGGACGGTCGCATCTTTGCTGTGGATGGTTATTCGAGCGATATCATCCACAGCTTCGATGCCAACGGGAAGTATCTCGACAGCTTTGGAGGCAAGGCGGCGCCGTACGGGTTCAAGACCTGTCACAAAATTGCGATCGACAACCGTTTCGATCCGCCGCGCATTCTCTGCTGCGACCGGGAAAATCGTCGAGTGGTTCATCTTTCGATCGATGGGGAAGTGCTGAACGTCGTCAAAGAGATGATGCGACCGGCGGCCGTTGCAGTGCACGGCGACTTGGCCGCGATTGCCGAGATCGAAGGCCGGGTCAGCCTGCTCGACAAAGAGGGCAAAACCGTTCTGCAACTGGGAGCCAACGAAGTGAAGGCTCAAACGGCGACAAACAAGGTGAAGCCGGGTGACTGGCGAACGGGAATTCTGACAGCTCCGCACGGGCTGGATTTTGACAGCCACGGAAACCTGTTCGTAACTGAGTACAACGTCTACGGACGAGTCGTTCGATACAACCTCGCGAAGTAGCTTCACTGCAATCGCATGGTGCGTCGAGACACACCATGCGGTTTATCGAACTTGAAACGTCGGGCGAAATATTTCGCGATGCGGATCGCGGTTCGGCGGACGCCTGGTTGTTGGCGGAGCGGGGCCTTCGGAAGGCAACTGGCGGTTTCCCGTGGAAAGAAACAGTTCGTCACGGAAGTAACTCGGTTGCCGAATCAGCACGTCTGATTGTGAGGCTTTAAGAACTCCCACTGACGGGACGCCGAACGAAATCTCAAGCAGCGTTTCGGAAGCAATGCCCAGATCGCGGTTCGGTTGCACGTTGCGGAACGGCAGTTTGACGATTGCTCGCCCGTCGACGAAATCACTGACGCGAACAGGGACGTTCCAGCGTTCAAGTTGAGCGGTGAGCGGCTTTCGATTCAACGTTTCCTGCCCGCCGGTAATCTGTTGTCGAAGCCCGGTCAAAGCTGCTGTCAACTGTCCAGGAACGATCGTCGGGTGACCTGTTCCGTCCAGCACAAAGAGTTCCAGCAGCAGTCCATCCGGTTGGGCATCCGTGTCCCAGCTCGTAAGCCGAGCGTCGATCTGCACCGAACGTGGGATCTGGCGAGGAAGCGATTGAGGCACGTTAGAGCCGTCCTGCAGCAGTGGAAGGATCTTTCGAGGCGGCAGGTCAGCTCGGTTTGAAACCACGGCAGGCAGCGCGAATTCCGGAAGCTGCTGGCGGAATCGTTCGACCGAAACCTGACGGCGTCCCGTGTCGATCGCAACCACCTGATCCCAGCTCAGGTGGGCAGTCAGTTGGACACGCTCTGAGCTGGCGACCAGATCAAGCCGATCGTTATTAGTCGTTGCGGCGACGCGCCCAGAGATCTGCCGACCGTCGTAGAGGATCGCCGTTACCGATCGTGGTCTTCGATTTGACGGTCGACGATTGGCGATTTCTTCCGCACGTACAGACAGGCAGTTCAAGCTGAAGATGAACGCAGCGGCGGCCAGAGCGAGTCGCATGGCATCCCCGTTGGAAGAAGGCTTTGAGAGTCAGCCTGCCTGATTCGCAACTACTGAGCCACAAACGGGGCAAAGTTCGAGACGGTCTGGAAGTGGTTCTGCCTTCGAAACTTAGGGATTGCGTTCCGGAAGGGGTGGGAACAGCGATGTTGTTTTTGTGAAACATCAATGACGAGAGAAGTCGACGCCACTCAGGGAGCGAGCTCTTCCTGCAAATCAGGCAACGTCGGGTGCGTCTTGACGGCCTGACAGCTCATTTTCGGACGCGGTGCGTCAGGACACTCCACGCAAAAGGGGCGAGACTCTACGGCAGGACGTCGCGGCGCCAGGAACCAGGGATGCTTTCCATCAGGCTGCCAGAAGCAAAACCCGGCGGCGGGAAGTTTGTGAATACCGAATTGTGATTGAACGTTGCTGCCGAGTTGCACGATGACGAGTTACAGACGACGCTGCCGTTAACCTTCGTGCGTGACAACAGGGCCAGCACCGTCAGCTTGCCGGACGTGTAGACCAGCCCGTTGATTTCGGAAGCGTATTCGTCGGTGGTGTCTGAGTCCGAATTGCTTTCGTATGGAGTTCCGGCCGGATTGAAATTGGTCGACAGATTCGCCTCGTTGAGACTTGGCTGGGTATGTCCAAGCTGGAAATCGCCGTCGACCAGCAGAGCCGGCAGGTTGGGAACGACGGTGTCCCAATGCACGGCGGACGATGTCAGACAGCCGGTACCCGGGTTCAGAAGGACGAGTGTGCCCAAAATGCGGCTGTTTTTGATCTCCAGATTCTGCCCACCGCAATCGATGACGTAGATGCCCGCCGAGTTGGTCGCTCCCCACGGTGTGGTGGCCGGGCTGATGATCGCTTTCTGGATCACTCGTTTTCCGATGGATAGAGGCAGCGTGTTGATGTCCACCCAGGTGCCGCGAGCTTTGTAATAGTCCAGGACGCTGCTGCCAGGCATTCGGCGAGTCGTGGCTCCGGATGTCTTTGTCCCACTGATGCTGCCCGTGATGCTGCCAGCCGCGTATGCATTGCCAGTGATGCTTGCGCCAAGTGCGCTGGCAGACAGGCTGCCGTTGCTGCTGATTTCGTCGTCCGTCGTCCAGTTGATGAGTAAGTCAAGGTTGACACTACCGGCGCAGTGGAAAGCGGCTTCGGTACAGGACAACGGGTTTTCTGTTGGATAAAGCAGGACGCTCTGAACCGAAGTCGCTGAACCCTGCCGACCGATTCCATAAATGCGAACGGTGTCTGAATCGTCGTCGAGCAGCGAGGTGTCAGGATCGACCAGTTTCCAGGTAATGGTTCCGCCATTGAGCGAAATCGGCGTCGAGGGATATTCGGTATTATGGAGGTAGGTCGTGCGCCAGGCGGGGTCGTTTTTCAAAACGGCCAGAGCGTGTTCAACGGCAGATTGAGCCAGGAAGTCAGCGCTCGACGAATCGACCGTCCGGGTTGTGGTGCGGAGATTCAGTCTCGCCACGCTGACAGCGGACAGCCCGACCAGTCCGACCAGTGTCGCGGTGATCATCACCGCGACGTAGAGATAACCAGCGCGGGGCGGGGCGCTGATTGGTTGATGTTCATTTCTTCTGTGCATCACTGATCCTCCGGTGCGTTGGGAAGACTGGCGGCGCCGTGAATCGATGCTCCGCTGCCGGTGGTCAGTTGAATGTCGACTTCCGTTACCCAGGTGCTGTCAACCAGTGGTTCCTGCTGGAGCGTTCCCCAGCGCGACCGCAACGCCTTTCGAACGGTCGTATTTCCATCTGGATCGGTCACCGTTACGGTGATCAGCTTGAGACCTTCGTCAGATGCGGGAACAACCAGCGGATCGGCGATCGATGCCAGTTGCACGGTCGCCGTGCGCGTCCAGCCGTCGTAATTCGGGATCGAGTCATTGCCTTTGGTTTTCGGTGGCACATGGCTCCACGACAAGTAATCGTCGACGTCGTCCCAGTCTTTTCGATTTCCACTACTTTCGCCCGATTCAACACCAAAGATGGGAGTTTCGTCGGGCTCTTCGTATTCGCTCTGCATGATCTCTTCGAGAAGCTGATCGGCCAGCGCGATACCATCGTGCTTTTCGGCTGCCGCCGTCCAGGTGGTGTAAACGCCTCCAACGGATTTCAACGAGGCGACCATCATCAGCCCCACGATCAGCGTCGAGATCGCCACTTCCGCCAGCGTCAGTCCGGAACGCCAACGAATGCCTGTTCGATGTTTTCGCATGACGACTTCTACCTGTTCAGACCTTGAAGAAATTGGCTGAATGACGAACTGCTGAAACTCGTCTCTGGAGCAGGCGGGGCCGATGCCGTCCAGACCATTGCCTGCTGCATAAGCCGATAGCCATTGGCCGTGAAGTGCTCGCGTCGGGCCTTGAATGTTGGCGCGAGAGTTCGGCGTCCTGGGGATACCGTTTCATCGACTCTTGTTACCCCCCGTTCCAATGTAGCAACGACTGGGATATAGGCTCCCTTGCTGCTTCCCGAGATTCCAAGAACGGTCGTAAGCCCGCTGGCGGCAGTCCCAGACGGTGTGATCGTCTCCTGTGTGTCGGTGACGATGGTTAGTGATTTCTCTTTAAATCCTGAGACGATCTCATGCTCGCTGTCGACAATCGCGAGTTTACTGACCTTGAAACTTGCAGAATCGCTGGAGAATCCGAGAGCAATGTTCCACTCTTTCGAATCACACATCACTCCCTGTTGTACGTTGTAAATCGACGACAACAGGATGTCAGGGTTCGTATTGCTGGACAGGTAGATTGCCTCACTTTCAGCAATCTCATTGGACAGTCGGTTCGATTCAGTCTCCTGATTCAATGGCCTCACTTCGAAGCCAGCAGATTCGAACATCAACTTGCGGTCGAAATCTTCTTCCTTCAGGTCAAACTCTTTGTCCACAAGGAAGAGAATCCTTTGGGGAGATGTGACAGAATCCAGCCCTGCGGCCCAGGAGATCGATCGCTCCATGATCGTCCGTGCCGCGTCCGTCAACAGATCGAAAGGTGTTGATGAAGCTCCCCACGGCAGAAGGACTCGCCGCCCTGGCACAGCATCAATAGCAAGTGTTCGCCCGTGAGATTCGATAACAGCCAGCGATGCCATGTAGGGCTTGGAATCACCACGGGCCAGAACCTGCAGATCGGGACCGAATCCTGGCTTCAGAAACATCAGCGGCTGCGACGACTTGACGATCTTTACCTGACCAGCCGACAGTGTCGAAGTGATATAGTGGTGGGTATTTTCCAGATCGATGTCGGTCGTTGACGACAAATCGATAGTATTGCCAAAGCCAGAATCATCACGCAGGCTGGAAGTTTCAAAGACGACTCCCACGTTGGCGTAGTAGAGTCGCTGGGAGATCTCGTCGTCCTCGACCGAGCCGGGAACGTAGATCGCCGCTGCCTTGTCGATCGCCGCCGCCCAATCAGTATCCGACGCGTAGCCACTGACGACAGAAACCGCAAAGTCCCAGGACTCGATTGCCACGATCCGTTGCTGGTCTTCTGATGACAGTTCGTTACGGTTGACCTCTCCACCATTGCCGGCGTCAGCTTCGGAGATATATACGACCGTTTGACTCTGGCCACTGACTGGAATGACGGGTGCGGTGACCGAGCGAAGCAGGTAGTCCATGTTGAATGTTTGCACGTCGGTGATGACAACCTGTGCCGTTCCGCCGTTCACGCTGACGGTTAAGGGCTCTCCTGATGTGCCTGACCAGGCGTAACGAAGTACTTCCGGACGCCCGTCAGAATCTCGATCGGGCACGGTGAACGTGGCGGCTTTTGCTGTCCGTTCGGTGAAGCGAAGAGCGCTTCTCAGGTCGATACTGAGCTGACGCGTCAGCCCGCTGGCTTCGGTCTTGATGGCCGGTTTAAGGTCAGGACTCCATGCCCGGTTGGCGACCACAATTGTCGACATCAGGCCGCCCAGCAGCACGGTCGCCGCTCCGGTGCTGATGACCATTTCCAGCAATGTGTAACCCCGACGAGTTAATCCTCGGGGACGGCGCTGGTGAAGCGTTGTCGTTTGTCTGGTCGAGGTGACGTTCATTGCACGATCGCCCTGCCAGTTGCCGCGTCGACGACGACAGTTGCCGTGTCGCTGCCCGAGGAAAGAACGATTGAACCAGGATTGTTCGGGCGGCCGTACGCGTTGAATGTCACCGCCTGCGAAGCGGCGAAGTTCACTGAAACAAGTTCAGCGTTTCGCCCTCCATTCGCGAGTGAAACCACCCAGGCGGAACCTGGATGATCCGGCGAATCGACGCCCGTCACCGAGTACGAATTTCCGGAAACATCAAACGTGACGGTAACACTCTGACTGGTCTGAGCGGCGGCTGAGGCCGCGTAATTCAGATCCGCCGCGACTCGTCGGGCAGTCGATTCGGCGGTGTAGGATGTCAGCAGCGCCGCAAACTTCGGCGAGGCTGTGGCAGCGACAACCCCCATGATGAGCACGGTGATTGTCAGATCGATGAGCGACAGCCCGCGACGCGAATTCGACGCTTGATGATTTGTTCGATCCAACCTCGCCGCGGGAAACGAACGACCATAACCGCATCGGGCAACAGTTAATCGTTCAGGTTGTGAACTGCTTCGCGTCATTAAGATGCCATACTGCCTGTCCGACGAACTTTCCGTAGGGTGCGTCTTGACGCACCAGTGCGGCAGGTACCGATGTGGTGCGTCAAGACACACCGTGCTGCTGGTGAGCTTCCGTCGGCTCACATGTAGCTGGAAGTGGAAGAACGAGTTCTCAAGTCTACGTCGTCGTTTCCAGGCGGGGGTTCCGAGGGCAGGATGTAATCGACACTTCCTTCAGAGAAGCCCGCGTATCCGACACATTCGGGAGACGTCGAATTGGTTTCGTCCAGGATGATGTTGAAGGCTCGATTCCGACCAGCCGTCTTTGATCGATAGAGACAGGCATCCGCGTAAGAGAACAGTTTATCCGTCGTCAATTCGGCAAATCCGGATCGAACAACTGTGGCACCGATCGACAACGTGAGTTGACTTCGCTGCAGCCCGGCAGGGACTTTAATGTTACGGACGGCCTCCTGAATTCTGCAGATCGGCTGATCGATAGTTTCGGATTTACAGTTGAAACAGAGTGCCGCGAACTCGTCACCGCCGATTCTGGCAACAACGTCGTAACTTCGCAGTGAGTCTTTCACGCTCTTGCCAACTGCGGCCAGAACCTGGTCGCCCGCCATGTGTCCGCACAGATCGTTAACCTGTTTGAAATAGTCGACGTCGAACAGGAAGAGTGCCAGTGGTTCTTTGCTGCGGGTTGAGCGGTCCCATTCCTCTTTCAGTCGCCGCATGAACATCGTTCGGTTGGCAAGCTGAGTCACATCGTCAGTCCCAGCTTCGCGCAGAGCAGGTTCCAGCCGCCCCCAGCTCATCAGGATGTCGTCGCGAGTCATTACTCCGACAATTCGGCCCTGTTCGACAATCGGAATGCAGGAGAAGTCGCCGCTCGCCGCGATTTCGATTGAACCGGTCGATGTTTGAGTTTCGGTCGGTGCCAGTCTCGTCGTCATCAGATCTTCGACGGGGCGAGTCTGCCACGTATCGGTGGCTTCGTTGCTGACCATGTCGGTGTACTGGTTCAACTGGTCTCGCGAGATGATTCCGATGATTGCGCGCTTTTCGTTCTGAACGATGGCGTACCGAAATTCGTTTTGTTCCATCATCAGAGCCACGTCGAGCACTGACGTGCCAGCATTGATGATCGCAGCAGCTCGCGACGGGGTTGACGATACCTTCAGGTGACCCTCGAAATAGCGAGGTTGGAGTGGCATAACAGACTCGTTCAGAATAGAGGCAAGCTTCAGCAGGCGATCAAACGCTGGGACGTCCGTCCCCAATGTCTATAGCTTTTGCCTCCCGGTTCGCGTCAGGAAAGAACGGCAAGGAAGATGATCTCTCCGGGGAGGGATTCACTTGCCGGTTGTCACCGGAACGATCGATTCGACATGAGCGTTCGACACTTTGTGACAGGCCACGACAGCCTGAATTTTGTCGAAGTTGGCAAAGAATGCGTCGACGATTGTCGGATCCCATTGAGTCCCTGATCCGTCCTTCAGAATCGCCTGAGCCTTTTCAAACGGCATACCATTTCGATAAGGGCGGTTACTGGTCATCGCGTCAAACGAGTCGGCCACGGCCAGAATGCGCGCGTCGAGCGGAATCTCCATTCCAACGAGTCCGTGCGGATAGCCTGTTCCGTCAAAGTTTTCATGATGATGCAGTACTCCGTCCAGCACGTAGCTCAGCGATTTGACTGGCAGCAGAATTTCGTGACCTATCGTCGGATGCTGCTTGATCAAGTCGAACTCTTCGTCAGTCAACCTGTCTGGTTTGTTCAACACGTGGTCGGGGATTCCGATTTTGCCAACGTCATGCAGGATGCCCGTCAGGTGGAGCTTTTTGAGCTGCTCTTCCGAGTAGCCGACGGCTTCTGCCAGTACCAGAGCAACACCAGCAACACGATCGCTGTGCCCTTTGGTGTAGGCATCTCTTGCTTCGAGCGAACGAACCAGCGATTTCACCGTGCCGATTGCCAGCTGTTCTTTTTCGACAAACAGTTCTACGTTGTGCGCATGCGTCGCCAGCAGCGTACAGGCTGACTGCATCAGCCCGGCCTCGATTGTTCCGTACTCGCCCAGACCGAGTTCTTCATTGATGTATCTGTGATTCTCCGGGAGCGTAATCGGTTCACGGTTGATCGCCATCAACCAGCCATGCAGATGCCCTTCCTGCTGAATGGCCATGACAATCAACGAACGCACATTAAATCGGTTAAAGACCGCATCGTCCTGTTGAAACTGGTTGACGACGACAGGTGTCTTGCAGGCTTGTTCGCCAAATCGTCGGGCGATTGCGATGAGGACTTCGTCAAGCGGCTGCTCTCTGCCAGCACGCCTGGTAACGTTGACCGGTCGTGTCGCAGTGGGAGCCTGGAATTCACCGTCCAGCGACAACAGGGCTACGGATTCGGAGTTCGTGAGTCGTGCCAGTGCTGGCAGAACGGTTTCTGCCACCGAGCCGACGTCGCGAGTTACGTCGCACTGTTCAATTTGCTGCGACAATTCTCTCAGCCAGACCAGTTCCTCAAAGCAGCTTGTGACCTGCTCGGCGTACGCTTCGAGCTGCCCGGCAGTTCTGTCTGCTGTGTCCCGTTCCTTTGCTGTCCGGGCTGCGAAAGTAGCGACACGCAATACATTGTCTGGATTCATGCCCTGGACAATGCCAGCAGCAGTCTTGATCAGTCGGCCCTGGCGAGATGAGACGCAGGCCAGACATTCCTGCCCCGGCAGCTCGGCGACGGTGATCCCCTCGTTCCGACTGGTGGCAACAATGTGCCTTGACCGGACATTCAGACATTGAATGACTTCGGACAGGTTCTCCAGTGAAAGACCTTCATGTTCGTTTCCCTGGTCCGGGCCAATATCCACAATCGAAAATTCAGTACCGAAGGCGGCGTCGAGTGTGTCGACGAGAAGCTTTTCCTGGCTCGACAGAATCACGGTCGGAGTACTCAGTTCAGAAACGCTCATGAGAATACCACTGTCAGATTAGCGGCCCGAGTTGACTGAATTGGCCTGGGGTTAAAGGGGCTCGCAAAGCACGGCCCATTAGCTGCCTGTTGAAAAATATCGACTCACCTGTTGAACGTGTGCCACTGGCAGACCCGGCGCGGAATCTCAAGTGAACGTCAATTGACAACAGCACTGACTGGGCTATTGGGAAACGTTCTGAACGGGCAGCCAGCGCATCACCTTCCGCAACTCTACGTCACGTTCTTCGAGTCGCAAATTCGCCGAAATACATTTGCTGATTCAGAAAATGCGACCTACGTTCAGGGAGAAGTCGGCGTTGCCGTGCGAAAAACGAAATAGAACCGAGCTGTTACCGTCACTGGACGAACAGCCGACTCGCCTGTGGGGCAGTTTTCACACCGCACGCAGTTATGAAACAATCGAGGGGAACAAGTCATGCAGAAGCCTGTCAGCTACTCAAGGAAACGTCGCAGCGGTTTTACCCTGGTTGAACTGGTAGTCGTCGTGCTGGTACTCGGAATCATTGCTTCCGTCGCTGCGCCAAAGATGTTCGACACAGCAAACGATGCTCGTGAAAACGCGACCATCCAGTCGCTCGCCGTCATTCGAGACGCCATTGAACTGCATCGTGCTCAAAACGGTGTTTACCCCGGCGATCTGGGAACTGAGGCAGACTTCAAGAATGACCTGAAAGATTTCCTGAAGGGTGCGTATCCGACGAATCAGATTGCAGGATCAACCAACAACTCCGACGTCACCGTCTCAACGGCTGGTACGGCACTTTCCGCTGGTGGGTCAACCGGCTGGAAGTACGACAAAACTTCTGGCGAATTCATCATCAACACAACCGGCTTTGATGCGCTCTAGGCGGGAAAAGCCGCCGGTTCGGGCGTGAGGCCGAACAGTTTCAGTCAACAGGAACAGGTCGCGGCGTCAATGCGTCGGGGCCTGTTTCTATTAGGTGTCTCCAGAAATCTGTGCGCCGTGGACAGGAGAAATCAAATGCGGATTCTCATTGCGGAAGACAACCTGGTGATGGCTCACGTGCTGCAGTTCAATCTTGAACGGGCAGGGTTCGACGTTCACACGGCCGCTGACGGCGAGCTGGCGCTCGAAGCCGCCCTGGAGAACTCGTTTGACATCATCATCACCGATTACCAGATGCCTCGCATGAATGGCGAAGAACTGGTTCAGCAGTTGCGAACTCATCCTGAGTACACCAACGCGCCAATTGTGATGTGTTCTGCCAAAGGTTACGAGATCGACACTGCACGACTTGAACGGGAACTCGGAATTTCCGAAGTCGTCTACAAGCCATTCAGCCCAGCTCAGATTGTTGAGCTCATCCACTCTTTAACTTCGACACCGCAAACAGCTGGCGTGTAACGAAGCAACAGGCTGGAACAAGTCCCAGTTGCCAAGACTCCGGTTTGCAGAAATCTCAGCTTCGTAGCGTGAGTGATGAAAGTAGTATCCATGTCAGTTGCTGTTCAGACGGAAGCCGACCAGTGGAATTCGCTCCTCTCAGCTGAGAGTGATGCCGAACTGCTGCGTCAGTTAGAGCTGCGACTTTCAGATAATTCCAGCGGCGGTGCGGACGGTCAATGGCGAGCGATTGTCGATTCGATTTCTGATGGTATCTGCGCTGCTGACGTTGAAGGTCGCATCGTTCAAGCTAACCCTGCGTTTGCCGCTCTAGTTGGCGTCAACTCTTCTGGAAGTCTCACCGGACAATCTGTCTGTGATGTGATTATCGCAGCGGCGTCAGGCGACTCGGAGAAACTGATCGATCGATTCTCCAGAGGCATGACGTCTTTTGTGTGTGAACTTCGTCGCGGAGCTGAACTCGCGGACGGAATTCTGCGCGTGGCGTGTGTGCCTTTGCAGGGGACTGCGGCTTCTGACGGACAAAGCGTCTGGCAGATTCGCGACGTCACTCACCAGAAACTTGCGGAAGAAGCTCGCAATCAGTTTGTGTTCACGGCGACTCACGAGCTGCGAACGCCACTGTGCAATCTGAAAGCGTATGCCGAAACGCTGGCTCTTCAGGACGGGATCGACGTCGACCGTCAGAAGGAGTTCTGCAATATCATCAATTCAGAAGCGACCAGACTGGCGAGATTCGTCGACGAACTGCTCAACATCAGCCAGATGGAGGGTGGCGGACTGAGAGTGACGAAGCATCCAGTCGACCTTGAGCGAATGCTGAAGGAAGTGCTGGAGCACGTCCGACCGCAGATGAATAAAAAAAGACAGACGCTGGAATCCGAGCTGCCGGCGAGGTTTCCGAAGTTGTCAGCAGACAAAGACAAACTCTCTGCAACGCTGGTCAACCTGCTCGGCAATGCGTGTAAGTACACACCCGATGAAGGGGCCATCCGTTTCGCGGTTGAAGTCGAACCAGGCACGTTGTTGATTCATGTTGAAGATTCCGGATACGGAATCTCGGCGGAAGAGTTGCCTCGAATTTTCGAGAAATTCTTCCGCAGCAGCGACTCAAGAGTGCGCGACATCGAGGGGACGGGCCTTGGGCTGGCCTTCGCAAAAGAAGTCGCGAGGCTGCACGGGGGAAGTCTGACCGCGCAAAGTGAAATCGGACGTGGATCACGTTTCACACTGACGTTGCCCCTCGATGCTCAGGCTGGTGAGTCGTAAGAAAGACGCAGGGCGCCGTGGCTCACCGCAACGTTACAGAATTTGACGGTGCGGCAGGACACACTCAACGTCAACAAAACAGGATGCTGCTGAATGTTTCAAGTCTCGCGAGAAGGAGCGATCGACATCGTTTCCGGCAAAGAGCCGTTGAACGAGGAGTATGCTGATGCGCTGGAGCGGATCCTGAAACCCTGTCTCTCGGGTGGCCAGCCGAAAATGGTTTTCAATCTTCAGGAAGTTCCGCTTATCGACAGTCGTGGTCTGGAAGCACTGCTGGATGCTCACGAAATGGCTTTACAAAGAGGTGGACAGTTTCTGCTCGCCGCTCCAAACGCACTTTGCCAGGACATTCTGATTGCCACGGGACTTGACCGAAAGATGCAGGTCTTTGACGACCTGATTTCAGCAGTGGGGAGTTTCACGATATGAACACTCCAATCGCCACTGAATTACTCGCTCCGACTGGGGGGGCCCAATCGGCAACAACAATCCTTTCACCACAGCCGGCGCTTCGAAGCAGGGTGCCGATGCGTCTGGGCGAGCAATTGATTCTCGCCGGGTTGATCACCGAAGACGAACTCGACGCGGCGTTATCCGAACAATCAGCCAAACAGACGCGGCTCGGAGAAGCGTTACTTGAGCTGGGCTTTGTACAGGAAGAGCAGTTGCTGCCATACCTGGCGGCTCAGTTGGGCATTCCCGCCGTGCGGCTTCGCGAAGGTTTAATCGACCCCGCCGTCGTACGTCTGATTCCTCGACCATTGGCACGCGACATGCGCGTGCTCGCGCTTTTCAAGGTTCGCAATACACTGACCGTCGCGATGGCGGAACCGCAAAACCTCAAGCAGATCGATGAGATCGAGCGAATCACGGGCTTGGAGGTTCGACCGGTCTGCGCGTTGAAAGCGGCCATCGAAAAAGTCGTTCCGCGCGCTTACGAAAACGATTTTGGAGTCGACACGGTCACTGCCGACTTTGACACGGAATCGGTTTCCGTCGAAAACGAGGCGATCGAAATTGATCTCCAGGATGTCGGTTCGATGGCCGACGGCAGTCCGGTGATCAACCTTGTGAACTACATGATCGTGCATGCCGTCCGGCAGAAGGCCAGCGATATTCACATCGAACCAGGCATCAAGCATTCGTCTGTGCGATTTCGCGTTGATGGTCAGCTTCGAGAGGTCCTGAAGCCGCGGCGTGAGTTTCACCCGGCGATTGTTTCGCGTTTGAAGGTGATGGCGAAACTGGATATTGCCGAACACCGGATGCCGCAGGACGGGCGAATTCATGTGCACGCGGAAGGACGCGCGATCGATCTTCGCGTTTCAACACTGCCGACCGTTCGTGGTGAAAAGATTGTGCTTCGAGTTCTGGACCGGCGGAATGTGACATTCAACCTGGACGAACTCGGCATCCCACCAGACGTCCTTGACAAAATGAAAAAGTCGCTTGCCCGGCCGCACGGGCTGTTTCTTGTCACCGGACCGACGGGTAGCGGTAAAACGACGACATTGTACTCGGCGCTCGAACTCGTAAAGTCGATCGAGCGAAACATTGTCACGGTCGAAGATCCGGTTGAATACCAGCTTGAACTGATCAATCAAATTCAGGTCGGTGTAGCCAAGCAGATGAATTTCGCGAATGCGCTGCGATCAATCCTGCGGCAGGATCCGGACATCATCATGATCGGGGAAATTCGTGATCGTGAAACTGCGGAGATCGCCATTCAGGCAGCGCTGACCGGTCACCTGGTTCTCAGCACACTTCACACGAACGATTCCGCCAGTGCCGTGACACGTCTGCTCGACATGGGCGTTGATGCGTTCAAAATTTCAGCGGCTCTGGCGGGAGTCGTTGCTCAACGACTTGTGCGGTGCGTCTGCTCCAACTGTCGTAACCCACATTATCCATCGGCGGACGTTTTTGAAGCCATTGGGTACACCGGCGATCGCAAGCGACAATTTGTGCGTGGCGAAGGGTGCCGACAGTGTTACGACACGGGTTTTCAAGGCCGGACCGGTATCTATGAGGTACTGTTGACAACAAACGGGATCCGGGAATTGATCTTCCAGGGTGCCAGTATCGAACAGTTGCGGAACGCTCACCTCGACAGTGGCGGTTCGACACTCCTGCAGGAGGGGATTCGTGCGGCCGAAGAAGGTCGCACCAGTCTCGACGAAGTCATGCGGGTGGCGTCGACTGAATAACGGTTGTGCTGACTGGTCCGCACCGACACCTCAGCAGAATTCCCGGCGAAACCATGCAGTTTCAGTTTTCCGCAAAGTCGTCCGACGGTTCGCTACGCAATGGCGTTATGGTCGCCGATTCGGCAGACGATGTGCGTGAGCGATTGCGCGAAGAAGGCTTGTACGTGATGTCCGTCGCGTCAGGGCAGGCGAAGCAGGTTCTGGCGTTGTCCAAAGGGCTGAAGTTCAGTCGGACTTCCGTGAAGAAAACCGACCTGCTGATGCTGACGTCGCAGTTGTCGATTATGTGTCAGGCTGGCGTTGATCTTGGCGAAGCGCTGCAACTGGCCGCTCAGGATTGCCCGAACAAGACACTCCAAAGAATTCTTGAGCGGGTGCACGACGATGTGTCGGCAGGGCAGTCAATCTCGGAAGCGCTCGGGAAACACTCGAACATCTTTGGCGATGCCTACATTGCCAGCGTTGCTGCCGGGGAAGCGTCTGGCACATTGACCGACGTTCTGCTTCGGATGGCTCAACTGCTGAAACACGAAATCCGATTGCGTTCGACGCTGAAATCCGTACTCGCCTATCCGATCGTTCTGATTGGTGTCGCTTTCATGGTCCTTTCAGCGCTCGTTTTCATCGTGCTGCCGCAGTTTGGCACGGTGTTCGAGGGGCTTGGTGAGCCGCCTCCGGTACACACTCAGATGCTGCTTGATTCGGCAACGTTTCTTCGGGCTAACTTCCTGGCGATCGCGGTAGTGGCCGGAATTGGTGCCGTCGCTCTGGCAAAGTTCTGGTTCACAGAGAAGGCCGCCCGCTACTGGGATGGCGTTCTGGTTAACGTGCGGTTTCTGAAGGGGGCCTCGCGACCGTTACTCAGCGGTCGAACATTCCGGTTACTTGGCACGCTGCTGGATAGTGGCATCCCGTTGCTGGACGGAATTCGACTTTGCCGCACGTCAGTCCAGAATCGCTTCTTTCGAGAATTGTTTGATCGGATGGAATCCAGCGTCTTGAGCGGCAAAGGGATCGGCGAAGTCATTGCCAGAACGGAGATTGTGCCTCCCGGAGCCGCCCAGATGATCTCAACGGCTGAGCGAACCGGACGTCTGGGTGATGTCATGGTCACAATCGGTGAGTTCTACGAAGACGAAGGCGAGCAGAAGGTTCGGGATCTCACAAAAATTATCGAACCGCTGATCATCATTGTGATGGGAGCGGTCGTCGGCCTCGTCGTGATGGCGGTCATGTTGCCGCTGCTTGATGTTTCAACAGCCTCAGGTCGGCACTAGGAATTTGCTCAATGATTGACCTTTCCACAATCCAGGCGGCATGTCTTCGACAGTTCAGACTGCGTCGAAAAGTCGGACTGATTGGCGTTGATGTTGGCTCACGCGTCATCAAACTGGCGCAGTTTACCAGGACATCCACAACGTCGAAGTTGACTGCGCTACGTGTTGTCCCTGTTGGGGCAGGTCGGAGTCTGACGGCTGACCTCATCGAAACAGGTGGCGTTGGCGAGTGCCTTGACGGACTTTCGTTGCGCCACGTTGGCTTCAAAGGCCGCAGCGCGGCCTGCGCGCTGCCGACTTCGGTTGCCGAACTGAGGAGTCTCCAGTTGCCGAACGCGTCTGACGACGAACTTCGCCAGATGGTTGAAAGCGAATATCAATCCAGTTGTCCCGTTGGCGATCATCCTGTCGTCGATCTCTGGTCGCCCGATGATTCAGGCAGTGCTGAAGAGATGAATCGCGTATCCGCACTCGCGGTACGACAGAGTGTTGCTGCTCGTTGTGCCGACGATCTGCTCGCACATCGTTTACAGTGTGAGTTCCTTGATGGAGTCCCGTTTGCGATGGCGCGAGCCGTCAATCTGGTTGACGACGATCGAACTCAACCTGTAGCCGCGCTTGACTGGGGGCATGGCTCGCCGCTGTTCACGATTTGTGTTGGCGGAGAGCCGCGGTTTACGCGAGTCCTGCGTGGCTGCGGTTTCGCTGATGTTGAAAGGGCCGCTCAGAAGGCTTTGGGAACGGACTGGCTGCAAACGGCGAGACTCTTGAGTGCCTGCGGAATTTCCATGAGCAGGGCGGCGCATTCGCATGTCGCCGCTGAGACTGTTCGCCGCGCCGTGAATCCTGAGGTGGGGCGTCTCGCTGAACAGATTCGCCGAACGGTTTCGTACATCGATCTTCAGCATCGAGAACTCGTGCCGCAACGACTGTGGATCTTCGGCGGCGGTGGAACGATCGGCGGGATTGGCGAAGGCTTATCGAAACACTTGCACTTTGACTGTCGCCCCTGGCAACTTCGCCCTTCGCAGATCGACAGAAGTCTCGGAACACTCACACACATGTCTTTGTTTGGAGTCGCAGCGGGCCTTTCGCTGCTGACGGATCAATCATGAAGTCACACCTTAACATTCTGCCATTGGCGTTTCGTCAGAAGCTCCTCGTTCGTCAGATCGTCCCGGTCTGGGGCTGTGTCTGGGTTGGCGTGGCCGTTGCTGGGGCAGTTGTCTGCTGGAATAAAGACGCCTCTCTGGCAGTCGCACAAACCGAATTCGCAGCGGTCGATGTTCGTGCTGAACCGCTTCGGCGGATCGTTCAACGTAATCAGGAAATGGCTGACAATCTGAAGATTGCTGACCAGCGTCAGCTACTTGTCGATTGTTTATCGGCGGCGGACAGACCATTGCAGCTGATCGGGTTGATCAGCACGGCAACCAGTGCTGTCGAAGGGACCATTCAGCTGCACAGTTTCCAGCTCACACAAAGCGAAGCGGTGAAGAGTGGCACGCCGGTCGGTTCAGCATCACAGAATGCGCCTCGCATGAAACTTGGTCTGCAGGGATACGCCGTTGACGACCTGGCATTGTCGCGGTTCGTCTCGCAACTTCGATCAACAGGCGTTTTCGAAACCGTTGAGCTGCAGACGTCGAGCAACGTGCAACTCGTTGCCGGAAATGCTCGGCAGTACGTTGTGGAATGCCAGTACTGATTCAAGCGGAGCCTGTGAGAATCTCGTCATGAGTGAAACTTCTTCCAACGAAAAACGCCTGCAAAAATTGCGTATCGCGCTGCATCTGGCAGGCCTGGCTGTTGCCCTGACGATCGCACTGATCGCTGGCCTTGTCGTTTACAAACCGCTTCATGCGGAGGAAGCCCGTGTCCAAAGCCTGGCAACGTGGACCGAGGAGTTCATGAACAGCAAGGGTAAAGTGCTGCAGGGCTCAGTCGAATTGGAAAAGCGGCGTCTCGAATCCGAGCTGCTTTTTGCAGAATCGATGACGAGGATCCCGGAGACGGCGCAAAAGACCGAGTTCCTGGCACAGCTTTCAGGTCTGGCCGCTGAGACTGGACTGAAGATTCACGAGTTTCGACCAGGGGACGAAACCGATCGAAAAACACATCGTGAATTATCCATCCATGTGACGGCTGAAGCTTCGTACGCATCATTGTGTCGTTTTCTGGCAGGGCTCGAAAAGGTTGAGCGGTTGACTCAGCTCACGGTCTTGCAGGTCAACGGCGGCTACGGCACGAAAGAGACATATCCTGTGAGCATGACCGTGAATATTTTCTTTGCGCCGCTTCCGGTGAATTCAGAGCCGACAGGGGAAAACGATGAATCCGAAAGCCGCTAGTCTCACAACCGACAAACGCAAGGTTGCTCTGATTCCCGTTCTGGTCGGAATTCTGATCTGGAATCTCACGAGCTCAAGTGACAAGGCTGGCAGTGGAGCGGCTGATAATTCTGCCACTCTGTCAGAGCAGACGCTGACGGAAGCGGATGGTCTCATCAGACAGCTTCGCAGTAGTCAGGATCGAACCCAGCGGAAGAACTGGCCGCAGTTTGAGCTGGAAGACATGGTGAAATTTGACCCGTTCTCCGTAAGCGGGGCGTTGGCCGAGCGATCAGGGTTCCAGGCCGCGGAACAGTTGATCGCTTCACAACCGGAAGCTGAGTCGCACCTTTCTCCGGACGCGGCGGATGAAAAGGCTGACCCGATCGAGAACCCCGTCCGCGCCGTAACCATTGGGCGAAACGGAGCGGCGGCGTTGATCGACTCACGCATCATGCGAGTCGGAGATCAACTGGAGGAGGGAATACGAATCGTCGCGATCGAGCGAAACGCCATCATCGTGGAAATGGTCGAGTGATTCGGTAAATCCGATTATGCCGATCAGGACAGTCAGAGTTGTTCGGTTTTTCCATTTAAGCTCCTGTCCCTGTCCACACAATCGGCACGTCCGACAGGAGTCCGGTAGGAACGTGTTTACCGAACATTACGCACGGGACGAATTGCTCCGAAAATGACGATCCATGACGGTCGAGCCGAAGAGGCTTGTATTCATGGATTGTTTCACGCCTGTTGTGGGCTGGTTGTTGTCGGAGAGCCTGGATGCACCGCTCTGGCTGGACATGGCGAGGTGGCCTGACCGCCGTCTGCTTGTGCCCGCTTCTGCTGGTCATTATTGCCGCCGCCTCGTCAACAGTGGCCGCTGAGAAGACGGTTTCTGCTGCGGCCGGGGCGCGCACACCACAGCACGTTCGGAAAGTGACGCAACCGCCGACTGGTTTCCTCTCGCGGACAAAGTCTGCCTTGACCGGGCTGGCTGAGAAAATCTCGTCTTCAGGTTCACAGAGCTCAGAACCGCAGCGTCCGGTCCGAGAGGCTCGATCGTCATACCGCCCAGCGGATCGCCAGTCGCTGAACCCTTTCGAGAAAATTCGCCAGTCGTTGACTCCCGAAAGAAAAGCGATTGAAACTTCACCTTCGCGTGATGAACAACGGCGACTCTCGACGTCAGTGACCAGACAGGAAGCGACTGAGATTCCCGTGTTCGATCATTCGCTTCCACCATTCGATGAATCACTCACCGAACATAACAACGACCAGATCGTCAACATCGAAGGCGCGTCTTCGCCAGCGTGGTTTCCGAACACAACTGCGGAACCTCGTGAAGGTGCCGGGCGAGTTCAGGTCGGGAGTCTGGGGGACCGCAGTGAGTCCATTGCCGGACAGGTGATTGTTGGAAATCTGCCGGTACAGCGAAGTCAGACGGCAGGGCGAGCCGCGATCGCTCAGACGGGCCAGCCTTCACAACCGACTGGCCGAGTCTCGATTCAGCGGCTCAGCGGCGACGATTTCGAACCACGCGGCGGACGGAGACAGATTCGAATTCCTATCAACGATGCTGCGGGAACCCTGGCGGTTGGCAGTTCGGGAAGCAGCATCTCACTGAGCGTTCGAGAAGCACCGCTCAGCGAAGTGCTGGGGCTTGTAGCGGAACAGCACGGATTGAATATCGTGACGGCTTCATCGGTGACGGGAACCATCTCGGTCAGTCTGGCTGAAGTTGATCTGGACGACGCCCTCGATGCCATCCTCACCGTGAACGGCTACACGTGGATCCGGCAGAAGAACATCATCCTGGTTTCCAAACTCGACCAGCAGTCGGCTGTTTCGCATGTCGCGCAGGGACGTGAGATGCGAGTGTTCTCGCTGACCTACGTCGCCGGTACCGACATTGATGCCGTCGTGAAAGGTCTGTTGTCTCCGGTTGGGCAGTCCTTTGTCACCACGCAAAGTGCCCAGGATAAGCGCAAGACGCAGGAGCAGATTGTCGTTGAAGATCTGCCGCAGTACATCGCGCGGGTGGAATCGTACATCGCACAGGCCGATCAGCCGCCTCGGCAGGTGCTGATTGAAGCTCACATTCTGAGAGTCGACCTGGGCGACAATCTGCGACACGGAGTGGATCTTCAGGGAGTTGCGCGACTCGCTGGGGCGAAGATCACGCTTAGTTCAAAGGGCTTTGCGAATCCGGCAGCCAGTCCGGCATTTCTGTTTGGCGTCGACGGGACCGATCTCGACACGCTGATCGAAGCGCTGCAGACCACGACCGATGCCAAGACTCTCGCCTCGCCGAAAGTTCTCGCCGTGAATGGTCAGGAAGCTCGGATTCAGGTAGGAGAACGACTTGGTTACCTGGTTACGACAACGACTCAAACCAGCACACTGCAGAGTGTCAACTTTCTCGACACCGGCATCGTGCTGACGGTCACGCCGATCATCGGCGAGAGCGGCCAGATTCTGATGAACATTGTCCCGAAGATTTCGTCGGGGCGAGTGAACCCGGATACGGGGCTTCCGGAAGAAGAAACGACCGACGTTCAAACGACGGTCATGCTGCACGATGGTCAGGCCATGATTATTGGCGGCTTGATCACAGAAACAGATATCGACCTGCAATCGAAGGTGCCAATTGCGGGTGACCTGTGGGGAGTCGGCCGCCTGTTTCAGCGACGCGTTCAGACCACCGAACGCAGCGAAATTATCATCGCCCTGATTCCTCGCATCGTCCCCTACGAATCGATGTACGACGCGAAGAACCAATGCGACATTCACCGGGCGACGACACCGCTCACGCAATGGCCACTTCAGGAAGCGGCACGAGATGTCGAACCGTCACTGCCTGACGCAACGAAACTTCCTCGGAAACCGCGCTGGGACCGAATTCTGGACGTGCAGGACAATCTTGAGCAGGAAAATCCGCGACCGTCTGAGTATTTCTTCCCCAGTCAGCAGGACGCGTGGTACTACGAAGGCAACGAGTAAATTTCTACTCGTTTCACGCAGCGACGACCGCTCGCCCCGATGGACACCCTTCGTATGCCAAACAGCCTGCCATTGCCACCGGCCCTGCAAATCCTGCTCGAAAAACGTGAAGAAGAAGATCGCCGCAAGGCCGATCGTCGTGAGCAGCAACTTCCCGTCGAGAACGATCAGCGGGGCAGGGCACCGCGCCGCCAGCGAAAACGTCGCAGCGAAGACCGGAATTCGTAAGGAACGCCTGGACGCTCGCTACGAGAAAATCTCATCCACGATGCGGACCTTCTCGACCCCCGTCAGCTTCTCTTTGAAGCCGTGATGCTCGAAGAAGAGTTCGTCGCTGTGCAGCCCCAGAGCGTGCAGAATGGTGGCGTGCCAGTCATTGACGCTGACTCGGTTCTCGGCGGCGTTCCAGCCGATCTCGTCGGTGCTTCCGTAGACGGTTCCGCCTTTGACGCCCGCTCCAGCAAACCAGACTGAAAAACCCGGCGGTCCGTGGTCGCGTCCAGCTTTCTTAAGATCGCTGCCCTCACGCATCTGAGCAATTGGCAGGCGGCCAAATTCTCCGCCCCACACAACCAGCACATCGTCCATCAGTCCACGCTGTTTCAAATCAGCAAGCAGCCCCGCGATTGGCAGATCGGTCTTGCCGCAAATACTGGGAAGCGACGTGCCGATGTTGCTGTGGTTGTCCCACTGCTGGCCGGGTGTGAACAGTTGGACGAATCGGACTCCTCGCTCGACGAGTCGCCGAGCAAGCAGACATTGTCGACCGTACGCGTCGGTTTGCTTTTCACCAATGCCGTACGCTTCGAGTGTTTGCGGAGTTTCCTGCGTGATGTCGAGCGCGTCGCTGGCGGATAGCTGCATTCTTGCAGCGAGTTCGTAGCTCGCAATCCTTGCGTCAAGCTGGAGTTCTCCCGGACGCTTCGCTTTGTGCATCCGGTCAAGCCGTCCGAGCAGATCGCGACTGAGTTGCTCGACTGCTGATGGTTCGTCAGTTTCGGGTTTCAGATTCAGAATGGGTGTCCCCTGAGACCTCATCCGTGTCCCCTGGTAAAGCGGCGGCAGGTAACCGGACTGCCAGTTCTGCCCCGAATTCGTCGGCAGTCTTCCTTCCGGAGAATCCAGCACCACGTAGGCGGGAAGATTCTGGTTCTCGCTGCCAAGTCCATAGGTCACCCACGAACCCAGCGATGGCAGGCCGGGCATCAGCTTGCCGGACTGTATCTTGAACAGCGCCGGCTCGTGATTCTGGTGCGTGTTGAACATCGACCGGACAACGGCAATGTCGTCGACATGCTTTGCCAGATGAGGCAGCAGTTCAGAGACGTACGTTCCTGCCTGGCCGTACTTTTGAAACTTGAACGGGCTGCGCATCAGGCCGCCCGCTGCGTCCGGCGACGAGAGGTCTTTCGCAATGTCTTTCAGAATCGACTTGCCATGATTTCGATCCAGCTCTGGTTTTGGATCGAACAGGTCGACCTGAGAAGGTCCTCCCTGCATGAAAAGCTGGATAACGGCCTTCGCCCGTGGTTTGAAGTGAGTTTGCTTCGGCGTCAGATCGAAAGCCCGTCGAACAGCCCGATGCGGCGTCTCCGAGGCGGCGACCCGACTCTCATAGAAGTCTCGTGAGAACAACGACGCCAGCGCTGCTCCCTGTAGCCCGTTGGCGACGCTGCCCATGAAGGTTCGGCGGTCAGGTTGAGACATAGCTTACTTCTTGTCCGTTCGACTGAGTTCTGATCAGAAACTGGTTCAAGCCAGAGAGTGCAAAATGGTCTCAGAGAAATCGTCCTGTGAACATCTCTGAGAACGCTGTGCTCTATGTGGCTTAAATTTCTTCATATCCATTTCGTCGTTGATTTTTCGAATGCGCCGCTAATCAATAAACAGGAACTCGGCTGAGTTCATGATGACATGACAGAAATTGGCCAGTGCCATTGTCTCTGCAGAAGGTGCTTCATCATTGATTGAGCCATCGTTTGCATTTGAAGCTGACTTTGCGCGGTTTTCCCATTCGGCGGTGAGTTGACTCAAAACTTCCAAGGCCAACTGCGATTCCGCCGGTGTCGGCTTCCGACTGAGTGCGTCCTGGTAAACCTCTTGCACCTGTTTGTATCGGTCGCTACCAGCCTCAGTCTCAATTCGTTGAGCGAACTCAAGCGTCAGGTTGCGGACCATGCCGTTGTTAAGCAGGTGCAGGGCCTGAGAAGCAACCATCGAGTTCGGTCGCGCAACACAATTGGGATTCATCTGCGGAAGGTCGAACGTTTCAAGAATGGAAGGCAGCGTGCTGCGGCGTTGCTGAACGTAAACTGTTCGTCGCCAGCCGGCTTCTGATCGGTTCGTAGTGACAAGACCATCCGCTCGGACCGTGACTGCATCCGGTGTTCCGAGAGGTGTCATGTCGAGCTGTCCGGAAGCCGCCAGCAGGCTGTCTCGCAGCGGCTCTGCTTCCAGGCGGCGAAGCGGCATTCGTGATAACCATCGATTGTCAGAATCCCGTTCTTCGCTTTCCGGTCGCAGCGTCGATGATTGTCGCCAGGTCTGGGTGAGCATGATCTGACGGTGAAGCCACTTGAAGCTCCAGCCATTCTCGACGAACGAAACGGCCAGCCAGTCGAGCAACTCAGGATGCGTCGGCGCAACGCCGGTTCGACCGAAGTTACCGAGTGACTCAACGATCCCTCGACCAAAATGGTGAAACCAGATTCGGTTAACGATGACTCGCGCCGTCAATGGATGGTCCGGTTTCGTCAGCCACCTGGCGAACGCCAGGCGTCGGCCTGTCGAACCAGGACGTAAAGGATCGGTGACAAACGGAGTTCGACCGTCGGTCAGCACCGACGGCACGCCGGGCCCCACCAGATCGCCAGGGTTGGTGTATTCGCCGCGGCGAAAGATCCAGGTGGGCGATGGTTCGCCGCGATCCCAGAGGGCACGGATCATCGGTTCCGCTGGCATTGTTGCCTGCAAGGCTTTGAGCCGCTTGTCTGACGCGGCCTTGAGCGATTTGAAGCCGGCGTACTTTTTCACCAGATCATCCGCCGACACGGTCAGCGCCGCCTCGTACTTCTTTGAGAGCGTGCGTTGTTCGGCCGTTCGATCCTTCTTCGGTGTGTTCAGCATCGTGCGAAGATCGTCGTGAAGTTCGGCGGGAACATCCTTCAGCTTTTCGTCGATGAATTGCGAACGAAATTCTGCTTCCCTGTCAGCCAGTTCCTGCTGCTCGGCGGCGATCTGTGCCTCAATCGGGCGGCGAGCTTGCTGCCAGCGTTTCGTGGTTTCTTCCGAAACCTGCGTGAGGTATCGCCGAGTGGGATTCTTCTGTTTCGACTGACCGGCCACTGAGGTCGGCTTTAACCAGTCGTAAACGTCGTACGCCCCCTGGAAGACAGAGACGAGTCGGTAATAATCGCGCTGAGGGATGGGGTCGTACTTGTGAGAATGACACTGGGCACAGCGCAGCGTCAGTCCCATCACGGAAGAACCCAGAACTTCGATTTCGTCGGCGACGACTTCGAAGCGTTCCGAGACAGTGTCGACAATGTCCGAGCCCGTCCCGTCCGGCACCATCCTCAGGAAGCCGGTGGCGACCAGGCAGTCCATCATTTCATCGGTGACGGCGTCGGCATTCTCGAAATCGTAAAGTTCGTCTCCGGCGAGTTGTTCGAGCAGGAACCGGTCGTACGGCTTGTCGTCGTTCAGCGAGCGAATGACGTAATCCCGATATCGCCACGCGTGATTCCGGACCGGGTCGGCCGATCGCTTGCCTTCGGAATCGGCGTACCCGGCGACGTCCAGCCAGTACCGTCCCCAGCGTTCACCGTAGTGGGGAGATGCGAGATAATGGTCGACGACGTTTGCATACCAGTCTTTTGAATCGTCGTTGAGAAACCGTTCGACATCACTCCATTGCGGCGGCAGACCTGTTAGATCGAAAGCGACTCTACGAATCAATGTCAGACGTTCGGCCTGGGGTGACGGAGTCAATTCTTGTTCTTCGAGTTTCCGAAGGACAAAGTAATCGATCGGCGATTGTTCGCTGTTCGGCACGTTCGGTTTGACCGGCGACTGGAACGCCCAGAATTTTCGGTCGTCATCGGAAACCAGGGGGTCAGGAGTTTCGGTCTGGACATCAGGAACGATGTCGTACTTGATCGCGCCCTGTTCGATCCAAGTGGTTAGCAGATTGATTTCGGACGATTCCATCGGCCTGACGCCAGCACGGATCAGCTCTTTCGGCGGCGGCATATCCTTCGCGTGGATTCGCTTCAGAATGAGACTTTCTTCCGGCTTGCCTGGCACGACGACGCGTCCGGATTTTCCGCCTTTGAGAATCGACTCGACCGTTCGCAGGTCGAGTTCCGCTTCCCGGCGCCGCGCGCCGTGGCAAACGACGCAACGCGTGTAGAGGTAGGGCAGAACGTCGTGCTGAGTGACGACAGTTTCAGATGCAGTGGAAGTTGATTTCGAGCCGGTCGAAATCCAGCGACGGATGATTTCTTTGTCAGACGTTGAAAGAGGCGTTTCGCCTTCAGGCGGCATGTCTCCGCCTTCGATCATGATCCACAACATGCTATCGTCGAGTGACTCGACGACGGCTGACTCGCCGGATTCTCCGCCTTTGCGAACTCCCGCCATGTTTGAAAGATCCAACCCGCCTTTGGAAGCCGAGGCGTTGTGACAGTCGGCGCAGCGAACCTTGAAGATCGGCAGGATGTCCCGTTCGAAAACCGGAGCATCAGCGTCGCTGGCTGTAACTGTCCTGCTGATTCCAGAGAACAGAGCCAGAAGACCGAAAGCTGAAAGCAGCATCAGGCGGGGCAGGGCGGGCATGGCATAACCGGTGGGTGAGAGCGGCGGAAAGCATTGCAGGACCAGCAGTGTTCCATAGACAGCCGTTGATGGCAAGAACGGTCACGATTGTGAGGCTTCTACGGCGGCGTATCGAGTCGGTCGCAATCAGACTTCATCCGCTGAAAATGCTCCCAAAGCCGTATTAAATTGGGCGAGGCTGTTGTAAAGGCAGAGCAGCCGGTCACCTTGCAGAGCTGCCGCCAGGGCATCGCGTTCCGTCTGCAAAGCGGCTTGATCGTTGTTGAGGATTGCTCGCTCGCCCCGAGCAACGATGAGCAACGGTTCTGCCGGAAGGAGATCGCTTCCCTGCTGAATCAGACGGTCGGATTCGTCCAGTTCTTCAGCCGCCATCGCCACCCGTGCCGCTTGAGCCATCGACGACACATCATCCGGTGCCAGTTCAAGACCTCGATCACATTCTGCTTTCGCCTCATCAAGTCGCCCAAGAGCCAGCAGAGCGCGAGACGACATGATGGCAGGAAGAGGGTCGGCTTTATGAAGGTTTTTCTCGATGCCGCGAATTCTGTCGAGTGCCTTTTCAGGCTCGCCCTGATCCAGATAAGCCGTTGCCAGTGAAATCGCAGGAGGCGGGAAGTGCGGGAACTCTTCGCGAATCTGTTCGGCGTAAGGAATGAACTTTTCAAGCTGCCGGGTTGCGAGTAACGCCGCCGCGCCGCTGTACTTCAGTTGTCTATCGTGTTTCACGACGTCGTAGTTTTCTTTGCAGATTTCGATGACCTCGTCGAAATCATTCCGCTGTATGGCCGCCGTGATTGTCTGTGCGAGTTTCGGTTTCTTATTGGACTGTTTTTCAATCGGCCCACATAACATCGCGAATGCTGCCCCGCCAAACAGAACAATTAGCAGGCCAGATATCAGCTGTCCGTAGGATGTGATGGCGACGCCGGTTGCGATTGGAAAGGTATTGGGCAGGAAATCGAAGTGAAACGCAATTATCAGCAGGCCGCCTGCAGTGCATAGTACTGAAATCGACGATACGCCAAGCTTTCGACGAAGTGTCAGATTGCTCCACCGAAGCCGTCCTTTCATTCGTGCTTTGGCGATTTTCACCGCGCGGCGAGATGCCAGCATGATGAAGAATGTCGGCCCGAATACCGCAGCAAAGAGAGCCACTATCGGCCAGAATGAGTCGCCCATTAACAGCGTTGCTGCGATGCCGTACGCCGTGAGGCAGAACCAGAGAATCGCAAAGGCCGCGACCAGCTTTCGACACCGTGTGACTCGGCTGTTGTCGTACGAAACGCTGAGCAGCGAGCCGGCTTCAGATCGTGTTGGAGAAGCCAGTACATCCATCGCATGAATGCGTTCGTTCAATGAGGGATGAGTGGCCGTGCTGTGGACAATGTCTGTCAGCAGGCCGGACTTGCCAAGCAAATGCCTGGCGTAGATGCGGCGAAGACCTCGCGCGACGGCATCCGGGGAAGTTGCCAGCGCGGCGCGACGATCGCAGTCAAATTCGAATCGACGACTCATCAGCCGGAAAGCCCCGGCTCGCAAAGCAGCACCGGCCATCACTCCGAAGAAACTGCCTCCCAGGAAAGACAGGACGATCATCGCCGTCATGGTCAGTGGATAAATGGCGGAGTACACCCAGATCGAATGATTGGCGACGTGTCCCAGTTCATGGCCAATAATGCCGTCCTGTTCGTCTTCGCGCAGTTGAGAAAGGATCGTGTCGTAAAGCACGATCGAATGAGGTGCCAGGCCGCCCACAAACGCCGCTGATGAATCGCTGGGGTGTTCGATCGCTCGCTGCATCCGCACGGTCGGTGTCGCGACGCCAATGCGCTGCGACAGTTGCTGGATACGTGCGAGCATTTGCGGGCTGTCGCACTCCGGCAGCGCTTCCTTGCCGACGTAGGTCAGGTTCGGAGGCTTCATCGTGCCGCGAATGAATAAGACGGCAAAGAGACCCATGAAGGCCCACCAGACGATCCCAGGTGGCTGGCCGATGTCGCAGCCAGTCATTGTTGCCGCGACGGCCACAGGAACGGTCCAGATCGCCGTTACGTACGCAGAAACTCCGATCAGCTGCCATCGCGTACCGTTGGCTTCTCGTTTCTGCCGAAGTCCCCAGCGGAGACAAAGCACAAAGCAGCCCACGGCAAAACAGGCGACGAGCGCCGCAAGCGTCGCAGACTCTCGTGGAGCGCGAACGTCGAAGTCGAACAGGTCGATCTCCGCGAGATCAAACAGACTTTCCTCGATCAGGGCGTCGTCCCAATCGTCAAACACCACGTCCTGCACGAGGGCGGCGGCCGCCTCAGAGTCTCTCCTGGCTCCTTTGAAATCACGAAGTCTTGATCGAACCTGGCTGCGGACGAGCAAGGCCTGCCAGTTTGAACGGTCGCGATCGATGACGCTGGTCAGTAATTCCAGGGCTTCATCATGTCGGTCGAGATCGCTCAGGATCGCCGCAAGCACCATCTTGCATTCTTCAGATGGGCGATTCTTCAGAGCTGCTCGGCAAACGAGTTCTGCCCGCTCAAGGTCAGCGTTCGGTGGTTCCAGCAGTCGGATGATCCGGCTGAGTTCCGGGAAGGCATCGGGAGCTACCTGATGGACCATCCCGAACGAAAGCGAATAGCGGATGACCGGGAATTCTCCGGAATGATTCGGTTCACTGAAACGCTGAGTTTCCGTGTCCGGCCTATCCGACTGAGCAAAGCAGGGCACGGAGCGGACAGCCTGCACGGCAAAGAGCAGACTCAATGCAGCGGTGAATAGAACGCGTGGCAAAGCCTGCTCCCTTCCTGGCAGTCCACAACCGAACCCGTCCGGTTCAACATTATCTTTTGACGACTCAATCTAATGATTTTAGAAACGCGTCATAGCGAGACTGCACATCGCTGACCGACGGCTTGCCTCGGCCAACAATCACTCGGTACTGCATTTCGAGCGGTGTGTCGGCTTTCAACGTTGTCTTGAAGAACGTACCAAAGCGGCCGTATGGGCGTTCGGAAAACAACGACGGTTTGGGCAGGTTTGGATTGTCAAAATACTCGACGGTGTAACGCTGCTTGTTGAGTTCGTAAGACAGCGCGAACCAGCCGAGATTGATATGCGCAGGCGGGTCACCTTTGTCGCCGACCTGAATGGCGGCTTCGCCCTGAGGAAACGTTGCTGGCCTCAGATACGTCCCGCCGTTGGAATCAGCAACGGGCTGGTCCGCTCGGAACTGAAATCCGGCATGCTGACGGTCACCGTCCAGCGTGATGGCTCCGCGTCGGCTTTCCAGCTTTGTTGACCAGTCGATCTGCCATCCGTCGGTGCCAGGTTCTTCACGGACCGAAACAGTCCGCCATTCGACAATGACTGGCTTGCCGTCGGCGTCGTTCCAGTGAATCTCGGCGGTCATCGAACCGTGTTCGGCGTCGGCCGACATGTCGACAAACTTCGCGTGTCGAAGATGAGCTCCGTTCTTGCAATGCCAGAAGTCGAGCGATTTGCCCTCAAAGCCGGTCTTGTTCCAACCGACGTACAGGCCTCGATGATGCGTGTACTTTCCGTGAGGCCCCTTCGTGATGATCGTTTTCGAACCCGGTCCGTAGACGTGGTGGAAGACTTTGTAGGTTTCGTGGGCCCGCGTGTCGGTCGACGTGTCATAAGCATACATGTACCGAATGACCGGCTTGTCCCCGCGTAACAGATCCGCCTTTCCCGCGGCCTCGTCATTCTTCCAATGGAAGCCGGCCTTGTTATTCGCAGAAGCGGACGCCAGCGAACCACCAAGGATGGCAGTCAGCACAGACAGGGTGACCAGAGAGCGGAGCGACAACATAGGGTGTGCCTCTTGTTGAAATTGTTTGCTGGAATTGTGAATTGATTGCGAATGCCTGGACAGAAACCGTAGGTTGTGACAAGCGAATTATCGAGCTGCTCGTTGACGGTAATACTTCAGGCCGGGCAGGAAAAAGCTCAGGCCGGCGACAACTCCATAGAGCGAAATGCTGAAATCCGGCAGGGTGGTTTGAGGTATCACAGCCATCAGGCCGCCGGTAGCAAACAACGCTGCCGCCTGAATGTAGAAGCGACCGTTCAGCAGACTCGCTTTCACCAGAAAGACCATGCCACTGACCAGGCCAATGACCGGCGAAAGCTGCAGGACATCAAGCCCCATCTGCCACTCCACAAAATAGAGCAGCGTGCTGACGATCATGCTGCCGGCCCAGACGTGGACGATCTGGCGTTCAACGAAAGTCACCGGACCGGCGCGGCGGCGCAGGTTGTAAAAGATGACCGCCCAAATCCCGAGCCCCACACACCAGATGCTCATGTAAGGCCAGCGTGACGACGATCCTGTCACCGCGTCCCGCCACTGCAGGAAGTTCGTCAGCAGGCACAGCACCAGCACGACAACGCTGTGCAGCATCCAGAGAATGCCCCAGTTTTCCAGCACGGAGGCGTGATGAGTTTCCCGGAACGCTCGACTGATCACGTCTGTAAACTGTGACGACCGCGCGGAAATCGGTTCGTGATGGAGCCATGCTTCCAGATCGTCGGCCAGCGAGTCTGCATCCCGGTACCGCAGGTCAGTCGGCTTCTGCAGGCACTTCATCGCGATCATTTCGAGGTCGGAGTCTGCGCCTGGATTGAGAACTCGCGGCGGGACAGGCTCCTGCTCCAGCACCATCAGAATCGTGTCGACCGGACTGGCTGCCTGAAACGGAGGCCGCCCCGTCAGAGTCGCATAAAGAATCGCTCCCAGGCTGTAAACGTCGGACGCTTCGCCGATCTGGCCTCGCTGTCCGGCTGCCTGTTCCGGTGCCATGTAACTCGGCGTGCCGAGGATCGCTCCGGAATTCGTCAGCGTCTCGACGTCTGCCGCCGCACTGTCGTCGCGAAGCTGACCGGATGGCACGATCCTTTTCGCCAGTCCAAAGTCAGTGACGAACGGCCGACCGTCTTCGTCAATAAGAATGTTTGACGGTTTCAGATCACGATGCAGCACGCCGTTGCGGTGAGCTTCCGCGACGGCCCGGCAAACGGGAATCAACAGTCGAGCGGCTTCGCGAGAGGGCAAGGGGCCGTCGGCGATACGTTTGCTGAGCGTCGTCCCCTCCACACACTGCATGCTGAAGTACGGCTGACCAAGATGCTCCCCGACTTCGAACACCTGTACAATGTTCGGATGATTGAGCCTCGCCGCCGCTTCCGCTTCCGCACGAAACCTGGCGACATCTTCGGGAGAAGCCAGAGCGCCGCGAAGAATCATCTTCAGAGCGACCTGCCGATCAAGACTCGTCTGCCGAGCCCGATAAACAACTCCCATCCCACCGCGACCGATCTCAGCCGCCGGTTCGTAATCGTCGAACGGTTCCGGCAACGGAGCGTCGCTCCGCACTACAGATTGCGTTCGAGCCGTCGTTGCTTCCCCGCCATCGTCGAGGCCCTCAATAATTTCAGAGCAGCTGGCAAAGTCCTCAGCCAGAATCATCGTCGCCCAGAGTTCCCGCAACTCCAGCTCAAGGTCCGAGTTCTCGCGAACCACCGTCTCAAGAACCGGCTGCCGCCCATCCAGCGAATCATTCGCAAGCTGCTCCAGCAGTTCAGCAAGCCGTTCGTCCCGATCGTTCATTTGACCTCATCCCAAAAGGTCTCACGCCAGTTGTCTCCTGGTTTGCCATCGTTGATCTTCAACATCGAACGAATCTGCGAAGCCGGAGCGTCGTATGGGAGGAAAAGACATTGCCGCTAAAGGTCACGGCGTTTCCACCTTCGGGCTGAATATCCTGATAGCCGACGAGATCTCCGGCGTTTCCTAGGTAAGTCTCTTTTGATACGTGATGACTCGTAATGCCTCGCCGTTTAGTGAAAGGTGCAGGGAGTGGAATCTCGTCAATGTGAAAATCACGAGGCTCCATCCAGTGAACTCCGGAATCGGCAACATCGATAACCATGATGGTATTAGCTGCTCCGTCTACCATATCAGCTAACGTAACTTTGCGATCGTGCTGCCACGCAGTTCCGGGGCCGGTGACGACGAAGTAGCTGGCGTCGAGCGGTTGCCCCTCGTCGCCCTCAGGATCACTCGGGCAGTGGTACTGATCACGAGGAAGATCTCCGTATTCGTTTCCGATGAGTGCGTATCGATTCTCGACTGACCTGTTGTGTGGGCTGTCCCACGGCTCATCGAGACGGAGCTGCTCATAAAGAACATGGTGGTCCATAAACGGCAGAATGAGCGTTCGCCAGCTATGAAGCTTCTTCCCAGATTCATCGACTGTGTACGGCGGAGGAAACTCACCGTGAGCCTCGTAGTAGTGCATCACTCCACCGGCTACCTGCCGAAGATAGTTGCCGCATTTCCACGGCCGCCGTTCGATTGATTTGTGATGGTCGAGGTAAAGCCACCCAGCTCCCATCAGAATTGCAGGCACGGCGACTACGCTCGCGAAAATTATTAAGAGTCGACGCGACCGTTCTGGAGTTTCAACCTTGTCGCTTTCCGACATCGCACGCTACTCCACAAGTGCGGCGTGGTGGCCGGGGATACCAAGGTTGATTCGGTACAGGCCGCTGCCGGCGGTGATGTAGAGAGTTTTCTGCTGGTCGTTGCGGCCAAAGACGCAGTTGGTGGGGAGAACGGGCGTCTGGATGTAGGCCAGCTCGTGCCCGAACTTGTCGAAGACGACGATACCGAAGCGGCTTTTTGAGCGGACGGCAGCGTAGATGTGGCCTTCTTTGTCGACCGTCATGCCGTCGATGCCGGTTTCGTTGCCGAAGTTGTGCAGCACGGTTTTCGCTCCGAGCGATCCGTCATCGTTCACGACGAACGCATTGAGTGTCATGCGGCCGGGAGTGGCCGGTTCTTTGTCGAGGTCGGCGGTCGCGCTGCCGTTGTCGGTTTCGGCGACGTAGAGCGTTCTCTGATCAGGAGACAGCATGACTCCGTTGGGTTTGTCGATGGCCTGAGTCGCGATCTGAAGTGTGCCGTCCGGGTCGAGGCGGAACAGGTTGAACCGGTCGAGTTCCATTTTCTCAGGGCCGACGTACTTCGGGTCGCTAAAGTAGATTCGCCCTTTACGATCGATGACGAGGTCGTTGGGTGAGTTGAATCGTTTGCCTTCAAACTTCGAGACGATCGGCAGGACGGTTCCGTCGGAGAGGAACTCGACCAACGCTCGATGCCCGCCCAACGGCGACGCGCAGCAACCGATCAGTTTCCCGTCACGAGTAAACATCAATCCGTTGCCCATCCCGCTGTCGGGACAGTGGACCGTGATCATTCTGGATTTCGGATCGAACTTCATGACTCGAGCCGGGCCGGAATCGAACGGCTGAGCGAAATCGCTGAAGTAGATGCAGCCGTCAGAGCCAGAGGCTGCTCCTTCGGTAAAGCCGCCGTCTTCCCACAACGTCTCCAGAGTTGCACCTGCGGGGACGATTCTCGAGTCACCGGAAACCATCAGGTCTGCCGCCTGAGCATCGGACAATAAAGCAGCCATCAGTGTTCCAATCGTCAAAGCGGTGATCAGTCGAATCATTGCTGGATACCTCGTTCGGGATGATGGTCGTGTCTGAGGCTCACTCAACCTGGCGTCTTTGTGTGAGAATCCGATCTCAATCAGCTGGCCGAATCAAGCGCAGCGCCGCTCCGGCATGCTTTATTCTTCAGATGCCGGAACATCGTCGCTTACCGCCGTGGTCCTTCCCGATACATTGGTCCGCTTGCTGGACAACATGGGCGGCAGGAGTGGGGTGTAAACATCCTGACGGATCGGACTCCAAGTCTTTTCCGTCTCCATCCATGTCCGATGGATGGTCACTGCTGCCAAGTGAATTGTGTTCTCGGCGAGGATTGTCGCCAAGTGTAAGCCGTCCGCCAGCGAGAATTCTCTTGGGCCGCTTACTGCGTGGATTTTCGATGTACCGCAGGCCCATTTGGAAATTGAGCTGACTGAGGACACGGTTGATGTCAGGGCGAGCGTTTTCGTCAGACGTGATGCGGTCTATTTCGTCGTAGAGCCTGAGCGCTTCCTCAACGGCGCGATGCTTTCCGTCTGTGCCAACCGTCTTTCTCGTGCGAAGAACCTCAGCCTCTGATTCCAGTTTTTCGATGTCGGCAAGCGTCGCTTCATGACGTTGTTCGAGAGCCGAGAAGGCAGTGTCAGTTTTCGCACGACTCATATTGGTGAGCGTTGTTTCCGCTTCCGCTTTCAATGACTCGCAGCGTTTCTCAATCAGCGTCAGCTCGTCGAGTGCGGCATCGCATGAGTCTATCTGGTCGTCTGCTGCCAGCGCTTCAAGTCGACTTCGCAGAGCCTTTCGTCCGCCCGCAGCGATCAGTCGCTGCCTCAGAGTGTTGATTGTATATCGGAGTGCAACATCTGCATCGATGGCATGTCGAAAACACTCACGGCCATCGGACTCGGTGTAGGCGGAGCAAATGTACGAGCGTTTTTCATTCTTCTTCACTCCATAGAAGGTCGCGTTGCAGTTGCCAGAGATGTCGTAAATACGGGTGCTCAAAGGATAGGTCGCCGGATCGGACTTCGAAATTCCTCGCTGACTTTTGCCTCGCTTCTCACGTTGCTCCTGACACGACTGAAAGAGGTCGATGCTGGCGGCGGGCTTGTAGCCTGTCTCAACAACAATCGGCTCTTCCTCCGGGTTGACGATACTACGTGCCTCATCTCTCTCAGTTCGATCTGACTCAGTCAAAGTTCGTGGACCATCTGGAGAGAATCGTCGATGCGCCCCTTCTGAGCGAGTCCCAAAGACGACCATGCCGATGATGGCCTGGTTTTTGATGAGATTCATGACGCTGGTTTGGTGCCACTTGCCCGAATTCGGGCGGAGTACGCCGCCGATCTCGCGAGCTTGACCGGCATTTGGCGAGGGGATGCGCAGTTCGTTCAGTCGATTCGCGATCCGCTTCACACCCCAGCCATCGCCACCGTACCACTTAAGAATTCTCAACCACGTTTCAAGACGTTCTGGCTTCTGTTCATCGACGCGAATTCTGACGTGACACCCTTCACGACGGACCGTGGTCTTTTCATCAAGAACCATGATTTCGTTGCCAGCTGTATCGCATAGCACTCGGACAAATCCGTACGGCGCGGGGCCTCCTGTCCAGTAGCCGCTCTTTGCAAGCCGAATCTGAGCCGCCAGCACGCGTTCGGCAAGCTGAGTCAGGAATTCTCCGTTCAGACTGTATTCATGGAGCAGGAGAATATCTCGATCGAAGTAGTAGATTCCTCTTTCACGAGGCTCAGAGGTACGGTTTGAGAAGACGATGGTCAGGCCGGCGAGCAGTAGCTCTGTTTCCATCGACATCGCCTGGACTGCCTGCTCTGGTCTGGCAAACCGATCGGACTTGTGGATCAGAATGTGACTGACGTTTCGATTCTGAATTGCTTCACGACGAAGCGCAACAAAGCCTGGCCGGTCGAGGCGACTGCCTGAGATTCCGTCGTCAAGCAGTATGCCGCGATAGCTTTTCAAACCACTTTGCAGCATCTTTTGAATGTCGTCCGTGTTCGCTTCAAGATTCACTTCGTGTTCGCGGGCAGTCTGAAGTGCCCATTCGAGCTGTCCGTGAATCCCCATCTCCTGTTTCGATGTACTGCGCCGCAGGTAGCACAAGGCATCACGTTTTGTTCGAGCAGGCATGAGGCCTCCTTCTCTGTTAGACGGCGATCACGCCCTGGTTTGAAACGACTTCGAAAAGAGGTGTGAAATAACTTTCACGACTGGTCTGATTGGTCAGGTGCGAGATGACGGTCATCCAAGAGAAGTCGAGCGAGCGCGTCGAGAAGTTCTTTCGGGGCCGTTGTGTCGACGATTTCCGCATCAAGATGAGTCGCGTTGAAACGCCAACTCATACGCTGCATTGCGAAGATGAATACGCGTCGCCCGAGCTCCTGCACGGGGTACAGGGCTGGCTGGCCGCGAAATTCGCGTTCGACGTCAGCAAACACTTCGGCTGCCCCCGGAAGTCCGGCATCAAGATGGCTGGAGACACCAGCGCGTTCCCACCGATAGATGCGACTACACGCATCGAGTTTCAGCAAGAGGTCATGAGTCAGGCAGCGGACGACTGAGGAATCCATGCTTTGCAGGAATCGACCGACAACGGCTGCGGACTCCTGCGCTTCGCGGATCACGGCTTCAATAATCGTCCGTGCGTCTGCTGATTCGTCGGTCTCTATCACGGCACGCTCCTTCTCGCCTGTAATTCTCCTCGTCGCCCCCCATTATTAGATAACAAATCTCATAATGCAATATAAATCTCAAACATTCGTCCTCTCGGGATATTTCAACGATCGGAAGCCAGCTTTTGAACGTACGGCAGGCGACGTTTCAAACTGCGTGGCGGGGTCTGACTGACTCCGCCGATCACGTTGCGAACGTGAATCTCGCCGTGCTCAAGGATCAGATCGAAGATGCCGGTGACATTCTGTACGGTCTGGCCGTTCATGAGCGTCGGCGCGAGTTCCCGGGCGATGGCAAGCTGCTTTCCGTGCTCGATTTCGAGCCTGCCAAGCTGGTCGTCGCGCTGAATTGCTGCGTTGCATCCGTCGAAGTAGTAGCGATTAGCAGCACCGAACTCGCCATTTGGCGAGGTGATGCCGAACTGTCCATGGCAGACGTGCATCATGCCGAGTTCAACCAGGCCCCGCAAACCGGAAGACGCGAACTGCGACGACACGTGGAACGTCTCCGTGATCCTTTCCAGTGGAAAGAACCAGTAACTGCGTCCCTGTTTACGGCTGGCCAGCGCCGATTCGTACTTCGCGATCAGGTACATGTATTCCGCTGAGAAGGCTCTCCCCCCAAGCCGATCGAAGATCGTTCGCAGGGCGGCGCTCCAGCCCTCGTCGAAATAGACGTAGTGCTGTGGGAGAACCGAATCTTCGTTTTCGACTGGCGGGCGAACGGTGATCGTTGGCCTCTTGCGGCGAACCGGCGTGAAGTCTATGACCTTGTAAGTCTCACGAAGCTGTTTCAGCAGCCTCGAAATTACACTCCGAGAATTGCTGTCCCGGGGATCAAGTCCGCAAGCCCGACACAGATCAACGTGCGTTGGAGTCACGGCCTGCCTGTGCGCACGCAGCCATTGATTGCTGATGCACAGGAACAGCTCGAACGCCCGTCGCGACCGTTTCCGCACCATCGCTGGGCAAAATCCCGCGTCAGTGAAGTAGCGCAGGTCGAGTTTGTAGTTCGTCCTCAGTTCTTCATCGTCTGAGCACGTAACTGGCGAATTGGAATCCATTCAAAACCACTCTGATTCAACACGTGATGCTGTCCGGGGACTGGCTGCCGATGGTTAATCCACATCTCCTCGCTTCATTATGCCCCGTTTTTCTTCTTTTTTAAGGCCCCACTCCCTGACTGGCTCTGAAATAGGCGATTTCAGTTCGCATCACCGCTTCGAGACTTCTCATTGCCGGTCATGAATTACGTCAGGGCTGCCTCCGTATACTTCTGCAGCACTTTTTCCTGTTCAAGGCGGATGTTGTGCTGAGCACAAAGCTGGAAAGCTGCAGCTTCGTGCGGTTTCAAGTTCGATGGTGGCGGTGGCTCACGTTTGTTTCCTGGAATCTGCGCGTTTGGATGCGTATCGAGGGTTTTCTCGTCCATCAACACACTTTCAACGTGCGGAAACAGGTTACGCAGAGACGACAGAATCTCGAATCCGTCCACATCGATGTCGCCCCAGTAAATCAAGCGATTGACATGCAGCCATTCGAGTTTTCTAAGACGTGTGACGGCTTTGCCCTCTCCCTCGATCCCGAGGCTCCGGTGCATTAAAGGTAGCGTGAAGAGGTTCAGGCGGTTTTCGACGACAATTACGGTTGTGTCTCGCACTGGTAGTGCTGCGAGTGCTTGCAGTGGCAGCGAAAGTTCGACGAACGGCAGATGCAACTCCGTCAGGAGGGCCTCGTCCAGGATTCGAATTCCTCGATGCGCCTGTTTGTCGCGAAGCCCGAACTGGTTGGCGAATTGTGACTCACTCACGTCAATCGCTGAACCGGGCAGCAGCAGCCGAAGCCATTGGCGGAGTGTCGATTCATGGCGTTCTATGAATTTCGTGTCGACCGGAACGGGAATCTGACGTGCGTAGCAGTCTGGCCACGGATTCTCCATGAAGAATCGCGATACCGCGATCAGACCGTCGATGGAGTCGTGTAGTTTTCCCAGCGTCCGGACGTGGCCGACGATCCAGTCTTCGAGATCAGGCAGGTCGGCGCGCAATCGCGCGACGACGGAGCACGTTTCCTGAAACGACTTGACCTTTCCCGTCAGCCTCAACAAATCATCCAGTGTGTCGACCGTGACGCGAGCCGGTTTCAGGTTTCGGCCGAAGTCGCGAAGGCGGACCTCTTCCCAGTGGACTGTGTAGCCCCAGCTACGGGACTGCTTTGATCCCTCGCGAAGTTTGTCGACCGACCGAATCGTCGATGAAATGTCATTCGCGTTGAGCGAGAGACTCGCTCGAATCTGCAGCGGAAAGAATTCGGCGTCATCACTGCGAATCCAGAGCGGGAGAAATTTCTTTTCGAAGGCGTTTGCTGCTTTACTGGCAATTTCTGATGGAGTGATCATGGAAATTGGACACCTGAAATCAAAGCACCTGTCGCTCACTGACGCGAGTTGTCATTTCGGAGCACGTCGAGGTGCTCTGGCGGCGGTCGAATCGTCGTCGAAGCCCTGGACGATCTCTTCGTATTCACGAGCCGTCATGCTGTAGAGCTGCGACCGATTCGTCGTCTCGTCTTTGACGACGTGTAGATAGCTGTCAACGAATGGCTCCGTCACACGAGCCTTCGCGTCCAGCGGGGCGACGATCAGAATCTGCAGACCGAACCTCTCAAACAGCCGGAGCGCGCGTTTGGCATTCTCGTCGTCGATCTTCGAGAACATTTCATCCACGACGACGAAGTGAAAACGGCCCGGCGTCATCTGGTCGGGATCGATGTCATTCTGATACGCGATCGCCGCTACCAGAATCGTGAAGGCCAGCTTCGCCTTTTCTCCGCCCGATTGACCGGAACTGCCTTCATAGAATCCGCGCGTCTCGCGAGTTTCCTTGTCGATCTCGCGAGCGGCAAAGCTGTACCAGTTTCGAACGTCAATGACCCGGTCCCGCCAGCGGGCCTCATCCTTATCCGCCATCCGCTGAACGAGTTTCTGGATTCTCACAAAGCGGGCTTCGTTGGCGTCGTCTGTGTTCTCCAGCGATTCGTCGAGACATTCACGCAGCGCCCGTTTGAATTCGTCGATCTGGCGATCTGGAATCTGTCGTGGCTCCAGACGCATGAATGTGCCGTCTCGATAGTCAAGCTGCGACAGAGCTTCGTTGAGTTGCTCAATTCTGTCTTCGAGTTCCCGGCACTCCTGCCGCAGGCCCGAATGGAACGTGCCGATTTCCTGGCTGACTTTGTCGTTCAATCCATCCTTGAATTTCTTTTCGTACCGCGGCAGGTCTTCATCGCGAATCTGCTCCAGTCGGTCCAGAAAACTGCTCAGGCACGCCACATTTCCAGACAGGTCCGTCTGTTCCTCACGCATTTCCCGCAGGTATTTATTCATCGCGTCGATCAGACTTTATTGCGGACAGCAAGATAAGCTCGTACTGACGAGATTTTCGATATTTTGGAATTTTGTGATTGAAACAAAATGCCACATGGGTATGACTGTGTCGATTCTCCGTGGGCAGTCTTGTTTAAACTCTGTTGATCGAGGACACGAGCATGACAGCAATTTCAATTTGGGACATCCTTAGGCCCCGAAAATCACGGCGTCGCCACATGGAGTCGTTCATTCTGCGAAATGCTGAGATTTGTGAGCGCCGGCTACTTCTGACAGCACCAGTGGCAGCGATTTCAGGTGACACGACCGTAGATTTTGGAATGGACGTAAATCTGGATGGATACTCGTCATATGACATGGATTCTGAAGGCTGGATTGACTCATATGACTGGGACGTGAACGGAGATGGTGTTTACGGTGACCAATCAGGTGATTCACTGTCCCTGTACTGGTCCGATATCATCGCCAACGGTGGAACTGCGGGAAGCTCATACACGATTGGGCTCCAGGTAACCGACAACGAGGGAGAAACGGCAACTGACACGTTCTCCATCTCGCTTGGAACCTCTGCTAATCCGATTGCCGTCATTAACGGCGACTCGTCACTCGACTTCGGTTCCGACGGGTACTTTGACGGATATTCGTCCTACGACCAGGACGAATCCGGCAGCAGTATCGTCTCGTATGACTGGGACCTGAACGGAGATGGTGTCTACGGTGATCAATCAGGTGATTCACTGTCCCTGTACTGGTCCGATATTATCGCCAACGGTGGAACTGCGGGAAGCTCATACACGATTGGGCTCCAGGTAACCGACAACGAGGGAGAAACGGCAACTGACACGTTCTCCATCTCGCTTGGGCAGGAATCGGAAATGACTGGCTGGTCAATCAGTTCACCTGCATACGATAGTACCGTAGACATCGACCAGACTGGAGGCTTCGTCACAATTTCAGGTGACAGAGGAACTAATCCAGATGGTAAAATCGTGGAGCTTGTAATCTGGGATCTCGATAGCGAAGAATCCTCCCCTTGGGCTACTTATACCTTGGATTCTGACACCCTTCCGACCTGGTCAGTCACCGTTACTGGCTCTGCTGGCAGCTTCTACGCCGAACTCACGTGGGACGGTATTACATTCGCGCCATTCGACGATCCACGAACTATCGAATTCACTGTTATCGGAATCGGTGGTGATCCGACTCCGTGATCCGTATCAGTGTGACTGAGCCTACTCCGACGCCTTAGCTGCAAAGCTGAGCGGGACGAAAGTAATACCTCTTTTGTTGGATTGGAAAAAGTCATGCAGAGAAAACTCTGCTGTTTCACATTCTTAGCACTTTTGATCTTGTATGGCCCGCAAGTCGAGTCTCGACCACCATACTTCTCTACTTTCAAGAAGGTGTATCCGGAGCTGGCAAAGAAGAAAATTAGTTGTGCCATCTGTCACCCGACTCGTCAGAAAACGGAGCTCAATCACTACGGAGCTGCATTAAGGAAGGAACTCGGGGAGAAGCGAGTTAAAGATGAGAAACGGATCACGGAAGCCATACGCAAGATTGAAGATGGCAAGTGTCAATCTGGATGTTGGAGCGAACGGTTAAAATCTGGGCTGGCACCGTGCGTTGACCGCGAAATCGTTGAGGAACACAGCGTTATCACTCGTTGGCTGAATCAGCCGTTTGAGGGCTACAAACCGACTGATGTCATACTGAACGCGACAACGCAACGTGTGCCGGTACGCCGCCAGTGACTTTTGCAGTCCTTGCGGCTTCCATTATGCGATCCTTCAGCTCTTCAAGTTCCTGCAAGGGCAGTCTTGCCTTGAGTAGTTTTCGTACTTCCCACGTGGCCGCGTCGCTGCCCAGCTTGCGAACGAACTTCAGCTTCTCCAGCTTGTTCAGCTCGGCAAGCAGGTTGCGTCGCAACTTCACTTCATCCGACTCTCCCGGAAAGAACGGCTTCCAGACATCCAGCAGAGCCGCGGTCTCAACGACACAGATGTTGTTATCAACGTCTTCGTCTTCGTACTGCCGATACTCATCACGCAACAGGACGCACAACAAAGTCGCTGCGTACGTTAAAGGAGTCTTACGAAACAGCCGAGGCAGTCGTTCGTAACCTTCGCTGCGGTCGTCGTCGCCCAGTTGCTTGAGATACGCAAACCCCTCGCTGCGGTCGACGATCAGCGCGAGACCGATCTTCGCGAACCAGGTTTCCAGTCGGGATTCATTCGACAGTAGAACGTCCCATGCCGCCTCGTCATCCTCGTAGACCACGCCCTGCAGCAGCCGGACGGCAGCGATGCCCATTTCGTCGAACTCAGGAAATTCAAGGTCAGTCATGTTAACGACTCTCCCACCTGCAGGCCGTCGCGGAATTGTCGTCGCTCTTCAGATAGAAACGTGACATGCGGTACTTCCCAGGTCTCCGATTCGTCGCTGGCGTACCCATAAGCACTGTCAGTACTGGAACGATCCGGAAGCTGAATCACATCGGTTGCCGATTCGTCCACGTCATGACCGTCATCGTGGGCGATCTGCACGTAACCCAGAACTTCGATTGTGCCAGCTGCTGGCGGGTAGAAGTCCAGTAGCTCCGGCAGTGTGATCGACTCCCGGTCATCATCCAGAGTCTCGACGATTCTGGAACGCATGCCTGCCCAATCAAGCCGCCGCATAGCCGCCTGACCCCTGAAGATGGCAAGTCGCTCATCCTCGTCTGGCTGATGAGTCTTCAACTCAGATTCCGAAAACCGCGACGGCGAGGACCAGAAAGATCGTTCGCCGACATTCATCAAATCGAGCTGTGTGTAGATATCGATTCCGGCGATTTCGATATCCGGACGCTCGGCCAGTCGTGTCGCTGCACCGCGAATCTCACGCAAGACGGTTGCCAGTCGCGCGCGGCCTGCTCTGGCGCGCGAGTCGAGCAGTCTTCTAAGTGTTGAACTCAGCCGTCGCGTCGTTCGCAGTACCTTCTCCGCTTCTTCCGACAGACTGCCCATCATCCCGCGGATTCTCCGCAGACCGTCGACCTGATCCGAGAGAATGTCGATTTCATTAAGCTGATGCACAATCGTCTCCAGCTCATCCTGCTTTTTGGGCGACAGCAGGAGACGGACGAACGCGTCGAAGCTGATCCCCTGATCCTGGGATTTCAGCGTGTCCTCGGCATCAAGAGCGAAGCCGAGAATTTCACCGCGAGTCCCGTCCGTTTCGGACTGCCGCTTCTGCACGGCACGAGTGATGTCACGGAATGCGTCTTCGACAGACCGAAAGTCACCCTGCAGTGAGCCAAGGTCCGAAACAACGTCGCCAAATCTTTCTCGAATTGCCGTCGGGCTGTAGGTCTCTACCGCTTTTCCGGATTCGATCGCCGCGATTTCCTCATCGATCCGTTCTCGCTCGGATCGTAGATGCTCCAACCGTCTCGCCGGGTCGGCTGAGCCTCTGACGACGATATCGGACAGCGTGTCGATAATCCGCTGGAGCCGTGACTCGGTCCCGACGAATCCAAGGTTGCGTTCCAGCACTTCGGTCAGGAACTTGAGCACGTCTTCAGTATGCGGTGTCAGCTCGTAGACCGGTTCCGAATGCTCTGCGTCATGAAACCGCCGCAACCACCGAGTGTCTCCCGTTGACCATTTGGTGACGTAGGTCTCGGCTTTGTCACCGAGTGTCTCCGGCTCCATGACATGAATTGTTTCCTGAAATTCACTCACCCTCTGCAGCAGACTGGTGTGGGAGATCGTGATCGCCCCACCGGCTTTGAAATGCGAGTTCAGAAAGTAGACGACATGCGCAGCCTGAGGTGACCGCAACAGCTTTGCGGCTGGACTGTTAGCAAAGAACGAGCTGAGTCTCTCCAGCTCCACAGACAACTCCGGTGATCATCGATGGCGGACATGTGAATCTTTTGATCACTATCATGCCGTCGGTTCCTGTATTTTTCACGCCGCATGTGGGAACTGGCAGCCGGAATTGTTCAGACAGGCGTGCCTCTGATCAGAGTCGGAACGATTACGAAAGCCCTGACGCCCGATACAACATCTGAAAATGACCGTTTCACTGCGGTTTTCACGGTGTTTGTCCGAATTGGCGACTCCGTTCCCTTTGAGTCCTCAAAGGGAATGCAGTCGCTCTTTCACACAATACCGGAACGTTTGAAAACTCCAATCCGGTTGTCCCGAGCAGGGAACGACCACAGTTTGGCACCCGCCCGAGAGCCCGCGACCCGCACACAGATCGAGTCGAACAGCCGCGACGCTGAGCGGCGGATTCTCCACAAATCCAACAGCCCGATTCAGATCAAATCCTAACATCGAAGTCGTCTGAAACCTCACGCTGCTCCCCCCGTTTACACCCGGTCGCGCCCAAACCGAGTGCAGGAAGAAACTCGGCGATGAATCAAGTTGATCACACCTACAATCGAACCATCGCAAGGGGAAAAATCGTTCATCACAGTCCTGTAAGCAGCCATTATTCGTTAGCAATTGGCTTTGCTTCTACTGGAACTCACAGACAACACGAAACCCTACATAGCGACTCGACTTCCATGGAGGAGTCATTGGATAGCTGAGCTTGCATCCCCTGCCAACAAACGTCCAGTCGCCACCACGTATGACTTTAAGAAAACCGCCTGACGGGCCTTGCGGATCAGTGTTTGGCGATCGTGAGTAGTAATCTCGATCAAACCAATCCGCGCACCACTCCCAGACGTTGCCCCGCATGTCGTAGAGCCCGAATCGATTTTGCGGATAGCTGCCCACCGGTTTCACAGGAAGCGGTGGCAGGATTCCGGCTGCTTCTCCACTACGGTCATCAGCCCTCCTTCTCCGACGCCACTCGTAAGGCTGGGAACTGCCTCCTCGGCAGGCATACTCCCACTCTGCCTCAGTAGGGAGACGATACCGCCGCTTCGCTTTCACTTCTTCAGGCAGTGCAGTTAGTCTCTCGCAGAACTCATGCGCTTCCGTCCATGTTACCTGCTCTACTGGGTAATCAGCAGTGCCGAGGCTTGTGTCTATTTTATCACTCAGTTTGGAGTTTGATGCGACATGCCAGCTTGGATTGTGCCCGGACACTGTTTCAAATTGAGCTTGAGAAATCTCAAATGCTGACAGGTAGAAGCCCTCAGACAGTCTAACCTTATGAGGTGGGCACTCCGGGGGGAACTCATCATTGCCGTCATCGCATTGCCCCATCAGAAACTCACCGGCAGGGATGTGAACGAGTCGAATTCCAATAGAGTTTACAACCGCCTCGGGAGCGGCAGCCCGGTCACGAGAAGTCTGCGGTGACTCTTTTTCGGACTCAGGGAACTCTTCCAGTTGCAGTAGCGAGTCAAACTCGCCGCTAAGCATTTCGCTCGGCGTCTCACGGGAATGAATGGCATGCCATACACCCGGGTCAATGGCGTTTTTAATCAAACACGCACTTCCATCCCCAAATAAAACATTCGCACCATCAGCATGCCTACTCCGAGCTGTCGCCTGCCGCGATGTGTCGAGATATGAAACACATGGCATTCCTAAACTACTAAGCTTTTCCGTCCCCACAATTTCGTGCAACTTGCCACAGTCTTGTATGTCATCTGAAAGCCCCCACGTCTGGTTCGGTCCGAAGTCATCGCTGTTTGCACCGTGTCCCCATGTCACACTGGCCCCAACATGCCCGAGAGCCCATGTTCCGCGCATGTCACTGGGGTGGATTCCCGCACGAACCTCGTCGACGATAACAAGTGTCGAAAGGCCATTGGTGAAATCGTTATATGAAAAGGCACGGTTGAATCCAGCAACACCATTACCCCACGCCCTATATGTTCTCCCTTGAGGGTCGATTTCCACTTGGCTCGATTCTGCGAGAGGATCTGCAGTGGAGCCATCGCCCCATCGTTGACATTGTGATCCTCCGTTAATCGCGTAGTTTCCCCGTGCGTACTCAATAGGATCAGCAGAACCAGAATCAAAGCTGTAGAAGTTGCCGAGCACATTGAATTCATCTGACGCACAGGCCATGGAAGCCCGTCGAATAGTTCGAATTGCACGATTTTCTTCCGATGCTGTAACTCTATCCCAATTGATCAGGCGAGCGAGGTCCGACTCACTAGTAAACGGTATGACCATCTGGCTCCAGTTTGACATTGCAAACCGGTCATGCCGTTTGCTGGCGTAAAGTGTAATCGAGTAAGTGTTCTCGGTTGACCAGATTGCTGCGGGTGGCAAACTTTGGTGGGTGTCGTGATAGGAAGATAAAGCCGTTCCAATAGCCCTTAAGTTGTCCTGGCAGCCCTGCAGCCGGGCAGATTCACGTGAGCTGAGAACTGCTGGAATGGCAATAGCAGCAAGAACGATGAGTACGGCAACAGCGACAACCAGCTCCACTCGCGAAAGACCATGTCGCTGAATTCGTGCTCTTCTGGCAAGTACCACCGCGCCGTGCTTCACCTTTTCATGAGGGGTCATCGACGCCTCCATGTATAAAACAGGATACAGAAAACGACTACGACATTGATCGCCACAATGATCCATTGTCGTCCGAATGAACCAGGCGTGGACGCACGGTCTGGACGCAGCCAGAACTTTTCGGAGCCCGAGTTCTTCATCCGTCTTTCCGGATACACTGTCAAATTGCCAGCAGGTGATCGAAATTCCTGCATTGACAGGAACGTATCCGTGTTGCTGTCTGCTTGGGAAAAAGAATCTTCAACCTTGGCAATCGTCGTCCCTTTTCCCCGCCAGAGTTCAACCACAATCTCATCGAGAGATAGACTACCGCTTTCGTCCCTGTCCAGATAAGAAAAAAGAGCCTCGGTTGAAAGACGGCGATGAGTAACACTAAAGGGCAATTCATTTCTGCTGATTGCAGTGTCCTTATTTTTGTCGAATTGGTGGAAGTAGAAGCGTGTGAGTCCTGCCTGGGCGTAGGTTTGGTTCCAGTGAAATTCTGTGGGGGAGAGCACGCCATCGTTGGTGGTGTCTTTGCGGCGTTCCCACCAGCGGCAGAACGGATTGGCCAGAGGGCTGAGCAGGTACTCTGTTAGATTCAGGTGCTTGTCGTTGTCGGCATCAAATGCTGGAAGCACGGCAGCCCCGAACAGCCGTTTGTATGACGGCAACCGACTCACTATTTCTGCTTCGTCCAGCAGGCCGTCGAGGTTCTGGTCTGATGTCAGAAACGCTCGCACTGGATCGACCTGGAAATCTCTGACAGTCGACCATTCGGCAAAGTTCACCTGGCCATTGGTGTCCTGATCCAGCTTCGTGAACTCTTCGCGGGCACGAGCCGTATTAGAGCCGTAACGCTTCAACTGTTCTTCAAGCGAAATCAATCCGTTGTCGTCTTGATCACGGCGTTCGAATTCTCCAAGGTCGTATACCACTCCAGAAGGCTCACGCAGTGGTTCGCCGCGGATCGTCGTCACACCGAAGGCTACTTCCAGCAGGCGCTGCCCTTCGGGACGAGAGATACTGCCGTCCGCATTCTGGTCCCAGTCTGCAAACGTCGTCAGTTCCAGACCGTCCAGTTGGCGACCTGGTTGCGATTTACTCCATTCGGACTGATCCAGCTGATCGTTGCCATTGGCATCCCAGTCGAGCCATTGCTCCAGAAGACTTTCGAAGCGAGATTGAACCAGGTTGGTCACCGGATCTTTATGAGTACGGCGGATCGTTGGGGGATTATGTTCGGGGATCGCGTTGTATTCCGCGAAGGAGAGACTGCCGCTGGCATCCTGATCGAACACCCGGAAGTCCCGTGTCGCCGCTTCGGTGTCCCGGCGGATCCGAAGATATTCTTCCAGAGTCAGTGTCTCGGGATCATTATCAATGACCCGGGTCAGCCGCCGGTATTCCGCCTCGGGATCGCGGGCCGATGTCTCAAACGGCATCTCGGACAGATCCAGTAGACCATCTTCGTTGACGTCGTAACGCTGAAAATACTTCTGGAAGACACTGGTGAGCATCGGCAGCGGTTCGCCACGCCGAAATTCATCCAGGCTGATATATCCGTCCTGGTCTCGGTCCCGCAGTGGCGTTCGCCACTCGTAGACCTGATTCACCGCCGGCGTGTCCCGGAATTCGGCAAACGACAGCAATCCGTCCCCATCCTGATCAAAGCCGGGAAACACATCCTGCACCAGAAACTGATCCCAGGACTCCGTGCCCCGGATCAGCTCTGCCCGGCTGAGTTTGCCGTCGTAATCACGGTCCGACTGCAGGAACCACTCACTGGTATCAACGAACCGCGATTGATAAGCCGGAAGCGTCGAGAAATCTGACCACTCGGTGAACGTCAATACGCCATCGCTGTTCCCGTCCAGTTGATCAAAGACGGCACCCTGAGCGTCTTCCGACTGATCGCTGTTGCGATGGTACAGGAACTCTTCACGACTGATGCGTCCATCCGGTGCGGTCGGCGGCTTTGTTCCGCAGTCAAATCTCTGGAATCGGTTCCAGCGGATAAACACGCCCGACGGCAGGCGGATTGACTCACCTTCAGGGCGACGGAGTCCGTAAGACACATCAAGCAGCAGATCGGCTTCAGCCAGACTGACCTGCGAGTTCCCGTCGCGATCCCAATGAGCGAACTCCAACCCCGCCGGAACTCCCGGATGTTTGTTGAGACTGGCAGCCGCGAACTCGTTCTGATCAAGAACCTTATCTCCGTTCCCATCCCACTCGGACCAGGCCTCGGCCAGACCAGCACGGATCGAAGCCACTTCCTCAGCCAGCTGGTCAACAAGCGCCCCTCGCTGATTCATCGGCACTACAGACGGAAGAGCCAGGTATTCCTCAAAACTCAGAGCCCCATCACCATTCTGATCCCCAAATGCAAAGTCACGACCACGACGCTTACCAACCTTCCGATTCCCACTCACATACTCAACTGAACTCAATAAACCATCACCATCAACGTCAAGACCCTTGAATGAGGAAGCAGCCTCTGAGACGGCCACTTTGTTTGAAACCTGAGCAACGGCATTCTGACGGCCGGCGACCACAGTCAACAGAATGAACATCAAGCTGAGCATGGATCGAAATGTGTTATGCGAAGTCATCAACTAGGTACCATTCCGGCGTCTAAACAATCTAAGAATCAACTTTTCATTAGGCTTCGTGAATGTTTTTTCCGCTTGTAACTGCCAATTCGAACTTAGCTGAACGTGCCTTCGGCGACCGCCCTTAATACTCGCCAACGTCCAAACCCAATCCCGTGGCAGGGCGTCAACGCCAGAAGAGTCAATGAAATCCAAGTCGCTCATCACAGCTGTTCCGAGGTAGAATGGATGTTGACCCAAGCTACCGAAGGCACGAAGGCTATCAGGCCGATTGGCTAACGGTCGAACGCTTAGAAATAGAACAGGGTCAGCCACTACGATCGGTTCATCTTTATTTCGCAGTTTCTCATACTCGCGGACCGCGACGGACAGTGCTGGAGAATCAGCGGCAGCTTTGCGTGCGTAAATGTGAGCTGACGACAGTAATACTGTGACCGCCACGAAGAACACACCGGTCGCCGTTCGAAAATGCCTGTTCGGAATGCGAGCAATAACGAGTGCAATGGACACCAGGACAAAAAGTCCAACGGCGATAAGATAGCGGCCAAGGATGATATTTCTCATCGCAATAGACAGGCCAACCGAAATTGCCATTGGTATCGATATCAGGCAGATCAATAGCCCGTCAAACCGGCGGCGTGACAGGCAAAGCCCAAGCAACAGGATCACGATGAGCTGAAGCAGGCATTGACCGATCAGGGCCGACTCAGCCACCTTGAACGCCGCAGGGAATGCATCCGAAACGCTTGACGTCGGGTAAAACTGATCAAAAACGGCCTTGCCGAGCGACTCCCAGGTCAACGGTTGAATCCAGAAAGACTCCCGGACTCGACTCTGTTGCTCCAATAAGACGAGTAACCACGGGGAGCACACCTGATAAACCGCAAACATTGACACAATGCACGGCCAGAGGTGATTACGGGCCAGCCGATGAACGATGAGAAACCCTGCTGTGTAACCGTACAGCGCAGCAACCGTGAAAATGCCATAGACGTGTGTGTAAACAAGCGAGCTGGCAAGGAACGCGAACAGGAGCCAAATGCCATAACAACATTCAGACTGCTTCAGAACACGGACTAGCAGCCACGCTGCCGCCGCCGACAACGTCGTCAGCAGAACATACATTCGGACCTGACTGGCCCAGTGAATGTGCATTGGACTGAGGGCGATAATCGTCGCCGCAAGCCATGCGTTGGAATCACGTCTTGCTTCCTCTGTCGCCGTAAGTTCTCGTGCAAACAGCCATGAGAACAGAACTGTCAGTGTCCCAAGCACAACGCTCATGAGCCGAGCTGATTCGATTGATTCGCCAAAGATACTTTGCCACAACTTCAAGAGCCAGAAATAAAGAGGCGGGTGAGTGTCTTGAGCCGTTTTGTCCCAAATGTCGAAGTAACTGAATTCTGTCATGCGAAGGCAGAAGCCTTCATCGATCCATGGATCCACATCCCCAAGACGATAGAGTCGGATGGCAGCAGCAATTGTGAGAATGACCGCCCCGACACCGTAAGACCTGGCCTTAGCGGAAAAAGTTTGTAACGGCCCGCTCACGCCACGCGAAGCCGTCCACCAGGAACGGCCCTCCCGCTTTTCGTTCGTCAAGGAGTCGGTCAGATTGTCGATGAGTCTTGTCAACGCTATTCCAGTGGCTGGACGGATGGCTGTTCCAGTGGCGTTCCGACCAATGCTTCTCCATCGGGACTGGCGAGTGCCGCGTAGACTGCTCCTTCAATGTGCTGATTCAAAAAAGTGATGCGTCCATCGCAGAAGCCCATGTTGACTCCACCGAGGTGAAAAGAATTTGGAACCGGTGATTCGCCCTCTGGTTTCGTGAGACCGCTATTGATGGCGTCGTCGCCAGAATTGCTTAGGGTATAGTCGACTGATCCAGCTACACACGGTGAATTCCCGCAGGGATTACCGATGTAGAAGCTTGTCAGCCATGGTGACGAGGACGACCAGCCTGCTGATGGATTTGACGGATCAAATCCTGTTCGGACATTTTCCGAAACCAACATGGTTTGCGAGAGGCCATCAGTGATCGAAGCTGGCGTGTGATGACGGACCGTGATGTCCCATTTCCAGGTCTCGTTGAAGAAGAGCCCCATGCTCTTGAACAAGGCTCGATCTGGCGTCGGGCTGTCTGACGAATCATCTGGGGGACAGGTCACTCCGTTGCCATTCAGATCAAGACTCCTTGAATGCCAGTCAATCGGACAATCATGAACACCTGGTGAACGTTCAGCAGTAAACCCCACACCCCCATTGACTACATAGCTCAGGTCACCTCGCCTTGAGGTGGACCGCCTCGATACGCTGATGTCCGAAGGGCAGGTCAGAATCGGAGCATGGAGAGTTGTCAAAGCAGAGTTGGCGGGAAAGTTTAGTGGTTTATCCTTGTCCCATTGGTCCGAGATGTTTCGCTGCTCGAGCCAAGGCAGTACATCAACAACCCACGTATGAAAATGAAGTGTTGGGCCACTATTGTTTTCGCGACCGAAATTCCCGCACGCTGGATATCGACCATTCTGGTCAGCGACAGAGATCAGACCCAATGCGACGTTTCGCATGTTGTTCGCACATTGCGCTTTGACCGCCACAGCTCGCGATTGACTGATTGCTGGCAAAACCATCGCGGCCAGGATAGTCATAACGACCAGCACAATCAGCAGTTCAACGAAGGTAACGCCCGCGCGGCAGTCTGATAACTGCTTTCCGTAAGCCCTGGTGAATCTCGCTCGGAACATCTGCAGCGAGCTCCGAATCTAATAGTCACCAACCAGGTCGCTGCCGTTCGGTGTACCGAGAGCCTGGAAAGTGGCCGAGTCCACACTTTCGTTGATAAATCGCACAGCTCCGTCGCACAACACAAAATTTGCACCGCCAGTATGGTTGCTTGAAAATGCTCCGCTGTTTGGGGGATCCGATAAGCCCGCCGTACCAGGCTTTGCCCACGCATGGTCACTCAAGACTTCACCGGCGACCACTGTCATGCTTTCACCGTCCAAGACATCACTAAAAGTGAAGTCTCCGACAAACAAAGGGCTGTTGCCTTTGTAGGTCGATCGACCGTACTTGCCGCCAGCAGTACCTTTCGGACCGATTGGGCAGCGCCAAACATCTAACTTCGCGCCAACACCATCCAAGCTGACTGGGAACGCTCCGCTTCGCGCCACTTCGTATGGGCGAAGTTTGTCAAATAAAGCCAGTTGATCCAACTGCGGAAGTATAAATGTCCCGAATCCCCAACTGTTAAAACCATCCTCAGGCAACTGACCTCGCTGGGTCATATGATTCTGCAAACTAACCCCCAACTGTTTCAGGTTATTCTTGCACTGAGCATTTCTTGCGGCCTGCCGAGAATTCGAGATCGCCGGGAGGGCGATTGCAACTAACACGCCAATGATCGCGACTACGACCAGAACTTCAACTAATGTAAAGCCCAATTGCACCCCACAACTGGAGGTGCTAGCAGAATGGTCACACTTGGACTTCATTATCGCCTGACCTGAACTATTCCGTAGTGATCTGTCTTGTTCGGCGGTGCCAATAATAAGCAACCAGCAACCCGCCAAACCCCACCGCATTCACCAATAGAATTACCCAGAAGTTGGATCGTGGAGCAACCGATTCAGCTCTGCGAGAATTTTCGATCAACTTTGCAATCCTTTGATCAGCAACTTTTGCAAGTTTGCTTCCCTGAAAATCTGCAGACAACTTCTCGAGTGTCTCTACACCATCTACTTGTGTCGCGATTGCTGCCATGTTGTGTGCTGCCACCTCATAAGCCGCCTCGCGGTTTTTCAGAAACGTGCCCACTTCAGAGTTCTTAAAAGCGTTGGAAGCATCCGGAGGAAGCCAGATTTGCTCTTCAATTTGATCACGATCAAGCGACTGCAGCCATTCGTAGTACTCCGTGTAACGCTGCAGCTTTTCCTCTTCTGTTTCTGCCATCGAGGCGTAGCAAACATAAGCACGAGAGCGGAGCCAACTAATCTTACCTTTCGGGTAAGACTTCATCGACAATTCAAAGTACCGACTCGCTCGCTTCTTGTCAGTCTTGAAGCCCAATTGTTCTCGAAAAGTAGCTTGCGGAACGAACATCCTGGCAAGATGGTAATAGAGAAATGGGGCCAATTCGCTCTGCGGGTGACTCTCAAGATAGAACTCATATGCTGCTGCCGCTTTCTCTTGGCTTGCCTGATTCATTGGGCAAAAGGCAAGATCGTACGTCCTGCCCTTAATGAGCGTTGGGTCAGCGGAAGCACGCAACTCTTTGATGCCGGGCTGCGCAGTTGCGCACGGGCAGAACTGTCCACAAGTCAACCAAGCGACAACGGCTATCACGCCCCACACCCGGGACAAGCTGACACCCATTTGAAACCTCATTCGAATAATAATTCGTAAACGCCCGGCCCGGTCAAGGGAACGCTGCGGTCTATGGGTCAACCAAGGTGACGCTACTCAGAGAGGCAGTGGTAGACCAGTTTGTGGTCTTAGAATCCGCAAAGCCACCAACTTGGCCGCCGGATGTTTTCGAAATCACATTGAGATCCCACTGTCCCTGTGCGTCGCCGCCTTTATCTCGAATAACAGTCCCTGCCTTCGGGCCTGAAGCACGGAGCGTGCCTGTCTTCGTGACAGAGTCAAACCAAGTCCAGTCAACGAAGGTAGATGTGAGCACGGTACACCCATCAGAGTTACTGGGCCAGTCGGTAGTATCCACGCTACTTACGGCGCTAGCCTGATTCAGAGCGGCACTTTCAGTTGTTCCCCAACCGTCAGCGGTGTAGCCGATCGCCGCCATTCCTGCGGCCTCCGCACAATCCGACCCTACAGTCAGCGTAAAACCAATTGATATGCCAACAGGGGATCCAACTGTTATGCCCGGTGAGAAAACGACGGGGCCATCAAATGTGTCCGCATCGTCCACTTCAATTGAATATCCGCACGTTGAATCAGTGGAAACATCTGCTGAAATTCGTCGACCGTTCAGAGGCGCACCACTCGGTTGAGCTTTGAAGGAGTAATGCACATTTGCATAATGCGGATCGTCATCACTATTACCTGTAGCACTAGTCCAATTGTTAACTACAGCCCGGGCAAACATCGCCTTGGTGAGTGTCTGCGTAGGATCACCCTCGACTACTCTTGCCGTAGACGTACCCTCAGTCGTCGTCAATGTCATATCCACATAAACAAAAAATGCGTTTACAGTAACATATTCAACTTTGCTTGAATCATCATTAGGGAGAAGCCAATCATGCAGACGACACTCGACCTGAATCCCAGACTGAGCCACTGAAGGTGTCCATAGTGTAGATACACCTTCAGGCGGGTCACAGGTACCAGTGGCAGTCGACACACCTCCGACAATATCTGGCAAGGACGCCCAATCCGTATCCTGCTCAAACCAATGATTGTCATCGTAGTTGCAACCACCGGATTCGTCTTCATCGAAATCTTCCCAATTGTAAGCAGTCAGAGAGATCGACTCCGGAGTGCCATTCGGTGCGTAATGCGCCCAGCCATCGCTTGGCGTTTTTATGATCGTACCGTTCTGAATGCCACCGCAGTCGTCTGCTGCGGAAGCCACTGGCAGCCGACAAGCAGCCAGAAGCAGAAGCATTAAAAAAAATCGCATTGCTGTCTCCTAAATTATTTCAGAAGTGAATCAACTTACATGAGGCCTTCAGAATTTGAACGGTTTACCAAGCGCTTCACGCAGAATCTTTCTTTGTTCAGTAGCAAGTACATCGATAGCTTTCTGGTCGTACACTTCCCTCAAGGAGCTGAGGGTCTTGTGAGCACCTTTTGCGTCTGAACCAAGTGGCGCGGGCTTTTGATTCTTCCCTTCAACGCGCCGGTTGATTATCTGCTCAACTGCATCCCCGTACTCTTTGAGAAGTAGTGCAAGCTTCTTTTTCTGTTCGGCTGTAACCATCAACCGCTCCATCAGTTTTTCGTCTCGAAAAAGACGTCTGGGACCTAACTGTTGCCACGAAATCTGCTGCAACCTTTCAAGTTGGGAATCTGAAAGCGACGAATCAAGCATTTTCCGAATCTCGCCCCCCAGCTTGCTTAGAGCTGCCCGTTGAGATTCACAGTCTGCTGAGCAGGGGCCGAGACGTTGCACATTCGCAACTTGTTGGCGTACAAGAGCACGTGTACTCTCAGGCAGATTCAGTTCATCGGCAACAACTGGATCCGCTAAAAGCGTTACCTGCCCATAGGCAGTTGTAAACACCGCAGGAAGAGGCTTGGCGGGAGACGGAGCGGCCCCGCCGAGAGTCGAACAGAGCACCAGAAAGACGACCACCTCATAACGACAAACCATCACGACTTCCTTGACTAGTGAGCTGAGAATGCAGCGCTGTAGCACTTGACGAGTTGGCCCTCTCAGGCGAGAACTGAAAAACTGCGAAGGAGACTGAAGTCTTCACAATTGGCGAGCAGAGAGTTGGGGCAAAGCTTCGTCACGCCAATTACCTTCACTCGACCTATAACTAATGGTGAAAATCTGACGGTCAGCCATCGGCCACACCACCTCTTTATTGCAAGGCGAGACAGTTCAGATGGAATCAGCTTGACAGACGTAGAGTACATCTGGAATGCGACAAACGCAACTGATGTGCACACAATTTTACTGGTCATCCGCAAGACCTGTCGGGAGCATTTCGCTTTTTGCCGTTCCCCGTTCCCCCGCACGTTCAATCGCCGGTTCCAGTCATTGTGAAACGTCTGGCGCGAGGAAAACTGCACGTGGTCGGGGATGAGCATTCGATTCTGATGACGACAATCCTCAACAGAACCCAGCAGGCGACCGATCTCGTCAGCCAATTAAAACAGGCTCGCCCAGCAACCATGGAATTTGTCTGCCGTTGACGTGGTGCTAGAGTCGCCGCCTGCTTCCTTAAGTACCAGTTTACCGTGGCAGAAACTGGGGTGGCGTAGATCTGGTTGATAGTTCATTTTTCGTGGATGAACGACCGTAGGCCGACATATGAGGAGCTGGAAGCGAAAGTCGAGGCTCTTGAGGAGCAGGTGCGGCGTCTGACGGAGTTGCTTGAGAAAACCACTCGAGCCGGGAAGCGGCAGGCGGCTCCGTTTGCGAAGGGAGAGCCAAAGCCCAACCCGAAGAGGCCAGGACGCAAGTCCGGGAAGGATCACGGCACTCACTATCGCCGCGAGCCCGTGCCGGATGCAGAACTCGATGAAATCATCGACGTGCCGCTGCCGGCGTCGTGTCCGCATTGCCAGAGCGATCGGATGACGGAGTTCGAAACGCCCGCCACGCAGTATCAGGTTGAGATTCCTCAGCAGGTGATTCACCGCCGCATTGACATTCGGCTCGGCTGTTGCGAAGACTGCGGCAGGGCGGTTCGAGGTCGTCACGAACTTCAGACCAGCAACGCCACCGGAGCGGCCGGCGTGATGTTCGGCCCCAACCTTCAGGCGGCCATCGCCATCCTGAATAAAGAGGTCGGGCTGACTCACGGAAAGATTCAGCGGGCTTTCAAGATTCTGTTCGGGCTGACAATCGGTCGAGCGTCGTCGTGTCGCAGCCTGTTGCGAACGGCGCAGAAAGCGGCTCCGGCGATGGACGAAATCCGGCAGGAAGTTCGCGGTTCACCGGTGGTGAAACTCGACGAAACCGGCTGGCGGGTGAACGGCCAGAGTCGGTGGCTGCACGTTCTGATCGGGCCTCGGGCGGTGTTGTACGAAATCGACGGGCGAGGTCGCGACGTTGCGAAAAGGATCATCGGCAGCGACTACCCGGAAACGATGATTCACGATGGCTATTCCGCGTACGATGGCTTCGTCGAAGCCCGCCATCAGCAATGCGTGTTCCATCTGCTGAAGCGTTGCCGCGGCCTGCTCGAGAAAGCGACTCGCGGAGCCGTTCGTTTCCCGCGCGCCGTCGAGTCTCTGCTGCGGACCGGCCTGAGCCTGCGCGATCGCTATCAGTCCGAAGAAGTCACGAGCCACGGCCTGAAGGTGATGGCCGGTCGCCCGACGAACCAGTTGCGCGACCTGGCTCTTCCGATCAAATCCAACGCGGACAACGAACGCTTCGCCCTGTTTCTGTGGAAGCACGCGACGGAGGTCTTCGAATTTCTGCGTCAACCCGATGCCGTCAGCGCGACGAACAATGAAGCCGAATTCGAACTGCGTTTCAACGTGATCGCTCGCAAGCTCAGCGGCGGCAACCGCAACGACTCCGTCAGGCAGGCTCAACAGACGCTGCCGTCCATCATTCGCACCTGCCGAAAAAACGAAATCGACCCCTTCACCTGGCTCTACCAGCTACTCACCAGCCCAACCAACAGCAAACACACCAAAGCTCATCACACGGTAAACTGGTACGACTTCCTTATCCATGTCAAATACTGCACAATCTCTCTATAAAGCAGCATGGCTGAAACGGCGAGGCAGTTCCACAGCATGGATACAGGCAATCGTTTACACGTAGACTGAGAAATCAGTGCCGAATCTCAGTACACACCCCGAAGCTCAACACTGTGAACATCCAGGTGCGTCTGCATCTACCACCGGAAAACTGCAACTGGTTATCTTTGGAATTATTGCCTTCCAGGCAGGTATGCTGGCATGGGGAGCACGCTGCTTTTCACCAACGGTTGACGAGCCTGCTTATCTGGCATCAGGACTGAGCCACTGGGTATTTGGGCGTTTCGACCTGTGCAGAGTCAGCCCCCCCCTAGTCAGAATGGCAGCAGCTCTGCCTGTAATGTCATCCGCTCCAAAATACGATTGGAGAAGATATCGCATTGGCCCTGGGATTCGTGCAGAGCATGCCGTCGGCAGAAGCTTCGTGCATGTCAATGGGCAGCGAAGCTTTATGTTGTTTACTCTGGCCCGATGGGGATGCATTCCATTTTCGATCCTTGGAGCAATCATCTGTTATCGTTGGGCCAACGAACTATATGGCAATTTTGCCGCGTTGGCGTGCTGTGTGATGTGGTGCTTCAGTCCGAACATCCTGGCACACGGATATCTCATGACGCCAGATGTAGGGGTTACTGCCCTCTCATTAACAGCCTGCTATGCCTACTGGAGATGGAACACTCAGGCTTCATGGGAGAGATGCTTGATCGCGGGCGTGATGCTGGGGCTTGCTCTGTTAGCAAAGACGAACGCGGTCGCATTGCTGATAGCACTTCCTCTTGCGACCGTGACGGCACGGCAACTGAGTAATGCAAATGCCAGCATGGGCGTTCAGATCAAAGGAACCGCGACTGTGCTGTTTATTGCCCTGTATGTGCTCAATCTTGGGTACGGATTCGAAGGCTTACTAAGACCACTTGGCCGCTATGAATTTGTGAGTCCAACGTTTAAAGGGACAGAAGTGTCCACAAGGCTGGGGAATCGCTTCAAGGGGACCGTTCTTGAGCACGTTCCCGTTCCCGTACCCAAAGCCTTCCTGGAGGGTATCGACCTTCAGCGGCGAGACTTTGAAAACAGTCGAGGCTCGATCAAGACCTATTTCTGCGGGCAATGGTATGACCACGGATGGTGGTGGTACTACTTCTATGTTGTCGCTGCCAAGACGCCCGTTGCATTCTGGTTACTCGCCGGGCTTTGCCTCTGTAGGCGGCTCATGCGTCGACACCGGAAGTTGGTCCAGTCTGGGGAAGTTTTTCTGATTATTCCTGGGATTATGCTGTTCGGGCTTGCCTGTTCGCAGACAGGGTTTGGGCACAGCCTTCGGTATATCCTGCCAGCGTTTCCATTCGCCTTTGTCATCGTTGCTTCGGTGTTCTCGGATCGACCAGGCCTGGTTGGGAGTCTGCGCAGGTTCCGGGTCGAGACAGCATGTCTTGCATACTTTATCTGCAGCAGCGTGGCAGTTTTTCCGCATAGCCTGGCCTATTTTAACGAAGCCGTTGGCGGCCCATTCAATGGACACGCTCACCTGCTCGACGGAAACATGGATTGGGGTGAAGATTTTATCTACCTGTCTGAATGGGCTGACGAGCATCCTGACTTGAAACCTCTGTATGTGGCTTACTGGGGCTCGTCGGCGATTGAAAAACTCGGTGTGGACTTCCAGCGTCCACCAGAATTCAATGATGCTATCGAGGGCGGTCGCGAACCGGGCTGGTACGCCATTTCAGTGAGTCATCTTCGTGGAGAGTATCGTCGATCGGGCAACTACACCGACTTTCTGGAACGGGCTCCGGTGGATCATATCGGCTACACAATTTACGTTTATCACATTCCTGCCGATGACGCTGCTGCTGATCTTGATGGCTCACAGTAGTGACACGGCTGGGATTCCGGCCCTGAGTATCGCCATTATTGTGGCGGCTACCGTTAAGGTACACCAACACAACGCAGATGACAGTTTCGCATCTCACTTCCTTTGGGCTCGATGGCGATCGACGAATGGTTCCAGAAAACTCAGATCGTCTTCAGGCCGTCGACGCATTGCGTGGCCTTGTGATGGCCCAAAGGTTGATCAGCTGGCCACTGGTCCCGGCAGTGGCCAGTTTGCCTCACGGGGCGTTCCGGGACGCGGTCAGCAGACAGATTCACCACACGCCGTGGCATGGTTTGAGCTGGATCGATTTCAGTTTTGCCGGTTATGTCATGCTGATGGGGCTGTCGATTTCTCTATCGCTTCGAAAGGTTCGAGAAAGCCCCGAAACCCGCCGTCAAGCGTATTCGAAGATTCTGCGTCGATCTGGAATCCTGTTTGCTCTCGGGGTTTTCTACAACGGTGGATTCACTGAACCCTGGCCTGATATTCGGTTAATGGGCGTCCTTCAGCGACTTGCCATCTGCTATGTAACCGGAGCTATTCTGTTTCTGCATCTTCGTACGGAGTGGCGCAACTTGTTGCTGGTTGCGATACTGGGCGGTTACTGGGCCATCCTCGCGTTTGTGCCCGTTCCAGGCGGAAGCAGTGGCGATTTCTCGTTTGAAGGAAATCTTGCAGCCTGGACCGACAGCCAGTGGCTGCCTGGTCGGAAGCATTTCGGCACCTGGGATCCCGAGGGCCTGCTGACAACATTGCCAGCGATCGGAAGCTGCCTCGTGGGAATGCTGTGGGGAGATTTACTCCAAGGGCCCAAAAAGTCATTCGACAAAGTCGTATGGCTGGCCGGCGGTGGCCTGCTTGCAATCAATGTCGGGTGCCTGTGGGATTTGGTCTTGCCCATCAACAAGAGCCTTTGGACGTCATCTTACGTCGTGGTTACTGCCGGAATCGGATCAATTCTACTGGCGGGCTGCTACCTTGTTGCTGACGTCTGGCAGCGTCCCCAGGTGCTGTTCCCATTTGTCGTGATCGGCCGCAACCTGCTGGTCGCGTTCCTAGTCACGGGGCTGATTCCGCTTGACCCGCTGGTCGAGCGAGTGGCTGGCGGTGACGTCGCACGAATTCTCGGGGCTGCAGGCCCGTTCTTTGCGGCAGGTATTGAAATTCTGTTCGTATGGCTTCTCTTGCACTGGATGTACGTCAAGGGCATAGTCATAAAGATTTGAAATTCAGCCGAAGCTCTCAACAACAAGTAGACTCCGCTTTTTCCAACCCTGCTACAGAATCAGACTCGCGCAAGTTACCGTTCAAGTGGCAGTTGATGTCAGTGAAAGTCAGCATTCGATGAAGCTCTGCTCCGATCAGCAAAGAACAGTCGCCAGGGAGGGAGCAGTGAAAGCTCCGCTGCTCACAGTCATCGTTCCTGTCTACAACGAAGCAGATACTGTTACGCAGTTGCTGGATTTGGTTCTGGCGGAAGAAACGCCCAAAGAAATCATCATCGTTGACGATGGGTCAGGGGACGGTTCGATCGGCAGGATCAAATCGTGGCTTAAAGAGCTCTGTGAATCAGCCAAAAGTGTGAGAGAAAACGAATCGTGGAAGTCTGCCACCGACTGTTACTTTGTCACGGAAATCTCCAGGGATCACCGCTCAGACGCGGCCTGTTTTCTACCCGAACACATTCACCGCGTCGTGGTACTGAAGCACCACCGGAACCGAGGAAAAGGGACAGCTATTCGCACAGCTCTTTCTGAAGCGAAGGGCAATTTTACGATTGTTCAGGATGCCGATCTTGAAGTCTCGCCCACTGCCTACTCAGCCCTTCTTGCTCCACTCATCGAAGGCGAAGCGGATTTTGTGATTGGCTCTCGAACTGATATCCGTAGCAGTCGCCTGATTTTTCGATCCGGTGTGGGATTATTAAACTTGACTGTACGCGTTCTATATGGCGTGCGTCTGACAGACGAGGCCTGCTGTTTCAAAGTTCTTAGGTCCTCAGACCTTCGGAGGATGGAACTGAGATGTCGTGAGTTTGAATTCTGCCCCGAAGTGGTTGCCAAGGCGATTCGACTGGGTCTGCGAATTCACGAAGTACCGGTGGCTTACAACCCTCGCACCGTCGCTGAAGGAAAGAAACTGAGGTTCCGAGACGGCATCCACGCTGCCGCAACGCTATTTAAATATCGATTCTGGAGGCCAGCCGCGATGACTACGACTGGTGTCGAGATAGTCCAGAAAACGAAAACTACCTCACCCTGTCGAGCGATAAACCGGTGACTGTTGTGACAGGCCACGACGTTGGTCCTGACGGCCGTAACCGCACGGCTCGGTGCTCAGTCACCAGCGACGGAGGGCAATGGCTTGTTCGTCTGGCCGTCCTGGTTATCACCATTCACGGTATGATGTTGGCTTGGATCTCGTTGGTCACGAGTCCGAATATCGACGAGCTGGCTCACTTGCCGGCGGGCATAAGTCATTGGGAGTTTGGGCGATTCGAACTTTACCGAGTCAATCCGCCACTCGTTCGAATGGTCAGCGCAATTCCAGTTGTTTTGTCAGACCCCAAAACAGACTGGTCGGCCTGGAACAACTCGTCACCTTTCGCCCGGTCAGAGTTCTGGGTTGGCAAGGACTTCACAAGGAACAATGCCGACAGGCTGTTCTGGTATTACACGCTTGCTCGCTGGGCGTGTATCCCTTTCTGCCTGATCGGTCCGTGGATTTGCTTCCTCTGGAGCAGCGGACTCTATGGAAAAACTTCCGGGCTGGTCTCCGTAATTCTGTATTGCTGCTGTCCGCAAATGCTTGCATGGGGCAGCTCTATTACTCCAGATGCTGCTGCCGCATCGCTAGGTGTCTGGGCCGCCTATGCGTTCTGGCGATGGCTACGTTTCCTTGGCTGGGGCAATGTGCTTCATGCTGGCGTAACGTTGGGACTCGCGGAGCTGACGAAAACTACGTGGATCGTATTGTTCCTGCTGTGGCCCTCAATCTGGTGCATTTGGCATCTAGCGTGTTTGAAACACGACCGCGCAGATTCTGATCATGGTGACAGTACGGATGCAGCCAGACAGAAGACTCAGTTGGTGGTCATCCTGTTGATAGCGATCTATTGGATCAATCTGGGCTATGGCTTCAGCGGCTCATTGAAACCACTTGGAGATTACAAGTTTGTCAGCCAAACACTCGCAGGCAGTGACGTTTCACCCAGCGGAGGGAATCGATTCGCGGGAACGCTAATCGGCTCATTGCCTGTTCCGTTTCCTGAGAATTATTTACGCGGAATCGACGTTCAGAAACGTGATTTCGAACTTGGAAAATGGTCATACCTGCGGGGCGAGCAAAAAAAAGGGGGATGGTGGTACTACTACCTCTACGGATTTCTTGTCAAAACTCCGATTGGCATTCTGGCCGTTATCGGGCTGAGTTTGTGTGTTGGAAAACGCCAGACTGAATGCAAAATCAGGTGGCTTTCGGAAGCCATCGTGCTGCTGCCAGCAATCGTCGTACTGACTCTTGTGAGTTCACAAACCGGCTTCAATCGATATCTGAGATATATCGTGCCGGCTCTGCCGTTCCTCTACATCTTTGCCAGCCGAGCTGGCATGGTCTTCCGAACTTATCGACAGAACGGACGACTCAAACTGCAATCCAGACTTCTCGTGGTGGCACTGGCTCTCGCGGTGGTTGAAAGTGTTTCGTGTGCTCCTCATAGCATGTCATTCTTCAACCTTCCTGCTGGAGGACCTGGCAGCGGCGGTGCCCATCTGGTCGATGCGAATATTGACTGGGGACAGGATCTGCAATTCCTGAAACGCTGGTATGACGAAAACCCGCAGGCTCGGCCAATTCATGTCGCCTACTTCGAGGACTGGGACATCGCGCCGGCGGTTGCGGGGCTCAACTCAGGCGTAATTCCACGTGCCCAAGTGAGCCGCAACAGCACTCAGAAACTTGATCGTTCGAAACCACACCCAGGGTGGTTTGCGATCAGTGTCAATTACCTGCAGGGTTATCACTACTTTGAAAACGACGAGCCGATCTACACCTGGCTTCGTCAATGCGCCCCTGCAGGTCACGCTGGCTACTCGATTCGCATCTACCGTGTAACTGTTGAGCAAGCCGACTTACTACGCAAAGAGCTCGGCTTGATCCCGTTTGATCAGACTGACGGAGCTGACAGTGGCTGATGATCGAAATCAGGGTGATACTAAAGGCTGTTCGATTCTCGCCCTGCTCCGGGCAGCAAGTCTGCACCAGTCGGTCAGTTGGATTCGAGACCTGACAAGTTCATCAGCGAATTCGCGTGAGGAAAACAACCTTGTATCGGCCACTCGTTGAGCAACATCCGGTGGATTAGCGCCGGCTTCAACAAAGTCTGAGCAATGGAGCACAATTTCTGTCACTCCTGTTGGCAGGTTTCTCAATGAGTTCAAATGATGCTTTCTCTTCAAGTCTGGCGCGACTCCATAGTTGCTGCTTTCCATGTAATCAAGCACTGGGAACACCGAATCGTCCAGCTTCTCAAGCTCTTCCAGATACACTCGCTGAGTTTCTTCGCTTCTTCCCCTCAGTAGCGAATCGACGCCTGAGCGTGCGAATCGAATCGGCAAATTGAATTCTCTTCCAAGTTTCACATACAGCTGCAGCAAGTCTGGACGGGAAAACAGAACCCACATGTGGTGATCGAGATGAGAAATTTTGATTCTGGCATCGATCGCTTTTTGGATCTGTGCTCGTAATTCGATCTCGGCTTGCTGGATATCCACGTTCTGAGCAACAGCGTAAGTTGATGAGTGCAATCGTCCATCGGCATCGACAAGACTCGGAACGGCTTCACGCTGAGACACAGGGCCCCAGGGCTGTGCCGGAAGATCGCAGGTCAGAGTGAGGTGGACGCCATAGTCAAAGTCCGGATTGGCGACGGCGAACTCTGCAAATTCGTTGAATGCGGGACAGCAAACCATGATTCCTGCCGATGTCACAGAACCATGCTCTAGAGCATGAATCGTTCCTGCATTGACAGCGTCGCACATCCCGGCATCATCACTGGAAATGATTAGATACCGATTTGTGTCAATCAATCCGGCAGGTTTCCATGACGCCGCCCAAACCATGCCTGTCACTGCAACAGCGGCCACCACGATCTTTCGGATCGCATGGGACGGCAGTTCATGTGATTCTGTGTTTTGGCCAATGCCTTGGTGTTGAGACGACAATTTGAGAGACACCTGAGTTCTGGAAATCGATAATGAGTGAAAATAGATCATCGCCTGACAAAGATTCCGACGATCTGACCGTTGAAGAACTTCGTCAGTGGGGGGAACAACTCTGCTGGATGATTCTGGCAATGACGCCAGTTGTATGGTGGCTTCAAGGCGAGTCTGTGTCGAAGGATCAGTTTGTAGTTCGCGTATCGCTGCTCGTGCTGTCGGCGTCAGGCGGAGTGGCGTTCCGAATTGCAGCGTTGATGCGAAGTCGGCGTGCTGGGCAGGTTGCAAATTCGAACGATGATCTTGCAGATAACGTTGATGCGGAATCGGATTCTCAAGGGGCCAACTAGTCACGGGTCGGATGAGAACTCGACCCGCTTTGCTAGTTGATAGGCAACGACTCCGACGACAATGGCAACATCAATCGTGAGGAACCAGTATTCAAAGGGGCTGCATTCGCCAACGATGGGAAACGTTCTCACGTTCCGCTCCTGCTGCCAGCCAGGAAATCGTAGTGCCTCGTGGGACTCCATTGCTTCAATCGCGAAGACGACGGCGTTGGCCCCCACGATCGCAGCCAACAACCTGAAGCCCAGAAGAAACAGCTCATGCCCCACGCGATCCGCGACCTGTGTGACCAGTTTGTCTCCACGCAGCACCATCCAGCCCACGATTTCGATGGGCACTTTGAGCACACGAAGTAGCAGTCTTTCAAGCCACTGCCGCGGAAAGACCAACAATGCGAGCAGTCCTGTGCGAACCGTGCGGGACGATACATGTGGCTGAGTTTGAGCAGTCTGTCTGTGATTCTGATCCCAGTTTTCGACCGCATCGTTGATTGCTGTTCGAAGTTCTGCCGGATGATTTTCGTTCGATGAAGCTCCTCTGAAATGATCGTCTTGCAATTCCATCGCGTTTGTCGCTGCGGGAGCTTTCGGTGATTCAACGGAAGCCTCCGCAAGTTCGCTGCCGAACAGCTCTATGACGTCGAATGTAGTCCCACTGTCGCACTCATCAGGATTGTCAGTCGGCTCAATCGTCTGTGTGACCAACTCAGTTTCATCATTGGCTGAGCTTTGGGGTTGTGCCGTTGCCAGATTGGCGTGTGTGAGTTGTCCTTCGTCATCATCCGACGGGGCGGTGGCTACGATGCCACTCTCACTTGTTCCCAAGGCAGTGTCGTCGACTGGTGGCGTTAGTGCGGTTCTCCGGCCACCTGGTAACCACGCAAAAAGATACCAAATCCAACTGGATGGTTTACTTGAAGTGACGACCACGCTTTGGGAGCAGATAGTTGGCGGTACTTCCGAGGCGATGGGCTCGACTTCGTTTTCCTGAACTTCGGCAGTCGCACAGTCTTCTCGGCCTAGATCGTCCCCTGCAATCTCGGCGATTCTGCGTGAAGTATAGATTAGCCCAACAACGTCCTCAGCCGATCTCCACTCTGGATCATACTCCGGATGCACCTCAGTGGCCGGCTCGATCTCTCCACGACGAATCAGTCCAGCAAGTTCGCGAAACTGAACTGGATCTGACTCCTTGCCATTCTGAAGCCGGTAGTACCAATTCGTTGCCATTCTCTGAACCGTCAGACATCAAAGAAAACAATCGGTTTCGCGTGATTTTCGGGTGATTTCCCCATGGCGGGTGACGAGGCCGCTCCCGATGGGATTGCCTCGACACCTGTAAAGGTATCTTTCGGTCTTCCAAACATCCAGTGCTTGATGAAATCATCTCTGCATGAAGGCTGACGTCTTCATTTGCCAGCTCACCAAGAAGTAATGCAGACTTCGACGTCGCAAGAATTCATTACGGATCACCCTGTCATCCAATTGATAACGTACGAAAGGGCAGCCAAGTTTGACGTGTAGTCAATTTTCGACGCATCGGTCGACACCCACCGGGTGGACGAAACGGCATGTTTGAAGTTGGCTGATCGAGGCGGGTTGACTGAGATTTACTCCGCTGCCGAAAACGGTCGTCGGCAGCACGGGCACATATCGGTGATACCTTTCGCAAGTCCTGTGAAAGCCGTTGGCTGGGGAATCGTCATGATGGCTTTGGCAGCCAACGGATCGCGGTGAGCGTAGTGACGGTAAGTGATTCCTCTGGCGTAGTGCCCCAGGATTTCGACGGATGAACCCGGAATGTGTTCTTCATAGTAGGTTGCACAGGTCTTCCGTAAGTCCTTGAGTTGCCAGGGTTCTTCTGCTCCAGATTCCATATTCAATCGAGGTTCCAAGCCGGCGATTGAGCAGAGTTGCCTGAATCTCAGGTTTGGCCGCGAGCTTCCACCAGTGAAGACAGGAGACTCGGGGTCGCAGTCGTTCTGCTGGAGGCTCCTGACGTGTGCGTGGACGACACGATTCATCGGACGAACGAACATCTTTCCGGTCTTGGCTCGACGGTAGAGAATCCATCCCCAACGCGAACGCTCTCGTGTTTGAGTGTTTGGTGACACCTGCTGCCAGGTGACATGACGCCACAGGATCGGCTGATGGGATGAATTGGTTTTCCAGATGGTTCCAGTGTCGAGACCATAGTTGAAGAACAGTACGAGCGCGGCTCGCCAGTAGTTTCCAACCGGATAAGGATGGTTCCAGCCACGAGAGCGTGGGAGAGCGTAAGTCGCAAAGTACAGGGCGTTGAGTTCCGACTTCGTCAGATAGTGTCGCCCCGCTACGTCGCGTTGGAACCTGGGTTTGGGTAGCCGAGGTACCGACTCGATCAGGTCTTGCTCCCACGCCCACGATAAAACGGCTTTCAAATTCTCTCGCACCTTGTTGGCTGTACGACCGGGGTTTGTCCCTGCGTTTTGAACCGCCAGATCATGCACCCACTCGATGAATTCCCGAATGTCATGTCGCGAGAGCGATTCGATCGATTTGCCTTTGCCCCAGCGTTCCCATTTCCTGACTGTTGAAAAGTGCTCATCGCAGCTCCGGGAAGATAGCTCCAGCGCTTTGACATAGCTTCGGACGGCAGACTCCAGACTCGTTGACATGATGCAGTTCTCCGAGTCACCGACTCGTGCCGTCATGCTGAATCCAGTCCGCCAGTGGCTCAGTTGCGCATCCTGCAGAGCGTCCTGTTGCTTGAAGATTGGTGTTTCATGATGAAATGTGGATTTATTTTGCCAGTGTTTCGTAGAAAGTTCGAGACAAACTTCGAGTCCAGACCACTTATGGAATTGAACGTACAGGTTGGCGGCAGCATCGGAACACTTCCGCCCGATCTGAGAAAGCATCGGTCGCTGCCACACGAATACCTTCTACAGGATGCCAAACACAGGAACCGTGTCAGAGTTGACAGACGAGCTGCCCACTCGGTTAGCAGTCCGCGAGAGGGTGCCTCTCGTCACCAGAGTCGATCCATGATGTCAAACGAGCACTTTCCGATGAGTTTTCGACAGCGGCAATGTGTTTCATTTTTGCACTGTCTCGGCGTTCGACGTGCTACGACCGACGGCGACGACATTCGTAGGCGCCGACGCCTACGATGTCACGGTCAGCGTGAATTGTGAACTGGCCACACCGAACAATCTCAACCCTCGACATCAGAACGGCATCGCGATCGCGAAAGTTATCGGAAAGTAGATTCCGGGTTAGTTGAGGACTCGACTAACAGTTTTTTCACTTTCAATAACAGTTAACACAAACTGTCTATTTCAAAGCAGTTATGAAGAAAGGCCACACCCCCCGTTTGCCGGTTTTTTCGTGCCTGAGTGCAGTGACATGAATTTGCGGCTGCGTTTGCCTGACGACGAGCGGATTGGAGAAGACCAATCGTAAGTCAGCAGATGGGCGATCCAATCGCCGAATCTCTGACAATCGCATCAGGCGACTGGTACGCGATAATTGCTCATTACGCTCCACGAAAGTTTTGACCACAGCAACGGACGACAAACATCGCCGGATGCTGCAAAAGATTCCTTTCACGATGGAGCGCATCCGATGGAATGTCGAACTCACACTCACGGAAAACACAATACGGGATCTGTCCGCGTCGGGAAATGGTGCGAGAAGACTGATCAGTTGCGGTTGCGGGCTGTTGCGGAATGACGCACTTGCTGGAGACGCCCCGCAAAGTTGGCTGCT